>Ga0134128_10000027_pt1 | contig 213884 bp, 331 predicted proteins | sample KB31754_FD_96462 | JGI IMG/M metagenome (GOLD analysis project Ga0134128, IMG submission 96462) | Terrestrial soil microbial communities with excess Nitrogen fertilizer from Kellogg Biological Station, Michigan, USA - KB3-175-4 | ecosystem: Environmental > Terrestrial > Soil > Unclassified ...
ATCTGTCTAGCCCTCTCACTATTCAGCTTTCGTGAACCCCACCCGCTTCTTGTCATTCCCCATTTTCTCAATCGCCTATCCAGGGCAGATAGACTGACACCAAAGTACGCCGCCGCTTCCTGGCGGCTGTGGTCTTTCATATAGCTGCACAATTCGTCTCGCTCCATGCCATCAGTTAGTGATAAAGTACACATTCTTTTTGAATCTACAATTCAGGTGCCTAGATAACTCCAGTCTTAACGTCCCAGGAGATACACTATGCCCCTAGTAGCAGCAATTTCAGGTGATGTACTATTGCTTGAGTACATGCTGAACGTCACAGCACAAGCAGATTGTGAAGTTCACCTGTACAACAATAACCACACACCAACGCCCACAGACTCACTCACTAACTACACCGAGTCCCAGGCGAACAACTATTCGGCGTTCCGCTTGTTTGGAGCGCAATGGACGGTTGCTTCTGGTGTTAGTGCTGGTGCTACCGCAAATTATGCCACTCAGAACTTCAACTTCTCAACGGCTGATACGATTTATGGTTATTTCGTCACCAGCCCAAACAAGGCTGTTCTTCTCTGGGCAGAAATCTTCACAGGAGGTCCATTCGCACTTCCTGCAACAGGCGGCACCATCGCACTCACGCCAAAGATTTCCCTCACCTAATAGCAACCAGGGCAGTGAAAGCTGCCCTTCTTTTTTTGAAAGAAAACGGCTAAGCTTGGTGTGTCGTCCACTTCAGGAGATCACACTATGTACACTTTGCTTATGCTGGGTTTGTTCCATGCTCAAATCGAGCGTATGGACAGTGATGTTTGGAAGGAACGTGAAGACGCCCACAAGATTGTCAGAGAGATGGCTCTAAAGAGCGACCTCTGTGCCATGCATCTCAGAGATGCTGCTAGAAAGCATCGGAGTTGTGAAGTTCGGCACCGTGCCCGCCGCATCATGAATGTGTATTGCAACAGTGTTCTTCCCTTCCCTAAAGATATCACCGAGATACCTTGCATTGATATGATTGCGGATCGAGATGTAAGGAAAGCAGCCATCACCAAGTATATCGGCAAGGGGTTTAGGGGTCATTTTCCCGATTATAGTCCATTGCGACATGCTACCTACAACTACGCTTATGACAAGATCAGGGATGGTAGCTGGTCAAAGCAACAAGCGCAGCAATTTTTGAGAAGAACAAAGGATCATGAAATGGAGTTCTTCCACACCCGTCCTTGGCTAGGTTGTGGGTGTTATGGAGATAACTTTGAGGAACGTGAAGACCATTAACCGAAAATCCACGCCGCAAGGCGTGGATTTTTTCTGCTTTAACACTTCTTTACCATATCTCGGTTCACAAATCATAGGAGAAAGAAATGGGAAAGAAGACAATCAATCCACACTTGCAGAACGTGGTGAAGAGGGCGGCGGACTTCTTAAACGCTGATGGTGCTGCACATCTCAGCGTAGCTAAGCCAAAGCAACCACCTGTCAGGGCTGTCAAGCCTCTGGGTGGGCAGATCCTTGTTGAGGTCTATAGCGAAGAGGAGCTTTCTGACTCACCCATTATCCTTCCAGATAACGCCAAGGGCAAGGCGAGTCTCGGCGTTGGTGGTGCCCCGCAGGGTCGCGTTCTAGACATTGGTCCTGGCTTGCCAGCAGAGTTTGGAATTAAAGTTGGCGACCGTGTATTGCTTCAGGGCAGCTTCGTGCCACTGCCGAAGTTGAGCGATCAGCGTGATGGCGACCGTGAGCGTGCCCTTGTTGAGCCGCACACCATTAAGGCTCTCTTGATCGAGGACAAGCCTGAGACGTTGGTGGTCGGTGGTTGAGTTCGTTAATCATATCCGACCGATGAGCAGGTCTGCTCAAGGAGAAGGGCAATGAAAGTCAATTACTCTAACCAGTCGCCTGTTAAAGATGTTTATTCCATCTTCCTTGCTGGTCCTACCCCAAGGAAAGAAGAAGTACCATCTTGGCGTCCAGATGCTCTCAAGGTTCTTGAAAGTCTTGGCTTTCAGGGCACAGTGTATATTCCAGAACACGAAGGCAGGACCAAGGAGGGATACGACTACCTCACTCAAGTGGAATGGGAATACGAGTGCCTGGAGGGGGCTGGCGTGATCTGTTTCTGGGTTCCCCGGAAGACGCCAGACATGCCAGCCTTCACCACCAATGTCGAATTCGGCAGATATGTTGGGAGCGGTAGAGCCTTGTACGGGCGTCCTGATTGGGCTGAAAAGAAGGGCTATCTCGATTGGCTGTACAAGAAGATCGCAAGAAGAGAGCCTGTCAATAACATGGATAGCCTTTTCAGGGAGGCGATCACTGAGTTAGAAATCCACGACCATATCAGGAGGGTAAAGAACCGAATCGGTTCTTTACAGGCGGCTCTTATCTGGCTAAACACTATAGATCCCACCGCTGGCAAAACACCACTAGAATTGATTAAAGAAGGAAAAGGGCATGTTTACACTGACCCCAACCTAGACTTTGTAGGAGGATGATGCTTTGGTTAACGGCTGATTGGCACCTTGGGGAAGATCGTTTTGAGATCATGCAGCGACCGTTCAAAACGGTGGAAGATCACATCAGTACACTCATCGAACGACACAATTCTCTGGTCAAGCCAGACGATGACGTGATCGTCGCTGGAGACGCGGTTTATCAGAAAGCACCTCAATATGTTGATTGTATCCAGCACTTCAACGGCAGAAAGACGTTGATACGCGGCAACCATGATCGCCCCATTGACGACAATACCTACGCCAAATACTTCGATATCATCATCGAAGAGGGAGGAGGTATCCCTCTGGAAGCTGGCAGTGTGCCCTGCTGGGTGACACACTACCCCTCACAAGGCAGACAGGATATATTCAACCTTGTCGGGCACGTTCACGGTGCTTGGAAATACCAACTCAATATGTTCAACATCGGGGTTGATGCTAATCACTTCTTGCCCGTTGCAGCAGATAGAGTTAAATTTCACTTCGACGCTGTATCCCAATACTACGATGGCGATATTTGGATCGCCTACTCACCACTCAATTCTTTTTACTGCGGTAGGCGCGGTAAGTCCTCCTATTACTACAACAAAACGGACTGATACTGCCTAGATAGCGGTATGGGACAGTTCAAAGAATTCTACGAAGCTTCCGAAGTAGTTGACTCGCTCAGTAACGTACTTTGCGAACTAGGCGATGAGACAGATTTTGTTGACCGCTTTGGTGGTGGTCTTGGAGACATCGCCAAGGGCGTAGCTAAAGGCGTGGGTCAGGGTGTAGCATCTCCCTTCCTTGGTCTTTGGCAAGCAGCACGCCGCATGAGGCACGGAAGTAATAATCTGGAAAAGATCGATGCTGATAGGGCATTCAAGAAGTCCAAAGAAGACTTGCTCAGGTGGTTGATGACTATGGAACCTGATGTGAGAAGCCAGGAGATTAGTAAACTCATTCAGTCACTGGAATCAATCAAGACCATCAATAACGCCGATCCACAGGCTCGCGATAACTGGTTGAAGAAACTGCTTATGCACGGAACTTATCGTGGTTTTCCTAAGCCAAGCTACAGGAAACTGGCAGGAATGTAAGGAGAACAAATGCGTGGATTTTTCAAATGGTTAGAAGCAAAAAGCCAAGTTATGCCGCCGATTGACAAAGAAAGGTTCAGCGAACTTGGAGGACTAGAAGGTCCATTCCGTTTCCGTAGTGGTAAGGTGCTGTATTATGACCCCAAGGAGGGTAAATACTATGATCGAGAAACTGATATGTACCTCGATAATGATGAAATGATGCACCATCTGTACCGTAACAATGGCTCATAACTATGATTAGAAACCCAGACGGAAGTTGTTATCACCTAGTCGGCAGCATTCAGCAGTTCGACCCCGAAAATCAAGAGCATAACCTCTTCAACCTTTGGGATGAGGAGGTTATCCAGCAGGGCGGATCTCCCATTTTTTACTATGAGCTTCTGATCCAGCCTAACACGGTGGACCCGCTTTATGTCGAGGATCGTGGCAAGCTCTGGTCAACTAACGGCATCAAGCTGTGGGGCTTCTATGATCCACAACCTAACACCAACACGCAGGGTTTGTTTGGTATCGACGCTCCTGATGAGATGGTATTTGAATTCAATTACCGCAACGTATTGAATAAGATCGGTCATGTTCCCAAGGTGGGTTCTCGACTCTTTACGCCACACAAGGGTGAAAGCTGGGAAATCATTCAAAGGAACGACGGCGAATTCAAAATGTGGGGTCAGTTAAGACTTCAGTTGATTTGCAGGAAGTTCCAAGAGTCCACCACAACAACGGGCGTCAATCCCCAGCCGATGCCAGATTTCAAACTCAACCCACACTAAAATCAGCCCCGCTTCTGGCGGGGCTTTTTTGTTACCTGTCCTATAGATACCTCCATGCACGCACTCTGTTTTAGAGAATGGTTTTTGGAGGATGAGCAAGGTAATGACATCATCCCGGTTGGCACGGAGTTCAGAATAGACGTTCCACCCAAATCCGTAATCAGCTTCGACTTTGACGGTACACTTACCAAGTGGAACAAGAAGGGACCGAACAACTGGTATGAAGTCCCATTTATCGAAATCATCCGCCGTCTCAAGAAGTGGACGCAGATGGGACACCGTTGCATTATTACCACTCACCGCACCAAGTCACTTGAAGGCAATCCCGCTTTCCTCGGTCACGGTAGGGACAAAATGAAAATCCTCGATTTGGTCAAGGATGATGTTCTGCCAGTTGATGCGGGTGGTATCATTTATACACACATGGGCGACAAGGGTGAGGTCTTGGCTAATTTGCAGCAAAGAGGTTTGAACGTCGTCATGCACTATGATGACGAAATGAAAAACCTTAGTTCGGTTGCCAGAGTTGGAATAATTGGCGTCAAGGTAGATCCGGGTCCAGCACCACCTAAATACCATGTGGCGGGCGATGGTCAAACGCCATCTTCAGTGCAGACACCAGTAATGGCTCATTAAGGAGAATGATGAAGAGTTTTTATGAGCTTTACAACGAGAGTCGGAAGTATCGTGGCACCGCCTGGATTGCCGTGTTCCGCCGCACCCCCAAACTGGAAGTCCTTATTGGCTCTCGTAGAAATGATCCTACTGTAAGAGTCCTTCCAGGTGGAAGACTAGACAAGGGGGAGTCTGGCAAGGATGCCGCCCTCCGTGAATTGGAAGAGGAAACTGGCATCTCCTTGCGCGATCTAACCAAGATCGGTCATTGGGGAAAATGGGGATACCTCTATGCTCACATTCTTGATAAGGATGTGAGCCTTCGACCCTCTGACGATATCGGTAATCTGAAGTGGTACAGTATTGAAGAACTACCAGACATGGATGAGGAGCATAAGGAGATGTTGCTCCACGCCATTCAGAAACTATTCAAAGATCGAGTCGAGGAAGTCTACAGCATCATACCTGATGCCATCTTGAATGAGTCAGAGAAACTTGATTTGAAGGCGAAGCTCAGAGAAATTCTCAAAGAGAAGCCACGCAAGCAATCTGGTCTTCTTATTGTCATCGAAGGTATCGATGGTGCTGGTAAAAGCACACAGATCGATGAGTTGGTCGATTGGCTTATGGGACTCAACTATGATGTGGTCCTAAGTAAATGGAACTCCTCAGAGATTATGAAAAAGGCGATCAAAAAAGGTAAAGAGAAGAGGATGTTGACACCTCTTGTCTACAGTCTCCTACACGTCTGTGATATGGTTGTCCGCTATGAACACGACATCCTACCGGCTTTGGATAAAAATAAGATCGTCGTTTGCGACCGTTACATTTATACCTCAATGGCTCGCGATAAGGTGCGTGGTGTAGACATGGACATGCTCAAAGAGGTCTACAAGGGCTTCCGTGTTCCTGATGTTGTCTTTCGGCTGAAGGTGCCTATTGAAATTGCCTTCACTCGCGTAATTAGAGACAAGGGCTTGAACTACTACTCTGCTGGTATGGATCTGAACCTGTCTGACAACAAAGAAGAGAGTTGCATTAAGTATGAGGCAATGGTAGACAAGGTTTATGACGAAATCATGAAAGATGTGCCAAGCTGCGTGACCATTAGCGCCGACAAGTCCATCGAAGAAATCAAGAAGAAGATCAGAGGAGTTCTCGCCAAGAAGTTCGGAATTGGCAAGTGGAAAGATGTTAAGATATGATAGACATCGCTTACACCATTCTTGACGTTTTAGCGACAGACACTTATTTTTGGTTTCTGGCTAACCACAACGAGGAGAATGGCTTGGTCTTAGATCGCGCTTTCGCTGATGGACCCAAAGGAAGTGTGAAAAGCACTGCCTCCAAGATGTCGTCCATCGCTGCCTGCGGCTATTTCCTCAGTATTCTTCCATCAGCACTCCAGCGCCGCAACCAGAGGTTCGGTAAGCAGAAGTGTGAGAGGCTTATTAGTTTTGTTCTGGGGGAAGTTCCCCATTACCTCGGATTGCTGCCGCACTTCCTACACATGGACACCGGAGAACCTTGGATAGATAGTGAGTTCTCCGTCTTGGATACAGCCATCTTTCTTAACGGCTGCATTGTGGCTGGTGAAGCCTACAACCTCAGACCACTGGTGAACCGGCTGCTCGACCGAGTAGAGTGGGATAAGCTGGTTATCAATGATCTCCTGTCTTTAGGAGCAAAGGATGGGCAGTTGCTTTTGGCTTTTCGGGACCATACTTCCGAATCACTAATGCCATATCTCCTGGCAGTAGGTTCCGAGAAGGTCAAACCTGAAATGTGGGAAAATGTCTCCAACGTAGAAGTACAGACCCTTCCCCTCTTCACCAGTTACTACGGCATGGGCTGGGCGGACCTGAGAAATAGAAAAGACCTCCTCGGTTTCGACTTCTGTGATAACGCCAAAGAGATGAGCCTCAAACAGAGGCGAGATGGAAGTTGGTGGGGGAGAAGTGCTGGGGATACCCCTCAAGGATATATGGCACAAGGGCTGACCAACCATGATGGTACAGTTATGCCAACGGCTGCTTTAGCGAGTATGCCCTGGATTCCTAATGAGATCAGAACCGATATCTTATCATGGCACGATGATGCTAACTGGAACATGGTGCGCGGCTTGTATGGATTGAAAAACTTCAACCCTAACAAGGGATGGTTTGACGACGAGTTAGTAGCTATTGACCTTGGCAGTTTCTATCTCGGCTGGGTCAACTATTACTGTAATGGTATCTGGAATCTTTGGATGAGTCATCCCGTTTGTCGCCGAGGCGTAGAGTTACTCTTTCCGTTAAAGCCCCAATAACGAAATCTTGAACAGAAGTCCAATCGCCCCTCTTCGGTTGACGGAAGATTCGCATGGAAGGATACCAGGGCGAGTCTTCCCGATCCGCCTGCCACCTCCACTCAGCATCATAAGGTAAAAGCAGCCAGGTCTTTTTACCCATAGCACCAGCCAGGTGAGCTACAGCAGTATCGATAGTTATGATCAGGTCCATCTGATCCACCAAATCCGCTAGATCGCCAAAATCGTTGATCTTCATCTCCACTGTGCCGTAATGTTCAGCATCTCTTTGAAGATTGTAGAGCCTGATGTCACGTCGGTCAATAATGGGATCAAAGAAGTCATGCGGCAACGATCTCTTAAAGGTGGAGAGGTAGGCTAAGCTGGCGGGATGTTGTACAACATTGATAGAGCCGTCACACCTTTTGATGACTTGGATGTTGTTATCAAAAGACTTTACGGCGCGAGCTACGACACCGATCTTCATGTGGTCGCCGGGAACTTGAATTTTCCCAGGAGCCTTGATGTAAGGCTCATTGGGTATCTCATCAAAGAGGGATGGAAGACTCATGATCCGAATCGAGAGGTCTGGATCTGGACAATAGTGGCAATCATAGAGTTTCTCCAGTGCCCGTGGACAGTTGATATACACGATGGCACCTGCTTTCTCCAAGAGCTTACAGTAGCGGGAGAACATGATGAAATCACCATAACCTTGTTCTGCAATTACCCTTACCTTTTTGCCTTTGAGGTCTTGTGGGTAAACAGGTTTTGGAAGATCACAGTGCAGCGGGATTCGCCATTCATACTCCCGCCAACCCTTCTTGAAGTCTCCCATAGCCAGAAGAAGCAGGGCGTAGTTGAAGTGGACAAAGGCATTGTCCGGCTCGCACTCCAAAGCAGCTTCGTAAACATCCTTGGCGCGGTCATATCTCCTCTCGTCGGCAAGGATCATAGCCGCATTGCTTAGGGTCATGGCATCTCTAGGCTTTAGCTCACAGGCGGTACGGATAGCGCTTACTGCCTCCTGGTAGTTCCCAAGGTTACGATAGATACTCGCTAGGGTGGTGTAGTAAGCGGCATTACAGCGGTAGTGAGTTATTGCTTTCTTGGCGAGGTCCAGGGCGGTTTTGTGCTTGCCTTGGAGGTTGAGAATAAAGGCTATGGAGTGTAAAGCAGAATCCTCGTTGGGGTCCAGTGTTAGAATCGCATGGTAGAAATCCAGAGCTATTTGAAACTGATTGTAACAAAGAGCAGTATAGGCATTTTCTGATAGCTGCTTGATCTGTGCCTTACTCATATTTCTCTGATCCTCACTTTGTCGGCAATGTGTTTATCCCTCGGCAAAGGATGACAACGAGTTATCAACTTCAGGGGAAGTTTGATGATCTTCTTTTGGGTTATCATCACTTCCATAGTGATGTTACTCCAGAGAGATTTCTCTGGTCGCAAAATCTTGTAGGGTTTCATGGGAAAGTTCCTCGTTCTGTACCTAAATACTAAGAGTTTGTTTCCTTAAGGATTGATATGCCGAAACATAACCAAGACGAATGTCTGCCACCTCAAGAAAATCCTAACATCGGTCAGGATGCTACATCTGACCAGTGTTCCGGTGTTCTACCGCCATCTCTGAAGAACGTCGCGGCAGAAATGCATCCTAAACCAAACCAAAAGGTAGGTTACGGTCACTTCGCCGATTGTGACCCCATGCAAACGGGTCAGATCACCGAGAACATGATGAAGGAGCCGGTGCGGACACACGATGGCACCGTTATCTATCGCTACTCCAAGGCAATTCGCGGCGCGGATGAAGCCGTCAAAGAGATGTTTAATAACTTGGTCTGCATTGATGAAATGGGCGATGTGGTTCCGGTGCCTATCATTTGGGGCACTCAGGAAAGAGCCGTAGCTCACGTTTTGCAGAACAACATTCGTCAAGACAGCAGCCTTGTGGTCGTCCGGTTGAAACTGCCCATGTTGTCAATCTACAACAGCGGCATCAGCTTCAACCAAGACAGGTACATTTACCACCAGGCTATTGATTACTTCCGAAATATCCGCCCAGACAAAAAACCTGGCTTCACCACAATGGAAAATCGCCATGAACGTGACACGGTTTTTGGTGTTGCCAGGGGCATACCTATCGACATCAATTACCAGTTGACGGCGTGGACACTTTACGTCGAGGATATGAATCAAATCGTGGAGCAGGTACTTCTGAAATTCTCCCCTGTTGCATATATACAGGTGCAAGGTGTCCATAATTGGGAAGTCATAGCAAAGCTAGACTCCATTGGCAACAACCTTGAGACAGAGCCAGGCGACCAACAGTTGAGGTTGGTGAAGTTTCAGTTCGGTATTACCGTTGAGTCCTTCATCCCACAGCCGATTGTTAGGAAGAAGGCTGTGCTAGACCAGAGGATTGATATCGTCAATGGTCTGAGCGAGGAAGAGATCACGGAAGTGCTGGGCAGATTGGAAAAAACGGTCAGTGACAAAAGTTGAGGTCAGATGATTCGCATTGAAAATAGAGGAAGAGGTCCAGTGCAGCTTGTGGTTCGCTCAAAGGTTCACAATGGTGGGTTCACCACACTAAACATCCCTGGAGTGGGTGCTGGTAAAAACTTCTACGATCTTGAGGACGAACTCATGACGGAATATGTGGAGAGATCCGAGAAAAAGGGCGAGATCACCACTAAGTATGTAAACACTGTTAATTGAGGGAGAGTAACACATGGCGATTCTCTTGGGATTCCCACCAACTAATACGATCAGTCCAAGTGTTCGTATTACCGAACTTGACCTTAGCTTCGTGGCTTCTACCCCTGCTCCGAATATCGCGGGCTTGGTAGGTTTTGCTACGAAGGGTCCGATCAATGTGCCGACCTTGATTACTTCTACTCGACAGTTGCACAAGGTCTTCGGCTACCCGTTGACGACTTTGACTGCTCCATATCTGATTTATGCAGCGGAGCAGTACCTGTCTGTTTCCACTCAGCTTTATATTGTCCGTTGCGGCGCAACTGATCCGCTGAGTGGTGACTTGGCGCTAACTGCCGGTATCGAGGTTCCAAGTGCCGGTGGTCCTGTGACCATCGTGTCAAATGCGGCTTACCCCTATGCACCAAATAACGACAGCTTCTTCCGTTGGAGGTTGAACGGCGCTCTCTCCCAGAAGTTGCTAGTCGTCCTGTCACCAGCCGACCGCCCCGCTCCGAACACGGGCGTATCTTATGATACTGCTGGCTTGGTAAGTGCCCTGAATGCTCAATTGGTGCCGCAGGATGGTATCACTTTCTACGCCGATCCAACAACGGGTAACATCGCAGTCAAGACCACTTTCAGCTATGGTCCTACTGCCACGCTTGAATTGGTGTCTGTAAAGAACGCCATGTATGGTCCGACCGTAACGGTAAACTCCGGTACTGGTGCTATCACCTTGACCAACAGCGTCTTTGGTTTGGGTTTGGGCATGTTGCCAGCCCAGAACGTCGGTACTTTGAGTAAATACCCGAATAATAGCTACCAGACGGCGGGCACCTACGATCTATCTGGTGTAACGAACCCGAACTTGCAGGTTGTTGTTGATGGAACTGGTTCCAGTGCAATTGACCTTGTGGTTCAGACCGTGACTTTGACCGCCAAGTCGTATACGGCAATTACCCTGGCAGCGGCTATCAACAACTATGTGAGTGCCAACCTCCCAGGTGGCTTCCAGGCATACGTCGTGGGCAACAACGTCGCCTTGACGACGAACAGCAGTGGAAATGATGCCCGCATTTTGGTGAAGTCTTCTAGCACCATCGCCGCTCTGCTTGGTCTATCCACTGCCACCGTGCTTGGTAGCAGCCCGCAGGGTGCAGCGAGCGATACGACCACCTACAACGATGGTATTGTCACCGGCTCTACCAACACGACGAGTGCCGATGTATTCAACTTGACCGCCGAATCTCCTGGTACGACTGGTAACTTAACCCAGGTTGTTATTACCAACAACGTCGCTGCCGGTAGCTTCAACATTCAGGTTTACTCCAACGGTGCTAACGTCGAGTCTTGGGGCAACTTGGTATTGAACGACCCGACGAGCAGGCTGTACGCCGACGCTTTCTTGGCTTTGGTTTCCAGCTACGTCCGCACCGTAACCAACACGACTGTGACCGGCTTGCCGGCACCGGGAACTTATTCCCTAAGCGGTGGTACAGACGGTATTCCAAGTGATCCAGACTCTCAGGATCAGTTGATCATCGGTAGTGATATCTCTATGACTGGTATGCAGGCTTTCAGCGACCCTGAGCAGGTTGACATCGACTTGGTTGCTGTTCCGGGTCATAGCAGCACAGCAGTCGTAACCTCCTTGATCAACCTCTGTGCCCAGAGTCGCCAAGACTGCATGGCAATCATTGATCCCCCATTCGCCTTCACGGTTGACGAAATTGTTGCATGGCAGAACGGTACTCACCCGTTGAACAATGTTCAATTTGATAGCAGCTATGCAGCACTGTATTGGCCTTGGGTTAAGGTTCAGGACACCTACAATCAGATCAGTGTCTGGGTGCCACCATCCGGCTCCGTGATTGCAACCTATGTGTTGAACGACCTCCTCGGCGCACCTTGGATGGCTCCAGCAGGTTTGAATCGTGGTGCTGTACCTAACGTCGAGGCTGTGTATTCCGCGCCTACCGGCGAGCAGCGTGATGAGATGTACGGTGGTGTCAACGCCATCAACCCGATCATTCAGTTCCCAGGTACTGTAGGCTTCTACATCTGGGGTCAGAAGACATTGCAGCGTAAGCAGTCGGCTCTGAACCGCGTCAATGTCCGTCGCTGTATGTTGTACATCGAGAAGACGATCAAGGAACAATCTCGTTTCTTGTTGTTTGAACCAAATGACAGCACCCTTCAGGGTCAGTTCACAAGGATTGCTGGTCAGGTCTTGGACAATGTTAAGACCCAGCGTGGCTTGTACGACTTCTTCATCAAGTGCGATGCCGAATTGAACACGCCTGATGTGATTGAACAGAACCAGTTGAGAGCGCAAATTGGTGTACAACCAGTTTACGCCGCAGAATTTATCTTGATTGAGTTCACGGTTAATGCACCGGGAAGCTTCACTGCACCAGCTAATACCTTCTAAGGAGATGAAATATGGCAACTAACACTAGCCTTTTTGGTGCGCAACCCACCATTCAAGCGGGGCAAAAAAGGAACATGGGTCTGGGTTCTTTGGGACTTGCGACCACCTCTATCAAGAGAAAGTTCCGTTGGACGTTGGTAATTTACCCTTACTGCAATGGTATCGGTCCAGTGGGTCCGAACTTCTGCAAGGTGGCTTCACGTCCCAACTATGACATTGAGGAGACGGAACTAAACTTCCTTAATGCAAAGACATGGATCGCCGGTAAGTTGACCTGGCAGTCCATCACGGCGACATTCATTGACGCCGGTGCTGTTGAAATTCAGAACCTGTATATGTGGATTGGAACGAACGCCCGCTTGGATAACAACCAGGCTTTCTTCCAGGGCACCACATTTCAGGATTACGCAGCCCAGGCAGAGTTGACCCTCTTCACAGGTTGCGGTATGCCGATGGAGTCTTGGCTGCTTGGAAACGTATGGCCACAGGCTGTTAACTTCGGTGAATTGGATTACACCTCTTCCGAAGAGGCAACAATTGAATTGACCTTGCGTTACGATAGCGTGAAGTATTTCAGCTACTGCCCACAGGTCACTTTCGCGTCTTGCTGCAATCCATGCACAGTCGCTCCTGCTACAGGAAATTCCTTGGCTGCCGTTCAGTGATAGTCAAGAAATTGAATACTGTAATAAATACGGTAGGTGCCAAACACCTACCGTATTTTCATTTCTAGGGGAAACAATGGGCGTAAACATGGGAATGCACCCCCTTCTTGTCAAGGGTGGCGATAAGAGAAAGTTCCGCTGGATGTTTAGTATTCAGCCGTATGTTGGGGATCAGGTTTCCATGTTGCCACCTCTTAAGAGCGCACGCCCCAACGTCTCCTTCAAGGAATACCAAGCCGAACACATTCACGAAACGATTTACTTCCCAGGAAAAGTGGAATGGCAGACGGTAGACTTGTCTTTGTACGACATCAAATGCAAAGAAAACCCCATCTATGAATGGATGAAGCTGATCTACAACCCGGACCCAGATGCACCTTCCGGGTTTGGGGCGACTGGAGGTTTTTATGGTCCGTCTCTATCTCAACAATCAGGCGGAACACAGTACAAGACCACGGCGCAGGTGACTATGTACAATGGCTGTGGCGATACTCTGGAGACGTGGATCTACATGAACGCATACCCCGCTAAGATTGATTGGGGTGATTTGGATATGTCGTCCAACGACCTGACCACAGCAGATATCACTTTGCGTTTCGACAGGGCTTACATACTTCAGAGTACGCCATTCCAACAGCAGGGTGGAGGTGGCGGTGCATTTGGTGCTGCGCCGTCAATTCCCAAAAACTTGCTGTTAAACAACATAGGTGGAACGGGAGGGTTTTAAGTCTCCTCATCCTCCCAACCAAGGTCGCCCTGAAGGAGCATTTTGCACTCCTTCAGAGCGTCCTCAAGTTGCTTGGGTTTCCATCCCAATTCTCTACAGGCTGCTGATTTGTTGAGCCTACCTTTTTTGGTGTAGCTGTCGTCCATTAAAAGGACATCAACAAGCTGACCATAGCCTCGATCTATCAGCTTCTGAATTAGTTCCTGTCTTTCAAGTAGTTCGGTGAATGCTTTTTTCATACTGATACATTAACTATAGATGCCATTTAGCATCTTGTCAATCGTCATGATCGTAGTTGTTGCCACCACGACGGACAGCTTCAGCTATAAGGCTGAAGATGCGATCCTGGTTTATCTTGCTGAGGAAGTCGTAGTAGCGTTCTTTGAGTTGTTTGTAGTTCTTGGCAGTGCGGTACAGTTGACGGAAGTGGTTTAGTGTGCAGGTAGTGAAATAGTTAAATGCTTTACTTTTGTTGCCAGATTCGGTAACGTAGTTAGGATCAAAGCAATTCAGCTTCTCAAAGCAAATCATGACGCCTTCTTGCATCATGTCATCGCGGTCGATCAATTGAAACTTGAATGCGCGGATTATGTTGTCGGCAAGGATATAAAAAGCCTCGGCAAGTTGGTGTTCTGCTTTGCCGAAATCGACTGGCTTTTTCTTGCGGACCCGGTGATACTTCTTGAAATTGGCAATCAACTCCTCGAAGACTTTGTTGTTGAGATACTCAATAGACATAGAGGTTCCATGTTGCATGGTGACTCGACTGTCTTTCGACGCCCTTTGAGACACATGCTCAGCGGCGTACTTTCATTCATGCAACACAGGATGGCTCTTGCTTTCGCACCGTGTATATTTCGGTATCTATATGTGTAGTACCCCAACTTGAGAAAATGTGAGGGAAAAATGGAACCCATACAAGTTTTCCTTGAGATGCTCCAGTATCCCAACTCTCCTAAAGTATACAGGTCGCTACGCGACCTGTATCATCAGATAGGAAAGTCTCATGAATCCAAAGCTTTTTCACATCTTTTGGAAGTGAAATTCAACGAGTTGCCAGATGATAACAACACTGATACTCACCAAAGACCATGAAGACATCATTCTCTCCACATTAGAAAGTGTCAAAAACCTTGGTCCTATCTTAATTGCCGATCTCGGCAGCAAGGATGAAACACGATCCGTTTGTGAAAGTACGGGTGCCAAAGTATACAACACACCTTTCAACTACAACTATAGTGCCATCCGCAACAATCTAGCAGCAAAAGCCACTACAGAGTGGTTGTTTTGGCTTAATCCCGGCGAGCTTCTTGCTTCCGGTCATGAGTATTTCGAGATCGAAAAGCCCGATCCCATGTATAGGGTAATGGTCCTCAAAGACGATCTCCTCATGAAACAATCTCGTCTTTTTAGAAAAGGTGTAACAAAGTTTGTAAAGCCGGTCTTTGAGGAAATGGAGCCAGACCTTTCTGAGCAGACACTTCCCATTGTGATAACAGGGGAAGAGAAGTCTGATCACAAAACAATCACTGACTGCATTTTAAGATGGAGAGATAAAGAACCACTATCACCAGAACCCCTCTACTACACCGCCTGTTTACAACTCATGTCCAGGCAGTATGAGCAGTTCCTTGGTACGGCTGAGCAGTTCTTGTTCTTGAAAAGAGGGATTGACGCAAGTGTAGTATTGACAAAGTATTACATAGCGTCCCTGGTGAGGAAAAGAAATGTGGGCAAGGCACTCCAGTTGACCTTGGAGTGCCTTGCCGCCTACCCTCTGATGGCAGAATTCTGGTGTATGTTAGGCGATTTATACCTGTTCTTCATCAAGGAGTATGACAGGGCGTACCAGTTTTACGAGAACGCAGTGATCCTTGGCAGTCAACGTCTGGCTGAGGACACGATGCCGATGGAAATAAGCAAGTACGATGAGTATCCGAAGCGGATGATGGCGGCGATTCAGCAGGTGATCCGCAAGGTCGTCCAAGTAGATAAAGATTCCTTAAGTGAAGACATAGAAACGTGATGTTTGCCACCACGCCGCCACAACTCTGCACCCAGGTATTGAAGACAATACCAAAACAAGAAGCAACAGCCCCACAGCAGTAAGAGATTTTCTTATGTTTGCTGCTGAGGAGCCACAGGTTTGTCACCACCAGCAGGAAGATCGCCCAATCCAGACCCCAATACCTGAAAATGATCTCTATCATTCCTTGAAATGCTCCAACACCTTGTCACCTACCCAGGCAAGGATGGTTTTGTCTCCGCGAGCTTTGGCGTCTAGCCAGCGGTGTTTACCTTCGATCACAATCACCTTACCGAAACCCTGGTAGTAGGGCGGTAATTCATTTTGGTCAATCACAATGGGACCAAGAGAGCGACTATGGGGTAGGTGGCGTTTGCCAATGGTTCCTACCCCATCACTGATCGGAATCTCCTTGAGATGATACTTCTCGGACACCGCGACCTTGTGAGGGAAGGGATCAAGGAGAGCTTCCACCTGCTCTTTGGTGATGACCTCGCTCCAATTGATTAAGCCGGTGAGCTTCAGCTTGTTCTGGAATTTCATCACCTCCTCATAGAAAGACTCCTCCAAAATGTCATTGAGCTTGCCCCAGGACGGATCAAAAGGACCGGCATCTGGATCAGCAATCTGTCCAAGAGAGCAATCAAGGTCCGTCCACTTAGGGAGGTGACTAGAGGCAGATTTATTCAATCTGCCCTTGGGGGGAGTGGTGCCCTCGTAGATATTCAGGTTGGCATCACCGGATGCTTGTTGCTGAAGGGTGGTGCCATAGTCGTCGGGGAAGTCTTGGCTGGAGTAGCCCCAACCAACCGGACGAATGTTTTCAGGAAAACCAAGACCAATGGCGGGGTCATGGATGTCAGCAACCTTGGGGTGGCATACCAGCCAGTCCTTGCCACTCTTCTCATCCTTCATCTCCACCTTATGACCATTGACGGAAAGGGCAACAATGTCGCGATGCTTTTGTATCTCTTCCCTCTGTTTATCGATAGCCTTGTTGAAGCCGACCGGAGCGAAGCCCGCTGTAGTCGTTTCAAAAATGGACACCAGTTCCTTGTGCTTGACCCAATCCTTACCCTTGTAATGCTGAAGAAGAACCTCAGTCTGGCATCGTCCACACCACTCAAGCACCAAATCCCAGAAGTCCATCTGACAGGCTTTCTTGACGTTGGTGGAAGATATCTCCTGACGATCAGGAGGAGACATCAAATACATGAACTTGATGCTACCTGATTGGTTCTTCTTGCTCATGCAACGGTATATCTCCTGTTCATAATTCCAGTCGATATCATTTCTGATACCACGAACAATGAACACGGAGGGCACGTTACTCCAAAAATCAGTTTTCTTGTCGGCGGCTTTATAAAGACTATTAAGAAGCAGTCTGGAATACTCAACGATGTTGGGTGCATCCAGTTTCTTGATTTTCACCTTGGGCTTCCAATGATAATGCTCAGTAAGCATGTTCAGACGAACATCTTCTGAGAACACCGGGGTCTTACTATGGTTGGGACCAAGGACAACATGGACCTCATCGAAGATGGACTCCATCTGGTCAATGATCCAGAAGTGACCGAAATGTGGGGGGTCAAAGTGACCAGAATAGATGCCGATTTTCATCAGTAAAGAATGTCCAAGTGGTTGACGATCACCGTGACCTGATCTTCATAGCGTGCCACGGCGATTTGTTTTCTTCCTCTAGGGAGCTTACGGAGTCTGCTCTCCAGTTCGCTGATGGGGCAGTTTATCACAATCCAGTGATTCTCGGCAAGTCGCTCCTTCTCCTGCTCAACAGACTCGACTTCACGATTGGGAAAAAACTGTTCCAGCCTGTCCCTGTACTGAAAGAACTTAAGATAGATGGCTCGGTTACATGCGCAGGTCGGATCTTTGACGACCTTCTCAATGTCCTCCCTTAATTCAGGAAAGAGCTTTTGGAAGCGTTCATCAAAGATCGCCTGCTTCACATCAAGGATACCGAGTTTACGCCTTACCTGTGCCATTGTCCTTCTCATTCTTCTTGGCGGCAGCAGCCATCGCTGGCGCATCAAGCCAGTTGAGCAGGGCGGCAGCAGCCATCGAAACATAGCTGGTGGCAGCACCAGTAATGACTGGTGTCCATAACAGATAGAACGGGATACTCAACACCAAAGCAAACCATCCCCAGAGTACATGGGAAAAAGTGTGATACCAGTAAATAGGCTGAAGAAGCAAGCCCATTACAGCACCAGCCCAGAAACCAGTACATTGATAACAGGTGATGAGTTCAATGACCCACGGCTGTGTGTCCCTGTACTTCTTGACGAGATCACCGCGCAGCTTTGCAAAGATGTTGCCGTCAACGATTAGGTGAGACAGCCCAATGCCGGCAACCAAAGCGATCAGAAAAAGTTCTAGTACCATATTACCTCCTATAAACAACTTAATCGAATGTTGGAGAAAAATCAACTTTCAAATTTCACCTCCAAGTGCCTATATACAGATGATTCGCATCTCGGTGTAGGAACATCTCTCCTTCAATACCCAAACATTCAATCTGTTTTTGTGCTTCTGAAATGGACACCTTATAGCTCTTGATGAGGGTATAGTCTAGTTTCTCAACTTTAACAGTTGTTCCAAAATGCTTTTCCAGGGTGCGAATGTGTTCGTCACCTAGCTGGTTCAGAAGGTCGAGTAGGGCTTTTTGCGCCATCGGACGTAACGATGGTGCAATTAGCCCTAACTTCCACTGCTGAAACAGGTCTTTGAATTCCGAGAGCTTCTTCTGCAACTCAAGGTCTTGGAAGATAAGTTTTTCTACGTTGGAAAAGTCAATGGTGATCATAATCAAAATCAGCGAACACACACTACGCTTATATCATAGTCCTAGTCTTTAAGGAGAACAAGTATGACCGACGACATCTTCCAGCAGCGTCCGGCTATCAACCCACATGAGTTCGACGGGGGTGGCACTGACGACGAGGGCAGTGTTGATGCAATGAAGGCTCACCTGCAAGCTGGTATGCAAGCAGCGACGCCAACTCCCTCTACACCACCGCCACCTGTGCAAATGACCGGAAAGATTCCACCGCAGGTCCAGGCAGCAATGAATCAGCCACAGTTTGCCAATCATCCATTAAACCAGCCACAGACTTTCCAGCAGCAGCAACCACAGCAGCAGCAACCACAGCAGCAGCAACCACAGCAGCAGCCAATGCAATTTAGACAGGACGATGTTCAGTTGCCACAAGCCATGTCAGACGCCCAGGCAATGTATCAAAACGCCCGTAAGTTGATGGCTCAACAACAGGATCAGCAGCAGCAACCACAGCAGTTTAACCCTGCCTCCTTCAATCCTCAACAAATAGTGCAGCAGAACAAGTACAGCGAGTTCAAAGACCCGCGTTTTGAAGAGGTCATGGACAGGTTGACTCGAAGGGCTGGAAACTTCAGCGAGATCGAGCTTCCATCCAAGGGCAAGTTCTATCTACGGGGCGAAGGTCCGTCCAATGGCATATTGCACATCCGCCCAATGACAGGTAATGAGGAGCAGATTCTCACCACGCCGCGTTATGTCAAGAAAAACCAGTCTTTGAACATGATTTTCAAGGAGTGCATTGGCGAACAGATCAACCCAGACCTGTTGTTGTCTGAGGACCGCACCTATCTGTTGATCTTCCTGCGTGGTATCAGTTACTCACCGCTTTATGATGTGGAAATCAAGTGCCCAGAGTGTACCAAGACCTTCCAGAATCAGATTCACCTGGGCGGCTTGGACGTAAATTACTGTCCAGATGACTTCGGACCAAGTGATCTTGTGGACACCTTGCCGAACTCTGGCTTAAAGGTCCAGTATCGGCTCTCTACGGGTCGTGATGAAACCGTAATTCAAGAACACAGGGAAGACAGAATCAACAAGTGGGGTGCGGATGTTACTGATGACACCACCTTGTTCCGTTCTGCGTTGTTGATTGAAGAAATTGAGGGCATCACCAACAAGCTTATGATCCAACAGATCGTTAGCCGATTGCCAATTGGCGACATGGCTTACCTTCGTGAGCTTCTGAATGAACCGCCGTTTGGTGTCGATACGAAGATTGGTATCATTTGCCCCCATTGTTCCCATGAGTTCAAGGTTGATATGCCTATGGAACTCAGTTTTTTCTTCCCCAAGCCGAACTTACAGAAGAAGAAAAAGCAGCAGGCGTAATACCAGAAGAGAAGGCTGCGTTTGTTGCTGGAGAGAATCTCAGAGAGGAGATATTTTTCTTCATGTATCACATGAATATCCCGAAGAGGGATGTCATGGAGTTGGAACCGGAGGAGAGGAAGTGGATGATCCACCGTTTCGTGGAACAGAAACGCAAAGAGAACGAGGAAATCGAAAGAGCTAAGGCGAAAGCCAAGTCGCAATCCAAACACAAGTAAGGAGAAGAAATGTCAAAGGAAAAGAAGAAGTTGAAAGGCGTGGTGGTGTTTTACATCGACGTGGGGCAGTTACCACCCAAGAAGGCTCAAGAGTTTGTTGATAAACTCCGAGAGCAGAACAAGGAGTTCCTTGATTCTCTGCCAGAAGATGTTGGTGAATTGTGGTTGCCTGTGCGCAATGGCAACACCAGGGTAGAGTCACTATCTTTATGTGGTTGGGGATGTCCAGAAAGCAACTAACATGACAAACGAAAAAGACCTGGAAGACGTATTCTTCCTGCAATACCACCTTGGCTGGAGTCTTCAATCTATCAAGGCTATGAAGCCTTGGGAGAGAAGGTGGATAATCGACAGATTCATCGAGGAAAAGAAAAGGCAAAGAGGTAAAGATGGGGAGTAATGTTGTTCCAGCAAGGTCGCGGTGGCGGCTTGAGTCTAAGACGTTTCCAGAGCTTAGTGGATATGTCGTAACTGTTCAAGAAGATTTCTTCTCCAAGACCATTGGTCTTGTGGCACTGGACGCTATTGTCAACGGAAAGCCGGTGGTACATGAGTGGATCGTTAAAACGCTCAATAATCCAGGCGAAGAGGTTTTTAACCTCTACCACCATGACGGCAACGGCAATCTCCTTTACAGGAAGATACTGAAGGGGCTGAAGTTAATTGGTCACAAGTGTAACCACAACTACGAGTGCGAAGGTGATGATTTGCAAGATCATGAACTGTTTTTCACCTTCGAGGAACTCCAGACCATCGACAACATTAACTGAAAGGCAAGGATGGGTGATTTCCACGAAGAAGGCAAGGTCTATAAGTATTGTAAGTTACTCCGCAAGACAGACGAGGCGGTCAAGAGCCTATTCAGCGATCTTGTAGTGGTAAATGAAGAAGGTGATGCACATAAGGTTCCCTGCATATGGGCTGATTATGAGAAGACGAGAGCGTACCTTGAACAAGGGTCAAATGAATTGAATCTGGATGGCACTCTCAAAATCACCGATAAAATCAAAGCCAGGTTGCCACTAATAAGTGTTTACAGCACTGATATTACCATGCCGGCTTCTTTGCCGGTGGTTGGCTACACTGTAAACATCAAAACCCTGTTCCAAGAGGACATGAACCAAATTCTTGAACAGATAATCTTGAAGTTTGACAACAAGAAGAACTGTAAATTGGCTGGTGTTGCCCGCAATTACAGCGATGGCGAAGTATCTCAACTCAGGGTGCTACAGTCCACATTCGGCATTACCGTGGAAGGAATTGGCGTGCCGGTGGAAACCCATGAATAAGTCCTAGATAGAGTATGGGCAACTTAGTACAGAGATACCAGAATCCAGCGGTCAATGACACGGTTCGATTGAGGCTTCTCGTCTTCAACTCCAACCAACAACAGAACTTACTTGCCATTAACACGGTAAGTATTTATTACTTTGATCCCACTTCAGTAACAGAAGATAATCCTCATGGTGCGCTTTTGGTGCAGACGGTGCCGGGCAGCAGTGTTGTGAACGATGCCCCCGGCTCCTACTATTTGGACCTACCTCTTCCGGGTCCACAATATGTCATTGGCAAGTACAAGGATGTATGGAACGTCGTCTATGAGCCTAATGCACAGGCTACCGACGTAACAAAGCGTTTCGAGATTTATCCGTCTCTCTGGTACACATCGGAAATACCGATTGTTTACGACTTCAACTTTTGTTATCAGCCATCGAGGATCGTCCAGGGTTCCCAGAAATGGCTCGTCATTGAGATCATTCCAAAGGTGCCAACTGCCTCTGCCCTGGAGTCTTACTACTACAACCTAGCCATCTCTTCCACATTGTATGTCACCATCGCCAAGAAATGCGATCCGTGCTTGCCCCAAGAGCAAGACCTAAGAGTTGTCGTAGATCAAGCGCCGGTAGAACAAAGAGAGAAAGTTTTTGGCTATTATTGGCTTGACACTACCGAGATGGATGGGGGTCTATACGACATTTGGTTCACGCTCTATTTCGGGGGCAACACTTACGTTTCCGAAAGGCAACAGCTTCTTCTTTGGTGTTAATTTTCGCATAAAACCACTGGAGAAAGCAGCGTATTATGGTATCATAGGGGTGATCTCAACTTGCCCGAAGTGGCGGCTCTGAGGTATCATGCCATGATGCAAGTCATCTTTGAATTAGAGAACGATATCAATGACGTTCTCATTGAATTCGGGATGCCCGAATTCTCCCTGCTGCCCGATATTGAAGATGCCGAGGACATGGTAGACAGGGTGATTGAAGGATATCACAAGGAAGTCCGCATCCAGTCAATCTGGGGTGGCATCCGCAATCCAGCGGCGGTCTTGCAAAACAAGATTCGCCACGAATTGACCAACTACGACAACGTAAGGGATGCACTAACAAAAGCCTTAAACCTTGGTTTAGATGAGACGATGTTTGTCGATATCCGTGAAGAGTTGGTAAATATGTCTTATCAAATGTGCGCTGCAATCATCGAGATGCTACCAGACGTAATCACCGTGACCGATAAGGAAAGAGGTTTGATTGACATCACTAACAAGCAGCTTCACAAAGCAAACGATGGTTATTGGTACAGGGAGTTCAAGCAAGTCTCCTACGAGAAGAAGCGAATCAATGCCGCTTAGTAGCGATCATCCTCATTGTGAAACCCGTCGTCTGGGGTGGCATCTTCTTCGTCATCCCGGCGGCGGGTTGCGTCGTTGTCCATTCCATTGAACTGCTTAGAGCTTAGCCCGCCAAAATCGAAGTCATCACACCAGTGGGCTTCTTCTGGGTTGTCCGTCAAGTTCTGTTTGTAGTAGGCGCGGCGTCTCTTGCCGCCCTCTTTCTTTATACCGCGCTTCAGTTCGCGGTAGAACTTCTTGTCTTTGCGCTCAGCCATTGTACTTCTCTAAAGCGCCAAAAGGACCACAATGGTTACACCATTCCCCAGCCATGTTGGGGTGGTCAGGGTCTTCTCCCCAATGGTGGTTCGTAACCCTGCCGCCGCAAATATCGCAGATCAAGTGACAAATACAGGTCGGCTGGCTCTTGCCAGGTCGCACTAGCTCCCACGGCGTACCACAAGTGGGGCAGTAGGACTCCTCTTCGTATTCCATCCAGGGGGTGTCGTCTAGTTCTTTAGCCATACCCCTATTATACCATTCGTACTGAGAATTTCCAACAAAAAAGGAGATGTGCCTAGATATTACATGATGAGCTTCCATAAGTGGTTGGTACTCCGCGAGGGCGTCATTAAGACCCCCGTCCCACCAAAACCACAGGAACTGAGCTTCTCCTGTGGGGCTGGGGCGTTGAGGTCGGTACTCCACTATTTCAACATAAAGAAAACCGAAGAAGAAGTCAGGAAGGTAGCCAAGACCAACGAAGATGATGGCACCCGCACTCAAAACCTCATCAAGGCAGCACGGCACTTCGGCTTGGAAACCAAGGCGAAGTACAACATGGATGAGCAAAACCTTAAGGACTGGCTAGACGAAAAGAAGCCTGTCATCATATGCTTTCAGGCGTGGGGCAACAAGAAGCAATACAAAGATAAAAAATCAGGTCACTATGCCGTGGTAATCGGCTATGATGAAGAAAACGTCTACCTCCAAGACCCAGCTATTCACACCAAGCATCGCGGGCACATCCCCTGGAAGGAATTCATCAAGAGATGGCATGATGTGGATGCTGGCGGCGATGAACGTGACCGCTATGGAATAGCCATGTGGAAGAAGGGCGGGCGCAAGAAGAAGGAGGTCGTGAAGAGGAGCCAGAAGATCAAATAAGCGACTCTCCGTCGATCTGGCTCATGTTGATCTCCATGATGGTAAGCTTATCAGCAAGCTCAGGAACACCGATGGCTTTTACATATTCTTGGGCAGACTCAAGCAATACCTGAGCATCCTCTAGGTCTTCAGAAGCCCAAACACCATCTTTAGGGTGCCTCAAAAATCGGTTGATCTCTTTGTTGTAAAGCGTGTACATATCACTGTTTCAAGAAGAACTTGCTAACGTCCTGCTGGACCGTAGGGTCAGCCTTTGCCAGCATAGGGTCGTTTGTTGCTAAATTGGCAACAGTCTTAGGATCAGTTCCCCCTGGAACCAGTTGGGGGTTTTTCTTCATCATAGTGGAGGTCAGGTCATTTACTGCTTTCCTTTGGGCAATCACCTTTGGATCAGTTGGAGCCATGACCTTGCTAGGTTGATTGGCGTTGCTTTGTCCTGGGGGAGTTGGAGCAGTTGCCATTTCAGTGACCCGTCTTCTCAACCACTCACGGAACATTTTCCCGCCCGGTGTCAAAGCCTCGCCCTGTAGTTCTTTTTCCCACTCTTGGTTCATAGTGCCTCCTCCTTATTTAGTTAACTTCTTCTTTCTTTTCGGCGACTCTGGCACTATAGCTACGCACTTGTGTTCTTCGTCACCTTGAAGAATCTCCTTGAGATTGATTTTGATCTCAATAGGCGGTCCTTTGTAACCACTGCCATTTCTGATAGCATCCCAATCTACGACAATCTTATCCGGCAAATTCACTTGTTCTCCTCCTGATCGAAGAAGTCGAGGGGCAGTTGTGGCGTTCTAGCATTATCCACCATCAAGCTAACCTCCAACCTAACCTTGGTCTTCAACTCCCTGATCTCATTCTCACCAATGACCTTGAACTTCCAGCCGCGCGACTCGCAATGACCTTCACAGGCAACCCACTTTGCCTTGTTCATCTCTAGTTGCTTCTGGTTGTCCGGTTTAACTTCCCAAACCTCATAACGACCGTCTTTGAAGGAGACAAGGAGATCAGGGAAATACCTCTTGCGGCGACCCTTCCAGTAGTATTCTACAGGGAAGCTTTCGACTTTATAGCCAGTAACTTCAGACCAGTTCTCCAGACAAATGTAAACATCGCGTTCCCAAGAGGAGCGGTAGTGCATTTGTTGATTGCCATTCTTGAGGGAATTGATGTAACCTTCGTGGAACTTGGGCTTTTTCTTTTTGCGGCTCGGCGGCTTATGGTCGGACCAAATCAAAGCCCTCATCTGTCCAGAAGTAGGGCATTTCTCCGTTGGGTGCTTAACTTTGTAGTGGAGTTTGACATCACGAACGGGCGCTTGACATCTGGCGAGAGGGCACTTGACGTATTCCCTACCTTCTTCATGTGTGGCGATAATGTGTTCTTTGTACTCGTAATAGGTGTCGAAAGGTACGCCGCAGACAAAGCAGACGTATTTCCTACTCCCGGCGTTTGGGTTTTCATGTACAGCCTTTGGCTCAATATCTTCGGTCATCTCAATTCCTCAAAATCCTTGTTCAGCTTATGCCGTCCGTCTTTGGTTCTTTGATCTCGGATGCGACGGTGGGCATCAATGTCTCTCATCTTCTGCTCAGTTTCAGAGCCTGTTCCCTTTTTGTGGTGCCCGTGACGCTTCATTAGCAGGTGACGAGCGACATCTTTATTGACCACCTTGATGTCATGAATGTCCTTGTAAATGAAAATCTCCTCTTTGGGTTCACCTTTCATAGCGGCACTAAGGTTGGTAGCCGAGAAGCTCATGTCCTCGTACCCAGGCTCATCCATAGGGTGCTTCATAACAGAGAAGACGGAGCGGGCGTTTTCATTTGCACCATAGATGTTGCCTCGACACATGAAGAAAAATATGAAGTCATGACCGTCAACTAGCATCTTGGCTTTAACGAAACGGTCATCCTCTTCCTTCATCACCATCTGGGTGTTCTCCCAGGACAGGATCATCTTCAAGAAGTCGTTACCGTCGTGTGACATCACGAAATTGGGCATAGCATCTTCTCCGAGTAAAAACCACGCAAGTATATAGTTGTTGCGCATAGATATCATCATGAGGCAGATGCGCTTTACCGGCTTTAGACGTTTGTGTGAGCAGGACGGATCGGTGCCCCCTGCGCCGGAACAGGAGCCGGGGAAGAGTAAGCCGAAGCACCATCGCGACTTTGAGAAGTCCAACGTGACTGGTGTTTTGGCACGCGACTTAAATATCGTGCCAGGTTCTAACGACGAGGCTATGGATATGCCATCGCCGGGCGGTGCTATTCAGTTTACGACCAATAAAGACCCCAAGAAGAACACGCTCCTAAAGCTCAACAAGCTTTTAGGAATCGAGGGCGAGGATGTTGCAATGAAGTCTATACGCATCATTCGCCGTAATAAATATGGTGTTCAAATACAAGATGTAACAGGAAGTTGTGATAAAGATGGCTTGAACCAAGGCAGGGGTCTTGGTCCTTATTCTGACCGTCCTTTCCCACACATGCCGTGTAGTCCTACCAGCGGTCGAACGTGGTGGATTAGCGCTGCGGATTGGGACAATATCTGGATGCCGCTACCTCCGGGTCAAGGAGGAGCGGGAGGCGCTGGAGGTGGAATGGGCGGTCCCGGTGGAGGACTTGGTGGTCCTGCCGGCGGGGGTGCTGCACCCCCTCCACCACCAGGGGGTGCAGGGGCAGGTGCCCCTCCAGCATAAGGGGGAAATATGATACCAAAACTAGATTTCGCAGAGTGGCTTAAACAAGAGATGACTTCCACAACCAGCATCGGTAGTTCAACCTCTACCGCAGACATTGCCAACTTCGCACGACCTCTCTTTTCAGGAGGAGACGTGATCAAGAGGCAGTGGGCTAATACCATCTGTGGGGATGACGAAGACGAGAGGAAGTGTAAAAAACACAAGAAAGACTAAGTTATGTGCGGTGGTGGCGTTTCCAATAAAATTGTCACCCATCGTATATATACGGGGTTTTGGTGTACACAAACATACTTAGTCAATTTCTTGAACGATCAGAGTCCAACCGCGTAAAGATTGCAGTAGTTGGCGACTCGATGATTGATGAATACTACGCCGTCAGGGTGAACAGAGTGTCTCCTGAGTTCCCAATACCCGTCCTCCTTTCAGAGGATGACAAGCCCATCAGTACCGTCCCAGGAGGTGCTGCCAACGTCTGTTATCAAATGAAATACTGGAACGCAGACGTACACCTCCTGAGCGTCCTGACCGACACAGGCTCTCCTACCATTACGTCCCACAACTTCAACTGCGATTATTCCGTGACGCTGAAGGATGGCTGGAAGATGCCGAGGAAGAAGCGATTCTATGACGGCGACTTTCCACTAGACCGTTGGGATGTGGAAGCCAAAGGCTCATTCAGAACAAATACTCCAGAATGGTCTGAGGTTCGGCGTAAACTACTTAACAACTTCACCCAGATGGTGAAGAATGTGAAGCCCGATATCGTAATTCTTAGCGACTACGGCAAGGGCGTTTTTGTGAGCGGTTCAGAGAACATTTCACGGATGCTTATTGAGTTTTGTGCCAGGAAAGACATTCCCGTTATTGTGGACCCCAAGTCAATTAGTACCGAGTTGTGGTCCGGTTGCACTGTGATCAAGCCAAATGCTGATTGGGCAAAGGCTTTCTGTAACAAATATGCCGAACACCTTGATACCTTAGAAGATTACATGGAGTACATCTCCCAAGCACTCTTTGCCCAGGAGGTTGTCCTCACTCGCAGTGGCGATGGCGTAGGCATTCACGACCGATACAAAGAGGAGACAGATTTTTACCCTTCTGCTTTCCTCTCCAAAAAGCGACCCATCATCCGTAGCGTCATAGGCGCTGGAGATTGTTTCTGTGCCTTCTTCGCTATGGCGAAAGCCCTTGGTATCCCTCTGAAAGGAGCCGTATCGGTAGCCTTCAATGGCTCCAGTGCTTACATCGAGGACAAGCACAATTCCCCGGTGACTCCCTATCGATTCCAAAAGTGGTTCGACCCCATTGGTGCCAAGAGGGTGTCCTTGGAAAAGCTCTTGGCGATTAAGAAGCAAACACCAAACCAGACTTGGGTATGGACAAACGGCTGCTTTGATATCATGCACGCTGGTCATTTGAAGACCTTTGAAGAAGCCAAGAAGTTAGGTGACAAGTTGATTGTTGGCATCAACACTGATGAAAGCGTAAAGATGCTGAAAGGTGACAATAGACCGATTTTACCCTATAATCAAAGAGAAGCACTGATATCTAGTCTAGAGCATGTTGACTTCGTAGTACCCATCAGCGACAAGAAGCCGGGAGGCATTATTAGACAATTGATGCCCAACATGATTGTGAAGGGTGGTGACTACAAGGTGGAGGAGATCGACGGTTGGGAAGTGGTAGGCAAAGACAACGTGTACACCGTATCTTTGCTGCCCGGCGTGTCTACCAGTAAGATCATCGAGAGGATTAAAAATGGATGACAATTACGAGGACTACGACACTGACAATGTTCTGGACAACTTCAACAACAAGAAGAAAAAGAAGAACTCTGGTCGCAAGGGCAAACGCGGTGAGCGAAGTTTAATCGAAGAACTGGAAGAGAGGTTTCCTGGCAAACCTTTTTCGCGCACCATTGGCAGTGGTAATCGCTGGTCCCAGGCTAGGTTGACGGAAGCCGCCAAGAAGGTTTTCACCGGGGATATTGTGACCCCGGAGGATTTTCTTTTTGCTCTGGAGTGCAAACACGGATATAATCATATCAGTCTGGAGCGTGCAGTCAAGCGAGTAGTCGAAGGCAAAAGTGGTAACAAACAGCTTGATGGGTTTCTGGAGCAAGCCAATAAGGATGGTGAGCGGGTCAGCAAAATGCCCATGATGTGCTGGAAGAAGGATTACAAGCCCTGGCTTGCCTTCTTGAAGACAGAACATCTTCCACGCGAGCTTCAGGATCTACCGGAACTAATTATATACCATGAGTGGAGTGTCCTCCCTCTGGTGAAGGTTCTGGAAAGACCTGATGGCTTCTTTTTCAAGGTGGTGGAAGATGGAGATGCTTAGTTTTTACGAGTGGATGACGAGGAATAACTTGAATACAAAGCAAGCGAGAAGAAAGTTGTTGGAGTCTGTACCGGCGCTCACAGAGAAGCCAAAGTCTTCTGAGATTCTTTATGTTGCGGCTATCTTGACGAGAGATGCCCAGGAATCACTTTGGAAATCCATTACCAGCCGGGTCGCCATTCCTACCGATTGGAAGGCGTACTGTCATCATATGACAATTCGCTTCAAGCCAACTGACGATAGTCAATTGCCGATCCTTGGTGAGGATATTACCCTTATCGTAACCAACATCTTCGCTGACGATAAGGGCGTGGCGGTTAGTGTAGAGCCAAACACCAACAGACGTGAACTTCACATGCCGGCTGAACAGAAGCCTCACATCACAGTGGCTACCGCCCCAGGCACGCCTCCTGTTTATAGTAATGAGTTGTTACGCAAGGGCGAAAGCATGAAGATGCCCCAGGCACTGCCGCTGGAAGCGTTCATTGGAGCCAAGCTTCTGTATGGTCCCATCATGCCCGAACGAGGTGATGCTGCAAGAGAGAGCTTCACTTAATTAGGTACTTAGTATTCTCTATATCCGACACTATGTTCGTTAGGGAGTCAATAATGTCATTAACTTCCGAAGACCACATGCTGCCCTCGGTTACAGAATTCTGAGCTTTTGTAGAAATCTCACGAAGCAGTTCAGCCCCCTTGTCACACAAAGTTGTGATACCGTCTGCGTCCTGGGCAATAGTTTTGTTTTGGTCTTCCTCTTCTTCGTAAAAGATGTTGTTGCCTTGAAAGGAAGTCTTCATTTTCGTCTTCACGTTCAAGGAACCCATTTCACAAACCACACCACTCTTTAAGCGGCTGCTTCGGTCATTAACTACTTCCTCATCCTCGTCAAGGCGCGTGACAACCTCTACAGGAGATCGCGTCAGCCTATCTCCTTTTGGGGCAGTTGACTCCTCCTCTTGAGACTCACCCCAATATCCATACTTCCTTGTTCGATTTACTTTGATCTTCTCCCACTCGATCTCGCCGCTGTCATTCATACGAAAGTGATACACCCAATCAGCCGGCAGTTTAATAACTCCCTGGTTCATGGGGATCAGCTTTTGGCTGATCTTTGCCTCATCTACAGCGGCACGGAACAACTCCTGGGTAGAGCAGAAGAAGAACTGTCCCATCGTTTCGCGGAGATCAACAAGGCAAAGGGGTCGGAATTCGTTATGGAACAGCCATAACGCACGACCACTGTCAAGATGTTCGCCCAAGGCAACAGCCATAGCACCGTAGTTTACCTCAGAGAATATCTTTTTCAAACCGTAAACACGGTAGAGGCTTGAGATGCTGGTGTCAGCCTTCTGAAGTTGAGACTTCAGGAACTCCTCTTGCTCATGGAAATCTTCACCGGATTCAAAGATCCTAAGAAGGACTTCACTATCGCAGTCGGTGCTAACCGGGTACTGTTTCTTGAGGTAGGGGTACTCCGGTATCCTACCGTTGTGGACAAGCGCCACCCGGAAGTCCTTGCTGACATGGGGATGATTGTTCTTGTTAAACTTTTCATCACCGCTGCCGGAACTGGTATACCGACAATGACCAAGCATCAGGTCAATCTTGTGTTTCGCCGTATCCTTCCAGATTTCTCTGGTGATGAACTCACTCGCCTTGACCGGCTCTTTGTGGTAGAAAATCTTGTTCTTATCGTTAACACAAGCCCAGAAGCCAGTTGCGTCTATGCCGCGAATTTCTGTCTTGTCCATCAAGGCGTTGGTTAGATCGAATGTTGCCTTGTGGTCTTTCGGCTTACCAATGTAACCAAGCAGTCCACACATTGTTCTCCTTCTAGAAACAGCCCCAGATACAACCTAGCGTATCTGGGGCTTAATGTCAATCAGGGAAGGGTTTATCTTCGTTGAGTTCCTGACCAGACATCCTGTAGTACCAGTCTTTGTAGCTTTCGTGAGGTTTCCCTAGAAGGTATTTGGTATTAAGGGTAATCACCTCCCTCCCTTCCGCGTGCATGACCATCGAGGTAAGCACATCTTCCCCATCTTCATAACGGGGGTGGTTGTAGACCCTACCCATCAAATGAATAACCTTTTGTTCAGGTGGCTTGTAAGGATTTACACTCAAGCCGATAACCGACCAATCCTCTAGATTTGCATGATTCATATCACCTCGCTAAACGCTTAAAGGCGTCAAGCCAGATTTGCTTCCTACTCTGGCTTTGCCAGGAGTATTGTTCGTAAACCTTTTGTCTGGCGTTGGACGCCATCACCATACGAAGGTTCTCGTCTTCAATTAACGTCTTCATTGCCTTATACCAACCTTCATCATCATACGGCTCGATAAGTAATCCATCAACTCCATCTTCAATACACTCATAAGGCGGCAACTTGGTAGCAATGGTTGCCGCACCTGCCATCGTGTATTCAAGAAACTTAAGGTTGCTCTTGCTGTCGTTGAACTTGCAGTCATAGAGGGGAGCCAATCCAATGTAAGGACCGATCTTAACGAGACGGTCAAAGTAAAGCTTAAAGGGCAGACCTTCAAGAAATAGAATTCTTTGTTTGAAGTTTTTTTGGGTGAGTACCGCCAAGTTCTGACCGGGAACCCTTTGGAAGTCCGCAAAGGCGGTGGGAAGACACCCCCAGAAGAGGAATTGCACCTTCTCGCCGTACTCCTCCACAATTCTCAAAACGGGGTTGACCAGTTGTTCTAAGTCCTTGTCGTGCCATTGTGAACCCATCCACAAAATACGAATCGGTTGTGTAGGTGCCACCACTGGATCAAGGAAGGTGTTGAAGTCCACAAGGTTAGGTAGGACGTGGGTTTTTTCAGGCAAGTTCAGAGAGTCGGCAAGGGGTTTGGTAGAAACCCAAACCTCATCTGCCATTTCAAGTCCTTTTTTAAGGGACCACTTGGAGTTTTTGAACTCCTCAGATGGCATCCACTCTGGAATGTTGAAAAGATCATCGTCCATCTCCAAGACTAACTTGGCACCCTTCTCCTTCATGTTCTGCATCATGAAGATCGAATTGTCGAACGGTATGCGATGGAGGATGTAAGCGTCATAGTAAATTTCATCGGAAGTGAGTCCCTTGTCAAGGTGAAGATAAACCCCCTCCTTGCACAGATCGGAGTAGCACTGATACACCGGCATCTTGGCACGGTAATAGCCACAGCCCCAATCATCGAAACTGTTCACATAGATCCTTGACATCATTCCTCCAGGGTAAGTTGTTCTCATAAAAAAGTAAACCCCAGGCGTTTTGGTGCGCCTGGGGTCATGGTGTTTAGATGAGGTGGATTAGATGGTATCGAGGATATTGGCGAGTTCACGGTTCGCCACCTTTTCGGCTTCCTGAGAAGCAATCTGCTGCTTAGCCTGAACCTTTGCTTTTTCTTTACGCAGACGCTTATTGAAAGCCTCTAGAAGAAGACCCTGGTCTAGTTCAGGCTCTTGACTGTTATTGGCGAGGCTGATGGTGGTGTTCTTGTGGCACACGGTAACAGTATCAGCCCACTTGCTAAAGCTCAAGTTGCTATAGTGCAAGACGGGGTTGTTGAGGTCAAATCCATAGCCCATCGCCCAACCACTGTCCTGCTCATTCAACAGCTTGAGCAACTTGAGAACAGTTTCGCTCGGTACATACGGTACGGTAATAGGACTGATGACTTCCTGAACCGCAGCGCTCTTGAACATCCGGCGGATAACAAGCGCCATGTTGACGATCATCAGAATGCCGGAAAGAATCCAGCCGCCGACCGTGGCTTCGGGGCAATTATTTGCCCAGCGAGTAGCCTCAATACACATCTCATGAAAAGTCATTCTATGACCTCCAAGCAGCCAATGTTGGGGCGATAGCCCAATCTAGCGTGGCTCTAGAATAAAGGCAAACAAAAAACCCCAAGCCAAGAAGCCTGGGGTTTTTGGGTGGAAATCAGGGTGTCAGGATTATTAGCCCTCAGCACCAACGCCACCAGAGACGCCAGTCTGACCGCCAGCAACGGCAGCGCCGTCAGGGCTGTAGACCAAGAACCAGTTGAAAGTTTGGGTGGAAGTGTTCGGACCAGTGACAGTGAAGCCAGTGGTGGAAACCTGAGAAACAGCCAAACCAACAGCACCAGCACCAGAAGTAGTGCCAACTGCGTTTACGTCAGCATAGTAGCCAACGGCGGAAGCCAGTGGCTGAGTGAACGGTACGTTCACCTGGGACGGGGTGCCGGAAACCAAAGATGCCTGACCAGCATCAACAAGGCGAGGACCGATCAAATGATCTACACCAAGGTGCATGTGCTGACTGCCCTTGTTAACGCGATCCGCAGATCCTTGACCAATTCCAGTAACAGAACTTGCTGCCATGTTATTCTCCTATGTTAAGGACAAAGTTGAAGTTATCTATTCATTGGTAGGGGAAAACATGGTGGCAAAGTTCACTTTTTGTACTGAAAATTCGTACTGAATCACTACATAGCTGTATGAAGAAAGAACAGAAGAGAAAACTACGGGCGATATGCCTGGACGATTGGGAAAGGCAGATCATTTATGGTGCATTGCTTGGCAATGCTTTCATAGTAGATCCCCCAAAGGGACTACACTGCTACCTAGTGATGCGCCAAAGCAAAAAACAAGACTACAACTCTTTCTTATACAAGACGAGTGAGTTGCGTGCATTTGCACGTCAATCTGCGGTTTATTCCGATACACATGATTATCGTTGGACATCAATATCCCATCAGGATTTCGATCTGATACGGGACTTCTGTTACAAGGAAAGAAAAAAACACGTCACAATGGAGTGGCTAGATACGCTAAGAGATGTGTCGTTGATGGTTTGGTATCTCGACCGGGGCTTCTATAAAGGCGGCAAACTTGGCATCAATACAGTGAATCTCAAGGGAGCGCAGGACGTGATCCACCAGTATTTCAACGAAGTGGGTATGCCATGTCGTTTAGATGGATGCAAGGTCGTCTTCGATGACAAAGGGAAGGATGAGTTCCTTAGAGTAATCGCTCACCGTGTACCACCCTCACTCTATTACAGACTGACGGAAGTACGCGACATTAAGATGTCAAAGTCCTTGGTCTACAACATAGAATCGGATGCCGAAGAGGTAGATAATAATCATGAAGAACCATTTCAGAATGTTTCTCCTAACTGAGGAGCGTGTCTACCTGGGCACGAAGGTCGGCGATATCTTAACTTCACTACAGGAACTCAACAAGGATGCTCCCAACATGGGTAAGCGCCACTTGATGAGACTCATCAAAAACATTGTTCGTCAAATCCGCCGCATACTGCACAGCAGTTGGACATTCGAGGAAGAGGACTACCTAAAGGTGCTACAAAAGGTTGGTGTAGCCCTAATGAAAGGGCTAGACACCAACGAAGATTTGCCAACACTTATTAGCAGTGCGACCACTGAAGTCGAGAGTCTGAGCGAGAAGATTGATGAACCTATCAACAATCTAGCCGCGCCTGCTGTTGACAGAGATAGTGGTGGTGCCGACGAAGATAACGATTAAGCGCTATGGGTCAAGCACGACAGGACTGTCTTGAGTTCTGGATTATCACCACAAGTCTCGATTAGGGTTTTGACGCCCTTCAACAGGTAGTCATCAAGCTGGAATCTGTCTCTGAGTTGTGCCCAATCCTGCTCACGCAGCGTTGGATTCGCAAGGGCTACAGCAAGTCTTACTGCCTGCTGGACGTTCTTTGGGTTAAATGCCATTCTTCTCCTTCTTGATATTCGTATCTTCGATATATACCACGCACTCACTAAATTCGTGGTATTCATAGGTTTGTGGATAATCGCCGCCCCGTTTGCCTACCTCAAAGGAACAACTGGTGACGGTTTCCCCATTCTTAGAGAAGTAATCCTTGATCATTTCTCTCAGGTCATCAGGCGAAAGATGATAGCTCTTTCTCATGCTGGTGTCTCCGGTGCATCTTTGGTGTGCTTGTCCCAATCCTTAAGAACCGTCTCAAAGAAGTTCGCACACGCTTTGAGGTTTTCAATGTGCATGTAGATGCACTTCAACTGACGCAAGCACTCATAAGGTGACATATTTAGGTTGGGTGACTTTCTCATCACCACTTCGTTTTTGTCACTGAAGAATACCTGTGCGCCAGCTTGGTATGTGATCTCACGCCTTTTGATCAGGCTGTCACCCAAGATGTCGGACATGCGATTGCCCTCATAATACCTTTGGTTGCAAGCCTGGGACGAACGGGCGGGAGTAGGAGTGGCCACTCCAGATGGCTTTCCCTTCTGGATTTTTAAGGCTCCGCATCCTAATCCTGCCGTTCTCTTCGAGGCTTCGGAAGTAAGAGATTGCTTCCTTATCGGAGGGGTGGAGCGAACTTCCGAGGTAGCCGACACCCCTGCCGTCGATGTACTCGTATTGGTAGTTCCTGTGGTGCTGCTCATTCATCCTCTTAGTCCTCTTGTTACGAATCTTGGGCTATGGCGGCAGCAACTCTTTCATTCGGGTCATCATCCAAACTGTCGCCCCGAATGTCATGGTTCAGTTTGTCCATTTCCTTACGTTTATTATAACCATAATTCATTGCTGCTTGGAAGGCTTTGTCGATGGATTTCAAAAAGCCGCCAATCAAATCCTTGTTGAGTCGCGCAGCCAGCATCTTGCTGTGAGCTTCAACAACTTCCGGGTCAGACTTGGTAGCTGCTTCAGCGAGGGGAATAGAGATGCCGCTCCCCGAACCCTTCAACTCGCGGAATCTTTTGCCATAAACCTCATCGTACTTCTGTTCGTACAAACCGAGAATCCATACGGAGTCGGCGTGTTTTTCTGCAAAGTAGGCATGATGACCGCCTACTTTTTGCAGAAACTCATTGAGGTTGGTTTCCCCGAAATCAAGGATTGAAGGGTCCATCGTTACATCTTCTTCACCGATCTTGACTACTCGCATTAAGCCTCCTCGCCGCCGTGGTTTGGTACAAATTTATCTGCCGATTCAATTTCAAGGGCTTCCATAGGGCTTTCGTTGTCCTTCAGTTCCTTGACTGCACTTACCTTGTCCTTCCACTCGTCCTCAGTGATAGCTCTGATAGCGAGTGTAACAGGATCTTGAGAATAACAAAAGTGGTATCTGCTCTTTCCATTACGATTCTTTACGATGAAGATGCGTCCGACGTTTGCCATCTTCTCTTTTTTGGTTTGGTTGATTGACCAGCAAGCATCCATGTTACGAATCTGACCATAGCTGTCACCAATCTCAGAGTCATCAATAAAACCGCCATCTTGGGCAAAGCGACCGGATCGATTCGCCTGCAAAGCAGTGATGGTGCAGTGGTCTTCATCCTCGCCGAAGGCACGAAGGTCGCGCATCAACCGCTGGCGACTTTCGTATGTCTTTAGTCCTGGGAAGTCCCTAAACTCGCCAATGTAGTCAACGATTAGCAGGTCGGGTTTGAAACCATGTAGAGCCAGTTGGGAGTAGTAGGCACGGATAGTGTTGACATCCGCACTTCCAGCAGAGAAGTGCTTGATCATCAGGCGGCGCTTGTCGTTTCCAACCAGGGCTTCAAGGTGCGCGAGAGCGGCTTTGATCTCGGCATCCAGCTTCCGCTTAACATACTTCTCTTCCTTGAGAAGGTTATCCATATTGATGCCGGTAAACAAAGTGTCAAAGCGTTCTGCCGTCTTATCCTGATTCATTTCCAGGGTGACAAGGAGAATGCGATGACCGATTCGCACGTTCTCGATGGCACACTTGCAAAGCATCCATGATTTACCAGCACCAGACATGGCTTCATAGCCGGCAATTTCACCACGACTCAAACCCTTACCAACGATACCTTCGTCAATTTGCGAGAAGCCAGAACTAAAGCGATCTTTGCCACTACGATCCTCTGCCATGCGTCTGTAGCGTTCTTCGATATCTTCAAAGTAATTCAAGCCCAGGTCCATCTGAGGTCCAACCAGTAAAGCTTTGTCCCAGCGGTGTTTGATCTTATCGTACTTATTCTCCTCGCCACGCTTCTGCAACAAATCAACAGTATCAGCGATGGCTAATCTGATCTCTTGATCCCTGGCGAAGTTAACCACCTTCTCCAAGCAATAAGAACGGCTAGTCAATCCCTGAACATAGCAGTCAAGAATAGTTTGTAGCTCAGCGGTGTAATAGAGCCTGGCGGGGTTGTCCTTGAGTTGCTCATTCAACTGATCGCGGACGTACTTCTCCTGAACCCACTTTTCACTTTCGCCAGTGATGTGTTTGATATGCTTCTCAAACCACTGTAACAAGATGCTACAAATCTCTCTGTGTGCTTTGTCCACAAAGTAGTGAGGTTTGATCAAGTGCATAGCTTGCACCATGAAGGAGCGTTCGTGTAGCATCAAGGACAAAATGTCCTGCTGAACACTTTTGTCGAACTCGTAGTGAACCTGCTTGGGGGCGGCGTCGGGATCTCTCAGTTTCCCAAGGCTCGCCTGTTCTTCAGGTGATAGATCAAAGTCTTCCATCCAGCCTCCTATGTTGTTTCTCCCAACTATAGGCTGGGGAATCTAATTTCACAACCCTGGAAAGCCTTCACTTCCGACTAAGTACGAATGTTCCGATAAGGATACCAGTCCAGAACGGATGCTTCGCTCTCTGGTGATTTTTTTGCCCAAATTTTTACCGCAGTTCCAGATGATTGCCTTGCAGTAGACGGAGAATCTCTTGTCGATCTCCAGTTTGGATTGCTTGTTAGGTCGTTTGTCTTCTGGCACATATGTCTTGAGAAGTGTGTCAAGAATCTGCTCCTGATATGCACCAAACTTCTGTTTGTTTGCACCGTGACGGGTTCGGTTATCCCAGAGGTCAAGTAATTGTTCTAGCACCAGTGCGACGAAAACGTACTTTGGATTATTTGTTTTAACGAACCACTCATCGTCCGGTTCTTCTCCTTCTCGATTGACGGTGATGTCACAGTGAGACGCAACCGCAGCCATTGAAGCCTCTATGTACCTCTGTCTTTTTGTGTAGATGCAAGCCCGGCTCATCGACCACCTGAGATCCTGTACGATATCTTCGATCTCGTCGGTGTAATTGTTCCTGAAGTTTTTCTTCTTCAGTTCCCATGCTGCCTTATAACACAAATTGCCAAACTCCTTGTCTAGCTCCTCATACTCCTCCTCTGTGATTCTAAACTCGTCAAAAATGTAATCAACCGTTACCATTCCTCTCCTTGCTTGTCGGGATCTGTTTCAGGTGGGAAAGGCGGACACCAATAGAACATGCCACTTTGATACTAAGTCCATTGCACATTTTGCTTTCACTTTGGAGTGCCTTTAACCCACTAACTACAACTCTATTCAGATTTTCTTGATTTGCAACTAGCACATAGCCATCATGGATACTATAAAGCAGGTTGCCATAACCAGATATAGAGTTGTGAAGCTCAATTAACTTCTCCTGACAGAAGACCGCTGATGCTGCTTGCACCATAAAGCCACGCACACTAAGGGGTTTTTCGGCAAATGATCTAATACGACCGAAGTAATCCTTCGTGGTTGGGGCAGATTTCACCCCTTCGTAGTGATCCTCCATATACTTCCAGGCGGTCGGGAATCTTTCCTTGATCAACCAGTGAATTTGATTTGCCGCGTGACTAGAAACACCATACTCCTTCTCAAGCCCATGTGGAGTTTGACCAAACATGATGGGGAGAAAGAGGTTTTTGATCACTTCACGTTTGGTGTCGGTATCACACGGTTCGCCGAATACCACTTGGTAGATACCACGGTACAGGTCGGTGCCCATACCCATCGCTTTCTTGAGAGTTTCATCTCCCGTAAGCCACTGCAACATGGACACTTCCATGTGCTTAAAGTCGAAGTGGATGAAGAAGTCTTTTTCCCCACTTAGTCTGAGAACTTCTTTTCTTTCATCGCCGATGCTGTGTGGTGTGATGCAGTTCTCAAACTCCTTGTGGCAGTTCAAGCGACCGAACGTCTGTCCTTCGATCTCGTAGCTGGGATAGACGTACTTGTTCATCTCCGTATCAATGACACCCTGGTACGTCTCCATGCAGGGGATGACTTGGAGCGCAAGGGGTTTGTGGATTTTGTTGTGGATGGTCTTGGCTTCTTCACTGTTGACATAGGGACTTAATCTATGCAAGGTTTCACCAAGAGAAGCGGGTGCGCCCTGTTTCACTCCTAAAAATGCTTCCACCAGATTCAGATCAATCACCTTAGAACCAAGGGGCGTCATCTTAGGGCAGCGGAATTTGAGAAAACTGATCAGGTTCTTCACATTCCAAAAGATTGTCGTCATCCCCTCTGCGAAAACGGAGTCTCGCAACTGGTTGTAGATGTTTATGGTGTCTTCGATTCGAGGAGGGAATTTGACGGTGAGTCGTCTTTTTCCTCCGTAAATTAGGAGGTTGCCGTCGAAGGGACGGGTAAAGTTGGTGATCTCCGGTTCTGTTTTGAGAAAGAGGATCTTATCATGGTTGCATAGCCCACCCAACTCTTCGGCAGTCTTGATTAGATCAACCACACGGCACCCTAGATACAAAGACCATGATTCCAAGCGAAGAAGACAAAGCCCTGGAACTCATTCTGCAATACAGCATGGATGAAATCGAGACGAAGGCGTTCAAAATCGCCTGCGTCTACCTGGCGAAGGCGAAGAAGTTCTTTCCCGACTACAAGCACTACCGCCTCCCCAAGGGTGATCCTCGTAAAAGTGACCTCTTCCGTCACTGCTATAAGTTACTGCGAGAGAAAGGGGATAAAATTGCAGACGAAGATTATACACTCTATGTCCACGCTCAGATGGATATCCTAAGAGGCATCAAGAAGGGTGATCTTCACCCCTTCATTACGCCTGCCTGCATTTCGGGCGAGAAGGCTTGGAAGAGGTGGCTCCTCTGGAAGGGGAAGTATGACAAGCTCATCGATTCCAAGATGTCAGCTAACGTCGCCAGTAAGGTCAATGTCCATTCTCCTGAAAAGATCAAGAAGGATCTATGGAAGACCAAACAGTTCTTCATTGCCTGGTTTGACCGCCTTGATCCATCCGATGTATTAGAATCTCTTAATGATTCAAACATCTTTCGTTGGTATCAGACAGGCAACATCTGCGGTTATTACTTTATCCTCTCATCTCTTGTGCAAAACTGGCTAAAGAAAAATCCCATTGATCTAAAAAAGGAGTTCAATCTCGACCTCGCTCTATATATGGAAGCCAATCAAAAGGAAGTCATCGATTACTTCTACCTAGAGTTCCCCTATGAAAAAGGCACTTAACCTTCTTACCACCATTGTTCTTATCATCTCTTGTCTTGGCATAGGATATCTACTAAGCCCCCATGAGGAGGTGCGACCCGACGTACAGATGATTCAAATGCCACTAGCGAGAGAAGACCACAACACAGTCAGGGTTTTGTCCAGCATACCATACGGAAATGACAAGCGGCAATCCCTGGACGTTTACCTACCGCGAGGTAAAGACAACTTTCCGGTGATGTTTTTCATTTACGGAGGTGCCTGGTCTGCCGGCAACAAGGAGATGTATGGTAGCGTAGGGTATTTTTACGCCAAAAATGGATATGCCACCGTCATTGCGGATCACAGATTGTCGCCAGAAGTAATCCACCCCGCACACATCGAAGACGTGGCAAGAGCGTTCGCGTGGACGAAGAATAACATCGCCGTTCACGGCGGAAACCCTGGCAAGATATATGTTTGTGGTCATTCCTCTGGTGCCCATTTGGTGTCATTACTCGCCACCAACACCAAATATCTAACCAAAGAAGGGGCTGATCGAACCGACATTAAGGGCGTTGTCGCCATCAGTGGCATCTACAGTTTGGGAGCCAACATCAACTTTGCCGGTTATGGTCATATCTTTCCGACCAAGGAAGACAAATACGACGCCTCCCCCATTAACTTTCTTGAAAAAGGCGTGCCGCCTTTTGTGGTATTATACGCTGACAACGACATGAAGACCTTGGGTAGTCAAGCGACAAGGTTTCATAGAGCGCTTCAGGTACAAGGAATAACATCTTCCCTTCACTGCGTCAAGGAAAAAGATCACACCACCATTCTCCTTGATTGCGTCACACCTGACCACTCCAGTAAGATTGTCCTCGACTTTATGAAGTAAGTGCTTTAGACTCTGATCATGGATAGCGACTTCAAGCGTCTTGGAAACATTAACAAGACAGCCTTTCAACGTGTTATTGACACCCTCGATGGGTGCATCAACGCACAAGGCATTAAGGTGAAGTTCCCTGCCTGGATGGTAATGGGGTCGAAGGAGTGGGATGCCACTCCCGACCAGATCAAAGCATATGCTTATCAAGCTGCTTTGGTGACGGGTTGGACGGATAAATCCCTCATTCAAGCGGTTTGTAGCGTTTATGAATTCATAGACGCTCATGCAGCAAGCTTTACCATTAGGTTGTTGGAAGACCTTGCAAAACAGTATCCATTGGAGGTTAAGGAGAAAAAGAAAGAGCTACCAAAAGTAACTCTTTCTGATGGCGACGGGGCGAGGGAGTTGGTGATATGAGGAAGTTGATTGGTCTAACGGGACCAAGCGCCTTCAGCGATGAGTGCAAGATCGTGATTGAGAAATACCTAAAACAAAACTTCGTATTCCTCTCTCACGACGACATGGAAAACCTTGAGGGTTGGCTGGAGAAGTGTGATGCCTTCTTGGTTTCTGGTGGTGTGGATGTCCATCCCTCGCTTTATGAGCGAGATATACCCAATCACCAAAACATGAGTAAGTTTGATTTCCAGAGGGACTTACGGGAAACCGTAGTTATTGATCACGCCATCACCCAGAAGAAGCCGATGCTGGGTATCTGTCGCGGGCATCAGATGATAGGACTCTATCATGGTGTTAAAGCTGACTTCTGTCTGGACCTCAGCAGCAGCCACACTGTACATCAACCTACCAAATCCAACGTCAGTATCAGCAAGGGAGAGCCGGTTCACTATGTTGAACTACTAGACCCCAAAGCCTTTCCTGTGGATGCTCCACAGGAGCGCGAGATACTGAAGAGAATTATGGAGGAGGATCAGCAAAAGCGATTGTGGGTCAATAGCTTCCATCATCAAGGAATCTATTACAACCCACAGGGCTTCGATTACATGGGCAGGGGTATTGAAGTTCTTGGTATTTCCCCCGCTGATCAAAACAACAAACAGTTCAAAATCATTGAGCTTATGCGTGGTGAGACTTGGATCTCGGCGCAGTGGCATCCTGAGTGGGACTATGAATCTAACACCCCATCCAGGGCAGTGATCGATTACTTTAAGAGGATGGTTCAATGATTTTTGTCATGTTGCTTTGTTTGGGCTTGTCATTGTGGTGGGCATATTATGGCGTTGAATGCTTCATCAACGGAGCATTCGGCGGCGTTTGGATGCCATTTCGGTGTTGGTGGGAGGAGTTCACTTGGAACATTCCCATTATCGGTAAATACTACCGACTAAAGTTCACCCAAGGAGACAAGGAGTGGGCGAAGATGTTACCTGGACCAATTCACTTTGGACTCGTCTGCGTTGTTTTACCCCTTCTTCCGCTACTTGTGTATTATGTAGTACGACAACTGTAAGGAGCAAAAAGTAATGAAGTATGCAAAGATCGTCTGGGACGGCAAGAAGTTGGAGGTTCCCTCCGACATGGGCTGTCCCAAGGAAAACCAGTTGAAGGGTTCTGATCTCGACAACCTCACCGAACTTGCTGGGCGTGTTTGTTATGACTCGCTTGGTAGTGGTAGGGATTCCGTTGAGTACCACAAGCACATCATTGAAGTTGGTCACGGTAGTGTTCAAGAGCATCCCAACCTGACGTTTGCGGTTGCTCTTGATGTACCTACCTACCTGGGCACCATTGAAGCACTCATCAATCGCCCCGGTTTGTGGATTTGCAAGGAAGTACCCACTATCATCACCACCAATACTTCTGCCGCCTTCAACCTACGCATCACGGCGAACATGCGTACCATCCGTGAATGGTTTGAGTTCCCGCCGCTGAATAAGCTCAGCATCATCCTTGGTCAGCAAATCCAGTATCTTGCCAAACAGAAGGCTCCCTTGCTGTTCCAAGACCTGTCGCCCGCTGATACCGGAATGCCTTTGCAAGTTGTGGAACCGAAGTACGAAGACGAGATGTGGGTGAGCGTGTTCTTCACCAACGTCAGTCGTGGCTTCAGCCATGAACTCGTCCGTCACAAGTTCCGCACCGCCGTCAGCCAGCGCTCTACCCGCTATGTTGATGAAGGCGAGTCTCCCTGGTGCTGGCATCCGCTGATCCTCAATAACATCGATCTGGATGCACCCATTCAAGTTGATGAAGAGGGTGTAGAAAACTGGTGCAACTACAGCCTCAATGAGCTTCGCGAACTCTGCCAGGACGGTTACAGGGCTTTGGTTGACAAGCTCCAGGCGAAATTGATCTCTGAGGGCAGCGACAAGTTCACTGCCAGAAAACAAGCTCGCGGTGCTGCCCGTGGTCTTCTGGGCAATGCTTTGAACACCGAGTTGATCTTCAGTGCCAGTCTTGCACAGTGGAAGTGGATATTCCATCTCCGCGCCGCTGCGCCGGCTGACGCTGAGATCCGCGTCGTCATGAACGAGGTCTACGAGCAGTTTCTTGAAAGATTCCCCAATCACTTCAAGGGCTATGAAAAAGTTGAGTGTCCCGACAAGATTGGTTACGGCTTGAAGGAGCCTGAGATCATGACCGGGGATTCTCAGGGTTAGTGTACTTGTTCCAGTCACTAATGACTTTATGCTCCTTGGAAGGCGTGGTGAGCAACTTGCTTGCCACGCCTCTTCCACATCCAGGGCACTTGAACATCCTCCTGCGTGCCTGCATAGGCGGCATCTTCACCTTGCCATCTTCTTTATCAACGTAGGGAATACCGCCTGGCACGTCGTTCAGTTTAATCTCAATAATGTTCTCATCTAGTAGAGACTTGCGACCGCACGCCTGACAGTACAAGAATGTAGGTTCTGGTTGTTTCTTCATAACACTCCTATATATCGCTATGAGCAAAAAGAAAGCCAAGAAGAAAATATCTCTGAAGCAGATCAAGGAAATGAGAAAAAAGAAGCCTCTGGTCTGCAAGAATTGTAAACTCTACAATGCCAAGCAGGGTATCTGCTCTGTTGTGGTCCTTGATAAGGGCGAGAAGTTTGAATTGATGACAAAACCCAACGACCGCTGTAAGTGGGAACAAATGGGTGTACCAGTTCAACGTATCCGAGCCTGGTCAGACGGCGAGAATGGTTATGTTGAATGGACGGAAGAGAAGAAGTCAGATGAATAAGGGGTATCGAGTGTCAATGTACCTCTTCTCGTCACCCTGCACTGTTAGCTTGTAATTGGGTCTGCTTATCTTGGAAACGAAGTTATCAGTCAGGGTGGCAGTTAATGGCGTACCACCTGAACCCGAAGTGTAAGTTTGGGTAACAGAAATGCTGAGACTACCCTTGCACCCTGTCGGGGAGGTAGTACATGGGCAACAGGAACCTTTAACTGTGCAACTACACGCCATACCCTATTTACGGTCCTGGGGCTATATATTCACATGAAAAGGTTCAGTGAGTGGTTTAATGATGCCGAGAAGGAACGAAAAGGTAAATTGATAGCCATGCGCAGATGGCTTTGGAATCAAGAACACGGTAGCGAGCAACAAAAGAAAGCTCCTCCGCCAATTTCTGAAGGAGATCCTGATTTCGAGTGGATCAGAAGGAAAGCCGCCCGGCTAGGCGCTCTTGACCCCAATAAGCAAGTGAATGCCTAAACGAGCGGCTTGACCTTAGTTGTCCTTTACCTCCTTCTTGTCACCTTTCGATGGACGACCCCTCTTCTTAGCTTCTTCTTGGATATGCTTGTCGATGATGTCGGCGATCTCATAAACAGCATCGGCGTTAGGGGTATTAGCGAGGACGCGGTTCAGGTCGTTGTAGTGGTCTTGAATCAAAAGCAAAGCTTCTGCAAGATCACTACCGACACGCTCTCTGAACCTGATGGAAAGCCAGCGCAGATCCTCGTCAGAGATTTTCTTAACGCACTCCTTTACCTGATGATCAACGGACTTCACCGTACTACGAACAGCCATATGTCACCACCTGCTCAAATGGTTAACCTTGATGAGTTCGAGCGGCTCTTGCTGACCCACTGGACCTCATTTATCAACCCGCAAAGATTGATTGCATTTGTCCTAGCCAACGTGAGAGACGCCGAATTAACAGCCCAGAAGGGAACTCTCCCTTCACAAAATAAATCCCTAAAGATCACGATTTCTCACTTCCGTGCTACCCATGACCGTACCTTTATCGTCTGGGTCGAATTCGTGATACCCAGGCTCACAGGACTTGCGGTCGGAACCTGTGAACTGAGATTCGATCCGTTGACCGGAGCCATAGAGCATCTACAGACTCTGGGCAACTTGTTATCAATTGATTCTACCAGCTAGGTTAACATCACTCAACTTCAGATGTGACTTCCTGCTCGCTGCTTGTATCACCACGGAAGAAGTCAAAGCCATTATAGTTCTCTTTCTTGGCTCTGTCGGTATGATGGTTCCCCACTGGTTTATCTCTGTTGAACAAAACCATCCAACTGTAAATCTTTGATCCGCCTTTCGTGTATTCAAACAACGTCAGATTCTCAGTTCCCAGGAACATCCTGGCAACCTTGCAAACGACTGTGAATGGAATGAATGGTGCGTTTTTACATCCTATGGTCAAGACGGCGGGCTTGAGATCGCCGTGGTCTGACTCTGAGTAGTGGACGATCATAGGAATGCCATCGACAATGATCTCCCTGCTCTTTAGCCAAGAAATGTCATCATCTTTCGGAAGCTTTGGAGGAGAGTAGGGCTGAAGAACTCTAGCCGCTGCCTTCATCTCCCGTACATGGTCTTTTGGTTTCGTAATGTAAAGCATCTAACCACCTTCATTCCACTGCTGTATTATATAGAATGATGCCGAGGTTTTTGCCTTACGTCCTAAAATCAGAAGCGGTAGTTGTCATTGTACAAAGCCTCATTGAGGTCAGTGGGTGACAAATGTTCTCTCGGATCGACAATGACACCGCTCTTTTGAAACGTCTCCATGACATCCCTTAATTCAAGGTAGGACCGCCAGCGAGGACCGTAGTCTGTGTCGGGCGTCATGTACTTATACAATCTAGCGAGCATCCAGTTGCGAGTTTGGGTCAGACCATTGCTCAACTCATACTGTCCAGGGTAGAAGCCCAGCACCCGAAGAACATCAGCCGTGTCTAGCATACAAACCCAGGACCATTGATTTCCAGGCTGGTAAGGATTGGGCAAAGGACTATTCGCCGTCATCTCGATAAAGTGAAGAATCAGACGTAACCAGTTTTTCATTAGGTAGGGGTCTTTACACCCCTCGCCCTCGATGATGCGGAACTCCAGAGTCTTCCTCTTGCCCTCCGTCCTCCTCCATTGGTCAGCATTGGCTGTGTAATACTTTACGTCACCAATCGCAGAGATGATCTCCTCTGGCTTCAGGTAAACCTCCGTGTCAAAGTTATCCCTTACGCACATAAACTGGCAGTAGCGGTTAGATTTACGCCAGGGCGGAACCATGTCGAGGAAGACTGCTTCACATTTTACCCAATAAACAATTATGGATGCAACCTGTTCTGGCGACAAGTCTGATACGTCTACATGAACGTGAACGGAACAGCGCTGGTCCACCTGTACCTTGGGGTCTTTGCCAAAGGCGTCAACCACCTGACACACCTTGCGAATACCTCGCCAGTTGCGGTAGACTGGTGTGCAGATTTCAAGACCGCAACTGGAGTCCGGTTTTACCACCCACCAATCGTTGTTATGGGTGTGTTCATAGACTCGCCACTCTACGTTTTCGTCCGTATGACCCTTAACCAAAGTGACAATATAGTCTGTACCCGCCGGCTTCTCCTTCTCCCCCCCTGCGGGGCGATTCTTGCCGTCGAACGCCAAAATCTCAAGCTCAACACCAAAGCGGCGGTCGGATTTGAAACTCAACGAAGGTATTCTGTCAGTAAACGGTTCTCCCATATCGCCCCCAAGGGTTGCCTTAGTCTCAATACGATACTAGAATATGTAAAGTAACAAATCAACCGGAGTTACCATGCCAAAAAGATGTCTTCTGCTTAGGTTGCCTGATAGTAGAGAAGTTTTTACTCATGAAAAACACCATCACACACTTCTCGAATTTGCCAAATCTCTTGGGGTCAAGATTCTGACCGTGGAGGCGGATTACCCCACGTTGCTCACTCCCAAGGAGATAGCCAGGACTTTCTGTGACCAAAGCCGAGAAGATTTCAACACCTGTAGCTATCGCATCATCAATCCGCAGACATCGGGTAGGATGTTGAACCAACATACTTCTTTCAGTAGTTCAGGTGCTAGGGAAAAGATGCTACAAAAGGTTTCTGATGTACGCTCGTATATAGAATCACAGTTTTTAGACGGGAACATCGTTAGGATAAAAGAATTACATCACCGCTTTCAGAAGCACAACATTGCGGTCAGTACCCTTTACCGACACCTGGCTTATGTCAAGGAGAACCTGAAAAACGAGGGTAAGCAGGTGGTCAAGGTGGCGGCGGGATGCTATCGACTTGCTTGATCGGCAAGAATAGTTTGGTATAATGTACTGAGGAACACAAGAGAGAAAGGCACAATGAAAGCAAAAGAATGGGTAGCAAAACTACAAAACGTACCTGAGCCTGAGTCAGAGCAACCCGTCGAGGAGCGATTTGCCAGTTTCATCGATGAATACGGTAAAGAGATTGTCGATTTGGTTGAATTCCGAACCAAGTTCTCTAAACCGGAAAGCAGGTTCTCAGCTTCGGAAGGCGCGGTCAGAGAACAGCGTGAGAAGTTCCGAGTCATCTGTAACTCGTTCCCGGCTCTGACGGGATTATTCGATCCCATTCTGGAAAAGGTATTCCCAGAGTGGAAAAAGATGCTGGAATCCCACCAGAAGCAACAACAGAAAAAGAAGGAAGAAGACGACCGCCCCAGGAAAAACAACCGTGGGCGTCAGTTTGGCAACAACAAAAGAAGGTAGTTCCTTGATCGGGACTCGTTCGTTGCTATAATGGGAGCAGGAGGAAGGAACATGGAGCCACCTGCTCCCCGGAAGTACGACATTCTGATCACCAACCACGCGCGAGAGCGGTGGGTGGAGAGAGTAGTTGACCCCAAGCGATATGAACACTTGCACAAGTGCCGTGGCGAAGGATGCGAACAATGCGTTACTCTGCTACATGATCTTCGGAATGCTGTAAAGATTTGCGGACGTGGGATTGATGGAAAGATAGCTGCCGCCTATCGAATCGCTAAAGAAGAAGGGCGGCACGTCACCGACCTTTCCTTCATCGAGGCGGTGAAGAAACGCTACGGCATCAGAGGACGGGTAGACTTCTTACTCACACCCTCAAACAAGGTGCTGGTAGTGTGCTATAACGAGGAAGAGATTCCTGTCCTCAAAACCATCCTGACACAAGATATGGTAGACGGCTTTGTCATCATGACGAGTAACAACGATGACATGAAAACTGTCTTCAAAAGATGGCGTTTTGAGAACCGCCATATCAAAGATTGATGCCCCTGTAGCTCAGTGGCAGAGCGGCAGTCTCTAAAACTGCTTGTCGCGGGTTCGATCCCCGCCAGGGGTTCTAGGTCGGAGACATGGGGAAGTACGGACAAGCCGTAGCCAGCCACAAGGGTCAGGTGAGCGCACTGATCTCGGTAGGTGCCGTATAAGAGCGTAACCCCATCGCCGTGTGGCGGCATCGTCTAATCGCAACAGGACACCGACCGCTTTCCTCCAGAAGCCAAACGGTGCGGCAGCAGTCTCTAAAACTGCGCTTAGTGGGTTCGACTCCCACCTGGGGGGCTTATGCCAATCAACGAGAAAGGACAAGTCGTTCTCACCTTTTGGAAAGGGATGACTTGTTGGGGATGTATCTTCCTTTGGTGGATTTTCTGGGGTCTGGTTGCTGGACTCACCAAGGAATACCTAAACGCCCCTGATTGGGTGGTGTTTATCCTCATGGGCGTATGTGGCGGCATGTTCGGCATAGTGCCAGTGATCTTTTTCATCCACGAAGAGAGGAAGTATAGAAATGGCAGCGACGATTTCGGAAGCACCGAACAACCTGCTCCGCTTCCGCGTACTGAGTAAGGACCGGGTGTACTACTGCCTCTACAACGTGACTGAAAAGAAATACAAAGGCGCTTTCTACGACGAGCGTTGCCAGTCTCCTGCCGGTCTTTGGGCATGGCAGGAGCGGGAGGTCATGGAGGCAGTCGAGAAGTACGTCGAAGAAAAAATTCTGGCGGCTGCTTGATTTTGACCGGAAGCATGATATCATAGGGGAGAGGGTAAAGGAAGTGGTGCTTACCACGCCTTAAATGATCGGTCAGCCGAAGTGCCGGCGCTCCAGCGCCTTAAACGACTGGTCGGCTTCCTTCACCCTCTCATCTAAGAAGGAGAAAGACATGAGTCACTAGGTTACAAGTCCGGTTGTCGAAACGCCCTATTGCTACATCTTCGTCCGTAAAGACCTATCTCCAGGGCAACAGCTTGTCCAATCTTGCCACGCTGTTGCTGAAAGCGCACAACACTACTTCCACGGTGTATCTGAACACCCGCACTTCGTCGTCTGCGGCGTGAAGGATGAAGCTGCGCTTCTCAAAGCACTTAAAAAACTTGAGGATAACGGCATTCGCCACACCGTCTTCCGCGAGGCTGACCTGGACGATCAGGCTACAGCCATCGCCACAGAGCCGGTGTATGGTGAAACACGCCGCCTGTTCAGGAACTATCAGCTTCTTCAACCACAGGAGGTGTGCGTAGCATGAGAAGGGACATCAAGCGCGGTTCGTGGTTCAAGGTTGAATCCGAATCACAGCACAAAAACCTCAAAGCCTGCGGCAAACTGGAATACGACAGCTTCTGGACTTCTAGAGTCCAGATCGGCACCTACGCCGGTCCAGGCTGGTATAAGGTGCTGAGTTATCAACAAAAGTGTCCAAGAGGATGCTGTTATGATTCCGTCCATGAAGTGATCCCAGCCGCCGATGTGGTTGAGGAGGTAAAGGACGAGATGAGGGAGCTTGCTGACTTGCTTAGAGAGGCTAGAGGAAAGAAGTAACTATCGGGGTGTGTAGGATAGGTGAAACTTTTCAGGTAGCATGTTTGATGCATCCATCATGCCGCTTTGAGGGGAGTAACTGAGGCTTCCATGTCAAGGAACAAACCGTGAACGTGACGGTCCTTAACTTCGGGTTCGACCCCCGACCACCCCACTTTTACCCGGTTAGCTCAATTGGCAGAGCATCGGTACAACGTACCGAAGGTTGCGCGGTTCGAGTCCCGCACCGGGTACTTTTGACCTCACGGAGTAACTTATGGGTAGAATACCCTTCCTGGGGCAGAAAAGTTTGGACCCGGTTAGCTCAGCGGCTAGAGCGTTGGATGTACTAATCCAAAGGTCGGGGGTTCGATTCCTTCACCGGGTAATACCACTAAGGAGGTTACATGAAAGCATGGTTCACATAGGGTCAGAGACTTGGTTTGCCGGAATGTCCATACATGCGGCGCTGGGTTCTTAACCTGGGTTTCTTCTCCATCAGACTGCATCACTGGTATGCATCTGATGATGCAAGAAACTTTCATGACCACCCTTGGTGGTTCATCACTCTCGTTCTCTGGGGCAGCTATACTGATGTGTCGTCCGCTGGCAAGGAAAAGATGAAGCCTGGTATGATCCGCTATCGTCCCGCTCTGCACCGTCATACCGTGCGCGTGAACTCTGGAGGTTGCTGGACACTTCTGATTACAGGACCACAAATCAGAAAGTGGGGCTTCTGGGTGCGGGGCGGAAACAAGTTCGTCAAGAGTAACAAGTATTTTCTAGAGTACGGACATCATCCGTGCAACCAAGAGGAGGTTCTACAATGAACGCAACCATGACCGAAACGACCACCGGAAACGTCCACAAGAGCCGCTGGGGTTTTCACCCTTGCAGCTATGAGGACTTCAGGAAGATCAAGCTCCTACACAAGCACTACTGGCTGGCGAAGATCGCTGAAGCCGCCCATGAGCGCTATTACAGGAAGTTGCCTCACAACCGCGTCATCCGAAAGATGAACAAGATTGTGCTGGAAAAGCCGATTCCAATGCCGGTGCCCTTCTTCCCTGCGATCTATGAGAAGATCCTGAAGAAGCCCATCGTGCCTCTTTATCAACAAGCCCGCCACCCGCAGCCCACCGAGGATCAGGTGAAGCCTCTGGCTATCTCCATGTCTCAGGTGAATGTATGGCTGGCTGAGATCGAGGAGGCTTACACCAAGAAGTAAAAAGGCGAGGGGGAGGCTTATGCCTCCCCCCCTTCTTTCATTCTAACACCTTTGCTCTAACCAGCTTCACCACCATCAGTGCGTCCTCGACGGCAGTGTGGGCAACTTCTCCAGCAAGACCCGCGCGAGTCATACACTCCTTGCTGCTGGGCACCTCTTTATCGACCCTTGGCTTCCAGTATAGCATACCAGGGTCGATAACACGATGGTGAAATTTGGGTTGGAGCAGGTTAAACGAGGGCAGTTTGGACAAGAACGGCTTATCTAAACCCAGGAAGTTTTTGCCCGCAACAGTCACTTTACCGTCACCAAAGTGTGCCGTTAAGAACTTGGCTAAGGAGGTAATTACCGCCTCCTCTGCAATGTACTTGTATGGTGCTTCCTTGTTTGCAATACGTTTGAAGATAGTAGGATGCATAGACAAGGCGAAAGGCTCACCCTTGTAGTTCGGCTTCAAGACGTAACAGTGAAACGTGGGAAGGGATTGAAGATCCTGCGGGCTATCAAGATCATCAATGACTGCACCCACCTCAAGAAGGTCACACGTCTCCGGGTTCAGTCCTGTTGTTTCTACGTCAATCGAGCAGTATTTCATTTCGCGAAAACTCCAAAAAATGTTGGTCTAACTCGCCGTGTGGATTCGACAAGGGATATGACTGATCAGACCTTCCCCGATCCACCTCTTGATCGCCTCTGGGCTTACACCTATTGACTTAGCCAGATCGATCACCATCTTTTCGGTGATCTCATTACCGCGCACGTCTTTCACGTTACTCCAGGGTAAAACAGAAGTTATCTTCATCGTAAATCAACTTCTTGCCGCCCTCAAGATGCATGACTACCCTGTAGTCCTCAACGAGATCAACAACCTCAATCTTCTTGCCGGCAAGGGCTTCGGCAACTCCCTTGGTCATTAGATCGACGCTAAGGTCAAAGTCCTCATCATCATCGATAAGCACACCGTAGCCGTGATCATGGTCATTGATAGAAACCTCTCCATCAATAAGCTTATTGGGGTCGAAGTCCTCGTCCTCGTCAAAGAAACCAAAGCCGGTAACATCAACACCTTGAGCTTCCAGCAACTTCCGAAGGTCTTCGTCCGTCTCCGCAGGATGACCAGTAGGAGGACGGCAAACCACATAGAAGTCCTCTTCATGTATCACTTCTGTCGTCCAGCCCTTGCCGGCTAACCTAGCGGCAAGCGTTTGTACTTGCTCGTATCGCTGGATGACGGGGGTAAGACCTTGCCAATCCCTCGCCTCCATCGTAGTGATATAAGAGGGACCAAAAGCCTCCAAACAAAGTACAGCACTCATGTTGTTCCTTTACTCGCTAGTGAATTCCCACTTCTGCAAATTGTCACACCAGCGACCAACATGAGCGCTGGTGTGAGTTTTCAGAAGTGGAGTTGTGTGAACCATCATCAAGTAACAAATCACCTCATCTGGCGTCCCGACCACAGTGCCTACCACCTGGGTAGCATAGAAACCATTGGGACTACTCAGGCTATAGCTGACGGGACAAGTTGTCATCTGTCCCTCTTCGGAAATGGTGCCCTTGATCAAATTCATCTGCTTACACAGGGAATCAAGAGCTTCGGCGAACTCTGGTTTGTTGATCATGCCCAACTTGCCTTTGAGGTAGGTCTTACTTTCCTCTGTGAGGAGTAAGCCGTTCGACTTCCCGTTGCAATTCGTCATATAATCCCGTCAAATTTCGAGTCCAGATGACCCTTCTCGATGATCTTGGTCACACCATGTCTTTCTTCAAAGAAAGGATGGAGGTTGCTGGGCATGGTAATACTGATGGTTCCCTCTGTCATACCAGTGAAGTTGGTATCGGGGAACTTCAGAGTCCAATTGTAAACCCCCGCCATCACCAATGGCAATATCAGACGCAAGTTGGGCATAAGCCTTTTGTCATTCCTGACGACGTGCCAGGGATACCAGCGGAAAATCTCAGTTTCTCCGTCACGCGGCTTGGGTTCAGGTTGTTCATAATCATCAACACAGACTTGGAAGCAGTGGATAATGGCATCGTCGCACTCCAACACTCCTATCTTCTTGATTTTCTGGCTAAATGGATTGGTTTTGACAAGGTAATGAACGGTATAGCCCGTTTCTTCCTTAAGTTCTCGGACAGCGGCTTCTTCTGGAGTCTCACCTTCTTCAACCTTACCACCAACCATATTGAGGAAACCCTTTTGCCACGCAGGTTTGTCCTTCAACACCAACAATACTTTGTTGTCGTTGTTGAAATACGGTTCCGCGTGAATAAGAACATATTCTCTCATGTCTTTCCTCTAAAAAAACAAGGACGCATCACTGCGTCCTTGTTAGCATGATGATGAGGTTATCCAGCCAAATCTATGTCCAACTCCTCACCATCTTTGATCTCTTGTTCTTGGAACTCTTGATCGGAGCCACTAAGAACACCAAAACTACTCAGGTATTCAACCACCTGCTCAGAGCTTTCGGCGTCAATCAACTTCGGGCACTTGATCAGCACCTCAACCGGAACAAGGTTCTTTTCCATAGAACCCTGGAAGGATATCTCTTCTCCGTTGGCATATTCTGGTCGTACCGTCCACCAGCCAGCCTTGGGCTTGCCATCTTCCTTCTTTGCCTTGTCGATACGGTACTGCTTGTAAAGGCAATCCAATAAGCCGCCAACAGGATTGATACCGGCGTCGAATAGCAAAGTAGCGTTCTCAGGTGCTTCCACAAAAGGACGGAAACACTTGTTCTTGGTATTCTCAACGCTTACCAAGATGCCTTTTATATTCTCGCGATCATCCTTCAATTTCTTGGAAGCTCTGGTCTTCATCGACAGAGAGCAGTAAAACTGCAACGCACATCCACCTGCTGCTTGCTTGTTGGGATCTCCATACATAACCCCAATCTTTTGACGGATCTGATTGATGATAACAACAGAGGCATTGTCGCGGTTCAGAACCGGATTCAACTTACGAAGCTCTTTACCAATGATCTTGGCATGTTCGCCGGGCTTATCAGCACCTGCACCAGCCTCTTTCTTGGCTTCCTTAGTGGTGTTAAACATATCAATCGTTGTCTCGGCAAACTCGCGCTCGGAAGCAGAAGCTGCGATGGAGTCGTACACAATGACAACAGGACGCTCGCTTCCGTATGCCTTGCCGATCTCGCGGAGAACAACGTGGATCTGGTTAAAGGCTTTTTCAAGAGAATCAGCCTTCTCGACAGGGATCACGATGACATTGCTGGCATCGACGTGCGCAGCCTTCTCAGCAAATGTTTTGTTAAGAGTGTTCTCGACATCAAGAAAGACAGCTATACCACCCATCCTCTGAACGCCGCGAATAAAGTTGAGGGCGAACAATGTCTTACAAGATGAACTATTGCCCCAGATTTCAATGATCTTACCGATGGGGATGCCGCCGCCAAAGAACTTACCAGAGCAGGCATAGTTCAAAGCAAGGTTGCCGGTGTCAACCCAATACCTCACGCTATCCATGCGGTCAAGAACCTCGCCGCCGCACAACTTGGCAAGTTTACCAAGATCAAAGTCCTTCCCCGATCCGTTTTCAGATACTTCTTTTGTTGTCTTTTTCTTAGGCATTGTTCCTCTTAAGTTTCAGATGTTGTTAAAGGTATTTTATTTTGTCACAGAGTCCGTACCTCAGTGCTTCCTCTGCGCTGAGCCAGACATCGCTCTCTGGCAGCAGGTACTTTCGTATGTCTTTTTCTTTCTTTAGTTTCGTGTATCTCTTGTAGTGACGCATCACCATGTCAGAGATCAAGTCATTGCACTTTCTTGCCGCAATCAATTCATGCTCTTTACCGAAATTGAGTGACCACCATTGATGAGACATGATCATCGTATTGGGAGTGAGGATTCGATGTCCTCTTTCACCACCAATGAAGATGAGCAAGCCCATTGAGGCAAGGATGCCAATCCCGGCTGTCCACACTGGCAATCTACTGCCAGCCATAACATCAAGGAGAGCAAAGCCGTCCACAACACTGCCGCCGTGCGAGTTGACAATCAACGTCAAATGATCATACGTCGGGTTGACGGCTAGGTTAGCCTCCAAAATAAACTCAATCGCGTCTGCACACGATTCTTCATCAACACCGTAAGGGAATAGGAAGATGCCATTATTGCGCAAGTCGGACGGTGCCGACGAAACATTGTTTTTTTCGTCAGATGCCATTGAACACCTTATGTTATGTTGAAAAAATGGGGCACCCCCACAGAAAGGAGTAAAGGTGGGAGTGCCCCTGCGACGGACAGTCGGGTTATTCTATGCCGCCCAAGGCAGCACGAACATTGTTGGCGAACTCATCATCCACCAGAGGATCATCCTCTACATTCACATCCGGCAGCGCGGAAGTGACGGTCTGCGCCTTCGGGGCGTGGTGGGTCTGAGCAGGAGCAGAAGGCACATTAGCAGGGACGCTAACGCTAACACCATTACTGCTCTCTTCGGTCAAGAAAGAATCATCAAAGCTCTTGCGGGGGTCAACTTCATAACCCTCAAAGACACGGATGTGACGCTTCATCTCCTCGACAGCCAGGACAGTGCGGAGAGCATGAACATCATTCAGGCTACCTAACCACTTCTGGATCAAGGCATCATCCTCGCTCACCGGACAAGGATCTTCCCATTCAGAGCCGCCGTACTCAGGGAACTGACCGCCCGGCTTCATCTCCTTAACAACCTTGAGGTTGCGACCGTTGATAGGGTGGAAGACGTTGCCTTTTGGTTTCTTGTTCATTTCCTTGTTACCTAGGACGGCTTCAAGGATACGGGTGTGAATCTGGACACCACAAGAGTAGATCAGCGGACCATCTTCAGGAGACTGACCCGTATGCGGGTGGCTATCAAGCACGATGGCGTTGTAGTAATACTTCTCCTGGGGCTTGATAGCCTGAGCCTTCGCCTTCAACTGCTTGGCGAGATCCTCATTGCCCTCGGCGACCGCCTTATCCATCAGGCGATACAGGTGATTGTAGTAGTCGCAGAAGAAGCAATCTCCGACGAACTTGCGACCCTGCAAAGTACGACCACAGTAAAGGTTGTTAGCCTTCTTCTGCTCACGATCTTCCATCGTTGCAAGGTTGTGAACACGGCAAGCTGCGTAGGGTAGCTTATGTCCAGAAAGAGGGGGGAGCAAGCGAAGAGTTACATAGCCGCTGGCTTTTGGCATCTTCACGAACTTGTCGAGAAAGCCGCCAGTCTTCTTTACAGCACCGGGCTTCTTGTCCACTGTAACGCGGGTGAACTCCTCTTGAAGCGCAGACATATCGAAATCGAAGTTGTTCATGTTTCCTCCAGTAATCAAAAGTTAGTCAAAAGTTACGCTGGTAGTTAACGGTTGTTGGCAACAGTTAGCATTCAGTTACACAAGTATATATGCGCTGTCACCTGTTTTGCAACTCGTACCTCGAAAAAATCTTCAAGGTGTTTTTGGGATAAAAGCAACATCGGCGCACGCCTTCAGCCCATGTGCCATCAAGTTGCCCCTGCCCGCCAGAACGCCTTTCAATCTTTCGAGTTCAGCCTTCACAGCGGCGTAGTCATCTTGCTTTCTCTCGGCAAGTTCTGCTTCTGTGGCGGCTAGTTTCCTCTTGGTTTCCTCCAGTTCCTTCTGAAGCTCTTGGTGTTGCTTATACAACACCCACTGACCTTGCTTGCCCCAGATAGGAACATTTGGGTCGGTGAAATCAACAATTGGATTGACTTCACCGTCCTTCACCATACATGCTGGGGGAAACTTCTCGCGGACATCACTGCTGCTCATCCTTCGCCTCCTTCTTCTGTTCTTCATTAGACGCTGGGTTCGGGATAAAAACAACATCTGCTGATGCACCAAGCTTGCCGCCGCTGTCCTCTGGACTTTCTTCAGGAACGCCCATCATATTCATCATCGGAGCATTTTTCTGCGCTTCCTCTAGCATCTCCTGTTCTTTCTGGAGCGCCTCTAGGATTTGATAGTTGTGTTCCAACTGGTTGATCACGTCCTGCTCGTCAACCTTCTGGTTTCGGATCGTCCTGCCCTCAAGCTTATTAGTCACACGCTGAATCTCCCGCTGTTCCTTTTCTTTGTCACGCTCCTCCTTGACCTTAGCGCGGAGCGCTGTGCGGCGGACCTCCAGCTTCTTTTTAACTTCCTTTTCTCGCTTTTTCTTCTTTTCAAATGACTTGGTACTCATGTTACCTCGCTACAATCGGGAACGTATCTTGCTCATTAAAGACAACTCGATTCACAGTGAAAGTTTCCCCTGGTACGCCCAACCACTCAGGGGCAATTTGTCTCTTGACCTTGAGAACGGCGTCAGAGTTGTCAAAAGCATCCTTCACTAGGAAGTCCCTTTTTCCGGTCTGAAGCTTACTGCTTTTCCAAGTTACGACGTACAGTTCCATTACCTTCTCCTACCAAGGGTGTAGATGTCTGGGAGGTTCATAATCTTACCATTGACCTGAACCTGATTGTCCTCAACCGCAACGCGGGTGATGTGATTCGGGCGAGCATCAGCATCGAAGTTGTTAGTCAGATTCTGAACTGGTACAAAGTGCTTGTCATTCAAAGCACGACGGTTGCCTTGGTCATCTTCGGTGACATAAATCATACCAAAGACAACACCACGTCTGTCCGGTTTTTCTTCGTAAATCGGATACCTCTTGCCAATGGTAAACGGCAATCTCTTCTGGGCAGCAACTCTTGCCAGGTCTGGGTGTGGATCGTATGACTCCCAACGCAGCGGTGTACCTGCCGGTGGCAGGATGGGGCGCATACGTTCGCTTGGGTTAACAGGACGCTGTTGTTGTGCCTGAACCATGTGATGTTGACGAAGCTCTGCTTGAACCTCTGGAGGCAAGTGGGACAAATCCTGTTGCGGTTGTTGTTGAATAGGCTGCGGCATTGGTTGTACAGCCTGGAGCGCACGCTGTTGTTGCTGGAGCAATTCGTGAGGCTCCAAAACATGACCACCCTGGCTGATGACAGGTTGGGTAGGCAAAACCATTTGCTGCTGAGGCATCATCACTGGAATTTCAAATGCTTCATCGGAAGACTTAATAGCACCAGTAATATCATAGCTGAACTTCCTGTTCTTGATAGAAATACCATCATCCTTCATCTTGAAGGACACCTTTTTCTTGGTGTATTCGTAGATTTCAGCATCTACGATTAAGATATTTCTCTTAGCCATCTGACCGAAGACCGACTTGGCAACCTCGTCAAGGTCTACGTCGTCCCATTGCTTGCCGACAGCAACCTTCATCACTTCCGGCTCGCCCTCGGTATCGTAACCGAAACCTTCAGTTTTCTTCTTGTAATACTTGAAATGAACTTCAAATCCCATAATCGCCTCTGATCTAATCTAGTTATCTTTGTAAGATTCCCGTCCCTCTGTAAGTATCAAATACAAAGGGTTCTCGGCTTTGCAACTTACAGAACAACTCATAAGCTGCCTTGGCGGGTGTTTCGCTCAAGTGATCTATGATAATCAATCCGCCGTGCATCATCTGATTCCACACTAAGTCTAGGTATGCACGGTAGGTCTGCTCTTTCTTGCCGCCATCGCAAATGATCACACAGTCCCATTTGCGTAGAAGCACCATCTTGACGAACTCTGGGTCCGTTTCATCTCCGACCCACAGGTCGAATTTCTTGCGGAGGATGTTATGGATGTTAGAGACTCCCAGCCGTTTCGTGTAGTATTGGTTGTCTTTTTTACGGAACGCTAGAAGTGACTCGATCCCGCCACACCCGTCGATGAAACATCCACTAGGCATACCAAGATCAAAACCGAACTCGATTAGGTTCTTTGCTCCTTTAAGGAGTCTACCAAGCTGGTAGTAAAAGGGCATGTAGGTGGGATCGCCGTGAACTGAGGATGGCAACCCCACCTTAAACTTGCTTTGCAATACTTTCGCAGGTAATGCACCTATTTCAAGCTTTCTATTGATCCTTCTTCTCAGGTCTTGCAATGCTATCATGGTTCGCAACTGGTTCAATTGTCATCGTGTCTTGATTCTTGTACTCAATCGCCTCGGCAATCAAGTTTTCAAAGAGCGGATGGGGAATATCCAGCCGACTCTTGAATTCAGGATGAAACTGGCAACCGATAAAGAAAGGATGGATCTTACGATCCAGTTCCATGATCTCGATGAGATCACTACCGGGGTTGGTGCCGGAAACCAGCAGACCCCGGTCAGAAAAGGCGGACGCATACTTTCCATTCACTTCGTATCGGTGCCGGTGACGTTCACTTACGGACTTCTTCTTGTAGATATTGTGGGCAATACTATTTTTCACAAGTGAACATTCATAAGCACCAAGTCGAAGAGTCCCGCCTTTCCTGCGCACGTCCTTCTGACCTTCGACGTAGTGAACTACCATGTCGCCAAAGTCCCGGTCGCCAGCGTTAGTAACAAACTCTTCACTATTTGCCTTGGTGATGTCACATACGTTCCTGGCGAACTCAATGACAGCACACTGAAGTCCAAGACAGATACCCAGGAAGGGTATTTTTTTCTCGCGGACATACTGGATCGCTTTGATCTTCCCTTCGATACCGCGATTGTCAAATCCGCCAGGAACGATCACGCAATGTATGTTCTCAAAATACTTATTTAAGCCACGAAGGGTAGTGTATTCCTCCAGTTTCTCGGCTTCAATCCAGTGGATATTAACCTTGCTGGAATTGGCGACTCCAGCATGGTAGATCGCCTCTTTAAGACTCATGTAAGCATCTGGCATCTTAGCATATTTGCCAATAATACCGATGTTGACCTCTGGCATATCCATGCCATCAACATATCTCTCCACCAACTCACGCCACTTGTGGATGCGGACACCGTTTCTCTTTAGTTTGAAGCGGTCAGCAATAAAGTCATCAATGTGTCGTTCAAAGAAGCACAACGGCACTTGATAGACGGATTGAACATCAGGAGCATCGAAGATGGCGTCCATAGAGACGCTGGTGAGATGACTTATTTTCTCCAGCATCTTCTTGGGGATTTCTCTATCGTTGTCGATGCGGCAGAGTAGCATGTCGGGCTGAAGCCCGAAACGCTGAAGCTCACGAATACTATTTTGCAGGGGCTTGGTCTTCAATTCTTTGATCGTATCCATCCACAATACCGGGGCGACGTGGACGAGGAGAAAATTACTCTCACCAAGCTTCTGCTTGTATTGGCGAATTGCCTCATAGAAGTGACCGGACTCAAAGTCGCCCACCGTACCGCCGATCTCGGCGATCACGACATCGGCACTTTCGCCAAGTTCTGTTAGGCGATCTTGGATCTTATCGGTGACGTGTGGCACAATCTGGACGGTCTGCCCCATGAACTTGCCCTCAACTTCGTCGTTAAAGATGCCAGAGAAGAGAGAGCCGTTGGTGCAAATGTTTTTGTGAGAGACTTCAATACCAGTGATGCGTTCATAGTGTCCCAGGTCCAAATCAGTTTCACTCCCATCGTCACACAGGAACACCTCACCGTGTTGAAATGGGGATAGAAGCGAAGCAGAAAGGTTGAGATAAGGGTCAAACTTGATGACCTGTACCTTCTCTCCTCTCATCCTCATGAGAAGACCAATCGATGCCGCGCTGATGCCCTTCCCGATACCACTCACTACCCCGCCGCTCACAACAATATATTTGCACATCTACTCTTACCCTTGTAAACAAAGGGGGCGGCAGTTATGCCGCCACCCACCATCTCACAAACGATCCATGTTAATTCCGACGCTTGCAGCCATATTTCTTATGGTGGTGCTATTCCATGCCTCTGATCCAGCAGAGCGGATCAAGTCCATGACCCTGCTGTACTCTTTTGGATCTACCTCTTCTTTAGCACCACTACCGCTGCTCAACTTCCTCTTGGCTCTGTTCCAAAAGAAGTCAGACCTCTCATTGGGTTTACCGGCTTCTTCCCACATGAGGTACGCCTCTAACTGGATATCCTCATCGGCGGGTTCATGTGGTCGCTTCTTGTAGTATCTAAACATTGCTCCTCCTTAATCCCAATTCAAACCGCCAACTTGATACTCAGTGACCCGCGTTTCAAAGAAGTTCTTTTCCTTGATCAGGTCCACTGATTGACTCATCCAGGGGAAAGGGTTTTGTACGCCATAGTGCTTTGGCATACCAAGTCGCTCCAACCTCCTATCGGTGATGTATTCAACATAAGCGCAAAACTGTTCAGCATTGATGCCAAGAAGACCTTGAGGGCAAGCATCGTGGGCGTACTCACACTCTAAACAAACTGCATGAGAGATTAAGGTAGCAATCTCCTTCTCCAGTTCGGGAGTCCAAGCGCCCGGCTCCTCTTGGCGGATGGTGTTAATCAACTCCACACCAAAAGCAAGATGGATTGATTCGTCCCTCATGATGAACTCAAACTGTTCACCGGCACCAATCATCTTTTTCTGACGCTTAAGGGCAAGCATCATGGCAAATCCCGCATAGAAGAAGATGCCTTCCATGATAACGTAGTAACCAATCAAGTCTTTCAGGAATGAACGGACCTGTTCAGTACGCGCCTTGAAGCCTTCCGGTTGAATGCAAAAAGTGTGATCGAAGATGGTCTTCGTAATATCAACCACAAAATCGTCTTTCGTCTTGATGGACGGGATGGTTTGATACATGGCATAAACACCATCAGGGTCCAAACCAAGGGTATCACAGCAGTAGATGAAAGTGTCTGTGTGAATCGCCTCTTCATAAGCCTGCCGTAGCAAATACTGTCGGCAAGCAGGATCGGTGATGTGCCGGTAAATAGCCAACACAATGTTATTGGCAGTCAAGCTCTCAGCCGTGGAAAAGAAACCCAGATTCCATATAATGAGGCGGCGTTCTTCCTCTGTTAGGGCGTCGGGCGATTTCCACATCTCCACGTCATCCTGCATGGCTACCTCTTCAGGCACCCAATTATTTGCAACACCAGCCTTGTAATACTCGCGTGCCCAAGGGTACTTGATCGGTAGAATCTTGTTGGGGTCAGTCTTACCCCCGCTCAGTAATCCCATTCCTCTCCTCCATTTGTTATAAACTTACTCGCTCTGCTGCTCTGGTTGACGCCATACATCCGAGTCCACCCGACGAGCCACCCTCATTGCTAACTTCTGCTGTGCCATGTGGATCGCATAATTGAACTCCGTCAGATCGTGGGGGATATGATTTTCCAACGCCACGAACTTCGCCCAAGCTTCCTTCAGATGATTAAGCACTTCTTTCTCCTCATCTGTCAAGCCCCGGTGCGGACCAGGGGCGTAGTAGTTGAAAGAAGACGGTAGGTGGGACGATATGTTTTCTAATGTCAATGGTGGACTTGGAAAGTTCCAATTAGGTTGCACATTGCAACCCATGCACGTTGGCTGTTCAGAACCCATAATAGATCAACCTCATGATTACAAAATAGGCGATAACCAAAGCACCAACCGGAACTCCGAGTATGATAAAACACACTAGGAATTCCAGGGTACTTACATCATTTTTGTCTTTCACTGACAAGCCTCACAGTGAGGATCATCAATCCGGCACACCTTGACCGCAGGAATATCTTCTTCACGTTTCTGCGTCAAGCCGTACTTAGTGTCCAAGGTGGCTTTCTCAACACCAGATACACCCAGAGTACGCAAGTAGTAGGTAGTCTTTAGACCCTTCCTCCAAGCGTGCATATAAATCTCAGACAAAAGCTTGCCGCTGTTGTGGGCTACGAAGACGTTGTGAGACTGACTCTGGTCAATCCATTTGCTGCGCAGAGCCGTCAGGTCGATGGCACGTTTCTGATCAATCTCCCAAACTTCCTTGTACTTGGCACGCAAGCGCAGCGGAATCTTATCGATCTTCTGGATGCTACCATTGTGGTACTTGATCAGGTCCAGCATTTCCTTGTTCCAAAGACCCTCTTTTTTCAAGTCTTCAACTAAGAACTCATTAACTACCGTGAATTCACCAGACATATTTGCCTTGGTGAAAAGATTCTTGAAGGTGGCTTCACCATTAGGACCAAGAACGCAGGCGATGTTGCCAATGGTAGCGGTAGGCGCTACAGCCATTACGTTAGAGTTACGCATACCGTGAAGACTTACATGCGACTTTAGAAAATCCCAATCAAGGCGGCTTCTGCGATCAACCTCAACAGGAATGCCACGCTCCTTTTCCAGAAGATCAATTGTATCTAACGGGAAAATGCCACGATCCCATTTAGATCCCTTGTAAGTCTCATAGCAACCACGTTCCTGAGCCAAAATAGATGAGGACCAGATAGCGTGGTAGGCGATGAACTCCTGAAGCTCGTCTACGAAGTCATCAGCCTCTTCATAGCGAATATCAGCAAGGAAGAGTGCATCTTGAAGACCCATAAAACCAAGACCCACAGGGCGATGGCGTAGATTAGAAGCTTTGGCTTCAGGAACCGGATAGAAGTTGATATCGATTACATTATCGAGCATCCTCATCGCCGTCTCGATGGTGGTCTTCAGCAAATCCCAATTCACTTCCCAGGTCCAATCGTCGGCATGGATACTGTGTTCCTTCATGAACATATGGCGATAGATGTTTAAGCTGCCCAAATTGCACACTGCAATCTCGCCCAACTCTTTGACCGTCCGATCCTCATTCAGCTTCGTCGGGGTCGTATTAAGGGTGATCTCTGTGCAGAGATTGCTGTTATGGACAACACCAACATGGTCTTGTGGGCTGCGGATATTGCAAGAGTCTTTGAAAGTCAACCACGGATGACCCGTCTCAAAAAGCATGGTCAACATCTTGCGCCACAATTTCACCGCCTCCACAACCTTGTAACGGCGGATGTTGCCCGACTTCACCTGCTTCTCATAGTAGGTGTAGCGCTCCTCAAATTTCTTGCCGTAGATGTGATGCAAATCCGGCACCTCATCTGGAGAAAATAGAGTCCAAACCCCGTCCTCAGAAACTCGCTTCATGAACAGGTCGGGAATCCAGTTTGCTGTGTTCATGTCAGCAGTACGACGGCGCTCATCGCCCGTGTTCTTCCTCAAGTCGAGAAAGTCCTCAATGTCGAGGTGCCAGGTTTCAAGATAGGCTACAGTGGCACCGCGCCGCTTACCACTACGGTTAATAGCTACCGTAGTATCATTGGCGATCTTAAGGAACGGAATAACCCCTTGGCTTTCAACCTGGGTGGTCTTGATGGTAGCGCCCGTGGAACGGACATTTGTCCAGTCGTTGCCAATACCGCCAGACCATTTCGACATCTGGGCATTATCGTCAAACGTCCTGAAGATATGCTTTAGATCATCATCGACACTGGACAGATAGCAGGAAGACAACTGCGGACTGGACAAGCCGCTATGGAACAGAGTGGGCGTGGAAGGAATATAAAGAAGTTGCGACATTACGTCGTAGAACTCACACGCCTTAGCATTTTTGTCGGCTTCACGAAGGGCTAGACCCATCGCCACTCGCATCCAAAACACCTGGGGCATTTCGATACGGTTGTTGCCTATCTTGGCAAGGTATCTTTCTTGGAGAGTATGAATGCTGATGTACTTGAGTAGTTCATCACGGTCGAGAACCATGTAATCGGCAAGGTGATCCAAGTCAAATTCAACCAACTTGGGATCGTAGACACCTGCCCCAACGCCGGCTGAAATGGCTGCACGCAAGGAGTTGCGGTATGCCTTTTGGTATTCCACAGAGCCACCTTCGGTGGACCTACCGAAAATCTCTTTGCCAAGGCGCTGACGGAAAAACCTGGCGGCAAGCTGGGAATACGCCGGCTCCTGCTCGATAAGCGCAGTGGCGCTTAAAACAAGAGCCTTATCGATGTCCTCGGACTTCATGTTGTTATAGACGTTTTTGACCGTCTCTTGAAACACCAAGCCCTGATCGACAGGTAAACCTTTGGCATGTCTTTTGATGTTGTCCTTCAATTTCTTTGGATTAAAAGAAACAACATCACCGTTCTTCTTCTTGACTGTCAAAGTCTTAAGGAAGGACAACTTCTTTCGATCTTCGCTTTCCTTTTGTCGCTTCTGAGCGCGATAAAGAATGTAGGACTTGGCGGCATCGAAGAGATTACTCTTCATGAGGTTCTTCTCAACGAGATCGTGGATGTTCTCCACGTTGAGAAGGATGTCACTGTCCACGAATCTGAGAGCGATCTCCTCTTCAATGGCATTTACTACCTTGGTGACTTCTTCTTTGTCTATGCCATAGACGGACACCTTGCCAATAGCAATGAACGCCTTTTCGATGGCGTCCTCGATCTTCTTCCTGTTGTACTTGACGACCTCTCCATCCCTCTTGACAACTTCAATATCAAGCATTATTGCACCTCTCCTGTCACTTACACTTTTGGGTGCAGGTATTGTAGACACAAGTAACTCCATTTTACCCATGAAAGCGTACTGACACCACCCCAACGTCGTAAATAGATGTGGGGAGGCAAGTTAGCTTTACAAGCTGATCGGGGTTTTTACACCAGCGCTTGAACTGAACACCACTTTATCAACTGTGACGGTGATGCCTTTGAATTTGTCGCTGCCAACGAGGGACTCAGCCTTTCCTTTCTGAAGATAGGCTATGGTCACATGAGGCTTGTACTCTGGAAAAGACTCGGTGACTTCTAGTTTATCGCGGAGAAGATCATGTAGATCATGCAAGTCTGGACTCGTAACACCCACCTTGAGAACATCAAACTTCTCTGGCGTAGTAAACGCCGTGACCTTACCTAGTTTTATCTCAAAAGGCTTAACCTCTTTCAGCACCTGTCGCGCCGCAACCGATCTCTTATCATGTATACCATAGATGACCGTACAATGCATCTCGTCTTCTCTGCCGAAGGTGGGGTCTTCAGGATTGTGAAAAAGGTCTTTGTCCTTGACATTTTGTAAGCCCCATTGGTGTATCTTCTTTGCCACCTTTTCAGGCAACAAATAAATCACTGAGGAGTAGTCATAAGTCTTGGTAGAGGGCTTCTTACCTTCTTTCGCCTCGAAAAACTGCATGAATGTTTGCATGTCTTATCTAGAGCGAGATGCAAAAGAAAAGGGCGGCTTTGCCGCCCTTTAGTTGCCGGGGGAGGGGTCGAACCTCCAATCTCCGCAAAATAACACTGGTGTGCTGCTGTACACTATGCCACTAGGAATCGAACCTAGAACAGCCGTCTGAGTCACCTCAGAACTCGCCCCGTGTCAGAAGGCATCAAGCTGTCGCCATCGATGGTCGGGAGTTGAACCCGCTCCTCCAGTGGACCTTCGGTGTGTAACCCTTACACCGCCCGGCTTTTCCAATAGAAAAAGGGAGCCGCCTTTTGTCAAGCTCCCTTTTTGTGGTATAATTATAGGGTTAGTGTCCTCTTGAGATCATTTGCTGGCGGCGCTGACCTGTATTCATCCTAACTAGGTCACGCGAGCCGGGAGGGACGTATCCCGCCTGGTCGGCGCGCCTAATTCTTCGAGAAGGCGGTGTCTGGGAAAAGCCGCCCAACTCAGGTGGTGTGAAGTGCTGCGACTTCTTACCATGTAGAGCAGCAACATCTGCTACAGAGGCGTCAAACTCGGCTGGTGGCGGTTCATTGAAGAACTTATGCCAAACTTCTTTGATTACGCCCCAGGTGGCAGCAATAACAGTTGTGATGACATGACCGGATTGCCCGAATACCCGCTCTGCATCCTGGGCAAGTGCCTTTGGATTCAAAGATTGAGGTGTGTGACTTCTGAACGCACCTATGAGTTTATGTACAACCAAGTTGAACCACTCTCTCAGAGAATTGGAGCTACGCTTCAAAAAAGCGGTCATCTTAGCATCTAGCTCATAAAGTTTCTTCGTCAATTTTTCGGCAACATAATGGGCTAGTTCATCAATTCCTGGGATTCCTCCTTCCTTCTCAGGCTGTTCAGGCTCGTTTTCAGAGGGCGTATTAACACCCATGTGTCCACCCAAGCCTCTAGCCATGCCGCCCAAATCGGCTTGTCTACTCATAGGAGAAGCAGGTTCCATTTCTGGCATCTCAGGGATGGCAGAACGAACACCGCCAATCGCCAGTGGCAACGCCATTGCAGTGTTTAGAGCCGGCGTTTTAAGACTCTTCAAACCACGACCAAGAGACTTTATAGGGTGACGGAGGATTTGACCCCAATCGACCTCGTTTTGAATCGCCTGAGAGAGATCAACATCTCTCGTTTCCAGCCATTCGGAAAATGATATTACGGTTCTTCCCATGACCGTATATATCTTTTGAGGGATATTTTCGTTACCTCAGAAAAGCAATTCTTGAGGTATATAAGGGCATGGATAGCTTCAAAAACTTCGTGAGGGTTAGTGACATGCTCCGTGAGGTTCTAAACCCAGACGATCTAGCTGACACCGATCTACAGATCCAATGGACTCCCCCTTTGGATGGCAGTGCTAACGAGAAAGAGTACACAGCTAGATTTCAAGTTGATGGAGACGACTACTTCGTAGGGTTTGATAGGCGGAAGAAAGATGACAGTGTGTCGGACTACTACCTTGTATGGGACATGGACAGATCCACGCAGGGCTGGTGGTGGACTATCAAGGGGTGGTTTAATGGGCAAGTGGTCCCAGGAACCAGAACCACAAAGTTCAAGGAGAAGGGGATAGGGTACACTCTGAAGGTTTTCAAAGGTGTATTCTCGGCTATCCGAGAATTTGTAGAAAGAAAACATCCGTCCATTGTCGAATATGAACCCGGCGACAAGGATCTCAACAAGTTCTACAGCATGGTAGCCAAGAGGCTTGCCCCTAAGTTTGGCTACATTCCTTTCGTAAACATGATTGTCAGCAAAGACGGATTACGAAGACCAGCAGTCAGGAAAATCGTTCAATACGCTAAGTCGCTGATGTAAAGAAAAAGGAGGGAGTTAGTCCCTCCTTTTTTCATGCCGCCTTCCGGGTTTCCAGTTCCGTGAAGCCGTCTTTCTTGATGACTGTCAGTACATCACAGGAATGCAGGAGATCATTAAGGTTGGGATCATGCGTGGTGACTAACACCTGCCTATCCTTTGCCAACTCACAGATCATCTTGTAGATGCCATGCACCCCTGGTACATCTACGTTCAATGCCACTTCATCCAGAGAAATAATGCTTGGACAGGTGCCTGATGAGAGCATCATGACGTGAGCGAACGCCTGAGAGATAGCTAGGTTAATTCTACGTCTCTCACCACCAGAAGTAGCATTATAGACAAAAGGATCGCCATCGGGCGGGTTCCTCTCGATGGTTGCCTCAAACTTGTTGTCGAAGCTCAAGGTGATCTTATTGTCGATGAGGAACTGAAGCCAATAGTTGATCCTGGCATTAAGAGCCGGAAGAAGCTCATCAATGATAAAGGCGCGGATGCCATCGTCGCCAAAGCCTTCGATCCAGAACTCATAATAGGGAACTTGGGCATCCGCCTCATCAATCGCCTTCTTGTATTCGGCGATCTTCTCATCCAGATTGTTCTTTTCAACAACGGTCTGAGTGATTATTTCCACATAAGGATCTTGGGTATCAAGCTCTACTTGCTTGGCTTCGATCCTCTTTGTCAACTCAAGTATTTGCTCTTTGAGTAGCAGTTCCTTGGCACCAACTTTCGGTTCCTTTATCTGAGAATCTTTCTGGATGGCGCTGACCAGGGAACTCAACTTCATGGAGATAGCAGAGTTCTTCTCCTCAACACCCTTCTTCATCTCTAGCATCTTGCTCAATTGTGCGGTGACTTCCTTTGCCCTGTTAGCCAAAGAGGTCTTCTCAACATCAATAGCCAACTTCTCTTCCTTGAGGGCAGCTAGTAGAGTATTGTTGTGGTCAAGTAGATGCTGATAGTTCTTCTTGTCCACGGTGCCAAAACACGCAGAACACTTAACCCCCGGTGTTAGATTGGTCAAAGCCTTGATTTGTCCCTCAATAACCCTGATCTCTGAGTCCTTGGCAGAGGCTTCACTTTGGATTCTCACATTAAGAACCGTAACCGAAGTCTTCGTCTCTTGAAGCTTTTCACTTTTATCTCTGATCTGCTCAAGAAGGGTGGAGACTTCGGTTCGCTTCACTTCTAGCTTCACCATCTCGTCTTTAGCTGTCTTGATACGTTCTTGAGCCTGGACATAGAGCAGGGAGGCAGCGCCATCATCCGTCTTATTGAGTTCCTGAGCCTTAGCAGCCAGACTCAACCTTAGTTGCTCAAGTTCTTTTTCTTTGACAGCAATCCATGCCTTTTGCTTGACGGTTAGTTGAGAGATGCGTTGAATACAACCGTCACGCTGCTCAGTATTTGTTTCATACTTCTTGTTGAGAATAGCAAGCTTTTCCTTGATTTCTTTTAGACTGTCCTTGGCGACCTTACAATACTTGAGATACTTCTCAAGTCCAAGGAGGTTTTCAACAATGGATCGCTTGGTTTCTGCATTACAGGCGAGGAAGGCATGGTTGTTGTGTTCACCAAAGCAGACGATATTGATGAAGGACTCGTAGTTAAGTTTGATGGCAGCTTCAATGCCCTTCTGGGTATCTGGCATACCACCGAGGGTTTCCTTTACGCCATTCTTCCAAAGCAAGAGATCATCTGGCTTTCTCTTGCGATGGATTTTGTACTCAACGCCATTGAGTTCAAAGCACAACTCGATCTCAAGACCCTTCTTGGTCTTCTTGTTGATGGCTTCCTTGTGCGGCAGACCTTTGATAAGTTTGCCAAAAAGACCATACACCAAACATTCGATCAGTGTACTTTTGCCGGCACCATTACTGCTTTCGGGTGACACATCGAGGTTCTTGCCTTTAACGACGACGATGTTGCCCAACTTATCGAAAGCAATATGGATGCCATCCTTACCGATAGAGAGAAAGTTCTTCGCTTTCATCCATTTGAATATCATCCCCCCTCCACGTTTCGCTGTTATCTAGTTCTACAACATCGAGGTACTTGGCTCCAGCATAATAACCAACATATACCTTGCCAACCATAAAATCATCCCCTAACTGGTCCCAGGCATCATCCGGTAAATCTCTGAAGATGATAATGCCCAAATCCTTCCAGCCTAGGGTTCCCTCAAGAAAGGATTTTACTTCCCTGATGCGCGATCTAGGTTGAATGACGGTGATGTAGGGAACTGACCTCTTTTTACCATGACCGCAGCAGCTTGCTACGGTGGTGAATTCTTCATCGTTGTTGATGTGAGAGATCACACCAACCAAACAATGATCGGCGTGATCTCCAAAGAACGAGTTGTGATACTTTGCCTTGATCGGACTACTTTTCCGCTGGCACATTATTCAAGATCCCCAAGAGCTTATTGACCAGAACTTTGAATTCATCACGATTTAACCTAATCTGCCCAGGACCGGGCTTGAAGTCCTTGACATAAGTCTGTTCGTAGATGTTTCTGATGGCTTCTGCCACCGTCAAACCACTTTCCAGCTTCCACACCTCAGAGAACTGCTTGAGAACTTGCATCTCTCTGGGGGTAAAGCTGATGCCGAAGTTTTCAGACAAGTATTGTCTCCCTTTGACATTGATCGTGAGCCAACCCCTGCATGTAGAAGCGGCGACGCTCATCATGGGGCAGGCGATAGTGCCCATGTCCCAGATGATAACATCGGAAAAACCAATGAGGTGATTGTTTTCCTCCAACTTGGCTACCGCGTTAATAACGGCAATCAAGTCATCGCCTCTAGTTATCTCACGAAGTCCCTTGACCGCAATGTATCTTACGGGTTTATTAGCCTCGCCCAGAAGCGACGAATCCTCTCCATCCACGGCAGGTTTTCGTCGTCCCGTATCTCTGGGAAAGGCATCGGAGGGCGGATTTCTTTCTCCGTTACCTTGATGAGGGGAGTGGGTTTTGTTGCCTCTTTGGGTTTTTCCTTCTTGGTTTTAGGCTGAAAACAAGCAGTAGGATTATTTAGCTTGTTGTATTCCTTCTCTGCCGCAAGCCAGAACTTAGACCCATCACCATGAGGAGATCCCGCTGCCTGCCACTTGAAGTAGGCAATACGGGAAATCTCCTCATGACGACGGTTTTCAACATTCCGCTTGGCAGCAGCCACGGTTTCTTCATCCCACGGAACATAGTTTGGTGGCTCTGCCATCTTTCCTCCTTACAACTTGGTCTTTACCTCAACTTTGGTGGCGTTATCGGTGCCGGGAGTAACCGTGACGCGACAGTTCTTACTATCGCCTTTCACAACTCCTGGCAATTTCGTCGCCTTGGCACCATCCACCTCATAGACGGTCTTGTCGTTGACCGCAAAAGTCTTCACATGACCGTTTTTAGGATTCCTCAGCGTGACCGCCTTGTCGGTGAATCCATCAAGATGACCGACATACTGCGTTCTTTCACTGGTCTTAACAGCGGTGGTGCCGCTACCACTATTGCAACCAATAAGAGTAAAGACGCCAAGAGAAAGAACCGAAACAACCAACATCTTCTTCAGCATGGAAAAAGTCTCCATTAGGGTTACAGAAGTTACGCTCTCCTAATGATATCCTGACCGATGGCGATGAGTTTGTCAAACTCCATATCGCCATGTCCCTTAGCCTTCACCCATTTTTCAAGAATATCGCCCCCGGCGATGTCAAGTTTCTCCTTCATTTCCTTCTTCTCCTCTTCGGTGAGGTTCGCTCTCTTATGGGGCTTTTCCTTGAATTCGATAGTGCTGTAACCGCGATCTTTGACACTCTTCTTCATGTCGATAATGTCAGTAGATGTGATGTCGTCAACGATAACCTGTACAAAGTTACCTTCAAGGTTGTGCTTATCGATTTCGCTCTCTTTGATGATTAGATGTTTAGGAGAAAAATCGTTGATCACATACTCTGCATCAAGTGTATTGGTGTCCAGAATGATGAGGTGTTTCTGTTGAAATGCTTCACCAAAGTTTAGTTCTAAGGGAGAGCCAATGTACTCCACCACATCGTTCAGCTTTTGGGAACAGTGGTAGTGACCTAGAAAGACGCGCTTCCAGCCTGTGAAGGTATCCACCCCTACCTTTACCATGTCACCTTCGTATTCTACGGAAATCTCAGCCTTTGTGTTGTAGAAGCTGTTGAGCTTGGCACCATCTACTGAACAGTGGGACACCAAGATGTCGTTTTTCTTCGGGAAGTAGGTTTTTACATCTCCGACCGGGTTTTTGGTATAGGGTAGGAAATCGATGGTGCAATCATTCGTCACAGCTATTGAACAAGGTCGGTCTATGACACGCACATTCTCGACAGCCATCAGCGGTCCTACAGAGGAGACATCCCATTTGTCACTAAACCACATATCGTGGTTCCCCACAAGGAGATAAAGCATAATGCTTGGCTTCTTGTCGAGCCAGCCGCAGTATTCCTGAATCACACGAAAGGTTTTTTCGTAGGAAATCACATGAATCTTCTGACGATCCTGAAAGAGGTCGCCAGCGAAGACGATGGTGTCAATACCGCGTGACTTCGCTGTCTCGAAAACCCACCTCAACACCTGCAAGCAATCTTCCAATCTTGAAAGTTGATTTTTGTGCATATGAATGTGGGCATCGCTGAAGAGAAGTATCTTGCTCATAAAGATACCTTAGACCAGCCAAAGACCCAAGTCAATGTCTACGGCTTTTTCTTGCCAAATGGCACAGAACAGGGTAGATTGAGGCAAGCCCAAACACATAAAGGAGAACTCATACATGAATCGTCCCAAAGATTTTAACAACTGGCGGGCGGTTGCCCATGCTTACTATGGAGTCCAGCACTTCCTCTACATGGGGATTTCGATGGAGCAGGTCAGAAAGAATTACCCTGGTGCCTTTTATGAGATCCTTCAGGTCAACGAACAGTTGTCGATCAGCAGAATCACTTTGGAGAAGTGGAGTGGTGTGCCTGAGTCTGGGCGTTGGATCGTCACTGACACCCTGAAGGTGCCTCGCGTTCACAAACGCCAAGTAGAGCAGATTGAAGAAGTGGCTTGAATGAAAAAAGGCGTCTCGAAAGAGACGCCTTTTGCTTTAGGCTGCTGCCGGGACTGCTGATGGGGCACCTGTGGTTGGTGCTGCGCCTTGACCAGCCTTCATTTGACCACCAGCCAACTTATTCAGCGAGGTTGACATACTACCTAAACTCTGTAGCCACTTCTCCAGGGTGGCATATGCTGACGATTGTCCACCATAGACCTTATCATATGCTTTAATCTGTTGATACACCTGAGTGAGGTTCTTCATGGTTGCCTGAATGCTTTGTGCGGCGGCTGTTGCTACTTTGGTCAAGTTAGCCTTGGCTTGGTTTCTATCAAACGACTGGACCGCTTGTTGTTTGCCCGACTGTACTGCTGCTTGTCGTTTGTTTTGCGCACGCTGATCAAATTCTTGCCCAGACTTTCTACCTCCGCGCCAACCAGTATAGGCTCTCCTAAGCCCGGTAAAGAGTTCATCCACTCTTTCTTGGTCTTCTGCCTGGGTTTTGACTTCCACAAATTGCTTAAATGTCATCATTGTTTCCCCTCTCGCCATGTGTGGGTATATAGCCCCTAATCTGAAAAATCAAACAAACCGCTTAATAAGTCTTCAAGGCAGTGATAATTGATTCAACAATCTCACGCTTACCCTGCGTGGGCATGAATAGTTCGTTGAAGTCGGCTGTTTGAAGATGCCACGACACACCTTCACTCTCGGTATTCACCACGTTGATGATCGCCTTGATCAGACCTGTGTATTTGTTCCTGCTCAGGTTGACACATACTTCCAATATCGTACTCGTATTTCTTGAGCCAAAGTAGGTACTTGAACCTTGACCTCTCAGGTAGTAGTACAAAATATACTCATCGTCCGTTATCTTCTTGATTGTGGGTGTAGGAATCAAGGTAGCACTTTCTAGTGTGCCCAGCTTACCTTGCAGCGTCTCCACCAGTTCCTTGATGTTGATATTCTTCTTGGGTGCATCAAGTTGTTCGTCATTGATGTTTCGGACTTGATCGAATATCTCGTAGGCTACTACATCTTCCTTGCCGGCAAAATTGACATCATCAATGAAAAAATACTTCTTCATGATCCAAGTAGGGTTCCCCTCAAGGTCATTACTCAGTCTTTGAATCTTTACATTAATCTTGGGTGTGATAACGGCACGAATGGCACCAGGGCGTTCTCCCCATTGGCATTCGTTGAAGAAACGGATTTTGCCCCTTTTAATGCCTAGATCATTCTTGGCAAGTTCCTCGATCACTCTCTGGACATTCAATCTCTCTATGGGAAGGTCTTGTGGTCCCTTGAGTGGAACTTTACCGGGGCGGTAAGGTAAATCGGCTACATAGTCATCTTCATCAAAACCGAAGATGTTCTTCTTTTCAAGCCAGAGACGGAAGTTCATGTCGGGCGTCATCGAAGTATCTATTATGGCACCTAGCATTTCACAGTGTTAAGCATAGATATCTCGTATGATGAGCTTCTATGAATTTGTAATGAGACTTGAGGCGGGTGAAGCACCTCCACCACCTCCACCAGATGCGGGCGGTGGTGCGGGCGGTGCTGATCCTCTTGCTGCCCTAGGCGGCGCTGGCGGTGGTCCTGGTGGACCTCCCGCACCGCCAGGTGGTGCGGATATGGGTATGGGCGGTGCAGGAGGTGGCGCACAGCAGCCAAGGCATTCTATTCATGTGACTACCTGGGAAGATGCATTGAAGATGGCTCTTGGTCACGCGGCACATAGACCAGTTGGTCAACAGCCTCATCAGCGACCTCAACCACAACAGCCGGGCAGCAAGGAGAAAAAGCCCAGGAGCTTGATGCAATGATTAGTTTTCTTGAGTATTCACATAACTTAGAGCAAATATCTTCGTCCTTCGATAAGATGGTTAAGGACAGAGGGGCACATAGCGCTGGGAGCCAATTGAGTTTTATTCTCGATGCGGTGCCCCCTGACTTTATGGACAAGCTACCAGACGGGTCGCGAGCAAATGCTGCCCTTGTTCTAAGAAACATCTTGCTTCACAAGACGGAAGCCTGGGATGAATTAGGGAAATTTGTTGAAGTCCTCTGGGACCAACCTGTCCCTGGTCCCGGTCAAACTTTGGGAAGGGATCTTCTCAATTGGGTATCTGCTAAGGTCATGGAGGATACTCAATCAGAGTTCTTCATCTCCTATTCTGGTAAGTTGTCCAAGAGCGGAGCATATCACTATACCAAGAAACACATGCGCGTCTTTGTTGGTAATCATAACTATCGTTGGGGACCATACCGTAAGGTACTGAACACCATACAAGGTGACTACGCGCAACACTTCACCAACTATCGGCAGAAGCAGATGGAGCGTTAATCTTCTCTAGGATCTGGTGAACAGCAATCGCAGTAGTTCCTACCTGCCCAATCAAAGCTTTCAAGGGGAACAGCACAAGACCTACAGAACTTCTCTAGCACTTTCTTCCTGCGCTCATCAGATAACAGGGAAAGAGCTTCAAGAGCCATTTTAGCAGCTTCATCATGTACAGCATTAAGTCGTCTCTCCAAATCAGGTGGAAGAGGAGTGTCTTCATTCATCATCTTTCTCCTAAGCGCTTAGACTTTCTTAGACTTGCGTACTAAGAAAAGGCAAATTAGCGAATTTTCGGCTTTAATAAAGTAGCGCTATTCTGCGCTAGTTTTACTAAACTCAGCGCTACTTATCACTAGCAGGTTCAGCACTTCTGAAGCAGGCGCACCCACCCCTTACGGGATGGGTGTTGAAGGGACTTCCTCGCAGTTCGTCCCTCCCAGGTGGTGTGTTTTTGTTATCGAAGCCCTCCCAGGATCAACCCCTAGCTCCGTCCCTAGCCTTGCTTCAGTTCCATCGTGGTAGATGGTAACGAGTTACCTAAATAACATTTGCAAGACCTACATGCAGTGTGTGGTCGCGCACATGCCGTACCTGCCTATAACCCCCCTTGCGGATAGGGCAGCACCGATACGTTTGCGGGAATCTGTTTCAGAAGTATCGTTGTTACGCCGTTCAGTTTTCTAGGGAGTCTTAGTCCACTCGTACTGTCCGCACGGCATTTACGCGGTCGCCCAACCTGGGGCTATGTTATCAAGGACTCTAATCCGGCGCAAGGTGTTTTGCAACCCCACCTGCTCCGAGATTTTTCTACCAAAAGGTACGAGTTGCAAAAGCGGGAAGGATATCTATGCTTGTGATATGGCACCGAACACGACGCTCAAGATCGAGAACACATTCTCGCAACTGTTTACCGAAGACCAGCGAGTGAAGGACATCCTTTGGGGCGCAATGCGCTTTCGTGAAAGGAATTACTTCCATAACGTCCGTTACAAGATGAAGATGTGGGATGGCTACATCGACTTCTTCAAGAGAGAAAGCGGACGCTTCTTGACGGGACTTCTGCCCGAAGTACGGTTGGCACTCAAGCAGATGGGCGTCGAGTATGCTGTCATTGACAAGCGTAATGCCGTCAAATTTACTCAGGAAAAGGTAGATGAGCAATGGCTTATGAAATATCTCCAGCCGGGGATGAAGCCTGTTGAGTTGCGTGACTACCAAGTAGACTACATCAATCAGTCCTTCCGTAACCTGCGTGGTATCGTCTATGCCCCTACGAGCGCCGGTAAGACAAACATCCTGATCGGCACTTTGCTCGCTTTGCCGCCTGATACCCCTACCTTGGTTCTGGCAAACCGTAAGTCCCTGGTGGATCAGAACTATGAAGAAATACGCATGTGGGGCATCAAGGACGTGGGGCGATTCTACGGCGACCATAAGGAAGTTAGAAGCATCACCTGCGCCACGGTTCAGTCCGCGCATCTTTTGAAAGCACACTTCCCGAAAGTGAAATGCCTTTTCGTGGATGAGATCCACGAAATGATGTCCAAGAAGCCGCGAGCGGTTTATAATGCCTGCCGGAACGCATCAGTGCGCATCGGCATGTCTGCGACACCATTCAAATTTGGCGAAAAGGATAAGGTTCAGAAGTACGAGGTGAAAGGTTACATCGGTCCCGTTTTTGTGGCGAGCAACACTGAAACGGGGCGATTGTCCACCAAGGATCTCCAGGCTCGCGAGATTCTTGCCTCTGCGGATTGCGTCTTTTACCCAATCCATGAGCCGAAGCTGCCTTACCACATTTACCTTGATGCGGTAACAGATGGCATCGCTCACAACATGGTTCTCCATGAGATGACCCGCCGCCTGGTTGAGAAACTGGACGGCAGGGTACTTATCATCGTGGAGCGTATCTCTCACGGCGACCTTCTCCATGATCTGATCCCAGGCAGTCTTTGGGTGCGTGGTCAGGATACGATAGAAATTCGCAAAGACATCATTAAGAAACTCAAAGAAAATACCAACAAAACTGTGGCAATCGCTACCAGTGGTATTTTCAATACAGGCATCAACGTATTTGTTCACAGTTTGATCAACTGTGCTGGTGGTCAGGCAGAACACCAGATTGTTCAACGCTTCGGTCGCGGTTTGCGTGTTGCAGATGATAAGAAGCACCTGAAGTATTACGACTGGATCTTTACCAATAACGACTATCTGGAGAAGCACTCTTGGAAAAGAGTGGATATTCTTCAGAAAGAAGGTCACAAGGTCACGATTATGGAGGAGTTCGATTTATGAGGACGATGATTATGCTGCTGCTGGGTGTAGTTGGATGTAGTTCGGCGCAAACGCCTCGTATTGTTCCCGATGCTCCTGATAGGCAGCTTTCCCCTCTCGCCAAAGAAATCTGCCGGCGTGCCCAGAAAGTGAAAAGTTGGAAAGAGGGGAAGACAACATCTGGTATTGACGAATCTGGTTTACATAACTGGTACGTCACCACACACTTTACAGATGGTAAAGTAGAAGTCTGGAAGTGCCGCGAGAGATGGAGTACAGGTTACGGCTTTCATGTGAATGGTAAGCCTCTTTGTCTATTCCTTGATGTAGCGGAAAATGAATATATGCGAGGAGTGGCAAAGGCTCTCTTTCTGCGATTGGATCAAGAGATAAGTGAACCAAGAAGGCAGAAGGAGGGAAAGATAGCTGATGAGAAGAGACAGAGAGAAGCGGACGGGGTATTACGGGAGATTTTGAAATGAAGTATACGGTGCAAAGCAACTGGAGTCTCCCTCGCCGTGACGATGGCTGGAAGACCTTTGGTCTTGATCCAAATAAGAGATTTGATGACCTAGATCAGGCGATCAACAACCTTGTTTACAATTCCAACCTTGCCAGAATTGTTTGCGATATTCGCGTCATCGATGAGGATGGTAAGGTCTATGCCCGCTACGTCCCTGATCATGATACCCGACTGCCGGGATGTCGTTGGCAGTTGATACAGAACGCAGCGTATCTTTTGTGGGAGAGGGCAGGAAGACCAGAAGGACGCTCTGATGATTTCTGGCTCCAGGCAGAGCAAGGTTTAGGGGAATGTAAGGGAGTTTTCATTGGGGAAGAACTAAATATGGTGTGACCACAACAAAAGGAGTTGTCATGCCACTTAGCCAGTTCGATATCGTCCAGCCTGAAATCAACCAAGAGGCTTTGACTCTTGGTGTCACCGTTACTCCACAGGACATAAACCCCCAACCGCCAAACTTGGCTCCCAATCAGTACGATGCCGACAGTTATTCAACACCGCCTTTGCCGACCGAGAACGTGGTCAGTCAGGGCTTGATCATTGATCAGAGCGACAATTCTCAAATACGAGGACAACCGGAGTTTAATAAACCCTGGAAGCCGCAGTTCAACAGCGGTTGTTGCTCGACCTGTAAGAATCCGATTCCAACGCCGACTTGCACCACCAGAGTGCAAGCCTTCACTCGCTATAGCCAAGACTCGTCCCTGGCAACTACAATTGTTACCAGCGGCGATTGTCCATGTCAAAACAATTGACTATAGCTCTATTACCACATGATAAAGAACTCATTGAGAGACGTGACCATGCCGGATCGTTTAGACGAATCCGGCATTGGTCTAAGTGTTCTCATTTGCACCGCCTACAAGCATCATTTCAACTGGATGACCTATTCCAACTGGTATTCAGTGTACAAAAACCTCCCTAACGCTAAGGTTGCAATCACCTGCCCCCGTTCGCCTAAAATAGATAACTACTTCTATCATTGGGTGTACAAGTGCGGCGATCTCCGTTACAACCTCCATAAGAATGTTGGTGAAAAGATGGGGTTGCCCTATCTCAACAAACTTTACGGGGTCTACCTGGCGTTAAAGGAAGGTTTGGTGAAGCAACCCTTGGTGGTGCTGGATGCAGATATGGTAGCTTTACGGGATTTATCGAAAGCTACGGTGGACAAGTTCAATGAGGTTGAGTTCGCAACTGTTCGATGCCCATACCAATTGGAATTTTCCGGCAAGCCGGTGGGTCCGATTTGGTTCTTTAATCGAGTTCCTCTGGAAAAGGTGGCACAGGCAATAAATACCTTGAGAACACTGAAGGGGAAGGAACACCTTGATTTACTAGCCCTTTCCAAAGTTTTCGGAGACAGCGTGAATGTCTTAGAAGAACTTGGTTGTGAGGCTGGTGAGAACGAGGTTGCTACTTTTGCCCACTACGGCAACGGCTGTGGTAGCTTCACGAAAAAGGATTGGGAGAAGGGAAGAACTGTACCTCCTTTCAATGTCGCCTACGCCCTTCAGTCCACCAATATGTCTCTCAACGAGAGAAAAGTCTTAGCCCTGTGGGGTCAGATGGGCACTCTCTGGGAGGCTGTCAACCAGATCAGAATTTAAGGAGCCATCATGGAGTACATCGACAGTTTTGATCAGGACGACGATGATTTCGATGAAGCTGAGGCGGAAATGATGGCAGACGCAATTGCACAATCCAACAAGAATCATGAGGAGCAACTCAAGCTCGCTAATAGGCAGATGAGCCACGATCTCCTTGACAAAGCCATTTTCATCTCGAAAGGTTGGTTCTGGGGTTTGATACCACATTCGGTGAAGTTACTCAGAGTGGCAGATGCCTATGAAACTCTCAAAAAACTTATCGATTGATATGGATTTTCAAGATGTGATCATCCTATCATGATAATATGGAAATTGATATTGTCACGGGTCCACCGCTTGATGTAGTTACCGAACCCCCGATAGACCAGACGACGAAGATCGGCACTCCCGACTTCATTAAAGACCTTCTGATTGAACTCAATAAGAAGAAGGTCTGGCGCAGTTTATCCTCTCTCGCCACTATCTTACACGTCGATCCCAAGGCGCTGAGCGAGTGGCTGGACCGCTCTCCTCAATTTATCCGTCGCGCCGGCAAGGAAAAGGGCATCCTCTACTACGCCCTTTCTTCGCGTATTGAGTCTGAAACCACCTCTAAGAAGAAAACTCCTTTGGATCGTATGTCCAAAGAGGAGGAAAACTACTCCTTGGGCATGTTGCATTTGATCTATTTCCAGTTGTACAAGGTCTTGAAGACCTATGGTTTGGAGATCAGTCAGTGTGACTCTGAGGCTTTTTCAAACTTTACAACTTCTTTAGACAAATTGGAGTCTGGGTTACTTCTCTTTAGTAAGAAAACCAAGGCATCAATGGAGAGGTTGCCAAAATTTAATTGAGGTAAAGATGCAAGTGCAAACAGATTTCTCGAAAAGTGAAGACCTGAAGATGGAAGTTAACTTCAGTAATGGTGCAGTTGAGATTGTAATTAAAGACGCCAAAGACAAGGTGAATGTACAGTTGAGTCACACAGACTTTGCAGCACTTCAGAGATTCATTGGCATCAGGAAGGATCAGGAAAGAGAGCGCCGACTGAAGATTATGATCGAGAATCCCGATGATTTCAAGAATTGCGGCTTCCGTCCCGGTTCCTTGGATGAAAAGCTGTTCAATTACGCGGAAAGGGAGTGGGCTATCGATTTGTAAGAAGGAGAAAGATGTTTGTGTACTGTGATAAGTGTGGATACGATTCTGGTGACGAGAGCAGCAATACCGAGCTTGCCAAGAAGGTCTTGGAGGACGGAGGCTTGATGTTCGACACCCAGCAAGGTTGGTACATCGAATGTCCTCAAGGTCACAATAGGGATGAGATCCACATGGATTAGGAGGAATATGCCTGAATACAGTTTCCGCTGCACTAAGAAGAAGTGTCAGCATGAGTTTAATGCCCTTTGCTCTTTCGATGATTTCGATGAAGGCTTCTCTGGCATTAAGTGTCCGGCTTGTGGTAAGAAGAAACCTGAGCATATCTTTGCTTTGAATCGCGTTCATTTTGTTGGCAGCACTGACAAAATGAACAACTTTGAGTATGCTGCTGAGAAGAACTTTGAGAAAGCACAGATAGAGAGTTCTACCGCCAGAGAAGAAGCGGCGAAGAAGGGAATCACCAGTCCTTATGCGAATTTGCCAGACTTCACCGACAATGGCAACAGAATGAATTTCGTTGATTGATTAGTATTGATGTTTTTGTCACTAAAAGGTAGACTACCAATACACCCTGGATTGGAGAGATATACATGCATGTCAAGAATCGATTGAATAACTTGGCTCATCTGTGGGACAGGCGAGCTTACGAAAAACTCCACAAGGAGATGTCGGTAGACGATTATGTCGATTTTGTTTTCGACAAGCCTTCACTTCTTAGATCGGCATACCAGCGTCTCTACGACTGTATTTTGGCAGGAGGAACAACCACTTCCGAGCGCTACCGCAAGACGATAGTTCGTTACAACTTCTTTGACAAGGTTGGCGATGATTTAGCCATCTATGGTCTTGAAGAGAACTTGATGGAACTCGTTAAAAACATTCGCGGTGCCGCTGGTTGGTTTGGACCTGACCGTCGTCTCTTGCTGCTTCACGGTCCAGTGGGTAGTGCCAAGTCTACCATTTGCCGATGTTTCAAGCGTGGTCTGGAGCAATACTCCAAGACCGATGCCGGCGAGATGTATACCTTCAAGTGGGTTGGATTGCCCGGTGACATCTATGTGCGTCCAGAAATCGTGGACCCGATGCACACCGACCCTATCAAGCTCCTGCCTTGGGAGATTCGCTCTCAGGTCGAGAAGGACATCAATACCCTTCTCCTTGATCGCGTTCCCGACCATGAGAAGGCAAATGTCAACCGGGTGAAGCTGAAGGGTAATCTAAACCCCTTCTCCCGCTTCGTCTGGGATGAGTTGATGGTGAAGTATAATGGCGACTGGCGTAGGATTCTTGCCGAACACATCAAAGTCGTTCGCTTCGTTATTGACGAGGACAAGCGTGTTGGTATTGGTACGTTCCAGCCCAAGGACGAGAAGAACCAAGACTCCACCGAGTTGACAGGTGATATCAATTACGCCCTGTTGGGTCAGTATGGTATTGACTCTGATCCTCGCGCCTTCTCCTTCGACGGCGAGCTTCAGCGTGCCAATCGTGGTGTCATGGAATTCATGGAAGTCTTAAAGCTCGCCAGGGAATTTTTGTACGATCTCTTAGGTGCCTGTCAGGAAAAGCAGATCAAGCCCAAGAAATTCAGCCAAATTGACATCGACTTGGTGTTGGTTGGTCATACCAACCTGCCCGATTACAAGCGAGTCGAGGCGGATGAGACAATGGAGGCTTTGAAGGATCGCACTATCCGCGTTGATGTTCCTTACCTTCGCAAGTGGGGTGATGAAGTCAAGGTTCTTGAGCAAGACTTCAACCCAGAGAGCGTCTACCGCCACATCGCCCCTCACACCATCAAGATCGCGGCTCTTGTGACTACCTTGAGTCGTCTGAAGCAGCCTAAGAAGGGCAACATGAACTTGGTGGACAAGGCGAAGTTGTATAATGGCGGCACCATTGAGGGCTTCAACGAGGATTCTGTCAAGGAGTTAATGGACGAGTACCCCGATGAGGGTCTAAGTGGACTATCTGCCCGTTATGCGCAGAACAAGTTTTCCAACTGCGTCGCCAGCATGAAGCACAAGTATATCAACGGCTTCATGGTCCTTAAGGAAATGGAAGATGGTTTGAAAACTCATGCTCTCATTGAGAACGCGGAGCAGCTAAAGCAGTTCCATCAATGCATTGACGCTGCTAAGGAGGAATACGAGGAACTCCTCAAGGGTGATGTACAGGACGCCTTGGTGCTTGATGACAATGCTATGAATCGCTTGCTGGCAAATTACCTTGATAACGTGGATGCCTATATCAACAAGGCTAAGGTCTTCGATGAATATACCAATCGCGAGGTTGAGCCTGATGAGCGACTGATGAGAAGCATCGAGGCTAAAGCAGAAATCCGCGAGGAGATGGCTCCCGATTTCCGTCGTACCATCGCCGCCCAGATTGGCTCCTTGCACCGAAGGGGTCAGGAGTTCGATGTCAAGTCTAACCCGAAGCTGGAAGAAGCTCTCCGCATGAAGCTGTTTGAGGATGTTCGCGATACTATCAAGCTGAGTGCCTTGGGTCATGGCGCTTCTGTGGTTGAGCCTCATGTGCGTGAAAAGATTGATGCTGTTAAGCAGCGTTTGATCAAGCACTACAGCTATAACGAAGAATCTGCCACCGATACCCTTAATTTCGTTGCCAGCATCTTTGCTCGTAGCGATCTCAAAAAGAAGAAGAAGGCTGACTAACAGGGGAACCGGACCTCTTAGGAGGTCCGGTTTTTTCTAGGAGGGCTATGCCAGGGTATCCTAAGCTTCAACTAAAGTTCATAAAGAGTTATTTCAGAGAGTATGGTTGTACTTTGCTAGAGAGCGAGTACACCTGCAACAAATCACCGTTGAAGTATAGGTGCAAGTGTGGGAAAGTGAGGGTGACTTGCTGGAATAACTTTTCGCGTGGTTTCAGATGTCGCCTTTGCTACCTTAACCGTTTCAAAGGGAGCAGAGAGAAGAGGTTGAAAATGCTGAAGCTTAGGGAAAAGTTATACACCCTTTCGGATGTAGCTAGGATGTTTGATTCTAGCCCGACCGAATTCTGGAATGCAGTTTACGTCAAAAAGATTATCTTCCCACCTGCCAGGCAGGTAGGTGATCGTCCACGCAAGTATTACACTGAAAAGGATGTCAAAGCCATCGGCAAGTTGCTGGAAACCACAAAGAGGGGATAATGTCTACCAAGAAGATCAGGGGCGACCATGCAAGGTTCCGCAAGATCATCAACGGCAAGTTGAATGAACGGTTGAAGAAGTTCATCAAGACAGGACACATCCTTAAGATGCGTCCTGATGGTAAGGGTAAGGTGTCTGTTCCCCTTCCGCAGATCGATCAACCGCAGTTCAGATTTGGTAAGCCAGACAGGGGGATATCTCGCGGTCCTGGCAAGCCGGGCGATACTATTGATAAAGAGTATGAGCCTGGATATGGACCCAATGCTGGAGAGAAGGGTGAGGGTAAAGGTATATTAGTGGACGTTGATATGGAAGATGTCATCGCCGCTATGGAGGAGGATCTTCGCCTTCCCAGGATGAAACCGAAGAATTCCAATACTTATGACTGCCTGGAAACACACTACAATGACATCTCCAGAAATGGTCCGCGTTCCTTAGTTCACCGCCGTAGGACCATTAAACAGGCGATGAAGCGAAGTATCGCTCAAGGCACTTGGAATCAGAAAGTGCTTCTTCCTGGCTATACTGTTCCTATTCCAATGCTGAGTATTGATGATAGGGACTTCCTTTTCCGGCAATGGAATCAAGTTCGCGTTCCCAGCGCTAACGCTTTGATTGTGTTCGCCAGGGACGGTTCTGGCAGCATGGATGACTTCAAATGCAACATTGTTTCTGATTTGGCATTCTGGATCGAGACTTGGATTAAGAGAGACTACGACAGGACTGAAACTCTCTATCTCTGGCACGACACTGTAGCTAAGGAAGTCAGCCAATATGACTTCTATCATGAACGTCATGGCGGTGGCACACTCTGTTCGTCCGTATTGCGGCTTTTGAGAAAACTGATCAGACTCAAGTACCCACCGCAAAAGTGGAACATCTACCTTGTCTACTTCGGCGATGGCGATAACCTCAAGAAAGACAATGCTCAATTCTTGGATCTACTTCTGGAACTTGAGGACAGCCTTAACATGGCTGGCATTGTTCAAATTTTAGCTACGGAGTGGGAAGACAGTCTGCGGCAGCATATTGATGATAATGTCGAGAAGTTCAAGAGTACCGACTTTATTCGCACCACTTCCGTAGGAGGGCACAAGGGTGAAGACGACGGTGATGGTGATGATGGTACTTATTACGGCAGCATGGGCTACACAGGCGATACAGAACGGGATGCACGCTTGGATGAAGAGATGAGGAGAGCCATTGTTGACATCTTAGGCGTCAGAGACGATGATGATGCAGAAGAATATGCGATGGGGGCTGCTATATGAGAAAGAAGAGTGACTGGAGTGCAACAACACTGCTTTTTAACACCCCTATTCTCATGGGGGATAACACAATTCCTGGGTTGAAGATCCCCAAGGAATTGCAAGATGTCATCCCCGTTATTTTCAGGGCGGCAGATGAATTCGGCTTAGACTACTACGAAACCATCATCGAGTATATGGCTTACGACGGTATATCTGAGATAGCCGCGTATGATGGTTTCCCCCAAAGATATCCTCACTGGCGGTTTGGTATGTCTTATGAGGAACTATCGAAGGGGTACGAGTTCGGTATGCACCGCATCTTTGAGATGGTGATCAATAACCGACCTTGCGTGATGTATCTTCTTAACAGCAACACCTACACCGATAATGTGACGGTAATTGGTCATGCTCTTGGTCACAATGACTTCTTCAAGAACAATACGTTCTACGCTAGGACGAACACCAAGATGATGAATGAGTTCGGCAATAACCGAATTCGCATTCTTCAAATCATGTCTCGCTGGGGGGAAGAGACTGTAGAGGCTTTCATTGATGACTGTCTCGCCATTGAGAATCTGATTGACCCGGCGAGTGCCTGGAAGAAGACGGAGTATAGCGACCCCCTTCTTTATGATGAGAGGGAGTATCAATTCCCTCGTCGCCTCAAGGTTCCAGAGGGTCATGATTACATGGAGGACTGGATCAATCCGAGGGAATGGATTGATGAAGAATGGAAGCGAATCAAAAAGGAGGAGAAGAAAAGGGATCTTGGCATCATCGAAATGTACGACAAGGACATTGTGAAGTTTCTTCTCGAAAATGCTCCGCTGAAACCTTGGGAACAACAAGTCCTCGGCATCATTTACGATGAGGCACTCTACTTTGCCCCACAAGGTATGACGCAGGTAGCTAATGAAGGCTGGGCGTCGTTCGTGGACTTCAACTTAATGGCTCGCGTTGGTATGCCTAATTGCAGCATCTGGGCATACGCCGATCACAAGGCTAGGGTATTAGGTGGTAAGTGGTCTGAGAACCCTTACAAACTCGGCTTGGAGTTGTTTTTTGACATCGAGGAACGCTGGAATAAGGGTCGTTTTGGAAGAGAATACGAAAAGTGCGAAGACAACCAGCGCAAGGAGAATTGGGATTTACAGCTTGGTTTGGGACACCAGAAGGTGTTTGAAGTTCGCGAGAGGTACAATGATGTCACCATGATCGCGGAATTCTTCACAGAGGATTTCTGTCGAAAACATGATTTCTACAATTGGGAGCGCCGCGTCAGTGGTGAACCAGGGGTCGAGGCGGAATACAAGCTGGTGGACCGCGACTGGAAGAAGACGAGGAATATGCTGATTCAGCGACGCCTAAACAGAGGCTTGCCAGAGATCAGACTTGTGGACCCCAACGGTAAAGGAAAAAACATTTTGGTCGTCCAGCACACTTGGGATGGTCGCACCATGCACCCTAAATACACTCGCGAGGCACTTCGTTCCCTGGCGAGGATTTGGAGGAATCCTGTTGCGCTTCTAACAAAGAACGAGGAGGAGGAGGACAGCATCTACTACTGCTCCCCAGACCTCAACATCGTCAAGGAGTTGAAGAGGAACGAGTGGCTACAAAAATGGTCACAATTGTGATTTGACATCTGAGGATATTTATGGCAAAAAAGATTGAGTTGAGTGATCCAAAGGTCAGAGGTAACATCAAGGACTTCGTTCTCCTGATGCTTGGGGCACCAGTAGTAAAGATAGAACTTGACGAAAACCAAGTGGCATTGTGTGTTGACCGTACTTGTGACATGATGGAAACGTCTTCGAGAGTTACTAAGTGGAGTGACTCCTTGAAGTTGTTAGTTGCTCAAGACGGTGCTTTAGCACAAGCCAAGTTGATCCTTGGTCGCGTTCGTGCGAAATACGGATTCATCGACACAAAGGGGGTGAAATCCAAGTCGAAATCCACCACGAACAGTTTTGTCCCGTTGGACGGGCACCAGTTGCTTCAGGAAGGGGAGAGGCAATACCAATCTTGGCAACTGAAGGTGTTTGGTAAGGTCAATGATGAAGACTGATTCATCGCCCTTACCAAACACCACACATAGCGATGACTTTTAGTCATTCTTTTCCGCGTTGTTTCTTTCGAGGTTTCACAATGAAGAAGTTTATCGGTGCGCTCCTTTGCAGCGCCCTAGTGGCGCTGAGTTTGGGTTTCGCTGGGGCGTCTGATGCCCCCAAGACTGACAATAAGCCCGCTGCTCAGCAGAAGGCTCCCACCAGCAAGGGTGATTGCTGCAAAGCGGAGAAGAAGGGAACTCCGCAGGTTATCGATCCGAAGTACAGGAACCTGCCCAAGAAGGATGATGTCGCGCAGCACCTTCAGGACATCTCCGTCACCATCCGTGCTGGTAGTGCTGAAGGTTCCGGTGTTATCACCAATGTGAATGGTGTCAATTACGTCTGGACCGCCGGTCATGTTGTTGCCCATCTCCGCAACACTCGTACCATCATCGACGGTAGCGGCAGCCCGAAGGTGGTTGTCGAGTTCGATGATGCTGAAGTCGTCAAGGTTTTGGTTGAGGACGGTCGTACCGTGGGTCAGATGCGTTTCAACGCCGAGGTGATTCGTTACAGTGATGCCGACCACGGCGAGGACTTGGCTCTACTCCGCGTCCGCAAAAAGAACCTGTCTGCCGAGCGCGTCCACTTCTATCTAGACAAGAAGATTCCGGCTATCGGAACCCCGCTGTTTCATGTTGGTAGCTTGCTAGGTCAGGGTGGTAGCAACAGCATGACTGCTGGTATCGTCAGCCAGCAAGGTCGTGTGTATCAGGGTACGATCTATGATCAGACTACCTGCCCCGCCTTTCCTGGTAGCTCCGGTGGTGGCGTTTACCTTCAGGACGGTCGCTATATGGCGATGTTGGTTCGCGGTGCCGGTGAGACGTTCAACTTGGTTGTTCCCATCCGCCGTATGTACAAGTGGGCGAAGAAGGTTGGTGTGGATTTCACACTTGATCCCAGCGTCAATGCGCCGGATGACGACACCCTGAAGGCTCGCTCCATCGAGGACACCCCGAAGGGAGGAAGCCATGCAGCAGCAGCCCGTATTGGTCGCGGTGATTACAACAGCACGCAGTTCAACTTCATGATCAGGGACACTGCCCCTGCCGCGAAGGAGAAGAAGGGCGGTCTAACCATCAAGATCGGTGGCGAATAAGCTCAAAAAGCAAACCGACAAACCCCGGTAGTCAACCAACTACCGGGGTTTGTTTTTTGGAGGCATCATGCTTACGTTACTTTCTGTTGCTTATGCACTTTTGAATGTTGCTGACTTGGTGATTACTCTTCTTCTCATTGATCATTTTAAGTCTAACATTGAAGGCAATCCTATTGCTTGTCTTTGTTATCAGCAAGGAGGGGCTTTGGGCATGGTGGCTCTCAAGGTTTTGATGACCACTTTCGTGATTGGCGCTGTTTACCACGTCTACAAACGAAAGCCTCATTACTCCTTCTTTGTGATCGGTTTGGGTTGTGTCATCATGGCGTTCACGCTAGGATATAGCCTGCACTTAGGATTCCTTTTGTAACAAACAGCCATGATTGATCCAACCAAAATCACCAACTTCGCTCTGAACAAATATCAGCTTCAGGAAATGGCAGTCTTCTGGGTTCTGGTAGCCGGCAAGACTGCCAGAACCACAGCGCGTTTGTTGGAGAACATGCTCCAGCGCCTCCACAAAGAATACGACATACCACAACTGCGTCCCTTTGACGTAATCAGGATGTACGATGAGGACAATCCAGACGGCGGTTTGGAGAGCCTCATGAAGAGTTGTGGCTTTGGCTGTCATAGAGCCAAAGCGCGTGGTCTGCGTGACTTGATCTCCAAGAGACTTGATCTCAAAACTTGCAGCGTCGAGCAACTTGAGTCGGTTCACTGTATCGGTCCCAAGACTGCACGTTGTTTTGTGATGCATACCAGACCCAATGTAAGGCACGCCGGTCTGGACACCCACCTTCTCAAGTGGCTTAAGAGCCTGGGTTACAAGGTTCCAGCCAGTACCCCAACCGGCAAAGTATACAAGAGACTTGAAAGTGTGTTTCTGGCAATTGCTGATGCCCTTGAGATGTCGGCGGCTGAACTTGATTTAGCCATCTGGAACGCCTACAGTACAGGTGGAGAATACAAGATAGATACACCTAACATCAAACTGCCAAAGCAGGAGGTATAATGGGCGCAACAAGTGTCACTGGAGTGGGTCCGGGTTCAGGTGGTTCGGCGCATCACACCCTTGGGGTAAATCATCTTATCGGTCCCAGGTGGACCGAAGAGAAGGAGCAAGAGTTTGCCAAGTTGAAGAAGTCAGTAGCTCGTCTTTGGTTACTGAACCTCATTGCTAACATTGGTTTCTTCTTCATGGCGCTTGCCTACTATCTCTACTCTCTTTCAAGGTGATCATGTGCCTAAGACTTTATAGTTCTGATGACATACCTGACATCAGGAAACCGAATTACCTGAAGTGGATTGTAGTTCTAATGGCTCTCCAGCTTCTTGTATCATCAATTCATTTGGTTGTTTATTTGGTGAGGTAATATGCAGAGAGAAGTGGGCTTTGAACATCTTCATTTACACACCGATTTCTCATTGCTGGACGGCTATGGTCAGGTTGAGGAGTACGCTGATCGTGCCCCGCAGATCAACCAGAAGTTTCTTTGTGTGACAGACCACGGCATGATGGGGGCTATCCCTCGTCAGATCCGTGCCTGCGAGGTGGTGGGCATCTCACCGATATTCGGTTGTGAGTTGTACTTGAACGACAAGCATGTGCCGAAGTCGGAAATGGCACAGTTGTCAGACTCAGAAAAAGAAGAGGCTGGGAGAAATTACCATCTTCTCGCCATCTCTTATACTAACGAGGGTTATTCTAACCTCGTCCAACTTAGTTCAAAGGCTTGGCAGCAGTTTTACAAGAAGCCGAGGGTTAAGTACGACCAGATCGACCAACACAAGGAAGGTATCATCTTTACTTCCTCATGTTACATCGGCGAGATTGGTCAAACCTTTGATCGTTTTGGTCCCGACGCAGCAGAAGACGTGTTGAGGAGGTATATTGATTGGTTCTCTCCTGATTTCTATCTGGAGATGATGCTCCTCGATTTTGTGAAACAGGCTCCGTATGATGCATGGCTTGTCAAGATGCATGATAAGTACCATGTGCCCATGATCGTTACCGGAGATTGCCATTACTGCCGTAAACAGGATTCTCAACAGCAGCGACGTATGTTGATGATTCGCGGTAAGAAAACCGAGAAGGATTTTGAGAACATCGAAGACGGTAAAGATTACTTTGAGCTTCAGGATAGCAATTTGTGGATGAAGTCGGAGGAAGAACTCGATGAGATGTGGCGACTGAAATACTCAAATATCATCCCCGCCGACATCTATACTCAAGCGAAGCGGAACACAGTTGAGATCGCTCGCAAGGCGTCAGGCGTTGAGATTGACCGTTCTATCAAGCTTCCGCAAATTCCTGATGCAGATCACCGCTTCAAGGAGGCGGTAATGGCGGGCTATAAGTGGCGTGGCTTGGGGATGAAGAACAAATACATCAACCGCCTCACAGAAGAAGTTAATCTCATCTGCAAGAAAGGATTCGCCGCTTACTTCCTTATTCAACAGGAGATCATCAGAGAGGCTCGCAGGGTTTGTCCTCAACTTCTTGGCTGGGGAAAGGGTGATGAAGCTGTTGGTCCTGGGCGTGGTTCTTGTGTGGGTTCTCTTGTTTGTTACTGTCTTGGTATTACTGACGTAGACCCGTTGAAACACGACTTGTTGTTCAGCCGTTTCCTAAGTGAGGCGCGCGGCGGCAGGGAGATGAAGACGCGATTTAGTGGTGTTCCGATCCCTGAACCGATAGAGGATTGTGAAGATGCTGCTTAACGACACGCAGAGGGGGTGGTTGGTTGACTTTGTGCGTGATACGGGGAGAACAGATCAGGAAAAATCCACTTCATGCTCAATTTCTTAATGACGAAGAATATGTTGTCTTCGTTCATTGATCATATTGGCAGCAATTACGGTTTCCGATTACCAAAAGAGGAGAAAGATGGAAAAGATTCAACACAAGAAGGGGAAGCGCGGGTCGCAGGGTCTGACACGCCGACAGAAGTTAGACAAGAGGAAGGGCAGGATGGGTCACGGCTGGGGTAAGGCTCGCAGAGATGACAATGGCTCTCCTCGTTACAGCAAACCCAGCCCTCACATCTTTGCAACTGAGAGATGGGTAGTCACTCCCCCAGCCAACATCAAGCAGAGGGTGATGGCTTTCTTGTCTGAGAAGAGGGCTACTGAGGTGGCTATTGGGATCGCCAACAATCACGATATGGGCGTCGAGATTGATCATCAGGTTATGAATGAGAATGGTGAGTGGGTAAGCGCACCAGATGAGGAGTAAAATGTCTTCAGTAGTAGAGGAAATGCCGGCAACTCTTGATGTACCAGAGGAGGGTGTAAATACCGACACCAAGTCAGGTATTTTACCTCCTTATAATGTCATTATCAAGAATGACGATTTTCATACAATGGCTTTTGTCATTCTTGTTTTGATGGAGGTGTTTGGCTACGACAAGACGAAATCCTTCAAGCTTATGGCTTTAATCCACACTGAAGGGGAGACTATTGTCTGGACGGGTCAAAAAGAAGTCGCTGAACTAAAGGCAGAGCAAGTATCTTCCCGACGCGAAGGCGATCTTGGACCTCTTGATGTTCGCATTGCGCCCGCTAGGTAATTCAAGCCATTACTGCTGTTTGTTGCAATTTAAGAAAATGCGAGGAACTTCCATAAACGAAAAGAGCCTCCTAAAAAGGAGGCTCTCGTCGTTTGGTGTCAGGGTTACTGCATCCCCATACCGCCCATGCCACCCATTCCACCCATTCCCATACCACCTGCGGGACCGTCCATGCCCATGCCGGTGTCGCCGACACCTTGATGATCATCATCCTCTTCGTCGTCGTCGTCATCATTCTCGCCGTCGTCGTCATCCTCATCGTCGGCTAGGTCATCGTCATCATCGTCATCGTCGTCGTCGTCATCCTCGTCCTCGCCTTCATCATCATCGCCGGCTAGGTCATCTAGTTCGTCGTCTTCGTGATGGTGGTCTTCATCGCCTTCTTCGGGTTCCATATCGCCACCAGCGTCATCCATGCCGGTGCCACCACCGCCCGTACCACCGCCCATGCCGCCCATCATGTCGTCCTCGCCCATGCCCTGCATACCACCGGCACCCGTTGCAGCAGCACCACCAGCACCGCTGCCGCCGTTAACTGGAGGCATACCACCACCATTGTCCATTCCGCCGCTCATGCCCGGCTGAGGCATACCTTGCGCTCCCTGAAGTGCGCCGCCTCCACCGAAAGCACCGCCTTGTGGTGCGCCGCCGCCCTGCTGTTGCTGGGATGGAGAGCCTGCACTGGCTGGACCTGGGCTACCTTCTCCAACTCTGGAGGGGCTAACACCTTCAAAGAACATAACGATTTTGCGCTCGATCATCTTGCCAAAATCGCCGCGTGCTGCCTCATTCAGGTGTTCGTAGGTTTCTGGGTGAGTCAAGACCTCAGCGACAAGGAGATGAAAACCATCATTCCTCTTGAGTTCACGAACCATGCGGCGCATCATATTCTCATTGGTGAGCATGAGGTGTGCCACATACTTCATGGTCTGTGCTGGTTCTGGGACGTACTCGCGACCGTAAAGATCACGCACCGCAGGAGTTGGAACCTTCTTTACGTCCTCAAGGAGATGTTTGGTGAACTGAACATCACTCATGCTTCTGGTTTTGTCCAGAAACTGTTCCACCTTCATGCCCTTTTTCATGCCCTTCTTCTTGGGCATCTTCTTGGGCATCTTCTTCGTCTTGACGCCGACCTTTTTGGTCTTGTCAGTCGGCTTCTGCCCCAAAGGTGCAGAGTTCTTTGGAGTCAAGCCGCCGCTGGACAAGTCGCCAAGTGGTTTGCCGCGATCTTTTGGGGTATCAGCGGTCATCAAGCCTGGATTTTTCTCACGGTTAGACCCAGAATAGTATTCTTCAGGCTGGAGACGCTGCTGCGTCGGCGTGGTGCCAATAGAGAGATCACCCTTGTAGTCCCTGTTGGCGAAACCATTGTCGTCACTCACAACGCCGTTGGAATAAACCTGGGATCGCTCAGCAAGGTAGTCTTTGAAGTTTTTGAAACTCATAGCCTTCGTTCCTCCGTTTGGAGATATATAGCCGCGTCGGATTTTTTCTTCCTCGTACCGCTAGGGTATATAGCATGAACAAACAGATTTACATCGCCAGCAGCCTCAAGAACTACCAACGTGTTCTTGATCTGAGGAACGAGTTATCAGAGTATGGGATCTCGTTAACTTACGATTGGGCTGAGGAATACAAAAAGAATTTCGAGAAGGCGGCTGAAACCGGCATCCCGGTTAAGGAGGACTTGAAAGAGATCGCCAAAAAGGAATACCAGGCGGTACTGGACTGTCACCTATTGTTCTTCGTAACGCCTGTAGGCAGGGGCGGTCATTTTGAGTTGGGTGTTGCTTATGCCAAGAACAAGCCCGTTGTTCTCCTGCACGACCCTTTGCCTTTTGTAGGAGCTTCCAATGACACGATTGCTTTCTACACCCTCCCTGAAATCGAGTGTTTCAACATAAGGAAGAAGGCTATTGAGAGGATATTGGAAGTTGTGTCATGATGAGAGATTGTGATCTTGACTTCATGGATAATCGCGAGAAGCGTATTGCTTTCGCGTTTATGACAATTGAACAAAGGAAAGATCGTCTAAGGCACTTTCGGCGCAAGACCCCCCTGCGCCGTAAGTTCTTATTTGTCATATCCCTAGCACTTTTTCTTATCCTATTGTTCTGTCTCGCCGTAAGGTGACTCTGGTTTTATGGCTAAAGGCTAACTATCATTGGGTCATGACCGATCACGAAAAACTGGTAAAAATCTGTTACAGAAATCTCGACGGCATGGCGAAGCAGGACGAAATTGGTCCTGCTCAGTTTGGTGAAGCCGGTGAGGTTTACGAAGATCAACTTCCAACTTCCTATGAAGAATGCAAGAATCGCCTCGATCTTGAACTTGATGAGATTAAAAAGAAGGAAGAGGCGTGGATGTTCCTGCGCTTCTACCGGGCAGTAAAACACAAGAAGATCGAGTCTATCGAGAAGAACGAACACAATCTTTTCACTTGGTATGTCCTGGGTGTCTGCCCCAATGTCAATATCAATAAGGGTCCAGCTTACACAGAAGCAGAACTCCCCGATATTGACGTAGACTACCACCCGGTAGTCCGCGAGTACCTTAAGGACGACTTCAGCTTTCGTCAATACGGTAAGCAACACGTCTGTAACATTGGTAGTTACCAGACCTACGATGTCCGCTCGTCTTTGATTGATATGGCGCGGGTCATGGATTATGACCGCGATGAGATCAACTTCATTACGAAGCGAATGGGTATGAAAGATGATGACAGCAATGATGTCACCTTCAAGGGGCTGGAAGAAACCTTTGAGAAGATCGAACAGAAGCAGAAAGAAAAGAAGCAACTCACCAAGTACGAACAGATAGCCAAGGAGCTTGCTGAGTACGCCAAGGAACATGATAGAGTTTGGGAAGCAGCGAGTCAGTTGGTGTCTTCGCCTATTGACTGGAAGAAGTTCGGATACGGTAAACCGCCTCGTCGCAAAAAGAGCATGGGACAACACGCCAGTGGTCTAATCATCGCTGGTGTTGATTTGCCCAAGTTCGTGCCGCTAGTTGTACCGCCCGGTTCTCGCGACCAAGGACTTCAAGCTACCGCCTGGGTAGAAGGTTTAGCTGATACCGACTGCTCTAGCGTGGGCTTGGTCAAGTTCGACTATCTGAGCCTGGAAGCTAACGCCAAGGTAGCTGAGTGCAACCGCCTCATTATGCAGAGGTATGGTTTAGACTCCATCTGTGCCTTGCCGGGACTGTCTAATTGGTCTGATACCAGTTATCTTAATGACCTCAAGGCAATTGAGATGGCTAACGCTGGCGATCTCAAGGGTATTTTCCAGTTTGACTCCAATGGTATTCGTAAGCTCGCCAAGAAGGGTGGTGTCACTTCTTTTGAAGACTTGGTAGCTTATTCTGCTCTCTACCGCCCCGGTCCTATGGACGAGGGGATGCATGATGAATACTGCGACCGTAAGAACGGTAAGAAGGAATACGAGATACACCCGCTTCTAGTTTCTTTTTTAGGGAGGACTTTCGGAGTTCTTGTGTATCAAGAGCAAGTTATGCGCGCCCTGAACGTGGTGGGTGATATTCCGCTTAGTGCTTGCGAAGCGGCACGCAAGGCTATCTCTAAGAAGAAAAAGGATAAGATTGATAAGCTCAAGGAGCAGTTCATTGATATTGGCAGGAAGAAGCTGAATGTTTCTGTGGAGTGGCTGGAAGAATTCTTTGCTCAGATCGTTGCGTTCGCTGGTTATGGTTTCAACCTCAGCCACGCGGTTGCTTACACCTACATCTCTGCACGACAGTTATGGCAGAAGGCTCACTATCCCCTGGAGTTCTATACCGCCGCCTTGAGAAGTCTTAAGACGGCTGATGATCGTATCTCCGTCTACATTCAGGATGCCAGAAAGCGTGGCATTCCTGTTAACCGCTTGGATCTTAACAAGTCGAGGTTTGACTTCGAGATCGCAGACGATAATGAGATTTACTATGGCTTCAACAAGATAAAGGGTGTTGGTCATGATGTAGCTACTCGGATCGTTCAATTGCAACCTTATCGTGGCTTCCAAGATTTCTTGGAGAGATTCGGCACAGAGGCAAAGGTAGTACAACCTCTTATCAGCTTACAGGTATTCAAGGAGAAAGACCCCCACGCCTTGTACCTTTACTATGAGGCATACAAGAAGGCAGTCAAAGCCGAGAAGGATCGCTGCCAGAGGAACAAGAACTCTGTGCAGCGATACATGAAAGACCTCGCCGCCCTGGTGGGACCAGATCGAGTTTGGGAGCATGGTTTTGATGACAACTACTTTGGTAAGCTGCGTAGCTGGCTAGAGGACGATGCCTGGATTAAACTCTGCACCCTGAAGAAGAAGTACGACAAATGTGTTGAAACTTTTGCAGAAAAGAGCAAAGGCAAGGAAGACATCAGTATGATTCTTTCCTTGGATAAGTTCGTACCACCATCGCCGTCAAACAAAACCCTGACCTTGGGCAAGTCGGCATTCAAGACCTACAAGACGTTGAAACCGATTCTAAAAGACCCGGAGGGGCTTGAGGCTGAGGTTGCTTTTTATGGCTTCCCCTGGAAGAACGATTTCGAGCAATGTCCCAACTACAAGGGTTTCACTTTCGATGACTATGAAATTGATATCCTACGAGCGCACCCCGGTACAGCGCTGCCCGTAGAGGTTAAGATCATGTCCAAGGAGCATGTCACTTCTCGAAGTGGCAAGATGCAGTATTGGAAGATCAGGGTGTGTGATGCTTTGGAGCCGGATGTTTTGCGTTCGGTAACTGTGTGGGAGCATGACTATGATAGATTCGAGGCAACACTCCAGCCTGGGAATATCGTTAGGATGAGACTATATCCTCCTGAGCATCCGTATCCCAACTACAGCTTGGAGAGTGTGAAACCTTGGGAGATGCGCGGCAAGAACCCTTATGGAGAAGATCCGAAGTGGGATCTCCGTGTGGTGCTTTTGACCAAGGGTATCAAGAAGAAGAAGTTCATTGATGACGAGGACGACAGCTATCTGTTGAGTCCAGGCAGGAAGAAGAAGTTGATGGAGTCCATGTCTGATGAGTTTCGTGAGAGCATTGACGATGGAGATAATGATGATGAGTGAAGAACACAACGACTTAGGTGATAACCTTGTAATCGATGCCAGCAACTTCTCTAACTACTTCTTCGACGTGAAGAAATGTGGTCCGAAACCAGGACAGGTGATGGCTAGATATATGTCGAAGGCAGAGTTGATCGCTGGTGAGGAGAAAGGTTATTTGATTGATCTCCTTATCACAAACCCTATGGGTGCCGAGATGGGTGTGCAAATAGCGAGGAACGCCTTTGCCGCCCAGGAGGTTGAAGCAATTAAGCTCTGCAAGGCTATTACCAAGGATCTCTTGGGCGGTATGAACCGACAGCAGGTTTTGGAAAAACCCTACAGTTACACCCTGGAGAAGTTTTTCTGGACGCAAGAGAAGTATGTTCCGAAGAATGATCCCCACTGGACGGTGATCAAGATCAGCATACTGAAAGACCCTGAAAAAAACGAGGAAGAGGAATAGATACCGATATGAAAAATGTTCGCGATGAGATTGGTGAGTACATGGCACTGTGGGATCAGGCACAAAAGCAGTTTCCTCAAGAAAAGAAGAAACCAGCCAGACAAGCTCCGTCTTACTTCGGTATGCAGAACATCAATGCTCAGGACATCAGCGAAGATGAAGAGGAGCATTGGAGAGACATTTATTACCGCTCTCTGGAGATCGACCCAGATGAAATTAGTGGTGGTGCCGAAGAAGGTCTTCTAAGCGAGGATGAGATTGATCAGCAGTGTCTCGCTGGTATGATGGACATTCGCGAAGCCAAGGAAGCCAAAAGAAAGGCGGCTGAGGCACGTTCCAAGCCGAAGAAGAAGTCTTCTTCCAAGTCAAAAAAAAAGAGGGTAGAGGCTGATCCAAGAAAGCCGAGAGATGGTGATGAAGTCCCAGATTGGGATGAAGATGAAGACGGCTTCGGCAAGGACTTGGCAAAGAAGCTTGGCGATGCAGAGTTTTATCCTAATCCTGTTCACTTTGCCTCCATCGGCGCTGACAATGATCTGCGTGTCACGCCAAACTTCACGGATGGAGACAACTTGCGTCAATTGGCACGTCTAAAGGCTCTCCTCTATGATCTTGAAAGCGAGATGCTTGGCACCGACGTGCGCGGCGGTGATCCTGAACCGATCCGCGTTAAGATGATAAAGGTGCGTAAGCAGTGCGAATCCTTGAGCCAGAGATTGATTCCTGATCCACGCAAGGACGTAAGCTAAGTGCCTAGATAAGGCATGAGGAGTTTCCAGGGGTTATCACAGTTTCTTAATGAGATGTTCGTCAACCGCGAGAAGGGCGGCGACACTGTAATTGCATTTCGTCAGTGGTTATGGGTGGTTAAATACAATAGTGACAAGGGTGAGGAGATTGCCGACAAGATTGCTGAAGCCCATCCCAAAGGCAAAGAACTTCTAACTCACCTTCGTGAGAAAACTATCTCAGGCGTATCAGAATGGGTCAAGGACTATATTCCTGACGCCCTTGTTGCTAACTGGTCATCTGACAAGAAAATTCTTTGGTTACATAGTAGTAGCATGACATCTGCAACCACCTCTCCATTGGTTCGTAAGGTGGCTATTGAACTCCGTGCCAAAAGCGTTCAATACGAAGCTCTCGATGGTAATGAAAGGGATTACACTGTAACCAGAAGACGAGGACAGCTTCGCGGCAATTGGGATAGTGTTTGGTATCATGGCACCAGCACCAAGTACCTAGAGGACATTTTAAGGCTTGGTTTGAAACCCGGTGAAAGTGACAGTAATTACGCTGATCAAGATATTCACCACGAAGAGTTAATCTTCTTGACCGCTAAGATAGAGGAAGCTCAGTACCACGGTTGGCATACAGCCAGAAAAGTTGGCGGACTACCGATGGTGGTTCAGATCAATCACATTCCAGACAAGGCACGCCTGGAGCCTGACTACGACGTAGACAAAATAGCAAGTCGTAATACCTACAATAGTCCTGAACCCAAGGACTACGATCCGGTATTTTCTGTTGATAGCATGAGAGCCAGTAAGCACGCTGGTCTTGTGGGCTACCGTGGCAGAATTCCAGCGAATCGCATCGACGCCATATTAGTTTATAGTGAAAACAGGGGTAATTGGGTTCGCATTCGTGACTTAGCACGTTTAAGGAATGTGTTGTCCAGATACGGCGATGACTTCTGGTACAGGTATGGCGAACCCGCTCTACCAAATCGTAGGCGATATTGACTTTCGTCAGATATTTCTTTTACACTTAGATAGTCGTGTTTGGTTCTCATGCTTTTAGTGTGTAAGGAGTATTAGAAAAAATGGTTCCTCCTTGGGCGGCTGACAGTTCAGTTGTCGAAATCTTCAATAACGTCAAAAAGAAACACCACCTTCCTCGTCTTGAAGAGGCTGAGATTGCGGTGGCGTTCGTTGACAACAAACCATTCAACAAAGGTCGATTCAATTGGGGCAAGGTCCGGCGTTTTCAGCCGGTTGATAAACTTTGGCACCCCGATCATAAGCGTTATGACTTCTTGATTATGCTTTGCTCCGATGCCTGGAATTGTGTCCTTAGCGGCACCCAGCGTGAAGCTCTTGCCGATCTTCACCTCGCCCGTTGCTCTGTGGAATACGAGCCGGTGAAGGAAGAGATGACGGTGAAGGGCATCGTGAAGCACAAGATCGTCAAGGACGAGTGGGGTCGTATAGAATACACCCAGGAGATCAAGCGAGATAAAGACACCGGGGAGCCAAAGTGGAAGATCCTACCTCTGGATCTTCACGTCTTTGCTGAGAACGTGCAGAGATATGGCGTCTGGTGTGAGGAACTCCTGAACTTCAAGGAAGCTCTTGAAGAAGAGGGTGGCGAAGAACTTTCCGCTATGGAAGTGGTTGCTACAATCACCCAACAGGAAGAAATTGGTAAACTGGTGGAAGCAGGTGCAGTGGAGATTTTAACGGAGGAGGAAAATGCGTAAACTTGGCATTTTCTTGGCTACCTTCTTGATCATTACCGGCACGCTGGTGATATCAAGTCGAGTTAATCAACCGCCACAACCGTCGATTATCAATCCCGTCCCACCGGGACAGTTGCCGAGGATCAACCCGGCTATCACTATTCAAGACGCTTTGGCAACTATCGACCAGGGCGAACTGAAGAAGACCCTGTACTGGCTTGCATCCCCGGAACTGGAAGGAAGAATGTCGGGCAAGAAGGGGAATGACACCACCAGGGATTATTTGGAGAGATACTACCGCAGCCTGGGCTATGAGGTACAGACCCAGGAGTTCACCATTCAGAACTTGAACAACTTCAAGGAGCAGGGTTCGGGCAGGACTGCCAATGTAATTGCCACCATGCCCGGCAATGATCCTGCTTTGATGAATGAGGCGGTAGTGATTGGTGCCCACTTTGATCACATCGGCTACGGACCTAGTATGTCCCGTGCGCCCCAGCGACGAGAGATCCACCCCGGTGCCGATGACAATGCATCAGGCACCACGGCTCTCTTGGGAGCCGCTAAAGTCCTTGCAAAGATGAAGGGGAAAAACAAGCGGCGAATTGTCATCATCTCTTTTTCCGCTGAGGAGATGGGCTTGATCGGTTCCAAGTATTACGTCAACCACCCACTGTACCCCAACATGGTGTTTATGCTGAACATGGACATGGTTGGCAGATACAATAACAAAGGGAAGATTGATGCTTATGGTGCCGGCAGTTCATCAGAAGTTAAAAGTGTTGTAGGCGGTCTTACTGGCTATCCCTTCCGCCCCAATATCACCAGTGGCTCTGGAGGTGGTTCAGATCATGCACCATTTTATCAAAGAAGCATCCCCATCTGTTTCCTGCACACAGGGATGCACAATGACTACCACACTCCTGATGACACCGCTGACAAGATTGACTATGATGGTTTGACATGGGTGTCCAAGTATTCCGCCCACATCCTTTGGGAGGTCTGTCAACTCCCCAGGAAGCCTAATTTTCAGGGCGAGGTCAGCGGCGAGGTCGAATTTGTCGATCATGACTGGAATAAGTAACATGAGCAAGTACATCGAGATGGCGAGGAATGTTGCCAACGAACGCGCTGCTCGCGAGCGAGAAGAAATTGAGCGCCGCGAAGCTGAACGTAGGCACAAGGGCGAGATCATCAAAGAAACCATGAAGCTCCTCAAGAAGGAACTGAAGCAGTGGGACGATGTGAATGGTTTCTTTTATAAGGATGAGGGGGAACATACCCACGTCCCTTGTGCCTCTCTGGGTAGGCTGGGAGACAAGATCCTGACGTTTCAGTGTTGGTGGGATACCTGGGTGGAAGAAGCTCACGATGAGTATTCCAACTCTGGTTCTGCTGATGGACCGGCTATCAAAATTGTTTACTGTAAGGATTACGCAGACTATAGCCGCAGTTACCGTAAGCTGAAGGAACACACATGCCGCTCCTCTCATAATCCGACGACCCTGGTGGATGAGTGTATGAAGTTGGTGGCTCAGTACCTTTCCAGATTCTTCTGAAAAGAAGCTATCTAAAGGTATGGAAAGACAGAAGTTGGTCAGAAAGTTGTGGTATAAGTGTCAAGGTCGCGGCTGCAACTTCCAGAGACTAGGAAAGAACATCCTTGAGTTTGAGGATTTAACCCTCTTTAAGGACTGCGCGAACTGCGGTGGACACTTCAAGTTGAAGTGTCCACAGTGCGGTACGATTAACAAAACTAAGTGGCTGGAGGTCACAGAATGAACCATAAACACTGGACCTTTCAGTTGGTAGACCGCACTCCCAGAGAAAATCTCCCCAAGGGCGGTCCCTATGTGCTTGGTATGCATCTTAAGGCACGGATGTTTTACTACATCGCCCAGAACAAGATGCAGTGTGAAATGAGTGGCGACGAGCAAGAGTACATCAACATGCTGGCTGAGGAGTACGCACCAAATGAAGCGGTTATTAGGTAGTGTTTTGCTGCTGGCTTCAGGTTTTGGTTTTGGCTTTTGGCTTGGTTTTTCATATAAACCCACGCCGAAGCTTGACTATGTTGATAATGCCAATGCCGAGGTTTTTTCTACTTACGTTTGGGTGAAAAACGTCACCGATGATAACATTTACCTAGATGGCGCAACGCTTAACGTCACCAGTCTTGGGCAACGCGCTCCACAAAAATATGCATTTCAGGCTGATCGTGATACTACTCAACGTCAGATTCTTCTCAGAGAGGCGGATAACCCCCACAAAAACGGGAAGGACTTGAAGTTCTTTACAAGAGATGGTATGACTATTCAGCCCGGCGTGAGAGCTAAGATTAGGGTCAGGATTCAAAACAGAGACTTCCCAGGCATTAACGTCATTGGGAATCTTCTGCTGAGCTACAGTAATGATAGAGGCGGGAAGGGAAGTTTAGAGATCAGGGGTGTTAGTATCAACATCGAGTCATGGTGACACATGGGGTATCATTTAGCAGAGATTCCGCACGGCAAGTTTGGCGAAATCTCTAAGATCGAAGAAGAACTGAATGAACTGAAAGATGCTGAAAGCCAAGGCAATCGGATCATGGAACTGGTAGAATTATCAGACCTGATGGGTGCTATTCGGGGGTATTTGTACAACTACCACCCTAACTTTACCCTCACTGATCTCATTGTCATGGCTGATGCGACAGAAAGGGCTTTCAAAGATGGCGCAAGAAAAGCCAGGAATTGACTACAGAAAGATTGTAGATGCAATTCACAACTACCAGTGGCTAGGTTATGAGTACCTTGAAGTCCCTTGGTTCATCTCCCGCCAGGCGATGCAGGTGACTGCGCCGCCTGACCGTCGTTTCTGCACCAGCTTTATTGGAGATTTGGTGGCTTCTGGTGAGCAATCCTTCATCCAAATGTGGATGGATGGCAAACTGAAGCCGGGTAAATGGCAGTGCGCCACTCCTTGTTTCCGTGATGAGCCGAACGTCGATGAGACTCACCTGAACTATTTCTTTAAGGTGGAATTGATTGAGATCAGCCCTGCCGATGTGGAGAAGTCCATAGATCGGATGATCGATGATGCGTTGAAGTTCTTTAACTCCTACCTTGATAATTGGATGGTAGTCGATACTTCCATAGGTAAAGACATAGTTTCTGCCTGTGGTGTGGAACTTGGCTCTTACGGCTACCGGGAGCATGGTGACTTCAAGTGGGTCTATGGCACTGGCGTTGCCGAACCCCGCCTCTCCTATGTGGAGGCTAATGGGCTATGATGACTCAAGAACAAAAGGAGTCGATCTTAGGTTTGAGCAAAAAGTTTCGAGTTGGTGCCTGGATCGCTTACCATGCCCTGTTGTTTTGGGAGTGGGATGTTGGATTAGCTGAAGATTTCATGGTGGAGGATAACTTAGAGGAGTGTTTTTCCACCTTTGACTTCCCGCGATGGGCATTGCCCCCAAAGAAGGCTAGGGTTCTAGATGAGATTGATCCGCCAAATAGGAGAATAAGATGACTCTGATAGGATATAGAAACCCGTACCGACATCCGCCGAACTGTCCACGTCACCCATTGCATAGTGAACCTTGTCCGATATGTGATGATGAGGACAGAGACTTCAATAAGCTGATGAAAGAACTTTTGGCGAGGAAAGATGCACTGGAAGTCAGACCTGAAGCTGGGGAAGATTCTCAAACCGAGAACGTACACCTACGGGACTCTGAAGGAGGCAGAGAAGGAGAACCTCCTCGACAAGGTTGATTTCAAGGTTCACAAATACAACATCCGCCCACGTCCTAAGAACAAGAATCACGTTGTTGTGTTCTCCTGCTTTTCGGAGTTCGGTTCGGAATTGGTGGGGAGTTTGTATTGTATCCCAGGAATGCTTCAAAGTCAGTTTTTGGGGTACTATGTGGTTGTAATGGGGTGGCATGGTCGCGAGTATCTTTATCGGCATCTTGTGGATGAGTTCTGGGAGTTGAAACCAGAGTATCACTGGCTGCGTGAGTATTGTCGTGCTTATCACCATGCCTCTAGGAATCTCCGCAGGGTGGAGAAGGCAGTTGGTAGAAATTTAGGCAGAGTAATTGATGCCAACTATTTTAGTGTCATCACCCTGCAACAGATTTATCCCAACATTGATGCGTTCAAAAAGATAGCTTGCTGGATACCAACGCCCGGTACAGAGGCTTACGCTGCGGTGGAAAAGTTCCTGAAACCAAACTCGGTTGGTGTCACTGCACGGTACAGGAAGTGCTATGGGAGGAATCTCCAGATTGATTTCTACAAGCGTCTTCTAGATATGTTACAGGAGATGGGTTACGATCCGGTTTGGATCGGAGAACCGGGCACCACCTATGAATGCCCCTACTCACACATCACCAACTTCCGAGACTCTGTGGAGGCGAGCGATCTAGAAAAGACGCTTGCTCTCGTTTCCAAGCTCCAATTCACCATCCAGTTTTGGACTGCTAGTACCCGCTTGGCGGGATTGATGGGTACGCCCTTCATCATCTTTGAATCACCCGACCAGATATACGGCATGGGTCATGAAGGATTGAGACTAAGACTTTGTACTCGCGGCAAGAAGAAGTTGGTTATTTCCCACTTCTATAACGTCTACAATGATAATGATGGCGGTTTGAGATTGGTAGAGAGAGCCATCTCCGAGATGCGCGAGAACAATTGGAATGACATCGTTGGTATGGTGGACGACCAACAGGTTGTCCAAGGTTTGCGTTCTGACAACTTGGTTCGTGTTTGTGGATTGTTAGAAAACGGGAGGTAGTCATGAGCGAGTTTGGTAGCATGTACGCTGATATGTTCAAGCTGATGGGTTGCGGCTTTTTGGTGTTGCTCATCATTGTCCTCATCATGGGAATTGTTATTGGTTATGGTATAAGGTAAGGTATGGTTGAATTTCCAAATGTAGCAAACTTTGTCGCCAGAGCCGCATTAGAGTGCGGCTTTGAACGTGAAAGGTTTATTGATAACAAGTTGCCATCGGATTTCGACAAGATTGTTGTTATTCTGTTCCTTGGCGATATGCGGTCATTATCAATCTTGTCGATGTTGTTGCTTAAGCCGTTCCGTGATACTATTCTGAAAGACAAGTATGTCATCTTCTGCTCGTTCCCCGGCATGGGTTGTTTATTCCCAGGAGCAGATGAGTATTGGTCAGTGTCCGATGGCTTGGCGATCAACAGTCTAATGGCAGGTGCGCTAGGTTTTGGAAACACCGATAAGAAAGTTGATTCCTTGGGCATTCAACTTCGGAGGCGGTTCTACACTGTCCTCACCCATGAAGATTTCCTTGCCTACTACAACAATGGTTTGACCACCGCCTTCTTTGAGAGGTTCAAGAAGGTGGAGAGATTTTTCCCGCAAATCCCACATTGGCGCGGCGGTGAGTTCGCGATGTCTTTGTCTCGGAAAGGCGGTAATGGCATCTTCATCTACCCTAACCTGGAAGGAAAGTGCTGGGGCAGAGGCAAGGAAGTGTCCTTGAAGTTGCCCAAGGATTTCTGGATAAAACTAACGGAGAGGTTGCTGGAGGAGAAATACCTTCCAGTAGTATATCAGAACCAGGCAAGTCACGACATCTCGCCGCACTTTGGAGAGCGATGTTTTTATTGCACTGACAGGAACTTCTTGGCGGTGCTTTCTGCTATGCGTGCTACGGGTTGCGTACTCGATGTCTTCTCTGGTATATCTAGATTGGCGATTGTCGCAAGGTGTCCGTTCTTGGTGATGGATGAGAGACAGCGGTACATAAAGTCCAAGGAATTCGAGATCAATGATCTTTGCATTACCGGGATGTATCCTTACCGCTACATATTCTCATTCCCAACTGTGATAGGCAGTGGCAATCACACTGAACTCATTGATCAGGTGATCAATGTTGCGAAAGAGTTTACCCCAAGGGCGGTGAAGGCGGATTTGCCGCCCTTGTCAGAGTCCTGTGAAGAAGTGCCTTACGAAGTTGTGCGGCAGCACAAAGCGAAGAAACTAGGCATCCATTTCATTAAAGTGGAAAGGTTGGTGATTCCATCATGAAGCACCGTCGAGATAATGGTTCCGGTAGGATTGCCCGCGTAAGGGTTTCCTTTGATATGCTTCCCAAGGGCGTTCAGCGCGCTGGGCGCGACAAGCAGCTTGATGTCATGAAGAAGATTTTCAAGCGTGCGTGCAACTCCTATGGTATTTTTCATGAGATGAAGGAGCGTGAACACTACGTTAAGCCTGGGGAGAAGAAGCGTAAGGCAGAGCGCCTTAAGAAGGCTGCTGCTCGCGGCGAGATCAAGGATCACAAGGATTACGACCGCGAACCAAGGTTCTTCGATGAATACGCCCAATGAAGATCAACTGAAAGAGGCGAACGTCATCATCCATGAGATGATGTGGGCGCTTCATGCCCTCCCTTGCTCCAGCCGAGATTTCCTTGGCGAGGATCTCTGGTGTAGGATCAATCGTTATTTTTATGGGGTTGACGACCCCGACGCTGAAGAGGAGGAAGATGTCGAAACCGAAGAAGAGTTTAGTGAACCTGAGTCTTGATTCAGATTTCGTTGAGGTTCTCAAGGAGCAGTCGAAAGCTCGCGGCTTTGAGAAGTTGTCTGAGTATGTTCAGGATTGGTTGAAGAAGCTCAGCCTGGAGAAGAACAACGTCAAACGCATCATCTTGCAAGTGCCGGAAACAGCCTTCGTGAACAAGCAAACGCTTGAGCGTTGGTTGACGAACCGCAATGCAGAGATCGTTGAACATTACTTCAAAGAGGATTGATATGCTGAGCAAGAAACAGGCAGAAGACGTATGCCTAGTGTATGTAGGACACAAGACGTGCCGGTACATGATCTACGACCAGAAGACAGGAAAGCATCTTTGCTGTAAGAAGGTGCAAGGTCTTAAGGACGAGATCGATAACAGGGTGGACGAGTACACTGCCAAAGCAAAGAAGAACGGGCAAGACCTCGCCATGATGGGTAGACCAATAGGCGACAACTGCCCAGGATATCTTTACCTCAAGAACACGTCGCAGGGTTACGACATACCAGGGAGCGCGTAATGTATAAATTGGTATTACCACTGTCCGCCCTTGCCTTGTTGTTGTGTCTTCTTCTCGGTTATAGCGTCAACAAGGTCGATAAAGCCATCAACGCGAAGATAGCGGAAGTTCAAGCTTTTCTTGACGAAAACAAGGGCGTTGTAAAAATCTCGTCGGCAGTGTGGACAAGGGACAAGGGCTGGGAATATAAAGTAAGTGGCTTTCTAGGCGGAAAAGAGTTCGTAGCCTTCCCCGCACCTAACACCAGCCCCAACCCAGGCGATTTCTGGAAAGGCAGAGCCAGCTACAACGGCGTCGTCCTGACTGAAAAAACTAAATGCCCTTGAGAGGGCGATTGACAAGGCTCCGGTCGGAGCTTATCATGGGGTTTTAGACGGTTCTTCCGCAGGCGACTCTTCACCATCCTTGGGCTTTGTGCCAAGTTTCTTCTTTTGAATGAGGGAGTGTACCTTCTTCTCGACATCGGTGTATTCAGCAGCCTTGAGGACGTTGGACTCCAGAATTTCGTCTTGATGTCTAACGATCTGTTCTGCTAGAATCTCAGAAGTTTTCCTCTCGCCCTCTGCTGTCTTGTAGAAGTAGTACACTACAAGGAAAACCGTGATTGAACCAAACAACAAGAACAGCCCACCTTCACCCTGGAAGATTTCCACGCCGTTGTTGTTGTTTTCTTTGTTGATTAACGAGAGATGGTCAATCTCTGCCCGAATGGAGTTCTGATTGTTCTCTAGCTTCTGCACCCTGCCTTGAATGTCCTGTTGAAGGCGTGGGTTCAGATTGTCGTGCGGGTTCATATTATCCCGTGGCGATAAATTTCCACAGCCAGAAAGAAACAGACAAGCCAGCAATCCAATACAAGCCAGTAACTTCTTCATGTGGTTATATATTGGACTGACGCTCGTCTTTTGCTATAAATAGGGACAGGATCAGACTGAAAGGGTTCCGCTGCTATGCCTCCTATTTTTGACGAAGACGAGGAAGGTCTTGACCAGTACATCCGTGGCGATGATGACATTGACACAAGCTACGACTTAAGTAAGTCGAAGCATGTGGATAAGATCCGCAGAGTTGCGGTCGAGTGCATGGATCACTTCTTCTGCGACAAGTGCTATTGGGCTGGTGGAAAGATTCCAAAAAGTAAGCTCTACAGGGAAGAACACATCCGGGTGGTCATGGAAATGAATGTCATGGATGCCTTTGCCCTGGCTTACTATTGTCTGGAACACAACCAGCCTGACACTACAAACACCAAGGAAAAGGGTTGGGAAGTGAGCCTCTGCTATGAGGCTCATGAGCAGTGCCGCAATCGCTGGATTCCTAAATGTCACCGTGGTGGCATCATCTTGGTTTATCTTTCGGTTTGTCATGGTGTTGATTTCCTGCCCACCCTCAAGAAGTTGGCTGAGATCAAGGCAATGATCGCCAAGCGCGAAAAGGAGGCGGAAATCAGGCTGCTCATGAAGGAACAAGAAAAGGACGACGAGAGCCAGTGTGTTAAACAGGAATGGGAGAGTCTATATTAGGTCATGGACCTAGATTTCGTTGCGGGTAATTTTTTACACGGCGACCTACCTCCCGGCAAGGAATACCTGCTGCATTACTTCAGGGGTGAAGCGGAGAAGGCTTTCCTGAGCTACTACTTCCTGTTTTCGCAACTGTATGTGGAAGGTCAGTTTATCACTTTCTACAACAACTTCTGTGATCACACAGGGATTTGCTGCTCTACTAGATGGGTGCGCAAACTGCTGGTGCGGGTCGTCAAGATCGAAGCGGCACTTGTCGTAGCCGACAAGAGTTTCGATCCGGTTCGCGTAGGTGAGATTAAATCTGGCAGCGCTTTATTTTGACTCAGGAAGCTCGAAAGCATCTCCCTTTGTTTCAAAGCCTTGCATGATGTAGGCACAGTCGTCTTCACGCTCAATGAGGATATTTCCTAGGCGAGCAGACAACGACACGAACTCGCAAATAGACACTTCTTGCGGCTCCTCTGACGAGTCGTTATCAGCCCTCTCCCTTGTTAGTCCATAAATAGCGCCTGTATCTGATGGGTGGTAGACGAAAGCTTTGCCATCTTCGCGGATAACTATTTTATGGCGGAAATCATCATCCTCGTTCAAGAATTTGTATCCCTCGTCTTCAAGGTCAGCGGTGTTGCCCTCATCGACTAGCTGGTAGACAAAGCACTTTTCGTCAGATTCAAAGTTGTGCGCCACCAAATAGAACTCGTCCATTTCCACGACTACCATTTCGGCATCGTCTGAGGAATAGACTCGTACTCTGGTCACGGTCAACTCCTCACCCTCAAAGAAGTCTATGACTTGATCATCAGTGAAGGTGATGGTATCTTCAGGTTGTAGGTTTTTGAGTTCTTCGATCATGATCGCTTTATCTATAGTGAAGCGTATTGTTTTTTTACTTGATAACGGGTAAAGTGCAAGAAATGAAACTCTGTCACAAAAATACCGACACCAGTCACCACGTCTTTTTAGGACATCCTCACCAAAGTGAGGTGTGTGGCGTTATCAAGAAGTTGGAAAAGGGATGGTGGGAATGGCAGGTGCGCCATCGCCGGGGGGCGTTTGATGTCCCTAACAGTCGCTATCGCCCAGCACTGATTCGTTACGGCTATGCGCGTCATCGAGAACAAGCACTCAGGAAAGTGATCGACTACATCGAATCAGGAGAATGGAATGGCTAACAAATATCCTCATGAAATTGCGGAACACACCCCGCCTATGGGTAAGGAAGAGTACGAGAAGAAACTGCAACAGAAAAGGACGTATGAGAAGATGCAGGAAGTTAAGATGATGCAAGAAGCCAAAGAGCAGGAGGCTAAAACCTATTCCAATTTAGGGATGGGCATGGTTTCAAAATTTGCCTCCAAGAAAGAGTTGAAGAGGTCAGCCGTGGGCAATAGTCGATGTAAGACGCCTCCGGTTGAAGAGGACACCTATCCCGAAACCTATGCCTGCGAGGGCGAGGATTTGGCAATTGATGGAGAAGCGGCACCTATTGCCTCACTGAACAATAGTGGCAGCTTCACCGATAAACCCAAGTTCCAACTCAAAGACCGTCCGATTATGGCTGACACCACCCCTACTTTACCAGCCTTGCCGGAAGATATTGATCTCTTGAGAAAAGAGGTTTGCTTTGAGCGCGTGAATGAGAAGATATGTGTTGTCATGGTGGCTATTGACCGTAAACACCACGATAAGAACAAGATCGAATCCATCAAGGCAAACGGAGATCCTTTGGGTGGCTATGCCTATACTGCTGAGAGTGATAACTATTTGATCAATTGTTGTGGATTTGCCCATCTGGGTATTGTGCCTATGGCGTTCAGGCTGTCGGTGCCCGGCTGTGCCGGAAAGCAGTTGTTGCCTCTCACCGAGTCCCTGGTTCAAAAGCACGCATCACCGCCCCAGAGGAAGATGATAAGGCACTTTAAGGAGAAGTATCCTGAGTGTGATGTTCACTTTGTTCAGTCGTTGAGCAGGAGTTAGGATGGCTGTGAAGAAGTCGCCGCCTAGAGTTGTTCCTTCTTGGGACGATTACTACATGGCTCTGACCTACATCATCGCGTCCCGGTCGAAAGACCCCTCGACCCAGGTGGGGGCAGTGATTGTCGATGGGACCAATCGCCCCTTGGGGATCGGTTACAACGGTGCGCCACAGGGTATCGCCGACAAGGAGATTAACTGGAAGCGCCCCGACAAGTACATCTACATCGACCACGCCGAGATTAACGCGATGGATCATGCATCCCACGGAGTACATTCCCTCCAAGGCAGCACCATCTACGTCAGCGCAATGCCTTGCCCTAGTTGTATGCGGCGAATTGTTGCGAAGCGGTTGAAGAGAGTGGTCTATGGAAAAACAGCCGTCAACATGCTGGCAGAAGACGTAATAGCTCAGACTCGCGAGATGGCGAGATTGGGCAATATCCAATTCGAGCCGCATCGGGGCAACATTAACTGGCTCAGGGACCGTTTGGATTGGATTGAATCCAACATACCAGAAGCGTTTTAGGACGCAACTTCATTCTCATCCATGCCGTTGAGGAGGTCACAGAACTCCTTGAGGGTCATGGTTTTTAGAAAGAAATCCTTGGGGAAGGTTTCAAATTCCCATACTCCGGGGAAAAAGAAATGCCCTTTTGGTGCAAAATACTGGCGCACGATGTCGCCTTTGTTGTCTTTGAGGTAAGCAACCTCAAGTTGTGCAATTAGATGGAACTTCATAGTGATATATAATGGAGTTATGATGCTTCAAGAGGTGTGAAGTTATCTAGTCCGCACACATCAGTTTTCCATTTCTGGGTTTTGGGGTAGCGCGAATAGATACCTGCATGGGATGCACTCCATGTACATCAGGTTCTTTTGTTGCCACTGCTAGTTCCTGCGCTAACTGCGGACCCGCTTATGGTATGTGCCGCGACAAGTTCGGATGCTACCCGAACATGGCTGCGGATTTTGTAATCAAGCGTCATGACACCAAGCCGCCGTTTAAGGTGATTGTTGAAGATTGCGATGGACCGCTAGACTTGACAGGTCTTGTGCTTGAAGTTAGTATGTGGGCATTGGCGAAACTCAAAATAGATATCGGTCCTACTGATACGGCACTCCAATTTGCTGATAACGTCGGGTTTGAGCAAGTTGCACCGGGCGACATTATCGTCATGCAGAGAGTCCGAGCGCCAGAACAGATGTTGGTGGTCGATTTTGATGAGATCAACAAGCTGGTCATTGTTCAGCGTGGGTATCATGGTACTCCAATTTCTTCTTTTAAGAGGGGCACACCTCTCAGGGTTTTCCGTGTCTTGAATGCTCCAGGCACTACCGAAATGGACATGGAAGATATTCAGCAGGTTGACGGCACTGTAGCCACTAACCAGATCACGGAAAGTAGGCTTGTCCATGAATGGGCGTCTACCGACACCTGCTTGCCGGGCTGCTACTTCTTGGAATTCAAGCTATTGCAAATGGCATCCACACCCGCGCCCCCGGTTCCGCCCTCTCCAACCCCTAGCCAAACGGGTTCCTATACAGATTTCCAGATGGGTTGTACAGCCGGTGCTGGTGTGAATTGGGTTCGTAGATATCCCAATAATGCCGAAGGCTATCTCATCCATATTGTTGACTCCCCGACATCTGAAAATGTCTTTTAATTTGGGGGTATTATGACCGTATGGGACTTCATCATTGAGAGACTCCGTAAAGCCGGCGTTAGAGACGCTTTCGGACTCCCAGGAGACTATATTCTTGACTTCTACGACAAGACGCAGAACTCCAAGATCAAACTCATCACCTGTACTTCAGAATTAAATGCTTGTTATGCTGCTGACGCCTACGCCAGGATCAACGGCATCGGTGTGGTGATGGCTACCTACTGTGTTGGTGGTTTTAGTCTCCTTAATGGTTTCGCCTGTGCCCGCGCTGAAGAATCGCCACTTATCTTCATTTCCGGTTCTCCCGGTGTAAGGGAACGGCGGCAGGATCTTTGGCTACATCACACGGTAGCGGACACTTTTGATTCCCAGCACTATGTCTTCAAGAAGATGTCCTGCGCTCATACAATCCTCGACAACCCATCTCTGGCGGGATATGAGATTGACCGGGTGATTGATACCGTGAAGGCGAAGAAGATGCCGGGGTACATCGAACTGCCCCGCGATCTGGTCAACTCTGTTATCACCTACGACTCTTGGTCTTTAGGCACACCTCCAGACCCAATGGTGAGCGATGAGGTCAATCTCCAAGAGGCGCTGACTGAAACTGTAGATTGGATCAATTCTTCTACCAGACCAGTGATCTTGGCTGGTGTTGAGATCGCCCGTTACGGCTTCGGTAAGCAGTTGATTAAGTTTGCTGAGCAGAAGAACATTCCTGTTGCCACAACGCTTTTAGGAAAGAGTGTCGTTAACGAGAAACACCCATTGTCCCTTGGCGTGTTCTGTGGTGGTTTATCAAATGATGTGGCAGAAGAAGCCATCAATAATTCCGACTGTATTATTGCTCTTGGTGTGCTGATGACGGACGTACATTTCGGATTCACGCCTAGCAGATTGTTAAGAAGGAATATGATTCTGTCTACCTGTCATGAGATGCGTATTCGGAATCACTCTTTCAATAAAGTGACTTTTGTTGATTTCTTCAAGAATTTGATCAAGTCAGATGTCTTCGAGAGAGAAGAACACCCCCCCAGGAAGATTGATGATTCCCCCTTCCGCCCGGTGGAAGATAGGAAGTTGACGACAGCCCGTCTTTTTGAGAAAATCAGAACAACCGTCACCGATAACATGGCTATCGTTTCAGACGTGGGTGATAGTATGTTTGGGGCTGCGGATTTAGATACTGCTGCTAATCACTTTTTCTGCCCGGCTTTCTATACTACAATGGGCACCTCGATCCCAGGAGCCTTGGGCATTCAGATTGCCGACAAGAACATTAGACCATTGGTTATAGTGGGCGATGGTGCTTTTCAGATGAATGCTCCAGAACTCAGTACCATTGGTCGTTTGGACCTGAACCCGATTGTGGTGGTCTTAAACAACCAGGGCTACCTTACGGAGAGAATGTTCAAAGATGGTCCTTATAACGACATTGCAGATTGGAACTACCATAAGTACCCTGATATGATGGGTCTAGGTGCTGGTGCGAAAGTGACAACAGAGGGTGAGCTTGAGGCGGCGATGAATGTTGCTTTGGCAAGCAAGACGCTTTTCGTCATCAACGCCGTGGTAGATAAGCACGATGCTACCAACGCCGTGAAGCGGGTTATGGGCGGCTTGGCGAGGAAGGGTGGTTTCAGTAATGAAAAGAATGCATAAGACGAATGGCAACATGAGCGGTCAACACCGCCGTACCAAATGGACGAACCGGCACTTCAAAGGTCGTCCCGATGTTAGCGAACACTTCAGGAAGCTGTGGTGGGCAGACCCTGCCAGGCTCACAAACGAACAACTGTTGATCTGTCTCAAGGACTTTAAGGCTTGCGAAGCGTACTACAACGACCAAGAGAACCGTGACCGGAAAGAACGGGGCTACTGGAGAGAAAGTAGGCGTGAAGTGGAAGCCGAGATAAAGAGACGAGGGGCGACAGTTGAGTGAGGAGTTTGCTATGGATTTCGTTGGTCCGTACCCTTCACAGGGTTATTCAGATAGCCTGTTGACACTTACTCGGTTAGTTCAACAAGTGGCTAAGCCGGGTATGTTGTGTTTAGAAGTTGGTTCTTGGGTTGGATACAGTTCCTACCACATTGGGAAGATCGTACAGAAAAACAATGGGCTATTGTTCTGCGTGGATTGGTGGCGGGGTTCCGAAGGTGTTCCAGAACTACTGAAAGCTGCGGAAGCCAATGATATCTTTTCTTATTTTCAAACCAACATAAGGAATGCCGGTTTGGTTGATGTCGTTTTACCCCTGAAGATGCGTTCGGAACAGGCGGCTCTTATTCTGAAGGATGGCATTTTCGATTTGATCTACATTGACGGCTGTCATTTGTATCAAGAAGTAAAGAAGGACATCGCCCTTTATCAAGGTAAAGTCAAATCTCCTGGCATTCTGTGTGGACATGACTGCTTGGGTAAGTATGAAAATTTGAATGCGGATTTGATTGAGGGGAACTTGGATAAAAACCATGTGCTATATTCAGAAGGCAGAGGATGCCATCCGGGTGTCGTAAAGGCAGTGCATGAGGCGTTTCAAAATTACGAAGTGGAAAATGAGGTTTGGTGGATCAAGAAGGATGGGGTGATAAGTGAGTGAAGAATTGCCGATCTCTTACGAAGAGATCGTTGAAAAAGCCAACGCCTGCTTCCACAAAACTATGGCGGATGTTGAGGAGTACGATAGAAGGCGTAAGCGTGTGGTGTCTGAGGCGTGGTTTGATAAGGATGGTAGAACCCTTGGGGTTTTGACGCACTCTGATCGCTGTTTTGTGATGTACATGGACAAGGCGCGTTGTGAGGAAAGTTGGATCATAACCGACCCCATTACCAGTGAACCAGACGTGGAAATATGGTTTGACCTAGATAATGGACAGATGGACATGCACAAGAGATTCTACACCACTTCGGCAGCTATTGCTTTTAAGGTGGTGGAGCATTTTGTAAAGACGGGGGAAATGTTGTCCTCTGTTAACTGGCTAGAAGGTAACAAGGTTTCCTGAAAGAAGGAGAAAATGACTGCTAACCCGCAGAAGAGGTATTTGAGAGTCAATCACCAGATCAACGTCCCACAGGTTCGTCTCTTCGTTGAAGATCAGCCTGTGGGCGTTGTCAGTATTGAAGAAGCTCGACGTAGAGCTTATGATCTGGGACTGGATCTTGTAGAAACAGTGCCTCATGCGAAACCTCCGGTATGCAAGATCCTCGACTTTGGCAAGTACAAGTACGAAGAGAAGATACGCAAGAAGGAGGAAACAAGGAAGCAGAAGACTGTTACTTCTAAGGAAATCCAATTGCGCTACTGCATTGGCGATCATGACCTTGAAACCAAAGTCAACGCCATGAAGAAGTTCCTTGAGGAGAAGCGTCAGGTTCGCATCGTTATGAAGTTCAAGAACCGCGAGATGATGTTCAAAAAGCAAGGCGAGGAGTTACTCAAGAAGGTTGCCACCATGATCGAGGACGTTGGCACCCTTGTGCCGCCGAAGTTGGAAGGCAAGAACCTCGTCGCACAGGTGAACCCCAAATGATAGACAAGAAGGTGTCTGGATTCGGCTACTGCTCATCTTTGGGACATAAGTACGTTGGTATTTACAAAAATGCCGATGATAGGTATTATGTTAAGATCGATTACTTCCGTAGCAGTAAGACCTTCGGTAGTCTGGAGGATCAAAAAGGGCTATGGGCTTGTGTAGCAGAAGTCGAGCGGGATCTGGTCGAAATGCAGGGATTCAATGATCGACGCAAAAGTGAATCTGAAGGAGGAGGTTCTATCTGTCCAGAGCCTCCTCTACGAAAATCTATTGAAGAAGACGGGAATCAACAAGGTTCAACCGCGACAGCGCCCTCCGGGTATACTTGCGAAGATTGCTGATCTTCCGCTTCACAAAATAGAAAGTTGTTTTGGTAACTTCGGCATTCAACTCAGAAAGTTGGTTGAATACTTCAACCTAGACCATCCTTGCTTACAGCCTGTCGTTGGTCTGTTCGAGCATACTACCGTCTCAGACAAGATGGAAGATATTCTGTCTTTATATGAATTAGCAAATATCTTCAATGCCCCTAACATCATTTCTTTGGTTAACAGGTCGGTCAATGAGACTCGCGTAGCCGTAGAAGTCGATAGTCTCTTGGATGAACATTTCCCCGTCCGTGCCATCGTGGACCCAAAGGTGCGTAACGAGTTTCGTAAAGGAAGTAAGCTGGCAAGAAACGCCGGCAGCGTCTATTTCTCCGAGTTTGAAACGGATGCTGAGGGCTGGTCGAAACATCCCTCATCACTGAGATATTACATCCGGCTAAACGATGAGCCTACCGGCGATACTGAGAGGTATAAACGCATTGTCCATAGGTTTCATGAGCTTGGTATGGAAAATCAAGCCAATACTCTCCTTGCGCATCTGAATTTAGCTCTTAAAAAAAGGGAGACGTACTGTGGATTTCAGTGCGTAGACGTGGATGCTTTAATTGCTGTGATGGGGAAGGTCCACGGTTTCACCAATCACGGCAAGTCCGTTTCATTGTCGGTGGACAACAATCCGGTAATGGTGAAGTTCTTATTGCAATCCCTTTGTCTATCGCCGAAAATACTCAAAGAGATCATGGAGTGGGTAGACGAGAAGTGGATTGTTGATGACCCCACTACGCTCCTAGAGGCTCTAGACTGTACCGGCAACTACGGGGATTGGGAAGATGTGGTAAGGTTCATCTCTAGGAAGGGACCGTTTTTTACCTATCGGGCTAGAGCTTACATGGCATCTAACCCCATTGTTAGTAGACTTCTGTCGGTAGACACCACGGGTATTCTCGATCAGTTGGACAGATTCCATGATTACGGATATCTTCCTATCTTCGATCATTTCTTGCTACTGGTTCCCTCAGTGGGTGTAACCGATTACTTCTACAACGAAAGGCACATGGGTTTTTTCATTTTCGACGGTAAGACGATAAGAAGTTTTGATAGGAGGGAAGATGCTTCTGTCTTTTTGGACTTCTTGATGATAAAGCATCGGATGGTTTTCCCTGTTCTCATTGGTCAAAAAGATGACCAGCAGTATCCGATTGGGTATTGCATATAACATTTGGAGGCAAATGAACATTCTGATTACAGGTGGCGCAGGCTACATCGGCAGTGTTTTGGTCGATTATATTCTTTCGCAGCCTTGGAAGGTTGCTCAGACGGGTTTTAAGGTTCCTCAAGTCAACATCAGAATCATTGACAACTTGATGTACAAACAAGACGGTTTGATTTATTTCTGTAGCCTGAAGCACAAGGACTGTTTTGACTTCATCTATGGCGATGTCCGAGACACGGATTTCCTACTCAAGCAAGCTGATTGGGCGGATGTGGTGATCCCCCTTGCCGCCATCGTGGGTATGCCAGCCTGCGAACGTGATAAGTGTGGTGCGGGTCAAATCAACCAGATGCAAGTTTTTGAACTTGCACACGCTTGTTACAAGACGAACAAGAAGATTTTGTATCCAAATACCAACAGCGGTTATGGTCTAGGTCTTGGCACCACATACTGTACCGAAGATACACCACTGACGCCAATTAGCACCTACGGCAAGACCAAGTGCGAAGCTGAAAAGGCGGTTCTGGATTGCGGAGGCATTGCTTTCCGCCTTGCTACAGTTTTTGGGGTATCTCCCAGGATGCGATTGGATTTATTGGTAAATGACTTCACTTACAAGGCGGTCACGGACGGTTATGTTGTGCTTTTTGAGAAGGACTTCAAGAGGAACTACATCCATGTTCGCGACGTAGCAAAGGCGTTTTGCCACATGATTACGGATTATGACCAGCACAGGGGGCAGGTGTTCAACATGGGTCTTTCAGATGCCAATTTGAGTAAATTGGAGTTGTGTCAAAAGATCAAGGAACAGGTTCCGGGTTTCTCAATCCAAGTAGATGAGATTCGTAAAGACCCGGACCAAAGGAACTACATCGTTTCCAACGAGAAGATTGAGAAGACAGGCTGGATTCCAGAAGTCAGTTTAGAAGCAGGGATCGCAGAACTCATCAAGGCTTACAAGATCATCCCCAATGTGTCAAAGAAGTACGCCAATGTGTGATTGGAGATAACATGAAGACGACAAAATATCCCCCGTCTTTCTTCTCACAGTACCGGAAGTATCTGGAAAGTCCAGAAGTCAAAAGGCAACACCGTCGAGTCTTTGAGGCATTCCGCGCGATGGCTGAGTTGGAATTGTCTCGTTGGAGTGTTGTTGATCTAGGTTGTGGCACTTGTGAGTTTGGAAGATACGTTATGGATCAGGGATTGGGCAGTTATGTTGGCGTTGACTTAGATTTGTCTAATGCTGATCATTCAGTGGCGATTGCCTTGATAGAGGGCGACTACAACAACCTGTCTGCACAAGACAATGCTTTTGTTAGCACATCCAATGTCTTTGTTAGCCTATTTTCTACCGAGGTGCATTGCTCTTTCAAGGAGAGATATGCTTTGTATGAAAGACTTTTCCAGAACGGCATGGAAGCCGCTTTGGTTGCTGGATTTGTCTACAACGCCCATCCCAACGAAGCTGAAGTGATGGAGAACTTCGGTGAGTCACACTACCAAAGTGTCGAGCCTCTCAGGTTAATTACTTCCTCTTTTGAAGAGATACGCCTTGAGTGTAAGGTGCCTGCTGGTATGTTTGAGTCGGAATTTGTAGAGGTTTGGAAAATTCTTTTGAGGCGCAAATGAAGAAGGTTAAAATCTATACCGATGGGTCTTGCTCCCAGCGTGCCTCCTCGACAGGGAAAGGTGGGTATGGCATACTCTTATTATTTGAAGATGGGGCAGAGATTGAACTCTCTGGTAATGATGCAGAAACCACCAACAACCGCATGGAGATGATGGCGGCGATTGTCGGCTTGGAGTACCTTAAAGAGACTTGCGATGTCGAGCTTTACTCTGACAGTGCTTATCTAGTTGAGTGCTTCTTGCAGAAGTGGTTTGAGAAGTGGTTTAGGAACGGTTGGATCAATAGTTCCGGCAAGCCGGTTGCCAATAAAGACCTGTGGATCAGACTGATGAAGAGTTTCAGTGGTCATAAGGTCAAATTCATCAAGGTGAAGGGTCACTCTGATGATGAGTTGAATAACAGGTGCGATGAGATCGCCAGAAAAGCAATGGAGAGGTTAGATGTTGGTGTCGTGCATCTTAGTGAGTCATAATAAACCCGACCTCTGTAGTGAGGCTGTTCAGAGCGTCGTCAATCAGACCCATCAAGAATGGGAGTGTTTTGTAGTAGATAGTGGCGTTCTTTATGACCTTGGGTATTATGATTCTTTCCCTTGGTCTGCTGATGAGAGATTTAGGTTCATCCGCTCCTCCGAGACAGAAGAGACAAGGAAGACAAAGGCGATGGCACCCTGGTGCTTTAACGAGTGTTTCAGGAATGGTTTGGTGAGCGGTGAACTCGTCATGTATCTTTGTGATGATGACATCCTCTATCCTAATGCTTTTCAGACTTTTGTCTCCTATGCGGAAAGTCGCCCCGAAGTGCTTGCAATGTACGCTTCGCAAGACATAGGGGTAATTTATCCTAACGGTTGGCGTGCAATCGTTGGGGAGAGGCGTGCAATCGGCGTTGCTGGCAAGTGTTGCAATGGAAGACCCCTGGACTGTCAGGTGGACTACTTGCAATTCTGCCACCGCCGTCGTCTATTGGACAGGATGCCCGGCAATGAGTGGTGGAGAGAAGCTAAAGACCAGCATGAAAACCATGCAGACGGCATCTTCATGGAGAGGTGTGGAGAAATCGCCCCAATCCATGCGATAGACATCAAGGTTAGTCAAAATCGTAGGACTCCTCAGAGTACCTATGTTCCAGTAAAATGAGGTAAAATGGGTTGCGAGAAACTGAATGAAAACGAAGTTGCTGAAGTAATTACCAAAAATGTAGCACTCGAAGAAGCAAAAAAAGTCGATGAGAGGTGGTCGAAAGCCATTGAGTCTATCGGCAAAATTAAAGATAAGTTCAAGCGTTCTTGTATTTGTCTCCTGTTGGAAAACCAGCGGTTAATGAACGAGGCTTCCACTTCTACGGAGATGAACTCTCCAGAGACTAAGAAGAAGCTCATCGATCTGGCTGCGGCGGTGTACCCTAATCTACTTGCCTGGAATCTTGTTTCTGTCCAACCCCTTGTTGGTCCTACCGGATTGATCTATCATCTGAGTCGTAGAATTAGCCCGGTCAACAATGAACCGATGTTGACCATTGATTCTCAAGATATTGTTGCCAGGACGAGAAGGCTGAAGAGGCAGGTTTGTGACGATTTCGGTCCCAAGGATGTAGCACAGGCGGTAATCGATGACTTGGATACCGAGGTCTTGAAAGACCTGTCCAACAACTGCGCAACGGTTGGCTGCGTCAACCTGAAGGCTTACAAATCAGACAAGGCTGTTCGTTTGGCAGAGGCTTTGGAAAGTGTGATTAAAGACGCCAAGGAGAAGTTTAACGAGAAGATGTTTGAAGGATGCGAGCCGAACTGGATGGTCGTGAATGATAAACTTCACAGGCGTTTGAAGCCTGCCTTTGATTCTCTTGATCTTTGCAAAAACCTCTCTATATACCCTCACAAGGGTGTTGAGGGCGTTTTGATCGGGCGCAAGGGGGAATCTTACATGGACAGCGGTTATGTACTTTCGCCCTATGTTCCGTTCACCTTGACGCCAGCCATCAATTTTGGTATTTTCGGGTTGCTCACCCGTTACGGCAAGAAGCTGCTCCCGAATGGGGCATCTTATTACAGTCGGGTGACAGTCTTCGATGACGTTCCCGAAGAGGAGTGAAATGGATAGAAGGCTTGATGTACTTTTTGTTCACCCAGGAGATGCACATCTGCTGTATCAGGGTTTGAGCAACAAGTTTAGCGCCATAGAGACACCTACTTGGTGTCTCTTGCTGGCACAGTCTTGTCGCTCTAAAGGCTTTGGCGTAGCCATCTTGGACTGCGACGCTGAACGCCTGAATTACGAGCAGGCGGTGACTCGCATTAAGGAAGCCAATCCGCGATTGGTGTGCTTTGTCGTTTATGGACAAAACCCGAATGCTGGCACCACAAAGATGACTGGTGCTATTGGAGTTGCGGCTAAATTGAAGACGGAATACCCAGAGTATCCCGTCTGCTTTGTCGGTTCGCACACCAGTGCCCTCCCCAGAGAGGTGCTTGCCTACCCGTTCGTAGACTTTGTTCTGCTGAACGAGGGCGTCTATGCCTTGAGGAACCTTCTGGCGACCGATCTGAAGACCGATCTTCAGAGTATTAAGGGCATTGGTTGGAAGGAAAGCGCTCCACTTAAGATGCACGCTGATCAGTGGTGCTGCGAGTCGAATAAGTGTCTCTGTGTTTTGAATGCACCAGAGCGTGTGGTTCCAAATGAGTTGATGGATGTGGACTTGCCGGGTTCTGCCTGGGATTTGTTGCCCTACAACAAGCAGCCCTTTGATCTTTATCGCTCCTGTAACTGGCACGCGGACTTCCATGAAGACAAGAGGCGTCCTTATGCTGCCATCTACTCTTCCTTGGGGTGCCGCTTCAAATGCGACTTCTGCATGATCAATATCTTGAATCGTGTAGATAACAGCGACGGCGTGAACGCTGCTCACTCTCCGAACATGAGATTTTGGTCGCCTAATTTCATGTTGAAGGAGTTTGACAAGTTAGTCAATGCCGGGGTTACGACCATCCGCATCAGCGACGAGATGTTCTTTCTTGACAAGAGATACTTTGAGCCATTGCTACAAGGATTGGTAGATCGTGGTTATGGTAAGGAACTGCTGATGTGGGCGTATGCTCGCGTGGATACGGTGCGAGCCAAATACCTTGACTTATTCAACAAGGCTGGTGTGAAGTGGCTGGCGCTGGGCATTGAGGCTGCCGACCAGAAGATCCGCAAAGAGATTACCAAGGGCACCTATGAAGAAGTAGACATCCGAGAGATCGTCAAGCAAATCGCAGATTCTGGAATCAGTACGATCTCCAACTACATCTTCGGTCTGCCGGATGACGACTACAACTCCATGAATGCCACCCTTGACCTGGCGTCGGAGTTGAATACAGAGATGGCGAATATGTACCCTTGCTTTGCTCTGCCGGGTTCGCCTCTCTATTATCAAGCAGGGCAAAAAGGATGGGCGTTGCCTCAAACATTCGAGGCTTGGTCCTTCCACTCTTACGAATGTTTGCCTCTTCCTACTAAGCACTTGAGTGCTGCGGAGGTATTACGCTTCCGTGATCGTGCTTGGGATATGTACTTCAATCGTCCTGAGTACCATAAGGTAGTTGAGGACAAGTTCGGTAAGGTGGCAGTAGATCACATCAAAGAAATGGCGTCCATCAAACTCAAAAGAAGGCTGTTAGGAGATTGATATGCACGCAACTTTGCCCAAGGTACTACTCGCCCAGGAGATAAAGAAACGTATCGAGGATATGGAGGAGGGTGAGGAAGGCTCAGCCATGCCCTATGCTATGGCGGCTGATAATGAGGACCACTTATGGCTGGACCCCGGTGCCCTTGTAACCCTCAATGGTGATGGTACATTCCGTGTCCGTAGGTCCAGGGACGGCTATGAGGTGGCTGTCGATGTTGATTGCGCCTATCGCTGGGAGCGCGGCGAAGTCAATCACAATGGTGACTTGAATCAGTACACCGAGCCAGTTGTAAGGATCAAGGTACTTGAACATACTGAGTTTGACGTGCATAAGAACGGCTGCGTGGCGGGAAGGGTTCATGGATAAGTTCAAAGGGAAGTTCCAAGAAGCTTGTTGCACTAACCGCAGCATTGGCTATGGAAGGCTATGGGAGGAATATGAAGCTGGGTGGGAATACTATCACCACTGCTCCTGCCATATCTGTGAGTTGCGTCGTCAAGAGAACGGTGTGACAAGATGTGTTGACAAATCTTGCGAGGGATGCAAGAATTTGAAGGAAGGCAAGAAGATCCGCAATTGGATTGAGATGATCGAAGATACGATGCGCGGTGCCGATAAGGTGGAGAAAGAATGAAGGTAGATTTGACAGCAGCAGACCTCATTGCCTTTGAGGATGAGGTTTGTAAGCACTTTGCAGACAAGAAGATCCGCGCCCCTGTCCATCTGGATAATGGGAATGAGGAGCAATTGTCTCTTATTTTCCAACATCGTGTGGACGAAGATGACTGGATTTGTGGCTCTTGGCGTCAACACTACAAGTGCTTGCTCAAAGGTGTGCCCAAGGAAGAACTGATGCAGGCTATCTTAGAGGGCAAATCCATCTCCTTATGTTTCCCTAAGTACAAGATCATATCTTCGGCGATTGTCGGCGGCATCTTGCCTGTGGCTGTGGGGATTGCCCTTGGCATTAAGAGGAAGGGCGGAACAAACAAGGTTGTGTGTTTTATGGGTGAAATGACTTCTGAGACAGGAGCCGCCCATGAGTGCATTAAATACAGTCAGAACCACGATCTTCCAATCTTGTTTGTCGTGGAAGATAACGGCAAAAGCGTTTGTACCCCCACCCTGCCTGTCTGGAACATGCAAAAACTAACCTATGGGAATGATTGCCAACACCCTATAGTGAGTGCCTTGATCAAAGAAAAGGAAGGTATGTTGAAGGGTAGCGGTATTTATTGGGTCAGCCCAAAGGTACTTTATTACAAGTACAAGAGCAAGTACCCACATGCGGGCGGTGGACAAAGAATAAATTTCTGAGGCTGTCGTGAAAAAACCCATTGCGGTAGTGTGCGGCGACGGATGGGAAGGCTTGTATGTCAATGGCAAGCTGGTAGAGGAGAACCACCATCTGACCCTGTTCGATTTCGTGAAGTTAACTGGCATTAAATGTGAGTTCATAGAACCGGACATGGAGTGGCTAGACGAGCGTGGTCGTCTACCAGAGAAACTTGAAGATGTGAAAGTGTCAAAAGAATAAGAGGCAACATGGCGAAAGCAAAGACAACGAAAACGACCAAGACCAAGGCAAAGACGAAGAAGGTCAATGTCGCACCACCAGCACCAGAACCAGCAAAGAAGCCTGGTATGGATGGTTTCTGGGGTTCCAAGGCGGTTGAAGATTTCATCAAGAACCGGATCGGCTTCCTGGCAGAAGGCTGTACCTTCGACTACATGCCTTACCATGAAGATATTCGTGCGGGGCGTAGTCAATTCGCCCGCTACGACATCTTGTGTCATCATAAGGATGGCGAGTTGATTCTGCACTATAAGGTCAACTTCGATTCCTCTGGTAGGTTCGTGCCCGATCCAGTCGTTGACAACACCGTGGCTCTTAGAATGATGAAGGGATAACATGGGACACAATCGAGCAGGGGCAAACCGCAAGAAGCGGCTGAAGCGGCGCAAGAGGATGGAGCAACAGTTGGAGAGAAAGCTCCGCAGGGAGATTCTTACCCTGACACATTTCTTGAAACACCGCTATGGCTTGGATCAACATCACCACCATCGCGATCACCGGGAGGAAAAGTGAAGTTCAAAGTATGGGGAACCAATACTCATCCCTCAGATGAGTTAGATGACATTGAAGGTCTTCATGCTCAACTCCTTGGCTATTCTTTTTTGAGGGAGTTTGAAGCAGATAACATGGTTGAGGCGTGTCGTGCGGCAAGAGAATGCGAGAGATCCGAATATCGTTATCTTCGTGTAACAGGTGGTGGTTTTGCAGTGGAGTTTGACTCAAGGGTTGAGTTCCCAGAGGGTGAATTAACTACTGCATTGAGGGGGTGAAATGGGTGTATTGATTTCAATCAACAATAAGTGTGTTGCGGATTGTGCAGAACCTACAGATGCTTGGGACTGGCTGATCTCTGAACATGCTCTACCAGAGGGTTTATTCCAGAAGGTTGATGATGAACATGAGTTGATCAGACCAACTTGGTCGGATCTTCCGCTGAAGTTCTTTTGGAAGGGTCACAGATATATGGTGTCGAAAGTAGACAACTTGAGGAGACAACATGAACATGAATGCCCGGTTCTTGAAAGAAGCCCAGGAACTCGGAAAGAGATGGGCAAATTCTTCCCTTTTGCAGGGAATGACGGCAACAATGAGTAAATCTGAGATGGCTGCGATGCTTGAGTGTGAGCGTCTGCACAATGAAACAGGCATTTGGGATTGTTGTGATCACTGTCGAGAACGAGAAAAACAAGAAAAAGGCGAATCAAATGAAAACTCTGGCTCTTAGTCTGTTGTTTTGTTTGGCTGGTTTTGCTTCTGCTCAAGACTTCACCACAAATCACGGTCCCAGCGTGGGCTATGAGAACATTCACAATCACAAGGAACCCAACAAAGAGCGTCGTCATGACAGGGACCATAGTCATCCACCGGCTCTCCCATTGAAGAAGACTTATCCTCCTCTATTTAGCCACATCAAGAGGGGCAGTAAGAAAGGCTTTGAAGGTATGGAGCTTGTTTCTTCCGTCAAGAAGGTTGGTGATAAGTGGGAGTACACTTATGTCCTCAAGAACATAGGCAAGAGAAAGACTTGGATGGTTGGTAGTTCTTTGCCTGATCGCGCCATTGGTTTAAGCAGCGGTATTAGAGATGTCGCCCATTTTTATCGCTTAAAGCCTGGAAAGTCTATCACCATCACCGTAACCCATAAAGACCCTCCGGTTGAATATCAGGCTGTCATCCAGTGTTTCGACAAAGATCGCCATAGTGGTTTCAAGGATTGGTATAAGGAAAATGGTGTTAAGATAACTGGCGTTCAACCTACCTACTACTTCCAGATGGCAGGCGGCGTGAACGGTTGGCTCCCCAAGGGACTCCAGCCAAGACAGCTTCCTAAGAAACTAACTCCGCTTGGACCTCTCCCTGGTGGCAAGAAATGAACAGCATTTCTGGTGAATGTGTTTGGTGCAATGGGACTCATAGGATTCTGTGGTGTTACAGGTGTTGCGGTTGGTTTTGCCACAGATGTCTTGAGTCCCATTGCCATGAGGTGTATAAAGAAAGAAGGAAGCAAATAGACTTATTCTTTGCTTCCTCTGAATTCCAAGAATGGTTGAATGAATACAAAGAGGGGAAGTGTGAAGACGTTCTATAACCCGGATAGCCGCAACAGTCTCTACGGGCACTCGCGAGAAGTTGAGTCCTACTTCGATGAGTTGTCCAGGGCGATGACTTGGCTAGGCAAGAAAGATAAAACCATCTTCATCGGTCAGGCGGTTGGTTATCCCGGCACTGCCATGTACAACACCCTCAAAGAAGTTCCTGAAGAAAAGCGGTTAGAACTTCCAGTAGCCGAAGAGATGCAGATGGGCATGTCTTTGGGTCTTTCCCTTTCCGGCTATGTTCCCATCAGCATCTTCCCCAGGTGGAATTTCTTGCTCTGCGCTATGAGCAGTCTCATCAACCATCTGGACAAGTACCCCCTCATCTCCGACTACAAGCCCCACGTTATCATTCGCACCGGCATTGGCAGTGTGGTGCCTCTGGACCCACAGTTCCAGCACAAAGGTGACTTCACAGAAGCTATTAAAAGCATGTGCAGGACCGTGAAGGTACAGAGGATTGAACACCCACATGAGGTGGTGAAGGCTTATGCGGAAGCCTATCACATGCCGGGTGTTTACATCATGTGCGAGGTTTCTGACTTCTTGAACGAAGACTTCAGGAAGGACTATGAAAGGTTCAGGCTGACTTATGGAGGTGAGTAGTGGAGTTGAACATTTCTGAAGTGAAGTTTGATCATGACACCTTATGTCCCTATGTGGAAATCGAAGTTAAGACCCGGCTAATGTTGGATCGCGAAGGGTGGGCGATTTTGAAGCATCATGGCGAAACTGTGTTCAATGTGATGGCTTGTCATTATCGTGACACTCTAGAAGCTTCCGAGAAATTACAGGAGTTGGTTAATGAAAAACAACGCCCTCCCCTGAAGGAATACTGGTGTCAGGAAAAACTGGAATTCTGCCGTGGCACCAACGAAGCTCACCAAGAGGTTGCAAAGATTTTGGAGGATGAAATCCAATGGAAAAACAAGTCTGGCTAATATACGAGGATGATTACGGCGGCTTGTTTTCCCCCTATATTCTCACCAAGGTGTGTGAGAGCGAAAAGGAGGCTTGGGACTACGCCAAGGAAAAACTCGCAAGTGTTGTGCAGTCCGGCTACGCAGGATCACTAGATACTTCAGCTTACCCTTATTATCATGGAGGGAAGTACAGTGATTAGGAGGAGTGATGAGTAAAGATGTGAATTACACGCAATGTAAGCTCAAGAAGAAAACTCAAGATGGTGAAACGCATCAGATGAGTTGGATTCCCAGCGAGTTTGCCAAGGTAGGGAAGGTATTGAAGCTGCGTGATGAAGGCACCGATAATTGGGACAATGGTTGGGTGGTGGAGGCAGCTTATTCAACCCGCACCTGGGAGGAAGTCAATAGGGCTTCTCAGCTTCATAAACATCAAAGAAAAGCATCAGACATTTGATGGAGGGATATGCTGACCTTAGATGAGCTTTGGCTGGTGTGGCGGTGGATGTACAGTTATCCTGCGGTACATGAGTGGGGCTGGAAAGACGGTCCCTTATCTCAGCAACAAGCTCTCGCCAGCCCTGGCTTTGGTTGACCGGCTGTTTCTCTTGCGCAGTTGCGTAACCAGCTAGATGAACAAGGTTTGATGGATTCTCTACGAGACATTTACAACTACTACTTTGATGTGACTGGTGAAAGTTATATCAAAACTACTTGTTTAGAGAAGCCAAAGGCTTTTAACCCCATGAGGAAATATGAAAGACGAAGTGAAAATTGGTATGACAAGTGTTTGCACAATGTCCCAGGAAGAATCTCTTCAGCTTGCTGCTGCTGCGTGGTGCGGCGAGAAGACCAAGCACAAGGTCATGGACCCGGAATTGGCGAAGGAGTTTGCCAGAATTCTTCAAAGAGAAGTAAATGGCAGATTGCTGCGTGAGCGAATCATCAAGAAGGGCTTGCTGTCCACTCAAGGTGTCAGAGCGGCGAGGGAGTACGAGAAGTTGACTGGAGAGTCGTTGTGCCAGTGGGTCGAGGTTTTGGCGAAGGAGAAGGCTAACAGCAAGCAACTCAAGCTCATGGAAGATGCGACGAAGGTTTACAACATTACCAAGGGCACGCCACTCCGTTTTCCGCCAGAAGCAATCATTCACATGGAGATTGGGGAGGACCGTAAGACTTTTAACCCAGGAGATGCTGATGGCAATGAAGCAACTGATCGTTGAAATATACAACACCAAAGAAGGTGCCGTGAAAGCCGGTGAAGACTACAAGGAGTGGTTCGGTTATGAATACACTGTTGAACCGGAAGGCGACAAGTGGAAACTAACCGCAAACTTGAATGGTCAAAATCTGATGGGGTGATAAGATGTCAAAAATCAGAAAAGTGTTTGTGATTGTTGCAATCCTTTTGGCACTCATTGGAGCAGCATTCTTTCTTTCTCCGTATGAGACGTACTACACCATCGAGCGCTCAAAAAGTAACATGCTCGGTGTTACAGTGGCTCCCGTGACCCTTCCGGTGTGGTTGGGTTGGGTGATGGAGAAGTGTGACCTGGCGGTTAGCAAAGAACGTGCCGATCAGATGGCGTGGGAGCGAGCCAAACAACAACTAGAATGGATCAAGCAACACCCAACGATGACAGAGAAGGAGAAACAGGAAGCGAAGGATTGGGTGCTGAAAGGCTTAGGTAACAACAAATATATACCAAAGGACTGAGGTAATCATGAAGCTAGACGAGCATATGGTTGACCTTCTGCAAGCCTTAGCTCTGCTGGTCAGAGATGGCTGGATGGTAAAATCATTCAAGGAAGAACATCATCTAGGGATAGTGCCTTGTATTGAAGTGTCTAGGACTTTCGGATCAAGAGCCGAGTTTCACACTTTCTATGATACCGTAGAACTATGGAACTGGATTCTGGAATTGAAATAAGGGGGTGCATCATTAGACTGGATCACATCGCTTACCGAGTTGCAGACCGTCAGAAGACAGCCGAGTTCTTCATGAGGGCTTTTGGCTATAGACTACAAAAGGAATTTGAGTTGGACTTCGGAGAGGGCGAGAAGAAGGTGAAGTGTCTTGCCTTGGAACCGCCTGAGAAAAAGAACTTACCTGCCAGCATCCTCCCCTGGACGTGTCATAACGTCGCCTACGAGGAAAAGGATACCTACATCCAAGAACATCTTCAGGAGTACCACATGCCTCCTGAAATTTTCGTAAGCGATGGCGATCCTGAGACTATTGTCGGCAAGTGGGTGGCGTCTCGCGGCGGCATTGGCGGTATTCATCATCTAGCATATCAGGTTGAGTCCGTGCAAGACAAAATGGATGAATGGAAGGAGAAGGGTTATGCTGAATTCACCTCCGACAGTCCCTTCCAGTGCCCAGGACTAACTCAAGTATTTACCAAGCCAAGTTGTTTGACCGGCGTGATCTACGAGTTCATCACACGCGAGGACTTCGGCTTCTGTGCTGGCAATGTAAAACAACTGATGCTTAGTACGGCTGAAGCAGACATCAAAATGGGGTGACATGGATCATAACTACAGATTGACGATCAGCGACTATGATGATCAGATTTATCTTGATGCTGATACCTGTCAACCATACCATCAACTAGACATCAAACTCAAAGTGTTGTTTGATGCCCAACACGACGGTCATCCTTGGACTGAAAGAGATATCAGGATGGCTGAACATGAGTTGATTGAGCGGGTTATGAATAAGCTTCGGCTCGCAGTCACAGGATTGGTGAATAAAACCAATCCTTTTGGATGTCATGGCTATTAAGAGGTGAATATGCCTCACCAAAAGGTGTTTGTTTACGCCCAGCCCCACGATGACCGAGGCTGGGATAAGGTATTGGTAATCAAGGAACCGAACAGAGATACCTTTACTTTGCCGCAAGGTGAGGTTCCAGAAGGTGAGTACCCTGAGTGGTTTGCTTATAAGGTGCTGGCGCAGACCGGCTTGGGACTTTACCCGGACGACAGGATCGAAGGGATCGTGTTCAGGGAGCCTATGGAGTTCATTCGCCATCCACACCTCGAAGGCAAGGTGTTTGCCGGTGACATGGAGGTTTTCTGTTACAGCATGGAGGTGAATGAGCGCCGACCTCTTAACGGCAATGCCGTTTGGCTTCCGTGGTGGTCACTTCGCTGGGATGAGCGTGGGAGTACCATGATGAGGTTTATCATGGCTCTCCTTCATTCTGGTATATGCGGCTGGGAATTGAAGTTGAACGATCAGGGCAACTGGACACTACCTTACCTTTGCACCGAGGGCAGGAGAAACCACACCGTTGATGAGATTCTCTTAGGAGAAGTCAAGATGGAGGTGCATGATTCTCTCCAAGACATCATCAACAAGAGTACAGAGAGATGGTTGTCCCGTTTCAGAAAAGAAGAACCCAAGAAAGAGCCACCCCCGCCAAAGAACGAAAACTGGTTGACTCGTTTACTGCGGTGTTGGGGTATGTTAGGTTACTAGGAGGAACATGAATAGCATTAGGGTTAAAGACAAACTGTTGCGTGCCTGGTTGAAGGTGACGAAGATGGGATCGCCCAAGCCGGGCTATGTCACTATGCGTGCAGAGTTGTTTGATGGCACTCCATTCGAGTTCACGATCCCCGATCACGAATACGAAGATCAGGGTCCAGATTGCCCGCCTTTGGTTGAGGTTGGTTTGGTAGGGAACGTCGGCAACATCCCCACTTCTGGGATTGTGGAAATCATCCTGCCTGCTCCAGTCCTCGCCCAAGGTCACAATGTTCGTGTGAGCGACCAGTCTGTTTTGAAGTGGGAAGCATATTACAAACTTAAGGAAAGAGATGCTGCCACAAAGAAGGCTGAAGCCTTGATGAAGGAAGAGGCTCAAAAGAAGAAGAAAGGGTAAAAATGATAGCAATCAGTGAACGTGCAGTTCAAGAGTTGCAAAGAGCTATTGCCGACCACAAGCAACAAGAGCCTGAAGTTGGTGAGGTCTATGTCCGCATCGGCGTAAAGGGCGGTGGCTGTTCTGGCTATCAATACACCCTTTCCCTTGATGAAGGTGTCACCGAGAAAGATGAGATATTTGAAGTTAGTGGGCTAAAGGTTGCTGTGGACAATCGTTCTGCCCTTTACCTAGAGGGCACTGCGCTTCATTTTTTGGACGAACTCAACCGCCGTGGTTTCAAGTTTTCAAACCCAAATGCAAAGAACACCTGCGGCTGCGGCTCCTCTTTTAGCATGTGATATGAAATACCCTACCTCGTTAGACATCCGTGCTGAAGATGGTCGGCTTTACGGCACAGACGAATACGATCAGGACTGGTTAATTCGTTGGTGCGGTAATGGTCAATACTCCCATTGGGTATTATCGCCGCCAGGCGACCCGGATGGTAGAGGCTTTTATGTCTATGCTTATGACAAAAGGGGAATAGTAGAGCAAATCAGGGCAGCAGAACACCGCCACAAGATTTACTCCTGACCTTTTGGCAGTAAATGCTTGATTTCACCGGGAGTGCCGGGGTATCATGGGACTATGAAGAACAGAATCCCGCAGCCCAGCATGAACGGACATCACGACCCCGCCGAACTGGAGAGAAAGAGGCATATTCGTCAACTCAGAGAGCGGGCGCGCAAGTCACTTTATCTCTGGTTCGGTTGTCTTTTAGGCATGGGAACTCTGGTCGTCTTGATCACCCTCATCCTTTCTTTAATAGCAATTTCCAAATGAACGATACCATTGAAGTCTGGCATCCCAAGATCGTCATTCCCTCCTCCCTCAAAGCTCCGATTGCCGACTTTACCTTTGACTGGTCGCCCGGTAGATTCCGCGATGACTATGGGGTGGAACCCGTTAAACTTAATGGCGTGGAAGCTCTGTATGCTGACGGCATCTGTAGTTGGCATGATGATGAACATTTTCCCAACCAGTATAGTTTGCTTCTGGTGGTGAGAAATGATTTTGGTTCCTATGTAGAAGCGAGGGGTGAAACTCCTATCAAGGAACAGCCTGTGGGTACGATGATTCTTCTCAACATTTGGAAGAAGCATCGCCTCTGGCACCCCAAGGGTAAAAGATCACCCGTTGGCGTTTATCTCGCCATGTGCATTGACACTGGTAAAAAGCCGAAATCCCGGCGTGAGTGTGAAGCCATGATGCGAGGGCACATGAAAGGTGTATATCTTCGTGAAGCTGCTCTTTTGTGAAAATTGTGCGGATTTGGTAGTACCTGACCAGAAGCCCAACAAGCCGACGTGGTGCAGGTGTCAGTCGGCTTGTTGTTGGTGGATTGACCCTCACGCTGGTCGTTTTGGTTGCTGGTCCGGTGCAGGTAAAGAAAATGTTTCGATCATTGGCATCAACAATGCCCTCTTGACCGAGCCTTTTTCCACCCACTACAGTGAATCTACGGGCAAGACGCACGAATACGGTTGTATCCAAAAGGACAAGATGGAGCGGATGATCGATGAAACACCTGCTACCTACCTGTTTAGACAAATTAGGTCATTGATTATCCGCATCCGCCCAGGTTTCAGCAACGATACGATCTTCACCACCCCCCCTTCTAACGCTGGCGTTGGAGGTTAATCCTGATTACCGTAAGGCTCACCACGCACATGCCAATGGTGAGCCTTACGATCACAATACCATTTGATCGTTTTCAACAGACCCTCTCGGTACGGGGTGAAGGGGTAATTCCCCATCACTTGTTTGAACCGGGTAGGGTCTGTTGGCTTTCTATGCTGTCCATTGGGCTTATCCCTTTCCCAAACTATCTTGCCGTGAAACTCCATTAGGTCGGCGATAGTCCTCGCCACATCAGCTACGCTCACTTCTTCACCGGGAATCAACAGCTTGTCCGGCGTATCTTTTAAGAGAAGTTTAACAAGAATTTTGGCTAAGTCTTCCGAAAAGAGTAGTTCTCTTCTTGGCGATCCATCTCCCCAGATTCTCAAGGGAGTGCTAGTATATTTTGCCCTGTGGGTTTTGGCAATCAGTCCCGCAACAAAGTGTCCGTTGTCCAGATCGAAGTTGTCTTCCGGTCCATAGATGCTGACGGGTATGACAGTCAGGTCTTTGCGCCCATACAGTTTATTATAGATGCCAATCTGAATATCTACCATGCGTTTCGCGTAGCCGTAGGCGAGGTTGCCTTCATAGGGTTGTCCGTCTTGGAGGTCATCCTCTTTGAAGGGGTAAACGCCGTCTTGGAAAGCACAGGCAGAGGAGAAGGCAATGATTTTTTTGACGCCGTAGTGGTGGGCGTAGTGGATCATGTGGTTGTTCATGAGAATGTTGTCCCTAAAGAGGACATCTGGGTGTTCCTTGTTGAACTTGACACCCCCAACCTTGGCAGCACAATGGATTACATAGTCAGGGCGCATCAGTTCATAAAGCGCCCTGACACTTTGCTCCCTGCGGAGATCGAAATCCGTTCGGTCGGACACACGGAGTTGCAATTCCTTGTATTCGTCTGTGCGAAGAAGATTATTTACGGCGTGACCCACCATGCCGAGAGATCCGGTCACAAGAACTATTGCCATGTAGCCTCACTATTTTACTACCATGAATTTCTCAATCATCCTAGCATCAAGAGAGCGTGTACATCTTCTTGATTCCTTGCTTAACAGCATTGTAAACACTACCGGCGATAGAAGCAACTGTGAAGTCATCTGTGTGGTAGACACTGATGATAGAGTTACCAAACGCTTCCTTGATAGGTTTAAGGTTACTTGTTCGTTTGCCAGGTTCATTGTCAGAGATCGCGCTCCTAACCTCAACGATGATTATCTGAATTGGGCATGGCGCAACTTCTCGACAGGTAAGTACATCATCATTGTCAACGATGACGTGGTGTTCAAGACCCAAAATTGGGATCAGATCATCATGGCTCAAATGAGCATGTACCTCGCTAACAAACCGGACGGAGTTGCTTACGGATGGATCGAGGAAGGCTTGAAAGATAGAGTGGCGGGAATGAAGTATTGCTGCTTCCCGCTAGTAACACGGAAAGCTGCGGATGTCCTGGGCTTTGTGATGCCGCCTGAATTTCCAGGCTGGGGCGCTGATATCGCCCTCTACCGTATTTACTCTGCCACTGGTCGTATCTTTGAGATCCCCGGAGTTAGCCTAGACCACATCTCTTACCATAATGGTTCAAGGAATCGGGATCACATTAGCCATAGTGTTGAGCAGAAAAGCGTGGGAACCATAAATCCCCTCACCACTTTCAATCCAGCGCCTTACATTGATAAGCTTCTCAAGTACATGGGCGGTGACAATTCACTGAGTAAATCTGGGACTTTAACTGGAGTCACCATTACGGGAGCTACTCTGACCGATGTTACTTTGGTAGGGGGAAGGATAGTTGATGGAAGGATCGAGGGTGGCAGGATAGAAGGAGGTAGAATTGAGGGCGGTGTTATCAAGGGTGGCAATGTTGATGGAGAAGTCAAGACCGGGTACATCAGTGGACCCGGTGATGTGAAGTTTGGTTTATGATAAAAACGGTAGGTATTGCAAAAAACTACCTGTGGGAGTCAAATCAAGGGGGATATTAGTAATTCCAACAACCACAGGTGATACATGAATGAAACTGATCATGATCGCGCTTTATTTTACCTCAAGTTGGCTTATCAGGTTGCAGCAAAAGAAAGTACCGATCCCAGCACCCAAAATGGTGCTGTTTTGGTAAGCGCGTCTCGACCCGTGGAGGGCGATAAGACCGTTCGGGAGTTTGTTGCATCAGCCAATTTCTTCCCGCGTGGCGTTCAAGAGTCCCAGGAACGCTGGACCCGTCCTCTGAAGTACAAGTTTGTGGAACACGCTGAACGGAATGTCATCTACTTAGCGGCGATGCGTGGCTTCAAAACTGAGGGAGCGACCATGTATGTCCCTTGGTTTGCCTGTGCGGACTGTGCCAGGGCGATCATCCAAGCGGGGATTACAGAGGTGGTGGGACACGACTATCCACCCCACCGCGAGCAAACCAGTTGGAAAGAGTCCATTGAAGTCGCCGACAAGATGCTTGAGGAAGCTGGGGTGAAGTTCATCCGCATCCCCGGTCATTTTGGTGTAAAGATTCGCTTCAATGGTCAAGTGGTTGAGGTCTGAATACCACACCTGCTCAGTATGGTGAACCACCAGTTCTTCGGGCTGTAGTACATCTCTGATTTTCTCTTCCCGTTGGCAGCTATCTCAGCTAGTTTCCCAGGCTGGCTGAGATAGTAGTTTACCTTGTCTACCAAATCTTCCTTGGAGACGAAAGGAACGTAGTCTTTGAACGGTTCAAACCATTGACCCGTTCCCTGGTTAATGTCTTCCATCAACATCGCGCCGGAAAGAGTAACTTCCCAAATCCTGCCTTTCGTCTGATGTTTTCCGTCTCTGGTCTTGGAAAAGCTTAAGGATATCTTGGACTTCTGCATGACTTGTGCATAGTCTTGCGGCTTTAGGTTTTTCTCTCTTTGCCCGCCGTCTCTACAAATGCAAGCGTTCACGTTTGCCATGAGATGACTAATGCCCTCCTCTCGATCAGGATAGCCAGCCATTGACCCCGCGAAGGAGACATCTATGTTGCGTGGCATATTGTCGTCCTTGTAGATGCGCGTGTCCTGGGGTGTCCAGAGAGAAAGATATTTGTCATTTGGTATAAAAAATGGGGTATCCAGTATCAAGTTGAGAGCAGCATAACGCTCCATATGGCGTGCCCTGTCCATTATCTCCTTGTGAACAGCGTCAAACCAGATGAATGCAATGGGAGTTTTGCCACGGATGGTAGAGAGCGCTTTGTCTGTGGGATTGCTGTTAAAGCCCTTGGTAGGTAAAATGGTTACAACTACCAAATCTGGTGCCAACCTTCGATGATAGGTGATCAACTTGTCGTCTAGGTATTGCAGATTTTCTTCCAAGAAGAAATTCGAGTAGGTCGCTAGGCTAGAGCATTCCAGTGAACCGAACAGATTATGGTGACTGTTGCTTAACCAAGCTGGGTTGGCATCGGCATATTTCTCAGTGACAAACAAAACATGCGGCTTCTTCATACTCTAATGTAGAAAGGCACAAGTGGAAAGCAGAGGTAAGACTCTTTTCATCGACATTGATGGCACGCTCCTCAAGCACCAGAAAAACGCTTCTGGTGTTGTGCTTAATCGCTTCAATCCAGAAATCCTTGAAGGCGTCAGGGAAGCCTTCGACAGGTGGTCTGGCAAGGGCTATCGCTTGATTCTGACCACCGGCAGAGGCGAGAGTATGCGAACCATCACCGAACAGCAACTCACTGAAGTGGGTTTGTTCTGGGATGTTTTACTTATGGGGATCGGTGGCGGGGAGCGAATCCTGATCAATGACATGGCTTATCCACAGCAACCCAAGGCGGTAGCGATCAATGTGGAGCGCGACGCAGGGTTTGTGAACATCGATGAACTCTATCACGAAGCCAAGCTTGCTGCGGGTGCCCAACCGAAGCACATAAATAAGAACATCATTGAGAAGTACGAGATATGAAAAAAGAAGAATATGAGGAGTGCAAGGCTTTACTGGATGCTTGGTTCGAGGACGAAAAGTACGCCGAGCAAGGTCACTTCGGCAGGGCACTCTGGGCTGTAAGGAAGCTTGCTGCATCTTTGGGTTACAAAGTTGTTTCAGAGGTGAATTATGAGGGTTGAATTCGGGGAATTGAGAATCGGTGAGAGGGCAAAGCAAAACCTTCTCCACTGTATTGAAACCCATTGGGCATCAGGCGGACCCAAGGTGAAGGAGTTTGAGGAGAGGTGGAGCAAGCTCTTTGACTACGGCTACAGCAAGGCGATGTCTTCTGGGACGGATGCTTGCATCAATGCTTGCATGGCTCTCTATGACTTCGGTGCCCAACGCGGTGACGAGATCATCGTCCCAGCCCTCTCCTTCATTGCTACCTCCAATGCTGTTCTTGCAGCGGGCTTCAAGCCGGTGTTTGTGGATATTGAACGGGAAACCCTGAACATCGATCCCAAGAAGATCGAGGCGAAGATCACACCGAAGACTCGCGCCATCATGTGTGTTCACACGATGGGCAAACCCTGCGAGATGGACGCCATCATGAACATCGCCTGGAGATACAAACTCTTGGTGATCGAGGATTCCTGTGAGGCTCATGGTGCTAAGTACAAGGGTGAATACATCGGCAAGCACGGTGATATGGCTTGTTTCTCCTTCTATGTTGCTCACCTGATTTGTTGTGGCGAGGGCGGCATGGTCAGCACCGACCACAAGGAGTTCGCAGATGTCCTGAACAGTACCCGCACTCATGGTCGCAAGAATGGCGATCTTTATTTTAACCATGTTCGCTTCGGGTTAAACTCCAAGATGAATGATCTGGAGGCTTCCTTGGGGTTGGAGGCGGTTGAACCACAGACCTTCTGGTGGGTCTTCAACACCCGCAAAGACAATTTGGTCTATCTACTTGAGGGTATGCGTGACCTTGAGGAACATTGCTTTTTTAACAAGGAAGAGAAGTATGAAGTCAACTGCCCCCACGCTTTCAGCATCGTGCTGAAAGATCCGGTACGCCATCCAATGAAAGAGCTTTACGCCTTCTTAGAGCAAAACTCGATCAAGGCGAAGAGGAACTTTGGTTGCATTCCTACCCAGCAGGGGAGTTTCGCCTGGATGGGACATAAGCTGGGCGAGTTTCCAGAGGCAGAATATGTTGGTGATAATGGTTTGCACTTCGGCTGTCACCAATTCCTGAAAAAAGATGACTTGGACTACATAATCTCGATAGTTCATGATTGGTTCAAGTTGAAGGGATGAAATGAGCTTCGATGACGATTTGCACTGTGGTACAGAACAATACCCAGCCTATCAACCAAGTATTTCCTCATTACAAGAAGAGAACAGGCTCCTCCGCGAGCAGTTGGAAGGGCTGAAGAAGGAGAGGATTGATGTTGCTAGAAAATATCTCCCCACTCTAGGGGAACTTCTGGACCGGCTTACAATCACCCAGATCAAGGAAGTGAAGATCCCTGAGTATAAGGATAAATATGCCCAGGAGATCGATGAGATACTTCATGATATTGACTTAATCTTAAGGACTCAGGAGATTTGGTTTGATGCTAGGATGCTTCGTGCCTTGGTTGTGCTGTCTCAAATGAACTTACACATCTGGCACAACGAGAGTAACTTCAGGAGGGGCATTAAGGACGGCAATAATCTAGAACTCACTCACGGATTGAATGGAATCAGGAACACAGCAAAGAACATCATCCAAGATATCGTCGGCGGACGCAAGGATTACAAAGTCGATTGTACTGCCGCTGAGTTTAAGGATTGGGAGGTAAGCTGGTGAAAAACCTAGACGGCTACATGGAGCAGAAGCGCAGGCTCAAGGACCATGACTACATGCAGATAGCCTTGGAGGTCGCCGCAGAAGCAAAATCCAGGGGTGATCTCCCCATCGCCGCCGTCTTGGTCTGGGCTGGAGGGAAACAACTTGTCGAGCATGATACGAGGTACTCCGAGCATAATCCCCTTTGTTATGCGGTCATCAACCTGATCAACAAAGCTGCGGGCACTTTAGGTAGGAAGAAGCTGAGTGAAGCGGTGTTGTATAGCAATCTGGAACCTAACCTACTTTGTGCTTTGGCGATTGAATCTGCTGGTGTTAAAGAAGTTGTGTTCGGAGCTTATGATGACAGAGATGGTTTCGTTAGTGCTAATTTGCTGAAGGAGAACACTCAGTTAGACATAACAGCAATCGGTGGCGTACTTGGGCAGAGGTGTTGCGAGTCGTTGCCACAAAGTATGCAAGAGCATGTTCGTTATGAATGATCAATTGGTTTTTTGTACTTCTTTAGTAGACTACGATAAACAACGATACCAGAACTGGATCAACTACTATACCAAGTTCTTTGAAGGTTGCGGTGTTGATCTCTGGATGATTAACGATGGACCTGTCACCCTCCATCTAGATTTGAAGGCTGTCGAACTTAAAACCTTTGACAAGAAGTTGGGCAGGGATTCAATCTGGATCTTCCCAGGTTGGAAGAGGTCTTTCTATCATGCTTTGCTTTGGTCGCGTGATAAATACAAGCACATTGCCCACATCGAGTCCGACTGCTGGATAACAAGTGCGGGCAGGGAAGACTTCTTGTATTACTTGAAACAGGAAGGCTATTTCGCGGGTTATACACCTACCTACAATTTCCCCGAAGCATCTCTTCAAATCATTAACAGTCAGACAGTAAAGCAATACATCATCGACAAGTATTCTTGTGTTGAGAACTGGTACGAGGACATTGATTTCGAGCTAGACCTCTCTAGACTTAAACCTACCTACGTCCTTGATGGAGATCGAATCGAAGGGGTGCCGGCAAGGATGAATAATCGCTTCACGTTTGTGTCCGGTACAAAGTATGAAGACTTTGAAAGGCACTATGGATGATTTCTACAAGATAATGGGCATCGAACAGGATGCCGACCAGGAAACCATTAAAAAGACCTATCGTAGGCTTGCGCTTCAGTACCATCCAGATCGAAATCCAGGTGACAAGGAAGCCGAGAAGATGTTTAAGCGGGTGCAGACTGCTTATGAGACATTGAATGACCCACAGAAGAGGGCTGTTTATGACCGGCAACTCTTTACGCCACCATCGCCACCGCCCCCATTCATGAATGACATAGGCGGCAGTACCACTATTCAAGACATTTTCGACACCTTCTTCACCCAGCGACCCAGACAACAGGGATGGGGTCAGCACATCGAGTTAGAAATTGTTATCGACTTCCTAGAGTCGGCGCGCGGTTGCAGTAAGACGGTGAATATAGACAAACGAGAGATATGCAAGGAATGCAAAGGCACTACAGCACGCGATGGGACTGAGTTCAAGGATTGTGTACTTTGCGATGGTAAGGGGGAAACTTATCTTCATCAAAGTACCTCCTCCTCGTATGCAAGATGGAAGACTACTTGTCAATCCTGTCGCGGAACTGGCAAAGTTGTGTCCTCGTTCTGTGCTTATTGTACTGGCAAGGGTTATCATGATCGCCCTTGCACTCTGGAGTTAAAGATACCAGCCGGTATCAATGACGGCATGAAGATTTGCGCCCGTGGCGAGGGCGACATTGGACTGTCTGGCTGTGGTAATCTTTACTGTGTAGTGAGGGTAAAAGCCCACCCGGTCTTCCAGAGAGAGGGCATTAACCTATGCGTTAAGCTACCAATTACTTACACTCAAGCCGTGTTTGGCGGCGACATTGATGTTCCTTGCCTTGATGGTCAGTGTAAGTTTAAGCTGCTGCCTGGTACACGGTCTGGGGCTATCTTCAGGATGCCTGGTTTGGGTTTCGCCTTGCCAGATGACGATGAATCTGCTAGAGGAGATTTACTGGTGAAGGTGGTTATTGATGTCCCAGATGGAGATGGTTTACCAGAAGAGTACAAGGAGGTTCTAAAGAAAACGGCTGACTTTGAGAAAGACCACCTGGGCGATTCACGAAGAAACTTCAAAAGAAACCTTGAGGAGAGCAAATGAACTTTAAGAGACTTTTCCTGCTCTGTGCTGTTATTTTCTTTTTGGTCATTGCATTCATGATCTGGAGGTCAGACAGGCTGGGTCCGCATGACATGAGAGATCCATCCACATTGCCACCTCCGAGCAGACAGTTTAATGAGTGGCGCAAGCAATGGGAAAAACAGAGGTAACTGGCTAAATATCAGCGGACGTGGTGTATTTGGAAGGACTTCAGTCTGTGGTCCTTCTCATGGTCTGGCTTGTACTTGTAGAACACCGCAGTCACCATATCACCTGGGCGATCCTTTGTTTTGTGGCGCGGGAGTCGGTTGTATTTTTTGTGATAAATCTTCCTTGGGATGCACACAGTTGTGCCGCCGTTGATGTGGAAGCAGTAGTTCGCCCCTTGTACCCGCACACCAATCACCTCTCCATGTTTTTCCTCAGTAGGAAACTCCAGTGAAATTTGTGGATGGAGCCTGCCGTCATAGGAACTGGTCGTCTGCTGGTCGGAAACGAACGCTCCCGACGATTCCACAAACTCACGAAAGTTAATCATCTTCTTACTGTAATATGGCATCAAGGTATTTAGCAGGAGTCTCATGAGTCTTACGAAGATCGATCTTGGTATTTCTATTGGCGGTCACGGTCCCAACAAAAAGGATCAAAAATACATTCACATCACACGCAGCGATGTTATCCAGAGGATCAATAAACACCCCGCCATCGATCCTTGGACGAGGGAGTATTTGACTAAAAGGGTCAACGAGTACCCTGATTCCGCTTTGACGTTCTTCGTGCAGAACATCAATCAGATTGTGGTAACTGCCATCAATGAGCGAAACCGAGTATTAAAGGAGCAGCATGAAGAGAACAGAAAAAAGCTTGCAGAGAGCCAAGCTCATCAGCCCAGCAAGCAACAGCCTAGTAGTGGAGAACGCAGAGAAGGAGTTGGCGAAGCTGGAAGCAAAGAAAATGTTAGCAAAACAGAGAAAAAAGCGCCAGTTGAAAGCGAAAAAGAAAGGGAAAATCTCTTCTCGCGTTCCACCCGTTGAAGTCTCCCTGGACGGTCCTGAATTCACCCCCCAGGCAGAGGACGGATTCACTTGGTTGATAGCCAATGTGCCTGTTGCCATCGATGGCAATCGTAGGGTGGCTTTGGGTCACAGGGGTATGGCTACTGTGGACTGTGGTTTTAGTGCGAAAGTGCCAGAAGGCTACAAACTTGTTATCGAACTATCGCCGGATCTCAGGGAACACGGGCTTGAGGTTTACAAAAACACCATTACAAGCGAGAGTAGGGTAAACCTCAGTGTGCGTAACGTCGGTCGCGAGGTTGCTGTTGTCAACCACCGTGATCGTGTTGCCTTGCTGAGGATTGAACCAATTTACCCACTTACTTTCAAGGTGATGGAATGAGCTTTTGGAATGATTTCTTCAAGTTGTTCACTTACGGACCTCGGCAGCCTTTGACGAAGAGAAAGAAGCCCGAACCCCCGAAGGCTGTTGCTTTCGAGAAGGGTGGTGATCCACAACAAGCTGAGCTACGTTGGATTGAAGCACCCAAGGCGAAGTTGCAAGATCCTATGTCTCTTAATGAGTACCAGAGACAGGCTTTCACGGTGGCGAAGTACCCGGAGCATGGCACTGGTAGTGTCTGGGCGGTTGTTTATTGCGGTCTGGGTCTTGGTGAGGCTGGTGAAGTTCAGGGCAAGATTAAGAAGGTTTTGCGCGATTCTAATGGTCAGATTACTCCTGAAATGAAAGAGGCGATACTCGCCGAAGCTGGTGATACACTTTGGTACATTGCTGCCCTTGCTACTGAGCTTGGTGTTACTTTGGAAGAGGTTTGTAAGAAGAACCTCGATAAGTTGTTCGACAGACGGGATCGTGGTGTAATTGGCGGATCAGGAGATAACCGATGAGAATGACAGGAAGATTCAGGTTCCAAAAGTTTGAGTTTGAGGTTGGTCAACTTGTTGAAGTAGTTAACAGCTTTGATCATGAGAATGGACTCGTTGGTAAGGTGGTAAACCGCCGTAACGATTCTTACGAACTTGAGGACGGTTCGTGGTATCAGGTAGACAATTGGTATAATGTCTCCATCAAAGAATTGTCACCAGAAGTACAGGGATTCCCAGAAGGGATGTTGCGAGGTAGATAATGGCAAGAACAATCTATGTAGTGTTTAAGACTGGTAGACAGGTGGACGGTGAATACATCTTCATCTCAGCAGAGAAGGCTTACATCGATCCTACCAGGGCTGAAGAATACTGGCGAAAGCAAGTAAACTACTGGCGTGAAACCATTGAAGGTGTACAGTGCGATTGTGAGCGTGCCATTCATCCAGTTGAACTGGAGGAGTGATGCTCTTTAAGAGTTTTGACGATCCCGAATTTGACAATGCTTGGGAGAAAAAGATTCGGGAGAACACATGGGAGGACAGCATGGGACTTGCACAGGAAGAAGCCGGTTTCTTTGATCCACAAGTTAATACAGTAGCCATCTGTGATTGGACAACTTTTGAAGGAGACACCATCAAGGAGAAGTATGAGGGCGTCTACGTCAAGTTAGTTGAACTGAAAAACATCCTCAAAGCCAAGGCTAAAGCCGCTGGCTTGGAGACAGGCGATTTCATCATCACGGCAGGTGAGTTCTTTGCCGATCTGATGGAATGCTCCAGAACCTACTGCTTTGGTGGTCATCCCGATAGAAGTGTTGAAGTGCCGCTTATCGGCGAGTTCATTATTAGCGATGATCATGTGAAAGTGTATTGGGGCAAAACCATGTCTCGCAATAAAGTCCTCTTGCACTGCGACAATGGCAAGGGACTTTTGATTATTAACAACATTCCGCAACCGGAGGACAATGCCATCGATAAGCCCGCACAATCCTCTTGAGGGCGACCGTCCAGAACTGACGATCAACCTCAATGATGGGACAGATGAACGAGTTTCTATTGTTGTCGTTCATCGCGACCGCCCCGAACTGCTCAATATGTGCTTGCAGTCCATCGCTATTACATCTGTCAACAACAACATCGAAGTCATTGTGGTGGATAACGCTTCTACTACCAGAGATGCTCTGGACTACCTAGAGGTTCTGGAAAAAGAACCAGACATCAAACTAATTCGCAATGAGACGAATAGGTGGTGGGCTGCTGCTTGCAATCAAGGTGCCAGAGCAGCAGATCGCAAATCCAAGTACATAGTCTTCATGCACCAAGACTGCACGGTGCTTAACCCCGCCTGGATCGATCTGATGATCTCCATTGGCGAGGCTCAGGGATCTGGTTTTATTGGTCTTGAGGAAGGTCATTTCACCTACGACCGCAAGAAGATTCCCTACGTCAGGGAGTGGTGCTTGATGGTCAGCAGGGATTGCTGGCGCGATTGCGGTCCATTTGCGGAAGAACTCAAACAGGTCGGCTCCTCATTCGTAATGACCATTGCCGCTCAGCGTTTCGGCTACAAGCCAACCATCGTTGGTAAGCTATCTTTGGTTCATCACTATCTTGCTTTCAGCATGGATAACAGCGAATTTGAAAAGATGGGTGAGCAATCTGCGGCGATGATCCCGAAGTTGATTAACGCCATTCAACAAAAACCGGAAAAGTAATGGAATGTGTTGGTGTCACCTGGATAGATACCAGCATGGAGATGGATGGTGGAAATACTGACAACATCTTTTGGATGTCAATCCTTGGTGCATGGGTGGTAGTGTCCCTGGTGTTCATGTACCTGTACTTTTTGGTATAAATGTATCACAACTACAACAAGAACAGCGGCTTTGATTGGATTCTTCTGATCATGATGATTGTGCTGATGTTGGCGATAGGCATCATGCAGTTTCTGCTGTTTATGGCATTAGTGCGTTGTCCTATCTTTATCCGGGGATATCCTTTATGAACTTCTCCCACTCCGGGTGGTTGTGTACCTCAATTTTGTTCTTCGCATAGGTATTGGCATAAGCGTGGCAGAAGAGTTCTTCTGCGTTTTGATGTAGCTTGTGCTTGGTCTTGTTGACGATCCTTTGCCATTCCTTTTTCAACTTACTATTGTGAGACATCCACCTTTCGTAAACGAGGTGCCCAATCTCATGTAGCATGGCAAACTGTCTACCGTAATTCCACGGTGCAGCAACATGAATCTCTTTCTTCTTTTCGTTGTTAAGGTGAATCATGCCGATGTTATCGTCGCTCCCCTTGAGGGTACAGCCGCCCTCAAACTTGAATTTGTACCCCTTTACAAGTGCTTGGTGAGCCTTGGGTAGCCCCTTAATAGTGTCCCTGACTTCTTGGTGGGCTTCTGTTTCAATTAGGAATTCTCGGAACCCGGTCATAATCATGTTGGTATCTAGGTCTGCCCATCGTTGTTTTTCAGGGTATACCAGTCTACTATTGAACTAAGAACTGCTATAATAAAGAGTCAGTAGGATTCAGCGAAGCTCTGGGGGCGAGATAAGAAGTTGCGGAGTTTCATGGAGCAGTCTATGAAGTCGAAGCGTCCCTTCGACACACTGACAGGGGTGCCGTGTGGCGATTAAGCTACAGAACCGACAACCAGTTGATGACCAAAGCAACTCTGCTGACCGCAGCAGGCGAGCGGCAAGGTGCGCGTGCCTTGCGGGGCATAGGACGGGTTGTTGGGGGCGGTCACGGTGCCAGGCTCTAGTCGTGTGGGGAACACGGTCCTTTGGGTGAACCAAAGCACAATCTTCGCTGTACGCACAGTCCTGCCGCATATCTTTGCGGCAGGACTTTTTTATGCCATGTACGCTAGATAAAGGTATCATGGCGAAAAGAAACAACAAACTCAAACGTAACGAAGAGAGAGAAGCCAGGGAATTTGGGGAGGGCGTCTTCGATTCATTGCGAGAAATCATTCCTGTCAAAACAACGCCGTCTTTTGATATCTCGGATCAATTCAAAAACGTGGCTCAACGACTGGCTTATTCAGTCTATGAGCAAAACGATGTTGTGTTTCTTCTAGGTCCGGCTGGTACAGGCAAGAGTCATCTAGCCTGTATGTTTGCCATCAATGAGTTGATTAGAGAAACCAAAAGTCGTATCGTTTTAACACGACCTATTGTCGAAGCCGGTGAAAGTCTAGGATATCTTCCTGGCACCTTTTCCGAGAAGACCGACCCTTACATGCTGCCGCTTTATGATTGCATTCGCAAGATGATCCCGACAAAGGATCAGAATGCCGAGTATGTGCAAAACAACACAGAGGTGGCACCCCTGGCGTACATGAGGGGTCGGACGTTTGATAACAGCGTTTGCATCCTTGATGAGGCGCAAAACTGCACTTGGGAACAACTGGTGTTGTTCTTGACCCGCCTCGGCGAGGGTAGCAAGATGATTATTACAGGCGATCCTCATCAATCTGACATTGGGAGAGATTCTGCTCTGATGGACGTAGCACGTCGCCTGGATGGTCTTGAGGGCGTAGGTACAGTGAAGTTCACTGAGGAACACATTGTCCGCCACAAGCTAGTTTCACAGATCCTCAAGAGGTTGCAGAGGAATTCCTAATGGATTAGAATAGAGGTGTATGAAAACACCTCATTTTCCATCATGGCAAGATGTAGGGCTGCCAAATACCGTACCTGATTCTCTACGCAAAATCAGGTACGGTGGACTATTGAATTTCCTGCTGAGCTACAGGGTATTCCTGCAAGAGAGCGAGGTGAAGTACATTTACCTTTGCGGGGTTTGCAGCTACCAGAAAACTAACGTCACGCCTTTTGAGAGTTACTCTGAGTGTAAAAGATGCGCTTCCAATGACGTACACGCCATCCCCTATTTGACTCTCAATCGGGGCAATAGCAAACCATTTAACAAAAATCTGGTGTCACTTGTATGTTCGCACATGGCTCGATACCATGAAGCTTACTGTGGCGCTCCCTGTCCTGATGTTATGAGTATGTTCTGGGACGAGGCTAAGGGAGGTTTCGCTGCCAAATTTCTCGGCGGTGACAAAGTGTACGCCACAGAATCGAACCTCGTCATTATTAGGGCTGCTCTTTGCTGCCCCTTTCTATGGGATGGAAAGTTTGATTTTGCAGGCGGGAAACGGAGAGAGCAATCTGATTCCTTGAGCTTCAGTCACCTTATTTACCAGTGGTGCATCGATGGGAAACTTGTTGAGTGAGTATCGGAAGCGTCATAAACTGGATTTTATCTGGAGTGGCTGCGCTAATGGGACATGCTTCTTTTCCAAGGATGGTAGACCAAATCTCATTTGCCTCACCAGTGAACCAACGCGATCACTCGCTTCCTGTCCTCGGTGTCCGCCTAAAAGAGGGGAGATTACGGTTGAGTTCATTACCTTCTCAGACAACAAAGCCTCTTTGATTCACGACCACATTCACCCTGACACTGATTTGAACGCCTTCATAAGGAAGAATTTGGATGACAAGCTGGTTCCATTTCAAGCCAGGTCTTTCAAGGATCTAGAAGTGTGGCTCTGGTCGTTGTTCCTTCAACTGAAACCTATTCAGGGTACACGCTGGCAAAGGTTCAGAAAGTCTCAAAAGGGTAACAAGTCCTCCCAAGTCATTGAGCAGATGCTTTGGATCTGCACCAACACTCCGTCCATTTACCGACTCTACTATCACAACTTTTTCACCACCTACCTGCTTGGTAGAAACTACCTCATGTACAGGTAAAGTCATCGGTATCATAATAGATACCGATGACTAATGGCGACAGTTATCATCCTCACGTCTGGAACCAGTTGGACAGTACCGTCTGACTTTAATCCCAACAACAACACCATCGAGGCTATCGGCGCTGGTGGTGGTGGCGGACAAGGTGCGTTTGGCACCAATCAAGCGGGCGGTGGCGCAGGTGGCGGTGCTGAATACAGGAAATTTACAAACTTCGATCCTCAAGGTGCCACATTTATACCATACCAAATTGGTAGCGCCGGTATTGGTGATACGACAGGGACTGGCGGCGGTAGTGGCGGGGCTACCATATTTAACACCACGACTTTGAAGTCTGCGGGCGGCTTAGGTGGCGGTGCTGGCTCTGGTGTTACACAGGGTAATGGCGGTCAGCCCGCTTTTGGAGGTTCGGGCGGTATCAGAATTGGCGGCGGTGCTGGTGGTTCTGGTAATCCAGGCGGCGGCGGCAATGGTGCTGGTGGCGGCGGTGGTGGAGGTGCGGGAGGACCAAACGGTGCCGGTGTTAATGGCACTGGCTGGAGCGGCACAGGAACCACGCCAATCGGCAATGCCGGCGGTGCTGGCGATAATGGTAATGTCGCTGGTGGTTCAGGTGGATTGGCAGGTAATCAGAATGCTGGAGGCACGGGTGGTAATGGCACAAGTTGGACTGCTACTATTGGTGGTGCCACAGCGGGCGCTGGTGGCGGTGGTGGTGGAGGCTATGGTGGCGTAAATGATACGGCTGCTTTTGCCGGCGGAAGAGGCGGTAGCTATGGTGCCGGCGGCGGCGGTGGTGGCGGTGGTGGTACTTTTAGTTCTACACCGGGCAATGGAGGCAACGGCGGTCAGGGCGTTATTGTAATTACCTACACGCCGTTAACTAGCTACAGCGTTACGAGTTCTGGTGGTGCAAATCTAAAGGGTAGCGCGGGCGTATCCGTAAAATATAAATACACAGGTGCCGGCAATGGTAGTCTGGGAGGAACCAGTCCATTTAAGGAGCTAGTTAATGCTCCCATGTCTGGGAAGGCGGGATTTGGCAGTAGTGCAGGAGCATCGGTGATATTCAATTATGTTGCTAGTGGTGGCTTGAATTCTGGCAGTAGCGCTCGCGGTGCTGACAGTTATTCAGAATATGCCGCTTCAGGCGACATGAAGTTGAGTGGCAGTGCTGGCGTTATCTCTCCTTCCTTCCGTTATGCCGCCAGTGGTGGTTTGAACTCTGGTGGTTCCAGTGATAGAACCATTGATCTAAAGTACGCAGCAAGTGGCGGCTTAGGTTCCAACATCTCTTCCAATGCTGCCATCGGAGGTTATGAGCCTATTGGTGGCTTAAATATCGGCAATAGTGCCAGAGCTACTGTCACCTATCGTTACACTGCCAGCGGTGGTCTGGGTTCGGGTGGATCTTCTAAAGATAATGCATACGACTCCGCTGAAGGCTCAGGAGGTGTCATCCTTGATGGGCGCGCGGACGCTGCTCTTGTATTCAACTACGAAGCCTCTGGAGGCTTGGGCTGCGGTGGTAAAGCCCCTACTCAGATCAGTGGAAACATCATTACAACCTTTACTTGGAATGTGAGTGAAGGTGTTTTAAGGAACTGGCGCGTAGAGGGTAAATGTGTATCAGTTAATCACCCTTGCCCGCCGACAAGTAATCAAGACTCAGGTTGTGCCAGTGGCAACACCATGCAGTTCATGATGACGGTCGCGGCGCACAGTCTTACTGACCTTTGCCAGAAGTTACAAGCACGCGGTTGGACCGGACCAATCAAGAAGATTCAGGTATGGTCGCAACCAACTAACAGATCAGACTGGTCGTCAACCACCGATCCTTCTTGTAATACTCTCAGTACGGTTGATTTCAGTAAAGTACCAGCGTGTATCGGCGGGTCCACTGGTTCTGGCAGTTCTAGTGGATATGATTTTACTGTAGATCAAAATTTGGCTGTGACCGGCAAAGTCACTGCCAGTTTGATCTTCGATGTCAACTATTCATACACAATGTCGGGTGGTTTGGGTGCTGGTGGTTCAGCCGTTAAGCCGCCAACCGTCTCCAGCCACTTCTCTTATACTGCATCGGGTGGTCTTGGTGCGGGCGGTGGTGCGCGGGCTGCTTCTCCTCAATTCTTCTACTATGTCGCCTCTGGTGGTCTGGGTAGTGGTGGAAGTAGCATTGTGTTTCCGAGTGACTATGGTCTTATTTCGGCTTCTGGTAAAACCTCCATGTTGGTGTCCGACGTGGGGATCACCTTTGGCTATCAAGCTGCCGCCACTTTAATTCCAAGCACGGGTCAAGTGGCGGCTTCCTGCTGTAGTGCCCTGAACCTGCCACAGGTCATCTTTGCTAGGCACGATCTGAATCGTTCCTATACACTAACGAACTTCTTGAATGTTAATGGTTTCACCTTGCCACAAGTGTTAAATCTAATGTATAGTAGACAGAGGAATGCTTGGTACTCTAATTCACAGTTCCGAGGCACTTCAGTTGACCAAACTGAACAACAGGTGTGGAACGTCATCTTCGAGTTCGGATGCTTGACGGAGAATGGATTGCTGGATGTGCCATCGGATGTGTGGGGTTTCTCCACTATGGTCCGTAGGAGAAGCTTAACTAATTCAAGAGTCGAGGTTACTAGATTGGTTTTGGAGTTTGATCCTACACAGATTTGTACCGCCCCCGGCTTGTTGAAGTTTGATTTCTCTTTTGATGTCAATTTGCTGATAACTTCACCAGCCGTTGTGAGGGCTGTGGTGTTCTTAGACGAGTTGGGTGCTTTTGGCGGACCAAACTTCATAAGTAACCCAACTGCTTCCTTCGAGGTGAGTGCTTCGTTCCCCGATGTTGGTGTCGGGATGTTTGATCAATCCGCCCCTCTACAAAAAATACTGTTGGGTGTCTGATATGAGTAGAAAGAAAGTATATGGTATGTTGGGTCTGGCGACGTTCGCCATGATGCAGATTTCCGCTTGCTTTGTCGCTGGCGTGAAGACCGAAGGCATTCTTAGCGTCTTCTTCTTTGCGCTGGGCGGCATCAGTTGTCTTTTCGGATTAGCTTTGGATTTCCTTCTTCTAATCATTGCGGTAGATGTCTTTGGAGGCGTCTTTGGGGTGATGGCTGAAAGTTTGGCTAAGAAGCAGGCTGGTCAAGACGACGAGGATGAGGACGAAGAGGCTGACGAGATAGAGGTAGTTGAAACCGCAGAGGATACACCAGAGTAGACTTTGGAATGACGTTGGTGTAGCATCTCTTTATGAGGGTTCAATACCGCAGCTTTTCTACCACCAGATCATTCGGGGTAGAGGGAGAATACACCGATTTCGGGATTGACCAAGAAGAGATCGCCTGGATCTTGGAGGTCAATGATCCCAATCACGTCGTCTCTGTAACTCCTTACAACTTGAGCGACGGTTCCTGCTGGCACGTCAAGAGCGACTCCAGTTGCGGCTGGGAAGTAGCCAGCTATAAGGGCAGCGGCGTTGCCGACCTCAACAACATCGCCGGATGCCTGGAGACAGTTGCCTCTCAGGGTGGTTTAATCAATTCTGACTGTGGCTTACACGTTCACGTTGATGTCTCCGATTTCACAGAGGGAGACATCGCCAGAATAGCTGCTCACTGGATGCGCATCGAGCCTGTCGTCTTTACTGCCGTTCCGAAACACAGAGTCAGTAACGTCTACTGCAAGATGCTTCGTCGTAGGTACATCTGCAAGATCGGCAAAAGTCCCGCCGTGTGGAAGGATACAGATTTCTACCAAAAAGTGAAACCCCATGACTACAACTGCAAAAGAGATCGCAGGGTTTCACTAAATATCTGCAACTTTGTAAAAAGTGTAGTGGAACCTGAGTTCAATCGTAAAACAGTTGAACTCAGGTTGCCAGAAATGTCACCCAAGGCTGAAGATGTCAAAAATTGGGTGAAGTTCTTTGTCACCTTTGTAGAAAACGCGGTGAAGATACCAATACCGGGTGACATGAGTTCGGTCGGTCTGCCCAAAGCTCTGTGTATTATGGGGTTACGGGCTGTGGAAGGGGAGGGATTGATACTCAGCGAAGGTCTTTTCAGGACGAAAGAATGGTTCCTTTATCGCATTTTGAAGCACGCCAAGAACAAGAAACTATGTGGCGATGCCATAACTATGTTGAATAATATGTGGTGCCCTCTGCGTAAATACTGCCTTGACAAGAGATCAGGGGTGTTTACTGAAACGATTTAGGGATGGAGTAGTCATGCGAGCTTACCGTGTCTTTATAGCTGTTATCCAGTGTGCCTTTTTTTTCCAGGCGTGCCTTTTTACCGCTAAGCTGCCCGCCGATGGAGTCAATCGTCCTGTCGTCTGTAGGACTGCTGATGTTGGAGAAAAACTTCAAACCGCGAAGTCTCGGATAGGCGAAATTCGTGGCTTGGTTCTTAACCTACAACAAAACCAACCTCAGCCGCAACAACCCGCCCAACCTCAGCTTCAGTGGAATAGATACACTACCGACAACTTTGAAGTTTTGAGTCTCGATGATGCACAGGGTAAGTACCTTTGCAGCAATATCGAATACATCAAGACGTGGACTCTTTGGCGCTGGGGCATAAAGGATTTCGACTTCCCTTCTGTTAAGAACTCGAAGGGTGACACCGTGAAGGTGAAGTGCAAATTGATCTGCGTTCCTAGTGCCGATCTCTACGAGAAACTCTTTAACAGGAAGACTCCTAGTTGGCGGGTCGAGGTTAAAGATGGAGTTCCAGAGTACACTGTCTGGTTCATCACAGAGGGCACCAAATGGAACACCAATCTGCCCGTCCTTCTGACCGAAGTTGTCATTGCCAACTTTGAAGCTAGTACCGGCAGCAAATTCCCCGTATGGTGCCATAGAGGAATGAGTGTCCTCAATGGCAGAATAGAAGACATCAGAGCTAGGCTTTCTTTGGTGGGCGGCTTTGATTCCAAGTCACTTTTCGCCATGACACCCGAAGCTTACACCAAGCTAGATGATACCAAAAAGGCTACTTTCGATGCTCAAGCGGCTTTCTTTTGTTTGTGGGCTAGACAAGAGTTCAATGGCAAGGTGTTCCTTGACTTCCTTGGGGGTGCTATGATCAACCCTGAATACTCCCTGCGGCTTTTCAATATCGCAACCTGTGCAGACTGTGACTCTAGGGTGAAACTCTATGCGTCCAAGCTGGCTACGGGTTCTGATTATTACTTTTCTTGGTGATCTTCCACATTTGTTGAAAGATTGCTAGGATAAGTGCATGGTAGATGAAATTGCCGCGCAAAAACTGAGAACGAGATACGCACACGTTCATCCCTGGATCTTCAATAGGTCTTGTATCTATGCGAAGAGTTTAGGGGATCTTTTCGACATTCTGGAAAGTTTGCCACAGGTTTATCCGATCATCTGGGACGAACAGAAGAGGCAGTGGACAACCGTGGAGAACCTCTGTTTGCTGAATCTAAAGGAATAGTCGTGAACCCACTGCAAGAATACTATTTGCGCAACAATGTTCGCGCACCATATGTGTTTTTCGGCAGTAGCCAAGTGATCCTCCACAATCCTCAAAGGATAAGGTCTAGCGATAGGTACAGACTTTTTGACATCAGAGCCGTCAATAAGGAGGGTAACGATGGTGTCAACATAGGCAAGTTTGATATGAGCTTTGCCACACCGGACAAGACAGGCGGGTCTTACTTTACGAAAGACGATGAATGGTTTGTTTATTGGCATGAGTATGAACAGCACATCCTTGACAAGATAAAGGAGTGGCGTAATTCTGATTGGTATCCCCTTGGAGACTCCGATGAGTTAAAGATGGCTTGTTGGGAGTTACTCTCCTATACGCGGGATTCGCGATTTGCTGAACTACCTCTTTCTCTGCTGGACTTGAATTACAAGATATTAGACTGTAACCTCTCATTTGGAACGAGAGTGGGATTGCTTAACAGCATTGTCGAGTGGCTTACATCTTGTGCCGACGTGTCGTGTAATTCTGTTTACAAAAGTATTGTGTCAACTTGGTGTGAATTGGTCAACATGATCAATTCTCCAAGATACGCACACTGGCTGGTGAGGTTGTCAAAGGGGTGAACCTTGGTGGATTTAGTGCTTGTTGACTGCTCTGACCTTGCCGAGGGCGCTGATGTTACGCTGTTAGAGGATATCAAAGAAAAACCCTCGATTGGTCTTACTTGTGACGTTCTAGAGGAGCGTGCCTTCTTCATGGAGGAAGAATTCGCCACTTTTAACTGTCTAGAATCCTTTTACCAAAACTGCTGTGAGTTTAGGCTAATCTCCCAGATCCCCTGGATGGATCACTACGCTTGGGCAATCTTCAATACCCACAACTTAAAGATGGAGCGAGGAGATGTTGCCAGGAAGACACATGGCAAGTATGCCTTCATCTCTCAGAATTTTGCTTTCGAGCTTTCTGAAGGCGAGAATTTTGGTTACTTCCAGTTAATCTGCATACCAGAACAGGTCTTTCACGATAGTGCTGTTTATCACAAGTTTGACTTATTGACCTTTATGGTTTATCGCAATTGCAAGACGGCAAGGTTTATGGCGATTCCCCACCTTGTCACGCTCCACCCGAAGGCAGAACATACCTATGTCCCGATGGTCCCTGGTCAGAGTTTGCAACTCATCGTCTCCGATTCTGAAGATATTGAGGTTGCCGAGGACCACTTTGAGCTTGTGAGCGGTTCTCAAAAACTATTTACTTTGGGTAGGGACGGTAAACCTGACCGACTAAAAGCTGCTACCTACGCTTGCCGCGATCAGGAGTGTTCACTCTTCATTGAGAACAAGTCCATTATTGTGCCTAAGATGTGTGTACAAGACGACGGCGTGTATGTTAGTATATTGAAGCCGGTCAGCGATGCGGTCATCTACACGGAAGGCGTGGACCGTATCCAGATCACCTGTCCCGGCGCAGAGAAGTGGGCATGGGATGAGGAGGCGGTTGATATAACCGGAGCTTCTGACGAGATTGAGATTCGTCTCTTAAAGAAGATAAACAGTCTCTGTCTACAATACGATAACGACATCTGGTGGGTGTTCGCAAGCAAGAATATGGTAGGAAAGATATGAAGAGATATGGGGCGGTGAAGGTAAAAAACCCTTCCACCAATGGACATACAGTCCGACTACTCCCACTCCAATCGTTTGAGATAGTCTGTACAAGGTGTGACCCTGCCGACCGCTTCAATGCCCTGGTCGTCGGTGATTCCTTGCTTATGACGGAAACTCTTGAACAAGACCACAACATCACCTTCAGGTTCCAGCAGAAATACGATACTACAGAGTGGGTAAAGATTTCAGACCTCTTCATGGGCAACGTCTTGCTCACCAAGAGCATTGGTGGTGTTAAGGAGAAGCTGCGGCTCTGTGTCTACTGTACTGATGCCAAATCCCCCAAGGATAACGTACTGACTGTCATCAACCCTGATGATGTTCTGGTGAAGATGGAACCTTATCAGATACTCCATATCGTCAGCTACGATGAGCAGATGAGGTGGAGTCTTGACAACTGCGAAGGATTGAAGTGTGTTCGTTGCGAGACGGTAATTAACGACTTTCAGAAGATTTATGATCAAGACGCTCTGTTTTGCCCAGAACCAAGGAGTCATGGTTTTTCCATGAATAAGAACTTGGGTGAACACCCCGACCAGTTCTTTACGAATGAGGTCATGGGTGCCAGAGGTTTGACAACCGAATACCATTTCTGGTCCTGCCTTACAGCCGCTCAAATCAATCGGATGTACTCCGCCTCCAATGGCACTTATTCGCTGGGTACGATTGAGTTAAAGGGTGAATCTGAGAAGTGCGGGGCGATTCGCAAGATGGAGTTGATGCTCGGTGTTCGGGGCAAGAAAAAGATCAACTTGGAACACTTTAAGGCGATTTACTCCCTGGCTAAGTGCTGGAATGAGAGGTCTTTGAGTTATTTGCGGCATAGTCTTTTTAACCCAAGGGTGAATGAGAACCTTGATGTGTCAGACGCCGATGGTTGGTTCTACGTTGAAATACCAAATCCGTCCGTATATTTCAACGACTTCAGCGATGATGGTTCGTGGAAGTTTCAAGAGGCGGACGATACCGTTATATGTCATGAACTCAGGGAGAGGTACATTAACGGCAATAAGGTGCAGAGGTTTTTGATTACTGGCATCACCAATCAGCGAGAAGCCGAACTAATGAGTCTTGGCTCTGTTCTCTTTAGTTGTTCGGAAGGTGATGCTGACAAGCAGATGCGGTTAAGCTTCTGGAAGATACCAAATGACCAAACTCGACCTCTCTCACAGGAAATGCTTCCGCGTCGAAGCGGCAGGTCTAGGCTTATCGAGAAGGTGGAGATCGAATTGGAGATAGTAAGTGATGGTGTCTTGGCGAGCGAGGATACCATTACTCCCCTTTGTTGCATAGACGAGAATGATATTGACTACACCGAGTTCGGAGAAGAATATGTCTCACACCTCATCTCAAAAAAAAAGATACCTCTCCTACTAGGGGTGTCAAGCAGTACGACAAGTGCAAACAACAACGCCGCTCTTGTGCAAGTAGGGACCGAGATGTTCAGCGTCAGGAATATCGCCTCATGAAGGAGGCAAAGCGACGGGCGAAGCTAGAACGCAAACACCGTCGCAAGGCGAAGCACTAGCGAAACACCCGCATCTTGCGGGTGTTTATTTTTCCACAAGTCCTTATCCCTGCACGACTTGGAAAATCCATTGGATTCGTCCATGCTTTTTGGTATACTGACCTATGAGCGAAAGCAGTTTACTTGCGACGAGACACCAAAAGGAGACAGGATACCATGAGGGAAGATGCCGACATCATGCGGAAGACGAAGAACCGACGCGCCCGGACGCGGCGAGAGTGGATGGATGTTTACCGCTCCATTCGCGGCACGGCTTCTGACTATGAGCGTGAAGTCATTCGTTATGCCATGCGGATGCGGGATGATTTCCCAACGCCTGAGTACGAGGTCCGCCGAGTGATTTCTGAGGCTCACTCCCAGAACGGAACGCCAGTCCACGATGATGTGATGGTTCCGGCTCCAGTGGCTGCACCTGCTCAGATAGCCTTGGCGAAACAGCCGCTTAACATCAATCTTGACCGCATCTTTAAGGAAGCACTGAATGAGCGTGCCTTAAACTACCTACGCGGCTTACGGGCACCGGAAAACTACAATCCGCGCCCATCCCTCGACCAGCTACGGGACAGTTTCAAGAAGAACAACTACTTTATATCTGAGGATGACCTGTTCACCATCCATCAGGCGATCTCTGGTGGGCGTCCCATTAAAGTTGATGGACCCCCAGGTGTCGGCAAGACTGAACTCGCCAAGCAGATCGGAATCGCGATGGGGCTGGACGTGCGCAACCCCCTGCACTTTGGAGAGTTGTTTGTTACGCCTGACATTTCCAAGGAAGAAGCATTCTACCGCTGGAACGACGCTCTGCGTCTGATTGACATGCAGTTGATCAGCGGTTTCGCGGATCGCATGGACAATGACGAGCTTCAGCGCGTTTATGAGCAGGTATCCGATAATACCTACAGCCCGCGTTACCTTGATCTGCAAGTGCTGGTTCGCGCCTGCGTGATCCCATACAGCACTGTTTGTCTCGTCGATGAAATTGACAAGGCATATCATGAATTTGATAACTACCTTCTGGGCGTTGTTGACCAGAACCACTTCATCGTGCCTGAGTTCGGGCGCGTGGGACGGGCGGCTCATGATCCGGCGACTGCGCCGATTTTCGTGATGACCAGCAACATGACCCGCGCTCTCAGTGGACCCCTTGTCCGGCGATGCAAGGCAGTCTTCTACGACTATCTTGACGAGACTCTGGAGGCGAAGGTAATCAATGCCAAGGCGGGTATGACGATCCTTGACGCAGGAAAGGTTGCCGCTTTCTTTAAGAAGATTCGCAAGCATGAAAAGCTACGACTCCAGCAACCTCCCTCCACTGCGGAAGTCATCGAGACTTCCAGAGCGGTAATGGAACATAAGATGGACGTAACCGAGCAGAACCTCTTTAAGCTGCATGGACACTGGATCAAGTACCGTGTAGATTACATTGCCATCAGCGACTTGTTCCTTCGCGGCGACGGTTCCTGGGCAGAAGGAGTGAACTAATGGAAACCGACTGGCGTTTTCGGGCATGGGTAGAGAAGAATCTCCCAAAGGATAAACAAACCTTCAGCCGCGATGCGGTGGAGATGCTTCTCTCCCTTGTTTGGAAAGAAGCAAGAAGCCAGGGGCACCGAGACATCGAAAACCGCAAATACGAGGACTACGACCTGTGATCTACACCAAAGAGGAAGCCGAGAAGCTGCAATCCGAGTGGGTAGAGCGTGCCAAGAAATATAAAGCCAGGAAGTTCGACAACGCCAACCAGCAAGCCATTGAAAACCATCTCATTCAGGGTTTGATTGCTTGGGGGGATGGACCTGGCGTAGGTGCATACCATAAACTCATCCTTGAAAAGGGTGAGTGGTTTATCGGTAGAGCAAAGGTAGATGACTACGAAATCTGCAAGCAATTCCGTAAGGAATTTCGCCCAAGGATGAAGCAGTGCTTCTACAATTCCCAGATGTTCGTCGGTTGGATGGATAAAGGGAGATACTTTGAGGGTTTCATGTGCGACGGCTTTATTGCTGTCAATCATGGCTGGGTAGTGATGCCTGATGGCAAGCTGATTGACTTCACTTTGGAGGCTCGCGACCGCCACTTGAAGCGATCTAAAGCTGACCGCGAAGGCATTTCCTTGGATAAGATCGCCTACCTTGGCGTAGAGGTTCCCACGGAGTTCATGAAAAGGAAGATCGTTGAATTGAGATCCTGCACCCTTGTGGCACACATGCATTATCTCAATGACCACCGACAAATCTGGATATGAAAAGAACAAACCCTACTCCCACGTTCAAAAATCGCCGTGCCCACTACGACTACCAGCTACTCGACAGGCTTGAGTGTGGTGTAGCTCTTGTGGGCACGGAGGTTAAGAGCCTTCGGGACGGCAAATGTTCCCTTGACGGCTCCTGGGTGAAGATTGAGGACAATGAGCTTTGGCTGGTGGGTTGCGATATACCTGAGTATACTCAAGGTAATCGCATGAATCATGCCCCAAAGAGGGACCGCAAGCTGCTGGTTCATCGACGGGAGATCGATAAGTTTGCCAAGAAGTCTTTACAGAAGGGGTTTACCTTGATCCCCACTTCTGTCTACTTCAAAAACGGCAGGGCGAAGGTAGAAATCGCCGTTGCGCGTGGCAAACAATCCTTTGATAAAAGAGAAAGTATCAAGGAGCGTGATGCCAAAAGGCAGATGGGGCATTGATGCTCGACTACCTGCTCCCCGGCGCAGACATTGAGTTAGTGGAACACGTTATTCGCCCAGGCTGGGATGGACCGGGACGTATTTGCCGCGAGTGTTGGGACATGACGCCTGAGCAGGCGGTGGCGTTGGCAAAGACGCTAACGCCACAAGGCGAGAACGCCGTCGCTATCCGCGCCTATCATTCCGTCAAAAGGATCTGGCTTGATACAGGTGAACCTGCGTGGAACCCAGAGGTACATAAGGGATGAAGTACGAAATCAAGAAGATTCACATCTATCTGGGTCCGGCTTTTGACTTGGACCTCAAAGATAGTGCTTGGGGTATCAATATGGGTGCCGAGCTTGTCGGCGAAGGATTGGTAACTCAGAACATCCACGCACAAGAGTACACTATCTCCAGACGGTTTGATGTGGAGAAGTTCGTGGACATAGCGGAAAGCAGAGCCGCTAATGCCATACAGACAACGCTGCGTGCCCTCCGTTTCACCCAACAGGAGATTGATGAAAAGATGCCTGATCGGGTAGAGATCAAGGAGGAGATCATCAAGTCCATCAAGTTCATGGAAAAGAGAGGTTTATGAGGAGGTATTTGTGTTTCGGAGCAAGAAAGAAGAAGCGAAAGAGAAGGTCACTTTTCACAACGTCGAGGAGATCGAGAAGGAAATAAATAGAAGCGACCTCCACCAACTGCCGACGAGTACCACCTTGACACCCCATGAGGTTTATCTCATGCGGCAAATGGGCTATAAACCCATGCAGGTAGTATTCGGCAACGTGGTGTTCTCTATGGGTGCGCTGGGCTTCCTTCGTACCATTTTCCGCGCTTTCACTCGCGGTGAGATGGTCGATTTCAGCCGCCTCAATCGTGATGCTCGACTTCTTGCCCGTAATCGGATGTTGGAGATGGCGAAGGATTTGGGCGCGGAATCTGTCTGGGGCGTGAAGTTTGATATCAGGGAATATGCGGACTTCATTGAGGTAATTGCCACAGGAACGGCGCTTCAGAAAGATGATAGACCCATCACGCCTGCGAGTGTTCCTGTGAGCGTGGGGGTCTGATATGTTTCCTCTGTTACTTAAACCATCCAAAGACCCTTCACAGGGAACCTATCGGCACGTTGGGGTGAATACCTCTTCATGGTGGGCGAGGTTCCCTGTGAACCTGGCGAAGTGGTTCTGGCGTCTTTTTAAGGATGAGATGCTTGGACCTGCTGTGGCAGGTATGCCCATTCTGGGCAGAGTAGGCAAATCGTCCTGGCTCATCGGTATCGTCCTGATGACAATCGTCATGTTTAGGGAATGGAATTTCCATCACCTGTGGATGCACTTCAGTATTGCTGTCGTCCCTCTGGGTTTCATTGCCATCCTAGTGTCTTTTTTCACTCCTCCTCCAGACCACAAGGACCGGGAGAGGATCAAAAGGAACGAAGCTGGCAATGAAAATGGGGAGGACGACGAAGAATAGATTGGACTATGCCATTTGGTATGGTATAGTCTAGGTGGAGGGACCAAGCGATGCGAGATGACCTAGCCATTCTGAATCGCCAACTCCACACTTTTCGCGTAGATGAGTTGCAGGAGTTGCGGCGGATCTCTGACACGATTTTCGAGCCACTCATGCGCCCATTCCGTCAGAAGCGGACGGTGCAAGAGTTCTCCTTTAAGAAGTCCTTGCGGGTTGCTCAGAGGATCGGGGCATTCATGCCCGCCTATGAAAAGGTGGAACGCGAGCATCGCAAGAGCCGGCTGGTGATCGCCATGTCCCTTGCCGGTATCGACCGCTGTTCCGCCGTTTCCTTGATACCGCTGTTCTCTTGTCTTAAGGAAACGGCGCTGGACTTTAATTTCTACGTCTACACCGACGATCTCATCAAGGCTGAGTTCACTCCTGATGGCTTCCTGGCAAACGATTACAAGATCGCCTGGAACCACGTCGCAGGACCAAACGTGATGCAGCGACTTGCCGATCTGGAGACGGAAAGTCAGGAAGATATCCTGCTCATCATTGATTCTCTGGGTGGCGGGAAGAGTCGTTGGTATGATTACTGGAGTTACGAGGAGCGTAACGCGGTGCGTGAAGAACAGGAAAGATATCTTGCCGCCGCCGGCAAGTTCTCTTTCTATACGCGCATTCGTAAGCAACTCAATGGCGACTACTCCAAGTTCAAACACATCAAAACGACCGAGGAATGGTCGAAGCGTGTTGAAGATAACACCCTGTTTCGCTGGATGGAAACTCCCGCCCTGGAGGAGTATATGATTCGGTGGGTGTTCAATCCACAGTTCGGCACCGTCCGACACGGTGAACTCTACATTCCTTACGTCAATGCCTTTGAGATCATGCGGAAGTTGCGGGGCAAGTTTCGTCAGATTCATTTGCTGACGCCCAACAACCAGGGTAGCCACCGCTATACGCTGGATCGTCTGCTCAAAGCAAACGTGGTAGACTACCACCATCAGGCAAACACCATTTACGGCTTCGCCACTGTCCTATCCAACATCGTCCACGGACAGTGCCCCTTTGATGGACCGTTCACAAAGAAGGTTTCCTATGAAATCGTGAAGTTCAGCGAGTTCAAGGGCGATGAGGAGGAGAACGATGTTGTCGCCGATGAAGATGGCGGCGGCGAAGGAGGTGAACACACGAACCTTAAAGCTGCGGGCAAGTGCTTCGACCAGTGTCCGAATATGATGCCCAATATGCCGCTGGTGACGACTGTAAAGTTGGATAAGCGCCCTCGCGGCACCAGTAGCATTCAGAACTACGAGTTGCCTTACAACGAGATCGACATGGGCGATCTCCTTCCAACTGACATGAACATGAACGATTTTTGGAAGGGTAAAATCCTCCCGCACGATTTTGAGATCGAGCGTGGCGATTCTGAATACACCCGTCTGCGTAAGGCAGAAGAAGTTCTGGACACCATTAAGCAGCACCATGTTGTTTTCAAGAAGGGGTATGGCTACATGGGTTTGGTGCGGGAGAGGCGTCCTGTCGTTGCCGATGCTGTGGAATTGGACGCTGTTCTCAAGGGCATTGAATACGATAAGCACCACACCAGCACACTTCAAGATGCTGTCGAGAGTTACTTATTGATGCTTGCTCCGGCGTACCACAAGTACCTGAGCGAGCTTGCCCTCAAGCATGTGATTTGGTGCAGTGTCAGCAAGTATGCTCAGGATTGCCGTGCTATCAGCGTGAATCCTAAGCAACCCATTGATGCTCGTAAACGAAGCACTTGGCATGAGCTTGGGCACCATCTGGAATCCGTCTGTCCACCTGTAGGAGCGTTCACTAACGAGCTTCTCCGACAGAAGGGCGGTAAGTTCGACCGGAAGAAATTGGTTCAAGTGGGTGCCGGTGGTGAATGGGCGATGCCTGTCACTAATGGCAGTCCTGATTGGATCAAGCCTTATGCCGGGAAGTGGTACAAACGGTGTCATCACAATCTTCCGAACGACACGGAGATTATCTCCGTTCACTCTGAGTTCTTTACGGACAAGGAGCGACTTGCACACCTGATCAAGCACGATCCCAGCTTGGTGCGATTTATGGCGTTTGTCTACATGGGCGGACCCATTGCCGCAATGAAGGCACTTCAAGACCTGAAGCGCAAGGAGGCTCTTGCAGAGATCGATCAGAGGGACCGTAAGGCTTCTGGATATACCAGCGGCAGGAGAGGAGGCGGCGGGCGTGGTAGTCGAGGAGGCGGCTACCGTGGCAAGACTAACCACGGCTTCGGCTTCTAGCGGCATAACAGGGGCGACGTTGACTTTACAACGTCGCCCCTGTTATATTACTTGCGATGGTTTACCTAGAAGGAAATGGAAACAATGCCGAAGACAAAGAAAGAAACTACAAATACGCCGAAGTTGTATCATGGTACGACCGAAATCATTGCTAAGACGGCGTGCATCAAGGGGTTACTTCCTTATGAAGTTGATGCCACTGACAATGGTGTCCCGCGCAGGATATTGGCATCAACTGCTGGAGGCATCTGTTTGACATCATCCTACCCTGGTTTGATGGCTTTTGAAACCGCAGATCACAAAGAACGGTGGGGCATTATTGAGGTTGATGCTTCGCACCTTTCTCCTGAATCTTTGCTCCCTTATGAGGGTTTTTTGGTCGAAAAGACCAAGGCGAAGATCACGAACGAGGAAGATCGACTCAAGAAGTTAGCCCAAATCCGTCAAAGCCTTTCGACTCATCACCGTAAGTGGAGAGAGTCACTCAACAATTTTGGGATGTGCATTTACGCGGCTGAAATACCGTTTCACGCCATTTCCAAAGTGACGATCTACAACCCCCAATCCAACCCGGTGATGACTAAAGCCATCCTTGGTTCCGTGGTCCTGGGTAGCAAGTTTCATCCGTCAAACATGAATCGCCAGCACATGATTTCACGCTGGTTGATCGGTGACAATGTTACACCGGAAGAATGGCTGGGTCCAACTGTTTACGCAAAAATGGAACACGCCGAACGAGAACGTGTTAGTCAGGTCTTGCGAAACAAAAACGGTCTTGATATCTTCTACTCTGGTACACCCAATGGCAAGAAAGTGACTTGGTGGTAGAATGAGAACTGACTGCTTCTACATTTACAAGGGCAAGCCAGTTGCCATCGATCAAGGGGAATCACCACTTTTTGAGGTGGTGAAAGAGACTGAGGATGAAATTCAGGTTCGCTTTATTCAAAGAACCATTCGCCAGCCCAAGATGGTTGCCAAGAAGGATTTGGTGCCTCTCACCAAAGAACTTGCCAATCAACTGATTAGTGAGTACAACGTCCGTAACCATGCACTTTACGAGTGCCTTCGTTACATGGAGTGAAGATGAACATCATTTCCGCAAAGCGAGCCGCCGAGTTCGCGAACATTCAGAAGATGGACAGTAGGGGCAGAGTGACACATGCCTTGATTCCTGGGCATAAAGGTGCCTGGTATGAAGTCCTGATCCGTCGCTACATACAGGACGGAGTTCAGGTTATAGCCACCCAATGCACTTGCGTCAAAGATAAACAACCTTGCAAGGGCAACGCCAATAACATCTGCTATCACAGCTTGGCAGCTATCATGGCTGGTGCCGAGAAGACGAAAGTCCGTGTTTCTTTCTGTAAAACGAAAGAAGCCGCGAGCCGACTGGTCAACATCGGAGGAACCTCACACATCGTCCAGTCCCTCCAGAGCCAAAAATCTATCTGGATGATTGCAAAGGACTTAATAGAGGCGACGATGGCTTGTTAAGCTCCGTTCCTATGATATAATAGGAAGGAAGTTCCCTCCCCATAGGAGATCAATGTGCCAGTCAGCTTAGAATCGGCAGGCGATCACTGTTTTGACATGCCCCACCTGCGGCGGTCAGGCGCAGAAGATTTAATCCAACTTATGTTGGAGAAAGCTGGATTCTACGAGCAGGTTCCCTGGAGGGTTAGGGTCAACGAGAAACAGCAGTGTTCGGGTATGACACCGCCTATCTCTGTAATTCGATACAAGGAGTGGGGCGTATTTATCAGGATTAAACCCGGAGACAACAACACCTGCCACAATGTTACACTCATCATTCCAGTCGGACTCAAAGCCAATGAAGTATACCAAAAGCTGAAAACCATCGAGAAATCTTTCAACCGCAACTGGAGAAAGGTGGAGAACACCGTGCCAGTACCTACCCTCAACGGCTTCAATGGCGTGAGTGAGATTGGTGACGACACTTCACTAGACGCTGCCGAAGCAGTTTTACAGGAGGAACTGCTCAATGAAGAGGCGGTCGAAAACAAGAGACTTGATGTCCAGTCTTTCTTGTCGAACAACGACAACATCAAAGCCATCTGTCTCAGCATTCATGCGATGGAGACGACAGACTACGCCAGTAGAAAAGATACCTCGCAGTTCATGTCCTCCATCTGCCAAAATCTAAGCATCTCCCTAACTGGTCGCCAGGGAGGTTCGATGATGCGGAGCATCATGAATCGTGGACTTGCCAGAAAGGTCCATGAAGGCAAGTATCATGTTGGTTATCTCCTTACCCGTAAAGGAAAGGACTTGATCAAGGATGACCTTCTTCCTTCTCAGCCCCCGATTGCGAGTGTTGCGAAGGAAGAAGAGGTTGTAGCTGTGGTCGAGGCTGGGAAGAAGCAGCCCGAACCCCTGAAGACGAATCGTGCTGATCTTATTCTTAAGATCGGTCCCATCGCTCAGGACATTTCCCACGCCTCTGCGAGGCTCAAGGAGATTGGCGTCGAGCGTGGTGAACATCAGAAGAAGATCGAAGCGCTCGACAAGGAGGAACAGGAGATTTGTGAACTTTTGGAAAGCGAGGAGATCGAAAGGTTTCTCGCGGATCTGGTTGACATCAAACTGAAACCCAAGTGAGGTACAATGTCCGCAACAGTTGATAAAATCATGGCGAAAAGAGAAGAGAAGCTCAAGGCGGCAATCAAGGCACTTGGCGGCGGCAAGAACAAGATCGCTGAGTCCTTGAAGGCTAAGAAGATCAAGGGCGTCCGTGGCTCTACAGAGGATTGTCCCTTCGCCCACTACGCCGGCAAGGTTTTTCCCAAAGCTTCTTGTGTTGAGGTGGACGTTGACACCATCTCTGTCGGTTTCGACAATGGTGAGTTCATTGACTTGAATCTTCCGAAGGCTGTCACCGCCTTTATCGAGGCTTTCGATGATGGTGAGTACGACTTCCTCGCCAAAGAAGAGGAGTAAGATGTACGACTTGTCAATCAAGATGGCAGGGGAGTGGGAAGGGCACCATCTCATCAATGGTAAGTTTCCCAAGACGAAGTGTGAAGTTTCTAAGGTCAACCCGGCTAATGGGAAGCATCTGGGTTTCTTCCCCTACGCCACTCCCCAGCAAGTTGCTGATGCCGTTTGCGTTGCGCATAACGCTTGGCATCAGTGGAAAAAAATGAGTCGAGTCAAAAGGTCTGATCTCTTCTTTGAACTCGCCAAGCTCGTCCAGCGTGACCAAAAGATCCTTGCTGAGATTATCTCTCTGGAAACGGGTAAGAACCTCAACGAGGCGCACGCTGAGGTTGTGGAGTCTCTTCATATGTGCCAGTGGGTTGCCGCCCAAGGACGACAACCCTGCGGTGACTGGATGGCTTCTGAAATTGCCGCTAAGGATGCTTATGTCATTCGTAAACCGCGTGGTGTGGTAGCGGTCATTAGTCCTTGGAACTTCCCTCTCGCCATTGGAAGTTTCTGGACAACTGGTCCGGCGCTTCTTGAGGGCAATGTGGTCGTCCACAAGCCCTCTGAGTTGACGCCTTTCACTGCCGAGTATGCAGCCCGGCTCTATGTGGAGGCGGGTTTTCCGGCTGGGGTGTATAACCTCATTCATGGTGATGGCTCTGTAGGTGCTACCCTTGCCAGTATGGAGTTCGTCAGATCCATATTGTTTACGGGTAGCGCAAAGGTGGGACAACTGATTCGTGGTGTTTGCGCCAGTAGATTCGACCGCAATTGCAGCACCGAGACGGGCAGCAAGTCTGCCACCATCCTTTTCGCTGATGGCAATAAGGAGTTGGCACTTGAGGCAATGCTCGCCAGCGCATTCAAGTTGTCTGGTCAAAGATGTGTTTCTTCTGGTCGTCTGTTGATTCAAGAAGGTATCTACGACGACTTCTGTGAGAGATTTGTGTCACTTGTCAGGGAAGTTGCCACCTGTGGTGATCCATTTGAGTCACCAGTTCCCTATTATGGACCTTTGATTAACGAGAAGCAGCGACATCGTGTTGAGGAATACAACAACCTCGCAACCGGACTCGATGGCATCAAGGTGTTACTCCAGGGTGCCCGGCTGGACCGCCCCGGTTACTACCTGACTCCGCACGTCTACCAAGCCGCGTGGGAGAGTGAGTGGACAGGGGCTATCCGTCGCAAGATACTCACCGAGGAGGTGTTTGGACCCCATGTGGCGCTGATCCCCTTCCGCGATGTTTACGATGCTGTGAACATCTATAACGACACCGAGTATGGTTTAGCAGTTGGTGTCATCACCAGCGATTTCCGCAAGATGCGGATCATGCGGGAGGAGTGTAACGCTGGTATGATCTACATGAATGGTGGCTCAATTGCTGCGGAATCACACCTTCCATTTGGGGGAGTCAATAAATCCGGCAATGGAATGAAGACGGCAGCAGGCACCTACAGGACAGTCACCGATGAGGTAGCCGTTACCGTGAATTACGAACATGGCATAACTTGGGCACAAGGTATGCACTGAGAAAACTTAAGATTGATTTCATTCACGAAATAAGGAGTTCCAATGCCGGATGATATGGGCTGGGGCATGGCGCGGGCTGTTTTTGGTGGTATCGGTTGCTTAATACTCTTTTTTGTGCTGTTCCTTATCGCCATTGCTTTCATGATAGGGACACATTACCAATGAACGATCCCGTTTGCGGTGTCTGCGGAGACACTGGCTATGTCTGGGGTGATCCAAAGAACGGCGAGTGCGGTTGTGTGGATCATAGTGTCGATGATCGTTACGTCAAGTGGACTGATGATGGACCTGATGGAGAGTTCATTACTCTGGAAGTGACCTGTCGAGGCTGCGGCAAGAGAGAGATCGCCAAGGATGAAACGGTAGCTGATTGCTGGTGGCAAATAGATCAACTTTGTAGGTGGGACACCAATGAAATCCGTTGTGAAAAGTGCAGAGATTATTGCGGTGAAGACGGAGAAGAAGCCGGACGAGGTGACTACTTTAATTGAGATTACCCCGCAGGTCGAGATGGCTATCGAGGACGGTTTTATCCGTGTCTGGTGCCCCGGCAGGGAGATCCGCATTGGTCCTCTAACGGAACACCAAGTCTCTGTCCTTGAGGACGATATAGGTTACGCATTATCTCAGGCATTATCTCAGGAGGAAAACTGTGACGAACGGGACGAACGGAGAGCTTGAGGAGAACTGGAGAAAATACGGTGTTGAGATTGGAGGTAAAGTCCATCCCCTTAAAGACAAGTTTGTTATGTGTTGGGGGTGGCATGACGGCTGGGGAGGTTTACTCTTTGACGTAGGTGACTGGAGTGGCGAGTCTTACTCCTTCATTGCCAAAGACGACAATCTCATTGCCGTGAATCCAGAGAACCACACGGAAACCCGCCTCATGGGGAAGCTGGTGTTACTGGAAGGTTGATCAAAACCCCCGCACCAGCGGGGGTTTTTGTTGCGCTTGAACTAGGTACAACTTTAAGAATGACAAGAGCAAGAGGAACGCCCCTGTATGGCAACTGTGTTATCACAGCGCCTGATGGTCAGCCATTATGTAGGACCAGCGAATCCAAGGTCCAGTGGTATGTTGAGCGTAACCTGGGCGAAGTTGTTTCACGTCATCCCACTACCTTAAGGTTGTTCTTTGAACCGAAGGGCAGGGATGGTGCGGATCATCCATACACCACAGCAGAGAAGGAGAACATCTGCGTGGTGTGCGGGTCAAAAGAAGACATCACCCGTCACCATGTAGTTCCCAGGTGTTTTCGTAAGCATTTCCCCATTGAAAGAAAAGAACACGCCATCCACGACGTACTTATTTTGTGTATAAAGTGTCACAATGAGTACGAAGACCATGCCTTCAAGCTGAAGCAGAGGATTTCTGACGAGACAGGTATCCCTATTGGTGGATGTGGATACCGTGTCAACAAGGAATACTATGGTGTGAGAACGGCGGCTCACGCCCTGTACGGTAGCTATGATAAGATTCCCGAACCAAGGCGAACAGAGTTGCTGAATAGGCTTCGTGATTTCTTCGGCAAGCAAGAGATTACGAAAGAAGACATGATCTACGCCGGCAAGATAGACTTGGTAGTTGCTGACCCAGACTTCAAGCCTTTCGGTCAGGTGGTGGTGGAGCAGCTTGAAAGCATCGATGAGTTTATACTTCAATGGAGAAGGCACTTCATTGAGGTCATGAAGCCAAAACACCTACCGGCTTTTTGGAGCGTTGATAACGCACTGAGATAACAACAACTCGACTTGAAGAATGAGATATGGACAGGTATTTTATACTTTCCCGGCTCATGATCGATCAGGCAGTTTCATAAAGAAAGGGGCAACGAGCATGTACCGATGTGATAGTTGCGGCAAGTGTGTGCCACCCAAGACGCCCTGTAAAAGGGTGGTGGTCAAGAAGATGAGGTTCCTACACCCGGAGCGACCGCGTGCCAAGAAGGGGGTGGCGATCCTTAAGAACGGCAAGAAGAAGATGGTATGGATACCGGACCCTGGCGGCTGGGGCGACCAGATCGCACAGGAGTCGAGGATGTGCCCTCGCTGTGCTTCGACCTGGGAGAAGGAACAGAGGGAAATGATGAAGCAACCTATGTCTGCGTGAGACATAGGCTCCTTTGTTGAGTGGAGAACGCAATCAGGGTAAAAACCTGATTGCGTTTTCTTTTTGATAGAGGTAGCATCAGGACATGAGTTGGATCAGGAACGAAGCCACCGTCAGGGTCGCAAAGCTTTTTGAGGAGATCCTTGGTCCTCATGCGAGGTGTCCCTTTAACTTGAGTGGCGGTGAGCAGAAACTTCGTAACTACATGATTGATTATGTTGTATCAATCGTGAAGAAAAAGATACGCCGCCTATCTGTTGGTGAGAGCATGTCCGATCTTGACGCCATTAACGAGGCGTGGGCAATGAGTGAGCCTCAGTTCCGCGACTCCATTAAGAAGCCACCCCAGAACGGCTGTGTCATTGATCCAACAGACTTTACTCCAATGAGGAATGATGTCTTGAGTACCCCCTTTGTCAATCTCGACATCCTTGATGATCAACTCAAGGAGATGATCTCTTATGCCGCCATGAAAACCAGAGAGATCGTAGGTAAACATGACTGGTTAAATGGCGCGCACTCTATGACACTTAACTCCCGTATCGGGCACTTTGTCACCAACCTACGCCGCGATCTAACTGTTTTCATCTCTAAGCTCCCTGACGACATCAAAGATACAGCCAGTCACAATATGACGCTGAGGCGTTTTCTGGCAAAATTCTTTGAGCCTGGGATGTGGCTTGATGTCGCCGAGCCAAGGATCTATGGTTCCTATGGCAGTGACGGTTGGAGATTTTCCTGCGTTTACAACAATCGACTCTGGAGAATGGATGGTGCGCGCATGGCAGAACTTTGCAACAGGGCAGTTACTCTGTCTCCTGACCAACAAACGAGCAGGGACATCGAAGATTCTCTTGCTGCTTTGCAGAGAGAGATGTATCCTTTGAGAAGTAGTGTCGAGAAGATGGATCAGATCAATCGTGAATCTGATCAGATCATCGGAAATCTTTGTGCTATCGCGGAGGGAAGATAATGGCAGAGCATGTGAATGCCCATATCAGCAGACTGACCGAGCTTCTGGGTTTTGATCCAGGCAAGAAAGACCACATCACCGCCGACGCCTTCAAGGAGGTGGTCGAGGAGATCAAAGCTGAACGCCAAAAGTCGATCAAGGAGAAGGCAAAGACCCAGCTTGTCCGTCTGATGGAGATGCGCGATCAGAAGGAGAAGGTGGACCGTGAGTATGCTTCTGCATCGAAGAAGTGGGACAAGGAAGCGGGCAAGATGCTGCGAGGCATCGAGGCGATGCTGACCGGCAAGCCCGTCGAGGATGAGAACGAGAAGAAGGAAGAGGCTTCGATGTGAAAGGGACATAAGGGCAGTAGGGGTTGTAGGTGACTCTACTGCCCTTATGGATTGCGGAACTTGTTGTCAGACAACGACTTCCATCCCAGGTTTTGCGATGGATCTGGTTTTCTGAGTTTTCGTGCAGGTGTTATGGAGAAGGATCATTTCGTCTTTGTGTATGGCACGCTTAAGCGTGGTCAGAGTAACCACGGCTGGCTGTGCAAGTCCTACTTCGTTAAAGAAGCCAGGACCGCCAAGAAGTACCTTCTGTACGACCTTGGACCTTATCCCTGCCTGGTGGCTGCACCACACGGCAAGGGCAAACACATCAACGGCGAACTGTATCAGGTTACAGAGAGTGTTCTCCGGGGTCTTGACACCCTTGAGGGCGTAGGGTACGGACTTTACGAGCGCGTAAGGATAAAGCTGCTCGACACAAAAGAACCAGTCTGGGGATATCTCTATCTCCGAGACGTATCTCGACTACAAGAGGCAGGAGACTCTTGGAGCGAAAGTGAGGATAAATGATAGGTTTGGCGATTACGGCTGGTGTGATTCTTTTTGTGGTCTTGTTTGTCGCGTGGCTGTTTATCCGCGTGATCGGCAACGACGAGGTTGGAGTCGTGGAGCGCTGCTGGTCTGCTGTTGGCTCCTTAAAGGAGGGCGACATCATTGCCCTCAAGGGTGAAGCTGGCTATGAGGGCGATGTTCTGCGTGGTGGTCTTCATTTCGGTTTGTGGCGCTGGCAGTTCAGCGTCCACAAGACCAAGCTGATTACCATTCGCCAGGGGAAGATTGGTTACATCTTTTCCCGCGTTGGTAAGCCTCTTGAGCCGGGTCAAACACTTGCCAAGGTAGTCTCTTGTAATGACTACCAGAACGTCAAGTCGTTCCTTGAGGCGGATGGTCAAAAAGGTCGTCAGCGTGCCATCCTTCGTGAAGGTGTGTATGCTATTAACCTCGCCGCTTTCAGTGTGATCACTGAGGATAGTGTCTACTCTATCATCAGAGATAAGAACCTTGACGAGTGGAAGAACGCTCTATCCTCCATTCACGGATTCGATCCGGTAGTGGTCGGTGGTGGTCACGATAACATTGCCATTGTCACCGTCCACGATGGTCCTTCTTTGCCTCCTGGCGAGATCATTGCCCCGGCAGTTGGCACCAATCGTGAGGATGTGGGCTATCACAACAACTACCAAGACATTGAGAAGTTCTTGTCTGCTGGTGGTATGCGTGGTCTTCAGTACGCAACCCTCATCGACGGCACCTACTTCATCAACCGCTGGTTCGCTACGGTCGAGTACATTAACAAGGAAGTGGTCGAGATCGGCAACGTCGGCGTTGTCGTTAGCTACTACGGCAAGGCTGGCAAGGACACCAGCGGTACGACCTTCCGCCACGGCGAGCGTGTCCATGAGGGCGAGCGTGGTGTATGGGAGACGACTCTGGGACCGGGCAAGTATCCGTTCAACACCTATGCCGGCAAGATCATTCGCGTACCTACGACGAACTTCGTGCTGCACTGGATCACTGGCAAGAGCGAAGGTCACAGATACGATGAGAGCCTGAAGTCTATCGAGTTGATCACCAAGGACGCTTACGAGCCGTCTCTTCCACTGTCCGTGGTGGTTCACATCGACTACCAAAAGGCTCCGAACGTCATCCAACGCTTCGGCGATGTCAAGCAGCTTATCACCCAGACGCTTGACCCGCTACTGTCTGCTTACTTCCGTGATGTGGCTCACCAGAAGACCATGCTGGAACTGGTTCATAGCCGTGATGAAATTCAGAAGCAGGCGCGTGACGAGTTGCGTACCAAGTTCCGCGACTTTGATATTGAGTGCGTTGATGTTTTGATCGGCAAACCAGATTCCACCGGGGATGACGGTAAGATCGAGAGCTTGCTTGAGCAGCTTCGTTTGCGTAACTTGTCGATTGAACAGATCAAGACCTTCAATCAACAAGAAGAGGCTGCTAAGAAGCAGCAGTCTTTGAACGAAGCTATCGCCAAGGCTGAGATGCAGACATCTCTGTCTGAGTCGAAGGTGAAGATCGAAATCGCCGCGAATGAGGCTGATGCTGAACTTCAGCGTGCCCACAAGGACGCCGAGAAGACTGTTGTCCTTGCCAAGGCGCGTTCTGAGCAGTCCATCCTTGAAGGTCAAGGCGATGCCAAGAAGATCAACAGCGTTGGTCTTGCCGAGGCTGATGTCCTTCGCCAGAAGATCGCCTCCTTCGGTGACAGTCAGTTGTATGCCCTGAGCGTGATTGCTTCCAGTCTTTCCCAGAGCAAGCAACCGTTGGTGCCGAGCATCATGAGTGGCGACGGCAAGCACAATAACATGCTTGACGTGTTGATGACCTTGCTTGTCAGTGAGAAGTCGGGCATCCGCTCCTTGGGGAACAACGATCCCAGGATCGTTGAGACTGCTCATTCCCCCAAGGTCGCTGATGCAGTTTCTGTCAGCAAGAATTGATAGCTGATGGTTCAGCAGAGGGGGAGGAGGCGATAGTAACCTCCTCCCCCTTTCTTTTTGGAGAAGACCATGAGAAAGATGTGTCATGATTGCCCGCACAAGAGAGAGCATGAGGCGGGCGATTCAATTGTTTATGTCGTCTCGGAAGATAGGAAGCCGCACCCTTGTCACAACGCCCCGCAGCTTTCCTGTATCGGACATCAAAAGCAGCTTGACAACATTCGGAACAATGTCTATCAGCCGGAAGATTTCCAAGAGGCAGTGATGTTCAAGGGCAAGTTCGTGTCGAGATTGAGGAGCGTTATCAATGACGGCAATTGAAAGCGGTTTCCGCTGCCTACCCCTGGAAAAACTATCTAATCTCCTCCGTCAAGTTGACGCAGGTGCAGTGGTTGATAGAGGACCAGAGAGTGTGCTGGCTACAGGCTATGGCTGAATTTTGGCTCTGTGTCAGTTTGACACCGTGCGTGTCAGAACGCTGGAGGAGATTTACGAGGCAGCATATCAAACTCTGTGTGATATGGAGCCGGAATTTGGTAAACGTCTCCTTCCTGTGGACGAAATAGAGGAGATGGGTGTTGAGCCAGTCATCTCGTTAGCCCGTAAGGTGCATGAGGAGCGACTCAATGGCAACTGAACTAGAGGTTCTTCGACAAGAGGTGTGCGACTGTCAGCTTTGTCCTGAGTTGGTTGCCAGCCGCACCCAGACGGTGTTCGCTGATGGCAACCCCCAGGCGAAGTTGATGATTGTCGGCGAGGCTCCCGGTTACAACGAGGATAAGAAGGGCTTGCCCTTTGTCGGTGATGCCGGTGATCTTCTCAATAACATCCTCAAGGCTTGTGGCTGGACGCGACAGGATGTCTATATTGCAAACACAGTGAAATGCCGCCCGCCCGATAACCGCGAGCCGACCGACGATGAAAGTCGGAACTGCCGTGGATTTCTTGACCGGCAGATTGAGATCGTCAAGCCGAAGTGTCTGTTGCTTCTTGGTTCTGTTGCTAGTCGGGCACTTCTGGGCGGTTACGTTGGCTCCTTGCGGGGGCAGTGGCATGAGTATAAGGGCATACCTACTATTTGCACCTATCATCCAGCCTATCTTTTGAGGAACCCGGAAGAGAAGAAAAAGGTAGGTCAAGACCTTCGCATGTTGCTTGCGAAAATGAAATCTTGACTTCAGTAAAACTTCAATGTAGACTCTATCTTACGAAGCACAGTTTTGTAAGAAGGAGCTAAATGCCCGAAGGTGTCACTGAAGAACACATTGGTTTGGTATATCATATCGCTCAGGAACTGGCTAATACGGATGAAGCTTGTATTCGCGCCTTCGGCAGGGACGTAAGGGAATATCTCGGTGAGGGCTTCCTGGCACTCCAGATAGCAAAGAAGAACTTTAAGCCGGAATTGGGTTGGAAGTTTTCAACCTATGCAAGTGAAGTGATTCGTGATCGCTTAGTCCAGGCGGCACGAAGATCCACCCTAATTAAGGTCAGCTACCAAGCTCGCTACCAAGCAAGCCGCGCCATCCAGGGTAAGGATGTCAAGCCGGGAGACGAGCAGAAGGTAAAAGACGCCCTTCGCGTGATGTGTAATGGCATCCTACCAATTACAGACTATGCCGCGAAGGGCGAGACTGATGATTCTCCTGCTTGGGAACTCCTTGAGGAACTCAACACCAGACTCAATGAGTTGGATGATAGGACCAAAGCGGTCCTCGTCATGCGCTATGGGCTAGATGGTAATGAGCCTCTCACCCTTGAGGAAGTAGGTAAGAAGTTGGACCCTCCCGTCACCCGCGAGAGGGTGCGACAAATAGAGAAAATAGGGTTAACCAAATTGCGAGAGGTTATTAACCTGTGAATCCCCTAAAGCAACAAATTGTAGAGGGCAGTGAAGTCTTTGAAGTTCACATCACTGGTGATGAGTCGATTATCGCCGCTTGCGAGAAGTTGGGTTGTAGAACAATCACCATCGACCTTCTCAAGCCCGACAAGAGTGTCCTCAGAACAGAGTACATGACATCTTTGATAGTCCACATGGCTCCTGGTAGTGTTGCTGCCATGAGAGGATATGAGGGGTGCCGCAGTTTCGTATCGAAAATCTGCGGTGAACTTGAGAAGCTCGACGTGAAGATATTCCGCGTGAAGATCGAATCCCCGTATTACAAACATTACGAGGACCAAAGTCTCTACATGGAAAGCCATTATGTCACGGAAGACAACAAGCACCCAATTAGTAGAAGCAGACACAAAACCACCTGTCTCGCCACCGAACGTACCTATGACAAGTTGGATTACCAAGCCTTCCGGCAACGACACAAGGGGAGAGAAGTTGAGTTGTGTCTAATGGACACCTTCGTGACTGAGGACAAAGATTGGTTTGATTTGTACGCCGCTGAAAGAAAACTGTGCCACTGTGTAGGTTACACAGTGGCACCAGATTGTCCTGCTTGTGACGGTACGGGATTCATTACCGACGATTGAACAACCACCCGTAGAGCTTGTTAGGCTCAGGCAGCGAACAGTCAAAGGTATCATCTGCGGTTTCAATATAGTCTGAAGGGAAGACAGTCAACACCCAACCATCAGCGAGGCGGTTGAACTTATCCATGCTCCAGTCCTGAATCTGCAAAGCCTTGGGACCACAATTGTCTATCACCTTGACGATGCCAGCGGCTTCATCATAGTGAACAAGGTTTAGCATGTGTCCTGGGATGCCAAGACCAACACCGAACTTCTTTTCACAGACGTACTTCTTGATGAACGATACTAACTGGCTGTGGCTTTGAACCTGCTTCCACTTAACGGTTGGATATTTAGAGGACAATACATGCCTGACTTCACCCGGTCCAGTAGCCCAGGTGTAGTGCTTGGTCAGTCTTCTGTCACCCTCATATAGTTCCTTGACCTTGTGGTGACGCCCAAGGCATTCAATACTACACCATACACACTGAGAACCAGACCTGTTGTAGACCCGGCAACTTTTTGGAATCGGCACCTGTACACCAACACAATCCGGCTCCAATGGTGGGGGTGGTGGTGGTGGGGGTGGTGGGGGTGGTGGCGGAATAACAATTGGCGGCGATGCGGGCGGCGTGGGTACGATCACCAAGGCTCCCAGCATCATAAATCCGACAAGCCATGCAAAGAAAGACGCAAAGAACCATCCAGTTTTGTTCATGATCCTCCTCTTGTTGTGTTGTTGTGGTATTTAGTGGAGGAGTCGGAAAGAATGGGAAGAATCCGTCCTTGAGCGCGGGCTGGGACATGGTATAATCGGGGGTAGCATGATCAAACTAAAGAACGGACATGGACTGGACTTCCTGTGTGCTAGTGGGGCACTGGCTTGGTACGGCGAGGGTTGGTGGTGGGAAAAACCCCTGCGTTGGGCGGGATTCATACGTCCTGATGAGTTAACGGTAATTGGCAAGACATTAACCTTTGCCCCCCGTCGTGGAAACCTCCGCATGTGGTGCCCCTGGCGCTGCGTTCGCCTTATTCATGGGGGAGCGGTTAACGCCGTTGGTCTTACGAACCCTGGCTACGAGTGGTGGGTCGAGAATTGCGCACGCAAGATCGAGAAGAAGAGATGGAAGGTTATTGCTTCCATTATGCCAAACAACGCCCAGGAAGCGTCGAAGATGGCTTATGCGCTTGACTTCTGCCCCATCGTGGGGGTTGAAGTCAATGTAAGCTGCCCCAATGTGGATCACGATAGCTCCATCGCTCACATCAGGGAGATCATTGAAGCGACCCTTGCTTGCACCGATCACCCTGTCATCATCAAGTTGGGGTACACTGATCCCTTCTTGGACATCTGTAAGGAGTTGGACGGCAAGGTTGACGCCTTCGATTTGATCAATACGGTGTCTTGGCAGGAAATGTTCCCTGGAGAACCATCCCCCCTCGCTAAGTACAATCTGGTGGGTGGTGTTTCTGGAGAGCCGATCAAGTTTTACGCCAGGGACGCTCTTATGAGGGTTGCCGCTTTGAAGCTGAAGACGCCCATTATTTCTGGGGGTGGAATAAGTTCTTCTCAGGAGACTTATGTACGATTCATGCTTGGAGCCAAGGCAGTCAGTTTGGGAACCGTCTTCCTCCGTGCGCCTTGGAAGCCAAAAAACATCATCAGGGAATTCAGGAGGCTGCATGGAGAGAGTTATCTGCTACATAGTCAAGCCAAAGAAGAACTTACAAGAAGTTAGGAACTGCCTTGATGCCAGCGGTATCAGCTATTCCTACGACACCGACATCATCTTTGCTAATCTTGCGAAGTCTTTCCCGGCACTTGACGAAGTGGCTGATGTTAAAGATCCAGTTTTTGAAGAAAACGGCAAGTGGTATTTTGTCTGTGAAGGTGATGTATCGAATCCGTTTGAGAACGAGGATCGCGCCCGCGTCAATTTCGTACAGTACATCTCTTGGTCTGGAGAGTTTGTGAACAATGCTCACCCGCGAAATGATGCGTAAAGCCGGCTCTGAGGCTTTCTTTGCACTTAAAAAGGTCAAACTCTACGAAAGCAAGACTGAGGGTTCCCTAACCACCCTCAGTCTTTTTGGGGATACCTATCGCTTCTTCTTCGACTCCGAGAGGAAGATTGCGTGGATGAAGTCACAGCACCACTACCAGAAGTCCAGCAACTTCAAACTCTCCACCCGCCACAAGGAATGGGAAGGTGTTTTTTCCTATCCCAGAATGCTTGCCTATACTTTGATGAATGCTAACCTTCTCAAGGAAGGTATTGTGGTGACGGGTGCAACAGACAATAGGACACTAGGGACAGAGTGTAAGATCATCACCAATCAGGCTTACAGGGGTGACAAGCGGAAACTGTCACGCATCTTTGGCGGCATCCTCTGGAAGCACTACGACCATGAGATTGCTAGTCTCGCCATGAAGGTTTATGGCTTGAGTTCTAGCGCAATTGACTACAGCATTATTGCAAACAACAAGGAAGAGTTCCTTGACACTCTCCAGAAGGCTCCTGCCGTCTTGCCCGTCTGGAGGGATCTGGTTGTCTTAAAGATGTACCAGAGCCGGAAACCCCTAGCTCCATCGCCCCCTCCTGAACAGCCTCCCGCCGACGACGAAGACGAGTTTCTTGCTTTATTGGGTGCTGCCGTTCCGCGAAATCAAAGGATGCCGGCTCTTTACGAAAACCTCCGTGAAGAAGCGGGCAACATTGAGCATCCGGGGTACATCGCTTCCTCCTTTAATTTTCCAGAGGAAGCAACCACCTTTACCTTTCCCGACATCATCAAGACAGTGAAAATCCACCTTGAGAGCAGGGGCTTGAAGTCAGCAGGGTGGCGGTATCTCTTGAGATTATCTCCACGAATTGTACAGATGATCATCAATCATACCGGCGGAAGAGATTTCGTTCATCTTTTGAACTGGCTCGCCGTTATCGGTGTGGTGCCTCGCCAGAGTCTTATCAAACCGTTCCTGAGAAATATCGCCTTCAACGCCGACAGGACGGAAGACTTGACTGCGGTATTGCGCACTGGCTTTGCCCACGCCCAGAAGATGCGACGAGGGGTTAAGACCTTCTTCGATGGGCAAATGCACATGGTTCTGGACTGGTTCCAGAGTGCCGGGGAAGCACATCCTCCGCAAATGTATAAGGGGTTTGTGCCTGATCCACAGGTTTTTACCAATCCACGTCGAGAATGTCGTCATGTGCGACTGGACAGCAACCAACGGAAGGCTCCTTGGGATTGGTTCATGAGGCAGCAGATAACCTGGCACCAAGATGTTGCCGCCAGGGAAGCTGCCAGAACCGCAGAAGAGGCAGCGCGACTCAAGGAGAAACATCAGAATGAAGCCTGGGAGTCGGCGATCACCGATGAGATTATCATCAAGAAGAAGTACAAGGTAATCCCACTTACCAGCACCCACGCCCTCATCGAGGAGGGTAAGGATATGCATCATTGTGTAGGCTCTTATTCATACAACTGTATGGATGGTTATAGCCGCATCTTTGCTATCCGTGGTTTGGATGGTTCCAGGGTTGCAACTTTAGAGTTGCGTAACCGAACGGTAGTTCTTGGTGAAGGGCTTCGGGAAGGGATCAAAAACCCTTGGGAAGTGAATCAGTGCCGTGGTGTCTGTAATGAAACTGTCTCCGATGAAGTGAAAGCTGTTGCACAGGAAGTCGCCAAGAGATACAATAAGGCTCTTGGTACTAACTTTGCTCAAGAGAAGGAAGCCATAGCAGTATGACAGAAGAAAGCTTCATCGAGAACTTCATGAACTGTATGAAGTCCTCGCCCGGTCTGGCTCGCGATGTTCGCCAAGTTCTCACCGCCCACATGGGCGACTCGGCGAAAAGAGAAAACTACGAAGGTGCCTGTTCTTACAGGGACTTGATTCGATTCCTTGACAAGAGAATCCTGAGAGGAGAAAAGGGTGGCTGCGCGGACGATTCAAATTGCGCCGGCGAATGATCTTCACGTCCATTTCCGACAAGACAATGCGGAGATGCTCCGTAGCGTGGTAAAACACACCTCGCGACGATGTGCCCGCGCCTTGGTGATGCCCAACACAAAGATTCCCGTCACTACCGGGGAGCATGTGGTTCGCGACCGTGGTAAGATCAAGGCGTATAGCGGCTACATGGAACCGTTGATGACCATCAAGATCGATGCAAACTGCACACCGGAGAAAGTCCGAGAGGCGAAATTAGCAGGTGCCATCGCCGGGAAGATTTACCCGGAAGGGTTGACTACCAACTCTGAGGGCGGCATCACCCGCGATATGTTCTATGAGATGCCGGTATCTTTCCAAGACGTGTTAAACGAGATGGAAGATTGCGGCATGATCCTTTGCCTCCACGGTGAGATGCCTGGGGTGGAGACACTTGAGAGGGAGAACATCTTCTTAAACTGGCTTGACAAGACCCTCTATCTCTTCCCGAAGCTGAAGTTCGTGATGGAACACATCACAACTCAAACGGCAGTAGAATACATCAAGGCTTACAGCCTTGACAACCTCGCCGCTACGATTACCGTTCATCACCTTATCCTCACCCTGGATGACATCATCGGGGATAAGTTGAACCCTCATGCCTTCTGTAAGCCGGTTCCGAAACTCCGCAAGGATCGTGCATCTCTTATTGAAGCCGCCACCAGTGGTAATCCCCGCTTCTTCCTTGGCACCGATAGTGCCCCCCATCTTCGCGGTAATAAGGAATGCGCGGCGGGCTGTGCCGGTGTCTACACCGCCCCGGTAATGACCGAGGCATTGGTCGAGTTGTTCGATGAGTTGGGTGTTCTTGACCGCTTGGAGAACTTCATGACCCGCTTTGGGGAGCAGTATTATGGGTTGACCCCCGTAGATGGGAAGATTACATTGAGCGAAGAAGATTGGCATGTGCCCGATCAGATTGATGGTGTTGTGCCGCTTTATGCCGGCGAGAAACTCAAGTGGAGGATCAATGGATGAGAAGCGAACAGTGAATTAAGTAAAGAGGATCACAGGTTTACAATGAGCCAATACACACTCCAACGCCCTTTCTACATCGTAGGTGAAGTCGATTTGATCGGTCTTCCTGAAGTAGTGTTCGAGAGGTCCGGTCAGGTAGTTGCTGGGGTCATAGACTACAACGTGGGTGTTGGTAAGGAGTGCTAAATGAGCAGTGCCGCTATTGGGCGCTAGATGCACCCTCGCTGTGGCTATCAAGTTCAACTTCTCTCTGATGGTCGCTTTGCCGAAATTCTCGACCCCTGGTAGGTAAACATCTCCAAGGTTGATAACGCTAAGAGGCAGTCTGGGAAGGAACTGTGAAATAAACAAGTCTTCTCCAATTGCCATTGTGTGATGGGTTCTGCTAGAAGTTTGGACTGTCACAGTGTTTCTACACTTGGACGGTAAGTTTGCAGCCTTCCTGTAGATCATTCGATTTATGCCATCGAGGTCCGTCCAATTAAGGTTGAGTGATGCTCCCTCATGGTAAGAACCCTCAAGGTATTGGAGTTTGGTGTTAAAAAGGGCAACTAGCTCTTTGAGCATCTCTTCGTCCGATTGATGTGTGGTGAAGATTTGGTATTCTTTGTCTGGATCGCCTTCGGCTAGTTTCATGGCGTACTGGACGAGATATACCATGTCTCCCAGGTGGCAGTGCAGTGGTATTTTCAAACGAACCGGAGAAATCATGAAAACCGCCTTGCTTGAACACTTCAAGAAAACTGGAGCTTTTAAGACGGGAGATTTCACTCTCGCGTCCGGCAAGAAGTCCAATGTTTATGTAGATTGCCGGCTGGCTACTTTAGATGGCGCAGCCCTGTTGGAAATCTCTAAACAATTCATTCTCCTCCTTAAGGAGAAGTTGGGTCATCTCCCCGCCTTCGTGGGCGGCGTTACCAGCGGCGCTGATCCCATTGTCAGTGGCATGATTATGGCTGCTGAGTGGATTTGGGAAGAAGGGATGAAGGGCTTTTTCGTCCGAAAGGAAATGAAGGACCACGGCACGAAGAAACAGATTGAGGGTCATTGCCCTGCTGGTTCCCGTGTCGTGGTCTTTGATGATGTTGCTACAACGGGCGGCTCGTCACAGATTGCCGTAGATGCTGCTAAGGCTACTGGTGCAGAAGTCCTTGCGGTCTGTGTGATTGTTGACCGCGAGGAGGGTGCTAAGCAACGCTTCGCAGATCAGGGCATTCCGTTTTATTCTCTTCTGACGCTGCGGGAACTTGAAGAACACCTTGGGTGACGTAAAACTGTCCTGTAGCCGTGATGATGTCAACTTCTTGCATGGTTTCCCAGCCAGTTAAACCCCGAACAAGCACCCCTAGTTCGGGGTGCTTTCCCCTGAGCCATCGTCTGACGTGCTTGTAGCTACCTTTTTGGTGAATCACTTCTTCGCCCAGGATTTCAGGCTTGTCCACCTCAACCTCCTGCACTGTTTCCAAGCCAGTGTAACCGCGAATGATCTTGCCTAGCTCAGGATGCTCACCTCTGAGCCAGCGTCGAACGCGCTTGTGGTTTCCGTTCCTCTCGATGACTTTTTCACTCAGAATCTCTACTACCATATAGCACTCCTTCAAATAGGACTCCTTCGAGAAGGGACCGTGGTATATAGGCATCATTCATTATAACACCTCTGTGTGAAAGATCAAGGACCATGTACGTTTTCGCTGTAGGTATGGAGCGCTGTGGCACCCACAGCATCGTGAATATCATCAGAAGTGCCTGCAAGGTGCCGAATTACGTCGTCCATGAAGGCGTTCCTTTTCTTTGCCGCGAGGCGAAGCTGATTTTTGAAGGAAAGGACTTTCGTACCGAGAGCCTAAAAGAGAAGATACGCCTTTTTCGTAAAAAAAGCAAGGAGTGTAGATTGGTTTGTGAGGCGAATCACCGGCTTGGCTATTTCATCACCTTCCTGATGAGGGAGTTTGCCCCTAACTGTAAGTTCATCTTTTCTGTACGCGACCCTTTAGCAACGATAACCTCCAGACTTTCGATTTGGTCACATTATCCCGACTTCATAAACAAATATCCCGACTTCTACAAGAAAAAGATCACAGAGCTTCAGCCGCCTTACGACTTCAATGAATACCGAATCACCCCACCGAAGTCCTTTGAGAAGAAGTCTTTGATAGAACTGTACATTTGGGAGTGGCTTGAGAATTACAAGTTCGTCAGGAGAGAACTTGCCTGTGTCTCAAGACAAAATAGATTGATTATCTTCACTGAAGATATTACCAATCGGTTCGATCACATCCTTGGTTTCATCGGCATGGAATACTTCAAGGTTAATGCCGAGGTGATGGGATATGCCAGGGTTAAAAGTGATAGTGTCTATGTGCAGCCAGGGGAGAAGGAAACAGATGTTTTCATCACCCGCAATAGAGACTCCCAAAGCGATGAGACAATACTCTTTGCCAAAAAAGAGGTGCTAAGCTGCAAGGGGTTGATTGCCAACGAAATAATCAAGGGACTATCTAAACTAGATAATGATATGGACGATGATTTGATTGGCATGGACAAGCGAATTATCAACCTCTTCCAGACGAAGATGTATTAACATGAATTTCTATGTTTACAGTGAAGATGAAATAAGCGGTGCTATCAGGGCGGTCATGAAACATTTAGAGGATATCGGGATGGCAGATCAGTTCTCCTTTGCAACCGATAAGTGTGAAGCACCAGATATTTCCTACAACTGGTACAACCTCTTTGGCTTAATTGCCGGTGACTTCCACCACTTCAATGTGACCTACCCTTCCGGGGCTGCTTGGAATCGTAAAGTACATGAGTTGCTGTTTAAGGAGATGTTTCCGCCGGTCAAGCCGATACAAGCGGACTATTTCCTGGTTCCACTAACTATCATCTATGGCGATCCATTTACACCCAAGCAAACCAAAAAAGATTTCGATGAGTTGATTATTTCACGCCTCTGTAGCCACCTTCTTTATTGGCAGCACCACAAGGGGAAGCATGTTTTCTTCATAACAGGAGACTCCCATGACCAAGTAGACGTACTAAGGGATAGCATAGTTTTTAGACCATCGTGTCACAAAGATAGTAACGACCATGTACTCTACTATGATGTCATCCTTGATATGTCAGAAGTCAGACCTATCGAGTATTGCACGAATCGTTGCGCCTTCGTAGGGTGTTTAGAGACTCACCCTCTACGCAGGACATTGCCGATAGCCATCGACAAGGTTGGGGGCAACAAGATTTTTGAATCTACCCCCAACTTCTTCAACCTTCTGCCAAGGCGTACCCAAGAGAACATGCAGTTGCGATGGATTGAAGCGCTCAATAGCTCTGAATTCATTATCGCTCCAAGGGGGTGTGGTTTAACATCTATTCGATTCTTTGAGGCACTGGCGTTCGGTAGGATACCTGTGTTAATCGCCGATGATACCAAGTTGCCGATAACGGATCGCTTGAATTATGACGATTTCGTTGTCCGGGTGCCAGAGGGAGAGATAGAGAATTTAGCCGACTTCATTGAGGATTTTAGAGCCACACATGACTTACAAAAGTCGTCCAAGTTAGCCAGAGACGCATGGGAAGAATACCTCTCTGGCGGCAAGTTGAGGAGGTATTTAGAACTGTCCCTGCCTCCCGCACTCACTGTCAACAAGCATAAGGTGTTTTGAACATGAACATTACTGAGACGAACAAAACTAGAATCCAAGCATTGATGAAGATCGCCAGTGAGCAAGTCGCTGGCATCGACAGTCTTTCGATTCAGATAAATGATGGCTTCGATATTGAACCCTTCGTGCCTTATCTTATTAACGATCAATGGCCACTTGCTGTTGATCCACTTCTCATTGCCGACCCCAATTCCGAGGAGGATAAGACATCTCGCGCCCACGGCATCTTGAGTATTGTGGTCACAGATCCTGTTACCGGCAAGTTCCTCGACTTTGGCTGCGGTGAAGGGCATGTGGTGGCGCAGGTGGCTACCACAGCTTCTCTGTCTGTAGGTTATGATCCGGTCCAACAGGGAAGCTGGAGTAACTTTAAGCCAGCCTCCAATATGGTCTTCACAACGACGTGGGATGATGTTGTCAAACGCGGACCTTATGATGCCATCCTTATTTATGATGTTTTAGATCACCTCAAGGACGAAGCTGAGGCTGTAGACTCATTGAAGAAGGTGAAATCCGTCTTAACGGACAATGGTAAGGTGTATGTGAGATGCCATCCCTGGTGTTCACGTCATGGGACGCACCTTTACCTGTCGGTCAATAAGGCATACCTGCACTTGTGTCTCAGCGAGAAGTCACTGGATGCATTGGGTTACAAGTATTTGCACACCATAAAGGTGATTCATCCTCTTCAAACCTATGGGAAGTGGCTCCAGTCTGCGGGCTTCGACACTCCGTTGTCATTGAACATTATCCCAGAGGGCGTCGAGGCTTTTTTCAAACAACCAGCCCTTGCTGCCCTCGTCAAAAGCAATTGGAAGGATTCCCCAGAGGAGAACTTTTCCTCTGGGAAGGATTACCCGGAATGGCAGATGAGGCAGCAGTTCGTGGACTATGTTCTGGAAAACAAAAAACACATAGTCGTTTAATTTCACTTGATTCTAGCCTGAACCGATATATAATGTGTTCGTGGCTTAACTATTTTTCTCAAAGGAGGCTACTATGAGCCAGAAACACAATCAGAGAGGTCATGTCGCTCCCGCTTATCAACAGGGCTGTCTTTGAGAACGCTCGCGAACTGATCATTGAGATCCAGTTTGGCGAGGGTGGACAAGACAGCAAGTTGTTCGTCAACGACTTGATGTCTGCGTACATCAAGTACGGCACGTCTCTGGGTTTTCAAGTCGAAACTCTCACTTCCGAAGTCGGACACTCCATCCTCAAGTTCATTGGGAAGGGCGTTTGGAACGCATTCCAGCACGAACCAGGGAAACACTGCGTACAACGAGTGCCTCCCACGGAGCGTGGTGGTAGGCGACAGACTTCTATGATTTCTGTGGCAGTCCTACCTTTGCCGCCAGAGAACCGCGAGGCACCTTTGCGTGAGCAAGACTTGGAAGTCATCTGTCAAACCGGCAAGCAGAAAGCTGGCGGACAAAACACAAACAAAGTGGCAAGTGCTGTCAGGATGAAGCACAAGCCTACAGGTTTGTCTGTTTTCATCAACGGTCGAGATCAGGGACAAAACAAAAAGGAAGCCTTGCGTATTCTCACCGCTAGAGTCAACAAACTCAAGCGAGATAAAGAAATGTCCTCTTACAAGGACAATCGCAAGTGCCAACTCGGAAATGGTGGCAGAGGTGATAAGGTGAGAACGTACAACTTCATCCGTGGGGATGTAACTGATCACCGACTCAACACCCAGACTACTAACATCAAGGAAGTCATGAAGGGCAACCTCAACCTCGTCTTAGAAGGTGAACGCGAGTAATCATACTGAATCTCCGAAAAGTTGGTATGGGCACCCCTATATACAGTGGATTGACCCATACCAACAACGGAGGTTCCTATGACGTGGTTTACCAATTTCGTTAACTGGCTCGTTTCTTTCTTTGTCGCTGCGCCGGCTGTCATTGAAGAACTCCAGCCAGTCGTTACTGAGGGCGAAGCTCTGGTCACTGACTTGAGCGATGTTGTCAAGGATTTGAAGGCTAACAACCTTGCCAGCGTGGTCACTGATGCCCAGGCTGTCCTGAATGATGCTAAGAAGTTCGTTGCCGACGTTGAAGTCGTCGTTAACCAATTGAAGCAGAAGCAGCAGCCGAAGGCTAAGTAACGCCGCCATGTTTGCACCGGGGAGCTTCGGCTCCCCGTATTTTTTCCCCGGAGGTGCTATGAATTTTCTATCCATCTTGTCGGCGGTCTTTACCTTCCTGAATGGAAAGAAGACCTATCTTGCTTCTGCCGGCTTTCTTGTCCTTGCAATCATCCAGCTTATCGGGGGTCAGTATCTTACAGCCTTTCAATCCTTCATGGCTGCTCTGGGTGCAGTAGGTGTAAGACACGCTATCTCAAAGCACAGCGATGCAATGAAGCAATTGACTGATGTGATCAACAAGAAGTAACAAAAAAGCCCCCATTTCGGGGGCTTTTTTTACGCCTTGAAAATGTCTACCCACTTCTTTTTCAGGTAGGGGATGATAATCTCATCTGCCTTCCGCTTCAAGTCGTCAATGGTTCCATCATTTCTGATGAATAGGTCAAAAGGTATCTCCATCCCAGGACTAATCTCTCCTTCAAACGGCGTCCAACGAGTATCTCCTGTTCCCCAGGACTGCGAACTGAGACACTTTGTAATGAAGGGCATGAACTCCTGCTCGGAGGGGTTGTCGATGTTGTTCATATAACCGTCACGCCACAGGAGGATGGTGATACCACCTTGCTCTCTGATGTATTTGGTTTCATTAACGTAACGGCAATCAGAGATGATCTGGTGGTTATCCTGACCCACGAAAGCCTGTTCGATCCAGATGTTCGGCTGCATCTGGCGGAAGCCGTCACCAATAGTAATGAGGCATTGGCGGATGTTCTTTTTGAAACCGGGCGGCGGCACCTCAATTCTCTTCCACTTCTCAATGAACTCACGGTCCTTATTGAAAGCCCTCTCAAAGGTTTCCTTGACCTTGTTGGCGAAGGCATTCCTTTTCCAGTTGGTGTGGCACAACTCATTGAGTTGGGTAGCAAGGTAGTTGGCGGTTTCATCTTTGCCATTGGCAAGCTGACCGCCGATTCCGATGGTTTTGAATTCCATGATAGCTCCAGGGTTTAATCGTAATGGGGATCGGTGAGGAATCGTCCGGTGTCTATACTGCGCAGTTGCCACTCGTAATGATTAGCAGCTTCGACAAACTCTCGGAGCTTGTTGTAAATTTCCAAGACCCCCAGCTTCTGCATTTTTTCGTAGTTACGGGTGTTGGTCTTGGTGCCGGTCTGTTTCTCGACAAACTCCATCAACTGACGAGCTTCTGCCGTTGTGATGACTGCGAAGTCGAATGGTAGTAACATTTTGACATCTTCGTCTGTGTCTATCCTTTTTGCAAGAGGTGTCGCTACCATAAGGCATGGACAACTATGATTCACTCCCTGATTTGAAGATGACCGCTCTTGCCCTTCTATTTCAAATGAAGTGGCACTGCCCGACAGTACACAAATCAAATGATTTCGTGGTAAAAGAGACGCTCGCCTACTTTGCTTCCATACTGGAAGATGACGACATCGGTTACTTTTATGATCCCAAGGCACCTAAAGACCTTTGTACGAATCCTGGTGAACTGGTAGGCAAGATAGCCAATTCCCGACTCCCTTACGGGTTCAACTTCGGTCGGGCAGTAGATCAATTCGTACTGATGTTGAACTCAATAGATGAGCAAGACTACAACAAAATTGGTGTTGTGGTGTCTGATTGCCTGGTGAAAACAGATGCCGATGAGTTGATGAAAAAAGTGGCAACTATTGAAGGTGCTAAGACTTACGTTTTCAGCATTGGCGGCTGTGCGGTGACAGATGGCATCATCCACTTGGAAGATGCACTAGAGTTGAAGGAGGGTCTGAATCGAGTGGGTGCATCTTTGGGATTCAGATGATTTTCATGTCTGGATGGATAAATACTCATGGTGTCGTATCCCCAAACACGGAGGTAATCATGAAGATTTTTGTAGCGTGTTTGTTGGGGCTTTTGACGTTCACTACGGCGTTCGTGGTGTACGAGTCTGTCGCCCCGACAACTAACGAGGTGAGCGTCGATGATCAGTATGGTGGTCCTTTCCGCCACATGCACCAGCGCCACAAACAGAAAAGACAACTACGTCGCCAGCGTCACCACAAGAAGGTAGACGTGATCACTGTAGACGGGCAGCAGTATGTCGTTGAGAGCGACGAGTAACTTACGGAAAGCCACAGGAAACTGTGGCTTTCACATTTTTATCTCACTCTTTTTATTAAAGTTCAGAAGACGGGGTATGACTTTTCTCCACCAGTTGTCAGTGTTATACTTCTTATCGCACAACCACTGCCCGCTCTGGGCTATCTTGATTCTATCTCTTTCATTAGTCAAGTAGAGTTTTATTTTGAAGTACAGTTCTTCAAGGGTGTCAAACCGGGCGAGGTCTTCCCCATACTTAAAGTATTTGGTGGTGTGACTGTTGGTGTTCTCGATTACCATTGCGCCAGACAACATAGCCTCCAGCACACGACCCTTTAATCCTTGCCTGTGTAGATCGGGGTGAAATCTGTTGTTGGAGAAGTTAAGTATGATTTTGGTCCTACGCATGTAGGAATACATCATGTTGTAGTCGTCTATGATGCTCCAATCGTTGCCAACCACGAATACTGGAATTCCCTTGTTCAGCAGAAAGTGTAATACATCCCGTCTTTGTTCACAATCCACTCTTCCGAAAAATCCTATGTCGATATCCCTAAGACCCTCTGGTGGTCCTTTTCGTAGACTAAATGGAGTCCATATTGACATCTTATGCGAGTTATTAAAAGTTTGGTCGTCTAGTATGATGTGGAGGCAATCGTGGGTATTATCGATGATGTTGTAGAAGATATTGTAGTCGTACCACACCAGTCCAACTGGAAGCATCTTAGCTATCTTACTCAGCCAGGGACTGCCGCATATAGTATCAACGTGGGGCTGAGGAGATACCAATACAGCATCAACATATCCTATTTTGTCGATGTAATAGAGCAGAAACTCATCGATGCTTTTTCCCTGAAAGGTGCCACTTCTCCTATCAAAAGGTATCTCGACCATAGTGATGTTAAGGTCGGGCGGCACTAGATAGTGAAATCCCTCGCCTCTCAGGAAGAGAATTGTGCTAGGCATCGCTGATTTGGGTGCGATCATCTATGAAAGCCGAATACTTGATTTACCCAATCTGCCCCATAAGTGTCAATTAGGAAGCCACGGAACTCAGCAGCATCGGGGCTTGTACGAAGATGCTGGAGATATTGGTCATTGTCCCAATTGTAGTCGTCCAGTTTCTGCCCCGCCTTGTAGAGGTACATACTTCTCTCAAGGTTCCAGGCGAGAAATTCAAGTAACTGTTTGTTATCATAGTTAGGATCGTGCTTCTTCTGTGCGATGGCGACATAGGTCGCGTAAACACTGAATTCGAGAACGCTCCATCCTGAGTCATTTTTCCCAGGTTTGTAGGTGCCCTTGTTCATAAGCTCGATACCGCAGTCTGCTCCGTTACAATAGGCAACCCATTCGTCCCACAGGTAAATGGGTTGCCTATCCCAATCGTGTCGCTGTTGTACGAGATACAAATGAAATCTACTCTTCTTTAGAGAGTCAGGCACCATTCTGGCAATATCGGCAATACGGACGTTTGGCTGTTTGACCTTGACTGCCCGGTTGTTTCCTGGGTACAAGCAATAGTAGGTGTACTCACCCATCTGGTTCTGGGTGTTGTTGAGGTGCGAGTGGATTCCATGAGTTGTCTCATGCGCCCAGGTGTTTTTATCAGAGAATCGGTATCGAGTACCCATTGACTCTGGTAAATGGTTTTCAATGTCTGTTAAAACCTTGCCCCAGGTTGGGTCACTGAGGTTTTTGAGGGGCTGGAAATCAAACCACTCCACCTGAGAGCCGGGGCGGGGTTTCTGCGGTGTCGGTAGGACCGGAGGATTGACCAAAGGAGGTATTGGTCCTACCGAAGGAACCTGGCGTTGTGTGCCAAAGAGTATCAGTAAGACGCAAAAAAGTGGTGTCAGGATTAGTAATAGTAACCCTTTTCTCATGCGGTAGATAGTGTTTGGGGTTACAGAATTGGTTTCAAAGAGGATACTTACGACATGGCTATCAAAGGCAACTACTGGCTCGATTTGATCGAGAAAGAGAAGAATCTCAAGAAGGAGATCGAGTTAACAATCCGCAAGTCGATTGGCAAGAAGTTCTACGACTACGCCAATATGACCTATGAGATCAAGGAAGACATCAAAACGCAGTTGGAGAACTACGGCGTGAAGCATCACATGGGAATCTTTAACCTTGAATACGACCTCGACCTCAAGTATGACTCCAACTTCATCTTGACGGGGTTTGAGATTAAATCTGTCTACCTGAACGAGGATGTTTGGTAATGCGGATCGCATTCCTGCACAAAGGCACTGGTTACGGAGGCACGGACCACCAAGCGGAGTTGCTTAAGGATGAGCTAAGACGCTTGGGGTATATTGTTGACCATTTTACCAAACCGACTGATCTGAGTGTTTTCGACATCGCCGTCTTGTTACACCTCAACATACCAGACACCAAAGACTTCTATTTGAACTGCAAGGCTTACAACAAGCCCTATGTGGTCAAAACCATTTGGTCGGTGTGGGATGCTCTTGATTTCGTCTATCAAATAGCCCAGGACGCCAGTGTTCTCTTCTGTGAATCTCCTAAAGAGAAGACGATACTAATAGAGAAGTTGTCTCGCCAGGTGCCGAATGTAGCTGGCAAGATAAAGATAGTTCTCCCCGCCGTGGACCCTGTTTTCAAAGATGTGGGAAAGCCGGTTAACGAGCGACGGCTTGTTCATTGTAATGGTCGTTATGTCCCTAAAAAGCGAATGCTGGATGTTCTCTGCGCCTGTAAAGACCTGAATCTGCCAGTGTCCGTATCTGGATATCCACAGGTGGAGAGTTACTACAAAGAGTGCTTGGATGTTGGATATGGCAAAGTGCTTGGTGAGCTTGGCAAGTCTGACCTGTGTGATCTACTTAATGAGACTAGACTCTATGCCACCGCCTCAGAGATAGAGATTTGCAGCGCCAGTGTATCAGAGGCTATCGCCTGTGGATGCAAAGTGCTATCTTCTGATAGATATCACCCTGGTAATTCCAACTTCACAAGAGCAGGCTATTTCACCTACGATGGCAGCGACGAGAACTTGAAGGATGCCCTTAAGGAGGCTTACTGTTCTGATTGTAGTCAGGAAAACGTGTTTTGGACCCCGGCTATGTTAGCCGATTCCTATCATAAAGTCTTTCTGAAAGTCACCAAGAAGCTTAAGTTCTTATGATCTCTTTCTATACGACCTGTAAGGGGCGTCTTTCTTACTTGAAACAAACACTGCCCCATAACATTCAAAGCATTATCGAGTCTGGGGTTAAAGCCGAGGTGGTAGTTTTAGACTACGCCTCACCCGATGGCTTACTGGATTGGATCAAAGAAACCCAAATAGCCAACATTCAATCTGGTGTTGTGAATTATTATCGCTACGCAGTCCAAGGTGATTTCCATATTGCTCACGCCAAGAATATAGCTGCCTCTGTTAGTTTGTATGATATCATTTGCGGCGTGGATGCTGATCACTTCATTTCCACCAAGTTCATTAAGAATATCTCTAGACTGGCAGATGGAGAATTCATTTCAGTGTGTGAAGATGAATTACATCCACACAGCCTCTGGGGTTGTGTTGTGTGTCATAAACAAAGCTTCCAGATGGTAGGGGGTTACAACGAAGACATGATAGGATACGGTTTTGATGATCGAGATTTCGTCAGAAGGCTTAGGAAGCTGGGATTGAAACAGCGTCCGTGGGGTGGGAAGGTAGACTTTCTACAGAACACGCGAGCCGAGAGAATCAACCACTACAGTAACAAAGACATAATTGGCATGTCTAAAAAGAACGAGGCGATCATGAACAGTGCGCCGATGGTAGTGAACACTAGCAGGGATTGGGGCAAAGCCACCCTCATCAGGAATTTTGCAACAAGACTGTCTTGTTCGCGTGGCTTATACAAACCTATTACAATGGTTTAGAGGAAGATTACTTCGGGTTTTACCATCCTGGCAATTCGACACCACGCCCTTTCTGGAATGGCATTCACCTCCCAAAGCTTAGGTGAATTGATCTTAAAGGTTTTTAGATTGGGTATGCCCCATTCGATGTCAAACACATCACTAAACCCCACACCCACGACGAGATATGGTTTGCCAGCCCTGATCAGGGTTATAGTTTCTATCAGCGCCCGGTACTGGTTTTTAATATCACCCATGTCGGAGATCGTATCAATGTCTGACTTCTTGTGGATGAACAGCAGCTTATCTTCATCATTTCTTATGCTATTCATGAAGGTCTGTATGTCTGATTCCAACCTCTCCCTGAAGGGTAAGTAACTAGCTTCCAGTGGTTTGTCTTTAGGGAAGACGTGGAAGGTTTCTCCATTGATTAACCTATCAACAACGCGGAGATATTTATTAGCGTGGTGAAAGTAAGGGGGCAGGGGGTCAAGAACTTGCAGGTTTTCTAATTTGAACATATCGAACATATTGGTGGTCAAGAGGTACAAAAGCGAGGACAGGGCGATCCCCTTGTCGTTGAACGGACCCTCTACAGGGATGTCAAACGTCCTCATCCTCCAGATACATTCGCAGTCCTCTCCCAGATTGAATACTCTCTTGAATTTTAACATACTACCTTATGATATGAACTTTCCGTACTCTTTGTCTGTACTTGACGATAGGTTGATGGCAAACTGGCGGTGTCGATTTTCTGCCACTGGAGGTTATGATCGTTCCATCCGAGAAAACGTCTGGAGAAGACACCAAGCAGAGGAAAACAAAGAACTTTCTCTGTGGGGGCAAGATGGCACCTGGAGGCGAAGACTGTTATTCTTCCACGATCAGTATGACATCCATGACAATCATTTTTGTTTAGATTCTTCTTACATCTTCACCAACACGAATGCTCCCCAAAGTGAAGTGCTGCGGCATCTTGTTCGGCTCATGTACCATGCGGGGAGGGGTGGTTGGGAGATGGACAAGAATAAGGACGACTACAAGCTACTCTCCCGTCAGGATTTGGTTTGTGAGATGGTGATTTACGAAGACAACCACGATCACTCTTACCTTAACTTGGACGTGACCGTCCGTAGCAAATTAGTGACAGTGGGTATTGACTTGATTGCCCGCCCCTGGACGATATTCCGCACCGGAATCAGAAAGAAGTTGAGTCCAGGTACACCGACTCTTATCGGGGCAGAAGACTTGAAGCCGTATCTCCCCGCAGTAGTCGCACTTGGCTGCGGTCCCTCTATTGAGGCTGGGATACCACCGCTTAATTACCTACACAGCGTTTACTGTCTGAGTCGTCCTGATGGCAAGTTTGTTCTGAAGCCAGAAGACGACAACTTTATGGCGTCCTTGTTGAAAGACCCTGAAGAAAAATATCGATCAATGACCGCCATTCACAGGGCTTGCTTGAAAGCCGAGCCAACTGCTTTCTACTGCAACTTAAAGAAGCTGCATGATGCCGGGCATGTGGTCGGACCCATCATCACCAATAACTTCGATGGTCTTTGCTTGAGTGTCGGACTTCCTGAACTCCCAATGAGACAATTTGATAAGGAAGGGGTTTATCCAGACCTCGACTTTCGCCCAGACGCAAAGTCTCTTCTGGTTATCGGCTCCCACGCTGATCGTAGAGGCGTAGAAGCGAGCGCCAGGAAGAAGGGACTTAAGATCATTTACATTGATCCATGCGGTTATGAAGAGGTGCCTTATCCCCTGGAAGCCCCGCAAGACAATGATCTTCTATTCTGTAGACCAGCATCTTTGGCTATGTCTGAATTTTGTAAAGCTCTAGGGCTTGTGTGATTTCGTCTTCGCTTCGACTTTGATACCACTCCAAGGTTTCCCAAAGTGCAGTCTTCCACTTGGTTAAAGCCATTGGGAATAGTGTAAAGAACCTAGAGGATGCTTTGGTTGCTTTGCTGGGGTCTTCCCCTGGACGCATGGGTAGTGACTCTATGTCGGCTCCGTTTTTGAAGAAGGTATTGATGTCTTCTGCCACTTCCCTGACGGTCATTGGGTGCCCACCGAAGTCAAGGATTTCCTTGATGTCTGATCGTATGAACCGGACGATACCCTCTGCTGCGTCTTTGGCATAAAGCATATCGACAACTTGACTGCCATCTCCATAAACTTGCAATGGTAAACCCTTCATGGCACGCAATGAAAAGGCGGGCAGCATTCTCTTAATAGGCACCATCGCTTGCCCTGGTCCGAAGATGTTGAAGCAACGGAGTATCTTGACATTGGGGAAGAGATACATCGTGTCCTCGATGAACTTCTTGGTCAGCGTGTAAATGTTATGTGAACTGATGGGCTTGGAGGGGAAGAATACCCTTGGCACGTCCTTGGCTGCCTGGAACATCTTCAAGGTGTTCAAGATGTTCTGCTCTACAGCTACATGAGGACATCTTTCTAGTTCACTGGTGCCGACAATTCCAGCACAGTGATAGAATTCATCGACGCTCTGGAACATCTTCGCCAGTTCCTCAACATCGCGACGGTCGAGGTCATAGTCATCCTTGTCTGTCGCGATGACAATGTGTCCTTGTCCTTCTAGGTGCTTGGCAATGGCACTCCCCAGGAAGCCTCTGCCGCCAGTTACAATGCATTTCATGCCTTATGGGAGTTTTGTGAAAAAAAATCAGATCACTTGCGTAAAGAAAAAAGTATGCTATCATAGATAATGTCGAGGACGAGCGTTCGTCCGAGAGAGAGTAGAGAGTAGTTAGAGTTAAGAGGAGGTATCATGTCCTACCAGCAGAAGCTGGATGAAGCCCGTGCGCTTCTTGTCCAGTACAACTCTCAGATGCCCGCCGAAGCGGGTCGTGTCGATGTCGAAAAGTTCTTCCAGAATCTAACCAATGCGGGTGGCACCACCGACGCTGGCTTGTCTCAGTGCATGTGGGAAGACTTGCAGGAATTCGGCTTGCCGAAGCTCTTGGCTCGTCAGGTTGCCAACATCTTCCGCACGAAGGATAAGGTTGAAAAGCCTGTCCTGAAGCGTTCCAATGTGGAGGCGATGTCTGTGGGCGATTTGATCTCCCACTATGATCCCCGCACCCCGGCGAGTTTAGTCACTTCCCGCCTCAGTGAACTTCTGGGCGAACATCGTTTCATTGTCTTCAATACGGATGGTACGGTGAATGCCACTGTCAGCACCAAGCTGGCTACCGAGATCCTTGATGGATACCCGGAGCGTGAACTGTATACGGTCGATGACGTTCCCACGAAGACCTATCGTGTTGGCGAGCGTCCCGATCAATCCTTCGATGAAAACCCGCTTTATCCCGGTCGTGTTCTGCGCCCGGATGGTGACTGCGACCAGACCAACCGCTCTTGGAGTGGTGTGCCTCTGGAAGTCAAGCAGGTTCTTTATCTTGCGGTCGCCAAGACTGGCGAGGTGAAGATCGACTCCATCCATGAAGCCCATGACGTGATGGATCTCGTTGTTGGCAAGGCGGATGCGGAGGCGCTCAAGACGGTGCGCCGTCGCTACACCAAGGCTACCGCGCTCCTCAAGGAGTTGCAGCAGCAGAGCAAGGCTCCTGCCCTCAAGATTTTCAAGAAGACGGCGGGAGACACCAAGAAGAACGACCCGTTTGGCACGCATCGCACCTATTGATGCAACCACACCAGCCCCGAATGTTATCGGGGCTGGTGTTTTTCTCCAAAACACCAATCTGAGAGGTAAACATGGCTAAGAAGAAAGAAGCCCACAACTTCGCCGGCTCCAGCTACGACAATGAGTCGGTGATGACGATCAACGATCTCCACTGCGTCTTTAACATGCCGAAGGCGCTCAAATCCAACCTTGTCGAGGGCAAGGAAGTTTCCCAAGGTCTACCGCCTTACGGCGTGCGTAAGGCTTTCAAGGTCGATGAGTACACCTGCCCGACCAACTGGATGCATGGCAGTAATCTGGCGAGCAGCTACTTTGTTCCCATTGAGACGGAACATGGTATGTGGCTCGACTTCAACCGTAATTGGGGTCACAAACACCACGTCGCCATCTTGATCTCTGTCCAGGGCGTTAACCCGCTCGATGGTCAGTCGATGGTGGAAGGTGCCCTGAACCTACGTCAGTACAAGACCAAGTGTCCTGTGCATGATATCGAGTTCGGTGCCGACCGCCACTGCGAGAAGTGCGGCTACAAATGGGTGCCGCAAAACTACCTTGCCACCACCGGCACGCCCAATGGCTTATTGTGGCTCGATGGCTTCCTTGCGGAGGATGGTGTGGTTCGTCAGTATTACTTCACTGAGGAAGAAGTGAAGGGCGTTGCACACCAGATCATCGGTGCCGAGAAGAAGGTATACTCTATTGGTATCGCCTTTTATCTGAGCAAGGAACCCAAGCCTGTCTCGCCCGTTGTCACTCGCGGTGGTGTTGAACCTTGGTATGCGCCAGAGGGTTATGGACTTTTGAAGTCACCGTACCCCGACAACTACTACAACCCCTCCTACGCTACTGGTGGTCTAGAAGCACTCAATATGTGCGATGCCGGGGGCGCGGCTTCTGCTTCTTGGTCTGCCAAAGGTTCTAAGGAGTTGAAAATGGCAGTGTCCAACAGGAATAATGGCAAGAGAATGCTCAGCAGGAGTAGGGGCATCAGTGGACAGAGCGTGGGAGGAACCACGCCTGACTGTGTACCCGATGACCTGATTGGCACCGACCGCGAGTTTGATGCTGAGATGGAAGATGCTGGCGGCGAGATGATGAAGCAGTTGGACATCGCTGCCGGTGCCAAGATCGACCAGAAGGTCTACCTTGACCCGAACGATTTGGACTTCTGGCAGGAGAAGCCGGCTGGTATGCTGTACATCAACTACTGTCCTTCTGAGCAGGCAATTGCTATCATCACAAAGGGCAAGAAGGATCTCACCAAGGGCGGCGAAGGTTTCCTTGCTGGCTTGAGCGCTGGGAGGTAACTATATGAGGATTGGTGATACCATTCCTGTCGAGCCAGGATTTAGGGATGGGCGTCCGATCTACTGGTGGCGTGTGGAGTGGGACGAAGAGTATTTCGCCAATGTTGAGGCGTGTACTGCTGATGAAGCGGTTGAAAAGGCTATCGTCATGTTACATAGCAAAACGCCGCCTAAATTGGTGAGTATTATCAAAGAATGGGTGGTTGTTGGATAACATGGGACGGAAGTTTGTCGATCAACAGCCAGGCGAAGAGTTGACGTTTTGCGAGGGCTATAAGCCCTTGCGGGACGCCAATAAACTACTTAAACGCCACGGACTTGTAATCCGCTGGCGTGGACACCCAGACATGGGTGATCAGGTTTTTATCCGAATCGAAAGGTTGCCTGAGAAACAAAAGAAGTAACCGTTTGCTCGCAAAGCGACGGCGAGGAAAGGGCGAGTCCAAGTGACTCGCCCTTTTCATTTGATATTCTGTGAAAAGGTGCTATAATACCTGTAGAAGAACGAAAAGTAGAACAGGTCGCCCATTGGGGGCGGCTAAACAAGAGGAAAGAAAATGAGTTTTTATGGAAAGAGGCTTAGTGGCAACGTGTTTGTCACTGGCGATTATCACTTCAACCACGGTAACATCATCCGTTACTGTAACCGTCCCTTCCGCGATTCACGCGAGATGGACGGCTATCTCATCAAGAACACGAACAATTTGGTGAAGCCGAAAGACACTCTCATCTGTGTGGGTGACTTTGTGTTCCCTGGACGGGATGACCCGTATCAGGCGGCGAAGAAGTACCGTGAGCAGATTTCCTGCGAAAACGTGTACTTCGTCTGGGGCAACCATGACCGTCGCCCCGATCAAGACCAGATTATGCAAGCGTTCTATGGCTTGCAGAAGATTAAGATGCCCCTGGATCACGGCAGAAGGCGAGTCGATGACCTGGGTGTTGAGGAACTCCGCGAGATCGTGGAGGAACTGCGTCAGGTTCAGGACTTTGCCTGGAGTATCCGCAATGTGGGCTTCCAAAAACTCTTCAAGGGATGTTATGATCTCTTTGAGTTTGAGGTAAACGGCAAGCAGGCGGTCGCTGGGCACTATGCCTACCGTGTATGGAACAAGAGCCACCACGGACGCCTCCACCTGTACGGGCACAGCCACTACAGCTTGCCCGATGACCCCGACGCCCTTTCTATGGACGTGGGCGTCGATGCCGCTGCACATTATCTCTCCAAGGATGGTGGTGCGACCCTCAACAAGGAGGATTATCGCCCCTTGGCTTGGAATGAGGTTCTTTCTCACATGAGTAAGAAGAACTTCAAACCTATCGATCACCACGGTAGAGAGTAATGGAAAAGCACTGCATCACTTGCAAACATTTGGAAGTTGATGAGGAACAGACAAAGCAATTGGGCAAGGCTGTTATCTTCTGTAATCGCCTTGCAGAAGATAGTAACAACCCAATTGCTCACGTCCTTAGTTGTTCTGTGGGTTCTTTTCTTGTGTTGAAGCCCAAAAAGTTTGGTTGCGTTCTACATGAGGAAAAGTGATGAACATGCTACAAGAACTTCAGAATGCCCTGGAGTTACTTCCAGACCTTCTCAATAAGCGGGAAGCCTGGGACAGTTTGGTCGTTAACCGTCGCAAGCCGCACACCTATAGGGTGTTCACCCATCTCTCCAACGGGTTTCGTGTCTGCCTGCACAAGTTCACCACTTGTCACCAACATGAAGCTTTCCCCCATCCGCATCCTTGGGCTGGAGCGTTTCTTTTGCTCCAGGGCAAGTACAAGATGACAGTGGGGCACTCCCCAGACCGCTTCAGTCCTCCTGATAAGGTCATGGAGATGATTTTGACGCCGGGTTGTATGTATGAGATCATAGAGCCTCATACATGGCACGCTGTTATCCCCCTGGAAACCACCTACACCATCATGGTGAATGGAGAACCTTGGGACGTTGCGACTGCACACAAGGATGTACGCACCACGAAGGGTAAGGACTTGGACAAGATGCCAGAGGATGAGTTGATCGCGCATCTGGCTCACTTTAAGAAGCTGTTGAAAAGCTACAAATGACCATCACGATTGGTTGGTGGGCGATACCATTGGTGGTATCGCTCATCCTCTTCCTCATTATGACCCGCCCCAACCGAAACGCTCCTTCAGGTGGTGGCTGGTGGAGCATTGATCCCACGCCACTGTTCCGCATGTTGTGGTTGATACCAATCCTGCTGACGTGGATCGTTTATCTGGCAATTGTTGCGTTGACAAAGTAGGAGCTATGGACCCCTATCTGCTACTGATCCCGGTGTTTATCATCTATGTTATCGGCTCTGCGCTGTCCTACATAGATGCCTTACGCCGGGCTTGGTGGTATGCGCCACTATTTGCGATCCTTGGCGTTGTAACCACCTATCTTTTTGCTTGGGCTGCAAAGCTGCTCGATAACAAGGAGAAGATTTACGTCTTCAGCCTTTGTTACGACACGGCAATGATGATAGCCTATTATCTCCTTCCACTGTTAATCTTCTCAACCCGTCCGTCCACTGGTGTTGTCATTGGAACTTCACTGGTGGTGATTGGACTTTTCGTCGTAAAGGTGTACGGATGATCGAAGAAGTTGTTGGCACACCGAAAAAGGGCTTGATCCTTCTTGCCTGCCGTGGTGGTGCGCCTGAAGCCTTGTTGCACCCTTACAAGGGCAATGTAAAGAACTGCGTTATCTGGTCTTTGGCTGGACCGGAGGGGCAGTGGTATCCGGCTCCCAAGGGCACACATGATCAGAAAGAAGCCTTGGAGGGGCTTCCCAAGTCCGTAAAGATGATTGATAATCTCATCAACAAGATGATGAAACAGTACAGCCTCCTTCGCAGGGACATCTACCTCGCCGGTCATTCAGCCGGTGCTGTAGTTGCCCTTCAAGTCGCCGCCCACTCCCATGAGCCTCTGGGCGGTGTTCACATGCATTGTGGTGCGATTCTTGACCCCTCCAGCCTCCCCAGGAACAATGGCACGCCCATCTTCGTCTTTCACAGTGAAAACGATCTGGTCTTTTCTTGGGACGAGCGTTATCTTCCAACTAAGGAAGCACTCATCAAGAACGGCTACCAGTGTGCCTTTGTTGAACGGCGTGACTATACTAACGGCGGTCACGCGGTAAGAAAAGAAGACATCAAAGCTGCTTGCAAGTGGATGGAGTGAAATGAAGACTAAACCCTGTCTTTTCGACCTTGATGGGACGCTCTGCGATCACACCGGGGCGTTGATGCGTGACCTTGCCAAGATTCAATCGCCCAATGATCCCCCCATTAAGCGTCATGATGACGACGAACCAGAATGGGTAAAGGAAAGAAAGCGACTGATCCGCTCCCAAAAGAATTGGTGGTTTAATCTTGAACCACTAGAACTCGGCTTCGACATTTACAATGTCGCCCGCGAGATTAAGTTTGAGCCACTCAATGTCCTCACCAAGGGACCGTGGACCTGTGCAAATGCTTGGAGTGAGAAGGTCGAGTGGTGTCGTTGGCACCTTCATGATGATGTTAAGATCACCATCTCTGAAGACAAGAGCATCGTCTATGGTCGCGTTCTGGTGGATGACTACATCCCCTACGTTGTTGGTTGGCTTAATCACCGTCCGCGTGGTGTGGTAATCATGGTGGCTCAACCAGAGAACGAGTTTTACGTCGAGGAAGCCGAGAAGTATTGCAAGAAGATTAAGAGCAGCGAGTCTCTCCACAACTTCATGAAAGCGTGCAAGGAGAGGCGTGTCATTCGTTATGATGGCTCTAACCTTCACGAAGTAAAATCACTGATGGAGTGGGCTTTCAACCGAGAATAGGAGGCTTTATGTTCGGTGGGGGCTTTGGTTTTTTAGTCTGCTTGGTGACTTCACTGTGCGGCGCAACAAGTTGGTGGTGGTTGCTGTGGGGCAGTCTCATCGGTGGGGCAATGGAGTTCTTTACCAGATTAGGCTGCGGAGAGGCGGTTGGCGATATCATCGAAAGCACCGTTGATATCATTTCTAGCGTGGGGGATGCAATTGGCAGCGATGGTGGCAGCAGCGGCGATTCTGGCGGTTGTGATTCGGGCAGCTTCAGCGACTCAGGTGGTGGAGGTGACTGGTAATGAAGGTGGTTAGTTTCTTTCACTGTTCGGTTTGCGATGAAAACCCCTGCTTCCTAAAGAGGAGAACGCAGATGAGCGACCAAAAGATTCTTGAGATTTACGGATGGGAGATGGAGTGCGAATCTCCCTTAGAGATTTGCTACACAGAAACCGGCGACCGCGCTACAGGCGTAGCTGCAAGGCTGGTGATTGAGTCTCTTCGCGCCGACCGTGCGGAGTACGAGGAGCAGGAAAGAAAACTGGACGCTTTCGGGAGATTGTAATGTCTATTGTCGAGAAGTATCGACATAATTACACTTATCCTGGTCATGCCCTGGTGATTGCTACCGTCATCATGGAGAAGTATCCTTCTTTCGCAGAAGCCAGGAACGGGGAGAAGTACGGCTTCCCAGAGGCTTTGGGTGATGATGACATCCCCGGTGCCGGGGGTTGTGTTTACTCTGCCCTGGATGTTCTTGCTAAAGAAGATGTGGAAGAGGCAATTGCCCTTGCCGACTACTTCTGGCGCGGCGCGTGTTCAGGATGCTACGCAGATCGCTATAATAAGGGCGCGGAGGAGGCAAAAGACCTAGAGCCTCTCTTCCGTGAGATGCGAACAAAGTGGAGATAACATGGCTGAGGAAGAACTAAAGAAGCCGGACATTGATGAGTATACCATCAGTGTTCGCGTAGAGGGTTATGGCGGTCTGTCAATGGATATGAGAATCCCAGCAAAAGATCCCGATGAGGCTTTTTCATTGGCTTGTAGCAGGGAGTTTAGGTATTCAGATGAAGACCCTTATGTCCTGATGGTAGTTGCTGACGATAAAGAACTATCGGCTCTTTGCACCTACGAGACGCTTGAAGAAGCCACCCTCCACGTCGGGACCATCACATCAGGGACGTGGATGTTAGTGCAGCGTGATTCCGAAGAGGAGGGTGAATCTATCGTCCTTAAAACTTCTGAGGACGAATGTTGATATTAAACCGCAGGTGGTGCGGGTGGGGTGGTGTCTACACTCTGCGCGGCATTGATAGGGGAAACGATCAATGCGATGATCCACAGTATCGGCAGACTCACAAAGGGGATTCCAGTCGCCATCAGTAGGAAATGCAGGAAAAGGATGAACCACCATCCCAACATGATGATCAATCCCTTGTCACTTTTCCCGGCGTAGATGTGTCCAACACCGAAGGTGCAGAGCAACAAACCAAAGAAGAACTCAAGAAGCCAGGCGGTTGTTCCAGATTTCATATTAGCTCCTTTTAGCTAAATGTTAACCGTACAGTGTATTTATCCCTCCAGCCCTTGTTTTCAATTCCCGCCAAGAGTTACTAAATATGCTGTATGGAGAACGACAACGACCTGTTCATCACGATTCATCTTGATGACGTGAAACCATTTCTCAACCCAAAAGACGCACAACGGGTAGTGCTGCGTTACTTGCATGACCAGGGGGTTGAGGGCGAAATTGGGTGCGACGACATCGGACCCTTTATTCGTTACTATCGACCTCCTGAAGAGGAGTTTGACAACTTCTCGCTTCAGTTTTACCACTTCATAACAAGCCACGGAAAATGATGCTCTGATGCATAGATACTCCTACAAAGGGAGGTAATCTATGAACAACAAAGAGCGGAGTATTCTTCTAGCAATCGTCTGTTTCATCGGACTCGGTGCCTGCATCTTATCGTACAAGCACGGTCCAATTGCGATCCCGTTTGCACAACAGCAGCAGACAGCCCCTCCAGGTTGGATGCCGCCTACGGCTCCCGTAGCCCCAGGCGTCGTCCCACAGCAGCAGACCCCTCCTTTCACCCAGCCGCAGCAGCAGCCACAGCAGCCACAGCAATTTGCGCCTCGCCGTAACTGCAACCCAGGAGGCTGAAGAAACAGCTAACGTGGACAGTTGCCCACGAAAAAAAGGATGCTAAGGCATCCTTTTTTTGTTGCTTTTTTATAAGTTGTAAATGAACGCCTATATAGGGTATCGTTTCAACAACGGAGGTGACAATGAATAGATTGGTATTGGTGTGTGCAGGAGTTGCGTTGCTCGTCTTCGGCGGGCTGGCTTTAATGAAGGGCAGTCAAAAGACTCTCCCTTACTATGTCCGGCAGCACGCTGCCCATGCTTCCCCTCTCACTTCGCCACAATCCATTTTCCTAGAGCCACCAACGGTCGATCAGATCAAGCAGGATTTGAGTGGCAAGACCATCACTATTGCTGGTCAAAACCATCAGTTCGCGGGACCGGAACTGAACTACATGAACATCCTAACCACAAACCCAGCAGCGAATGACGGCTTGGAGGTTGATGTTCAGATTTGTGCAGATGCCACCATTGTCAACAAGAAGGGCATCCTTGGCGTTCGCAAGACTTACACTCATGAGAACGTCTGTGGTTCCTTGAGGGTGTATTATGAGAGGAAGGACGGTAAGTGGACCTATCGTATGGCTGAGAACATCGATCTTCAAAAGATGCTCCACCCAAATACTAAGGCACCACCATCGGGTACGCAAGTTTTTCGCTACCCATCTCGTTAAACAAAACAGCCCCGTTAGAAGCGGGGCTTTTTTGTTTGGTCACGATATATCTACTTCGAGAAGTGATTACCTATTAGGTGAGAATAGGTTGTCCTTTGTGGGCTTCACGGTTAAAGACAAGGAAGTGTCTGGCAACAATCTCAACAATCCATTGCAGGTGCAGTCTGGTTGCGGCAATGTTACCTGTCTGCCAAGAGCATCTGTGGTGAATGTGTTGCACTTTTGGCTGGCTTGGGCAAGGAAGTAATTATTCGCGTATTCGCAGTAGTAATACTTGGTATTGGTTGCGTCGTAGTACACACCCTTGACAACAAAGGGGTTGCCAAATGGATCGTACACAATGGTTCCTGCCGTGTAGTCTGCCATGATGGTATTTATGACAATGCGTTTTGATTCTTATAAAACCAACTTAAAGCTGCTATCGAGTACCTTGGAAAATACAAATAGAGTATAGATAATTACGGCTATCGCGCCATCGGGTTATCGTACCCCCAAGGAGAAAATATGTCTAACGCTTTCGAGGAATTCGCAAAGTGCAAAGATGACTTTACATACTTTGCGAAGACCTATATCAAAATCACACATCCAAAACGCGGTTTAATCCCGTTTGAGATCCACGACTACCAAAAGAAGTTGGTGAAGACTTACGAAGATCAACGCTTCGTGATTGCTAAGAAGTTCCGTCAGGGTGGCATCACTACACTGACTGTGATGTGGCTTCTCTGGAAGTGCATGTTTGCATCTGAACAGAGAATCTTCTTCGCCTGTAAAACCAATCATGAAGCCATCCACGTTGGCAAACTGATTACTCTCGCTATTGACAATATGCCGGAATGGTTGAAGCCGCGCCTCACAGTGAACAACCAGCATGAGAAGAAGTTCGCCATGACTAACAGCCAGATTTACTTTGGTGTCTTTCATGCGGCTCGCAGTAAAGCCCTTACCCATCTTGTTGTTGATGAAGCCGCTTTTATCTCCAACATGGAAGAACACTGGAAGGCAATGTATCCTACCTTGTCCGTTGGGGGCAGGGCAATCATTCTGTCCACGGTTAACGGTTTTGGTAACTGGTTCGCTAATACATGGTTCGCCGCCGAGGAGGGCAAGAACCAGTTCTATACTGTGCAAATCGACTACTTTGAGCATCCCGACTATAACAATCAAGCCTGGGTTGATGCAATGAAGAAGAATTTGGGAGAGCTTGGTTGGCGTCAAGAGGTACTTGGCGACTTCATAATATATGACACCCCAGAGGTAGAAAAGATAGCTATAGAACATGCTCAGAGGCTCTCCGATTGGGAGCTTGGTCAGCGCGTGAGAAGCCTTGCCTGGAGGTTCAAGAGAAAGAAGAAGGACATCGAGTCCTATGCCTTCTTAATTGAGGCGTGGAAGAGGCTGTCCGACATGGTGTAAGTATTTTTCTCAGGTCTAGCCTATATACCTGCGAAGGCGACCTTGACCTGATTCGTTAATGGCTTGGTGCGGGATATCGCGGGTTATTCCCGACCAACAACGGATAAGGAGGAGTCTATGACATCCTTAATACCACGCAGAGAGGACTTCTTCTTCCCTCTGCAAAAAGAGTTTGATAAGCTGTTTGACGAGCTATTCGGTCCAAAACGTCTTCCATCTCTCCTGAACGGCGTTAAGTCGCGTTCAGGCTATCCGAAGCTTGACATCCTCGTTACGGATGGAAAGTATAGGATAGAGGTTGCTGTCCCTGGTGTTGAACCCGACGATCTTAAGATCGAAGTTCTCCCCAACAGTGACCACAGGTTGTTGCGACTCACAGGGAGGATGTCGCATGATTATCAGTATTCCAACGATACTGATTACTACTACCGAGAACTGACGCGCGCAAAGTTTCAGAGGGTGATTCGATTACCTGACGAGGTAAAAGGAGATCCTGAAGCAGTAGTAAAGAATGGAATGCTGACTCTAACATGGTCGTTAGAGAAGCCTCTTGAAGCTGAGGCGAAGTTGATTCCGATCAAAAAGGAATAACACTTAAAACCCGTTGGTCAAGGCAAGCCTTGCAGAAGAGAGTTGGTTGCGTATATCACTCTCTTCTGCTTTTTTATGCGCCAACTCCTAGATATACCCATGAAGGGCTTTCGTGAATACATTGAAGAATCTGATCGCTGTGATGAACTCTACAATGAGATCATAGAAACCATTGTCGAGTATCGTATTGATCCACGGCAACTGGTTGAAGCAGTCGGCAGAACGGCAGGAGCCACCATCGGCGGTGTCCTGGGCGGCGCTTTAGGTGGCGGTTTTGGTGCCGTTCCCGGTGCCATGCTGGGCGGCTGGTTGGGTGGTCTAGGAGATCGCTGGGCAAGGCGGGGAAGGACACCGGAGTTAGCTCCCCTTTATCAGCAAGCAGCAACTTCGGTGAATCAACTCCTTGATGCCCTTCAAAAAACAGATACCTATCTAGCAAGAAGCAGCTTTGGTATTTACCAGAACACTGCGAAACAACACCTGAAGACCATATCTGATTTCTTGAATAAGACAATCAATGATAAGGTGCCTCAGCAAATGGATCAAGAGGTGAAAACCATCGAGTCCGGCAAGAAGCCATACATCAGAGGCGATGCACCAGCGGATGTTACTAGCCCGCTGGACGCCAAGCATGGTGGTTGGCATGTTCCCAAGGATAAAGGCTTCTTGGGCAGGCTGAAGGATAAGTGGTATGGTGCTGATAGATGGACAGAGAAACATCCATACCTTACCCAAGGTGCTGCCATGTTGGGCGGCATGGGTCTTGGCGCTTTGGCTAATTGGGGCGTGAATGCTCTACATCGTCATGGAGATCATGGCACGACAGGCACCCACGATAGAGTTCATGGTCAAGAGAGTAGAGATCCAAAGGGTATCGATAAAGTGATTGGCGATGAAAGGGGTGGTGATCTTTCGCTTGCCCCTCTTGCCCAAGGACCGGCTGGTGTCTATGCGCATGGCACTCCGCATCAAGTCTGGCGACCGGAAACTGGTGATGCACAAGTTTGGAGACAACCCGATGGGAGTCACGTCTATCAAACTCAGGACGGTAGTTGGTTGAGGTCTAGCACACCATCATGGGGAGAGCCGGATTCCTTGTGGCACACTTGGAATGGCAGTGGTTGGGGCAGAGGTCATCTCCACCCCAAGAGGTGATTATCGGAGCATTTCCTCTACCTCAGCGTCCGTGAGTCTCCACTTCCTGCATTCTTGGAGAGCTTCTTCGATAGTCGAGAATCGCCTTTTGACCTCCAAGCCCAAGTAGGTAAAGAGTTTCTCTGCTGTTTCGAGGTTGATGCTTCGCTTCCTTGACATGAATCTCGATAGGATTGGTTGAGCTACCCCCGACTCCCGCGCCACTTGGGAGAGGGGCTTGCCAGTTCCCTTGATGGCTTCCCTCAAAAATTCTGAAATCATACTTTATCCCTTCAATGAAAGGTATTAGATACCTTCCTTCAGTCTGGCTGATTGGTGTGTCTGGCTCGCCAGAGGATGCCACCGGATTTTGGTCCTTTGTGTGGTTGATTACATAGGTTTCGATCTCCGAGATGTCAACTACCTTATCCCTATTGTAGTCAGCCTCTTTGAGTGCCTTTACGAAAGGCTTTACGAAGTTCCACACATAAGCCGTCTGATCTGCTTTGCAGGCAGACAGGATGGAGACACTATCCTCACAGTCCCACCAATCAATGATCATCGCTTCGGCATGGCAGGTATCCACTAATAGGAATAGAGGACACTTTACGTTTTCAAGACAACCGATTATCTCCTTGGAAGAGATACTTCCGGTCGCCGGATAGAAGCTGTAGTCTCCATTAACACCTCCGCCCCCATGTGAGCCGATGTAGACAATGGCGATGTCACCCTCCTGGGCTGTATCCGCCACCCACTTTAATCCATTAAGGCAGTTCTGTCTAGTCGCCTTCTCGCTGTGTAAGTATTTCTTTTTTACGTCGTATAGGCTGTCGCATTGCTTCTCGATGCCATTTTCGAGATGCATCGCCTCCTCTGCAAAAACATCTTCCTTCTTGTCCTTGACGGCTTGGTAGTTTACACCAACCGAGAAAAGAACAAGTTTGGGTTTCGCCTCGGCGACTGATGTGAAGGCAAGAGCCAACATCAAGCTGAGGCACAGCATCTTGTTCATACCCTATCTATCACTGAAATTTGCAACTTTAATGATAGATATCGGCATGAAGACGTTCCAAGACTTCCTCAACGAGAGGGCGCATACATTCGACATGGGTAGAAGTCAGTCTATGGACCCAGGCATTAGAAGCATGTATGCACGCTCAGGTGTAACCCCAGGTAATAGATCGGACTTTGAATTACTCCGTGAAATTCCCCTCATTGCCCTCCAAGCTGGTCCCGCTGCTCGTCGCGACCTTCAAACCTTTTTGCAGAGAATCGCCTCAGTTGTTCCAGAGGTCAAACCTCTTGTAAAAAGGATCGGCAATCTAACCGCCCAAGACGCCCGTGATGCAAAGAAGCTTGTTAATCCAGACGATATAGAGCGTGGTCTTGGTGGTCACGATGAACATCCTGTCGCAGGTGAGGAAGAAGACGATCTTAGCACCGATATCCCATCCGATGAAGATGAGATTGAGAGGTCGAGTGAGGACGAAGAGGATGATATTCATCATCCTCCCTTCTAAGGAGATTCACCACTCTCGTAAGGAAGTCGTACTTCTCCCAGGTGATATGCCCACACCTAGAACAGGTGTGGGCATCTTCGTTTCCAAACATTTCGTCGCTATGTTCCCAGAGGAAGCCGCAATGGTGGCACTTGTGCTTGTGCCGTCTTTCCATGACGAGACTCCAAGCGAAATCACTAGGCGATAATCTCGCTAACAACTTCTTCAACCAGATCATCCTTTAATCCCCACGCCTCGATAAGAGTTGGAACCTGCATCTTGCGTACAAAGTCCCTGACGGCGGATTCCTGCCCCGTCTTTACGGTTTCCAACATCTTGAAGACGACGGAGCAGATATAGCGAGGTTCCTTGTCAACAATACCAAGAGCCACTTCTTTGCGAGAGACGTTCTTGTTTTGCCAGTACAGGAGAACGCGGAGTGCTTCCTGTACAAAGGCTTCATAGGACGCCTCGATCTCGTCAAAGATCGCCTTGGTCTGCGGGAAATAAGCCTCGATTTCACTCCGTTCGCCGTCGAAGTAGAGTGGGATCAGGTTCTTGTAATTCAGCTTCGTCAGAAGACGATGCCGCTTTAAGTAATCCTCACTCTTGATCTTGATGCGGTGCCCGGTGGTCCGGTCACGCACCACGAATCCTTCGTAGTCTTTGGAGAAGTTCCCCATCATGGCGGTGACTTCTTCATAGGAGTCGGCACTCCAACGACGCGGACGACGTACTCCGATGACACGCGCAAGGGCGTCCAGAGCATCTTCGTCCAGTTCGTACAGAGACGGGATATATCTCGCCCCCGTCAGGTACAAACCATACTGCTGCTCGTCATACTTGGTGATGACGGCGTTGGCGCGTGAGACGAACTCAAACATGAAGCAGAAGTTCCCCACGTCGAAACCAACTGCCTTCTTGAAGTTTATCTGTTCCAAGAATGGCTTCACTTCCATCAACAGAGGATATTCTCCTTCGTTGAGGACGAAACCTTTGATGGCGAAGTCCCGGTCCTTCTGGTGGGCAGAGATCAGGCTACGGAAGTGCCAAACCGGGTTGTCTAAATCGCCGTTTGGGAAGAACACTCCCACTAGAGAACCGTCCAGCTTCTCTAGCACGTCGGAGTTGGCAAACTCTACCGTGGCGGCAGTCGGTTCTCCATAGTTGAAGAAACGGAAGAAAGGGGCAGACGCCACCTTGCCACTCTTGTGAATTACCAGCCCCCGCGTCAAGACGTTATAGGGGGTCTTGTTGGGAGTGAACTGATGATAGTTCAGAATCCAATAATCGCCCTTGTCCTTGACAACGATGTGCTGTTCCTCAAACCAAACAGTGTTGTTGGATTTCAGGTGTTCAGTGATTTCCTGTAACAACTTGTCGTGCATCAGTTCCTCTACTTGTTATACCATTCCCAAGTGTAAGCCAGTAGTTGATCGCCGTTGTCGAGGTTGATGATAACGGTGATTAAACCACGGCTACCATCATTGTGCCCGGTCATGCTCGTCCAGCCGCTCCCAAGCATCAACTTACCGATATCCCCAAGCTCGGTAATTTTGTTACCGTACATCTGCTTGTGGAACTCATGGTCGAACAGGTAATCTTTGTGCCAGTGCTGCACATAATCGTACTTCCCCTTCAAATCACTGCTGATGATAGCAACAGGAATGACAGCGAAAAACTCATAGCCACTGTAGGGGCACCTGTAAGGTGCTTTGATTTCATCTGCATCGATCCCCATTGCCTCCAGAGCCGTCCAGGGGTTCGGGTGGAGGAGTTGTAGATGGAGAATCTGCCCTTCGGCAGGCACAGCCTGCTTTTCCCGTTTCTTCCTGCCCGGTATGGTGCCCAAGAACTTACGAGCCTCCGGTTTCACCCAATCGAGGATCAAGTCGCCGATTTCGGGCTTGTAGATTTTCTGGGCTGGCACCAGCTTGATCCTACATAAGGCTTTTTCGTGCATCACTTCCTCCTAACTCAAACTCATATAGCCAATTCTTTAGGGCATACCCCTCCACTTCCATTTCTTCGCCGTACATCTCAAAGTCATCTTCCGTCTCCAATTGCGTCAGTTGACCAAGGATATTAGGATGTTCACTAACATATCTCTCGATCCTTTTGCGGAAGTGAATCGGCACAGCAATGGGGATACCCAGAAGAAGTTGAAGTCCTTCTTTGTTGTACCTTCGTGCCCAGCCAGCGATGTTCACGCGAGGCTCGTCAACCATCTCTGTGATGCGCTCCACGGAGATGCCGGCTTGAAGATGGATGAGGGTTCTGAGAATCCTCGCCCCCAACGGATCATTCTTGAGTCTGTTGTAGATGCGGTTGAGGGTCCAGTTGTCGTGTTTCCATAGCATCTTCTTCGGCATCGCGTTTTTGCCGAGATACCGACGACGAATCCAATTCGACAATCTGGGATTCATGACGCCCTCCACCCTGATTATACCAAAGGGTATGCGTCCATCAAGCAAAAAACTAGGCTGTCCGAAAATCGAACAGCCTAGTTTTCATCTTTACGGAATGTTAAGGGACTTAGTGCCACCAGTTTTTTTCAATACCCTTGATAGTCAGATACAATCCGCCGAAAAGGGTAATGCCACCCAAGGCAAGAAGCAGAAACATACTCTTAAAGTAGCAGCCGATGCCCGTCCCAACGAGGATGGCACCTGTCCATCCCATCATTAACAGCGTGATCTTTTCTGGAAAACCCATGTTAATATCCTGCGTCCGACATCAATTGCTTGATCTGCAAGAGAATGTTCTCTGCTCGATCAGGTGTATGGATTATCTTGTCCAACGAGCCATAATGATGCTCAAGGCACTGGAAGAGGACTTCCTTAACCTTGCCCATATCAGGCTTGTTGGGCAGATTGGACTTTAAGTACAGTTCCTCAAGGACTTTTTCCTTGTTCTGGATGTATTCAAGGCACTGAGCCTCGCTCCAGTCACCACGGCGGATAGCCTTGAGTTGCTCCCTGTTCCTTTGCAGGTCCAGATCGCCCATCGTAAAGATTTGCTCAGCCTCGTCAATGAGCCTGACGATGTTGTAGCCGAACTTTACGTCGAACCCGTACTTCTCACGCAAATCAACGCGCTTGCCCTTCGGTTGCTTGCCAGTCATCTTGTGGGATTGACTGTAGGCGTAGCCTTTGTAAGTTGCCCATAGGTGCTTGGCGAAGAACAGCTTACGGTTGTCACGCAGGATGTTACCAACCTGAGTGCAGTGAAGCACGCATTCCCGTCTGGTGAACAGAGAGTCGATTAGGTTGGGGTTCCCCTTGGCACACTCACGAACGAACTTGATGATGTTGTAGATGTTAAGGTCGTATTGACGCCCCTTCCCACCACGCGCAGTCGGATCGTTGATGTGGTGTTCCTCGTAGACACCGTTTCCTCCATACCCAGGTTGCATATCAGGCGGTTCATCAAAACCTCTGATGTATCCTCCCAGGTGTGGAAAGACGTTCTCCTTTGGTGGCGTACAAACGCCGATGGTGTCGAAGTCAGACGCTTCGTCAGCGTTGGTGTCTGCGCAACCATAGGAGATTGAACCTGAAATCGTGAGATAACAGGTATTATTGGCGAGCCAGTGTGGGGGTCTGCTTTTGGTATCCCCGGTCCCTAACAAGCCTTTCTTTTCTAGGTCGTGTAGTAGCATATTTCCTCCTTCGTGTTCATGTGGCTGGCATGGACCGAAGGTTACACACCTACCTCTACTGTAGTAGGTTCTCCTCGATTCATGTGTTCCATGATAACCTTCTCGCCCTTCCACCCCTTCAAGACAAGGTATTCATTCTTGAGGTTCGCGTCCAAACGCTTTACTTTCTTGAGAGGGAGGTTGATGTTCGACAGGTCGTAAAGAGCCACTTCCCTTGTCGCCTCCATGTAGTCGCCTTGGACAGCCAGGAATCTGCCATCGGGCGACGGGGCAACCTCCTTCCAAGAGAAACCCCATCCGGTCTTTGCCTTGGGGTCGATGTAGGTGTATACAATACCCTCCCCTACATCAACAATTGTGTACCCTTGCAGGTCTTCGTTGCACAGCAAGTACAGTTTGTCACCTTGCTTCACCCAGCAATGCCAGAACTTATTAGCATTGCTGTTGAGAATGGCGACCTCCTTGCGGTCAATCAGCGAATAAACGATGCCACGATGATAGGTATAACTCCACCTACCATTTGACTTCTCGTACTCCTCGATGATGAGGATGAAGTTGCCACACGGCGAAGGGAACTTACCTGCTATTCTCTTGAAAGTCTTTGAGGTCAGGTTGTGTTCGATCTTCGCCCGGTTGGAGACATACCACTGTGGCAGTTTGTAGTGTTCCACGGTTGGCTCCTCATGTTGCCTCTTTCAAAAAAATGGCTTAGACGTAGTTGTCTAAGCCATTACTCCTGCGACTCATCATCTCCTTGTGGGACTAGCTCCTCCCTGACGATTTGGTACTTGGGCGGTGCTTCTATGCCGATTCTTACGCGATCACCTTGGATGTCAATGATGCGAATAGTGATGCACTCACCGTTGAGGACTACCGTGCCCTCAGCAATAAGGATACCTTCGCGCTTCTTCCTCGTCAGGACAAGCATTTAGCCTCTCCCCTTTAGAGTTGTAGGGCAGTTCCCCGCTTAAATTATAGCAAAGGACTGCCCTTGCGCCAACGAGTCTAAGCAAAAATAGTCAGCCGCGTGGTGGGAATTTCATTGCAGATAACGTAATCATCCTTGAAATCGACGCGGAGGTCTTGGTAAACCTCGTCTCGTTCGTCAATCTCAAAGGAGACGATGGCTGGATCAGGTAGAAGGCGGTGATTCAGAACGTGGAACTGCCACTTGAGGGCACCCATAAGGGAACCAGAGACATAAATCCCCGTTTTGTTCTCGCCTGCCCATCCCGCCCAGCAGCGCTGAGGCTTTAGTCCCTCGGTAAGAATGCCTTTGAGGGGATTCTTTTGAGTGGGGTCGTCCTTAACATCCTTGTAGAGAGAATCTCTTTTCGTAAGGTGATAAACTCTCTTGCCAGCAATGTTGACCTTTGGGAACCTGGCGGGGTCTAGTTTATAACCCTCGCGCTCCTTGGCAAAGAGGACTTCAATCTCATCGGCGAGGCACTCAATTGTCTCAGCACGCTCGTCCTTAGACTTCCAGCCGTTCTTGTTGTCTTCTTTGAGATCCTTAGCGTAGGAGCGCAGCCACTCGACGTACTTGTGTAACTTGCCAGTACGCTGAGAATACCGCCTC
>Ga0134128_10000028_pt1 | contig 205361 bp, 183 predicted proteins | sample KB31754_FD_96462 | JGI IMG/M metagenome (GOLD analysis project Ga0134128, IMG submission 96462) | Terrestrial soil microbial communities with excess Nitrogen fertilizer from Kellogg Biological Station, Michigan, USA - KB3-175-4 | ecosystem: Environmental > Terrestrial > Soil > Unclassified ...
GACCAGCTTGACCGCCGAGAGCTTGAACTCCCGCGTGAACTTCCGACGTGCCATGGCAAACGCTCCTTCCGACAGGCATTATCCTGTCCGCGTCGCGCGTCCACCATTCGTGGGGAAGTCCAGGATACCTCTCTGATGATGCTCCTCGGGATATTCCTTGAGGCTCTGGATCGCGCGATCTCCGGCCCCCCAATCGACCATTCAGATAGAGTTACTCTCGATCCCAATCCCAAGAACAGAAAAGGCGGCGCCATTGCCATATCTCTTTTTTCAGTCGTGATGTGCAGCGCCATCATCTCATTATTTACATTCACTGAGGGGCCGCTTCGACTGGCGGTTTCATCGAAGGGCGTGACCCTGATGTATCGCCTGCCGTGGCGCGATCGCTCAATTCAGATGAACAGGATCACGGGAGTTAATCTCGTGCGATATGAGGACAAACCGGACGCGCGACGCTAGACCACCCGTTTTTATTATAATTTGCTGATCGATCATGATGGCAAAGAGCTTTGCATCTCGGGCGGCAGCGAAGATCCGTATGAATCGCAAATGAAGTCTGCGTACGGAGCCATCCTGACGCAATTGCACTTTAAACAAAACCCAGCTCCCGTCGCCAAAGCGACGGCATCATCTTCCACGTCAAGACACTTCTGATCCTGCATCATCACAGCGGCCGGCCAATTTCCCAATGATGGCCCGCCGGATCGAGGATCCGGCCCAGCCGCCAGCCGTGTTCTTCGCTGACGGGAACAATCTGCTTCGCGCCTGCCGCGACGGCGCGCTCGCAGATCAATTGAGGATCTTCAACGATCAGCAGCATGCGCACCGAGCAGCCGCCCAGCGACTGCGGGCTGAAGTTCTGGTGCTGCGGCGATTCCTCTGCCACCCAGAATTCCGCTCCATCGACCGAAAGCCTCGATACACCGCCGCCGGGAACGCGATAGGTCTCGATCGCGTCGAACGCGCGCTGGTAGAACTCGATCGCTTTACCCCAATCCCGCACGGAAAGAGTCGCCGTGATCTGCGTGCGGACATGGCTTTGAGACGGGAGTTTGTTCACGAAATACAAGTATAAATGAATCGGAAATAAAAAGCGCACCAATCCTGCATTGCGCTTTGATTCACTTCTTGCATTGACCTCAAAAGACCTTTGTCGAGCTGCTTTATCACGCCGCCTTCGTCCGCTGCCTTTGGAAAACAGCGGAGACGATTTCGCGCTCGGGGTTGTCTTGAGCGCGATGTTCGCCACTCAACACGAAGGAGGTTCTCGTGGTCAGTCGCAGTCTGTCTCAATGGTCGCGTCGCATCCTCAAAGCCGCGTGTGAAAATGCCCGGCGCAGTGAATCGCGGTCGCGGCAATCCTGCTCGCGCCCTTCGATGGAAGCGCTCGAAGCTCGGGCGCTATTCTCTGCCAGTCCGGTTCTTGGCGATGTGTTTTACATCGATATGGAAAACCACAACCTGGCGCAGCCGGCCAGCGTGACGTCGCCGCAACAGCTTCAGAGCAACCCGGCGGCTCCCTATCTGAACAGCCTCATGACGCCGGGCAATCCAAATGCCGCCCAGACCTCGTATGCCAGCACTTACTATAATGTGATGTACAACAATCCCTCGGTGAGCATCCATCCCTCCGAGCCCAACTACGTCTGGCAGGAAGCAGGCCTTGCCGGTCCGCTCAACGATGCCGACCCGTACGCCAACACGCCAAACAATATTGTGAACGCGCCAAACCTCATCGCCTTGCTCCAATCGGCTGGAATTTCCTGGAAGTCGTATCAGGAAGATATCGACTTGCTGCCCACCAGCGGCTCGGTCAATCAGCCGGGCGCGAATTCTCTGACCAGCACTGTCGCCCCGCAGGATCAGTGGACGGTCCCGCTCAAAAGCATGAGCGGCACCTCGCCCGCCTACACCAATCCCTACAACGGCAGCCATCAGTACAACTTTGCGGCCAAGCATGATGGGCAACTGTTTTTCACCGCGACCAACGGCAGCAGCAGTACCGCCCCCAATTTCTCTCCCTCGAATCCCGAGGCCCAGAATTACGCGCCGCTGCAACAATTGCAGTCAGACCTGAATGGCAACACGCTGGCCCGCTACAACCTGATCACCCCCGACCAGTACAACGATATGCATTCGTCGCTCAACACGCCGTTCACTTATAACGGCACGACGTATGCCGCCAATACCGATCAGGAATCGATTGCCCTGGGCGATAATTTCCTTTCCAAGATTGTGCCGACGATCATGGCTTCCACGGCCTACAAGAATAACGGCGCCATCGTGATCTGGTACGACGAGACGGAAGCTGGCAACACCACCTCGTTCACCGTCCCCGAAATCGTCATCTCGCCGCTGGCCAAGGGCAATGCCTACAACAGCACGCTGGCCTATACCCACTCTTCCGATCTCAAGAGCATGCAGGAACTGTTTGGCGTGTCGGCGCCGGGCGGCGGGTTCCTCGGCGATGCGAACACGCCGGGCACCAATGACCTGAGCGATATGTTCGTTCCGGGCGTCTTCACGCCGTCTTCGATCAGCGGAACGGTCTTCAAGAATTCCGGACAGGATCATCAGGTTGAAGCCGGGCTGACGCTCGTGCTGACCGGCGTCAACGACGCCGGCCAGGACATCACCCTCACGACCATTACCGCGAGCGATGGTTCCTACAGCTTCGACGGCCTGCTGCCCGGCAGCTATGTCGTGACGGTGCACGATGCCAAAAAGCCCATCGGCATCAGCAGCATCACCCTCGACTCCGGTCAGACGCTCAGCGGCCAGGATTTCTCGCTGCTAGGGCCCGATAGCATGAGATAGTTGTTTTCGCGAAATGACCGAACCAGTTTTGCTCAGACAATCGCCCGGGGTTTATGCCCCGGGCGATCCTTTTTTTAAGCAAGGGCGATCTTAAACGCCGAGTGGAACGGCCAGTAAAAAATCGCACACGAGTTCGGAAAATTCCACACAGGAACCATTCGATGAAAGTCCGTTTTCTTGCCGTTTTGTTGACATTGCTGATGCCGGTGATGGCGTTTGCGCAGGCCGATGGTCAGCATGGCGCGCCAAAAGAAATTCGAGTAATGTCATTCAATGTGCGCAACTCCGGCGCCAAGGATGGCCTCAATGATTGGCAGCATCGCAAGGGGCTCTTTTTCTCGACGATCGAGCAATACAATCCCGATCTGCTGGGCACCCAGGAAGTGCTGGCCAATCAGTACGACGCCATCGTCGAGCGCATGAAGGGCTACACGCCGGTCGGCGTGGCCCGCGACGACGGCAAGCGCAAGGGCGAGTGGGCGCTGATCATGTTTCGCAACGATCGCTTCGAGCGTCTCGACAGCGGCAATTTCTGGCTGAGCAAAACGCCGGAGGTTCCGGGCAGCAAATCCTGGGACGCCGCGCTCACGCGCATCTGCTCCTGGGTGCGATTGAAAGACCGCCAGACCGGCCGCGAATTTATCTTTGGCAACACGCACTACGACCACGTTGGCCATGTCGCGCGCGAGAACGCCTCGAAGATCATCATGAAAAGGCTGCCGGAATTATCCAAAGGCAACCCCGTCATCCTCACCGGCGATTTCAACACCACCGAGGACGACCCGCCCTACAAGACGATAATGCATCCCACGGAGCCGCAGATGGCTCATTTCATTGACAGCTATCGCGAGGTGCATCCGCAACGCTCGCCCGATGAGGCCAGCTTTCATGGGTTCCGCGGAAAGATCACCGGCTCCCGGATCGACTTCATCCTGCACACGCCGGAATTCGTGGCGACGAGTGCCGAGATCGTTCACAGCAAATCCAGCGAAGGACGCTACCCGTCCGATCACTTTCCGGTGACGGCGGTGCTGCATTGGAAGGATTAGAAGGCGTCACTGACGACGCAGAACCTGGACGTCCAGAGAATCTGAATTCAACCTTGGAGTGAAGTTATTTTGAAGTGTCCGAATTTCGAGAAGCCGCCGATTTTCGGCTCACAGGTTCAACTGGCAGTCCCGCGCGCCGCCGAGCATCGCGATCGAGACAAAAGACAACAGCTAAAAATGCGGTGATCACTAACCCAAGCGCGGGATATAGGTATCCCAAAGAACCTGGCTTTCTGCATGCGTCCGGAAGCCGGATCATCCACGCAAGCCACGCGAAAAGCCCCACCCCGTACAGCGCAATGATGGTCATTGATCGTGAATATTTCTTACTCCCGCCGGAATCCCCGTATCGGATACCGTTTTCTTCTGCCCACCGGGAGTAAGCGGGCGTCCCCATTTCGGTAAGATCGGGCATTTCACCAGCTCTGACATGCTTGAAGAAAGACAGGCAGTGCTTCCAACTCGAAGTTTGCGGATCTTTTTCAATCCAGCAAAAATAGCCGAGGTTTTTCCAGTCGAGAGTTGGATCGTGGTTCGAATAGCGTAGAAGTTCAGTGGCTATGACCTCTCCCCAGGCCAAAGCATCCTCTGCCGAATTTGCCTCGACGAACACGCCGGTCGATGACTCATAATCCTCAAGGATGCCGCGTTGATGCGATGCCCAAGCCTCAGGCTCGTGAAAGCAAAACCCTATTAGAAACTCTCTCATGAAGGCTGCCTTGAGAACAAACTAGGTACGATCATTAGACGGAATTGTTAGCGGGTGCGGAAGGCTTCGGCGGCGTGACTTCGCCGCTCTTGTTTTGATAAATTGCTCGCAGGAGAATCTACTCATGCCTACCGGAACCGTTCGCCTGCATCGCGTACTTCGTGCTCCGCCGGATCGGGTGTATCGCGCCTTTCTTGATGCGGATGCGCTAAACAAGTGGCTCCCGCCCAATGGATTCACGGGCAAGGTCCATCAGATCGATGCCAAGGTCGGCGGCGGCTACAAGATGTCCTTCACCAACTTCAACAACTGTCAATCTCATTTCTTCGGCGGCCGATATCTGGAGCTGGTGCCGGGCGAAAGCCTGCGCTACACCGGCGTCTTCGACGACCCGAACCTCAAGGGCGAAATGATCACCACTGTCACCTTGAAAAGATCCCTCGGCGGCACCGACATCAGCATCACCCAGGAAGGCATCCCGCAAGTGATCCCCACCGACATGTGCTACCTCGGCTGGCAGGAGTCGCTGGTTTTGCTCGCGAAATTGGTGGAGGCGGAGATTCCGTAGAATTTCTCAGGAGGCCGCGAGATGAGCAAGCGATTCAAAGTCGGCAATCACGTGCGATGGAATTCCGAGGCGGGGCATGTGTCTGGGAAGATCATTGCCGTCCATACGAGGGACTTCGATTACAAAGGCCACACGCATCACGCATCGAAAGAGGATCCCCAATACGAGATCAAGAGCGATAAAACTGATCATGTCGCCGCGCATAAGGGCAGCGCGCTCAGCCGGGTGTGAAGGTGAAGTGTGAAACTCCGCGCCTCGCTCAAGTGCGCTTTACGGAATCGCTCTCTGATTTGGAAGGATGTTCATGAGCAGCTCACAAGGCCTTGAGCGAACCAAGATTTGCCCGCGATGCGGCCGCACGTTTGCCTGTTACGCGGGAGGCTGCTGGTGCGGATCGGTGACGTTGTCTCAGGCGACATTGGATGAACTACGTCAATCACACGATGACTGCCTTTGTCAGGACTGCTTAACAGCTCACGCGGAACCATCCGCGTCCGGGAGCAACAAGACGCGAATCCTGATGTCCTGGAGCAGCGGCAAAGACAGCGCCATGGCGCTGCATGAACTTCTGCAATCCGACAAATTCGAAGTGGTCGCGCTGCTGACCACCATCTCCGAAGAATACAAACGCATCAGTCACCACGGCGTGCGCGAAGCACTGCTGGACGCCCAGGCCAGCGCGATCGGCTTGCCACTGGAAAAGATTTATCTGCCGTCGAACGAGTCACGCCCGTGCACGAATGAGGTTTACGAAGAGATTATGGATCGGGCGTTGCGGAAATATCAGGCCCAAGGCGTCACTGCGGTTGGATTTGGCGATCTGTATTTGGAAGACCTGCGGGCATGGCGCGAGAAGAACCTCGCCAAGCTTGGCCTTAGCGGAATATTTCCTCTCTGGAAACGCGATACCTCGGCACTGGCCGATGAGATGATTGCTTGCGGCTTTAAAGCATATCTCTCTTGTGTTGAGGGGAAGGTCGGCCCTGGATTCGTCGGTCGATCTTTTGACAAGGCACTGCTGCGTGATCTTCCGCCGGGCATCGATCCGTGTGGGGAGAACGGCGAATTCCACTCTTTCGTTTACGACGGCCCGATCTTCAAGCAGCCGGTCGATGTGCGCGTGGGGCAAACGGTCATCCGGGATGGTCGGTTCTATGCGGATCTTCTGCCGGACGGCCCGGGCGAAGCCGATGTTCGCGTTTCCGACGAGTCGATTGCCGCAGGTATACCGCCAGTTGTATAAATCGCCGTGACTTGATTCCTCATTTGGAAAGCTGCCATGCGAATCGTTTCTCTACTGGCCAGTGGAACGGAAATCGTTTGCGCGCTGGGCGCGGGCGATGAACTGGTGGGTCGATCTCACGAGTGCGATAACCCGCCTTGGGTTCGGAGGCTGCCCAGTTGCACGCGTCCCGCATTCGATACGGAAATGTCCAGCCGCGACATCGACACCGAAGTTCGACGTCGGCTGAAGGAAAAGCTTCCGCTTTTCCATGTCGATCTGCAGCAAATCGAAGCGCTCAAGCCGGATTTACTGATCACCCAGGCCCATTGCGAAGTATGTGCGGTTACGCCGGGAGATGTTGAGCGCGCTGGCTGCAATAGTTTCGCAGCGCAGGTCCTGGCCCTGCAGGCAGGCACGCTGGAAGGCATCTACGACGGCATTACCAGCGTGGCTGAGGCGATCGGACGAGCCGGCGCCGGTCGCGATCTTGTGCAGCGCCTGAAGAATCGAGCCGATTTCGTGCGCCAGCAGGTGCGACCCCGTCCTACGCCAACTGTTATCGTGCTCGAGTGGACCGACCCGGTCTTCGCGATGGGCAATTGGGGACCAGAACTGGTGGAGATCGCCAATGGCAAGCTCCTGCTGGGGGAGCCCGGCCAGCATTCGCGGGCGATTGAATGGTCGGATGTCCGCAAGGCCGATCCGCAATACCTGATCATCGCTCCCTGCGGATTCAATCTGGAGCGTGCACAGCGTGAAGTGTCCGCGATAAGCCGTAACCCCGGCTGGTCAGAACTTCGTGCCGTGCGCGAAAACAAAGTGATCTGCGCCGATGGCAATCTCTATTTCAATCGCTCCGGCACGACCGTGATCGAAACAGCGGAAATCCTCGCCGACATCCTGCATGGAACGCGACTCCACTCTGGTCCTCAAAAGAGTGTTTGGCGTGTGGCAGCATCGCCTGAAATGCAATCGGTGGGATGAGGAGCAAGGGTTGGCCAGGCAAGCATCGAACTAGCACGGCCAAAGGGGAGCGGAGCTTCACGACATATATTTCGCTCTCCTGAAAGCCTCAAATCCGGCAACCGTCAAGCGCTCCAATTCCTCAAACAGCGGCTCATCGACGGCTTTAAAATTGAAGCACGACTTGCCCTGCATCCTGGCGCGCAGCTTTGCTGATGAACTCTCAACTAATTTCGGGCACCCGTAGATTGGCATCAGATGGTAGCTCACATAATTCTTCCCTACTTCGGTCCACGCGACGGGCATAGGCGTTTTGTGTTTTGGATGCAGGCCACCGATCAGGGAAAAGCGATTCGGCGACTCACCCTTGATGGACAGTTTCCCCGATTGCCTGCGCAAAATCCCGCACAATTGCGCGAAGATGCCTTCAAAATCTGGTGATGCCATTTGAAAAGCCTCCGACCGCATGTACGCGTTTACAGATTGAGCAGTGTTCGCTTTAGTATCTGCGCGCAACAAGATTTTGCCAGAAAATTCGAGTTCTTGCCGCTACCGAAATAGGACGGCTCCACTAAAGATTTTTGTAAGTCAGCGATTGCTTCTGTTACCAATGCTTTTGGAATGGCGTTTTAGATCGTGGGAAGACGATCATCCCGTCGTAAATGGGCTTTGCGAGGTATTTCAACATGAACATCCGACGTTGCGCGATAGTCTTGCTCTCGATTGCGATAACCTCTTTCGCCTCGATCCCCATCGCAGCGGCGCAGAACCTGACCGATCAATCGGTCGAGAACGCAGCCAAGCCGTTGATCGAAAATCACGTCGTCGATGGCCTATCGATCGCCTACATCGAAGGCGGTCGCCCGGGCATTGTCCATCTCGGACGTGCAAACCAGTCCGGCCAAAAGCCCAACGACCAGACGGTTTATGAGCTAGGATCGATCAGCAAACTTTTCACTTCGCTGTTGCTTGCGGACGCAACCTTGCGGGGCGAAGTAAACATCTATACGGCTGCAAATGTCCCCAACACGGCGCGGATTCGTTTGCCTTCGCGTGATAGTCGATCGATCAAGTGGATCGATCTGAGCACCCATCGCTCCGGGCTTCCGCGTTTGCCGGATAATCTATCGCCGGCGGATCCGAGCAATCCCTATCGCGATTACGATTCGAAAAAGGCGGCGGAGTTTCTCAACTCATACAAGCTGCCTCGCGCGCCCGGAAAGACTCAGGAATATTCCAATCTCGGCGTATCGGTACTTGGATATTTGCTGGCGCAGAAGATCGGCAAGCCCTATCAACAGTTGTTGCGCGAACGAGTTGCAACGCCGCTCAAAATGACCGATTGCACCGTTACGCTCACCGCCGATCAATCCAGACGTCTCGCGACTCCTCACGCCCGATTCGGCTCGCCCACGTCCCCCTGGACCTTCGCGGATATGCCTGGCGCGGGTGAAGTTCATGCGACGATCCGCGACATGATGATCTTCGCGAAGGCCCAATTGAATCCGCCCGACACCGGTATCGGCGAGGCGATCGACCTGGCCTGGAAGCAGCATACCGAAGCAGACGCCTCCGGCCCCGCGATGGGCCTGGGCTGGATGATCGCCGGCGACGGCCAGACTCGCTGGCACAACGGACAAACCGGCGGCTTCACCTCCGCAATCTTCGTCAATCGCAAGTACAAATGTGCCGTCGTCGTCCTGTGCAACACCGCCGTGACCGGAAAGATCGAAGAGCTCGCGACGCAGTTGCTGCAGCAAGCGGCTGGCGCCCAAGCGAAGGCCGCGCCAGCCGACACTCCCGATCGCGATCCAAATGGGCTCCCAATCGATGCGAAACTCCGCGGCCGGTTGGCGGGCCGCTATCAATTGGCTCCCAATTTCATTTTCACCGTGACCGATCGCAATGGCCACCTCATGGTCGCCATCACCAATCAGCCCACGCAGGAAGTCTTTCCCGACTCTCCGACTCAATGGTCCTACCGAGGTGTGAAGGCAACGCTCGAATTCAAGCTCCCCAAAACCGGCCCCGCCACGAGCCTGATTCTGCATCAAAATGGGATCGAGCAGACCGCTCGCCGAATGGATTGAGGTTCAGCGTTGCCGGATGAGGATCAAAAATCGCTGTTCATGAACTGGCTTCGCGAGCATGGCGCTTCGGTCGTGAAGGTTGCCCGCGCCTACACCTTCACCAGCGACGATTGCCATGACCTCGCCCAGGAAATTCTGCTTCAAGCCTGGCGATCGCTCCCCAGCTTCGCGGGAAATTCGCAGCCGGCCACCTGGTTTTATCGTGTAGCCCTCAACACCGCGATGAATTGGCAGCGCAAGGACAAGCCGCGCCGATCCAGACAAAAGCCACTCCTGGAAGTGCAGTCTTTCGCGACAAATTCTCCAGAGGACGACGGCCAGCTTCAGCATCGCGATACGGTCGAGCAGCTCTACAAAGCGATCAACCGATTGCCAAAGACCGATGCCGCCCTCGTGCTGCTGTACCTCGATGAACTCAGCTATCGCGAGATGGCCGAGGTGCTGGGCATCTCCGAAAGCAACGTCGGCGTAAAGCTGAACCGCGCCAAAAAAGCCCTGGCCGAGCTGATGAAAGGGGCCTCACATGAATCCTGACGATTATCAGAAGGCCTGGCAGGCGCAATCGGCCCAGCCGCGCGTGACGATCCATGCCGATCTGCTTCTCAAGGAACTGCAGCACAACCAGCGGAATTTCCGCCTCACCATCTTCTGGCGCGATTTTCGCGAAGTCGCCATCGCGGTCCTTCTGGTTCCCGTCTGGTTTTACATGGGCGCCAAATTATCGTCCCCCTGGACCTGGTACCTGACGGTGCCGGTGCTGCTCTGGATTGCCGGATACATGCTGGTGTATCGAATGCGGCACAAACCCGCGCCTATCAAGCCAGACGCTCCGCTGCTCGATAGCGTTGAGCGTTCCCTGGCCGAGGTGATGGATCAAATCTGGCTGCTGCGCAGTGTTCTCTGGTGGTATCTGCTGCCGCTGGGCGTGTCGCTCATGGCCTTCGTCCTTCAAATCGCCTGGCTCCATTCCCATGGCTGGCTCGATGCGCTTGGCCACGTATTCCCGCCCGCCGCGGTTATTTTTGCGACATACGCATTCATTTATTGGTTGAATCAATACGCTGTGCGCACCAAGCTCGAGCCGCGACGACAGGAGTTGCTTGCGTTGATTGCGAGCTTGCGGGAGGAAACGACGGGCAACGACAGTTAACCGCCTATACGCCTGCCTCAATCATTCGCTCAATCAATGCTTGCACGGATAGGCCTTGCTCGTGGGCGCGGTGCTGGAGTCTTTCCACGGCCTCTTCCGGCAACGAGACGGTCATCTGCTTACGCTGAGGCTTTTTATCCCTGCGTTTGAAGTGGACGCTGTGCAGCTTCCCCTCCACGAAGACGATGCTCGCACCCGAATCGAGAATCAGATACTCCTGTTCGCCCTGTACGCTGGAATGCACATGAATTTCTACTTGATCGAGGAACTGGCGAAACTGCTGCTCGGTGGTATTGCCCGTTGGAAGCCAATCGGTTGGTGAAAGCGGGGGCGGGATCGGGCGATCAGCATCATCGAAGTAGATTGCTACGCTTGCCAGACGTGAATCTTTGGTGTCTGGGACTGCCACAAAAGAAAATTGCACAGCGCCATAGCGAAGGATATGCACTGGGCGCTTCTTCACGCTCTGATCATCGGGTGCGCCAAGAATGCCAATTACCTGATCAGGGCGAAGTCCCAGTTGGATTTCGCCCAGACGCCCGGTCTGAAGAAAATCGCGGATCAAGGGCATATCGATCAACTCCGATCAAGATGCATCAGCGCCCGTTTGAGAAAGGCCAGTTCCGCCATGCGGCCACGCGCCACATTCTCTAGGTCGCCTGGGAACTCTTTCAAATAACCGATCGCCTTTTCGATTGTCTGCCGCCATGCGACGCGGACTTGGGGATTGGCAAGGCAGTTCTTTTGCACCGTCTCGATGGCTACTTCCACCTCGCGAGCCGACGCGGACGAAAAAACGCTCCTGAAGACCACCCTCCCCCGTTTGTGACCCGGTCTTACCGCCAGTTCCACCCGGCCCACATGAAGGTGGAATCCTTTTGTCACCCAGTCCTCCGCGATTGGTGATGGTTTGCACATTCATTGCCTGAACTCACCTGCTGCCCCTGCGCGGCAGCTTCATCCGCAATTTTATTCTATATCTGGCGTGAAAGGAAAGCGGTCCGATTGCTGGAGTAGCGTCACTCTTGCCACATCTGACAATTAGGGGAAGATTTAGCCGCCATGACACATCTCAAAACACTTCTTCTCATCCTCTTGATCTTCTCCAGCACCCTCCTCGCCGACCCTCTTCCCGGCACCGCTCCGCTGACCGAGCAGGGCGATCTTGCGGCAAAAATGGTGAGTGGGATCGACGCCTTCCTGATGCATCAAACCGATGCCTCGATCGATCGTCGGCAAGTGCTCTGGTCGCGCGATTTTTCGTCGCCGCAGGCGTATGAGCAATCGGTCGCGCCCAATCGCGAACGTCTCGCCCGCATGCTCGGCGTCGTCGATGCGCGCCAGAAGATCGACGCGGTCGAATACATTTCTTCGACAACTCAGCCCGCGCTCGTCGGGCGCACCGCGAATGTCGAAATCGATGCCGTCCGCTGGCCCGTGGTCGGCTCGATTCACGGCGAAGGTCTGATGCTCGTCCCCACCGGCAAAATCGTCGCCGACGTGGTGGCTCTGCCTGATGCGGATCAGACGCCGGAGATGATCTGCGGCCTTGCGCCGGGCGTCGCTCCGGAAAGTCAATTTGCCCTTCGGCTTGCCGAGAGCGGCTGCCGGGTGCTGGTGCCGACGCTGGTCGATCGCACCGATACTTTTGCGACACCGCCGTCGGGGCAGAAGACCAACATGCCGGATCGCGAATATGTCTATCGCCCGGCCTTCGAGATGGGTCGGCATGTCATCGGGTACGAAGTGCAGAAAATCCTGGCCGCCGTCGATTGGTTCTCCAGCCAGCACCCCGATGGCAATGCAAACATCGGCGTCGTCGGTTACGGCGAAGGCGCCATGCTCGCGTTTTACGCGGCCGCGCTCGACACCCGTATCCATGTCACTTGCGTCAGCGGTTACTTCGATTCCCGGCAGGGGCTTTGGCGCGAGCCGATCTATCGCAATGTCTTTGGGCTGCTCGGTGAGTTTGGAGATGCCGAAATCGCAAGCCTGATCGCGCCTCGCGCGATGATTATCGAAGCGTGTCGAGCGCCGGAAGTTGATGGACCGCCCAAGCCGCACGATGCGCGCGCCGGCGCTGCGCCCGGAAAGCTGGAAACGCCCAAACTCGATTCGGTCCAGGCGGAATTCAATCGCGCCAAGAAACTGCTTGCCGACCATTCGGAACTCGATCATCTCCAGCTTCAAGTCAGTGGCGATGATGGTCGCGGTCCCTTCGCCACCGCCGCGACGCTCGCGTCTTTCCTGCGCACCCTGGGCACCGATCCTAAACTCCCGGAATCCACCGAAGCCCCACAAAACCTCCGCCGCAACTTCGACCCGCTCCCTCGCCTGCATCGGCAGATCGATGAGATGCAGCAGTTCACGCAATTCCTTCTGGATGAATCGCCCTATACGCGCGATGCCTTCTGGAGCAAAGCCGATAGAAGCTCTCCCGAAAAATGGCACGCCTCCACGCGTTGGTACCAGAATTATTTTGCCAATGAAGTGATCGGCCGATTCGATCAGAAGCTGCTCCCGCCCAATGTACGAACCCGCCAGATATATGACCAGCCCAAGTACACCGGGTACGAAGTCATGCTTGATGTTTATCCGGATGTCTTTGCCTATGGTATCCTATTGGTACCCAAGAATATTCCATCGGGCGAGCGCCGGCCGGTGGTCGTCTGCCAGCACGGACTGGAAGGGCGGCCGCAGGATGTGACCGATCCGAAGGTGGATAATCACTACTACCATAACTTTGCCAATCGACTGGCCGAGCAGGGCTTCATCGCCTACGCGCCGCAGAATCCGTACATCGGCAAGGATCTTTTCCGGGTGCTGCAGCGAAAGGCAAACCCGCTCAAGAAAACGCTCTTCTCCATCATCGTCCCCCAGCATCAGCAGACCGTCGATTGGCTCGCGACGCTCCCGTTTGTTGATCCCGATCGCATCGCCTTCTATGGCCTCTCCTATGGCGGGAAGACCGCCATGCGCGTGCCCGCCCTGGTCGATCGCTATTGCCTGTCCATCTGCTCCGGCGATTTCAACGACTGGATCTACAAGTGCACGTCGATTCGCTACCCGCGCACCTATGTCGGCATGAATGAGTACGAGATGTTTGAATGGAACCTCGGCAACACTTTCAATTATGCCGAGATTGCCGGGCTGATTGCCCCGCGCCCCTTCATGGTCGAGCGCGGCCACCACGACACTGTCGCCGATGACCAATTCGTCGCCCTCGAATACGCTAAGGTCGCGCTGCTCTATAGCGACTTGAAAATCCCCAATCGCACCCGCATCGAATACTTCGACGGCCCCCACACGATTCATGGCGTGGGGACGTTTGAGTTTCTGCGTGAGCAATTGCATTGGGGAAACGGGCAATAGCTGCGGGGGCTTCGGCCGTAAGCGGAGTCGAACGGATCAAGACAGTGGATGCCGACCTCGGGCAGCCTGTTCTTGTCGGATGGCGACGACCAGCGGTCGGTTCATTGCCAGAGCCTCCACCGTGGCGCGGCCCGTAGCCGTCAACGGCACGATGCGTTGGCCTTCCCAGCGAAAGTGCTCGGCCCAGGCTTGAGTTCGGGGGTTGAACAGCAGCACGTCCTGACCGGATTCCGGATCGGTGGCCGTCTGCTTCGCCCACTTCCGCAGAGAACATGAAACGCACGCCAGCGCCAGGTTGTCGAGCGTGGTCTATCCGCCGGCTGCGCGCGGGACGACGTGATCGATGTGAAACGAGGCTTCCTGCCCGTGTTGTGATAATCGACAATACTCGCAGAGTTCTGCCGCTCGATGGACGACGTCGGCGCGTAAGCTGGCGGGGATGTCGCTCATGCGCTCGTTCGCTCTGCTCGCAGCCGCAAGAAGGTTAGCAATTCCGCGAGGTTGACCAATCCCTCAGCTTCATCGCGCTCCAGCGGGGTGAGCGGCTTGCCGGAATCCTGACGATCCAGGAGCGTCTGCAAGCGTGCTGCGACAGCACCAGGCAATCGGAATCGCGCCAAGTCGCCCGGCAAATCGAGGTCAAGCGTCAACGTCACCAGGGCCTCCATGAACAAAGCCTGCTCATTCCAATGAATTATAGCAGACCGCTCCAGATCCCGACAGTTCAATCAAATGCGCACACTTTCCATTCCGAGTTTTCCTCCGCGCCCCTCCGTTTCCTCCGCGGTTAAATCTTCTTTCAAAATTGGTTTTACCGCGGAGGAAACGGAGGTACGCAGAGGCGGAAAAATGCTGAATTGAGAATTAAATTCACTATCCACCATTCACTATCCACTATTCTGACTTTCCACCTTCCTCCCCCAGCTTGATCTCCAAGTTCAGCCGATGGGCCTTGGCTTCCAGCGTCTCAAGGGTCGTCGCGAGGCCCGCGTCCGATCGCTTCTTGCTCATCGCTTCCAGCGTCTTCGCCGCGTCCACGGCCTTCTTCAGCGCCTCCGTGCGCTGCGCCGGCGTCGTCGCCAGGGCGAGCTCCGCTTCGATCGATAATTGGTCGAGCCGCTCGACCTGATCGAATGAACCGGCCCCGCTATCGAGCTGCCGCTCGGCCAGGTCGCGGGCCTGGTGCAGCGTGGCGACGCGCTCCTGCTGGAGCTTCCGCACGTCCACCTGCCCCGGCGTCTGTGCCGCGGCAGCCGTGCGCGAATCGGCGGGGGATCCGCCGGGGATGAAAAAGTATGTACCGACCGCCATCACAGCCAGAACCGCTTTGGTGTAGCTATTGCGTTTCATGGACTCTTCTCCTTCTGCGTCGCTGGACGCGTCCCACAAAGGGACGGCTCAATGTGTTGGACACGCCGCGCGGGGAAATGTTACAGGTTCTGGTTTTCCCGAGGGGTCATCCCTTTGCCAGCCCGGGGGCTCGCGGCGCGGGTTGGTCAATGGACCGTCCGAGCGGCCAACCACCCATGTGGGGCCGTGCGACACGAATTCTCGTGTGTCCGCACAGAGCCGGAGGCAGCGAGCGCTTCGGGTTGACTGGCATGACATCAATTGTGCTTGGTAGCCGAAGGTGCGGTGTGGATGAACAAATTTGCAAATTTCCCTTCGATCGTCCCGAGGGCGGTGATCAAAGCGGCCAGAGCCACAATAATGCCGGTGACAAGCTTTAAGCCCTTGCTGGCCCCCGTCCACATGCGAAATAGCCGCGACGGCCCTGCGTCTTCCAAAGATTTTCGTCCCTTCGGGGTTAGACCGACCCATCGCTCGGAAAGTGAAACGAGTCCCTTGATATAAAGTTCGAGTATCTCAGCCTCCACAATTTCTGAAGGATCACCGACTCTCTGCGGCATCATAGCGCGCGGCAATTTTTGGTCATGCGCCGTTGCTAGCAGCTTCAGGACATTGGACTCCCGTTGCGTTACAGCCACGGGTATTTCATCCGCGGCCGCCAAAGACGCCCGTGGGTCTTCCGGCCCTTTCTCATTTGCCGCGTTTCGCAACAGTCGTGCTTCTAACTCCGAGGCCATTTTCCGTCCACGCGCCGTAAAGCGGCACTCGTTGTCGAAACGAGCAACTATGCATCCCTGCTCAGGGGAGGCGAAATATCGTACAACCGCTAGCACAACTTCGATGTCGGCCTTCATGCGCTCCGCGACCGCGGCGAGGTCGATTTCGGGTTCCGGGCCGTCTAAGGTGGGCGGCGGATACATATCATCTGCAATGAGTAAAAAGGCTTCCGAGTGCGACAGGATCGGTGGCATCATGAGAATTTCACATGCGGAGAGGGGATTGTCATTCCACAATGCTACGCCGCTCTAGACGGTGCAGAGGTAGGAAAAATGGCTTCCACATTACTCCCCCTGTTTACCGGCGCCATCGTCTATCCAATACGCGCCGACTCTGCTCAAAAAGAGGTGCCTTTGGAGCGCCACTTTCGGCGCCCTTCAGGCGTCCTAGGCGTCTGAGCCGCCGCTCGTCAGCCGTGAGCGGCTGCGCTGTGGCTTAACACAATCTCGTTCTTTAGATCCGGGATCTTACCGGGAATCTGACGAGGGCGCGCTTCTCGCGTACTGGGCGTGCGTAACATTGATCACTTTCTGCCAGATTGGGCGCGAGGGATATGTTGACCTCCCAGCTCCCAGAAGGAGTCGTATGAAGACAATGGACACGTGCCTTTTCACCGGTGTCGAATTATCCTCCGACACGAGGGAAGAGCACACGATCCCGAGATGTCTTGCTGGCCGCATCCGCAGTAGGCGCGTTTCCTCAAATACTTTCAATAAGGCGGCTGGTGACGGTGTCGACAAAAGCTTAGGGGCGGTATACGCGGCCTTGTTTAATCGCTTGGGTCCGCTGACACCCAGTGAGCACCGTGCGCCGTTCTTAGACGCGTTCATGTACGACGGCGACAAGGCCCTTGTAATTGAAGAAGGGATGGTCCCGCGACAGAAGCGCGTAGAAGTGGAGAAACGCGACCCGGCAACAGGCAAGCCCTCGCTTATCACCGCGTCGTCGATAGAAGCTGCGAGGAAATTCGCGAAGGCATCAAAAATCGATAGCACAAATTGGACCTTTACGCCCAACGCGCACGCGGATATCTCGAGGGGGTGGCTCAATTTCAGCGGCTTTGAACCAGAGGCCGAACTCGCTGTACTCAAATCAGCGCTTCTGACATTCGATCACTTGCTTGCAGACGATCAGGCGAAGAGATTCACACGTCACAAGGTGTTGTCGGACGTTCGAAAACTCGTGCGACAGTGCGTCATTGAGAAACAATGGGGGCGATTTGCGGACTTCGTTCTCGGCCTACAGTACGATAGCGTTTCAGACCTGAAGCGGCTGCGGAAACAAGTTGTTGGCAAAATCTCGCCATTTGAGCATGTGATTGTCGCGGCGACGAACCGCGCGACACGATGCTTGGATATCCTGTTCTGGGTTGCGAGTGTTGATCCTTTTGCTTTCCGGCTGGCGCGAAATTGGGACCAGGAGCCCTTCACGGCCGTCGTCGTCAGTGGCGTGTTGAAGGGAACCAGTACAATGAAACCCGTCTGGCTGCCGGAACAGATTTACTTTCGCCCAAAACCACACCTGTCATCCGTTCGCATAGGGGTGTCCGAAAAGACGGCGATTTCCGACGCCCAAAAAGCTGCTGGGGAAATGTCCGCCTTCCGTCTACAGGCGATTAAAGAAGCCGCTCACTTGGTGGAGCACGAGTGCGACGATTTCGTTCGCGACAAGCTGGCGCGCGATGCCATTTACCTTGCCGATCTCACTGGGCATGGGCTAATCTGTGAAGCAGTTCGTCGACGACTAGAGGTGATGTACGCGCTCGTGATCAACGATCCAAATAAGCGAGCGCAACTATGCGACATACTTCAGCGACGATTTGTCGAACTTGACCCCAAGCTCCTCACCCAGTCGGTCCCAAAGAACGGGCATGACATCGAGTGCTTATCGTGGGATCGTTGGCTGAACGTATACCGTCAGTTGCTCAAAGATGCCACAGAACTTTTTGATCTTCCTGGCGGGCTCGAGCCCTCAGGAACGGAAATCGAGTTCCGTCGAGAAGGCGTATGACCGCGGATATGAGCGAACCGCAACAGCAATGGCGATAAGGGGCAAAAGGTTCTAGAGGTAAGGGCTCTTACAGGAGGACGGCAAGCGCTGCATTTCGATAAAAGAGATCCGCCAGTCGTCGGTTTTCCCGGTCCAGACGTTGCGCTAAGCGGAGAAGTCCCTTTGCATTTGGAAGACGATCGCGTCTTAGCATTATCTCTTTTAGAAATACCGTGCCTTGGAACAAGCGGCGCGCCTTAAATGGTTCCGAAGTGATTGTGACGCTGGGGCCTGCTGCATCAAGATACGCATAATGGTATCCATTCATCCGGGTTGGTGCCGGCACTGGGCTTTGAAGTCCGGCCACGTCCATGAGGTATGAATTTGAAAGCACATCGCCACCGAGCGCACTCAGCTCTGCAAACGTTCCGAGATTGGGGAGAAAATAGAAGCAAGCATTCGGCGTTGCGCCAAACGACTGCACGAGCTGATCCATTTGGTGGTGTTGGCACCCGAACCGTCTGTGACCGGCATGCGGGCCCGATTTTAGTACGGTGGATGAAACTTTGAACTGAAGTATGAACGCGCGCCCGCCAAGGTTAGTAGCCGCGTCGAACCCGTGCTGTCGTTCTTGCCTTTGTGTGAGACCAAACCAGACCATCTGCGATCCGAGTAGTGAGCCAAACTGAGCGCAGGTCGTAAGTTCGACCGTCTTTTCAGCGATCTTTGCAGCGCCCACGACATTCCCGACGATAAGATTGCTCCCAGGGAGTGGAGGTGCCGCGCCACCAAGTGGCGTTACTGTTGTCGTAGATGCCATTGGTCTACCTGCCTCAGATGCGTCCCCCCAAGTGCGGACCTGCATGCGGGACCGGAAGGGCTAGACCGGATCTCGCTGTCCCGTTCAAATGCCAGGCATATCAAAAAAACGAGGCGACCACTCGTTGGACGGATTTCTGCGCCAAGGACTGAGTCGAGGTCCGCCGTTTCTTCCCAAGTTAAATATAGATCGTATTTGGGTTGAGAAGATGCAGCGTTGGAGGCTGCGGGTCGGCGGTACAAGTCTCTGTGCTTCGGTCGTTGGCATGCCGACCGGCTCGATCGAATTCCCGGCTCACCGTTCCCGGCTTTGCCCGCGAAACTCCCCGCGCGGCAGACGCCGCGGATGAGGGCGAGAATGCTTGCTAGAGGACAGAATCTAGAAACTGGAAACTAGTGTTCTAGGGGTTAGAGACTAGAAACTCGAAACTAGAAAATACAGTCTGCGGTGAGATTTAATTTCAATCTGCGTCCATCGGCGTTCATCTGCGGTTAATCAATTATTTCAGCAGCGCGATAAATCCCGCCTGCTCGAAGTGGTGGTCGGCGGTGAGGGCTTCGGTGATCTGATGATCCTTCATCACGACAAATGAAATGCAATCGGTGAGCGACCACTGCTTGTCCTGTCGACTGTCGTAAAGCTTCACAGCCCGTCGCCAAATCTGCTCATCGGGCAGCACCAGTTCAACCCGCGCGTCGTTTTCCAGATCGTCGAGCAACTGCCGGAAAATCAGCCGACCATCGGTCGATGCCAATCCATCGGCCAGCTCGGTTAAGACCCACGCTGTTGTCACCAACAATAAGCTTTTATCCCCCGCGAACTTGTCCGCGGCGGCATGCGCCTCATCGTTCGGGTTAAGCAACGCGATAAAGTAGAAGGTGTCCGCGAAGAGACTTTTCATTTCTTCGGGCCGCCGTGGATGTAATGATCATGGTTGCGGGCCATGTCAGGCGGGAGCCCTTTGACGGTCCCTGAGTATTTCTTGAGCTTATCCCAAATCGAGGGCCCATCCTCCGCAGGGGCTACAGCGCGCACGTCCACCTCGACGCTCGTCCCATCCGGTAATTTCACCGGCTCATCGAGAACCACCGTGCCATTGAGGATGTGCCCGCGTACCGTCATGACTGTCTCCGTAAAAGCATTTTACCATCTTTACGCGACAGGGGGAGAGGGTGCTGGGGAAGCGAATTGAGAATTGTGAATGGTGAATTGAGAATTGAAATTCCTAATTCACTATCCACTATTCACTATTTCGAAACGCGGGGCGCTGCGGGGCGCGCGTGCAGGAACGTGAAAGAGTGTCCAAGACGTTCCGCCGGCGTAAGTGAATGCGCGGCGAGGCGTTATGTGCCAAAAAAAGTAAAATCACTTGACGGTCGAGCGGGGCGCGCATGTTGAGTCTAGCAATAAATTGACATTGTCATAGATGCTTATCCAGCCATGGTTTATCGCCGAAAAGGCGTGTTTTTGGGCGTCAAAAACGCTCAATGCGCGCCCCGTTTTGTCTCATTTTGTTCCATGTACGGTGACGTACTATTGCATCTGGTTGATGATGCGGGAGTTGCGATGAGGGTCCCAATGGGGCGCGGCGGGGCGCGCGGCGCACCGCGCGCCCCATTAGCCGCCCGGCCTGCAGTGAGCTTGTCGAACCTGCTTGTCGGGCGTTTCTTCGATCGCGAATGCGGGAGAGCGCCCGATGAACCGGGCGGCTAATTGGCAGTGGACGCGGATACGCGGCGGGTGGAGTGAAGGGCGCGATCGGTGAAGGCGGTCGCACTTGCCCGGCGCGCGGGTCGCCCGTAACCTTGCCGGACCTATGAGCATTCTGGTCGATCGTAACACGAAGGTGATTTGTCAGGGCATTACCGGTTCGGCGGGGGCGTTTCATACCAAGGCCTGCCTCGAGTACGGCACGAAGATGGTGGGCGGCGTGACGCCGGGCAAGGGCGGCACGAAGGACGCCAACGGGCTGCCGGTGTTCAACACGGTGCGCGAGGCGGTCGATGCGACGGGGGCGTCGGCGACGATGATTTTCATTCCGCCTCCGTTCGCGGCGGATGGAATTATGGAAGCGGCGGATGCGGGAATTGCCGTGATTTGTGCGATCACCGAAGGCATTCCGGTTTTGGATATGGTGAAGGCCAAGGCCTTTTTGAAGGATCGGCCCAAGTCGGTTTTGATCGGCCCGAATTGCCCGGGCGTGATTACGCCGGGCGAATGCAAGATCGGCATCATGCCGGGGTATATCCATACGCCACGCAGTGAATCCAAGAGCGGAAAGAGCGTGGGGATTGTGAGCCGATCGGGCACGCTGACGTATGAAGCCGTCTGGCAATGCTCGACGCGCGGCATCGGTCAGACCACCTGCGTAGGCATCGGCGGTGATCCGGTCAAAGGGCTCAATTTCATCGAGATTCTCGATCTTTTTAACAAGGATCCGCAAACCGACGGCATCATCATGATCGGTGAGATTGGCGGTACCGACGAAGAGCGCGCCGCCGATTTTGTGAAGCAGAATGTGAAGAAGCCGGTCGTGGCATTTATCGCCGGGCGGACCGCGCCGCCGGGCCGGCGAATGGGCCATGCTGGCGCGATCATCAGCGGCGGCGAGGGATCGGCCGAGACCAAAATTTCAGCGCTGAAGGCGGCGGGAATTCATGTTGCCGAAAGCCCGGCGACGATCGGGCAAGCGATGAGCGGGGCGCTGGGGCTTAAGTAGAAGACGTGCGATGACTGGGGTGCGCTCCACGCGTCGAATCCGCTTACTTCGTGCGCGGCTCTTTCAATATCGCTCCTGAGGGCTTACGCCATCCCGTCCCAGCGTTCGGGCTCTTCATGTTCGCAATGACCGGGGTGGCCGCAGCAGGTGTTGCAATCAAGTGCGGCTGTAGTTGTGGTGCGGGCGATGCGGGCATCGGGCGTGGGGACGACAAAGCACCCGGCATTCATCGCGGGCGGGAAGACGGCATGATGCTCGACGGGCTTTTGCTTGCGGTCGGATGGGTTCACGGGGGCGGCTCCTTGTTGCTCTCGATTCATTGGTGAATCGAATCTAGCACCGCCACGCCACGCGGCCTCCTCCGGAACCGCAATTCATGAGCCAATCTCGCTTGCCACCCATCCGTCTGTAGCGTTTGCGACAGCCCTGCGGGACGATGCCGGGCTATTGATAACACCCTTTTACGCCGTTTCACAAATTCCGCCTCAAGCGCGACAGCCTGCCGACGGTATTGCATTTGGCATAATGGGCATTTCCTGAGGATCGCTAAGTCTTTTCGCGGCTGAAGAATTAAGCATGACGTTACCGTATCAATCGCTAACTGTATTAAGCCCCGATGAAGCTCAACTCCGCCGGCAGCGCTGGATGGTGCTGGCGGCGGCATTTCTGGGGTGGATGTTTGACGGGCTGGAAATGGGCATTTTCCCGCTCGTGGCCAGGCCTGCGTTGCAGGACATGATGCGCGTACAGGATGACCGCTTCGTGGGCCTGTGGATGGGCTACGTCACCGCTCTTTTCCTCGTCGGCGCAGCGATTGGTGGACTGATCTTCGGCTGGCTGGGCGATCGCTTTGGCCGGGTGCGGACGATGGCACTAAGCGTCCTGACCTACTCCGTATTTACCGGACTTTGTTTCTTCGCCACGCACCCCTGGCATCTCGGGGCGCTGCGATTCCTCTCGGCGCTCGGAATGGGCGGCGAATGGTCGCTGGGCGTCGCGCTGGTCATGGAATGCTGGCCGGAAAAGAAACGGCCGGCCCTTGCCGCTTCGATCGGAGCCGCTTCGAACGTCGGCTTCGCGCTGATCGCAGTCCTGGGGCTCGTTTTCAAAGTGACGATTCATTCCTGGCGGTGGGTCATGCTCGCAGGCATGGCGCCGGCCATCTTGACGCTGCTGATCACCATTTTTGTCCCCGAATCGCAGCGCTGGTTGCATTCGGTGCGCGAAGCGCCGGATGCCAAACGTCCTCTGCGCGTTGTCTTTTCACCATCATTGCGACGCGTGACAATCCTCGCGATTGTATTTGCTTCCATCGCGATGATCGGCACCTGGGGGTCGGTGCAATGGATCCCGCTGTGGGTGGATAAGCTCACCGGCGGCCTGCTTCCGCGCGCCAAGGCGACGAGCCTGATTCTCTCAGCACTGGGCGCGGTGGTCGGCTCGATCCTCGGTGCGCTGGTGGCGGGGCGATTCGGTCGGCGGATCACTTACTTTGGCTTGTGCCTGATGTCGCTGCTGCTCTGCGGCTGGATGTGGCGCGGGTTCCATCAATGGAACGCGCTGCTGGGCGTCGTGATCTTCCTCGTGGGTGCTTCGACTGCCGCCTTTTATGGGTGGCTCCCGCTGTATTTGCCGGAGCTGTTCCCGACCCGCGCACGCGCGACGGGGCAGGGCGTGGGCTATAACATGGGGCGCATCTTTGCCGCGGTGGGGGCGCTCTATAACGGGCAACTCGTCAGTCATTATGGGGGAAGCTATGCGCGGGCCGGGGCGGTGGTGACGCTCGTCTACATCGGCGGGATGCTGCTGATCTGGCTCGCGCCTGAAACGCGAGGAAAACCGCTACCTGATTGAGTTTCCATCGCTTCCCATTTTTCGCAACACAATTGGACATCGCGAATGATTGACGGTAGGTAATCAACATCGCCCCGACAAGGGCGTATCGCGGATAAGAGGATAAAATTCATTGGGTCTGCATGCATCTGGCTCGCGCAAAAGACCCACAGCAACCGATTTTTCATGGCTGCGTTTGTCTCGCCCGAGGGCTTTTTGACCTCGAGCAAAATAAATGTGTTAGAAACTTTGGAGTGCAACCGTCCATCAAAGGTCGTGTGACACTCCATCTTTTATCAAGAGGAACGTTTTGTGATTAGCGTCTCTCACCTGACCAAGGTCTACGGTAACCATCTGGCCGTCGATCACATCAATTTCGAGGTGAGCAAAGGACAGGTGGTCGGATTCCTCGGGCCCAATGGAGCCGGGAAATCGACCACTATCCGCATGCTCACCTGCTACATGCCGCCCACCAGCGGCGGCGCAACCGTCAACGGATTCGACATTTTTCACCAGTCCGAACAGGTGCGCGAGAGCCTGGGCTACCTGCCGGAAAACGTGCCGCTTTATACCGAAATGAAAGTCGAGGAGTACCTCGATTTTCGCGGCCGGCTTCGCAAGATGGACCGCGCGACTCGCCGAAAGCGTATTGATTACGTCGTCGAGCGCTGCTGGCTGGGCAACGTGCGGCATCGCATCATCGGCCATCTTTCCAAAGGCTTTCGCCAGCGCGTGGGATTGGCCGATTCGCTTCTGCACAATCCGCCGGTGCTGATTCTGGATGAACCGACCGTCGGCCTCGATCCGACGCAGATTCGCGAGACGCGCAAGCTGATTCGTGATCTAGGCGGCCAGCATACGGTCATGCTTTCGACGCATATCTTGCCGGAAGTGGAAGCGGTGTGCGATCGGGCGATCATCATCGCCTCGGGCCGGATCGTCGCGCAGGGCTCGCCTGAAGAGCTTCGGGCCAGTCGGCGGGCGCAGGCGCGGGTGCTGGTCGAATGCAAAGGACCGGCCGAACAAGTTCGAGCGGCTTTGTCACGCGTGAGTGGCGTCGCCCGGGCCGAATTGCTCGACGGAGATGGCGACCGTAATTATTGCCGAGTCGCACTTCGTCCGCGCGATCCGCAGCAGGATGTACGCGAAGAGGCCGCCCGCACCGTGATGTCCAATGGCTGGCCGCTCCGCGAAATCCGCCTGGAGCAGGCAACCCTCGAAGAATTCTTCATCGATGTGACCGCCCGCCAGGCGATGGCCAGCGGATCGGGCGATACCAATCGCGAAGCAAATGAATCTCGCGAAACCGAGGAAGCGACTGTTGAAGGGGGTGTGCGATGAGCCGAACCACCACGATCGCCCGCCGCGAATTGAGCAGCTATTTCTATTCGCCGATGGGCTATGTCGTCATGACGCTTTTCCTGAGCGTCTGTGCGTTTCTTTTCTATCGCGATTGCGAAGCCGGGCAACCGGCGATGATGCGCACGCTCTTCGACGCGATGGTCTGGGTGCTGGTGATTGCCGTCCCGCTTTTGTCGATGGGATTGCTCGCACAGGAATGGGCGACCGGCACCATCGAAACACTCATGACCGCGCCGCTGAATGAAACCGAAGTGGTGCTCGGGAAATTCCTGGGCTCGTTTGGGTTTCTCATCGTCCTGCTGATTCCGACACTGCTTTACGTCGCGATTCTGCGAATCTACGCCCGCCCCGACATTGGGCCGATCATCAGCGGATATCTGGGAATTCTTCTGGTCGGCGCGGCATTCATTGCCGTCGGGCTGTTCTGTTCATCCCTGACGCGCAGCCAGATCGTGGCGGCGGTTGTTGCCGTGGCGATTCTCTGCCTGATCACGCTCGTGCCCTGGTGGGTGGGGAGCATCGCGACGCTGCCGATCTTCTGGCGCAACCTGATCGATCAGACCGTCTTCAAGCGATACACCGATTTCAGCAAAGGCATCATTGATGTAGGCAACGTGGTCTTCTTCATTGCCACGACCGCGGTCTTCCTGTTCGTGACGGTCAAGGTGCTGGAATCGCGGAGGTGGAAATGAGCGACAGCAAAAAAGACAAGCCGATCCACGAATCGCAAAGCGATCGCTGGATCAAGTACGGCTCCAACGTGGTGCTGGGCGTGGTTTTGGCCATCGTGCTGGCCGGCCTGCTCACCTGGTTTGCGCAAAAGGCCAGCGCGCGGGTCGACATGACGCAGAACGGGAGCCTAAGTCTCAAGCCGCAGACGCTGGCCGTTTTGAAAGATCTCAAGCAGCACATCACGCTGGTGAGTTTATATACGCGCGCCCTCAACGACGCCGACGAAAACGGCATGGCCACGCGCGTCTCCGATTTGCTGGATGAATACAGGCGTCACAGCAGCAACATCGACGTCCGCGTGATCGATCCGGTGACCGAGAAGGACAAGCTCGAATCGCTGCACCAGGATTTCATCAGCAAATATGGGCAGCAGATCAGCACCTACAAAAAGTTTCTCGATAACTGGGAAAAGCAGTTCGATCAGGTCAAGAAACTGACCGGCGTTGAAGCCAGCAAAATGTCGGCGTTTGCGAATGCGACCAACGCACCTGATTCCGATGCCGCCTCGATCGTTTCCGATTTTGTCCGCACGATTCAGCAGACCCTCCCGCAGCGATTGCAGGATGCGCGCGATGCGGTCGATCGCGAATTGAAGAACAAGCATCCGGATTACAAGGCAGCCGTCAGCACGGCGCGCAACCAGATGGATCTGGTTTCGCAGCTTGCCGATCAGATCATCAAGCAAGCGCCCACGGCCAAGAACGATCCGAAGCTGCCCGCCAATTTTCGGCAGTATCTGGGTGATTCGCTGCCGCGCTACCAGCAGATCAAGAAGCTCTGCGACGACATGATCTCGCAGGCCGACAAGCTCGGCGAGCTGAAGGTCGATCAGCTCGAGCAGGCGCTGAACGTCGAGAACCCGGTGCTGGTGCTGGGCGATAATGAATGGCGGATTTTGTCCTTCAATCAGATCTGGCAGGATGAGCCGGACGTCAAGGCGATGGCCAACGGCGCGAAGGTGCAGCCGCGCTTCGCGGGCGAGCAGCAGATCACCACCGCCATTTACACGCTTGAATCTCCGCATAAGACGAAGGTCTGCTTCGTTCGTCCCGGTGGTCGGCCTCTGGCGGCAGCCGGATTCCCTCCGCTGGTTCCGGGTGGGCCACTCTCGGCGATTGCCGATCGGCTGCGCGAATACAACTTCGACGTGACGGAAAAGGATCTGTCGGGCCAATGGGCCCAGCAGGCGGCGATGCAGCAGCAGATGCCGTCGGCTCCGGAGCCTTCGGATGAGGAAATCAAGGACGCGGTCTGGGTCGTGCTGGATTTTGGCAACGATCAGGGGCCGGCGATGCCCACGATCGGGCCGAAGCTGGCGCAGCATCTGAAGGAAGGCGGGTCGGCGGTCGTGCTGTGCGAGCCGCGCAGCGAGAACCTCACCGATGTGCTGAAAGAATGGGGCGTCGAGGTCCATCCCGAGGCGGTAGCCGTCCATCAGACGGTCCATCTGGAAGATGTCGAGAACGCCGACCCGATCGAGGAAGCCAAGGCTCGGCCCTTCATCTTCGATTGCCGCGACTATGGCGATCATCCTTTGGCCAAGCCTGAAAAGAATCTGGATTCGGTCTTCGTCGCCAACGTCGTCGTGCGCACGCATGATGCCGCCGGCTGCAAGGTGACGCCGCTGCTTCCGTTCTCGAATGCGCTCTCAGGCCTGAAGACCTGGGGCGAAACGGATGTCGACGGCCTGTTCAAGAACACGCAGCCGCCCGAGTTCAATCCCGACAAGGGCGATCTGGCTCCGCCGATCTTTGGCGGCGCTGCGGTCGAGAAGTCAAAGGCAGGTCGATTAGTCGTGATCGGGTCGATCTCGTTTATGTCGAACAACATCGTTCGCATGCCCGATCCGATCCTGCTTCGTCGCGGCATCCTCGCCTGGCGCTTCCCGGGCAATATGGAATTTGCCACCAACGCGATTTTCTGGGCCGCGCATCTCGATCCGATGATCGCAATCAGCCCGTCGGCGATGGACGTCAGCCGGGTTGGAAACGTCGGCACCGGCTGGAGCAAGTTCTTCCGGGTCGGCATCTTCCTGGCGATCTTGCCGATTCTGGTGATTGCGACGGGGCTGTCGGTTTACGCTTCGCGAAAAGATTGATCCCTGGCGCGCCGCGAGAGTCGGCAGATTCTCGTGGCGCGCATTGAACCATTTACTCCCATGAATTTCCGAACCACTCTCGTTCTTTTGATCCTGGTTGTCATTGTCGGCATCTTTGTGTGGGTTGCGCAGGAACATCCCAAGGCAACCTCGCCGCAGCAGGCCGAGGGGAACGGCCACAAGCTGCTGGACCTGGATGCCAAGGACATTACCAAGCTCGCCATCACCAACAGCGATGGAAAGAAAACGGTTCTGGAAAAAAGCGGCGCTGACTGGAAGCTGCTGGAGCCGGTGAAGGCTGACTGCAAGAGCTGGGAGGTCGAGACGCTGGTGAACGACATCGCCGGCCTGCAATCGCGCGGACAGGTGGATGCGTCGCAGAAAGCCGCGGGCGGGCTCGATCGTCCTTCCTTCGTCGTCGAAATCACCGGCAAGGAAGGAAAGGTCACCAAGCTGCAGGTCGGCGATAAACAGTCGATGGGCGATACGCTGCTGGTGCTGCTGGACGATCACGCCAAGCCCGATGTGGTGAGCAATTCGCTGTATGGCGATCTCGATAAGCCGGCCAGCACCTATCGCAAATCGCAACTGGTGGATGTGGCGCAGGACCAGATCAAACAACTCACGATCAAGCATGGCAAGCAGACGATCAAGCTGGAAAAGAAAGGCAACGATTGGGAAGAAGTTGAGCCCAAGGCGATGCCAGCCGATTCGGCGGCGGTGAGCGATCTGCTGTTTGCCATCACCGGGTTGAATGCGGTCGATTATGTGACCGACGATGCCAGCAAGGCGGCCGACTATGACCTGAACCGGCCGAAGCTGACGGTCTGGTATAGCACCGCCGCGCCCGCGACACAGCCCTCGAACGCGGCGGCAACACAACCATCCGGTGTCGAGATCCGATTTGGCGCATACGAGGACCTGCTGAAGCGAGATTTATTTGTCGAAGTGGATCATGGGCCGATCGCAAAGGTCCCGGCGACGGGCGAAACATCGTTCGAAAAATCGCCACTCGATCTGCGCAATAAGGAAGTGGTTTCGATCGATCCTGAGAAGGTCAAGAGCTTCACGATTCAGGTCGAGCAGAAGGCTACGCAAGAGCCCGCGACGCCTGGCCATCCTGCGACGACCAAACCCGCCGAGCTGCGCGAATTCACCATCGAGCGCCGCAAGGAAGAGCCGGTGGCGATGGGGCCTTCGCTGCCCGCCACGCGTCCGGCTCAAGCGACTACGCAGCCGTCGACGCGTCCGTCGCTGGGGACGACGCAACCGACTACGGAACCCGCAGCTGCTGCGACAGAACCTGCCACCCAACCAGCCTCGAAATGGTTCTTCGCTTCAGGCGGCCAGGGCGATGCTGAAGAGGATCAGGTCAAGGCGCTGCTGGATGCACTGCATCCATTACGAGTGGAGAAATACGACGAATCGAATCCGGCTACGCAGCCAGCCGGCACTTATTCCCTTTCGGTCCAGACGACCGATGGAAAGTCTTACACCATTCGATTCACCGATCCGGGCAAGGAAGGAAAGCTGGTCGGTATGACCGACGATCTGACTTTCGAGCTGGATCGGTCGCTGATCGAGAAGATCACGGGTGATTTCAAGACCAAGAAACCCATGACGATCACCCCACCGGTCGGAGCCCCGGGTCTGGGAATTCAGTAGGCGTTGCAGGTATGATGGACATTCGCGACGGCGCACCAGCGCCGCACGATTGCACCAAAACGCGACAGTGATCCCCCTTTAGCCGCCCGGCTTGTCGGGCGCTGCTCCTGCATTTGCGATCGAAAGCAGCGCCTGGGAGCGCCCGACAAGCCGGGCGGCTAAGAAGTTGTTTCATAACCCAATGATATCCGATTCATGCTGCCATCTTCATTTTCTGAATGTTGCGAAGCCTGTTGGCGCAGATGACGCAGCAGGCCAGTTCGTTGAAAGCCTGCCAAGCGGCACCGGTGCGTTCGTAGCACTGGACGATGCGACGAAAGTTGCTCATCCACGAGATCGCGCGTTCGACGACGTATCGCACTTTGCCCAAGCCGCTGCCGTGGACCACCGGCTCCTTGCGTCCCGGCTGCGCCCGCGGCGCCAGCATCGACACGATGCCTCGCTCCACGACTTGAGGGATGATGTGCAGGAATCCATAAGCCGCGTCGCCCACCGCAGCGCCGGGCTTGTAGCGTGCCGGACCCGGTCCAGGCATTTTCACCGGCGGCAGCGTGTCGAGCATCTGTATAAAGGGCACGTCATCCCGCACGTTGGCGGGCGTGCAGTGCACCAGCAGCGGAATTCCCGCCGCAGTGGTAATCAGGTGGCGTTTGCAGCCTTTTTACTGCGGTCGACGGGGCTGGGGCCGCTGTGGGCGCCCCTTTTTTGGCACGGACGCTGGCGCTGTCGACAACGATGCGATCCAAGTCCACTGCTCCAGCGACGCCCAGAGAGTTGAGCAGCCGACGGTGCAGCTGCGTCCAGACGCCCGCCTTCGTCCATTCGGTAAAGCGTCGCCAGCAGGTCACGCCGCTGGGCCAGCGATCGCAGTGCGGCAGCATTCTCCACTGGCATCCGGTACGCAGGACGTACACGATGCCTTCCAGACAGGCACGATCCGGTTTGCGGGGAGCGCCGCCGCGTGGATCGGGCGGGTGCTGGGGCAGTAAAGGATGGATTTGGTCCCAGAGTTCGTTGCAGATTAATGGCTCCGCCATCGGGAGCTTCCTTGCTACCTGCTTCCCAGTTCCTTTGAATGTTGTACCGAGGATGTTTCATTGTAGGCAGCAAGATTTAGGATCTGAAACAGCTTCTAAACGAGGCGCTTGCATCGAGGTCTTGCGAAACATCAACTCTCGGAGGTCTTCCATGACCCATCCCTCCCGTCGAACGCTTCTGCAAACCGCCGCTCTCACCGCCGCGAGCGCCGTAGTTACTTCTAATTGCATCGCTGCAGACGAGCAGACCGCCCCCGCTTCCCGCAAAGGCAACATACGCCAATCCATGATCCAGTGGTGCTACAGCAAATACTGGAACGAACCGCAGATGGCCGGCGTGGCGCGCGAGCTGGGGTTGCTGAGCGTCGAGCTGATCGATCCGAAATTCTGGCCGATGCTCAAGCAGCACGGACTGACCTGCGCGATTGCAGGCAGTCATGGATTTGTGCAGGGGATGAACAATCCCAAATATCAGCCCAAGTGCATCGAAACTCTCCACGAGCGTATCGACCAATGTGCCGAGTTCGGCGTGAAGAACATCATCACCTTCACCGGCATGCGCGAAGATATTCCCGCGGACGTCGGCATGGACAACTGCGTGCGCGGCTACAAGCAGCTCATGTCGCATGCCGAGAAAAAAGGCGTGAATCTCTGCCTGGAAATGCTCAATAGCCGGGCCACCGGATATATGAAGGGGCATCCGGGTTATCAGGGCGATCACACCGATTACTGCATCGAATTGATCAAGCGCGTCGGCTCGGAGCGCATGAAGCTCCTGTTCGACATCTACCACGTGCAGATCATGGACGGCGACGTCATCACCCGCATCCGCCAGTACAAGGACTACATCGGCCACGTCCACACCGCCGGCAACCCCGGCCGCGGCGAACTCGATGACAAACAGGAAATCAACTACAAGCCGATCATGCAGGCGCTTCTCGACGTCGGCTACAAAGGTTTCGTCGGCCAGGAATTCATCCCAACGCGCGATCCGATGCAGGGATTAAGGGAAGCGGTGGGGCTGTGTGATGTGTAGGCGATCCAAGAGAGGAGACGCCAATGAGTAAGCCATTGATGAAGCGCTTGGTCGGCTTAATCGTCTTTTTGGTTTTGGTGATGGCGGGCATAAGTCTAAGATTTGCCTTGCCGCACGTGGGACACAATTCAAGTGCAATAAATCAAGCGTCTGTAGATCGTACCGCGGCAGACAAAATCGACAGCAGGAAGGTGGATGTAATAACGGGTCCGTCATGGACTGGGATTGCTACGAATCCCAAAGCTGGCCCATTTCTTGAGGGGCCGAACGTGTATGCCGATTTTTTTGGCTGGCCGGATGAAGCTCTTGGAAAACGGGTAATTCTGTCGGGCCACCTGGTAGTTCGACACGACTTGCCCGTGTTCATTCAGCCGGATCCGGATGTGTTTCCTGATGCAGTGCTTCAAGCCGGCATTCCGGTCCCCAAAGGTACTGATTTGTACAAAGCCAGCGAGCGGAGCGTGATTGAAGATGCGCACTGGGCATTTGCGCCGGAGAAAAAGTAGCTGCGATGTCATCGCCTTGGGGACCATCTTTTCTATAATTCAGCCATGACAGCGGAAGCAGTTTTCGCTCTTTTGCGTCGGCGTCCATTCGCGCCATTTCGGCTGATTCTCCACGGTGGCACAACTTACGATGTTCTGCATCCCCAGATGATGATGGTAACAAGGTCGGGAATTACCATCGGACTCTACGATCGTGATCAGCATTCGTCGCCTGACGAAATTCCGGCGCGGACCGTGTTGGTTGCCTTCCTCCACGTCACGGCGGCGGAGGATTTGCCTCAGCCGATGTCAAAGGCTGGGTAATCGCTTATTTCCTTATAAAGCAGAGCACCGTTTCGAATAGTCGGCCGTATCTCCGCCCGATACGATTTGGACATGAAATGCCCCAAATGCAGTGCGGAAATGTCGGCCGTGACTGTGGGGGAATACACCGTTGATCGTTGCAACGGTTGCGGCGGGCTTTGGTTTGATTTACGCGAGCATGAACACATCGCCGAATCAAAGGGCGATGTGAATGCCCTGGACACGGGTGATCCCGCAGTCGGCGCAAAGCAGAATCAGACTCGGGATATTTCATGTCCCATTTGTCACGTGAAGATGCTTCGGCTTTCGGTGCCGGACCAGCTACACATTAAGTGTGAAAGCTGCCCGGTCTGTTATGGTGTATTCTTCGACGCGGGTGAGTTCAAAGATTATGCGAGCCATACGGTCGGCGAGCAGATCTCATCGTTCTTCAGGGGATTTCGCCGCAAAAAGGCGAAGTAGCACTTAGGAATCTGTCCATGGAACCCCGACGTCCTCGTCGACATCTTTCAATGAGCCGACGTGGACGTCCGCGTTTCAGCGACCGGCGATCCCCAGGTCACGCTTCCCGATGCGCCTTGTAATAATTGATCAGCCCATTGGTGGATGAACCGTGGCTGGTCACCGGGGTTGTGTCTTTCAGTTCTGGAAGAATCACCTTGGCCAGTTGCTTGCCAAGTTCGACGCCCCATTGGTCGAAGGAGTTGATGTTCCAGATGATGCCTTGGGTGAAGATCTTGTGTTCGTACAGGGCGATGAGCATGCCGAGGGTGCGCGGGCGGAGCTTTTTGAACAGGATCGAGTTGGTGGGGCGGTTGCCGGGAAAGGTTTTTTGGGCAACGAGTGCATCGAGCGCGGCGCCGGTCAGCTTGGTATTTTTCAGCTCGGCCCGCACTTCGTCGGCGGTTTTGCCTTTCATCAGGGCTTCGGTCTGAGCGAAGAAATTGGACAGCAGAATCGGATGATGGCCGGCGACGAATTCCTGGTCGTTCTGCGATTCGATGGGAGCCAGGAAATCACAGGGGATCAGCTTCGTGCCCTGGTGGATCAGTTGATAGAAGGCATGCTGCCCGTTGGTGCCCGGCTCACCCCAGTGCACGGGGCCGGTCTGGTAGTCGCAGGGGGTGCCATCGCGCTGCACCGATTTTCCATTGGACTCCATATCTCCCTGCTGGAAGTAGGCGGGGAAGCGGTGCATGTACTGATCGTAAGGCAGAATCGCGTGAGTCTGGGCGCCGAAGAAGTCGTTGTACCAGATGCCCATCAGTGCGAGGATCACCGGCAGATTTTTCTCCAGCGGCGCCGTGCGGAAATGCTCGTCCATCAGATGCGCGCCGGTCAGGAGCGCTTCGAAGTTGTCCATGCCAATCGACAGCGCGATGGATAGGCCGATCGCGGACCAGAGCGAATAGCGGCCGCCGACCCAGTCCCAGAATTCGAACATATTGGCAGTGTCGATGCCGAACTCGCCCACTTCTTCGGTGTTAGTCGAAAGCGCGACAAAATGATTTCGGATCGCTGCTTTATCGACGGCCTTGGCCAGCAGCCATTTGCGGGCGCTCTTGGCGTTGGTGATGGTTTCCTGCGTTGTGAATGTCTTGGATGCAACGATAAAGAGCGTCGTTTCCGGGTCGAGCGTGCGGAGCGTCTCGGCCAGATGGGTGCCGTCCACATTTGAAACAAAATGCACATGCAGCTCCCGCGACGAATGAGGAGGCCGGGAATAAGGTTTGAGCGCCTCGGCCACCATGACCGGCCCAAGGTCTGATCCGCCGATGCCGATGTTGACCACGTCGGTCATGACTTTGCCGGTGTATCCTTTCCAGATGCCCGAGCGAACGGCTTCGGAGAATTCGCGCATATGCTTCAGGACTTTGTTCACGTCCGGCATCACATCTTTGCCTTCGACGTAGATGGGGCGGTTGGATCGATTGCGCAGGGCGATATGCAGCACCGCGCGATCTTCGCTGGTGTTGATCTTCTCGCCGCTGAACATCTTGGCCGTCCAGTCCTGCAGCTTCGAATCCCTTGCGAGGTTGATCAGCAGTTGGAAAGTCTCGGCGGTGATGCGGTTCTTGGAATAATCGAGCAGGATGTCTTCGAATTGGGCGTGGAATGTGTCGAATCGCTTGGCGTCCTGCTTGAACAGGTCGCGCATATGGAGCGTCGCGACTTTGGTGTAGTGAGCGGCCAATGCGCGCCAGGCTGCCGATCCGGTGAGGTCTGCCATGTGATTATTCCTTCCTTGCAAAGCGAAAGGGATAACCGCCGGGCGTGGATGGGGCAATAGACTATTGAGCCGCGCGCTCCCAGATGCGTTCCTGGCCGACAAGACCGACGAAGTTAGTCCGGTCGTACTCGGCATTGGCGGATCGGAAATCCAGCAGCTTCTGATACGCGGCGCGGAACGCGGTTTTGTCGTGAATGTCGATGGAATGCTCGTAGGCCTTTTCGGTGGCGAGTATCAATTCGGTCTGCTCGAATCCTTTCGAGAGCCACTCGATTCGGTTGGAAGCTATTGCATCATTTTTTGATTTAGCGCGAGCCTGAGCAAGAAGCTCGCCCGCGGTTGCCATTACATCGGGCGTGTAAATCTCGTTGGCGATCAAGTAGTAAGGCCCATAGGTGCCGATGCCGTATTTCCGTTTTGATTTCATTCGGCTGGCCATTTCCTGCGGGGAATATTGCGGATAAATGGATTCCCATAGTTGGAAATACTGCTGAACCTCGACCTTGGCCGGGCCAAAGGCACTGTAAAAATTATCCAGCACAGCATCCACCGAGCTATCTGGATGATTGAGTATCGCGGCAAGCATGTAGAGCGACGGCCCCTGCGTCGCATATTTGCCGGTGAGGGAATCGAAATCGGTTCCCTTCATGTGGTGGGCCATCGCGAATTTCAGATCTTCGCCGAGCGTGTGGGCATAGAAGGCGGGATAATTCTGGGCTTGCAGCGTGTAATTGGGGCGCAGGAACAGCGCGCAGCCGGTCTTTTCCCATCCGGCCCAGTCGCTGCGGAACTGGCGGGAATTGGCGTCGCTGTAGCCGAAAACGCTTTCTTCGGGAACGAGCCCGCACAGCACGTTTTTGTTGAGCGTCTCCCTGATCGGGGGTTTACGATAATTGTCATAGACGTAGCTGACGACCTTTACATCCGGCCTGATCTTGCGCGCGGCTTCAGACACGTTTCGCCAGAAATGGGCGTATCGATCCGACAGCGATCCCATCTGCAGCATCCAGAGACCGCGATTGCCGCGCTTGCCTTCAAAGACCTCGCGCGCGGCTTCGAATCGTTTGTCGAATGGGACGGGACTATCAGGGTCGGGCTGGTCCCAGGCGAGACAATTGGCGCAGGCGCAACCGGCCCAGCCATCGTTTTCGCAAACGTTCAAAAACTGAGGCGTGCCGCGCGCTTTCCAATCGTCGAGGATTTGCGTGACCAGCGCCGGCTGCGAGACGCACAGGTGCAGATATTGCGGATCGGAATCGGCGGCAGGATCGAGCCCGCGATGGCCATCGGGCGTCATCGCCAGGTATTCCGGATGGGTCTTTCCAAACCGCTGCCAGTAGGCGCCGAACGCGTGGCCATACTGCGGCTGAATGCTGCGGCCAAAGCGCTGGCGCTTGAGCCAGATTTTTTCGCCGGTCGAGGTTCCGCCTCGCCAGTGTTTGAACCAGAGCAGCGGGGGATGAACTTCGTCTTTTGGATGGAGCGTGATCGTGGTTTGGTGCGGGATTACTTCGCCAAGGTTCCCGGGCCAGAGCCAGCGGACGTGCAATTCGGTTTCCAGAAGATCGTAGACGCCAAAGAGCGTGCCTTCGTGCGTGTCGAGGTCGAGGGGATCACCTTTTGAATCATTTCCGGCGATGAATAGGTCATCGCCGATTGTTTTCACGATGTAGCCGTTGCCGGGCAGCTTCGACGGATCAATCTGCACGCGGGCGGCGGCGCTGCAGTGGCCCAGGAAGATATTTGGTCCGGGCGGAAGCGCAGAGCTTTCTTTGGCAATGGCGAGCTTTGCACCGGTGGAGGCTTCGACGTGATATTGCAATTCCGTCGCCGCATAGAATTCCACGCGCGATGGATTAGCGGGAATGATGATCGCGGCGACGGGTTTGCCGTCTTTGACCCAGGTCAACGCGCCGGCCGTTGGGGCAAACGCCACGATGACGATTGAAGCAAGCCAGGCGATGCAATGGCGGCCAAGTATTTTCACCGATCCTCGCTGATTGGGAACAAACTTATTACTGCGAGGCATCGGCACCGTGGAAAGACGATCAGCGGAGGAAAAAAGAACGCCCGGCACGCATCCAGCGTGCCGGGCGTAGGAGCCTGGCGAATCCTTTCGCACACCATCCTTGGGCACCGTAGCCGCGCCGGTCCTTGGACAGCGGTTCACTTCGTTAATCAGGCGTGCATCTCAAATTTCAAATCTCAGATTTGAAATTTCAAATTTGAGATTTGAGATCTCGATTCTCATCTTTCCCGTTCCGGCAGCGGCTGCACCGCATGGCTCTCAACCAGCTCTTCAAGAAACTCTGCCAGTCCTTCATCATGGTTCGCGCCGATGACTCGTCGCGCGACTGCCAGCACCGGGGGCCGGGCATTGCCCATCGCGACGCCAAGCCCGGCGTTCTGGATCATCGGGATGTCGTTCACATCATCCCCGATGGCGACGATCTGCTCAGGGCTGATCGCATGATGGCGCGCCACGTGCAAAATGCCTTCCCATTTGTTGACGGCCGGGTCGAACACTTCCAGCACCTCGACGCCATAGGCCGGCACCAGCAGATTCTGGTAAACGACACGCTGCTCAAACTCGGCGGCCAACGCCGTCTTCACTTTTTCAATTTCCTCCTTCGATGCGCAAATGCCCACGCGGATCGTGTGCTCGTGTGACTGCTCGGCCAATCTGCCGACGCTTTCGACTTTCGCGTGCGTCACCGACATCCATTGCCGGGTCGCTTCATCGAGCGGCACATCGCCGCTGATCAGGTAATCCACGCCCGCGGATGCCGTGTCCTGAAGCGCCAAAGCCGCATGTCCCTGCGCCTCAAGAAACTGGCATAACTCCGCCGCCAGCTTCGGCCCCATCAGCGTCCGATGGATCGTCTGGCGATGCCTGGTGTCGATCACCATTGCGCCGCCCACGAAGACTGCCGTCGGATAATGGTCCACCGCTTCCAGCACCGCCTGGCTTTCGGTCCAGTTTCGGCCCGTGGCAAAGCAGACCAGCAACCCAGCCGACAGACACTTATGCACCGCCTGCCTCGCTCGCGGCGTGACCTCGCCAGTGGGCGAAAGCAGCGTTCCATCCAAGTCAATCGCGATCATCCTGTACGAATTCATCTCTTGTGAGATACTCCATCGACCGCGATGGACGCAACTTACCCAGCCTGCCGGTCAATGCAAAAAATAAAATGAGTTTTCGACCACATATCCACATTCACGACCGTGGTCATACTAAAGGTAGTGTATTGCCGCGTGCAATTGGAAATCGGGCGCGCGAGCTAAATCCCGTCCGGGGCGACGGTTCGGGCCTCGGCGGTGATCGCATCGCTGACGGCAACCGTCGCCGGCAGGGCGGCGTGCTTTCGCACGATCAGCAGAGAAGTGCTCGACTGATTGGCGATCTGCTCCGGCCGCCAGCCGAACAGATGGGAGCTCAAGCCCCATTCATCGGACACGCCAATCACAACCAGATCAAACTTCGGCGATTCGTCGATCACCGTCTGGGCCGGCAGATCGCTGGGCACCACATTGAGCTTGACCTTTTCCTGCGCGCCCGGCTCCGCAAAAGTCTTCTCGACAATTCCCTTCGCATCGAGCCGGCGCTGGTCATTTTGACGATTGGTCGGCACCACATGAAGAATGGTCACTTCGCATCCGGCATTGCGCGCCAGGCGGTTAGCCAGTTCCAGCGCCAGCCGATCGTGCGGCCCGCCCATGTATGGCACCAGCACGCGCTTCAGATCTCCGATGCCTCGATCGACGAATACACCGACATCCGCATCCGAGCCGGTCATGACGCGGTGAACCGTTCCGCCCAGAATCGTTCGACTGAAGACCGGCCGATGAAAGCCGATCAACACCAGGTTCGCGATGCGATCGCGGGAAATCCGAGCGATATCCGCCGGCACATCCCGGCTGATGGCGGAAATCGTCTCGACCGGAATCTTATTTTGCTCCGCATAATTCATCAGCGGCGCGAGGGCCGGGTCGTTCGCAGGTTCATCAAGAGCAGCCCGATAGGTCGTGCGGTCGCCGGGCTTCTGCAAGTGCAATGCGATAATCCGACGATCCGGTTCCGCCGCGCCGCTGAGCAGGTCGGCGATGCGCATCAGCCGTCGGCCACTCGCGGGCGATGCAACAGGAACTAGAACGGTAAAACCGGCCTTTGCTCCAGCTGCCTTGGCTTCCAATAACCGTCGCGGAAACAGCAAATACAGCAGCGGCGTCGTGCAGAACGTGGTCGCCAGGGCCATCAGCACCATGATCGCGAAGACCTGGTCGTTGATGACGCCAAACTGGAGGCCGATGGTGAGGATCACCAGCTCGACGAGGCCGCGCGTGTTCATCAGCACGCCCATCGCCGTTGATTCGCGCCAGCTCATGCCAAAGAGCTTGGCCGGGAGCAGGGTGCCGCCAAATTTTCCCGCGCACGCAGTAGCGATAATGATGACCGTCACCAGCCAGGCTTGCGGCCCACCGAGCAAGCCCAATTGGGTCTTCAGCCCTGTATAGGCAAAGAAAATCGGCAACAGAAAGACAACCGTGTAATCCTCGAGCTTGTCGGTGAGGTGGCGGACGAACGCCGACCCTTTGGGCATGACGCAGCCAATAAGGAAAGCTCCGAACATCGCATGAATGCCAATCGCTTCGGTCGCCCAGGCACTGGCCAATACGAGCAGGAAGATGATCGCAACGATGTTTTGCGACAGTCGTCCTTCCCGCTCGTGAATCATCTCCAGCCGCTGGAGAAATGGCCGGACAAACAGAAACAGGATGGCTGCGTAGACGCCCGAAAGCGCCGCTGTCCGAATGCCCGCGATCGGGCCTGATGCATGCGCCACCGCAATGACAAACGCCAGAATGACCCACGCCGCCACGTCATTGATCGCGGCGGCGGCAATGGTCGCCGCCCCGGTCTTGGTCTTCTGCAGATTCCGCTCGGTCAGGATTCGCGCCAGCACGGGAAAGGCGGTGATGCTCATCGCCGCCCCCATGAAAAGCGATGCGGCAAACCGCCGATGCGGATCGGTAAATAGCCCGCTGGTCGTGCGATAGAGTATGACCGTCAGTGCGATGCCCATGGCAAAGGGCAAGGCGACGCTGCAGGTGGCGATGGTGATCGTCGCGGCTCCGCGATTGCGCACCATCTTGGGATCGAGCTCCAGCCCAACGAGGAACAGGAAAAAGATGATCCCGATCTGGCTCAGCGTGTTGAGCAGCCGGATGTTGGCCTCTGGAAACAGGGCCTGCTGAACCGCGTGAGGCACCCCATGTACCGATATTAATCCGAGCAGGCTTGGCCCCAGCATGATGCCGGCCACCATCTCGCCGATCACCTGCGGCTGACGAATTCGCGCGAACAAAATCCCCATCACCCGACTCAGGCCCAGAATCAGCCCAATCTCGATCAGCAGCAGCAGGATTTCGTTTTCCAGCGTCGCCCGGATCTTGGCTTCTGCCTCGGCGGGCATTTCCGGGTGAACATGCAGCGCGGTCCATACCCCGCCAACGAGGATCAATCCCAGGAGAATGGAAACAGAAAACCTTCGGCGCATAAACCCGCAATACCCAAAAGTGACCGGGCGGTATTCGTAGCAAAAGCTCGGCCAAGTGCTCCGGCAGTTGTATTTCGCTCAGGCGGACGCAACTATTGGGGCTGCCGCACCGTCATTGGATTTGAAGTGGCCAATCGAAGTGCCACGGTGCGAAGCGCTGTCGCAGTTGCACGGGTTCAAAAGGCTCTGCGCGGCTGGCTATAATGCTCAAAGGTGATTCATGTCCTACAAGCTGATCGAGCGGCAGGTGATCTACGACGGCACCAAATGCCGGCTGGAACTGCACCACCTCGAAAATGATGAAACCGGCAAGCGCCATCGCCGGGAAGTGGTATCGCATCCCGGTGCAGTGGTCATTCTCGGCTTTATCGATCCCGATCACATCGCCCTGATCAGTACGCGCCGTTATGCGGTCGGGCAGACGCTTGTCGAGCTTCCTGCGGGCACACTTGAGAAGGGCGAAGATCCGATGAACTGCGCCGGGCGAGAGCTGTTGGAAGAGACCGGATTCCTCGCCGGCCGGCTTGAACGCCTGAATGTTTTTTTTACTTCTCCGGGAATCCTGAGCGAGCGAATGTATGCCTTTGCGGCCTACGATTTGCAGAAATCAAAGAGTGCCCTGGAAGAGGGAGAAGAGATCGAACTCCTTCCGGTCGCATGGGAACAAGCGATTGAGATGGTGGGCGAAGGTCAGATTCAGGATGGCAAGACCATCGCCACGCTCCTCTGGTACGACCGCTTCCGCCGCCGAAAATGAGTCGCTGAAAAAAATGGAGATGTAGCCCCCATGGCATGGGAAGAACGCCCATATTACCGCGATGGCGACGATCAGGAGAATCTCGCCTGGTGGCAAAGGCTGCTGTACGGATCGTTCACGATGTACCGGGCGTTTGGCATACGCGTTCGGATCCACATCTCGTTAATCCTGTTGATCGCATTCGTCCTTCTGTTCGATTACACCAAGGGATATTCGCTCGGTGACCGAGCCATCAGCTTATCCTTCCTCTTTATCATCATTCTTCTTCATGAATACGGCCATTGCTTTGCCGCGCGGGCGGTGGGGGGCGAAGCAGATGACATTCTCATGTGGCCACTCGGTGGTTTGGCGACGGCTCATCCACCGCGCCGGCCGCTGCCGACCTTTATCACCATCGCCGCCGGTCCCGCGGTCAATCTCATGATCTGCGTGACCATGGCCGGCATGATCTGGTTTCTCAGCGGCGCCGTGGTGAGCTTGAACCCGTTCAACCCGCTGCCGCCGGCAAATATCGCTTATTTCTCCAATGTTTCGCTGTACCTCTGGTGGCTATTCAACGTCAGCTACTGGCTGTTCCTCTTTAACCTTCTGCCGATCTATCCGCTCGATGGCGGGCAGATGCTTCAATCGATCCTTTGGCCATCCATCGGCTACTACAAGTCGATGAAGGCCTCCACCTGGGTTGGCATGGTCGGCTCGGTCGTGCTGGGGCTCTATGGCATTTGGACCGGTTGGCTGCTGCTGTTTATCGCCATCAGTTGCTTCATGGTCTGCTATCAACAGTATTACGCCCTCAAGGAAATGGGTCCCGAAGATTGGGCTGCCGAATATGATGGCATGGATTACAGCGTCATGCTGAAGGTCAAGCATGACACTGAAGCGCCGCGTCGCAAACGGCGCGTCAGCAAATGGAAAATGCGCCGCGCCCGGCGATTGGCCGCACTCGAAGCGGCCGAGCAAAAACAGATCGACACAATCCTCGCCAAAGTCTCCGCCCACGGCATGCACAGCCTCACCTGGAAAGAACGCCGGGTGCTGAAGCGCGCCACCGAACGCCAGCGCCGCCGGGAAATGGAATCGACGCGCTAGGAAGTGTCGAGCAAAGCCACGTCGTATCTGAGCGATTCTTTTGCGATCAACGCGGATTGGCCGCGCCCCACAGGTGGGGCGGCTAAAGTAAGACAGTATTCGCACACCGCGACGACCGGCGCATTTTCTGCATCCTAATACAGTCGATGCTACTGCATCGTCCTTATCACCTTTAGCCGCTCCGCTTGCGGAGCGCGTCCATGGAGCTTCCCGTGCGAAACGCCGTTCGAACGAAGAATTGGTTAATTCGACCACCCAACCCCTCATCATTTTCTTCGGTTATCCTAAACAAAAGCACGGCCCCACTCCGTCTCATCTTTGAGGACACCGATTGCCCAGTTCATCTGAGCCCTGGCGAGCGCTCCTGGCCCGGCATGGACCGGCCCTGGTGGTCTTCGCGCGGCAATGGGCACCGACCCATGCCGATGCCGAGGATGCTTTGCAAGATGGGTTCGTCCGATTCCTTCAGGCGCGAAGGCGCCCGGAAGATGAAGTGGCTTACCTGTATGCCTGCGTGAGATCGGCCGCGATCGATGCGGCCAGGACGCGCGATCGTCGCAAACGGGTAGATGAAAGGCGAGCCTCGGCCGAGCCGGTCTTTGCGGACGTTCCTGCCCAGATGGAGCTTGCCGCGTCGGTAGAAGCGGCTTTGGCTCGCCTGCCCGGCGAACAGCGCGAGGTGATGGTCATGAAAATCTGGGGCGAGCTGACCTTTTCGCAGATAGCTGTGGCGCTGAAGACCAATCCAAACACCGTCGCATCGCGCTACCGTTATGCGATCGAGCGCCTGGAAGCCATGCTGGCAGACGAGGTGCGCCATGAATGATGAGATTTCCGATCTTGAATCGCGGTTGGCTGCCCTCAAGCTTCGCCCCGTTTCGCCCACGCTGGAGCCGGCGATTGCCCGGGCGGCTCAGCGTCCCAGCCATGCTTCGGTCCGCTTTTTCTGGAGCGCCGCGGCAAGCGGTGCAATCGCTGCATTATTGATGATCGAAATGCTCATCGTGCAATCGAATGGCAACGCTCGTCCCGCGCCTTTAGCCGAAGTTGTAGCCAAAGTCCCGGCTGGGTCCGCCCCCCTGGCCGTCCTGGCCCGCGCTGACGTGCGATGGGGCGATGATTTCGGTCTGAATGACAATCCGAGCCGTCCATAACAATCAAACAAATAGCGATCCTCTGGAGATGCCATGCTTTACCCCCGCAGCCGCTGGCTGAGATATCCCATTTACTTCATCTGTCTGGTTCTGGTCGTCGGAGCCGCAGATATGTTTTGGGCTACCTCCCGCCGAACGATTCATCCGCGATACGACACCACCCGAATCGTTGAGCCTCGCCTCGATGATGGAACAATCGATTATCTCACAGCCATCGAAACTCGCTTTTCGCAAGGCGTGACGCCGGAGAACAACTCATTTCCGGTGATGCTCGAGGCACTGGGACGTGTCGCGCTGCCCAAGACCCAGCCGCCCGACGGAATCACCGGCCGGCTCGGCATGCCGCCGCTCCGGGAGAAGGGCGAGTACTTTGTCAGTTTCGCAGACTTCAGCAAAATGCACATTGCTGCTTCGAAAGATCTTCCAGCGGGAGATGGCGATATTCCCGAATCGGAGTCTGCAACGCGTCCTTCCCCGCTGGTGGACCAATGGATCGCAGCCAACGAAAAGCCCATGGCCAGAATGCACGAAGCCTCGTTGAAATTGCGTTACTTTGTGCCTTTCAATGGCGGAAATCGCCCGGGGATGCTGATCTCGGTGCTGCTGCCGCATCTCAGTCCAATCCGCCAGATCTCACAGGCCTTTGCCATTCGCTCCCACGCCCGCGCGGCTGCCGGGGATGTCGCCGGTGCTCGCGACGATGCGGTGACAATGCATCGCCTCGCCCGCCTGCTGGGTCAGGCTCCGACGCTGATCGAGCGCATCGTCGCTATCGCGATCGATATCAACGCCTGCAAGGCCGACCGCGCGATTGCGGCAACCGGGAAAATGTCGGCTGCTGATCTGCGCGATTATGCGGCGGAGCTGTCAGCTTTGGGCGATCTGGAAGGCGCGGTACCAGCGATCGACGCCGGTGAACGCTTTATCGTGCTCGACGCGATACAGCGCATGGCTCATCTGTCGCCGATGGAGGCGGGCCGGCTTTACCATTCAATGTCGAATGATGGCTCTGCGCCGGCGCCTTTCCTGTTCCCATTTCTCCCGATCCCTTACGAGCAATCGATGATCGACGCCAACGCCTCGTACGACGGGCTGCTGGCCGCTCTTCGCGAGCCGACATACGCCCAGCGCCACGAGGCCATCGAGCGGTGGACCCAAGGCATTCAAGAGGTTTCTCGCGGAAATTTCTTGTCATCGAAGGATTCGCCCCTGCATCTGTGCTATCCCGACTGGGCTTTACAGCTTTTCATGCCGAGCCTCTCAAGGTTCCAGACGCGCTGGGAAACCGACCGCGCGCAGCTTCGGCTCACGCAAATCGCGCTGCTGCTGGACGCGTGGAAACTGGATCACCACGAATATCCCGCCTCGCTTGACGATCTTGCCGCCGACGCGAAAAAGCCGTTGCCGCTGGATAATTTCACCGATCGGCCGCTCGTCTATGCCCGCTCCTCCACCGGCTATACCCTCCACAGCCCCGGCCCCGACATGATCGACAATGGCGGCAAGGGCGACGACATCGCGGTGGAAAGCAAATGACAACGCTCCCATCGCAATGCATTGGTCGGGTTGCGTTCGCGACGTTTAGCGGGCTCGCTTGCGAGCCGTTGCGCGCTCTGAGTGAGAGCTGAAAATCCGACCTAAAACAAGTGTCGCCCATTTGCGAAATCCCCATTTCCTCGCCAAGCTATTGTCATGCTGACCACCTTGAATGCGGGCCGTTTGGGAAGTTCGGTGCTGGCGGTGCCGCCGCTGGCGCGCAATAGCGACTTATCGCTCAACGAGGCGGAGAACACCCGGCTTATTCGCCACATCGAAGCCGGCGGCGTGCGTACGCTGCTCTATGGCGGCAATGCCAATTTTTATCACGTCGCCATCAGCGAATATGACCAGTTGCTCGCGTATCTCGCGCAAGCGGCCGGAGCTGAGACGTTAGTCATCCCATCGGCAGGGCCTGCGTATGGCACGATGATGGATCAGGCGAAGATCATCCGCCGCCACAAATTCCCGACGGTCATGGTCCTGCCGCAGCAGGGCATTACCACGGCGGCAGGCGTCGAAGCAGGCATTCAGCGATTCGTCCAGGCGGTGGGCGTGCCAGCGCTGCTGTACATCAAGGCCGACGGATACATCGAGCCGGACAATGTGAAGCGGCTCGCTGATGCCGGGCTCATCTCTGGAGTTAAATATGCCACCGTCCGCAATGACACGGCCAACGATCCTTATCTGCGTCGGCTCGTAGATGTCGTCGATCGAAAGATGATCATCAGCGGCATCGGCGAGCAGCCGGCCATCATTCACCTCCGCGATTTTGGCCTTGGTGGTTTCACCTCCGGCTGTGTCTGCGTGGCGCCACGTCTTTCGACCCGAATGCTCCAGGCGATGCTCGAAAAAGATTGGAAGCAGGCCGAGCGCATCCGTGAGATTTTCAAGCCGTTGGAAGACCTGCGCAATGCGATCAATCCCATTCGCGTTTTGCATGAAGCGGTGCGACTCGCCGGGATCACGCAGACGGGGCCGTTGCTGCCACTGCTGAGCAATCTGGAGCCGCGCGATCATGGGCCGGTCGAGTTGGCGGCGCGAAAGCTGTTGCAGGAAAACAGTGAGGCTTGATTATCCTGCTCCAATGTCTGCCCAACTGATTCAATGGACGATCCGCCTGTGATTTGTGCAACGCAATATGCCTCGGCGCTGCAAAATGCCGCAGAATTCGATTCGGCACGACAATTGCCTAAGTGTCTGGCATGAGTGCTGGACAATTGCTTCCGACCTTCCTCTTTCGAAACTCCGATAGTCGCCGCAAGGCAAATCCTTTGACTGGTTCCCAACCCAAGCCGCTATCGCGCAGGCTGCGCTATCGCTACATGGATGATGCCGATTATCGCGCCGAGTTTGTGACCACGCCTTACGGGCGCAGACGCCGAAAGCATTCTAATCGTCTGAAGGTTGTGGCCGCGGTCACCGCGGTTGTTGCCGTCGGCGGCCTTCTATGTCTGCTGCTGTGATGCGGCTATCCCATTTTCCATCGCACAAGCCCCAAGCCAATCAGCGTCGCGCCGAACGCGGCAAGAATTGAATCGAGGGATACGGTTTTTCTTCGCCAGCGGAAATCGATGGGTGATCGCTGGCTGGGGAGAATAACTTGGCCGCCGGTGTGTGCGGCGAGGCGGGTCATGTTCTCGTGGTTGTTGCCGATGGCGTCGAACTCGGGTGCATAGCGCCCGGCGATCGCAATCCGCGACAGGACTTCTCCGTTAATTCGAACTGTTGCAATGAGCGGTTGACGCGGCGCTTCGACTGACACTTCATACCGGCCGGGTCCGGTTTGCGGAATGACGATGTGTGCCGCGGATTGCCCGCCTTCCAGACTGCTGGTTTCTTCCAATTCCAAATGGGCACTGTTGATGTATTGGCGCCCGTCAAACGCTGCGACTCTCAGCGAAAGTCGTGGGCCGGTTGTCCAAGTGACCTTGAAATTAGGATCGGCGGGTGGCCGGGCGAGTTTTGTGATGATCGGTTGAAGTGCGCTTGCATCTGCGCCAAACGCGAGAGCAGCGACTTGGCCCTGGCTCAGACGCCACGTCGCTCCGAGTGATGGAGTCTCGCTGGTACCAGCCCCGGTGGCAACCGAAGTGGCGTTGCTCTTGAGCCAGGTCCGGTTCCAATCGCTGACCGTCTTTCGAACCATTGCGGCAAAATCGCCCGAGAACTGCACCGAAATCGGCTGATTCTCTAGAAGCTTCGGCGTTGCCGATTGAAGCAGTTCCTGCGCGCTGGCCACCCATTTGCGTGGATCAAATTGGCTGACAGAAGTCCCGCCGGTGACGCGGACGATCTTCAGCAGCGTCGCTAAGCCGCTGCCATTTCCAATCGCAAGCAGATGAAGCTGAACGTGCTGTACCTTGAGCTGGGCCACCAGCGCGTCAGGATCATCGATTTGCACATCCGCATCGGTCAGCAGCAGCAGAGACCGCGGCACATCTCCCGCTGGTTCCTGCGCGAGGGCGCTCAGCGCCTCCTGAAGATTTGTCGGCCCGTGCGGGAAAACACCCGCCGGCGGGAGAGGGATCGCCAGCGTTTGACGGACCGTCTTTCCCTGCGACCACCAATTCAGATCCTTCGCGAAGCTCCCGACGGTCAGCAAATCGTCCGCAGGCAAATGCGGAATGAGCTTGACAATGGAATCGGTGATGTATTGCCAACGGGAATTGGCGCCCTCCATGGTTGCCATCGATCCGCTGCTGTCGGCCAAGACGATCCAATGCTCCAGTGGCCGAGGCGGAGTGCTGGCCAGTGGGGAAAGCGATTCCAGGATTGAACCGGGATAACCGCCGGCCGCAAAGGCATGATCGCCGCCGAGGATGAGCAGGGTGCCGCCCATTTCGCGAACGTACTGATCCAGCCGCTGCTGCTGGCGGGCATTCAGATCGAAAGCCGCGATGTTACCCAGCACGATGACCGCAGGAGCCAGATAAGCGGACGGTTCTTCCGGAAGCTGCGATGGCTGTAAGCTTCGCCAATTCGGGCCTGCGGTTTGCCAACCAACCCACCATTGCTCGCGCAGTTTTTGCCGTGTGGGGAGAATCGAAAGCTGATCATTTTCAGGCCAGGGATCACCCGGCGCAAGAGCCGCAGAAATGCTTGTCGCGCCGCTTTCGACTGGGTGAGCAAATGTTGAATCGCCAGCCGGTGCAACATCGCGCGCGCTATGTTGCGTACCAATAAAACTCAATAGCCTTGGCTGGCCATGATTCGAAATCTCAGCCACCGACTGACCATCGTGAATCTCCAAACGACTCACTGCCGCATCTTTTAGCTGCTCCAAGCCCGGGTCCACCACAACATAGGTTGGCAGGGCATGAGCCGGAATCTCGAACTGGCCATCGCTGAATAGCAAAACCACCGGCGCATCCACTGGCGGCGCAAAGACAGTTCGATCCCCCGGCAAATCCCCAAGCGCCCGATCACCCGGCGCCGATGTCGTGCCCTGACTTGCAAAATAGTAAAAGCGACTATCCGCTCCCCCAAGCAATTCCCTCACCCGGCTCTCAAGCTGCCCGCGATTGCGATACGTGGCTGTCCGTGTGCTGGCCGACAGGTCCACCATGACCGCCACTCGCCCCGGCAATGGCCGCCGCCAGGTCACTCCGCCCAAAGCCAGGCAGCAGGCCGCGAGCCCCAGCGCTCCTAGAATCTGACTGGAGACCGGCAGATCAATTCTTCTCCGCGCCACGATCGCGCAGACAACTATGAGCGCCGCCAGCGCCACCGCCGCAACGATCGGCGCCGCCAATGAAAATGAAAAGAATTCGCCCACGCGAAAGGAATTTGTCTTGATTGCCCGGCAGATCATAATCGGGCGAGTCGTACATTAAACGCTGTTGGGAAGTTTCTGCGCGCACAATAGGATGGAATTTGATCGCCTGCACAATGAACGCCGATCGGATATAATCAGTTTTCCGGCCTTAAACTCCGCGTTGCCGGCCCGGTTGTTCCCCGTTTCTGGGTGTATGCCATGTGTCGTTACGCACAACATTCCTATAAGCAGCACTACGTGTGTTTTCAGTGTCGGAAGGTGTTCAGAATTCCTGACTCTGATTCCCCTTTCAATATTGCACCGTATAGCGACAGATTCACCCGCCGGGTCAGGTGCCCTGACTGCTCGAGGCCAATGGCGTCGATGGGACGCGACTTCAAGGCTCCCCGAAAGTATGCCAAGAAACAGTGGGAGAAGGTGCAGCAGCTACGCAATGCGGGTATCGCATTTGACTCGTGCGGTTGTGGCCCCGGCTATCGACCAGCCATCATTCGAGAGGTCGCACCGTTCATTGAGCAAATGGAGATGGAGCAGAGCGAGGGTCGGCGGCTCGCCCATCGCTTCAAGAAGCGATCGAAAGCGAAGGCAAGATAATCCGGCCGCAGCTGCATCATTCACTTTTGCTTGTATTGCCCCGCGCCTGAATCGCAACTCTAAAATGGTCGCCTAACCTTATCAATCTTTGGGAGTCTATTCATTATCGGTTCCATGGAGGGGCCGCGCCCCGATTGTTGCAAATCGATGAAATGCTCTGAGTTTGGCGCTGGCGCGGCGATACGATGTGTCGTAGAAACAGGAGGGTGATGCAGGCCATTGCCGCGGCGAGTTAGCCGCCGCACACAGTGGGGAGGTCGTTATGACGGGCCCGCACCCTTCACGTCCGTGCAACGCGATCGTGGAATCGCTCGAATCCCGGCGGTTGCTCAGCGCAGCGTTGATCGGCTCTTTCGCCAGCCCGCTGCCGGCCAGTCTCGTGGCCGGATCGGCGGGGCAGGTCGCGGTCCGCATTACCAATCCGAATCTCACGTCGGTGAAAGGCGCAGCGGTCAATGTGTATGCGTCGGCCGACCAATCTCTCGATTCGAGTGATGTCTTAACCGGCACGAGCAATCAGCCACGGACGTTTCGACATGGTGCAGGGACGCGGATCAATATCAAATACGACCTCCCGGCAGGCCTTGCCGGCGGCAATTATTACTTCATCGCGAGCGTCGCGGGCAGCGGGGGCGCGGCAGACGTGTTTCCCACCGTGACTCAGGCCGCGATCGGGCCGGCTCACACTGAGCTGGTCACGCTCTTTGCCTCGACACCCACGGGAGCGCTCAAGACCAACGGAATTACATCCACCCAACGCAGCGCCTGGGTCGAGGTGGTGAACGTCGGCAACGTCGCGGCTCACGGGAAGGTCAATGTCGATCTGTATCTTTCGCCTTCCAATGTCCTCAATGGAAGCGCCTCGCAAGCAGCGCATATCGCATCCGCACGCCTGAATTTGAAGCCGCACCGCGCGGCAACATTCATGGCAACATTGAGCGTTCCGAATGGACTGACGCCGGGGAGCTATCGCCTGTTTGCAGTGACTACGCCGCTAAGTGGCATCGCTTCACAATCCAATCCGAATGGCGTGGGTGCGGCCGTCCAGACCGTAGGCATCATCAGCACGGTGCCGCTGCCGGTGCTGGCAGCGAATTATGCCATGCATAATCGCCATCACAGGATCTATTACGGTGGCCCAGACTATTGTGCGGATGATTTGGCGGTGATTGGCGCCAGCGAAGTGGTGTTGGCCGGCGATGATATTCCGCCCGATTTTTCTCCGCCGCCTCTGCCCTCGGTGGATCACAATTCAAGTGCTCCTGCGAGCCAACCTTCGACAGACCCAAACAGCGATTCCTGGGACTCGGGGATCATCGATGCCAGCAACGATACCAGTTCCAATGACAACAGCAGCAGAAGCGACAATACCTCCGGCGATTCCGGAAGCTCCGATTCGACCGGCTCCGATTCCAGCTCCTACGACTCCAGCGGCGGCGATTTTTCCAGCTCGGGAGACAACAGCAATGGTGGAGACAGCGGAGGCGATGGTGGAGACAGCAGCGATGGGAGTGATTGGTGAACCGGCCGTGCGGGGTAGTGGGGTTTCATGAGGGAGGGGCGCGCCCCGCCGGGCGATCTTCGGGCGATGCCATCCTTGTCGAACGGGCGCGCACGCGGTAGAAGCGCGGCTTGGAGGATTTGCTATGGCGATGAAAGCCGCGCGATCTACGACGATTCTCAGCGTCCGGCGGGGGGATAGCGTTGCCCTGGGCGGCGATGGGCAGGTGACGTTGGGGAACACCGTCGCCAAGCAGGACGCCACCAAGATCCGCGCGGTGGGCGGGGGAAAGGTGCTGGTTGGATTTGCCGGGTCGGCGGCGGATGCCTTTTCGCTCCTGGAGCGGTTCGAGCAGAAGCTGGCGGCTCATCCTGACAACACTCGCCGGGCGGTGATCGAACTGGCCAAGGAATGGCGGACCGATCGCGTGCTTCGCCGGCTCGAAGCGATGCTCGCGGTCGTGGACAAGCATGTGAGCCTGATCGTCAGCGGCGCGGGCGATGTCATCGAACCCAGCGACGGCATCATCGGAATCGGGAGCGGCGGGCCGTATGCTCTTTCCGCTGCGCGGGCGCTGATGCTGCACACCGATCTGTCGCCCAAGGCAATTGCTGAAGCCGCATTGAAAATTGCTGGCGAGATCTGCATCTACACTAACACCAATATCCGTGTTGAGACGCTGTAAAAGACTTCATGCCCGGCCATTTTCCATTTGATTTGCTCGTGACCGGTCATTGGCGGCCGGGACAGGTGCGCGCGATATGGGCTGAAGATTCACGGCCCCACATCGACGAAGTGGAGCACGCGATCGAGCAAGCCTGGTCGGGAGATAATACCCAAAAGGGCAAGAAGTTTTTCGATGGCCCGATGTGCCGACTGGAAAAATGGAAAGCCACGCCGGAAGTTTTGGAGCTCACTCTATCGCCGACAAGCTATCGCATTTTCTTCGGCACCAATCTCTCAAATCCCAGCCTTGCCGATCGATTCGGAAAATCGGCGCTAGCCAATGCCACAGGCCTCAGTGCGGGTCTTATGACCACCGATGGCTTTTTGATGCTGGGGCGTCGGAACAAGTCGGTCGCCTATTACCCGGGCCGGGTGCATCCCTTCGCCGGCTCATTGGAGCCCAAGGATGCCGGGGATGTTTTTGCGGCCATGCAGCGCGAGTTGGCCGAGGAATTGAGTCTCAATGCAAATGAGATCCGCGATATCTTCTGCGCTGCAATTGCCGAGGACCGTTCGATCCGCCACCCGGAATTGATCTTTCCGATTTTCCTGAGCCTGACCAGGGAGCAGGTCGAAGCGCGCCTCGACGCCGCCGAGCATGAAACCTGCCGAGCTCTCCCATTGAATGTTGCGGACCTTTGGCGTGCGATAGGCGACGGCGAGCTCACACCCATTGCCGCGGCGACCGTCTGGCTCGTCTGTGAACAGCTCGACACAAGATGAGAATGATTTGCGATCCCCGCTTCACGGTTATCGACCCTCCTGAGATCTCTGAATTCTTCGTTTGATGAGGGATCGCGCAAAAAAAGGCCGCGGACGGGGGGGATCCGCGGCTGAGGGCTCTCAACTTGGGGGTACGTCCGGAGGGGAGGCCGGACGGTTGAGAGAGAAGTTTAAAATGTCGGGGGGTGAAGAAGGAGGGGGGGAACCTTCTTCGGGGAGGACCCCCGACAATAAGCTTCGAAGGCTCGACTGCCTGCGAAGCCTGAAGTTCAATTTCTTACCGCTTCCTTGCGTCGCTTCGCACTAACTTTATCTGGATTAGATTATTAGATTCATTAACGCAGAACGCAAGAGAAAATTGTCATACGTTTAAAAATTTTTTCAAAAGCAAGAAGACGTTAAAGTCAGATGCCGATTTTTCGCAGGATTTCGCGGGCGGAACGGGCATTTTCCGTCAATCCCAGCTCCTCAGCCTGGTTCATCGGCGAGGGCAGCGGCGCTTCAACACCCGCTCGATTAACGATGCACGGCACCGACAGGCAGACGTCGCTGATCCCTCGGTAATCATTGAGCATCGAAGTGACGGAAAACACCCTGTTTTCATCATTTAAAACCGCCGAAATGATCTGCGAAACCCCCAATCCGATCGCATAGCTCGTCGCTCCCTTGCCGGCGATGACGTATTGCGCCGCCTCTTTGACGTTCTCAAAAATCTCCGCTCTATCGCGCACCGTCAGTTTACCATGTCCTGGGACGGCCCACTCGTGAAGGGGGACGCTGGCGATAGCCGCGCTGCTCCAAAGCGGGACACCTTCACCGCCGTTCTCCCCTGCAATGAATGCATGCACATCGCGCGGCGTAACTCTGCATCGCTCGGCTATGAGATATCGGAACCGCGAACTGTCCACCACCATGCCGCTGCCGATCACGCGCCGCGTGGAAAGTCCACTGACTTTCGATGCGACGTAAGTCATCGCGTCTACCGGGCTGGTAATGACGATAATGATGGCCGCCGGCGCGACGCTTACGATTTGCGGCACCAAATTCTGGCAGATCTCGGCATTGGCTGCCGCCAGCTCTTCGCGCTTTTGGCCCGGCCTTTGTCGCACGCCTGCGGTTAGGACGGCAACGTCGCAATCGGCGCAGATGCCGATGTCGTCCGAGCCTTCCACCGTTGCCGTGGGCAAGTATTGCAGGCCGTGATTCAAGTCCAAGACCTGCGCTTCGACCCGCGTGCGATTGGCATCGTAGAGGGCGATGTGTCGGCCCAGCCCCTGCATCATGCAGCACCAGGCGATGGTGGTGCCTGCCGTCCCCGCACCGACGATGGCAATCTTGTGCTGGCCCGATTGTGACATGCGATGAAGTTTAGGCGCGGCAGCTGACAGCCATCAACCAAGCTGTCTTGCACTTGCATTGGCGGATATAACGCATGCCTGGTTATGGCGAATGAGTCGCTCGACATCGAGGATTTCCCGGCATTACTGCAATATTTGCGTGAGTCCCAGCGAATCGCGGCGGATGAGACGCCAATGTTCACGCGCCTTTCCGGCGGCGTTTCCAACCGCGCGATTCTTGTCGAGCGTCAGAACCGGCAATCCTGGGTCCTCAAACAGGCACTTCCTCGGCTGCGCGTGAGCGTCGAATGGCTCAGCGACCCGCGGCGCATTGAGCGCGAAGCGACAGGCATGTGCGAACTGGCCAGGCTCGCCCCGTTCGGATGCATTACGCCGCTCGTTTTTCTCGACGAATCGCGATTCCTTCTGGCGATGGAGGCGGTGCCGCAGCCACACCAGAACTGGAAGACGATGCTGCTGGCGGGCGACGTGCGAATGTCGCACTTCGAGCAGTTTGGAAATCTGCTCGGCTGCATTCATCGCGGCGGCTGGGAGCATCGGGCAAAGCTGGCGCAGGAATTTGAAGACCGCAGCTTCTTTGAATCGCTTCGGCTCGAGCCGTATTACCAATACGCGGCCGGGCAGAAACCGGCAGCCGCGGAGTTTCTGAATCAATTGATCGATCGCACCCGAAAAACTCGACATACGCTCGTACATGGCGACTACAGTCCCAAGAACGTATTGGTTCACAACGACCGGCTCATCCTGCTCGATCATGAGGTAATTCATTTTGGGCAGGGAGCGTTCGATATCGGCTTCGCCCTCGCCCATCTGCTCAGCAAAGCTCATCATCTGCCCGCTTATCGTTCACCATTTGTGCGAGCGGCAAAAGATTTCTATCGCAGCTATCGCGAAGCTCTCGGCGATATTCCTTGGAAACAGGACGCCGAGAAGGACGGCGTTTCCCATGCACTCGGATGTCTGCTCGCTCGATGCGTCGGACGTTCGCCGCTGGAATATCTCGGCAGGGTCGAAAAAGATCGGCAGGTGTGCGCGGTCCTGAAGCTCATGCAGCATCAGCCTGATCGCGTGGCCAGCTTTGCGGATGAGTTCATTGGCTCGATTGAAGGAGGATGAGTACGTGCCGCAGATTGAGCGCCTCAGCGCGATCGAAATTCTCGACAGCCGCGGACGGCCAACGGTCGGCGCATGGTGCGAATTGGCTTCGGGCGCGCGGGTCTGGGCATCGGTGCCATCCGGCGCTTCGACCGGCCGGGCCGAGGCGGTTGAGCTTCGCGATGGCGATCCGAATCGCCACAGCGGCCTGGGCTGCCGGAAGGCAGTTGGCCATGTCAATCATGAGATCAACGATGCGCTGCGCGGAAAATCTTTTATCAATCAGCGGCAGCTTGATGACACGATCATCGCGCTGGACGGGACGCCTAACAAATCAAAGCTCGGCGCCAACGCGTTGCTAGCCGTGTCCATCGCCTTCGCGCGGGCCAGCGCGATGGAGGCAAAAAAGCCACTCTTCGAGCATCTTGCGTCGATGGTAGAGGGCTCTTCCCGAACGCTTCCCCGCCTGACGATCAATCTTTTCAGCGGCGGGAAACATGCCGGCGAGCAGGTGCCGATCCAGGACGTGCTGATCGTGCCGTTGTCAGAATCCACGATCGATCAAGGTTTAGCCGATGCGTCAGCGGTTTATCGTGCCGCGACAGCGCTGTGCGCCAGGAAATATCAGATGCGGCCTCTTGTTGCCGACGAAGGTGGCCTCGCGCCACCGTTCCCATCGATCAATGCGATGCTGGAAGATGCAGTGGAATCGATTCAGTCGGCTGGCTTTGTCCCGGGAAAGGATGTTGCGATTGCCATCGACGTGGCATCGAGCCATTTCTTTGCGGATGGACATTATCAGTTGGAAGGCCAATCGCTATTGCCTGGACAGATGATCGAGCGGGTTGCGCAGTGGGTCGATCGGTATCCCATCATCAGCGTCGAAGATGCGCTGTCGGAAGAAGACTGGTCAAACTGGCCGGCACTCCGCACGAGGATTGGCAATCGGGCGCTCGTGCTCGGCGATGATCTCCTCTGCACCAATCCGCAGCGCATCGCGCGGGCAATCGAAAGCAGTTCTGCTTCCGCTCTGCTCCTCAAAGTCAATCAAATCGGCACGCTCAGCGAAGCCGCCCAGGCCCACGCCCTGGCGAAAGAGGCCGGCTGGTCCATCACCATCAGCGCCCGCAGCGGCGAAACCGAAGACGACTGGCTCGCCGACCTAGCGGTGGGCTGGTCAGGCAATCAAATCAAAGTCGGCTCTATCTCCCGCTCCGAACGACTGGCCAAATACAACCGCCTGTTAATGATCGAAGCACAAACGCGTTGGCCCGTGACGGCTTGGCCGTCTTAAGTGCCATGGACGCCAAGAACGGCAAGATGTAAGACTCAAACGATTATCTTGGCGCTCTTGGCGGCCCTTGACGTTCTTGGCGCAGAGAATTGTCGTGAAGTAATCGAGATCAAAGCTTAGTGCGGCGTCTTGATGTACTCGCGGTACAGGAAGAAGAAAGTCACGATCAGGTAGCCGAAGATGCAGATGCCGAGCACGATCATGGCAAAGAGGGCATTTTTGGGGATTCGACGCATTGCCATGGAAAATCAGCCTCGCTTGTCGCTGTGATGCACCTTGAATAAAGCCACTGCATTGGCGGCAGCATCCGCCAGCAGGCGGCGCGCATCGCTCATCGATTGTTCGAGGGTCATCGGCCCGGGGCAAACGGAAAACCAGGCATTTAGTCCTTTGGCTCGAAACGCCTCGGACATTGCTCCAAGCGAACCGGCCAGGGCGATGCATGGGATGCCCGCTCTTTTTGCGGCTCGCGCGACGCCGATGGGGGTTTTGCCATGGAGGGTTTGCTCGTCGAGCTTTCCTTCGCCGGTGATGCACAGGTCTGCTTGACGAAGGCGAGATTGAAGATCGACCGCATCGAGGACCGTTTGCACGCCGCTGGCGAGGGTCGCGCCGAACCAGGCGAGCATGCCAAATCCCAGGCCGCCGGCCGCGCCGGCGCCGGGCGCGCTGGCGGCTTGCAGCTTGTCCGTCCGCTCCGCGAGGCGACGCAATGAATCATCGAGTTGCTTTACCTGCTGTGGTGTCGCGCCTTTCTGCGGACCAAAGACAACCGCGGCTCCATTGCGGCCAAACAGCGGATTGACCACGTCGCAGGCAACGGTGATCTGCATTCGCTCGACCGGGCTCCCGCGCCCGTGCTTAATCATGAGGATGCTGTCCAGGTCGCGGCCGCAAAGCGGCTCGGTCGGAGAGACGGGCTCCCCGTCTTCCAGCAACACAGGAAGCCCGCAGGCCTGCGCGCAGCCAACGCCGCCGTCTACGGTGGCACTGCCGCCGATGCCGAGGATGATGCGCTTTGCGCCCGCCTCGGCGGCGGCCATGAGAAGCTCGCCAGTGCCGAAGGTGGTGGTCGCCATGGGATCGCGCTGGGAAATCGGGAGGAGCGCTAAGCCGCTGGCGGCAGCCATCTCGACGACGGCGGTTTGCCCGTCGCCGAGCATTCCGAATGTCGCATCCACTTTCATTTCAGGCAGGGGACCGGTCACGCGGCGCGTCAGCAGTTTGCCATTCGTGGCGGCGACCAGCGCGCTGACCGTTCCCTCGCCGCCATCGGCCATCGGACATAAATCAATTTGCGCCTCAGTATTCACGCGCAGGATCCCCTCCGCCATCGCGTGCGCAACTTCGAGCGCCGTCAGGCATCCCTTGAACTTGTCAGGAGCGAGAAGGATTCTCATTTAATCTTCGAAAGAGAGCACGCCATGAAGAAGGTGATCTCCACGCACGACGCCGACTTCCACTCGGCCCGCTTCGGGCAGGTGCGTGACGAGTGCCGCGAAGTCATCCAATGTCGAGATGCGATAGCGCCCCAGTCGGACGATGACGTCTCCGGGTTTCAGCCCGGCTTGTGCGCCAATTCCATCCGCATCCACCGATCGGACCAGCATTCCATCTTCCACATCCAGATGATCCTTTGCCGCCAGCATCGGCGTCAGCGGCTCGACCGTAATTCCAAGAATCTTGTGTGCCTGCACAATCGCATTGGGAAGCGGAACCGCCCGCGCGACCACTTTCTCGAAAACTCGATTGGATGGCCCGGCCAGCGTAACCGTTTGTCCGACATGAATGCGCATCAGCATCGCGTAGGCATCGACGATGTTCGCCGGATGGAGGCCATCGATCGCGGTCACTTCGTGAGGCGTCCGGCCATCGGTCAAAATCGAAACCGCAATATGGTCCGGCGGCGAAAGCGTCCGCATTTCCTTCAGCTTGATTGCGATATTCACCTTGTTGGCCTGCGTGGGATTCATCAGCTCAGGGATCAGATCGCGCAGATGATCGATTGGGATTGAAAAGCCGATGTTCTGCGCGTCACTGCGAATGGCGGTATTGATGCCGATGACTTGCCCATAAGCATTGAGCAGGGGGCCACCGGAGTTCCCGGGGTTAATCGCGGCATCGGTCTGAATCAGGTCCGCAAGGCTCGTCTTGCCGTCGCTATTTTTGAGATCGCGGTGAATGGCCGACACGATGCCGGTGCTGACGCTGTGGCTGTAGCCAAGCGGATTGCCCACCGCGATGACCGGCTCGCCGATCATCAAATCGCTGCTGTCTCCCAGTTCGAGCGTCGGAAATGGCTTGTCGCTGTGGATGCGGAGAATTGCCAGGTCGGCCTGTCGGTCGGCGCTGATGATTTCCGCTGGCAGCTTTCGTCCGTCGGCCAGCTCGACATGAATCTCCCGCGCGCGATCGATGACGTGATTGTTCGTGACGACGTAGCCATCCGGATGAATGACGAATCCGCTTCCCAGCGAATTGGCCGGCACCTGCATGACCTGACCCGGATCAACCTGCGACCAGAATGGATCGAAAAACCCCGAAACGCGTTGGCTCACCAGCTTGGTGGCCGAAATGTTGACGACTGCATCCTTAGTCTTCTCAACGACCTGCACGGTCACGGTGCGTCGCAAATTGATCGACTCCGGTCCCCCCGCCAAGCTGGCGCAGGGCCCGGCAATCAAACTCATGATGCAGATCAGTCCCCAAGTTCGCTTTCTCATGGTTTTCGAGCCTCGGATGACAGTACGAGCCATGGCTCCTATCGTTTTAATCCGATGCAGGACGCCTGCATAGACCTGCTTCACCTGGGATTGGAGGTCAATCAGCGATGGCATTCACACTTGAACTGGGAAAACCCGCCCCCGAATTTGATCTGCCTGGAACCGATGGCAAAAGACATCGTCTTTGCGACGAGGCCAGCTGCCGGGTGATGGTGATTGCCTTCACCTGCAATCATTGCCCCTACGTGATTGGCAGCGAAGAGCGCATGATCGATTTCGCGTTGGAATACGCGCCCAAAGACGTATCGTTCATCGCCATTAATTCCAACGAAACGGACAATCATCCCACCGACGATCTGCCGCACATGATCCAGCGCGCCCGCGAGCGGAACTTTCCGTTTCGGTACCTGCGCGATGAAACGCAGGAGGTTGCGCGGGCCTACGGCGCGCTGAAGACGCCCCACTTTTTCGTCTTCGGCAAAGGAGAAAGCGGCAACTGGGAATTGCAATACACCGGCCGGATGGACGACAACCCGCGCCACCCCGGCCAGCAGACGACCCACGAATTGAAGGATGCAGTCGATGCCATCCTCTGTGGCAGGAAGCCAGCAGTGCAATTGACCAACCCCATCGGCTGCAACATCAAATGGAAAGGCAAACCCGAGAAATGGATGCCGCCGGAGGCGTGCGATCTAGTCTAGGTCTACTTTGAAATGGCGAATCTGGGGGATGTTGACAAACAATTGGCGGGTGTACGCGCGTCCAATAAATCACGACGGTGACTTCTATTGTACCTTCGTCAAGGCTGCCCACAGCTGGGGCCGATACATCCGGTACAGTGAAAGATTTTGAGTCGCCTATCGCGGTTTCAGAGCAGACATTACACGCCCAGCTCGATTCGATGCAGGAGCAGCTCTCGGCTCTGCGCGAGCAACTGACCGAATCACAGCGCTTGGCGACCATCGGCACCATCGCCTCGGTCATCGCCCACGAATTCAATAACCTGCTCACGCCGATCGTCAGCTATTCGCAATATGCATTGCAAAGCGCCGAGGGCGAATCACCCGACATGGAGCTGATCCGTAAGGCGCTGAGCAAATCATTCCAGAGCTCCACCAAGGCGGGCCGAATTTGCACCGCCATGCTTGGCCTGGCGCGAGGCGAATCGATATTTGGCCAAGTCAGTGTGCAGCGGCTGGTGGATGAGACCCTGGCCGTGCTGGCGCGTGATCCGCAGAAAGACGGCATCGCCCTTCGCGTACAGGTGCAGCCGGAGATCGACGTGTTTGGCGATCCGGTGCAGCTCGAACAGGTCCTGCTCAATCTTCTGATCAACGCACGCCAGGCGATGCTCGGCAAGGGTGGGTCGATTACCGTCAAGGCGCAGAAACTGGATCAAGAAGTTCGCATCCAGGTCATCGACACCGGCCCGGGCATCCCCGAAAAGCTGGTCCCCAAAATCTTCCAACCCTTCTTCACCACCAAAGGCACCACCCGCAAAGGCGAACAGCGCGGCACTGGCCTCGGTCTTGCAATCTGCAAAGAGATCGTCGAACACCACAAGGGGCGGATCGATGTGCAGTCGGAGATGGGGAAGGGGACGACGTTTAGTATCTACCTTCCTGTGAAGTGATTACGGTTCTCGGTTTTTGCGCCAAGGACGCCAAGAAAGCCAAGGAATTCAGTCCGCCGGAACGCATCGACCACTCGCCCAGCAGCGAAGTTCGGCCACTTTTTCTTTCATTGTCACCGACAGCGGCGGCGATCGGCGCAGGGCTTCGATAATGTGAGGCGTGCACAGTTCTTCGCCGGCCGCAAACGCATCGTGCAGAGCGGAAATAATCGCCTGCTCGATCTCGGCCCCGCTGAAACCATCCGATGCCTCGGCAATTTGTCCAATATCGAAGTTTTTGGGGTCGCGCTTGCGCTTACGCAGATGAATGGCGCAGATCGTGGCCCGCGCTTCGAGGTTGGGGAGATCGACGAAGAAGATTTCGTCGAAGCGACCCTTTCGCAGAAGCTCGGGCGGAAGAGCCTCGATGTCATTGGCGGTAGCGATGATGAAAACGGGGGCGGTGTGTTCCTGCATCCAGGTCAGCAGGGCACCGAACATGCGTTTGGAAAGTCCGCCGTCGGAGCTTTGGCTGGCGGCCGACGCAAATCCCTTTTCGATTTCGTCGATCCACAAAACGATAGGCGACATCCGCTCGGCCTGCTGCAATGCCTCGCGGAGGCGGCGCTCCGATTCACCGATGTACCGATCATAGAGCGCGCCGACATCCATTCGTAACAGCGGCTGCCGCCAAGCGGTCGCGACGGCCTTGGCCGCGAGACTCTTTCCGGCGCCCTGTACGCCCAGCATCAGCAGTCCGCGTGGCGGAGGCAGACCAAAAGCCGCCGCCTCGTCGCGGAACGATCCCTGTCGATCGGCGAGCCAGGCCTTGAGCCGGGTCAAGCCCCCGATCTCGTCGATATTCACTGGCGAATCGACAAAATCGAGCAGCCCTTCGCTCCCAATCATTCGGCGCTTGGCGATAAGAATTGTGTTGATATCTTTCGCATCGAAACGGTGGTCGTTCAGCACCGCCTCGATGATGATCTGCCTGGCCTGGCGCCGGCTCAGGCCGCGCAGATTCTTGACGATGAGCTGAAGCTCAGCCCGCGTCAGATCGATGACCAGCCGCTGCTCCTCGTTGAGCTTCTGCACCGTCTGGTGGACGATGTCCGACAATTCTTCTTCATCCGGAAACGAGATGCGAAATTCAGTACTGACCGCGCGGATGACATGCGGCAGTTCGCACGAATCAATCAGCACGACCAGCCCGCCACGATTGCCGACATGTTCAATTGCTTCGCGCAAAATGCGCAGCGTCTTGTCGTCCTTGAGAAATCCGCCGATGTCGATCAGCACGTAGATGCCGGCATCATGCTGCTTGTAAGTGATGTGATAGAGCGCCCCGGCGGGATGCTGGCTGTCGGGGACGATCGGACTGCCCGCCAGCAATCCTTCGCGCAAACCCTGCGTGCTGGTCCATTCCCATAGGTTCCGCGATTGATCGATCGCAATCTCGCGCAGCAGAACCAGCGCGTATTCCTCCTCCACCGTGTTGATGACGATGCAGGAATGCCGGCAGACAATGAGTCGTTTCAAACCGTCTTGATCGGACATACACCCTTTTTGCAGCGGGACATAATCCTAAACGAGCAGGGGCCGGGTGAACAGCCGTCGAGCCTGCTTTTCATCCGACTAGCCATTTTATCGGACTCAAGCCGCGGGCGTCCGATAACCGATAGACGGTCTTGAGAGATATTTCAGGAGGTCGGATGTCAGTGACCGTCGATCATGAGACGCTGGAAATCGAAGATCTGGGCTTTCGCACCGTCGGGCAGGTTCTGACCCACGTGCAACGGCCCAATCGGCTGGTGATCAATCTCCTGATCGACGGCGAAGAGCCTGATCTGGACATGATCGGCTCCGTAAAGCGCTCGCCACTGGCGGGTCATACGATTTTCATCGAAACGGCCGAGCCAAAGCAGATTGCGCTGGATGCTCTCGATGAAGTCGAGCAGCAACTCAGCGAAGCCGATCGGCTCAAGTCGGATGCAGTGGAGCTGCTGCAGATCGGCTCCGTCGAAAAGGCCATGCAGAAGCTCAGTGGCTGCTTCAGCACCTGGCAAAATGCGCAGCAATCGGTGGTGAAGACGGCCCAACTGCTGCGGATCAATCTGGATTCGATGCGGGTGGATGGATCGACTCTTTCAGAAATGGTCGATGAATTTGCGACGCAGCTTCGCCAGATCAAGACAACCCTCGAGAGCCGGGATTTCGTCGCCCTGTCCGATATTCTCACCTACGAAACCACGCAAACCAACGAGCGATGGCGGCAAGCGCTTGATGCCCTGCGCCAGCGAATTGGGCTCTAGTTCGACTTGCTTCGCCCGTTCCGAGCGATGGCAGCCAGCGCGCTCCAGAGAATCAGTAGATATCCAATCAATAGGCTCCATCCCGGGATGCTGTAGTAGAAGTAGAACTGATGAATCGCGCTGCCCTTGACCCCAAAGGGCATGATGAATCCTAAAAGGATCACAATCATTCCTGCCCACGCGACGAGGCGATAGCTTCCCACTCCAGATTTCAGGACGACCGCCGCTCCCAGCGCATTGACCAGAACCGCCAATACCAAATGCCGCGTATTGGTGTCGGGGCTGAAGGCCAATGCGATCGTAATCATGCCCGCCCATTCCATCGCCAGCAGTGACCTAAATGGAAATTGGCTTTGCATGCGGGCGGTTGGCCATCGCCACATCGGAAGTTTTCTGAACCGGTATATGGATTGAACGACAGCCAGGCAGAGGGCGCCAACGCCGGCTGCGACGACCATGACCTGGGAATTGGTTACTTCGTGCGGCCTCAGAACGCGCCCCAGCATGCTCGTGACCGACACACTCAGGCTGTCGCCGATGTCATGAACTTTGATCGAACCCGACGCCTCGGGTGAGATTCCAACCCATCGCAGCAATCCGCCCATTGAAACGCGCAGGCATCGAAGATCCTCATGCCAGCCCAGAACCAGCGCGGGCGCCAGCGCAAAGAAAATCGACCCGAGGATCATTGTAATGGCGGCCGTCCATCTCCGACGAACAAGCAGCAGCGGCAGCGCCACGATGGGCAGATATTTGATGTTGAACGCAAACGCCAGCGCCAGTCCCGACACCACCGGCTTCTCATCGAGATACCACAACGCCAGCGTAAACATCAGCAGCATGATCGGATCGGTCTCAAGCATTGTCAGCACGGCCCGCAACTCGTTTTCGCTCAAAAGCGCCACGAGTAATGCCGCGATCCACGGAGCGGCAGCATTTTGAATTCCCATCCGCAAGAGCATCGCTCGCGCACCAAGCAGGACTGAGATCAGCAGGGCCAAAACATTGACGATCAGCCAGACATGAGCCGCTGTGAGAATCGAAAGGTGCGACAGCGGCGCACACAGCACCGCTGTCAGCGGCGGATATACGTACATCTGCGATGAATTGGGGCCGGCGGTGTAAATGTCGCGATGCAAAACAACAAATTGCCCCGCCTGATAAAAGGTATGGAAATCACCGAGGTGCCCGCCATGGTCCTTTCGTTCATGATGGATGTGATAAATCGCGAAATAGGCGAAGATGCCCAGAAGCAGCAGCTTGCAGAGCCAAGGCGGTACAAGGCTGAGCGGATTGGTTGAATCGCCGGGATACTCGATCGGCGCGCGGATCTGCGCGTCTGAGGTCATTTTTGACTTTGCCTTAACTAGCGCCCGAAACCGCGCTGCGAATATACCGCGGCAACTCTGCTCATGCAGCGCCGCTGTACAATGACCGTTTTGTTGGCAAACTATTTTGCATCAGATCGAGGGATTGATGGACATGGCCCAGACGCACGAGATCGTATTTCTCTTCGATGTCGACAACACGCTCCTCGATAACGACCATGTCGTTGCTGACTTAGGGGCGTATCTGGACAAGCAATTTGGCCACGAGCGCCGCGAGCATTATTTCGCGATATTCGAAGAGCTGCGCCAGCAACTGGGATATGCCGACTATCTGGGCGCGCTGCAGCGCTATCGCATCGCCCATCCGACCGATCCGGGATTGCTGAAGGTTTCCTCTTTCCTGGTGGATTATCCCTTCGCCAATCGGCTCTTTCCCAATTCGCTCGATGCCATCACCCATTGCCGCAAGTGGGGGCCGGCGGTGGTGCTTTCGGATGGAGATGTGGTTTTTCAGCCGCGCAAGGTGGAGCGATCAGGGATCTACGAAGCGGTGGAAGGGCGGGTGCTGATTTACATCCACAAGGAGCAGATGCTGGCCGATGTGGAGGCGCGATATCCGGCTAATCATTATGTGCTGGTGGACGACAAGGTGCGCATCCTGACGGCCGTCAAGGAAATCTGGAAAGACAAGCTGACCAGCGTTTTCCCCCGGCAGGGTCATTATGCAATGGATGTCGCTTCCGTTCGTTCCTACCCGACCCCGGACATTACGGTGGAGCGCATCGGAGACCTGGTCGGCGTCGATTTTGGCAACAAGCTTGGCAAGTGACGGTAATCGGTGGGGGACGGGAAAACAGATTTCACAGACTCGCAAGGGAAAAAATCATGCAACGACGCGAATTTCTGGCTGCATCGGCTGCCGTCGCCTTTGGCGCGGTCGCTTCCAATCTCAAAGGCGCACCTGCGGAGGCGCCAGCTCACCGGCAATTGTTCGAGCTGCGCACCTATCACTTTTCGTCTGCGGAAAAGCAGATGGCCTTCGAGCAGTTCCTCCAGCACGCGGCGGTGCCTGCCTTCAACCGGGCCGGCATCGAGCCGGTTGGTGTCTTCAAAATGCTCGCCAAGGACAATCCCGGCATGAAGCTCGAGGCCGATCCGATGCAGCTTTGGGTGCTGTTGCCGCATAATTCATTTGAATCGGTCGTGACGCTCGAAGCCCGCCTGGCAGATGATCATGTATTCCAGACGGCCGGCGCCACGGTTCTGCGTGATTCAAGGCAAAACATGGCCTTCACCCGCTTCGAAAGCGATCTGCTTCTGGCAATGGAAGGCGCGCCGCATGTCGAAGTTCCCACGAAGTCTGAGAGCAGGGTTTTCGAGCTTCGCACGTATGAGAGCCGGAATGAGGAGCGCGCCCGCAACAAGCTGGAGATGTTCAATGGGGGCGAATTTGCGATCTTCAATAAGGCTGGCATGCCCGGCATTTTCTACGGGGGCGCGATCATCGGCCAGAATCTGCCGCAACTGACTTATATGGTTGTCCATGAAAATATGGACGATTCCAAGAAGAACTGGCAGGCCTTTTTTGGCCACCCCGATTGGAAGAAGCTCAGCTCCAATACCGGCTACAAGGACAATGTCTCGAAGGTGATCGACCAGTTCCTCCGGCCGGCGGGTGGCTCGCAGATTTAGATTATTCCATCATGCTTCAATTTCATTCGACGATGGTGCGCGCAGCCATGCTGGCGTTGTGCGCAGGGTGCTTCATTCTCTTCGGGCCGTCCGAAAGCTTCGCGCAGGACAAGCCGCAATCGGTCTTCACCACGCCCTGGCCGGCAACCGATGCCTTGGGTCGGCAACTTCCGCTGTCGGATGAAGTCGGCCCACCACGAAGGGATCGTTTTGTCGGGATCTTCTATTTTCTCTGGCACAACGATCGCCAGCCCAAGGGCGATGGTCCGCGAGACATCTCCAAGATTCTTGCTGAGGATCCGCAAGCGCTGAAGTATCCCGATTCACCGCTCTGGGGGCCGTTTGGGTCGCCGCATTATTGGGGGCAGCCGCTGTTTGGTTATTACCTCAGCACCGATCCCTGGGTCCTGCGTCGTCATGCTCGGCTGCTCGCCGACGCGGGCATCGATACGCTGATCTTCGACGCCACCAACGCGCAAACTTATCCGAAGGTCTATACCGCGCTGTGCGAAACCTTCACCGCCATCCGCAAAGAAGGCGGGCGCACGCCGCAGATTTGCTTCATGGTCAATACCAACGCGCTGCAAACGGCTCAGCAGCTCTACCATGATCTATATGAACCGGGGCGCTATCGTGATCTCTGGTTTATCTGGCAGGGAAAGCCGCTATTGATCTGCGACCCCGCAGTGGCCGATCAGCAATTGAAATCATTTTTCACGCTTCGCGCCGCCCATTGGCCTTTCACGCTCATCAACACGCCTTACGCCTGGCATTGGGAAAGCGCCTATCCGCAGGTTTATGGCTACACCGATGATCCCAATAAACCGGAGCAAGTGAACGTCGCGGTCGCACAAAATCTTCGCGCCCGCGACGCGAAAGTCACGAACATGAGCGCCGGCAACGCCCGTGGCCGAAGCTTTCATGATGGGAAGGAAGATCGATCGCCCGGCGCAGTGAACTGGGGCTACAACTTTGGCGAGCAGTGGAAGCGTGCGCTGGAGCTGAAGCCGCCTTTTGTAATGGTCACGGGCTGGAATGAATGGATCGCGGGCAAATTCGGCCAGCCGCATAAATCGGTCGCGTTTGTCGATCAATTCGATGAGGAATTCAGCCGCGACATCGAGCCGATGAAGGGTGGCCACGGCGACAATTATTATTATCAGCTTGTCGCCAACGTGCGCCGCTTCAAGGGCGCGCCACCAATTCCACAGGCATCGGCGATGAAGACAATCGATCTGTCATCGGGCTTCGATGCCTGGAAGGATGTGCAGCCGGAATACACGACCGATCCTGGCGCGACGCTGCCGCGTGATTTTCCGGGTGTGGCTGGCCTCCAATACGAAAACCACACCGGCCGAAATGAATTTCAGATTATTAAAGTCGCGCGCGATGCACAGGACATTTATTTCTACGCCCGCACCGCAAAGCCCATCTCCTCTCCCACCGATGCCCACTGGATGTTTCTGTTGATCGATGCCGACCAGAATCCAAAGACCGGCTGGGAAGGGTACGACTTCATCGTTAACCGCACGATGGATGCCGACCACACCTCGTGGCTCGAGAAAAACGCCGGCGGCTGGAAATGGGAGAAAGTCGCGAAGGTGCATTATCGAGTCGAAGGAAATGAACTGGAATTGTCGATTCCGCGTTCCGCACTTGGACACTCGACCGGCGCGTCAGCGTTCTCTTTCGATTTCAAATGGGCCGACAATCTCCAGCATCCCGGCGACATCATGGATTTCTACAGCAGCGGCGATGTCGCGCCGGATGGTCGGTTCAACTATCGATATAGCGCCAAGTGAAAGTGTGGCGCGACTAGGTCCGCTCAGGCACCGGTTCCGGGAAATGCCCGGCCAATCGCGCGGCGGCCTTTCCTTCCAGCTCAATCGAGGCGACCGTGCCGGCGCGGCTCGTCACAAAATAAACCCGCGCCTTATCTGCTTCTGGAAATTCGATGAACTTGATTCGGTTCATGCGCAGCGCCCAGTCGCTGAATCGCACGCAGCCCGATTCGCTGTTGTTCGACGGATCGATGATCTTCCATAGCGCGACAGCGCCGGCTCCGTTCAGCTCCACGCGGGAGATGCCATCGTTAAGCGTCGTGCCAACGTCCAGAACGCACACGACGCGGCGGTGCCCATCGACTTTATGAAGCCGGGCGGCAAGCACATCTTCCGGATCGAACGCAACCGTCCCAAAGCCAGTCAGCGGCATGCGGCGCCTCCATTGAAACGCCTTGACGAATCAAACGATTAAATAGCTTACCGCTTCCGGCCGGCGCATCAAATTCAATGCGCGGCCGGAACAGTCGCCGGGCGCGTCGAAGGCTGCGTGCGCGCCGCCTGGATCTTGTCGTACAGGCCCATAATTACTTCCAGCGGCTTATCTGCCGCCGGATCGGAGGGCGTCGTCATGAGCACTTTCACTGCGCCGGCCTTGCTGCGCTCAAACACGTGCAAGGGCTGATCGTCGGTGCCGATGTAGTGGATCGCCGCCAGGTCCGGCGTGAGCTGGAAATGCAGGAAGCCATAAATGGACTTGCTGAAGGGGCCGCGGTTGCTGCGGAGCATCGGATGCAGATGCGCGCCGCCTCCGCCGACCAGCACAAACGAAGTGGTTTCCCAGCCGGGAATCTCAAGATGCTGAAGATTGTGCTCGTGGCCGCACAGATAAAAATCGACGTGATATTTCTTAAACAGCGTTCCCCAGTCGGATTGAAGGATTCCGTTGTCGGCCGCCGCGCCATTGCTGAAGAGCGGATGATGGGCGCAGCAGATGATCCACGGCGCAATCCGCGGCTTGGCCAATTCGCTCTCCAGCCATTTGCGCTGCAACGCCCACTCCACCGGCGTCAGGTTCGGCTGATCGCTGTCGAGCATCAGTACCGTCACCATCGGATTCTGCTGCGGAATTTCGATGCGATACCATCGCGCCGGCATCTTCCACCGGGATTCCGGATGGACGCGCGCGTACTCAAGTTCAATGCGATATTTATTCTGGTCGTAATCGTGATTGCCCAGAGCCGCGTAGAAAGGAAAGTTCAGCTTCTGCGGGTCATACATCTTCTCAAACAAAGTCTGCCAGGCCGGATCATTTACCCCCGACAGCGGCACATAAAAATTGTCGCCGGCGAGGAGCATCGCCGAGATCGGGTGCTTCTGCTGGGCGACATATTTTTCCAGGGCTTGTGCGACCTGTGTCTGTGCCGGCTTCCCTTCGCCCCAGTCGCCCATGGCCAGGAGGTCGATTTCGCGTTGATCCTTTGGCTTTTGCGCCAGAGCAGCAGAAGCGCCCAGCGCGATCACCAACGCGACAATTCCTGATAGTCCATGTCGAAAGAGATTTTTATGCAGCAACATCATCAATCTCCCGCTGGCTCTTCCCCACGATGCTCGTGCATTACCCGATGATGCGTCGCGATGCTCGGCGGCTCAAGAGGATTGGGCAGCGCATCATCTTTTCTTTCAAACAGGAATGCAGCGCCGCCGCGCCGATCGATTCGCGCATCCAGCCGACTGCAGAATTGCTCGGCCCACTTCAACAGCGGATCGATCCGCTTCACCGCCTGCGGATTGGGGAACGACCAGACGATCCAGAACCGTCTAAACGGAATCCGGTCGGCTCGCGGAATTTCATCATGAACCCCTGCGTCGTCGATGGGCCAGTAGCAATTCCATTCCCGATCCTGCAGGGCGTAAATCCCATCGCCCGGTTGGATGTGAAGCCGAATGTATTGTGCGATCGGGCGGAGATGCGCGCGCGTTTGCGGAAAGATCAGATGCAATCCTGCGCTGTACAGCGCAACACCAATCACAAAAGCGACCGGAATAGCGGCAAATACTCCAATCGCACGATAAGCAGCCTGCCAGAAGAATGCGAGGCCAGCGGTTGAAAGAAGAATCGTGCCGGGGACGAGAAATGTTGTGAGCCGCGCGCCGTCAAAGGGGTACCGATGTGCCGCCGCAGCGAAAATGGTCAGCACGATCGGCCCGGCAAGCATCGTAAGCGGCGCGAACCGTTTGGTGCGAATCAAGGCGAAGCAGCCAACCAATAACCCTGCCAAGACTACTGGCCCGGCTCCGCGAACAGCATAGTTGCTCATCGAAACCAGTTGATGGAGCAGCCAGATCGGCCATTGCAGCGGATGCCGAAGATCGAGGAATGCCTCCTGCCAGTATGCATCCAGCGCGGCATTCTGCTGCGCGCGGACGATTGTCCTCAGCAGAACCAGAAACACTGCACCAACCGACGCATTTCCCAGCAAAAAGATCAGCAGACACCGCCCCCATTTTCCCTCTCCCGGTACTCCGGGGGAGGGTAGGGTGGGGGTTATTTCTGGGGGCTTGTGGAAAGAGCCCCCACCCCAGCCCTCCCCCGGAGTACCGGGAGAGGGAGAAAAAACTCCGGCCGCTTTTGTGACGGGCGCGCCATTGCGCAATAACCCCCGCAACATCGCCGCGCTGATCGCAAGGAAAACAAAGATGGCTGGGTAGGACAGGGCGACGCCAACTGCTGCTGCGGCGCAGACGAAAAGGAATCGCGCCACCGTCACCTTCGATCCTCGCCCCGGCAGTCCTATCGCCAAAAGCAACGTCGCGACCGCCGCATCCGTTCCATACGGCTTCACTTCCGTCGAATGCCAGACCAACATCTCCGATATGCCAAACAGCAACACCGCCAGCGCATCCCAAGGCGGCTCAAACAGTCGCCTCGACAAGAACACAAATAACCCGAGTGCAATCAACCCGCACGTGAATGGCAGCGAGCGCATCGCCAATTCAGATTCGCCCAGCGTTCGAACGATCCCGCGCTCGATCAGCAGAAACAGTGGCGGAGCCGCCTGGTCAAATTCCAATGGGCCGAGCAATTGCTTCGCTGTCTTCATTCTGATGTTGATCACCAGCGACGCTTCATCCGCCCAAAATGAAGTGTCGGCAAAATATTGCCGCACGCGGCAAGCGGTTCCGAACACCATCGCTATCAGCAGCAATGCCGCTGCATGACGGCGCGCCCAGCTCTGTCCATTCGACAGCGAACGATCCTTCGCCCCCTCGCTCAATCGCAAATCCGTCATGTTCTGCACGCGATCCATCTGCAATCTTCTTCCACTTCAATCCGACGCTTTACCTCAGCCAACCGCGTTCGTATCCTGCGCTCATGGCCAATCGCATCCTTGTCACCGGCGGCGCGGGATTCATCGGCTCGCACCTGTGCGAACGCCTCCTGCGCGATGGGCAGAGTGTGACCGTTCTGGATGATTTTTCCACCGGTCGCATGGCAAATATCGCCCACCTGATCGACACCAAGGGCGTCCAGATCGTTCGCGATTCAGTCGAAAACGAATCGACAGTCAACACGCTCGTGGCCGCGTGCGATGCGGTCTATCACCTGGCGTCGGCGGTGGGGGTGCAGCTCATTCTCGATGAGCCAGTCCGCACCATCCGCACGACCATTCATGGCACCGAAGTGGTCCTCGAAGCGGCCAATCGGTTTCGCCGACCGGTGCTCATTACCAGCTCATCGGAAGTATATGGCAAAGGCGCCCGCGTGCCGTTTGGCGAAGATGATGATGTGGTGATGGGCGCGACGCGCTCCAGCCGATGGTGCTATGCCTATGGAAAGGGTATCGATGAGTTTCTCGGCCTGGCCTATTTCCGGCAATTCGGTCTGCCGGTCGTGATCGTGCGACTTTTTAATACCGTCGGCCCGCGCCAGGTGGGCATGTATGGCATGGTGCTGCCGCGTTTTGCCCAGGCAGCGCTCGAGCAGAAAGACCTGCAGGTCTATGGGGATGGAAAGCAGACGCGCTGCTTCTGCCATGTCAGCGATGTGGCCGATGCTCTTGTTCGACTGATGGCCACTCCTGAAGCCCTTGGCCAAGTTTACAATCTCGGGAGCGACGAAGAAGTCTCGATCAACGAACTGGCCGAGCGCGTCATCCGCATCAGTGGCTCATCGAGCAAGGTCCAGCACATCACCTACGAGCAGGCCTACGGCCAGCGCTTCGACGACATGCCTCGCCGAGTCCCGCGCCTCGATCGCATCCGGTCGGTCATTCCTTTCAACCCGAAGCTTAAGCTCGATCAGATCATCGCTTCGGTGGTCGAAGAAAAGAAAAACCAACCGCGATGACCGCGCAAGACGCGGTTCCGAGCATCTCGACGAGCGCCGTCCTCACGTCAACGTATATCCAGATTGCCCCAGGAAATCGGATTCGAAGCTGCGCTCGGCCTGCATGACAAAATCGACGTCGCGCTCGTCATTTGCGCCGACGAGGTCCACGACGATGCCTTCCTTGTCGCTGGTGGGGCCGCAGGAGCACCAGTATTCGGTCTTCTTTTTATTGCCGTACCAGTGCTTTTCGGTGGTGACCTTATTGGCGAATTTCAGGCCGCCGGTCGGCGAATATTTCGATGACTTGGCCTGCCAATTATGGACGCCGCCCGATTGATCCATGCCATGCTTGATGCCCTTGGCCATGCGATCGGTGGGGGCCGAGCCTTCGCAGCCGATCAGCAGGCCGCCGTATTCATTGGGCAGGGGGGCGTAATAGAGAATGTATAGGTGACCATGCTGCCCGTCGGCACTGATTCGGTTGCCGGTCCAGGGATTGTATTTGCCTTCGCCGCCCAGCGCGACGTTCATGCCGAAATGCTGGCCGCGATTGGTCGCGCTGCGGGCGAATCCATCGATGAAGCCTTTGCCTTCTTCCAGATACAGCTTGCGGGTGCCGCCTAGAAGCACTGGCTCTTTTCGCTGACTGAGGGCATGCGTTGCCGCTTTTCGCGCCTGAGGCTGGGGCCAGAGCCATTTCCAGAATTTGTCCTTATCCGCGGCCGGCGTATGTGGAAGCTGAACCAGCACGCGTCCGCCATGCGACAGTGCCGTCGCGATTGGCCCGCCCAGCTTCTTCCATGGTTCATAGCGCGACTTGCGCTTCACGAACATTCTTCCGTAAAAAAGGATGGAAAATACTCGCCGAACCAGTCCCGTATGGTCGGAGTTCAAGGCCCCGTACCACATCGCGACGTCCTGCCGCATCACCTGCTCTTCATAGGTGCCGATCTGCTCGCAGGCCGCCTGCTTCATAAATGAATGGCGATCGTCCAGCGCCGTCGAGCGATCCTTGCTGTTCTTGTCGAGATAAGTCGTCCCCATGTACCCCTGATCGAGATAGAGCTCTTTGTAGACCAGCGACGGGATGAAATTCGGCATGGGCAAACTCCCATGGTTTGAGGATAGGCAAATGAGTCACCCGCCAGCCCGATGCCCGCGAGAGAGCCCGACGGGAAACGAATCGCTATGGTAAGAACCGCCCGCCCGCACCGCAACAAATGGGAGCACATGCAATTGATGATCCGCTTGCAGGCGCGATGGATCCCTGGAGGGCGGCGGTCCTCCGCCGCCGCGAATTTTCGTGAAGCGTGGCCCACCGCTTCCCGCTTTCAACGACTACTGCGGCGTCGCGGGATTTCCCGGCTCGCTCTTCACCATCGCAGGTGGGGGCCAGGAGTAGGGGCCGACGTTGCCGCGCTCCATGCGGAAGTAAAAGGTGACTTCGCCGGTGGGGGGGACTTCCAGGCCAGTCCAGGTTTGTCGCATGCCAGGCATCCTGGGGAACTCAATTTGCACGTTATGTTTCCCCGCAGGCGCGGCCAGGGGAATAATGAAAACCGTCCTCGGCAGAAATTCCCATCGCCGCAGATCGGCCTGGCTGCTAGCCTTCATCGCAATACCGCCCGCGATCAAGCCCAATGCAACATAAGGATTGGCGCGCCGATCAGTCGCCCCATACGCGGCTCCGCCCACAATCATCCCAGTTCCTAAAACCGATTTCACCGCGCGAATTGTGTCGATGCTCTGCCATCGCTTGTCTTGTGCCAGCGCCAGCAGATCGATCGGCGGAAGTGCCGCATCGCTCACATTCACCGGCCGGCCATCGACGCTCAGCACAGGCAACGGAATCGGCCCTTCCTCCCGAGGCGTCGGGCGAAATCCGGCAATCGTTCCATCGCGGCTGGTCATCTTCTCCGGCCCAAAGCCGTAATCGACCACCAGCAGCATGTTCGATTGCTCGTTGCGATGGTAATCAGCCAGTGTGCGGAGATCGGGGCGAAGGTCCACGACTCGATCAAAAGCCTTGCGCGCATCGTCTGGTTTGCCCAGTCGCTGATCGCATCGCCCCAGCATCAGGTAGGCAAGCACGAAATTGCTTTCGACCTGCCGATATTGATCCGAAGCATCTCCGCCTTGTCCGTAATCGCGAAGCTTAAAGAGCGCATTTTCAAAAGCGGCTCGCGCGTTGTCGTATTCGTGATGCATGTAATAGACCAAGCCCAGATAAAAATTGAGCATGGCCCGCTCGAAAGGCTCGCCTTTCCAGACTTTGATGTTTTCAGAAAGCAGGACGGTGGCCGCGGCGCGAGCGGGATCATTTACACCCGTGCTGTTGACCACTTCGTATGCGCGGAGGAATGCCGCCTCGGCAGTGTCCAGGTCATAGTGGGCCAGGGCCGCTGATCCGAGCCGTTCGTTGTTCAAGACATAATTCTCGTCCGGCTTCTGCGCAAGCGGTTTGAGCTGACTTTCCGAATGCCGGAAATCCCCGACGAAATAATCCTCGACCGCGTGATTTGCTTTGACCTGCTCCTGCGAAACGCATCCGCTCATGAGCGCGAGCAAGGATGCGAGCGCGCCGACCAAAAGACATCGATACAAAATCGTTGAATGCTTCTCAGTCATAACTCGCGCCTGCACATCTCGAACGAATACCGCGTGGAAATCTTTCTTCTGGAGGGCGGCAGTCCTCTGCCGCCGCGAATCCTCGAGAACCGTCAATTCGCGGCGCTCGCGGCGTCGCAGGAGCGACGCCCTCCAATTGCCCTTCAATCCAAAAACTCTTTCACCGCTTTCTTCTTCACTTCATACTTATCCGACCAGAGCACCGTTCGATGATCCAGATCGGTCAGCTCGTAGACGCAAAGATACGCTTCGCTGCGCATCTTCGAATTCTCTTTGGTCAGCGATCGGAAGTGCGCCGTCAGCGCATATTGCGGGTTGATCGCGCCGGGCGCGGGGCCAAGATCCATTTCCAATTCGCGCTGCCGCAGGCTGTAGAAGGCATCGCGGTTCATGATCCACAGAAACTTATCCGGGGCATGCTGGCTCAGAAGAATCCGCACGCGAGCCGTGAACATATCGGCCTCCCCGCGCGGCAGAACCTCCGCCGTCATCTCATTGACCACCGGCTCCACGACGACTTTCAGCTTCCCATCCTTCGCGATCGCCGACTGCACGCGCGGGTCGGCCACGATGCTCTGCGACATCGAATCGGTCATCTGCTTCAAGTCCATGCTGTCCAGAGCCGTGTTATGCCCGCTCTGGATCGCATTGGCGCAGCCGCCAGCCAGAAGCCCGATGAGAATCAAAAGTGGAAACCGTGGACTCACGCTCAAGCCCTCTTCTTTCCCCGTTTAGCGCTCCGCTTATTCCCTCCTCCGGTACTCCGGGGGAGGGAGATAAAAGCTTACCGCTCCGTCTTCACTTCATAATCATTCGACCAGACCAGCGTGCGATTGCGGAGATTGGTCAGCGTGAATTCAAGCATATAAAAATTGGTCCTCAGGTTCGGCATATTCATCGCCTTCCCATACAGCGAAAAGTCGGGCTGAATCGCCGCCGGCGCAACGTCCCGGCCACCGTTCGGGCCCTGCTGGAAATCATCGCGCTCGTTTTCCAACTCGCGATTGCGCAGGTTGTGGAACTGCCCCTTGTTCTCGATCAGTTGCACGCGCCCATGCCCGTACTTGGCCAAGTTGACTTTGAGCCGCTCGAGGAAAATCTGATAATTCGTGTGGAAATCGCGATCGGTCGTCATGTCTTCCATGTTGTCCACCACGATCGTGAGCTGATTGGGATTGTCCCGTACCGCCGGCGACGCGATTAGATCAGCCGCCAGACGGTCGGTCGCAGCGATCAAATCCATGCTCTGCAGCCCCACATCGCCCCGGTCCACTTGATCCGCCGGCGGCCGCTGCCTGCCATATTCGTGCGGTTTATCGCTTGAGCAGCCGATGATCATCGCCACAACCCCTGCCGCCAAAACCCAGCTCCATCCGCGAACCATAAGCTATCTCCTTCAAATGCCCGGTTTGCTGTTATGTTGCAATCTGCCCGACCGTATTCTAAGCCCTATCTCAAGCCGCTGCTTGAAATTGCGCAGAAAATCATCCACGTATCGCCGCACACGGGCTACAGGGTAGACACGCCAGCCCTCAAAACGCAAGCCCTTCGACAAAGCTCAGGGCGGGGGCGCGCCTGCCCTGAGCTTGTCGAATGGGCCCATCCTTTTATCGGTCCGCGTGTCTCAATCAAAGAGCGAATGGGAGTAGCGCCCCCGCGCGCCAGAGTGCGCTCGTCAGCGACGTTTAGCCGCGACGCGCTAGCGGAGCGCTCTTTGCGAGCGCGAGTCAAGCGCTCCGCTATCGCGTCGCGGCTAAACTGGGCTAATCTGTTCGCCCTGAAGTATGATGTCAGGACGTCCGGGTTCTGACTCCAAAGGCTTGGAGGTTTTCAGTGCGATCCATAACACAAATAGCTGGCTTGCTCATACTGGGCATCTCCGTATGCGCGGGATGTCACGAAAATCTTCCCCCGCCGAATCGCGCCACGGAGATGCACGAGGGCGTTTACGAGACCGGCGAATGGAACAAGCCCATGCCGCCGCAGAATGCGGATGACAGCATTCCGCCGCCGCCCTATACCGATGCGCCGCTGGTGAGCCAGCGCGTGCCCGAGCAGCGCGAATTCGTGCAGGCTTACAACTCGGTCGGCCGGCCGCATATCGTCGTCTTCGTCAATCGCGCTTCCGATTCGCAGTACCCTTCCTACAGCCGCGATGAAGCCGGCAATCGCCCGATCGATTACGAGGCCCTTGAAAACGTGCTGACCGACTGGCTCTCCTGCGACGGCCAGGTCGCGCTGATCTCGCCCACCATCGGCCACCAGGCGCTCAGCCCCCAGCAGGCCCAGACGCTCCGCAACGGCCAGGCCGGCGCGGGGCAGGATGTCGCGAAGCAGCTCGATGCCGACATTCTCGTTCAGGTGCAGGCCCAGCCGACCTACGCTTCCGATCGCGGCACCGAAATCCTGCTGGTTTGCGAAGCGATCGATCTGAAACACGACGGCGCCTCCCTCGCCCGCGCCACTGTCGGCGTGCCGCCGCCCATGAACAAGCCGCGCATCAATTACTACACTCGCTTCGTCGCCCGCAAACTCATGGACGGCATGGAAAAATCCTGGAGCGCCGGAGGCGGCCCTCCGCCCCGCGCCGAAAACGCGCCGCCGCCCAATGACCATCCGATCCAGCAACCGCCGCAAAACGATAACGGTCAAAAATCAACCGTCCCCGGAAACGTGCAGGTCCTTCCCGGTACCTTCGATGGTGGATTGAATGGAGGTTCGCAAAGCTCCGCGCCTTCTACGCAACCCATTTATCCTGCGACGGGTCCGGGCTCCCAGCCCTAGCGTTTATGTAGCACAGCCGCCTCGGCTGTGATTTCTATCAAATACGAAAATGTTGAGCCACCGATAAACACCGATGCACACCGATAAGAAAAATGATTCCGAATTCCTCTTTTTAATCGGTGTCTATCGGTGGCTAATATGCATTTTGAAAGACGAAAGAAAGTTGAACCACAGATGCACACGGATGCACACAGATAAGGCCGAATTACTCTTTCAATCCGCGTTCATCTGCGTTCATCTGCGGTTAATTGAAATTCGGACTTTGGGCTCGCTCGTACTGACACAAGGTTAAACCCTCCATGCTGAATCGAATCTCGTACACGGTCGTGACGCTCTCTGGTCTTTTCCTCCTGGCCGCTGGCTGCAACAACGTCGTGCGCCCGCCCATCGAGCCGCACGCCGACCCTTACGCGGCTCGTCAGATTCACTTCAACAGTTATGAACTGCAGCGCGATGTCGTCGTCGGGGATCCGACGACCTCCCGCGACGATGCCGGGATCCTCCACATCATCGTCCCCGTCCGCTCCATCATCGATCGGCAACTCTACGTTCAATATCGCGTGACCTTCTTCGATCGAAATCACAACGTCGTCAACCAGATCGGCTGGACCGACAAAACCCTCACCGCCAACACCCCCGACCAGATTGACGCCAACAGCACCAGCTCTGCCGCCGTGGATTTCCACGTCGATTTCCAGTATCCGCCGGGGTATTAACGCGGAAGAAGAATTGACTATAATCACCGCATGCTCCGCAAGCTTCCCCTTGTCTTTTCTCCGCAGCCTGAAGGCGGGTTCACCGTCACCTCGCCGGTGCTTCCCGAACTGCTCACCGAAGGCGACACATTGGACGAAGCGTTAGCCAACGTTTCCGATGCGCTGGCCGCGGTGCTCGAACTGTATGCGGAGCAAAATCGTCCACTGCCCGAGAGCACGCGTGTTCCGCAGTCCGGCGAAGTGATCTGGACCGAGTCGCTGGTGGAGGTCGCGTGAAATATCGCGACGTCGCGGGCAAGCTCACATCCTTGGGCTGCCGCGAAATCCCCCGCACCGGCGGCGGCTCCCATCGCAAGTGGACCAACCCTTCAGCCAACCGGTCAACCGTCGTCCCCGACTGGGGAGGCAAAGAGCTTAAGCTTGGAACGGTCCGCACTGTCGTCCGGCAATTGGGCTTAGACTGGGAAAGCTTTACCCGCGCGTGAATCAGATCACGACGTCATCCCTCTGATTGCAACTGAGGCCATTGGCGCGCATTCTGTTGGGACTTCATCTCTTTTGAGGAAGGTCGTCATGCGCGCTTTGGTGGATGACCGATTGAAACTTTCACTTTTGGGGTTCCTGCTCATTGTGTTTATGGGCGCTGTGGCATGTGCGCAGGCGGCCGACGATGCGCTCTCGTTTCCGCAGATCACGCGGATGAATCGGCCTTGGACTCGCTGGTGGTGGCTGGGGAGCGCGGTGGATGAGGCGAATCTTTCGCGCTTGCTGGCGCAACACCACGAGGCCGGCATCGGCGGGGTGGAGATTTGTCCGATCTACGGCGCGCATGGGTACGAGGATCGCTTCATTCCCTATCTTTCGCCCAAGTGGATGGCGATGCTCGCGCACGCCACCCGCGAGGCGCAGCGGCTGGATATGGGCGTGGACATGACCACCGGCACCGGCTGGCCCTTCGGCGGGCCGAATGTCTCCAACGATGATGCCTCTGCGCAGGCGATTCTGGACTGCACGAGCGTCGCCGGCGGCGCGACCACTGACTACACGATTCCGCGCGGCCGGCTGCAATGCCTGATCGCGATATCCGATTCCGGGCAGCGCATCGACCTGTCGGGCAAAATTCAGGACCGAAAGCTGCGATGGAGCGCGCCGCAGGGGCAATGGAAGATTTATGCAGTTCTCGCCCGGGGTCCGGTGCAGAAGGTGAAGCGAGCCGCGCCGGGCGGCGAAGGTAATGTGCTCGATCCGTTTTCGCCGGCAAAGCTGGATCGATATCTCGATCGCTTCGATCAGGCGTTTAAGAATTACGACGGCCTGATGCCGCGCAGTCAGTTCCACGATTCATACGAATATTACAACGCGAGCTGGACGGATCAGTTCTTCGACGAATTCAAAAAACGGCGCGGCTACGACCTTCGCGATCAATTGCCGGCGTTTTTCGGTAAAGGTGATGCCGACACGATTGCGCGCGTGAAGTGCGACTATCGTGAAACGATTTCCGATCTGCATCTGGCCTACATCCAGCGGTGGACGCAATGGGCCCATTCGCATGGCAGCATCAGCCGCGACCAGGCGCATGGCGCGCCGGCAAATCTGATCGACGTCTATGCCGCCGCCGACATTCCGGAGACGGAGATTTATGCCCGCTATGAAGAAAAGCACATGCCAATGCTGAAGCTTTCTTCATCGGCGGCGCATCTCAAAGGCTCGGCCCTGGCCTCTTCCGAATCGTTCACCTGGCTGGGCGAGCATTTCAATGTTTCGCTGGCGCAGGTGAAGCAGCAGGCCGATTTCCTGATGCTTTCGGGCGTGAACCACATTTTCTTCCACGGCATTCCTTATTCGCCGGAGGATGCACCCTGGCCCGGCTGGCAGTTTTACGCCGCAGTCAATTTTGGGCCGCAGGGCGGCCTGTGGCACGATCTGCCGGCGTTCACCTCGTATGTCGCCCGTTGTCAATCGATTTTGCAAAGCAGCCGGCCGGCAAATGATGTGCTGGTGTATGTGCCGTTCCATGATCTGTGGAATTCCCCGCGCGGCCTTTTAACCATGTTTACCACGCCCGGGCAGTGGATGGTCGGCCAGCCGTTCTACGCCGACGCCAATACGCTTTGGGAGCGCGGCTACGGCTACGACATGATTTCCGATCGCTTCATCGCCGATGCAGGAGTCGATGGCTCTTCAATTGTCCTGGGAGGAAACAAGTATCGCACAATTCTGGTTCCCAGGACTGGCTGGATGCCGGTGAAAACGCTGCGAAAACTGATCGAACTGGCCAAAGGTGGAGCGACGATCTTATTCCACGATGCACTGCCGGCGGATGTGCCGGGATTTGGTAACTTGCAGGAACGCCGGGGGGAATTCAAATCGCTGATCGATTCGCTCAAGTTCACGACTCAAGCCCGCGTGCGTCAGGCCAACGTGGGCGCCGGCTCTATTGTGGTGGATGCCGATTTGGATTCCCTGATGATGCGGGCCGCTGCGGAACGTGAGCCGATGGCGGATTTGGGTTTGCGATTCGTCCGTCGCTTACGCGGCGATGGATACGATTATTTTATCGTCAACTGGAGCGACAACCGGATCGACGCCTGGGTTCCCCTTGGTGTCGCCGCAAATTCGCTGGCCATACTCGATCCGATGAGCGGGGCGAGCGGCGTTGGGGCTTTTCGCCGATCCACCGGCAATCAGTCGCAGGTTTACCTCCAGCTTCTCCCGCACCAGTCATGCATCGTGCACACCTCTTCCATGGCAAGCCAGAGCGCAAAACCGTGGCCGTATCGTCACGCTGCCGGTGATCCGATTGCAATCAAGGGTACGTGGAACGTCCAATTTACCGAAGGCGGCCCGCAGCTTCCGCAAGCGTATCAAACCAGCACGCTCACCTCCTGGACCACGCAAGAGGATCCGGAGTGCAAACGATTTGCCGGGACGGCACGCTATCGCATTGAATTCGATCATCCGGAAGCGCCAGCCGACGACTGGCGGCTGGATCTGGGGGTAGTGCACGAAAGTGCGCGCGTGCGTCTCAACGGGCGCGAAATGGCGACTCTGTTCGCGCCACCTTTTGCGGTCAATGTCGGGCCGTATCTGCAGGCGGGCAAGAACGTGCTGGAAGTGGATGTTACCAATCTGGCCGCCAACCGGATCGCCGACATGGATCGGCGAAAGGTGAAATGGAAATACTTCTACGATGCCAACGTCGCCCCCCTCGGCGGCCGCGGGGTGCTCGACGCCTCGAAGTGGCCCCTGCGCGATTCCGGGCTGCTCGGCCCGGTGACGTTGCAGCCGATGCGGGAGAAAATTCCGCAATGAAGTTTTGCAAATGAAGACTATTTCTATAAAGGATCTTCCCGATCGCGTGTTAGCCGAATGGGCGACCGCCATCTGCCTCAAGAGTGTGAAAAACGAATACGCTCGAGAGGTTGTCAAGCTTTTCAATGAACGATCGCTTCGGGCGGATCGCCCTCTTATGCAAATGTTGCTGGACGAGGGGTGCGTTCCGATCATCGCGTCACATCCACTGTTGCATACATTAGATTCGCATACTTTCGAAACCTTTATTTTTTCAATTATTAGCAAGACTGATATTCCCGAGGTACTCGCGGATCTTTTATTTGCCGCTTCCGCGCACCGAATGCGCTTCCCGAAGTCGCACACTGATCGGATCGACGCGTGGGTAAGAAGATGCACGTCTCATTCAAACCTCCACGTGAGATGTCGGGCAATAGAGAATCGCGCGATACTGAGAATTTTCTCTGAGGCTGATCAGAGAGTGATAGTACGTGGATTAAATTGCGAATTGTCGAATGCGGAGCATGCTGCGGCAATTCGGGCGTTATGGTACACGCTGCAGAATGATCGCTATAGAGTGAGATTTTCCATTTTAGTGAGCAGGAAACCGGCGCAACGTCGATTGAACTTCTTGCTTTCGAAGTCAACTCGACGCTTGGCGCGACCTTTTTACGACGACGTGCGCAACGCCTTTATTAAATTAGATGAAGAATGATAAACCCGCTCAACGAAAGCGAAAAACGAACTAAAGGTCCACGATCGACGAATTGAAGGTCCCTGACACCTTTAGTTCATTCTGACACCTTTAGTTCATTCGCGCACGCTGGACTACGCGCATCTGGAAAGTGAGAATACCGCATGGCCTACATTAACCGACGTACAGTTGTAAAGCTTAGTGCTGCAGCCGCGCTGTCGAAATTGCTGCCCAGCCGGCAGACAGCCTCCGCTGCAGATGCGATAGCGGTGGGCACGTCTGCGACGCAGCGAATGCTGCGGCATCCGGGTTTGCTGCACACCGAGGCGGATTTTAAGCGGATGCGGGAGAGAGTGGCCGCTGGAGCCGAGCCGTGGAAATCGGGCTGGGAACGGCTGACCGCCAGCCGGCATACCTCGCTGAAATGGAAACCGCGGCCCGCCGGAAAAATCGTCCGCGGTCGCGGGCCGGAGCATGAGAACTATCACCTGCTCTACACCGACATCGCCACGGCGTACGCCTGCGCCCTGCGTTGGCGCGTTTCGGGGGACAAGGCGTACGCCGACAAAGCCGTCGAAGTGATGAACGCCTGGTCCTCCACATTGAAGGAGGTGACCGGAAGCTCCGATCGATTCCTCGCTTCGGGAATCTATGGGTACGAATTCGCCAATGCCGCGGAAATCATGCGCGATTATGCCGGATGGGACCGCGCCGATTTCAAGCGGTTTGGGGAGATGATGCTAACGATTTTCGGGGCGATGAATCAGGACTTTCTGACCCACCACTATGGCAACAAGATCGACCACTACTGGTGCAACTGGGACGCCTGCAACATGGCCTCCCTGCTGGCGATCGGCGTGCTGTGCGACCGCCTCGATCTCTATGAGCAGGCGGTCGATTACTTCAAGCACGGCAAAGGGAACGGCGCGATCGCACAGGCCGTGGTGACCATCTACCCCGACGGCCTGGGCCAATGGCAGGAGAGCGGCAGAGACCAGGGTCACGCCACCCTGGGCATCGCGTTGATCGGCGCTGTGTGTGAGATGGCCTGGAACCAAGGGGATGATCTTTACGGCTACGATAACAACCGCTTCCTGAGCGGAGCTGAATACGTCGCCAAGTACAACCTGCAATACGAGGTTCCCTACACGCCATATAAGAACAGCCTCGCCAGCCAACCGGTGATTTCTCCCGCCGGACGCGGGAACGTCCGTCCGTGCTGGGAAATGATCTTCAACCACTACGTCAACCGCCGCGGGCTGAGTGCCCCCTATTGCAAGCAGTGGGTCGCCAAGATCCGCCCCGAAGGAGGTGGCGGCGACTACGGCACCAACAGCGGCGGCTACGACCAGCTCGGCTATGGCACCCTCACCTTCGCTGCCGGCCCGTTAACGAAATAACCGCGACACCGATCTGGGCGAGTTCCAACAAGCTTGCTCCATTACTTTCCTCCGTCTGGAAAGGGGGTCTGGAAGGGGTCGCGGACTCCCGAAAACGGAGTCTCCAAAACGGGATCGGGCTAAAACGAAAAGCGCACCCGTTCCTGTCCCGTTTTCCGTTCCCACATTCGCGAATAGTTGCAGCGGATTTCGCGGTCGAAATTATCTTCCGCCCGGCTTGCTTTGGCCCTGAAACTGGCTGATGTTGCTGAAAGGCGTGCCGTGCACCTGTTCGATGATCAATTGACAAATGGGCATGCTGGGGTATAGCGCGATATCGAGCGCGCCGAGGTTGATCAATTCGAGCGTGATGGTTCCATCGAATTCTGCATGAATCGTTGGAGCGGTGAAATGCACGAGCAGCCCGCAACGGGCGTAAGAACTTTTACCTTCTACTCGCGCTGCAAGAGAAAGGGTGCCTTCGGACTGGAGCGGGAGCGACACGCGCTCCAGAGTCTTGCCGAGAACCAGTTTGCCAGGTCGAAGAACAAACGGCTGGTCTTCGGTGAGCGTGCGCGTCTCTGAAAGCGGCCCAAACATCGCATTGAAATCGCCCTTGCGCAGATCGATTTGCGCGGGAATGCCTTCCTTGAAATAAGCGATTTCGGAGCCAAGCCGCAGATCAAGCGCGCTGGTTTGATAAGGGCATTTGGGGCCTCCCTGGATTTTAGTGCGTGGTGCGGGCTCGGGATCGATCTTCAGCCACCCCTTGTCCAGTGCTTCGTGGATGCTCAGGTTCGAGAGGATCATACTGCCTGAAGATCCTCGGCACTCACATCAACCACGGATCGATGCTCGTCGGGGAGAACCGCGACGGTGCCGCCGGTCTGCTCGAAGGCATTCACGCGCACCAGGCTTTTCTGCAAATCGGCAGCTTGCCGCGGAACGAAAACCGAGACTGCTTCGCCGGTCTTTGACTGGACAGTCACGGTAAGTTCGTCGCTGAACATGCCTTTGTCGATTTTGCATTTGAGCCATTTCGGCATGGATTACCTTCCGGTTGATCTGATCACTGCTTGTACAAAAATGAGTGGTAATCTGTCAATCAATTCTAGAATTGGCATCAGCAGATTGCGAGGTTGCGCGTCGCTCCATGATCAAATGGAGGCCGCGGAAAAATCCGAAATCGGACTTTACAAACCAGAGAACATCTTTTCTTCGCTCGAGCGATTTTGGGCGCCGCAGCGACCATAGCTATGTCGGCGCCGCCTCACGGCTTGGTCGCCAGGATGAGCGAATGGCCACGTTGTCCTTCCGGCACGAATTCACAACGGCGAACTGACATTCCGGCCTCGACGACCCAGCGTCGGTACGCCTCCTCGCCCTCGTGGCTCCAGAACATGGTCGCGCCGGCGACGCCGAGCCAATCCGCTTCCGTTCCAGTCCAGGCGTGATGACCGACGGTCATCAGCAGAGCGCCGCCGGCTCGAAGGGCCGTGGCGATGTTGCGAATCAGCATGGGCTGCTCGGCCACTGGAAGATGAATCAAAGCGTAAAGCGACACGACGCCGTCGAACGAAGCAGGCGGGAGCGGGAATGATGCGATGTCCGCGCAATGGAGCGTCGCCCCAGGCACAAGCGTCCGCGCCCGTTCAATCTGCACGGGTGAAATGTCAACGCCGACGACGTTGTAGCGGGCTGCGAGCAGCCGCGCGGCGGGAAGACCGCAACCGCAGCCCAGGTCTAGAACGTCGCCGCCTGGCGGAAGGATCGGATCAAGCATCGAGATCCAAGCCTTGTATCGCCGCTCAGTCGCTTCATCGACGCAGTCGCCGCGGTAGACGCGGGACACGGCGTCGTAGCCTCGCCGCACCAACTGTTTCGGTTCGTCAGTCATTTCAATTGCGCGGGTAACCGTCCTTTACCTTGCGGACTGAATTGTCGGGCTCATTGCTTTCCCCCGGAAGCATGCACGAGACATAATTAGGCCGCGGGGCCCAAACCGACCTTCCAGCTACTTTATATCCGTGTTTGTTGGCTCAATCGGGAAGCCACGCATGTCGGCGGCTCGCTTCTGTCGAATAGACCGAAGCGAATAGCCGATGGCGCAACAAAAGAATACCGCGCCCGCGGATGCAATTGTCGCACCGAACAACAACGGCAAAACTCGAATTTTTGGGGATACCGCTAGATCACAAATGATCGCACCGAACCCGATGCAGACATATGCCACTACATAGTCGCGATAAAATGGCCGAGAGAGAAATGGTCGGTGTTTTCGATCTTGCATAGCCGCGTCCTTCCCGCCGCTTGCCAGCTCCGCACCCATCATAACCCGCTCAAGGCGCGCCGGATGCGGTGATCTCTGACCATTCTTCTTGCACATCCCGGGACTTTACCGGATGGGATCGCCACCGGCATCGGGTCAAGCGTTCTGGTACCATGCGATGCGCCCGCAGCGGCGCCGGTGGGTCCACTAGTGGGCCGAAGGACACCCAACAGGAGCATCGCTTGGACCAGGAGCAAGCTCGCGAGTACCGCCGCTTGCAAGACGACATCACGACGAAGCTGCGCCACCACGCGTTCGTCGATGATCGGGACTCCCTCCACGCCTTTCAGTACCTGGCCCTTCCTTCGTTTACGCCTCCGGTCGCGTGGGACGTGTTTCGTCGGCGACGCCGGAATCAGGACGACGATTTCGTTCTCGTGCGGAGCTGTTCAATGAAGCGAGCCGGTGATGCCGATGCGGTCTAATCCGACGCTGCAATGGGACGTCGGTGTGCGAAATTTCCACATCCGAGCTTTTCAGAGCTTTTCTCTCATAGAAAGCACCTTGCGCCCGGCCGGCTTCGCTTCCATGCGCGTCCCTCGTCGTAGATCCGCGGTAAAGCATTATCATATTTACATTTGTGTATATGAGACAAATGGGACACTCGTCCCACCGAGCTCATCCATATATCGCGAATTGTAAATACTGAACGGAGAACTGGTTACAGCAAAACACGGATCAAAATGAGACGAATGGGACACGTAAAAAGTGTCCCACTGTCCACTGTCCCATTTGTCCCACCTGTGCCCTCCAGTTTCAAGTCTCCAGTCTCTAGACCCTAGAATACGGAATGTCACAGGTGTGACATGGCGTTGTGAATTCGTAAGCTAATGCTATGGCATGGGTTACGTCTGGAATTGAGGCCGAATGTCGTTCATGTTTGCGAAAAGCGCTTCCTTTTGTGACATTTCGTGTCCTTCGACGTAGTTCCCTTCGACAAGCTCAGGGCAGGCTGGGCTGGCAGTCATGCCCCCTTCGAACGCGCGAAAGCGCGCGGCGCGCGCGCCGCGCTGGGATGGCGCGCTGCGCGAGACGTGAAGGCGTAAGTCGTTGAACTCCGAAGGATTGCAGCCGGGGAATGGTCCTGAAAAGGCGCGCGGCGCGCAAGTGTCGCGCGCCGCGCGCGGGTGGAACGGGAGGTCGGATTCCCACCGCCGACCTTAGCCGCCCGCGCTTGTCGGGCGCTTCTTTCCCTTCGCGGAAGCACAGCGCGTCTCAACCGCTTACTTTGTGCGCGGCTCTTTAGGTGCCCCGTCCCGAGCTCAGTCGAGGGGTCTTGCATCGATCACCGAATGTGGGAATGATTCCGATTGACTTCGGTATTGATCTTCGACGACGCAGGAGGATCCGATCATGAACTCGTCTCAAATCCCTGGAACATCCCGTCGTGAATTTCTAACCCGAACCGGCGCGGCAGCGGCGGGGGCGCTTTATGCGAGCGCGCTTTTGGCACAGCAGACGCCGGCGGGGTTGGAGGGGGGGAAGAAGCTGGGGTTTGCGTTTGTCGGCATCGGGAATTTGTGCATGCACCAGCTTTTGCCCGGCATTATGACCAGCCGGTTTTGCAAGCCGGTGGCGCTGGTCAGCGGGCACCCGGCCAAGGCGCAGGAGCAGGCCAACAAGTACGGCATCAATCCTAAAAACATCTACAACTACGAGAACTTCGATTCGATCAAGGACAATCCGGAGATCGACGTGGTGTATGTCGTGCTGCCCAACAGCATGCACGAGGAGTATACGATTCGAGCCGCCAAGGCGGGCAAGCATGTGCTGTGCGAGAAGCCGATGGCCAACACCGCGGCCGAGTGCGAGCGGATGATCGCGGCCTGCAAGCAGGCCAACCGTCGGCTGCAGATCGGCTATCGCCTTCATTTTGAACCCAATACATTGGCCTGCATCGAAGCGGTGAAGAAGCAGGAAATCGGGCAGTTGCAGATGATCGACAACGGCGCTGGGTTCGTCATCGGTGATCCGACACAATGGCGTCTGAAAAAGAACATGGCCGGCGGCGGATGCATGATGGATATTGGCATCTATGCCCTCAATGCCGCGCGATACCTCAGCGGGCTGGAGCCGACCGAAGTGACGGCGATGACTTATGCCGACCGGTCCGATCCGCGCTTCAAGGAAGTCGAGCAGCATTGCAATTTCCAGCTTCGATTCCCCGGCGGAGTTCTGGCCAACTGCATCTCCAGCTATAACACAGGCCTCAATAGCTTTGTCGCGCACGGCACGAAGGGCTGGTGTTCAATCGATCCGGGGCTTTCGTATACGGGTGTAAAATTTCACATTAATCATGGCCGAGGCACGCAGACGCCGCAGTTGCCGGAGATCGATCAATTTGGGACCGAGATGGACGCCTTCGCGCAGGCGATCGCGAACAATACGGAATCCCATGCATCGGGCGAGGAGGGGTTGAAGGATATGCGGATTATCGAAGCGATTTATAAATCTGCCGAAAGCGGAGCCGCGGTAAAGTTGTAAGACCTAATCCATGGACGGGGCGAAAGAAATCAATAACGGAATCGCGCTGCATCAAGCCGGACGCCTCGCCGAGGCGATGGCGATCTATAGTCGCATCATCGAGGCGCAGCCGAACAATCCCGATGCGCATCACCTGCTTGGCTTGGCATTGCATCAAAGTGGAAAAGATGACGAGGCGATTCCGCATTTTGAGGCCGCGATTGCCCAGATTCCTTCTGATACCTATTACGCGAATTTTGCCGAGCTTTGGCGCAGAAAAGAGAAGTGGGACTCGGCGATTTATTGTTATGAGCAGGTGCTGGAACGCACGCCCAAGGATGTGGTCATCCGATATCTGCTGGGCGAAGCGCAAATCAAATCAGACAGGTTCGAAGAGGCACTGGCTTCATTTCGCCAATGCGTGAAGGACGGCAAGGATGACTCCGACGCCTGGTCCGGGATCTGCGAGTCGCTGCGCAGATTAGAGCGGCTTGATGAAGCGGTCGAAGCCGGGCGCAAGGCGGTGACGCTCAATCCCAACTCGGCCGTCGCCTGGCACAGCCTGGGCTGGACGATCATGCGGCAGGGGAAGGTTCGCGAAGCGATCCCCTATATCAATAAGGCGATCGAGCTGAAGCCCGATTGGCCGATGGTGATCTGGCGTCGCGCGTTCGCGCATTTGATGCTGGGTGATTTTGCGCAAGGCTGGCGGGATTATGAATCGCGCTGGCTCGATGATGAACTTCAAAAGAAGACTTCACGAAACCTGCCGGGCCATGTGTGGCGCGGCGAGGATGTGCGCGGGAAAATCGTCTACGTCCATATCGAGCAGGGGCTGGGCGACTGCATTCAGATGGCGCGCTATATCCCGCTGATCCAGGCGCGCGGGGCCGGCCTGGTGAAGTTTGAAGCGCCGATGGAGTTGGCATCGATCTTCGAGCGTTCTTTGCCGGGCGTGGAACTGATCACCGGCTCGGTGAAGCAGATGCAGTATCACTACTACATTCCGATGATGAGCCTTCCGCTCGCATTTGGGACGCTGGTGAACACGGTGCCGGCGAATGTGCCGTACTTGCGCGCCGATCCGCAGGCGGTTGAAACGTGGCGCAAGAAGCTGGCGGACATTCCGGGGCTGAAGGTCGGCTTGGTTTGGGCGGGGAGTCCGACGCATCCGAATGATCGCAATCGTTCGATGCGGCTCAGCGAGTTTCTGCCGCTGAAGTCGATTGAAAATGTCCGATTCGTCAGCCTCCAGAAGGGAGCCGCGGCTTCGCAGGTAGCGCAGGTGCCGGAAATGGATGTCGTCGACTGGACCGATCAACTGAAAACACTGGACGATACCGCCGCGTTGATCGGCGCGCTGGATCTGGTGATTACCGTGGATACATCGGTCGCGCACCTTGCTGGCGCGATCGGCGCGACGGTCTGGATGCTGCTGGCGATCGCTCCCGATTTTCGCTGGATGCTCGAGCGCGAGGACAGCCCCTGGTATCCGACGATGCGATTGTTCCGCCAGGATAACAAACCGGATTGGAGCCCAGTCATTCGGCGGCTTGCCAATGAACTTGCGCGATGGGCTTCAGAGAAATTGCAATCCGCTGCGGTGCAGGCCAATTCGTGAAGGCCGCTTCAAACGGCCATGATTTCCTGCTTCTTATGCTCCAGTTGCTCATCAACCTTGGCTTCGTATTGCTTGGTCAGGTCCTGAACTTTTTCCTTGCCGTCTTTGGATTCGTCTTCGGTCAGATCGCCATCTTTCTGCTGGGTATCGATCATTTTGTTGGCGTCGCGACGCGCATTGCGGATGCGAACCTTAACCTCCTCCGCCATGACCTTGCATTGCCCGGCCAATTGAAGCCGTCGCTCCTGCGAAAGCGGCGGAAGCATGAGCCGAAGCGTCTTGCCATCGGAATGCGGCGTCAGGCCAATCTTGCTGTCATTAATGGCCTTCTCGATTGACTTCAGATCCTGCGGAGTGAAAGGCTTGATGAGAATCTGCGTTGCCTCGGGAATGGTGATGGAGGCAATCGCCTTCAAATCAGTTGGGGATCCATAGTAATCGACTTTAATATGCTCAACGATGGCGGGCGTGGCCCGGCCGGTGCGCACACTCCGCAGCTCATGCTTGAGGTGCTCGGTGGCCTTTTCCATGTGCTCTTCGCATTCCAGAAGAATATCGTCCAATGCCATATTGCCTCGATTCCAAGCTTCCGCAGAACCTAGCCGCCGTCAACGCGGGCGCAGGTCAGATTCTGGAGATGCCAATTGTCATCGGCACCGGCGATTTTTCAATCCTGAGTTCCGGATGGAACGAATGAAGATGTGCAAAGGCAACGAAGCTCGCGAGCCGCAAGGTTGCGAGATCGACGCGGGACAGCAGCGTGGTTGAGTTTTCAGCGGTCGCCCAGGATATCGAAACGCGCTTGATCGAGGGCATGGCGGGCCTGGGCGAAAGCGATCCGATCGACATCATTCTCGGCGATTTTCGGTTTCCCGTCCATGATGTGGAGCGTGCCGGCGCGGCCATAAATCTGAAGGCAATCTGCCATTTCCCGGGCCGATCGGCGCTGCAACGCGCGTTGGCCGATCTGTTGAGCCCATTGCTCATGCACCTTGTCCGCGGCCGCCAGATCGTCGGAAAAGGTCTGCGTGGAGACGTTGGTTGACACATCCTGCTGGAGGCGCGCCAATGCCTGGTACATGGGTTCGCACTGGGAGCGGTAGTCTTCGTCGCAGCCGGCGCTTCCCAGCGCTAGTACAACGGCCAGGAGGAACATCGATCCATTTTCCGCGAGCGCCGGGCGCCCGCAAAGCTTCTGCCGCATGGTCGCACCCCGTAAGGGTCTTGATGTGTTTTTGCGGTCAGGCTGTCCAGTGAGACGTGGATACTTCAAACAACCGTTGACCGCGCCGGTCAATATATCGGAGCAGTCGGCAGAAAGAAAGTGACAATCGATACAAAGAATTAGACGATCAGAAGTTATGTCGCCTAATTATCTGGCAGGCAAGCAAAACGAAGTGACAGCGCAACGCGAGCGCCTGTTATTCTGAAAGGGCCAAGACAACTGTATTCTACTAGCGGCCGAATTTGCCAGTCAGCGCGCGGGCAATGTTGTTGGCGTTGGAAGGCGCGGGATGCGAGCGATCCAGTTCTTCGATCGCATGGCCATTGGATCCAGACGCAACAAGCTGCGCCACTGGCCGACGGCTCGATTCGATCGCCGGCTTTCCGAGGATGGCGGCCACCTGATTCACTTCGGTCAGCTTTGCGACGAGCCGATTCTCAAGCTCTTCGAGCTGCGCCTCGATCTGGTGAAACTCCTTGAGCGCGCCCTGATACAGCGCTTCACCATGCTGGAGCCATTGCTGGAAACTCATTGCGGAAGCTTGTGATTCCGAGCGACTGACCAGAGATGTCATGACCGCCATATTAACCTCCCAATACAAGCACCGCCTACTGAATTTCGGTGCCACTTCTTTCATCGGCAGTCAGCATAGATGGCATAACCGCCCCAAAATACCCGACAGGTCCGAGAATCATAACCGACCGCCTATCCAGCTTACCAATATGGCTCATTCTGACATTGCTGAGTGGTTTTTTCCGCCCGCCACCCAGGTCGCTGAAGGGAGGATGGGCGCCTCAAGAATTTCTCGAAGTGGAGCGTCGCTGGTTGTTGGAAATGCGATCAGATCGGCATTTTTGCCTGGCGTGAGGCTTCCGGTTTGGTCTTGAAGCCCCAACGATCTTGCGGCTCGAGTCGTCGCCATCTCCCACAGAACGTCCGGCGCGACATCTGGCGCAATCTCGTGAAGCAGCCGAAGATCGTCTACGAGATTCAGGTCCGGGGAACTGGCGCAGCTATCGGTGCCAACGGTAACGTTGATCCCGCCCGCCAGCATGTCGCGCCAACGGTGGGGTGGATGGCCAAAGTAGGCGTGCGTGCGCGGACAATAGACAACGCTCGCCTTGCCGCGCGCCAGGATCGCGAGTTCATCATCGTCGCAATAATTCACGTGCGCTAGTAGCGTGGGATAATCGAGCAGCCCCAGTTGATCGGCATATCTAATCGGACCGCCTTTGAAGCGATTCACCTGCGAATCCCAGCCCCCGATTCGATCCCATAATTCGCGAAATGGTCCGCTATGATTGGAAAGAAATGTCGCCTCGTCAGGTGTTTCGGCAAGGTGTGTTGTAAGTGCAAGTCCGATCGACTTTGCTACTTCGAGGCACCGGCCATATCCATGGGACTCAATTGAATAAGGCGCGTGTGGCGTAATGCCGATATGAAGCAATTCAGTTTCCAAGGATCGATCGGCAGCCTTCGCCAGCCGCTCTTCTAGAAGTCCCCGGCGCTGGCCCATCGCCAGCACTTCACCAAAGCTCACGGCTCGAAGCGGTGATTCACGGAGAACGGCTCGTGTGATCGAGCAAAATCGGCTGATGTCTCCGACTGTCGTGACGCCAAATCGCAGGCATTGTTCGATACCCGTGCGCGTTGCCGCCGTGATCGCTTGGGCCTGTTGATCGAGCGGCACTGATGGACTTGGTACGAGCCGCGTGAGCCAGTCGATGAACCGCCCGGTTGGTGCCGTGCATTTCAAGGAGCTGAGCTCAAGATGCGTATGCGCGTTGATCAGCCCCGGAACCAGCGTGCAATTTCGATAGTCACTTGGCTGCGCATCTGAATACTGCTTTCGTAATCCATTGGCCTTTCCGACGGCCGCGATCCTTCCAGATTGGATTACCACGCCGCCGTTTGCGATGGGCGCGCGGTCCATCGGCACAATCCAGGCGGCTTCGATGAGCTGTCTTTCAGGAACGCTGCCCATTGACCCGGCATTGTAGGCTTAATGCCAAAACTCTCCGCGCGAACCTTTGTCGCGCGGAGAGTTTTGAGAACCGGCCGGCACGTCACATACCGTAAACCGCCAGATCCTTGAGTTGGTAATTGCTCTGACCTGGAGCCGTTGTTATGCAGGACACGCGAACGTATCGAGCGGTCCCAATGGTCCACATCGAAATCTGCCCGGCGGCTCCGGAATTAACAGTGGCCGCGTTAGTCCAATTCACGCCGTCGGTGCTGAGCTGCACGACATAGCTGGCTGCGTAAGCAGCGCCCCAATTCAAGCCGACGCTCATGACGTTGACGTTCTTCCCGAGGTCAACTTGAAGCCATTGGGCGCCTCCGCCCGCACTGATCCAGGATGTTGAGCCGCTCTGATCGGTCGCCCAGCCGGGCTCATTGCCGACGACATACGATGACGCCGTCGTTGAATGGTCCATCGCAAGATCGGTCATCCCGTAGACGTCAAAATCCTTGAGCGTGAACTGATTGGTTGGCCCGTAGCCGGTGGTCAGCACGCGGACATATCGGCCGACGCCGTTGAAGCCTGCGATTGCCGTATATCCGCCGGTAAAGTTGCTGACGGACGTCAGGTCCTGCCAGTTGGTGTGATCGGTTGAAACCTGGATTTTGAACGACGATGGATAATCGCTGCCCCAGTTCAAATCCACGCGCGTGATGTCGTAGGCCGGCCAGATACCGGCGTAGTAGCCGGTGCCAAGGTCCAGGTAAACCCATTGTTGGCTGGTTCGCGTTGAATCGCTGGTGCTGGTCCAGGCGGTCGATAAGCTGGTGTCGCTCACGTTCGCGGCTGTGCCCTGATTTGATGACGCGGTCGCCGCCATGGCCGTGGCCAGGTTTGGCGAACCATATGCCGCGAAGTCAGCAAGCTGATAATTGGTGGCGCCACTGATCGGCGTATCGAAGTTGATCAAAACATATCGTGCGTCGGCGTTGAGATGCACATCGTCGAAATTGGATGTCGTCGTGCGGGAAACAATCGTGTTGCTCCAGTCGGCGCTGTCATCGCCAACCTGAATGTCATATGTAGCCGGGCGATTGTTGCCAAACCAGAACTTTAGTTCATTGAGGTTCATCACCTGTCCAAGATCATAAAACACCCACTGATGCTGGTTGCTTCCATTGAATGTGGCACTGGTCCACATCGTGGTGGCACTGGCGTCCACTGCGTTGGCTGCGCTGTTTCCACTGAGTTGTACGGCAGGGCGATTGAAGGCGAGATTGTTTCCGCCATACACCTCGAGGCTGGCAATCTGGAAATTCGTCGCTCCCGGCGCTGCCGACAAAGGCTGAATCAGCAGATAACGGGCGGTGGCAGAAAGCCCTGTGGTGTCGTTGACTCCGCCTGAACTGCTTAACGTGCCGGTGATGTCCCACCATGTAGCGCTGTCGTTCGAAGCGCGAAGGCTGTAAGTCGCAGCATAATTGGTTCCCCAGGTCACTTTCACTTCATTGATGAGCGTCAAGCCGCCCAGGTCCACATAGAGCCATTGGCTGTTCGTGCTTGTGTTAGAGCTGGTCCAAAGTGTTGTCGAGTTGCCGTCTACAGCGTTCGCAGCCGTACCGCTTGGTGCTACGGCTCCCTGGTTCAGCGCCAAGTCACCGGCAAGGCCGTTGGCGACCGTGATCGGCATTGATGAGATATAGGAGCCATCCTTATCGCTCGCCGCCGCCTGAAGCGCCCACGAGCCGCCATTCAAGTAAGTGTGGCTTGCCGAGGTCGTGCCGGCCGCAAATGTTTGAGTATCAGCAGAACCATCGATATTCACATCGCCCCAGTTGATTGTCCAGCCGGTCACCGGCTCATAGCCAGATGAAATGCCGGGGCCTGTAGCGCCAAAATTAATTGTGTAGTTTTGCTCCCGGCTCGCGGCCGATGCGCCGGTAACTGTCACCGTCGGGGCAACGTGAACGGACGTGATTGTGGCCGCCGAGCTGACTGTGGCCCCAAAGCGATCAGTTACGGTAAAGGTCGCGGTGTAGGTGCCTTCTCCGAGCGGCGTGAAGCTTGTGTTTGCCGGTGAAGCGTCAGGAATCGATTGGCCGTTCGACGATGTAATGTGCCAGTTGAAGGTATAGGTGTCGGTGGGATCGACATCGCTGTAGGAGCCGGTCAGAGAAACGGCAGTCCCTTCATTCACACTCTGATTCGAGCCCGCGCTGATCACCGGCGGCACCGGATTGATCGTGACAGTCGCGGTTGAAAGCGCGGTGCTGGCCATGCCAAGCGCGTCCACAACGCGTAATGCGACCGTGCGCGTTGCGGGGCCGGAAATTCCATTGGCTGAAAATGTTGGCGAAACGCCGGTGGCGGTGGGGTTAAACGTCGAGCCGTTATAATTCATGTCCCACTGGTATGTGAGAGCGCCATTATCAGGCTCGGTCGATGCTGCGCCGGAAAGCGTGGTCGTGCTATACGCGCCGACAGAGTAAGGACCGCCCGCATTAGCCGTCGGTGGTACAGCAAGTGTATATCGGCTGGCATAGTAGAAAGTGGTGCCATTTGGGCTGCCGCCTACGACGACTTTGCCGTCGCTTTCGATGGCCATTTCATAGGTATCAAAGCCCGATGACCGATTCTGTACCGTGCCACTTGAGTTAAACGTGGTATCGAGGCTGCCGTCGGTGTTGTAACGGGCAATGATGATCCCGCCGGTCGCGCAGGCGAGAATCTTTCCGTCTGCCTGAATGGCGACGGCGGTCGCGGTCTGGGAATAATTTCCGAAGCTTTCGCCGGTTCCCGCGAAGCCTGTATCGAGCGAGCCATCGGAGTTAAGTCGGACCACCGCGGCATGGTAAAAGCCATTTGTGTTCTGGGTTCCGACGGCGACGATTTTGCCGTCGCTTTGAATTGTCACGCCATCGAACCCGCCGTTGCCTTGCCCTCCCTGGATGATCAGCTTTCCGTTCCCGCTGGCGCCAAAACTGGTATCGAGGGAGCCGTCGGCGTTATAGCGAGTAAAGGCCCATTCCTGCGGCCCGGCCTGTCCCTGGGTGCCGCCGGCAACGACGATCTTTCCATCACTTTGAAGCGCGGCGCCGCCGACCGTGTCAGCGGTGGCGCCTCCCTGAACGGGGCACAGATCGGTGCTCACGACGCCGCCGGTGCCAAAGGAAGTATCGAGCGAGCCATCGCTGTTGTAGCGCGCCACTGTGAAATTGTCGTTGCCGTTTCCGACCGCCAGAATTTTGCCATCACTTTGAATGAGAACTTTAATGATGGAATTACCAGCAGTTGAGGTGACCAGCCCGCCGGTTCCGAAGGAGGTGTCCAGCGAGCCATCGGTGTTATAGCGGGCCAAGGCGAAATCGGTGGTTCCACCGACGCCGGCACTTCCGGCTGCAATGATCTTTCCATCGCTCTGAATGGCCAGGGAATTGAGGGTGTCCCCAGCACCGGCAATGTCGGTGATGGCATAGCCGGTTGAATTGAAGGTGGTGTCGAGCGCTCCCGAAGTGGTGTATCTCAGAAGCGCAAAATCGGTGTTGAATGCAATTGGGTCCCAGGCGTTGCCACCCTGGACGATCTTGCCGTCGCTTTGAATAACAATGGCCTTCGCGCCCTGGGGGCCGGGAAGGTTGGGTGAAGCAATTCCCGCACTGCCGAAGCTGGTGTCGATGACACCGCCGCTGAGCATGTAGCGACGCTCCATTGATTCGACCGCAGCGCGCACCCGATGCGGTAACTTTTTCTGCTTGCCCGGCAACTGCTTCGGATTCGATTCATTCCGTGTGATAGTAGTAAATGCAACTAATGAAGAACGTATGCGCATAGGAGCTCCTTCCCGATGAAAGGATTCGTTTCGGCTCGGACCTGATCCGAGAAGAAGTTAGGATGTGAAACGAACCCGCAACCCTGTTATCGAAAACAGCCCATAACCCAAGAACGGAGCACATTATTCTGGATTTGATGGAGTGCTGCAAAAATTCCGGAATCTCGCAACAGGCTTCGATTAATGGATGTCAGATGTGTTCGCGACGATTCGCAGCGCTACGTCCGATAAACCGCTCGGGCAATGCAGGATCGCCGGCTCCGAAGACTGATTCAATTCGGCTTGATTGAGCGTCTTTCCGGTGGCGGGATTGATCCATTCGATGCGATAGTTTCCCGCCGGCAGGTCGAGCTTGAGATCAGTCATTTCCTTGCCGCGTACATAAATCGCATACGCCTTACCCGCCTCCGACAGTGCGCGAACAGTGACGCCTTTAGGAAGCGGGCCTTTGACGACATGCGAGTCGGGCCTCATATGAACGAAGTCGAAGCTTTCGAGAAATGACTTAAGGATCGCGAACTGCCGGCGCAGCGTCACATCGCCGCCGCCAGGTTGTTTGGGCGGAAGCGCAAACGTGCCGTCTTCATGGTCGGCGGTGAAGGAATAGTCCAGGTGGTCGAAGATTCCGCCACCAGCCAGCAGAAAATCCCAGGCTTCCATGCGATAGATATCGTCGCCGGTGCCTTTGAAGCCTGTCTCGTCGTCTGCAATCACGCGGTCCAAATCGTAATTCATCGTGACTGCATCAGGGGGCGTCGCATAATGGAAGTTAAAAATTGAAACCAGCGGATCGGGCTGCTCGATTTTCTTGGCGCCATTGGAAATGTTCTGCGCGATCAGGTGTGGATGCGGTAGCGATTTTTCCGCTTCGTGGATCACGCCGGCTATGTGGTGTTGCCAATCCAGCGTCACGCCGCCGAAGTAAGGCTCATTGCAGATTTCAAAATAGACATTGTCGAAGCGGGCGAGGGTCGTGACGATTTTGCGAACCATCGCCTCCTGGATCGGCAGAAGATTCCCGTTCTCCATCGTGTTGGCTTTCAGGCGCGAGATGATGCCGATGTCATTCACGTTGTTGCTGGCATTGAGCGGGCTGAGTTTCCACTGTGCCTCGTCGTAATACGGGCAAAACAGCACCATTTCGACGACGATGCCGCGCTGGCTGGCTTGGGAGACAAAATCGCTCAGCCGTTTGAAGTAGTCATCATCCCATTTCGTCAGATCGAATTTGTTTCCGCCATTCGCGTAGCCTGGCGTCTGGCTGCGCGCCCAGGGAGCGATCAATTTTCCCGCTGCCGGAGCCAGCGTATTGTGCGAAATATTAAAAGCACCGTCCGGCTCCATATAAGAGCCGCTGAAGGTGCGCGTGATGTTCATTCCCTGTTGCTGAATCGTTTGCAGATATTTGGCGTAATCGAAATCGCGATTCATCACCGCGCCGTAATGTTCGGTCGATCCCAGCAGAAACACCGGCTTGCCGCGGAACAGCAGGTAATGGGGATTGACGGGATCGAGTGCGATCGGGACGGATTGCTGTGCATTCGCGGCGCGATTGAAAGACAGCATTACACTGGCGAGGATCACGGCCAAACGTGCGACCAACGGTGCGCGGCAGGCGTTTCTCATTGCGGCATCTTCTCCCGGGCGCCCGCAGGCGGCAACCTGCCCTCCAAATGTTTGCATGCCATTGGCGCGCGGCGACGTCGCGTTAGGATGCGAAAACCGTTATGTGTTCACTTCGATTTGCAGGCAGAAGAAAACTGCTCGGGATGCTGCTGCTGATCCTGCCGATTCTTTTTGCGCAGCGAGCGCGGGGCCAGTATGTGCTGGAAGACATGCGGGACCCCAATCGTTATGCGCCGGGACCGGTCTTTCTGCCGTTTCTTTTCTACACCAGTTCCTATCGACTCGGCGGGGGAATGGTGTGGAGCTCGACGGGGCTGCTTCAGCCACAGACCGATTCTTTTGCACTGGCGCTGGGCAGCGTGAATGGTTCTTATTCTCTCCAGGCGGGGTTTCATAATTTTCAGGTGGAACCCATCGATCGACTGTTCGTGGGCTTCGAAGCTGGCTTTTCGCAGCAAAATCAATTCAATGCGTTCATCAACGGCAATCCTGAATTTCCGCACAACGGTTCCGGAAGCAATGAGTCGTCGAAGGAGAATTTCGTAACTGGTCTGGATGATGATGGCTGGGGGCAGGTGTCGCTCAGCTATTTATTGCCGATGGGCGGCGCGCTGGATGTCATCGTCAATCACTACGTGCTCGAGGACGGGCTGGCCAAAGAAGGGATGACCGGCGGATTCGGGTGGAATCCGCTGACCATCGGCCGAACTTATCTTCAGCTTACGCCCAATTATGAATACCAGACCCTGGAACTGGGCCAGGGTGATGCCCACTATGACACCAATGGTCTCCAATTCAATGTTCTTTACGACAACACCGATTTTCCGCTGAATCCCAGTTCGGGAAATGTGACACGCCTCAGCGTGCAGCGCGATTTTGGACTGTTCAACAGCACCAATACGTGGACCACTTACTCCGGCGAATTCAGCCAATTTATTGACCTGGGCCAGTCGCGGCTTTTTCGCCAGCAGGTTTTGGCGCTGGATGCGTGGACAAGCTATTCACCGACCTGGCATGGCCCAAACCGCCCGGGCGAAGGAGTTCGGACGGCGCCGCCTTTTTATCAAGGCTCGATGCTCGGAGGGCCCCAGCGATTTCGGGGGTTTGAAGACAATCGCTTCCACGACCGCGCCGCGATTTACGCGTCGGCGGAGCTTCGTCTGGTGCCGACATGGAATCCGTTCAAGAAGATTTCGATTCTGAAGGATGCCGACATTACTTGGATGCAGTGGGCGATCTTTGCCGAAGCGGGGCGGGTGTCGAACGAGTATTCACCCGATCTATTGAGTCATCTCAAAGGCGACGTGGGTTTTGGACTTCGCATTCTCGCGAAAGACACGCTCGTGCGATTTGACATCGCAGCATCGAGCGAAGGCTATCAGCTCTGGGTGGGGTTGTCGGAACCATTCTGAAAACTATGGATACCACGTTTAGCGGTCGCGCTTGCGCGACGTTGACCGCGTCATTTTCCTCCCGCACTTACTACGAATAAATATGCAGCTTGAAAAGCGATTGAAGAGCGCGCAACGGCTCGCAAGCGAGCCCGCTAAACAAGAAGAGGTTTCGTTACGGTTGATCGTCCCCGCGAATTTCGTGAATTCGCCCTTGCGCCATTTCCTTATCCGATGCACTCAGCAACGGTAGCGCCTTCTCGTACCAATACGCCGCCCGCTTTTTTGCCTGCGATTGCCGGACGATGTTGTCGCCTTCGTATTTCCACCAGTCGTTGGCGACAAACAACATTCCTCTGGCATCTTTTGGATCTTCAAGATCATTTCGCGCCAGCACGGACAGCATCGAATCCTTGAGCCGGGCCACGCGGGGCAGGCCGGCTTTCCATTGGCCGATCGAACAGAGAAATGCGCCAAGATCAAAATTCGATTGTGGATCGTCCGGATTGCTTTTGAGCTTTTTCTCAGCAGCGATGGCCTGCATCCGGGCGCGATTGGCGTTGGCCGTCATTTTATCGTGCTCAGCAGCGCTCTTTCTGAGCTCCGCGTTCGAAGGGTCTTTGCGCAGGCAGTCGTGAACGAGGGTCATCGCCCGATGTGCAGAGCCCATGTCCCCCGTGTCCAGAAAATCCTCGACCACTTGCAGGTAAGCCGCTCCAAGCTCGGCGGGCGTGCCGGTGGCTTTATCCATCGCGACGGCAAGAGCCGACAGCTTCATGTCGATCGTGTCGACGCGATAGACGCGACTGAGATCATCGACGCAGTACATCGCCAGTCGCAGATGCCGGCAATCGATCGCAAATTCGCGGGCATCCCGCAGCATCACGAATTTCAGGGCGGCTCGATCCGCATTCTCCGTGGCATCAATGCCGCGCGCTTCTTTGCGAAGCTGCCGGGCGAGAGCAAGCTGCGATTCGGGATCCCGCCGCGCATCGGAAAACTCTTTCGAATGGCTCTTTCGCAGCAGATAATCGGCATGGTTCTGCGGGGCCGACTTAGGAACCGGGAGCAATGAATTCCGCTCGCCCGCAAGACCGCTGCCCGCAAGGCACAGCGAGCAACACGTCGCCAGGATGCACAGGCGAAAGAAACTCACGGTTCCGATCATACCACCTTGCGAGGCCTCCGACGGCGGGAGATGATCCAATTTGACGAGCCGCTTTGCTTTGAAGCGAAACGTGTAGGATATTTCGATTATAGGAGCGCGATGAAATTACCCAGCAGACGATCGGTGCCGTGCATTGAAACCCTTGAAAACCGAATGATGCTGAGCGCTTCGACAGCATCAACTGCGACGCTTACTGCGAGCCTTTCAGGGGCACTTCCGACATCGGTCATCGCGGGTGAGAAAGCCCCGATTCATCAAAAGGTGACGATCAGCAGCGATGAATCGATTAGTACGACCGTTACGGTGAACGTCTCGCTCTCGACCAGCGCGACGTTCGATTCGGCCAATGCCGTTTCGGTTCCGCTAACGCTGACCAAGCCGCTCCATCTGGCGGCGGGAAAAAGCACGAGTATCCCGATCACGCTTAAATCGCTGCCCAGTACTGTGCCGGCCGGCACGTATCACCTTCAGGTGGAGGCGACGCCCGCTTCGGGCGCCACGACAGCGGATACAACGTCTACGACGACGATGTCGGTCGTCGCGCCGTTCATTGATCTGGTGTCGACTTTTGCAAAGACGCCGACGACGGTGAAGCTTGGCCATCGAGTGGTCGTCGGGTTCTATGTGACCAACAACGGAAATATTCCCGCGGTGGGGAGGCCTGCGTTTCAGGTGGGCGCGTCAACTGATGGGCAGGTGGATAACAACACCGTCATCATTGGAAAGTTTCTGCACTCCATCAACGTCAAGCCCGGCAAATCCACGCTTGTGAGGTTTGCTTCAGTTCCCAAGGCCAAGGGCACTTTTTATCTCGTCGCCGCCGCCGATCTCGATAACATTTTCAACGAGACGAACATCGACAATAACGTGATTATCGCCAAGTTCACCACGTCAATCGTTTGATTGACCGTTTAGAGGACAGCTAAACATTTCTCGATCCGCGCGATCGTCGATGGCTTGCCGAGGAACTCGAGCGTTTCAAAGATCGGCGGGCTGACCGTCGAGCCGCTGACGGCAACGCGAATGGGTTGTGCCACCTTTCCCAATCCAAGCTGCGTGCGATCACAATAGCCCTTGACGGCCTGCTCAATTTCGTGGGCCGTCCAGGAATTGAGACCACTCAGAATCGGCAGGATTTCCCGCAGCGCGTTGGCTCCCTGGTTTTCATTTTTCTTCAGCACCTTCTCGACCGCTTCGGGCTGAAGCTCGATCTGATCATCCTGCATGAATAGAAAACGCGATTTTTCATCCGCTTCGCGCAAGAGATGGAAGCCATGATTCATTTTCAGCACCTTTTCCAGTGCCGCATCATCGGCGCGATTCAAAGGCGAATCGGGATTAGCGCCCAGGTAATCCCGAAAAGCCGCCAGCATGCGCGGCATCGGCGCAGCGGCGCAGGCCTCGGTGTTAAAGGCCAGCAGCTTGTCGCGCGCAAACTTGGCGTTGCTCTTGCCGATGCGCTCGAGGCTGAACAGCTCGACCATTTCCGCGATGCTCATGCGCTCGCGATCGCCGCCGGGGCTCCATCCCAGCAATGAAAGGAAATTGAGCAGCACTTCCGGCAGATAGCCGTTCTCGCGGAAATCGTGAATGAGGATCTCCGGCAGATCGCCGCGCCCCATGCCCATCATCTTCATCACCGCCGCCTGCTCACCCAGATCAAGCTGCAGGGGATTGCTGTCGTTCCCGGTTTTGTCAGGCAGCCATGCCGAGAAGCGCAGCGGATCGATACCGGCCTGCTGCCCCATCTGCTCGGCGGTCTTCTTGCCCGAGCGAATCCATTGCCCGACGCGCTCGCGGATTTTCTTGTCGCGATCGCGCTTGCTCATCTTGCTGCCGTCGGAATTCATGATGATCGGCAAGTGGCCATAGGTGGGCCGCGCGTATCCCAGCGCCTCCTGCAGCGCGATGTGATTGACGGTGTTGAGCAAATGCTCCTGCCCGCGCAGGATGTGCGTCACGCCCGCCTCGGCATCATCCACCACCACGGCAAAGTGATAGGTCGGCATGCCGTCGCTTTTGCGGATGATAAAGTCCTGCACTTCGCCCGGGCCGACGCCCTGATTGTGCCCCAGCACCACATCGTCAAAGCGATATTCCTTGACCGGCATCGCCAGCCGAACGACGTGCGGCCGGCCCTCCGCCTCGAATTGGCTAATTTGCTCATCGGTCAGCCGCGGCCGGACATATCGATACTGCCGCTTGGCCCGCTGCGCCGCCTGCCGCTGGCGATCCAGCTCCTCGCCGGTTTCATACGCTTTGTAAGCCAGGCCGCGGGCCATCAGGTCGTCGATGATGCGATTGTAAATGTCGATCCGCTTGGATTGATAAACCAGCTCCGCATTGTCCCAGCCGAGCCCCAGCCAGCGCAGGTCGTCGATGAGTTGCTCGCACGCCTGCTGCGTGCTGCGGGCGACATCAGTGTCTTCGATGCGCAGCAGAAACCGCCCGCCGGTGTGACGGGCCAGCAGCCAGTTGAACAAAGCGGTGCGCGCTCCGCCGACATGGAGATAGCCGGTCGGCGAAGGTGCAAAACGAGTGACGACAACGGAAGAATCAGCCATAGAGTCTAAAGTAAACGCGGGGTGGCGAGACTTTTCAACCCGGGGAGCGTCACGAACTTGGCGCACAGAAGAAAGCGGGTCGGATAAGACGAGAGCACGTTGGATCATGCAACAATGCAACACATTCGATGTGTCGCATTTGTGTTGCATTGGCGCATAAAGGGCTGTGTCTTCAAATGGTTGCGTTCAAGCAGGCATCAAAAATCCATGCAACATGTGTTGCATTTGTCGCATTATCATATGCACATTTGCTTATGTGATGTGATGGGCGCTGTCCGTCCTCCGCAAATCGTTTCGGAATTTCTCCCACGCTTGGGTAAACTGGCCAAAGACATTTCATGGGCAAGGCGGGCTAGCTTTCATGCAATTGTATTGGACCGCATATTCCCTGCCGGAGCTTGCGGAATTTTCTGATGAGGAAAAGCGGCGCATCGTTCGCCAATGCCTGCGTGGGCGTAGCAGCAGATGGCCAGCCCCGGCGGTATTGGGCGCGTTCATGTTGGTCACTTGGTTTGCTGACGGCGCGCTTCGGAGCCACTTGCCGCACGTTCGGACGCACTACATCTGGTTGGTCATTTTATGGGCTTTGCTGCGTCAGATTCATGTTCATCAAATTCGTGCAAAGTTGCCCAGATCGCTGCCGGGGCATTGTCCAAATTGCGGCTACGATCTGAGAGGCAATCCTTCACATCTCTGCCCCGAATGTGGAAAAGATCCGACCGTACCCCCGTCGACCCGATCCGATGGCATCGCTTTCCGTAACCTGATGCTTTTTTTCTTTGGAGCCATGTTCCTGGCGACAATCATCATCATGATTGGTGGAGTGCTATACATGAGTGGAATCTTCTTCCATCATCGATGACATGGCTGGAAGCCCAACTGCATTCGCACCGCGTTTGTTGGCATTTCAAAGCGTCCAGCGAATGAATTGGTGCGGCTGGATGCGCGAAAATGGAGCTTCGACGTGGGTCTGATGAAGTTTTGGCATCGAGTTATATTTCGCGATATCTTTGGGGTGGTTTCCTTCGTTGCTGCCTTAGTTGCGCTGAGCCGTACGAGCAATTTTGCGTATGCCGGCGACAGCGCGACACGGCCTGAAATCTCCAATTCCGGTCATCGCCCTCCCGAAAAATGGTCGATCAGCGAATTGCGCGCATTTCGCGGGGCGATTTCGACGGTCCGTCTCGATATTCCGTTCGGCCCGCGGCCTGGCAAGGCTGACAACGTCCTTTTTACTCCGATGTATGGATGCTACTCCGCAGCCGATCGGGCGCGCATGCGCGCCGCATACAAGCAGCGCGGCTACACGCATTGGCCTATCGGTCCGCTGATTGCAGGCAGTTACCACGACAAGTATCCGGACATGAATTTCCTCGCAGATCCACATCGATTTGCCGATCTGCTGGAGGAATTGTCGAACGACGGCATCGTGCCCGTCGTGTTTGTGCTGCCGATTGATCGTCGCTGCGGGTTGAGCAAAGACGGAACGATCGACTGGGATTCAATCGAGCGCCAGTTAACACCAATTTACCGCATGCCGCGCTTTCAGCGACTGGCTCGAGTTGTGGTGCTCGCCTGGGAACCCAACGACGGCAATGTCATTTCCACTCAGGCCCAGTGGCTTCAAGGCGTGCGCTGGATGGCCGGGGTCTTTCCGAATGCCCTGCGGTACATCCATATGACGGCCGGCCAGAACGCGCCGTGCGCGAAGAATGAAGATCCCGCCGCGGCGTGGCGCGCGGTGGCACCTTATCTGCATGGGTGGCTTGTGCAGGATGGAAACTTCGGGCAGCGCGATCCAGAGCATGCCGGCCTGCAACGATTTCGTCAGGCGCTGAACGAGGACGTCGATCATCTGCATCGCGGTCGTGAGGGATGGCCGACGATCAGTGCCACGCCCGGCAGGCCGCTCGATATCGTCGCATTTGAATATGCATCCTACTGGAGCTTCTGGAACAATCGGCCGGAATCTGAAGCGCGCCAATGGGGTGGTGCCGCTTTGGGCATTGATGGCATCGCAGGTTTCGACGATGGGGGCCCCGCGCCAGACCGCCAGCACCACTAACATCGCCAAATGCTGTGAAGTCTCATCGCGCCACACGACTTCGGTCGATAAAAGGCGCTTTGGTCGTGCTGTTCGTTTATAGTGCGATCTATCTGGGTTACAGCACAACTTGAATATCCCTTGACATTCGACAGCCATCGCCATGACAGACTCGCTCAGAAAATCTGCTTTTGATTGGACTACCTGGCTTTGCAGCCTGGCCTGTTCGGCGGCGTTCTGGTTTTGGGCTCATGCGGTGAATCCCAGCGTCGGCCTCTCGGAGGCGGTGTTTTTTCTGCTGATGCCGATCGGTTGCTTTTGCCTGGGGTACGCGGCTTTGCGCTGGGTGCGATATCCGATCCGCTCGGCTCATCCGTTTCCAATCGCATTCCTATCCGGCGCCGTAATCGCGCTACTCCTGCTGTTCGTCCTTCATGTGCTGCAGATCTCGTTGCGCGTCGCGGATGTGGTTGTGCTGGTGGTGGGCGTTGCTGCCTATGCGCTGGCGCCGAAAGTGGAACGTGGGCAGCCAGCACAATCGCCTGCCTGGGTCGCATTGTGTGCGGTCGTGCTGATCTTGGGTGCCGGGACATTGTGGACGCAGGAAATGCGTCACTATTCGACGCAGCAGGGCGAGCAAATCGTCGTCGAGCCGTGGGCCGACATTTTTTATCATGCGCAGTTCGTCAGTCAGCTTCATGACGACGCGAGCATTGCCCGCCTGGGCAACCCCGACATGTCCGGCAAGCCCGTCGCCTTTTATCACTATGCCAGCTACATGCTGCCGGCCTCGATCGAGGTTTGGTCGAATCACCTCACCGCGATGGACTGCGTGGCATGCTCCTGGATTCCATTCGCATTTGTCCTGATCGGATTCGGGGCATTTGTTTTAGCTTCCGAATGGTGGGGGGATGTAGCGGGAATCGCGGCGATGGCCGCGGTGCTGCTGCTCCCCGATGCGCCGGTGTATGCGATTCCTCTGAATTGGTATTCCTTTTATTGGCTGGTCGCGATATCGGCCGGGCTTGCCTACGGAATTGCCGGCGCGGCACTGGCGCTGGTGCTGATCACCGAGGCCGTTCAATCAGATCGCATCTGGCTTCTGGCCTGCGGATTCTTTCTTCTGGTCTCCACCGTTTTGCTCAAAGCGCACGTGACGATCGTCGCGATGCCGCTGGCGGTTGCATGGGTGTTGATGTTCAAGCGCGGATGGACGGTTCGCAGGCGCTGGTCTACGGCAGTAATTCTGGGTGTTTGTGCATTGCTGGCACTGTTGGCGCTCGAACGGCTCCAACTGGGGCCGAGCATTCTTCCCATCAAGCATCGCCCGGGAGCATTTTATTACTTATCTGGACTGACCGATCGGATCGCGCCGGGCAATTGGCATCAGCTTTTGGCATCGCATTTCCATGGCAGGAATCCGCTTCGCCTGCTCATCGCATTGTTCGTCGGCGTCGTAGCGCCGCTGGGCGGGTGGCTGGTACTGTGGATTGTACTTTTGCTGAGCAATTCACGGGGGCGATGGTTCGGTCGCCGCGATTGGATACCGGTTCTGGCCTTATTGATTTACGTTGGATGCCTTGTCTTTCTACCTGCCAACGAGCGTGGAACGCTCGACGAACTCTGGCATCGGCCGTTTGTCTGGCTCTACTTCATCGTTGCTGCTTGGTGCCTCGGTCGATTGGCAGACGTAATTCAAAAACGCACCAATGCCTCACCCGCGCGGGCCTCGGCTATCGCTGTGATCCTAGCCGCCATCCTGCTGGTCGTTCCGTGGATGAAGGGAAAAACGGTTCAGCACGCGTGGACAATAGATGCGGCGGGCATGTATGACATCCCGCTCGATAAAGGCTTCGTCGATTGCGCCGATTTCATTCGTGAAAATTCGCCGCAAACCGATATCGCTCAGGCACAGGTCTCGACGATCTTCCCTTTCCTGTCCGCATACAGCGAACGCCGATGCTACCTCGGGCTGTCCACCGTTTACTGGCAGCGATTCAGCCATCTTTCCACCGCCTTCAACGAAAGCCTTCGGCGAAATCAGATCGTCGTGCAACTTCCCAAGGCGGCCAGCGAACAGGAGCTGCAAAAAATCGCAAAGGAAACTGGGATTCGCTGGTACATCGCCCAGCCGGAGGAAGTGCTGGCGTGGCCGAGCCGGCGCGCGAAGGAGCCGGTTTTCACGTCACATGGGTATCGACTATTTGATCTGGCAGAACGGATAAACTAAATGTCGATTAAGTTGGTTTCCTTGGGAAATCAAAAACTGAATTAAACCCGGGCTAACTGGGCTAGATGCTGAAAGTGGGGATCGCGCGAGAACAGAACAAGCTCGTGCTGTATGGCCAACGCCGCGATCCAGATGTCGTTTGTAGGAATAGGCGTGCCCGCGCGACGAAGCTGAAAGTAGATCGCAGCATAGTGGTGGGTGGTGTCGTTGTCCGCATAAAGAGCACTGACGGAGGGCTGCTGAAGCGCACGGGTAAGGGCGGATTCATTCTCTCGCGTGCGATTGCCGCACGCGAAGCCTCCCCGCAGTTCGGCCAGCACAATAAAGGGCACAAAGATTGCACTGGCGCCCTTGATAATGTGAACCGCCTCATGTTCGCCGCGCGCAAAATCGGTATAGCGATTGGTGTCCAGAAGGAGTTTCATTTCCACAAATCCTGATCAATTTGACGCTGGTCAGCCAGCGACTTCTCAACCTCAGGATCTTCCACCCACGTGCCGACGAGAAAATCCAGCTCATGATTCTCGATTAAAGGTTGATCTACTCCCGCGCCGCGCGTCAATGCTTCGACAGCAACCTCGTTGAGGCTGCGTCCTTCCTTCCGTGCCTTTCGACGTAGTGCTTTATCCACGGCCACTGGAACCTTTCGAAGCGTATATTGCATGCCTACATTGTATGCAATGGTTGTAGGCACGTCAAAGTGCCAAGGTTATCGGAATTGAGCGCCCATTAGCGACTCGGCTCCCTGTGCAAGGTTCGGCCGTCAACCCATCGTGTATTGTATTGGCCTTCCCATCCAGCCTTGGCGTGGTTCCGATCGTCGCGGCCATATTCCTGGTCATTCACTCCGTGATAGGGCATCGGCCCGACGGTATCCCCAAAGGACACATGGTAGTCGGCGTCTTTGTCCCAGCCGTCGGTGTAGAGGAAGAAATCGCGCTGCATGCCGGGTGCTTTGGGTGGAAGCGATGCGCCATCGAAGGAGAGTTTAACTTCGTCGCCGGCATCGAGAATTACGAGCGCATCATCCTGCTTGGCAAGAAGCTCGCGCACATCGCCATAGCGGGTGCACCAGCCGGAGGGCGTCACCACCCAGGGCGGCGTCTGCGCGACGCGATCGTAAATGGGCGTCAAAGGCTGAGTCCACGGTCGATCCTCATATTGGCCGAAGCCATGCCAGGCGAGGACTGCTTCGGTCGGGGCAAAACTCTGCTCGGTTGCCTGCGTTGGCGATTTTTCGAAAAGGGCGATGCGATCCCAGTGAATTTCGAACGCGGTGGAGAGGCGCAGCTTGTGCGAGCCGGCCGGAAGCTTGCCGATGAGATCGACCACGATCGTCTTGGTTTTGCCGGAAAGCGCGCCGACGGTGACTGCAACGGGTTTCCATCCATCCGGTGTTTCAACTTCCAGTATCGGAAACGGAAACGGCAGATCAGGATTATCCGCAGCGGCGATATTCGCCATGCCACCTCCAAAATGCAGCCATCCGCTGAGAGCCAGCACCAGCGGCCGATCGACCGGCAGCGGGCCGAAATCGAGCGTCACGCTCCAAGGCTCGGCCAATCCGCGCAGCTCCGGCGGGCGAAGATGCACGGGCGACGCCATCTGCAAATCATTTTCCTGAAGCGCTGCCGTCACATCGGCGCTGTCGCTCCGAATGGCGGAAATCAGTGGATGCCGATTGGCGAGCGTGATGGTGCCTTTTTCTGGGAATGGTTTTCGCGGCACGAGCTTGTCCAGCGACTGGACTTCGGTGCCGGCGGGATGATCGACGATCACGAGCTTCGCCTCATCCAGATAAATCACCTCTCGAAGCTCATCGGTGATGGCCACCTGATATTTGCCATCGTGTGGTGGGAACATTTCTTCATTCCCCAGCCAGACGCGCTCGTTGGTGTCGGCGTCAATGTAATGGCCCGGCGCAATCGGCAATCCCATCGGCGAGCTGCCGAGGATATCGGTGACGTAGCGGAAGCGGTGGCCGTCCCAGGCGTAGAGATTGGGACAGGAGCCGGTCGGAAGCTGCGGCTCGGTGATGGTGGTCGGCCGAGTTGCAGTCACGTCGATGTCAGCGGAACTGACGGCCAGATCGAACCAGTGGACCGTGAGGCGATCGAGCTTGGAGTGTTTGTTGGTGCCAATTGTCAGGGGATTTTGATCGTACGTGCGGATCGTCCGCCAGCCGTCGGCTACAAGCTCGACTTGCGCGCCCATGCCGTCGGCATTCGATCGCGTTCCTTTGAGCCGAAGCAAAATCGAATGATTGGCGGAGCCGCCCTGGTTGTCCAGAAGCTGAACGCGGCCGTCCGCGTGCGCCAGGATCAGATCGACCGCGCCGTCGCCGTCAAAATCCACGGGAATGATTTGCGTGACATCATTGCCCACCGAGGCAAGGCCAAGCGACTTGGTCACATCATCAAACTTTCCAGAGCCGAGGTTCCGCCACACGTGCAGGCCATTGCTGCCAGCGGCGATGATGTCGAGCCAGCCATCGTTGTCGAAATCGAAGAGGGCGATGCAGCGCGTCTCTGGATCGGCGGGTAAAGAGACGCTGCCACCTGAGATGCCCGCCAGGTTTATTTCAAGCTTCCCATCGCCGGCCGCGATGCGGTCGAGCCGAAGATCATTGTTGAGATCGCCGATGGCAATCTCGTTACCGGCCGGCCAATCCTTTGGCGATTCGAAATTCGTGAGGGGCTCTCCTCGTCGATTCATTGAAATCAACGGCGTCTGATTCTTTCGAGTCACGATCAGATCAGGCAGATCATCGCCATTCAGATCGGCGACATACGCCGAGCCAAGGCCGTTTAAGTTTGCCGGCACCGGTAGATTCGTCTGCTCTTTGAACGTCAGGTTTCCCTGATTGTGAAAGGCGCGGATACTGCTTCCATCCGGACGAACCACGATCAGCCCCAGCTTTCCCGTGAAATCAAGATCGGCAAGGATGCCGCTTTTGGCTTCGACCTTCGCGATGCCGGATGAATCGCTAATGTCCACTGCTGTGCCGTCGGGATGAAGAGCGAAAGCGCGCGATCCCTTTTCGCCAAGCAGGATGAAGTCCGGCGTGCCGTCGTTATCGAGATCACCGACGAGAATCTGTTGAAACGTGAAATCGGCCGGGGGCGGAATTACCAGCGGCCGTGGCTGAAATCTGCCATCCTTCTGAGTCAGCAGGTGTAATCCGCTCGAATCGTGGACGATCAGGTCCGGCGTCTTTCGCTCCGGGTCAACGTAGATGACGCCAACGGGCGCGCGGAATGAACCGCTGGTTCCCAGCATCTTGCTCGTTACGTCCACAAACGAAACAGGAATATCGCGCGGGTCTGGCTGCTCGCTAGCCGTGAACGGAATCACCGGCTCAGTGAATTCGCACTTTTCCAAACGATTGGGATCAGCCGACAGATTGCCGGCTGCGGAAACAATGTGCTCATGATGGGCCAATTCAATTTGCGCCGACTGCGAATCTCCCTTGCGCAGCAGGAGCTGGCCGAGCATGTAATGGGCGGCAGGATGTTCCGGCTCAAGTTCAACTGCTTTGCGAAGCTCGGCAGTCGCCGCATCGACGTGCCCCATACCCTGCTGCGCCCGCCCAAGCTGGAAATGAACGGCTGCGATTGCCGGAGAGATTGCCGCGGCGGCCGACAGTGATTTGACAGCCTCTTCGCTTTGCCCCAGCCGCAATTGAGCAGATCCTTCGATATAATAAGCGGCAGCCGAGTTGTGATTGAGTGCCAGAACTTTTCGCGCTGCATCTATAGCCGATTCGCTCTGGCCGGCGTGGAGATACGCATCCGCGACATCGCGCCAGGTGTTCTCATCGGTCGGCGCGATTTGCGTCGCTTTCTGGAATGATGCGATGGCGTTGGGGTAATCAAGATGATCGAGCTGGGCTTTGCCCCGGTTGAGCACCGTGAGATAATCGCCGGGCGCGGAGCTCGCTGTCGTCTGGAGCAACTGCGTGGAATGACGCCCGGCCGCGTGAACGATCAGAATGATCGCAACGATGATGATTACAGCCGCGCTTCCGCCGGCGATGAGCCACGTTCGATGTTCCCGCCAATGAACTTGCATTGAGGGGATTGTAAGGGACGATAGCCGCAGTGCTAAATCAGACGCCATCTCAAGGCCCGACGCGCCGGCGCTACGTCCCGGCGATAGGCCCCCGGCTGCGAGAATTGCTGTGGGTCGTCTTCGCCCTGACCGCCCTGATGGCCGCCAACGCGGCCTACCTTTCGAGTATCACCTTCCTTTCCTGGCTGCGCGGGGTTTCGTATCAAAACTACTTTTACCTCTGGATGGTTCTGGCCCACCTGGCAGTCGGGCTGGTGTTGGTTGTTCCATTCATCGCTTTTGCAATAGGCCATTTGAAAAACGCCAGAAATCGCCCCAATCGCGCGGCGGTGCGCGCGGGATATGCACTACTCGCGATTGCGATCATCCTGCTCGCATCCGGGATCGCTCTGCTGCGACTTGGCCCATTCACGCTGCGCAATCCGATGTTGCGCAACGCGACCTATTGGGCGCATGTCATCGCGCCGCTGGCCGTGATCTGGCTTTATGTGCTTCATCGACTTGCTGGACCGCGCATTGCCTGGCGAAGAGCAGCGCCATGGGCTGGGGCGACGGCTGCCATCATCGGCGCGATGATCTACCTAAACTTTCGCGATCCGCGCAACTGGAATGCCGTCGGCCCCTCCGAGGGCGTGAAATATTTCGAGCCTTCGCTTGCCCGCACCGCTTCAGGAAAATTTATCAGCGCCAGCACGCTGATGACCGATCGCTACTGCCTCGAATGCCACAAAGATGCCTATCAGGGCTGGTTCCACGGCGCGCACCATTTCAGCTCGTTCAACAACCCGGCCTATCTGTTCAGCGTGCGCGAAACGCGGGCGGTGCTGCTGCGACGGGATGGAAATGTAAAGGCGGCGCGGTGGTGTGCCGGTTGTCATGATCCGGTGCCATTTTTCAGCGGGGCGTTCGATCATCCGGATTACGATGACGTGCATGATGTGACGAGCCAGGCGGGAATCACCTGCGTGACCTGTCACGCGATCACCCACGTCAACAGCACGCGCGGAAATGCCGACTACACGATCGAGGAGCCGATCCAGTACCCGTTTGCCTCAAGTCAGAATTCGTTTTTACGACTGATCAACCGTCAGCTCGTCAAAGCCAAGCCGGAGTTTCATAAGCAGACGTTTCTTAAGCCGCTGCATCGCTCCGCCGAGTTCTGCTCGACCTGTCATAAGGTGAGCATTCCCGGGCAGCTCAATCATTACAAGGAATTCCTGCGCGGGCAGAATCATTACGACACGTTCCTTCTCAGCGGCGTCTCGGGTCACGGCGCGCGAAGCTTTTATTATCCGCAGCATGCGAAGGAGAATTGTGCTGTATGCCACATGCCGGCTGTCGCGTCAGATGATTTTGGCGCCCGTCAGTTGGATGCGAGCCGTCCGGGCGAACTGATGATCCATGATCATCTTTTTCCCGGAGCGAACACCGCGCTGCCGGCCTTGCGAAATGATCAGGCAACGCTGAAAGCCGAGCAGGCGTTTTTGAAAAACTGCGTGCGGATTGATCTATTTGGCATTCGCGAGAATGGCGCCATCGATGGAACATTGCACGTCGTTCAACCTGGGATGGAAACGCTTCAGCCGGGGCGCGATTATCTGCTGGAAGTGGTCGTGCGGAATCTGACGACAGGCCATCCGCTGACGCAGGGCACGGTCGATTCCAATGAATTGTGGCTGTCGGTTCGAGCATCCAGCGGCGTGGAAGTGATCGGCCAGAGTGGGCAGGTCGGCGCGGATGGGAGCGTCGATAGGTGGGCTGATTTTCTAAACGTCTACATGCTCGACCGCGATGGCCGGAGAATCGATCGGCGGAATGTGCAGGATATTTTCACTCCGCTTTATGATCATCAGATTCCGCCGGGTTCGACGCGAGTAACGCACTATCGGCTGCATGTGCCGCGTGAGGCGCTTGGCAAAATCCGGTTGGATCTAAGCGTCTGCTACCGAAAATTCGACGCGGACTATTTCAAGAAGATTTTCCCGGATAAGGCAGTCGATACGCTGCCAATCACAACACTGGCGAGCGAAACGGTGGAGTTACCGGTCAGTCGAGACGAATCATCGATGCGAGAACGTCCAGCGTCGCCCATCCCGGCGTGGGAGCGATGGAACGATTACGGCATCGGCTTGATGCTTGCCGGCGCGGGCGGAGAAGAATCGGAGCTTCGACAGGCGGCTGACGCGTTCGAACATGTGCGACAAATGGGGCACGTCGATGGCGCGCTGAACTTGTCGCGCGTTTTCATCAAAGAAGGGCGGTTGGATGATGCCGCGCGGGTGCTGGCGAATGCCCGGTCCTTCAATCGGCCGCCTCCACGCTGGACGCTGGCTTGGCTCAGTGGACAGGTCGAGCAGCAGAACGGAAATCTCGATGCAGCCATCGCCGATTTTCGCAGCGTGCTGGAAGATCGAGATGACACGCGCGGCTTCGACTTCAGCAAAGACTACATCGTTCGCAATTTGCTCGGCCAAGCGCTTTTCGAGCGATCGAAGCTGGACACCGATCCGACTGCACATCTCCATTGGCTCCAGCAGGCGGCTGGCGAGTTTGAAAAGACGCTGGCGATTGACAGCGAAAATCTTGCGGCTCATTATGCGCTATCGCAGATCGACGAAGCGTTGGGCGATACGGCTGGCGCTTCTGCACATCGAGCGGCTCACGAGCGATATCGCCTGGATGACAATGCCCGAGATCGGGCTGTCGCCCTGGCGCGCCAGCGAGATCCCGCGGCCGATCATGCTGCCCAGGCGAACGCGATCTATGAGCTTCGGCCGCCTGAACCTGCGTCTGTTTCAAAGGCGGCGCAATGAGCGATATCGAATCGCAGGACGAAGCGATGATTGGCCGGGCGGCGCGAAGGTCGCTGGCGGTCGTCGCAATTATTTTGATCGTTGTAGTTGCAGCGGTTTTGTTATCGCATCGGGGATCGCGCCCGGAAAATCGAGCAAGCGATTTTGCGATTCCAGTCATCTTGTCGCCGAAAGATGAGCCGCCGCCGGCTATCCATTTCACGGACATTACACAGCAAGCCGGCATCCACTTCGTTCATCAAAACGGAGCCGAGGGCGAGAAGCTGCTTCCCGAAACCATGGGCGGCGGCGTGGCGTTTTTCGATTACGACAATGATGGAAAGCCGGATTTGATTTTCGTGAACGGTGGCAATCTTCCGGGCCACGAGAAGCAATCGAATGCATCTTCTAACATCGGGCTCTATCACAACGATGGAAACGGTCATTTCACCGAGGTCACGGCCGGCTCAGGCCTCGACGCACCATCGCTCTATGGCATGGGCGTCGCCGTCGGAGATTACGACAATGATGGCAAAGTCGATGTGCTGATTACCGGCGTCGGCGGTTGTCGGCTCTTTCATAACGAAGGTGGTAGCCATTTCCGCGATGTCACCACCGAGGCCGGCGTCGGCGGATCGAGCGACGATTGGTCCACTTCCGCTGCCTTCGTCGATTACGACAACGATGGCCGACTCGATTTATTCGTCTGCAACTATGTCCGTTGGTCCAAGGAGCTCGATCTCGCTGCCAATTACACGTTGACCGGCGTCGGTCGCGCCTACGGGCCGCCCATGGGTTTCCAAGGCTCCTTTTGCAAGCTCTATCACAATGACGGCGCCGGCCATTTCACTGATGTCTCGGCCCGTGCCGGCATTCAGGTTCGCAACAAAGACACGGGCGCGCCACTCGGCAAGGCGCTCGGCGTCTGCCCGATCGACATTGATAGCGATGGCTACATCGACTTCATTGTTGCCAACGACACCGTCGAGAATTTTCTCTTTCACAATCGTCGCGATGGAACCTTCGAGCAGATCGGCGCAATCAGCGGCGTTGGTTTTGATTCCGAGGGGCGGGCGCGCGGAGCCATGGGAATCGACGCTGGTTATTTTCGGAACGACCCCTCGATAGGCATCGCCATCGGCAATTTCGCCAATGAAATGCTGGCGCTTTATGTTTCCCATCCAGCGCCCGGCTGCCAGATTCTTTTTACCGATGATGCCATCGCACGGGGCGTGGGCGGAGGAAGTCGTCTGCCGCTGAAATTCGGCGTGATGTTTTTCGATTACGATCTCGATGGTGATCTCGATCTGTTTGTTGCCGACGGCCATATCGAGCAGCAGATCAATCTGGTGCAGTCGGTGGAGCATTACGCGCAGCCGTCGCAGCTTTGGTGGAATGGGGCGAGTCGGGGCAAGGGATTCATAGCTGCGAGCCCCACACAATGTGGGCCGGATTTATTCAAGCCTATCGTGGGAAGAGGCTGCGCCTACGCAGACATCGATGGCGATGGCGACTTGGACATCATCGTCACGCAGATCAACGGCTCGCCTCTGCTTCTTCGCAACGATCAAAAGACCACTCATCACTACCTGCGCCTCAAACTCGTCGGCACGACCTGCAATCGAGATGCGATCGGCGCACAAGTGATCGCCCACGTCGGCTCGCGCATCATTCGTCGAGTCGTCATGCCGACGCGCGGCTACCTGTCGCAATCGGAATTGCCCATTACCATCGGCCTGGGAAACAGCGATCATGCCGATCGTCTCGAACTAATCTGGCCCGGCGGAAAGACGCAAGTCATCGAGCATCCGAAGCTCGATGGATTGACGACCATAACTCAGTGGTCTTGAACCCGGGCTATCGGTGGGTTTTGTTCTTTTAAGAGGCTCGAATGTCGTTTTGCGAGGTTCATTGGAAAAGTGCGGTGTTGATGAAACAAGTGGGGATGAATGTGATCCTGCCGGACACGGGACATCCGCCGTTCGATACTTATTACCTCTTGCATGGCTTGTCGGATGATTACACCACCTGGCATCGCCGCACGCGCGTGGAGTGGTATCTGCGCGAGCTGCCGTTGATCGTGGTCATGCCGGATGGATTCCGCGGCTTCTACACCGATAACTTCGCCGGCCCGGCTTATGGCCGATACATGGCCCAGGAACTGGTCGCATTTGTCGAGCGGAATTTTCCTGCGCGGCGCGAGCGGGCCGCCCGTCACATCGGCGGTCTTTCCATGGGCGGCTACGGAGCGGTTCGCCTGGCTTTGGAATACACCGATGTTTATTCCAGCGCCAACAGCCATAGCGGCGCATTCCTCCGTGGTCCTATGACGCCTGCACCCGGACAGCCCGATCGCTTCTCCAGTTTTCCCGATGAGATGGCGCAAATCTTCGGCCCGCATCCCGAAGGCTCCGCCCATGATGTCCATGCATTGGCCAAACGCGCCAAAGCCGCCGGCACGCTTCCCCGCCTGCAAATTGACTGCGGCGTCGATGATTACCTGATCGACGCAAATCGTGTTTTACATGCAGAGCTGAATCGGCTGGCCGTGCCCCATTCTTATGCCGAATACCCGGGATCCCACGATTGGGAGTATTGGGATCGCCACCTGCCGGAGGCGATTGCGTTTCATCTGAAGGGCAATTAAGCATTTGGCGTTTTGCGCGGTATGAAGAGAAGCGAATACCGTCGCAAAGCCAAATTAGAAAATCTCTGCGGAGGAATCTCCATGCGTAAAGGCATCAATCGTCGGCAATTCATCCAGGGGGCAACGGCGGCCGGATTAGGATATTGGGTGGCCGGCGGCTTGACTGCGCGGGGGGCGGTATCGGCCAATGAAAAGCTGAGCGTCGCGATCATCGGCACGCACAACCGCGCAGCCGACAACATCAAAGAAGTCGCCCGCGTGAACACGGCCAACATCGTCGCCCTTTGCGATGTCGATGAGAATCTGCTGGCCGACACGATGGGCCGATTCCCCAAGGCGCGCGGCTTCACCGATTTCCGCAAGATGCTGGACGTGATGAACAAGAGCATCGATGCGGTGGTTGTGGCATGCCCGAATCACACACATGCGGTGGCGTCCTGTGCCGCGCTGCATCTGAAGAAGCACCTGTACTGCGAAAAGCCGCTGGCTCATACGGTTTTTGAAACACGTACGGTTGAGAATCTGGCCAAGAAGCAGGGCGTCGTGACGCAGATGGGCACGCAGATTCACGCGCAGAGCAACTATCGGCGAGCCGTCGAAATCGTGCAGGCGGGGCTGATTGGTCCAGTCCACGAAGTCCATGTCTGGTGCGACAAGACCCACTCGGCTGATCCCCCCATGCCGAGCGAGGCGATGCCGGTGCCTACCGGATTGAATTATGACAATTGGGTCGGCCCCGCCGAGTTCCATCCCTACAACTCCGCCTGGCTCCCCGCCAAATGGCGGCGCTTCTGGCCGTACGGTGACGGAACGCTGGGCGACATGGCCTGCCATTTCCAGGACCTGGCCTTCTGGGCATTGGGCCTGAAGAGTCCCACGAAAATCTGGGCTGAAGGGCCGACTCCCGATCCGCAATGCTGCCCCAAGGCGCTGGTGGTTCATTGGGAATACGCGGCCCGCGGAAGCCAGCCGCGGGTGACGTTGAGCTGGTACGACGGCCTTGGTGCGCGGCTGCCAAAACATCTGATGCAAAAGTGGGGCGTCGATCCGAATTGGAAGAACGGCGTCCTTTTCATCGGCGACAAGGGCGCGCTCTTCTCCGATTACGACAAGCACAAGCTGCTGCCCGAGAAGGAATTTGCCGATGTGCAGATGCCGCGAAAGTCGATTCCCGAATCGATCGGGCATCATCGCGAGTGGATCGAAGCCTGTCGCGCAAACGATCCCGATGCGGCTCTCTGCCACTTCGATTACAGCGGCCCGCTGACCGAAGCCGTGCTGCTCGGCAACGTCGCCTACCGCACCGGCCCTGGGCAAAAGCTGGAATGGGACGCGGCGAATCTTCGGGTGACGAATATCCCAGAGGCCAATCGCTTCCTGCAGTATGAATATCGCAAAGGTTGGAAGCTCTAATCGCAGGTTTTCCTTGACCGGATGGCGCGGGAGCCGCTATCTTTCTTGATTAACAGAACTTTGCGGATCGCGTCCGATATTGAGGGAAAAAGCCTATGCGAAAGAGAATGATTCGGTTGGGCTTGGGTGTGATCGGGTTGTTGGCCGTGGCGGGATGGAGTTATTCCGCGTCGGCATCACCTGTAGTAACGCAGCCCCTGGCGGTGGGAGAGAAAACCACTCAAGTCCAGCAGCTTCAGGGAGCCTATCACATCCTCGAAGTGGCCGACCACGATTACAAAGGTCATCGTAAAAAAGCCATGGCTCACATCGAGCGTGCCTGCAAAGAACTGGGCGCCAAGCCGCACGGCGACGGCAAAGGCAAGGAGCGGCAGGGCACCTCTGATGCGCAGCTCCGCGAAGCGCAGAGCATGCTCCAGCAGGCCCGCGCAACCGCCTCAGCGAACAATCTCAAGCAGGTCGTGAAGCACATCGACAATGCTCTGGAAGAAATCAACACGGCATTGAAGATTAAATGAAGTTCCTTAAATGGATCACCATGCAAATGGAGGGCGTCGCTCCCGCGACGCCGCGAAAGCCGAAAGATGACGGTTTTCGATAGATCGCGGCGGCAGAGGACTGCCGCCCTCCAATGACGAATTATGAAATTCGGCCGCTTCTCTTCATGAAAGAGAAGCGGCCGAATGCGTTTTTGAAAGATGTAGACAGAGCTTAGCTGAGCTTCACTTCACCAATGTTGACATTGGTGACGCTATGGCCAGGCAGCACGTAGGCGTACGCCGTTGGCGTGGTCTGCTTCCATCCGTCTGCCGTGGTGGGGCGGATGACATAGGTGCCTTGGGTCAGGCCGCCGAAGTAGAAAGTGCCCTGTACGCTCGCTCGGGCGAGCGTATCGCCGGCATCATATCTGCCGTCGTTATTGGCATCGATGTAAACACCCCAGAGCGGTGAGATACCTTCGCCGCTGTTCCAGACGCCATTGGCATTGGTGTCATAGAAGAAGGTGCCGCTGATGCTGTCGGTGGGGGTCGTACTGACGGCGGCGTGAATCACGCCGATGTTCGCTCCGCTGTAGACTTGGCCACTCTTGATGGTGATGACCAATGGGCCGCCATTGGCCGGCGAAGTCTGGGTCCAGCCAACTGCGGTCGTGGAACGGATGTAATAGGTACCTGCCGCTAGGTTGGTGAAATTAAAGCGGCCGCTGGAATCACAAATCTGCATCGTGTCGCCGGCGTCATACCTGCCATCATTATTGGCATCAATATAAATGCCCCAGGAAGGCGAAATGCCTTCACCCGCATCCCATACGCCGTTGGCATTTCCATCATAGAAATAGGTGCCCGCGATAGAGCCGGTCGATGCGGCGGAGGTGCTCTGGGCGGCTGCCACCGAGCGGCCAAATCCGGCGCTCACGTATGAAATCACCGATGCGGCATCATAGTTGGCATTCCACGACAGCTCATTCTGCCCGCGGACCCCGCTCAAAAACGCCGTGTCGCTGTTACTTCCGCCAAGCTGCGCGTTGTATGTCGCGGCGGTTCGCTGCGGGTTGGCGAAGCCAAGATATGTGTTGGGCTCCGGCGCCTGGGGGTAGCCGGCAATGCAGGGAACCGCAACGTTCTGGAAGTAGTTGCTATACCAGTGTTCCTGGCTGCTGATCGGATCGTCGTGATTGATCACGTTCTGCGGGATATTCTGAAAGTCGTTGCCGGTGAACGTGACATTATTGATAGCGGTGATGCCCGTTCCGCCCGGCGTCATGTCGCCGTCCACCTGCACGCCGCGGTTCCAGTCGTAAACGATGTTGTTCTGGACCATCACGTTATTCAGGCCGACTGAATCCTGCGGGTCGGTCTGGTTCTGGCCGAAAGTAAGGATGATGGCTGCGGGGGCATTATCGACACCGCTGGCGAAAATGTTGTTCGCAACGTTCACGCCCGATTTGGAAATATTGGCAATTTGCAGACCGCTGCCGCCCTGGATGTTGCCGATGTTGGCCCCGCCGAGGAAGAGATTGTTAGTGACCGATCCGGTGACGCCGCCGACATGGGTCATGACTCCGTTGACCAGTCCATAGCTGCAGCCGACCGGGTCATCGATAAACACATTGCCGGTGACGATGCCGCCCGATCGGGCCTGCAATCCATATCCTGCTGCGCGGGCGATGATATTGTCGCGAATGACGCATCCAGTGTTCTCGGCCGACAGGTAAATACCCTGGTTATACCAGGTGGCCTGGCCGCCCGGCACTGAATCGTTATATCCATCGTGATCGAAGAGGTTCCCTTCAATCAGCAGATTGTTGACGTTTGTGGCATACATGCCCTGGGAATGGCCGCTGGTGCAATAGGAATCCACATCCACATTTCGGCGTACCGAAATGTTGTATTGCGGCCCCTGATAACCCTGGAAGTTCATATTGACCGCGTAATCCTGGACGTAGCAATTCTCCACCAGGATGTTGGTGGATTTCGACAGGATGTTGACGCCCGTGGCGTAGGCCGCACCATTCGGGCTGGAAGTGAGCGACGGATCGCGCCCATCGGCCCAGAAATGGATATTCATGATATAGAGATTGTCGACCTCCGGCGCGGAGCTGGCTCCGGTGGTGATGCCGTCGCTCGATCCACTCATGATGGTCGGGCGTGTGCTGCCGCCATAGGAACTGATGACCATCGGATCCTGGGCGGATGCGCCGCTCAGCTTCCAGAAGACCAGGCTATCGTGCCACACATCGCCCGACTTGAGCAGCAGCTCATCGCCATGCCCGTTGCGCATCAGGGCTTCGCCCGCTTCGATCGTCTTCACCGGGCTGCTGGCAGACAAGCCGGAATTGGAATCGCTGCCAGCCGAGCTGCTGACGTAAATCACTCGATCGCCTAACTGCGGCGTCACAACGGTCGCTCCCGCCGCGTTCATGCTGACCGACAACATTTGCCGGGTTTCCAGCAGTTCCACCGGGCTGATCGCGACTGGCGCGAGCGGTGCGGTAGACTCCTTGATCCACCGGCGCATGGCGCCGACGATCTGGCTGATGGCCGCAAGTAGCATCTTCCCTGACGATTGCGGCGCGCGGAATCGGCGCGTCGCCGAAGCGTACAAATTCGGCATTTCATGCTCCGAACTTAAATGGAGAGCCAAAATTGGCTCAATGGGTTAAGAGTTTCGAAAACAAGCCAGTTTTTGAAACTCGTGTTACGTTTCAACGACAGAACAAGAAACTCAGTTCGCCGCCAAATAATTTTCGGCGAAAAAATCTGTCCTGAACTGTTGCGAAGAAACGTGCCCGGGAGTCTTTGCCCAAGACTCCAACACTGTCGCCCATGCGACGCATCGCACCCTAGCGAGTTGAAGTAAGCGATTCCACCGAATGCAAGTCCAAAAATAAGTTTTTCTCAGGGCGCAGAAAATCTTTGTGACCCATATAACACAACCTTGATCACGTACAATATAATTTGTCAATCAAATTTCTGATAATGCGATCTGGCGGCCGATAAAAGGCTCATTTTCCCCCGGCATAGCCGTGCGGATGATCTTTGAACCAGTTCCACGCCGATTGGATGATGACTTTCGGATCCTTCAGCTTTGCTTCCCAACCGAGCAGCGTTCGCGCCCGCGACGGATCGGCATACAGCGCAATCGCATCGCCCGCGCGGCGCGGCCCATAAGTCACTGGTGCCTTTTTCCCCGTGACCGCTTCAGCCGTCTGTATGATTTCCTTCACCGAAAATCCGCGACCCGTTCCCAGATTGCAGAAGATCGGTTTGCCCGGCTGGAGTTTTTCCATTGCCGCGATGTGCGCATCCGCTAGATCGTCCACATGAATGTAATCGCGCACATTCGTGCCGTCGGGCGTCGGATAATCGGTGCCAAACACCGTGATGCCCGGCCGCGTCCCCTGGATCGCCTGAAGAATCACCGGCATCAGATGCGTTTCCGGATCATGATCTTCCCCCAGCGTTCCATCCATCGCGCAGCCGCTGGCATTGAAGTATCTGAGCGCCGCGAATTTGAAATCCTTCCAGCTTTGCGCCAGATCCTGCAGAATCCATTCGACCACCAGCTTGCTTCGCCCATACGGAGAAACCGGCGCTTTCTTTTCTTCCTCGGTGATTGGAATCCTGTCCGGATCGCCATACACCGCGCAGGTGCTGCTGAAGACAAATCGGCTCACGTTCGCTTCCTGCATCGAGCGAAGCACATTGAGCGTCGTCGCGACATTGTTGTCGTAATACATCAGCGGCTTCTCGACGCTTTCGCCGACATAGGCGTAAGCCGCGAAGTGCATCACGGTATCGATCTGATATTCGCGGAGCGCCCGGTCCAGCGCAGCGCGATCGTTCAGATCAGCAATCACCGAAGGAACCTTGAGGATGTCCGCCACTTCCCGATGCCCGCGCGAGACATTGTCATAAATGATCGGCTTATGCCCGGCGGCCTTGAGCCGCTTGACGGTATGAGAGCCGATATATCCCGCGCCGCCCGCAACCAGAACGTTCATTCCACTGCTCCTTTGCCTGCCTTTGAAAAGCGGGTGAAGTATAGGGAGCAGTGCGAGGCGCGGGTATGGCGAAGATCACCGGATTCTGCACAGGATCTACCCGCTTCGGAACGCAGCCTCGTTTGGGTAATTTGGGACAAGATTCGTTCGCCAGTTCACATGCGTCGTAAGTGACTGCTTCGTCGTGTGATACGATTGGAAAAAATCCCGGGGTTTTTCTGGAAACAAACGGTTGCGGCATCCGTTGTTAGGATATAGTATGGTTCTAAGTTGCGCAGGTATCTTCAGCGAGGTGACTGTGATGTGGATGACGATCGGAACTATACGTTCAGAGGTCCACGCATATGAAACAATTGGCGTGGCGGATTCAGCCGCCAGCCTTTCAGCTGTGCATGGGGAGCAGCGAAGGCCGTCAATCTGTCGGACAGGAGAAGAAAAAATCGAAAAAGTGATGCAAAATGATGCATTTTGATGCATTTCGATGCGCAGTTCTGTCGTGGCGCGTAAAATTCTTTGAGGGCTGGAGCTAAAGGCCGAAGCGATGTCCGTCCGTCGAAAAATGGGCCTGCAGATCGCGGCGATGATTGCCGCGCTGATCGCAGTCAGTGCGGCGGCGCTGTGGGGTCTGAATGGCCTGCACACCGACTATGGCCTTGCGATGAGCGGCTACGAGCAGCTTCGCCGGACCTATGAAATCGGCACGCGGCTGGCGACGGCGCAGGCTGTGCTCCAACGCGGTGCGGCCGATCGCGATCTGGCCCTGACGGCGGTGACGCAGGCGTCGAACGAATGCGATCTGCTGCGCAGCGGCATGGGCAGCCCATCCTGGGCGGCGTCAGATTTGGTTGCCGATCCGAAATTGCTGGCTCGATTGCAGCAGAGCCTCGATAGCGCCGCGGCACAGTTGTCTTTCCATCCGCAAGGGATTTCTCCGGATGATTTGAGCGCCGCGGACAATGGTGCGGTGGGGCAGGCGATTGCCCAGGTCAGCACGCTGTCGGGCGAAATCCGCCGGGTCATCGAGGCGCATCAACAATCCGGCGATGCCCGCCGGCACACGACGATTACGGTTCTTGCCGTCTTCTGCGGGATCGTATTGGCGGGCGGAATTATATTGGGGATCATACAATATCGCGGCGTCGTCCGGCCATTGCGGCGCCTGGGTGATGCGGTTCGCAAAATTGCCGCGGGTCATCTGGATCTTCGCATCCCCGAATCCGGTCCGGAAGAATTCGCCTTGCTCGCGCGCGATTTCAACCGCATGGCAGCCGAGCTCGAGGGCTTCTATCATCAGCTCGAAGCGAAAGTCTCGCAGAAGAGCAAAGAGCTGATTCTCTCCGAGCGATTGGCCAGCGTCGGCTACCTGGCGGCGGGCGTCGCGCATGAGATCAATAATCCGCTGGGAATTATCGCAGGATATGCGGAATATATGCTAAGCGCGTTGAGGAAAACTGAAAACGCAAGTGCCAACCCGGAACTTGTTCAATCGCTCCAGATCATTTGTGACGAGGCGTTTCGATGTAAGGAAATCACGGGAAAACTGCTGTCTTTAGCGCGCGGCGGCGAGGACAGCCGACAGAATGTTTGCCTGGCAGATGTGGCGGAGCAGGTTGTTTCCATCGTCGGCGGCCTGCGGGATTATCGCAATCGCAAGCTGACGCTGGTGATGGCACACGACGGCAGTGGCGTGGAAATTGGCCGCGACAGTCTCACCATCAATGCCGTCGAAGCACAGATGAAACAGATGCTGTTGAACCTCACGCTCAACGCCCTGGAAGCCACCAGTCCCGATGATGGCCAGGTGCGCATCGAAGTTTCGCGAAGGAATGATCAAGTCGAGTTGATGGTCAGCGACAATGGGCGCGGTATGTCGAGCGAAACGCTCGAACGCGTCTTCGAACCTTTCTTCACCGACAAGCGCGGCTCGCGCCAGCCGGGCACGGGTCTGGGCCTTTCCATCACGCACCAAATCGTCGAATCGCATGGCGGGACCATCATCGCCCAGAGCGATGGCCTCGATCGTGGCAGCCGGTTTATCGTTCGGCTGCCGGCGCTGGCCCCGGCGGAGGTGCCATCATGACCGGCGCGCGGCGGGATGTTCAGGTGCTGGTGGTCGAAGATGAGCCGCGCATGCGCGACTTGCTCGAGCGGGCGCTGCGCGGATGGGGTTTTGAAGTAACCACCGCGCGCAGCGGCGAAGAAGCGATGCGACAGTCGACGGAGGCCGTGCCGGATGTGGTCGTGTTGGATTTGAATCTGCCGGGCGTCGATGGTTTGGAGTTTTTCTCGCGTTTCCGCGAGCGATATCCGATGGTGCAGGGGATCGTGCTGACCGGTTTTGCCAGTCTCGAATCGGCCAGGCGCGCCGTGCACCTGGACATCGTCGAATTTTTGACCAAGCCTTGTCATTTGGGTGAACTGGAGCAGGCGCTGGATCGGGCGATCAAAAGACTTCCGGCACCGGCGGGGATTGCTGCAGTTCCTTCTCCGCCGCGGCCTGGCACGGAGGGGATGACGCTCGATCAGCTGGAGCGCGAACATATTCTGGCCGCGCTCGATCGCAATAATGGCAACCGCACCGCGACCGCGCTCGAGCTGGGCATCAGCCGGCGCACGCTTTATTACAAGCTCGAGGAATATCAGAAGCAGGGGCTAGAGGAATGAAAGCTCGCAGACTTTCCGCTCGGGGCACGCGCGACTACATTACAAATCAGTGTTGCCCAGCTAAGTTTAGCGGGCTCGCTTGCGAGCCGTTGACCGCGCCTTTTAATTGCAGCGCGCAACAGCGTGCAAGCACGCCCGCTAAACGTAGCGGAACACGGCGCTCTTTGAACGACGCTGTACGCAAGCATTAACTCGCACGGAATTCTGTCCGCAGCCCGAAGGAAACAAATCGCATGATCGGCGTAGCCATTATTGGAAGCGGGGCCATTGCGTTGGCCAATCATTTGCCGGGCTTTGCTCTTTGCCCGGACACGAACGTCGTCGCGCTGTGCGACAACAATCCCAATGTTCTGGAAAAGGCCGCCGCCGCGACCGGCATCCGCTCGACCTATATCGATTACCACGAGCTGCTGAAGCGCGATGATGTGAACGCGGTATTGATCGCAACGCCCAATTTTCTACATGCGCCGATCACCATCGCCGCCGCGAAGGCGGGCAAGCACGTCATGTGCGAGAAGCCGATTTCAATGGATCTGGCCGAGGCGCTGTCGATGGTGCGTGCCTGCGAATCGGCGGGCGTTCGCCACATGACCGCCTTCACCTATCGTTTCGTTCCCGCGATGCGATACATGCATCATTTGATCAAGCGCGGCGACATCGGTCAGCCTTACCATTTCCGCGCCCAGCGCTTTCAGGACTGGTTCGATCGCAATCTCGGCTGGCGGCAGGTGAAAAAACTGGCTGCCACCGGAGAGATGGGCGACATGCTTTCGCACCGCATTGACTATGGCCATCTGCTGATCGGCCCGATGCGGCGGATTGTTGCCGACATGCGGCGATTCATCGACAGCCGAGGCGGTCAGCCTGCTGATGTGGAAGATTGGGTGGCGATGATTGCCGAGTTCGAGGCCCAGACCAATGGCCGGGCCGTCACCGGGCAACTCGAAAGCACCAAGCTGGCGACAGGTCGGGGCGAAGGACATCGCGGTTTGGACCTGTGCGAAGTCAACGCCACCGAGGGCACGATCGCCTACACCACGCAAAAGCCGCTGGAATTGCTGATCGGAAAAGAGGGCGCCCCGGACTTGGAGCGCGTGCCGGTGCCGCGCGAGTTTCTGGTCTATCCCGGCTCCCCGCGCGATCCGAACGCCGGTGATCCGCTGGCGACCTTCCGTTACGACCAGGATTTTGAATTCATCGACGCCATCCGCAACCGTCGCCCGTGTGTCCCGTCGCTGCTTGATGGCGCGAAAGTGCAGGCGGTGATGGAAGCCGCGCTGATCAGCGACCGGGAAAAGCGCTGGGTCGATGTGCCCAAGGCAGAAATATAAAAAGGATTGACAATGGATAAGATTGCGGTAGTGACGGGCGCGGGCAGCGGCGTGGGGCGAGCCTGCGCGATTCGCCTGGTCAAGGAAGGCTGGCGGGTCGCGCTGGTCGGGCGTCGCGAGCAGCAACTCAAAGAAACCGCTGCGCAGGCCGGGAACGATAAATGTCTGGTCACAGCATGCGACATTGCCGATCCGGCGGCCGTCATGAAACTTGCTGCCGACGTGCTGGCCCATTTTGGGCAGGTCGATGCGTTGGTTCATGCCGCCGGCACCAACATTCCCAAGCGATCGTGGGAAACCTTGACGGTCGATGATTATCGAGCGGTCGTCGATACGAATCTGAACGGCGCCTTCTACTGCATGCGCGCCTTGCTTCCATCGATGCGCAAGAGAGGCCGAGGGACGATGGTGATGATCGTTTCCGACGCCGGCATCATCGCCAACGCGAAGGCTGGGGCGGCCTACGTCGCCAGCAAATTTGCTGAGCGCGGGCTGGTGCAGTCGATCAACGCGGAGGAACGAGCCAATGGGATCCGCGCGACGGCGCTTTGTCCTGGCGATATCAACACGCCTATTCTCGATAAGCGAGCCGCTCCTCCGCCCGCTGATGCCCGGCTGAAGATGCTTCAGCCGGAGGATATTGCCGAATGCGTGATGCTGGCGATCAACCTGCCGGATCGTGCGGTTGTTGAGGAATTGGTCGTGCGGCCGAGATAATAGCGATCGCCACTGCTTTCAAATGTCAAGTAAATCTGCCGACCGATCGGCATGGAAAAAGACTTCGCTCTTGGGATTCAGATACTCCTGCAGCAGATCGTCATCCAGCTCGACGTGCGTCGCCACCGGATAATCCACCTTCGGCGCGCTGGGAGCGGAAGTGTCTTCGATGCGCTTCGAGGATTGAATGACCCAAACACGATCTGCCAGGTTTTGCTCGAGAAAAACAGCCGCCAGTGACGGTCCGGGTTCGACGATGAGATGCGTGAGCCCTCGTTTTCCAAGTTCGCTCAATGCCGCGGTAAGACTCAATCGCCCCGGTCCATCAGACGAGAGCGGGCAAATCTCGACGCCCATCGCGGCCAGCGCCACGCGCGTCCCCGAGTATTCCGCGGCCTCCTTCGAACAAAAGACCAGCACCTGCCCTAGGTCGATCGTCTGAGCCAGCCGGCTGTCGGGAGAAAGGCGAAGATCGCTGTCGAGCACGATTCGCAGCAGAGGGCGGGCTTTTGCGACTTTCCGTGCCGTCAGCAGGGGGTCATCTTTAGCTGCGGTCCCAATGCCGATCATAATGCCGTCGCTGTTGGCGCGGAGGGTGTGGACTAGCGATGTCGATTGGCGATTGCTGATGCGCATAGGCTTCCCGCCAGGGCCGGCGACCTTCCCGTCAGCGCTCTGTGCCCATTTCAGCGTGACGTACGGCCGATGATGGACAACCCGCGCGATGAATGGCGCGATGAGCTGCCGGCATCGCGGATCGTCGGCATCCGCTACGTCGATACCAGCCGCGATCAGCTCTTTCATGCCTCGTCCACTGACTTGCGGGTTTGGATCCTGGCAGCCGATGACGACGCGCTTCACACCGGCCGCGATCAATGCAGGCACGCAGGGAGGTGTTTTCTTCTGGGTATGACAGCAAGGCTCAAGCGTGACGTAAGCGGTCGCGCCGCGCGCCTTGTCGCCCGCGTCGGCCAGGGCATTGGGCTCGGCATGAGGGGCACCAAATCGCTCATGAAAACCATGGCCTACAATCTTGTTGTCTTTGACGATGATGCAGCCGACCATCGGGTTGGGTTCGACTTGCCCTCGCCCGCGCATGGCCAGCAGGATCGCGTCGCTTAGATATTGGCGGTCTGCATCGGATAGCGACATGGCCCCGCATTGTAGCAGCGCGCGATGCTCAATCCCGCAACTGCTGTAAGCGCCACAACAGTCAGATTGATCCGCGTTTGCTCGGCAAGAGCCGGGTTGGCGAAGGTCGCGACATAGAACATGACCCACGCCGCCAGCAGCCAGCGATCGCTCCTCGAGCGCTGTTCGGTTCCGCTCGTCACCCATTCCCGCGCCAGCAGAACTGCCGGCACCGCAAGCAGCACCAGGTCGTAGTCCATGTAATAGGGCATCACCAGCGGCATCGTCACGATTGCCGCTGAGAGCAGACGATCGCGCTCGATAGCGCCGCCGGGTCTTCGCAGATTCCGAATTGCAGCCCAAGCAAGGGCGATAAGAAATCCCCCCGAGCATGCCCACGTCAGCAGCCGAACGGCGGGCAAAGTCTCAGCCGGCTCGTGTCCCTGAATGAGAATTCGCCAGAAGCTTTGGAACGTGACTTGCCGGCCCCAGTGATAGGGCGCTTCCTGCTGTAGATAGTGAATAATCAGAGGCAATTGGCTGCGGAATTCATTCAAACAGCCGGGCAGTGTGATCAGTGTAATCAGCAGAAGCGCTAGACCTGTCAGCGCCATGCCCGCCAAGGCTCGCCAGGCAAACAAGACCGCTAATGCGACCGCCACCACCACCGCCAATTGCGGCTTGAAGAAGAGCAATCCTGCAACGAGTCCCGCAGCAAAAGTTGCTCCGCGCCGGGCGAGCGCGACGGAGCCACAAAGCAGCAGCAGCGATATAAACGTGTTCTGCTGATGCCCCGTCGCCTGGATCGTCGGATAGGCAACGACGAGCAGCAGCAGGATCAGCCCCCAGATCGCGGAAGGGATTGATTGCTGTGCCGAAAGGGGAAGCGACCTTCTCGGGTCTAGCACCAGCATCTTGCGCAAAAGTAGTATCGACGCGCAAAGCAGAGTCGCGTTCAGGCAGGCAAACAGCCAAAGGGCTGTTCGATAGGGAAGCATTGACAACGGCACAAAAAGCCACGCAAAAAAGGGCGGATTGAGCCAGGCGCCGTATCTCTTCTCCATGCCCAGCTTTGCTGAGTCGATCGTGTTGCCCTCGAATGTCTCCATTGCCGCGCGATGGTACATGCCCAGGGCATTGCCCTGCCGAATCAGCGCGCCGGCGGTGTAGGAAGGAAGCAGATCGTGGCCAAAGGGGAGCTTGTTGTCGGTCGATCGCGCTTGCGCCATCCATCGGCCTGGGAGCAGAATCGCCAGTAAGAGCGTAAGGGCCAAACCAAAACGCCAGAAGCGTCGACGGATCTTGCCTTGGCTCTGAGGCGCGCAATCTTGCTTCGGCGTCAGCGCTGCGCCGCTGGGTCGGATCGAAGGAGTCTCGGATTCAACAAAGTGCAGATTCAGCATATGGATTTGGAGTCTCTCTAAGCTGTAACCGCTGGGAACATCTCGAACTGCGTTGGCTCTCTCTGAGGTTGCTGGTCTTCTGCAAGGTCCCCGACAACTGCCGGTTGTGCGGCCCGAGTGATGAGCAGCAGCGTCACGACTGTCCAAAGGATGACGCTGCCATTGACGTGGGTTCCAATCGCGATCTCCGAATTCAGCAGGAGCCAGAGGTAATGAACCACCCACACTCGCACGAGCCAGCGGTCTGCGCGTGAAAGCTCGGCACTGCCTCGGCTGCGTACTTCAATTGCCAGCAACACCCCGGGGATCACCAGGAGGACCTGGTCATAATCAAAATAGAAGGGCGTCAATAGTGGAGCCGCCGCGATGGTGGCGGCAATTAGTCGATCGCGCGACCATCGGCCATTTCGCAATTGGGCTCCGCGATTACGCCGCACGGCAAGCAGCAAGCCAACCCCAACTCCGGCCACGCATAAATACGAAAGCGCCTTCACGATCGGCAGCGTTGCGCCGGCACCTGTCCCTTGCAGCAGCACGCGCCAAAAGGCCAGGAATGTTACATGCCGATCCCAGAGGTAAGGGAGCTGCTCTTGAACGATGTGCAGGTTGATCGGGAGTTGATGAACAAAGTTGGCAAGCGTTCCCGGCAGTGCCAGAGTCGCGGCCAGCAGCATCGTGCTAGTCATTCCCAATCCCACCAGCGCCCGCCAGCCTAGGTCAATCACCAATACGCCCGACAGCAACAACGAGAGCTGCGGCTTATACAACAGCAATCCCGCGATCGCGCCAGCCCAGACGGCTCTTCGACTTCTCCACAGCCCAACCGTGATCGTCATCAGCAGCAGCGACATGCAGGCGTTCTGGCCGTGCGTCAGCGAATAGATGAACGGCATCGACAGAACCAGCAACGCCGGCACCAGGCCAACCGTCGCGAAGTCATCCCGCCATGATCGCTTTGCTTGAATCGCAGGTTGATCCGAGTCGTTCCCGCGGACGAGCATTCGGCAGAGCATCATCACCGCCGCGAGTACACAGATCACATTGAGCGCGACCCACGCCGTCAGTGCCTTGGAAAACGGAAGATGAGCAAAAGGCAGAAACACCCACGCATAAAACGGCGGGTTCCACCACGGCCCTTGCGCATCGCCAAAATCGATCCCTTCCTTTGCCGCGGTTGCATGTTCGATGGCTCGAATTCTCGGCAGGTCATACATCTGCCGGGCCTCATGCTGGTTCACGAGTGTGCCGGCCGAGTAGAACACCATGAAGTCCAGACCAAAAGGGATGCGCTTTTGCGCTGGAGCCAGCGCCACCATTGAAACGAGAATGCCAATAAAAATCGCGATGGCACCAGTACCGAGCCAGAGGCGCCGTCGCAGCGAAAGCTTGAAGGGTGAGGTTATGGCGAATTTGTCTAAGATACCTTCTGTATCGGCCGTTTTTCGCCGGGCGATTTGCGATGACTTCCAATCGGTATAAATGGCTCGTGGTGATGATGCTCTGGTTTGTGTGCCTCTATAACTATGCCGACCGGCAGGCGATCTATTCAGTCTTTCCCGTCCTCAAATCGCAGATGCATCTTACCGATCGCCAGCTTGGCATCGTCGGGGGAGCGTTCATGTGGCTCTACGCTCTGGGCCTGCCTCTGGCGGGCGTGCTGGGCGATCGATTCTCGCAAAAGAAGCTCGTGCTCGGCGGGTTGATCTTCTGGTCACTGATCACGCTCGCCACCGCCATGAGCACGCGCTATGGGCAGCTCGTCCTCTTCCGCGCGCTCGAAGGCTTGGGCGAGGCCTTCTACTTCCCGGCTTCCATGTCGCTCATCAGCGACTACCACAACACGACCACCCGCTCGCGGGCGATGTCGTTTCATCAATCGAGTGTCTATGCCGGCACGATCCTTGGCGGCGCCGCGGCCGGTTTCTTCGCAGAACGATGGGGCTGGCGCAGCGGGTTTTTCATCTTTGGTTTCCAGGGCCTTGTCCTGGCGGTGGTGCTGATGCTTGCGCTCGATGAGCCGGAGCGCACGCGCGACCCGACGGTGCCAACGGATTCAGGAGAATCCGCCTGGCAATCACTCGCGCGGATCCTCCGATTGCCGCGCGTCTGGACGTTGATTGTCGTCTTCATCGGGGCCAACTTTGTCGCGGCAGTCTTTCTCACCTGGCTGCCGACCTACCTCTTCCAGCGATTTCATATGAGCCTGACCATGTCCGGCTTCACCGCCACCGCCTGGCTGCAATTGCCGGCCGTAGTCGGCGTCGTCGCGGGTGGAACGATGGCCGATGCCTGGGCCGCGCGGCGCGGATCGGCACGTATGCTCAGCCAGGCGCTGGGGCTTCTGGCCGGCGCGCCATTCCTGTATTTCGTCGGTTGGGCGCCAGCCGTCTCGATGCTGCTGGCGGCGCTGGTCGGCTTTGGCCTGTGCCGGGGAATTTACGATTCCAATCTCTGGGCCTCGCTGCACGATGAGGTCGAGCCGCGACGACGAGCCGTTGCCGTCGGCGTCATGAATGCGATGGGCTGGTTCGGCGGCGGCTGTGCACCCTACGCGATTGCCGCCATGTCACAACATTGGGGCATGGGCCGATGCTTCAGCGCGCTCTCGTTGATTTACCTTGCGGTTGGATTGATGCTGGTAGCCGTGGCTCTGCGACGGAAAGGTGCAGAATCTGCACCAGTCGCTGCATCACGATTGGGCGTAGCCGACTGATCGTTGGAGACCAAAGTTCGCGGACAGTTTACCGCCTCATTTGGGTCCGTATCATGGGGTTCAATGAGTGATGCCTATCAGCAGTTAATTGCCGAGCTGTCGCGCACCCGGCGTGTATTGGTGACGACCCACGTCCGCCCGGATGGCGATGCTTTGGGAACGTCGGCGGCGCTGGTCATGGCTCTTCGCCGAAAAGAGATCGAGGCCGAGGTGCTGCTCCTGAGCCACCTGCCCAGCAAGTACGCCTTCATCTTTTCTGACAACCAGATCACGCATCATGATGCCGAGAAGGGCTGGCCTGCGGAGCTGGATCTAAACAGCTTCGATGCCTTGCTGGTGGCGGACACCGGCACCTGGTCGCAGCTTCCTGGGCTGCGCGAGCGCGTTGAAAAGTGGAACAAACCGAAGCTTGTTCTCGATCATCATTTGACGCAAGAGGACTGGGCAGACGCCAAGCTGGTAGTGACCGAAGCGGCGGCGGCGGGGGAGATCGCTGCCGAGCTGATGGATCAATGGAATATCGAGCTGGATGGGCCGATTGCCGCGGCCTTGTTCCTGGCCATTGCAAGCGATACGGGTTGGTTTCAGTTTTCGAATACGCGACCCTACACGCTTCGTCTTGCAGCGCGCCTGATCGAACATGGCGTCGACACCGATCGCATGTATCAGCTTCTCTATCAAAACGAGCGGGCCGAGCGGCTGGCATTGCAAACACGCGCGCTCCAGTCATTGGAATTGATGCTCGATGGCCGGCTCGCGGTGATGCGCGTCCGCAAGGGCGATTTCGATCAGACCGGCGCGAATGTGCCGGACACCGAAAACCTGATCAACATGCCGTTGCAGGTGCGGACGGTGGAGGTGTCGCTGCTGATGGTCGAGCCGCGGGATGATGGACCGATCCGCATCAGTCTGCGAAGCAAGGGGCAGGTGGATGTGGCACGATTTGCGGAGCAATTTGGAGGAGGGGGGCACGCGCGGGCCGCGGGCCTGAAGCTGGGCGTGCCTTTCGATGAAGCGCACGATCGCGTGGTGCTGGCGATGACGCAGAAGATGCAGACAATCTGAATCGTAGAAACTCACGAGGTGGCGCTCGTTACCCCATCCGCGACCGCAGACGCGCACCGCAAGCGGTAGCGGATAAACGGCAGAAGACCAGGTTGCGCCTCAATCGTAAGAAGTCACATCACTTCTTGAAGAAGGTCTTGCCCTTGTTGTTGTACTTGCTGAGCCGATTGTTGACGTAGAGCCCTTCGAGTAGGAACTCGCCCATTGATGCGAGAATGGCGGGGTCGTTCGCATCCAGCTCCATTTCGCGCGCGAGGGTGCTGGCCGCCTGAGAAAGCCCTTTAATCGCTTTCATGTTGGCAACAAACTCCTCAGCCGACAGATCGTCACCCGCCGGGAAGGTGAGATTGCCGCGGAACTGCTCGGTGATGCTCTCGTAGGCATCGGGGTCGCCGTGCCGATCGAACACGGCTTTCACTGCTTCTCCGACCAGTGACTTGATCAGCTTGTCCTCGGCGCCTTCTTCTTCCGCTAACGTCATCTCGATCTTGCCCCGACTCGAAGCGGTGAGAAACATTAGATCGCAGATGCGCGGGATGACTCGATTCTCGCCCGTGATGATTCCCCGCCGCTCGGCATTGCTGATAAGCGTTTCGAGATTGGCAATGCTCGTGCGGACTGAGACGCCCGAGGCCTGGCTCACATGCGGGCTGGAGCGCGCGAGGCGAATCGCTTCTTCGACGATCTCCGACATATATCGCGGCACCTCGACCTGCACTCCGCTGGCTGAATCACCCTCGGCTCGATCCAGCCACGCATTCTGCTCGGCGATGCGGATGCCTTCATCGACCGTCTCCGGGTAATGCGTGCGAATGACCGAGCCGATGCGGTCTTTCAGCGGCGTCACAATTCGGCCGCGGTTGGTGTAATCCTCCGGATTGGCGCTGAAGACGATGCAGACATCGAGATCGAGCCGAATCGGATAGCCGCGAATCTGCACGTCCCGCTCTTCCAGAACATTGAATAGCCCGACCTGAATGCGCGGAGCAAGATCCGGAAGCTCGTTGATGGCAAAGATGCCGCGATTGGAGCGGGGGATCATGCCAAAGTGCATCGTCGATTCATCGGAGAGATATCGCCCCTCGGCATGCTTGACCAGATCCACTTCGCCGATCAGATCGGCAATGGTCACATCCGGTGTAGCCAGCTTTTCCTGATAGCGGGCCGAGCGATGGACCCATTCGATCTTCGCATCATCGCCTTGCTCGGCAACGATGCGCTGGCCAGTCTTGGTAGTGGGGCGGATTGGATCGTCGTTGATGTCGATCCCCGATAAGACCGGCATCCATTCATCCAGCAGCTCCGGCAGCATGCGAATGATCCGCGTCTTAGCCTGTCCGCGCAGGCCCAGGAACAGCAGGTCATGTTTCGAGAGAATGCCATTCACAATCTGGGGAATGACGCTGTCGCGATAGCCGATAATGCCCGGAAAAAGCTCTTCGTCTTTGCGGAGCTTGGCGATGAGGTTTCGGCGAAGCTCGTCTTTAACTGAGCTGGGGCGATAGCCGGATTCTTTAAGCTGTCCAACCGTTGCAGGCCGCGGATGATTCATGAGTGCCCTTAAAGTTACTTCGAACCGAATTGCCGACTCCGGCCGTTAGCGCAGAGGCGGGATTACAACGGACAATGATAGGGCGCGATCATCCGTCGCGGCGACATAAAGAGAGCGCAAAGCTGAGGCAAATGATGAGTCAGCCGTTTGAGGGGCTAAGCGTATCTCGCATCACCTTTTGCGTCTGCTCGTTGCGGAACGCATGCAACTTCTGACGAAGCGCGGGCCGGGTTAGGGCGAGAATGGAAATGGCCATGAGAGCGGCATTGGTCGCGCCGGCCTTGCCAATAGCCAGTGTCCCTACTGGAACGCCAGCCGGCATCTGCACGATCGACAGCAATGAATCCATGCCATTGAGCGCGTGGCTTTGAACCGGAACGCCTAACACGGGTAACGCCGTTTGCGCGGCAACCATGCCCGGCAGATGCGCTGCGCCGCCTGCCCCGGCGATGATTACCTGCACACCCCGCCCCTCGGCCTCTTTAGCAAACACTGCGAGCAACAATGGCGTGCGATGGGCGGACACGATCCGACATTCATGTTCGACCCCGAACTCTTTCAGCACCGAATCGGCATGTTGGAGCGTTTCCCAGTCGGATTTGCTGCCCATGATGATCGAAACGAGCGGTTGAGTTGCGTTGTCGGGCATAGGGATTTGCGAAAATGATTGATTCGGTTGCTTGCAGCGCTGGCATCGCCGAGGCGATCGATCCTACGATACCAGCCAGATGCGGGAAGTCGAGTCCATCTTCGAAAGGCAAATCGAGTTCGATCCGTCGGCCGATTTCGAAGCTTTCCTGCGCGAAGCGCCGGCGAAGTGGGTCGTGTATCTCATGAGCGACGCCGACGATCGGCCGGTGCAGCTATTGTGCGTCAAGAATCTCAAATACAGTCTCAAGCGCCGGCTGGGTGGGACCGAACCGACTGCCGGCCTTTCGCGGCGAGTGGATTATCGACAGGTTGTCCGACGCGTGCGATGGCGTCGAGTCGATAGCGCTTTTGAAGCCGACTGGATCTACTTCGAAGTCGCCCGGCAGGTCTTCCCGCAGAGCTACCAGGGCATGGTCGGGTTTCGACCCGCGTGGTTTCTGCATGTCGATCCGGGTGCGCCGTTTCCGCGGTATAGCAAAACGATCGATCTTTCTCCCCGCACGGGTGAGTTCCTCGGCCCCATCGAAGACAAACATGCCGCCGGGAAGCTGATTGAAATGGTGGAGGATGCGTTTGACTTGTGCCGGTATTACAACGTGCTGACCGAATCGCCGCGCGGTCGTGCCTGCGCGTACAAAGAAATGGGCAAATGCCCGGCTCCCTGCGATGGCAGTATCTCAATCGAGCAATATCGACGCCTCGTCGATTACAGCCTTCGCGCCCTGATCGACCCAGCCGAAATGGTCCGCCAGCAAACCCGCCGCATGCAAAGCGCGGCCGCCGAGCTGCGCTTTGAGTTGGCGGCAAAGATCAAATCTTACATTGATGCATTGAATCAATTTGGCAAAGGCCCCTTTCGCTACATGAGCCGGCTGCGCGACTTTGCCTGGATCGCGTTCCAGCACGGCCCGCGTCCCGCGCGCGGCGATGCGAAGATATTTCTTATTACTCCCGGCCGGATCGAGCCAATCCTGTGCGTTTGCGCGGAGCCCGTACGTCCCAGTGAAATCATGGGCGCGGCGCTGATTGCCGCCGATGAACTCGAAGAGGAGCCCCTCGATCTGATCGGCGTCCAGCGCATCGGAATCGTCAGCCAGCACCTGTTCTCTCCCAAGTCCACTCACGGCGTCTTCCTCCGCATGCAGGAGATCGACGAAAAATCGATCGCCAAGGCCATTCGAGATTTGCGAAAGCAGAATGTCTCGCAAGAGGAGCTGGAGGGTGAAGGGGTGATGAAAGAATTGCAGTCGCTTTGAGGCTTGATGCCGAAGAGCGCAGGCATTTCTTGCCAATTTCACTTCGGCATTAGAAAATGCTTTGAAAAGCCGGTCTTCATCAAGGGTAAGGGCTTTTCACGTCGTTTTCAGGAGGAGGGCACGATGCGCCACGCTAAGGTTCGGTCAAGTGCAAATAAGTTCGCACCCAAAACCTCCGCGATCATAGAGCGGCTGGAGGATCGCCGGCTGCTGTCGGATGTTTCATTTAGTGCGCCTGTATCCTCGCCTCTCCCATCGGGTTTCCAATGTCAGAAGCTCATCGGCGCGACAGGCAATCTCGGTGGAGATTACCGCCAGAATCTGATCGCCACCAGCAGCGCGGGAGGCGGTCTGTGGCTCGATAGCGACGGTACGGGCAGCTATACGGTTAAAGAACAGCTCAATACGACTGCTACGATTCTCGGCTTTGCCGGCACGTTCGTCACTTCGTTGAATAATCAAGGACAATCGCAGCAAACCCAAACCGTGGCAGTGGTCACCACAGCGGGCATCATGCTGCAGCAGTCGGATGGTACTTTTGCCGCGCCCAATGGTCTGAGCTATCCAACCGATGCGGTATCCGGAGCGTTTGCGATTGGCAGCTTTAAATCGACCAATTCCAACTCCGATCTTGCAGTCGAGCGTTTCACGTCCAATCCCGGCACAGCCGGGCGCGGCACATTGGTCATTGCGCTCTTCCCGATGCGGACCGATGGGACTCTCGGCACAGAAATTGACACGACTCTGACAACAAGCGGTGTCGCGGACGCAGGTAATGAACCGCTGTCTTCTGCCGATTTTAATCGGGACGGGAAGCTCGACATCGTCGCCGGCGGAATGGTCTGGTTGGGAAAGGGAGACGGAACATTCGATGCGGCAAATCCGATTGCATTGCCTGTTTCCACTTCTGTCGGCAGTTACGTTGCAGCCGACTTCAACAGCGATAACAGAATCGATCTGGCTTTTTTACCGTCCGCCGGTGCTTCGTCGGGCACAGCACAGATTATGCTGAACAATCCGGACGGAACTTTCCACGTCGGTGGGTCAGCCGTTTTGGGTAGCGCTGGTACGGTGAATGGCATTTTGATTGCCGCTGATTTCACAATGGATCAGACCATTGACCTTGCCGGCGACATTCTCAGTGGAACTCAGGCGCCAGCCGTATCCATTGCGCCAAATATTGGGCAGGCAACCTTCTTCTCGCCTGATGTGGTATCGACGCCAAGTTTTATGCCGCAGGTTTCGGTCGAGTACAGATTTGGTTCTGAGCCTGATCTGGTGGGGATTTCTTCGGATGGCGGCCAGTTCTCCGTCGTAAGCCTCCAGAACACGACACCAGCGGGTTCAGTGATTCGACTATCCGCCAGCCCTAATCCCAGCGTCGCCGGCCAGCCGGTTACACTTTCTGCAACAGTGTCGAATCCAGCGTCTCTTTATTCGGGATCGTTGGAGTTCTTTGATGGGAGCACCGATCTCGGCGGCGCCTCTCTTAATAATGGCACTGCTGTTTTCGTGACCAGCAAACTGTCGGCTGGCACCCACACCTTGATGGCCGGGCAATCCATTCCTGTGATTCAAACAGTGAACGCCGCCCCCATCGACTCGCCATTATTGTCTGCAACCGGGTTAAGTCGAAAGTCCAAGGATTGGCTCGTTCCGGGCGCAAAAGACACGTTGCGAATCAATTTGGCAAACCTTGGCGGCGCTTCCGCTTCGACGACGCTCGGCGTTAAGCTCTTTGCCACGACTGGGGGTACGATCGACAGCAATGCGATTCCGATTCCAATCCCATCACTGCAGTTGCACGCCGTTCACGTCAGGGCCAAAGGTGAGGCAACGCTCACGGGCAATTACACACTGCCAGAAGACATACCGGCAGGTACATATTATTTGGCAGCTCAAGTCACGCCTGTTGACGGGCTCCTTGGCTCTCAACTGCTCAACGGTACCGTGGTCGATTCGGATACAATAACCGTCGCCTGGGAATTTGGCGATGTGAATGGCAGGAAGAACATAGCCATCGTGCAGCATTTGTCCGATGGCCAGGTAGTGACCTTCAAATTGACGGGCTCTGGAACAGGCTTCATCAGTAAAGGAGGAGCCGCAGTTTCTCTTGGAAGTGGGAACCCGAACTTCCAAGTCACCGTTGAAAACTCTTTATCCCGCGACACGCTGTCGATCAGCCAAACAGGCGGCACAGCGTCAAATATTGTGTCTCTTTCGCTCTTCAGCGATTTGGGCATTTGCGACTTGCGGAGTGATACGCCTCACTCGATCAATACAACCAGTTCCCCTCCCAACGGGTACTCAGTTTTCACCACCATGTCGCGGTTATTCCTGGGCGATGTTCCGACAGCACTTTCAGGTGGTTCACAGGCAGCCGGCGGTATAGCGATCGATGATCATGTCGGACTGCTTTCCGTCGGCGCACTCAATGGAGCAAGCGTTACAGTCGGTTCGATCGGCGACAAGAAATCAATATCGATGAAGATTGCAACCATGGATGCCGGTTCGCAGATTGCCATCAGCTCACCTCAATCTTCACTGGATGTCGGATCAGCGGCGGCGGGCAGTTTCATTTCCGCCCCGGATGTCGATAAGCTCACCAGTCAGGGAGATTTCGATGCGACGCTTAACGTCACCGGTACCACAAAAGGCGCGCGGGTTTTGGGACAGGTTAATATTGGCGGAAGTGTAATTGGGGCATCAACAAATCCGGTGCGATGGGCTGTGAACGGGAACACCGGGAAAATCCACATCGGTGGTGACGTCAAGAACCTTCGGCTTCTGGCCGGAGCGCAGCTTGGATCGGCCGGGGAACTGACTTCGCCACCGGCTACCTACAGCGGGACCGATATCCAGAGCTTCGAGGTGGGAGGTTCCGTGTCGTCGAGCCTCATTTCAGCGGGGCTTGATCCAGTTGATGGCGTGTTACTCAATGGCAATGACACATTGCTCAACGGCGGAGCGATCGGCTCCATTTCGATCAAGGGAGTGGCCAGCAACGACAGCCGTTTTCTCGCTTCCGATCTGCCGACCAATGCCAAGATTGATTCCACGACGGTGGCCACCGCGCAAGATCCGCGATTTGCTTTGACCTGAATCGATAGCGATTAAACAGCGTTGGAGGCTTTGAGCATCGGGGCTTTCAATTCTGCGCCATTCGGTCGGTCATCGATATAATCGGCTTCCCACAGCAGCATCTCTTTTGCGCCAACCTTTTGAGCCAGGTCCACATCCTGCTGGAATTGCTGCACCGTGCTGGGGACCCACGAATGCGTCCACACATCCACCAGCTCATGCGTTTCCCTTTGAAGAGCGCGATAAGCTTTTTCGGATGATCCACCGGAGCGGTAGTAGCCGGCGGCGACGGCGCTTTCCACTAGATATTCGCGCGCCCAGGTTTGGACATCCAGAAGCAGGCCGCGAAGGTTGCCGTCGATGGGATCCATCAGGCCGCGGTATTGCCAGGGATTGGCGACGAGGACGGCAATAGGAAGGCTATGGTTGTGCTTGCGGACTAGTTCTCTGGCCGCTCGCATGAAGAGAGTCTGCGGCTCCGCTCGAACACGAACCCAGCGGTCGTCGCCATTGGGAACATCGTGGGGATCGATCCCGAATCGCTTATGAAACGTTTCGATCAATGGCGTTTCGTAACCGCTGTCGGCCACTCCAGCCGAATCGGTTTGCGGATTGTCGCGAACATCGCCGGTGCGAATCCAGTCGAGGAAGAGGCCGTCGATCTCGTAGTTATTGAGAAGTTCCTGGAGGATCGCCAGCTTGTATTTTCGTACCTCTTCAAACGCGAAGCTGAGCTGAGAGTGGTAGAAGGTTCCATTGCGCCGCCGCCAGCGGAATTCGGGATGCTTTCTAGAGAAATCGCTGATGAGGCCCCAGCCGTGATCGTCCTCGTTGATTGTGACCCAGGCGTGAATGCGCAGGCCGATCTTGTGCCCGTAAGGAACCGCCTCGGCCAGCGGATCGAAATGGGCGTAGTCGAGAACGTCAAATTTCGCCAGAATCTCTTTTCGTTTTGCATTCGGCATGTTGGCAGAGAAGCGAGCGAATAGAGCGCGATCGGCATCCGATTGCGGGCTCCAGTAGCTGTCGGCATCCCACCTGCCGCCGGGTGCGAGGAGCTTGCTGTGATAGAGAGCGCGGCCGCCATCGAGCGCTCGCCAATAGATGTTAGACCAGACGCAGGCTTTGCAGGTATCGAGCATGTGATGCACGCCCTCCGAGCCCCAGGGGATGCTGGGCTTGAGCATCCAATCCGAATGGGTGAGGGGCACGCCGAGAGCGAGTTTGTTTGTTGGAGGGGTTGATTCACTCCTTACTGAATCAGCGCGGATCGGATGCGCAAGCGATGAAGCAACGGACAGACCCATTGACCCAGCAATGAGTTTTCTTCGAGAGATTTTGTGCATGATCAGGCTTCTCTGTACTTCTTGCGAAATCGCGCTTCCGTTCGCGAAGGCGCAAGCGACGTGGGGATCGCCACGGCGAAGGGAGCGCTTTGCGCCGAGGTCCGTTCCTATTTGGGGTCACTGAACTGTCGGCCAGCTCTTTGGGCAGCTTCCTTGGCGGCGTTCGTGAGCGTTTGTTCTACCTCTGGCGCAAACCAACCCGTTCCGATGTAGAGACCGCGGGTTTCGTAGCCGCCTTCTTGGAGGATCTGGGCGGAGGGGATGTAGCCGGTGACTTCCTGGTTGTAGGCGGAGACCCACAGCCGAAGGTGGCCGACGGCTCGTTCGATGTCCTGCACGTATTGCACGACGCATTCGTCCGGCAGGGCGATCAGCGTCAGGTCCTGACCAAACTGCCACGCGCTGACTGGTGCGGCATACGTTGCTGACAGTTTTTTATTGGCATCGAGAATGGCCAGCATCTCTTTTGCTGAATCCTTATTCAGGCCTCTGGGTCCATTAGCGATCTTTTCAAGCGACCCGCGAGTTGGCGTTTGAAGTGGAAGCTCGGCCGTCACTTGCGCGCAAGTCAGTGGGCCCCGCACGGGCTGAAGCTTGGTCCCCAGCACGCGGCAAACTTCCTTTCCGAGGATCTGGCCGTATTCCGACGTCAACTCGAAATTATTGCGATGATATGGATTGGCATCACCCGCACAGCCGGTGATGAACATCGCCTGAGCATTGGGGAACTGCTGCTGAATGTACTCCCTTGCAAAGCCTTCATAATCAGCGCTGACCGCAAGGCGGTTGGCGGGCATCGTCGTGTTGTGACAGGCGTAGCCAAAGAGGATCGCGATCGGCTTTCCATTCGCCCCATCGACGCGAATCACCGGCACGCTTCGATCGACCATGCCATGCGGATTGTCACCGAGAATCACGCCTTTGTCGGTAAATTCCCGCCTGTTGACGACGAAGCTGGCCATGCCTGTGCCCCACGAGAGCTTCGCCGGCTGCATATGTGCCGTCGCCTGTTGCGCCACTTCGACCAGCCGATCACAAAGCCATTTGGAATACTCGACAGTCGCGGCGTGATAGGGCGAGGGCGACTCGCCCAGGCTTTCACCCAGCGAAACATCCGGCGCCGAATGGGAATGAGCGATGTTCAAAAGTATTGACGAAAGTGGGATGTGCGTCGTCTCCGCGATGCGTTTTCGCACGACCTGCCCCATGTCGGCGGGCATGATGCACAAATCAATCGTCACGAGGATCGCGCGATTCCCCTGCTGATCCTTCAGCACCAGCGCCTTGGCATAAATGTCCTGATCGACGCTCTCAAACGGCTTGACGCGCGCCGCATATCCCGCCAGCGGTACCGGCTTGGAAGGCGTCGCCTCAATCGACGCGACGCCCACCGACCAATCGGCATCCGGAGCCGCGATGGCAGGGCATTTCATCAAAAGGAAGAGGCCGAGCGCCATGGCGAAGGTCATGCGATGGATGTGAAGATGCATGAGCGGCCATGTTATCTGCACCAAAGAATTGGGCCACCTTTGGTCGCCTCCGCTTCGACTTGCTGCAAGTCTTGCGGAAGCCAAAGGTGGCCCAGGAGGGAAATCTCTTGAGGATCTTAGTATCGGAAGCTCAAAGCGGCGTAGTAGGTTCGTGGCACCTCGTTGGCCTGGGTCACGAACAGGCCACTGTTAAACTCGGGGTGGTGGTTGTCGAGGATGTTCTGGACGCCAATCGAGGCGGTCAGATTGTCACGAATCTTCCAGGCGACGTTGGCGTCCCAGCGGAGGTAAGCCGGAATGCTGCCCGTATGAAGGGGGTCAACATAATAGAGGCTCGTATTCAGTTCGACGTTCTTGACCACATCCCAATAGGAATGGATCTGGAACTGATTGCGCGGGCTGGTGCCTTCGAAAATGTGCTCGAGAGTGGGGTCGACGCCCTGGCCGCGATGAAGTTGAAGATCCAGCCATGAATAGGAGCCGCTCAATCGCCAGGTGTTGGTAACTTTCCATGAGGCGGCGACTTCTGCGCCAAAAGCTTCGCCATCAATGTTATTGCCAAGCTTGACCGGAATGAAAACGTGAGGTGCTACGCCGGGTCCGGCGATGACCTGGGGGGTACCTGCCGTACCGCTGCGAAGCTTGTCGTACGAATCGTAGAAGACCGAGCTGTCGATCGTGACGGCTTGCGTTGCGCGAACGCGATAGCCCAGCTCATACGCGGTCATTGCTTCGGAATCGAATCCCTTGTTGCCGATCGTATCGATCTGTGCGGGAATGCCTTGGGCCGTTGGCATCGTCGAGAAGACGATCTGGGAATCCTGTTCCCATCGCGAAGGCGTGCGAACGGCTCGCGAAACAGCACCCCAGACGGAATTGCTCTCGTTTGGCGTCCAGAGCAGCCGGCCGCTGGGCTGATATTCAAAGTCGCTGTAGCTGTTCTGTTCGAGCTTGGTACCGGCAATGAAGTGCAGCTTATCAGGGATGAGGGTGAGGTCGTCCTGAATGAAGCCGCTGACGAGGTAATCATTTCGGCTGGTGGGGCTGAAGGTACCTAATTGCGTGTTCTGAATGTGGTCCATCATGAACCGCGCATCGCCGCCGTAGATCACTTCATTGTTCTGGGCAAGCTGGAAGCGATGCTGGAAGTCGAGGTCGAAAGTATCCAGGGAATAACCAAGCTGCACGTCGGGACGATCCTGCCGGTCATAATAGAACTGGAGCGACATGTCGGACGTCGGCGAAACAACATGCGACCAGCGACCGAGGATGTTGGCTCCTGAGAAATCATTTTCCGCATAGACCGCAGAGCGGAACGGCGGGGTCAGCACCGGGGCGTCGATCGTCTGGCCTGTACGATCGGAGTAAACGTCGCCCTGCAGTGTCAGCGTGTCATTTTCGCTGGCATACCGGTCGATGCGGAACCCGCCGCGGAAATCCTGCCAGCCATCATGTTGATCATGCCCGGCAGCATTCGGGAAGTCCTCGAAATTGCGGTACTTGCCGTAAACGCGAAAGAACGTGTTCGAATCGAGTGCACCACCAAATCGGACTTCGCCCTGCTGGGTTTCGTTGCCGCCCAGGCCATCGACCAGCCACCCTTGGGTATCGCGGGCGCTCTTGGTGGTGATATTGATAACGCCATTGACGGCGTTTGATCCCCAAAGTGTCGCGCCCGGGCCGCGGATTACTTCGATGTGATCCAGGTCCGGCATCACATAATCCATCGTGTCCCAGTAGACTCCGGAGAACAGCGGCGTATACACGCTGCGTCCATCCATCATCACCAGCAGCTTATTGGCATACAGGTCATTAAACCCGCGCGAGCTGATCGCCCATTGATTGGAGTTGATCCGCGCTACCTCAAGGCCGGGCACCAGGCGAAGCAGCTCTGGGATCGAATTCATCCCCGAGCGCTGGATGTCGTCCTGCCCGATGACGGTGACGGCGGCAGGGGCCTCGGCAACCGCCTGGGCATGCTTGGAGACGCTGTACACCTCGACCTTCATCAGGTCTTCGAGGCTCAAGGAGGACAATTCGCCGCCGGACGTCCCGCCCGCCGGGCCAACCTCGGCCGGCTCCGTCGTCGGCTGAGTCGTGGCAGAAGGGCGGGAAGTCGGTGCTGCGGCCCAAGCGGCCGAGGCCCATCCTCCCAAAAGAATGGCACATGCCAGTTGTGCAGATCGTCGAACAACCAGCTTCTTCGTTGCGTTCATGTGCTGCTCCGCGTGAGATTGTGCGGTCTGGTCTACCTTTGAGACCTATGACATATGGGTTAGATCGTCCGGCCAAATCTGCGGGGTGAGAAAAATAGGCAATCTGCGAGGGTGAAGTGTTATCGGACCATCGCCTTCGGCAGGTCCTATCATTTTCTCCCTTAATTGAACCCCCGGCTTCGCCGAAGTTCTTTTGGGAGACTAACTTTGGGGCCGGAGGGTTCGGCGGCGGCGATGCTTAACGCATTCATTCAGTGGCAGGAAGAGCGTTTGGCACGCGCGGAGGATCGCCATCGGCGAATCGAACCGCTTGCGTTCGGGCCAGAGTGTCTGGGGCTCGATGCGCGTACGCACAATTCTCTAGCCTCAATCGAAGAGTATGCGCAGCGCCAATGGGCCGATACGGCGCGCTTCTTTGCGCCGGCACCGGATCGGGACTTTCACTTTGATGGCCACAGCCTGACCTTTAACACCCCAATAGAAGAAGAATTCTGCGAGAATCGAACCGTTCATTGCCACGTCTATGAGGCATCAAAGCCCGGGCCGGCCGTTCTGATCATTCCTCATTGGAACAGTGATGGCACCGAGTATGACCTGTACTGCAAGTATCTGGCTCGATTAGGCATGACTGCTGCCTGCGTCACACTCCCATATCACGGGCGGCGCTGTCCTGAAGGGCAAGCCAGCGGGTCGGGCATGATCTCGGCCAATCTGGGACGGACCATTCGCACATGTCGGCAGGGGGTTCTTGAAGCAGCGACAATTGTCGAATGGCTTGCACAGCGCGGCCACAGCCACATCGGACTCGTAGGTGTGAGCCTTGGTACGTCACTGGCGACCGTGGTGGCCGCTCATGATCCCCGAATAAGCGCCATGGCTCTGGTTTCGTTGGCCAGCGACTTTGGCGAAGTAATTTGGAATTGCCGTCCGACACGACACATTCGAGAGGCGCTTGATGGCGCAATGACCTGTGAGCAGTTAAACAGCGCTTTGTCGCTGTTCAGTCCAATCCATTATGTATCCAAGCTTGCCGCAAACGCCACCGCGGTCCTGGGGATTTCGGGCAGGCAGGACCAGGTGTTTGCTCCACCTTTGACCAACCGACTGCTTAACGCGTTCGCTGATGCGGGAGTTCGCCACGAACACAAATCGTTAGCTTGCGGCCATTACACGCTTGGCACGTTTCCCTTCAATGTCATCCTGGGACGGGCCATCCAACGGTTCATGCAACATGAGTTTGATAACGCTGGGCCGACATCGCACAGCCTTCCTTGGCCAATCGGCGGACGTCCGGGTGGGAAAGAACGATCGGCAGCCTAAGCATTTTCCTTCAGTGCATCACGTCCCATAAATCGATCATATCGACCGCCTTCAAATTAGCTCACATTTCCCATTGGATGCACCCGATTCATGGAACGGCTGAATTCCGTACTAGAGCGGTCGCGGTGGGCGATCGATCGTTCAGCGCGTGTTTTTGCGAATTCACCATTTCGCGAAAACGCTTCCAGAGCCGAATATGCGCCAAATGAGGGTGAGACTGGTCCTTTTGCTGGCGTGCATGGGCTTAGTGCTGTTCAAGCCCACGGCACTTGGCGCTGCCGATGAATATCCGGTCAAAGCGGCCTTCATTTTTAACTTCGTGCAATTCGTCGAATGGCCCGCATCTGCATTCGGCGGCAACCCTAAGGCTCCCCTAGAAATTGCCATCGTTGGGAATGACCCGTTCAATGGCACACTCGATCGGGTCATCAATGGAAAGACGGTTAACGGACATCCACTCTCCGTTAAGCACTTTGCCTCGGCGAGTGAAGCACGACCATGCCAGGTGATGTTCTTTGCTGCCGGCTCTCAGGATCAATTTGATGCCGCGATGCAAAAAACGGGTAAGGCAAACATCCTGACGATTGGTGAGGCCGATGGATTTGTGGATGCGGGGGGCGTGATTCATCTCTTTGCGGACGGAAACCACATCCGCTTTGACATCAATCGCGGCGCTGCCGAACACGCAGGCCTGCACATCAGCGCCAAGCTCCTGAAGCTCGCCAAGACGGTTGTGAACTAAAACCGTCGCTCAATTGGCTGTTGTTGGGGGATCAATCCGAACTTCAACGCGCTGGCCCAGCTTCAGAGGAGCGGAGTCCAGCAATACCAGCTTGACCAGCAGCACACCCGTGTCGGTGGGGCGGCCGGGGTCTTGGGGACGGAGGTGCCGGCTGACCACCTGGTCAGGGATCTCCTGCACTTTGGCCCGCCATTGCCGGCCGGGGTAACCCTCAGCGGTGACAGTCGCCAGCGAACCCACCTGAACCTGCCCGACATCGAATTCGTTAACTTCCGCTTCGATGCGAGTGCGATCCAAATCGGCCACGGAGACAATCGGAGTTTCAAGCTCCGCGACTTGTCCCGGGTCGGCGGAGCGCGCAGTGATGGTGCCGTCGATTGGGCTGACGATCTTTGCCTTGGCCAGCTCGGCTTGCAGCCGTTCGATCGTCGCCATGGCGCGCTGACGATGGGTCTGTGAGTCTTCCAAACCGTGCCGGCAGTCGAGCATTTCCAGGGCCGAGGCCGCCTGCACATTGGCCATCTGATTGACGATCTTCGTGCGGGTTTCAAAATAGCGGATATCCGCCTCAGCTTCGGCTTTCTGTGCAACGGCTTCTTCAAACGCCGCTTGCGTGTCGTCGCAGGAAATCTGTGCGATGAGATCGCCTTGATGGACCTTCTGTCCTTCCTGCACATCCAGCTTCAAAATCCGGCCCGATGTTTCGGCCGACAGGGTGACCTGAGCTCCCGGATAGGTCACCACATGCCCCTCGGCGATCACGCGATCGGGCTGCGTCGCGGTCATCGACGACAGTTCCTCATCTGACGGGCTCTGTGACATTGGCCCATTCGCATGAACCGTGTTCAGTGTGTGCGCGATCGAGATCATTCCGAGTCCGCCTGCGATCACGGCTCCAACAAACAGGCGATGTCGATGTGTGTTATTCCTTTTCACGGCTGTAGTCCTTTTCTGCAAGACCTCGTCAATTGACCAGACGTCCATCCCGGATGGTCAGGACACGGTCGGCGATTTCGCTGACCTTCTGGTCGTGAGTGACAATCAACATCGCCCGGTTTTCCTGCCGGGCCAGGTGCTTAAATAAATCCAGAATCTGCTGCCCCGTCTGCGAATCGAGATTGGCGGTCGGCTCATCTACCAGAAGAATGGGGGACTGTCCCGCGAGGGCCCGGGCGATCGCCACGCGCTGCTTCTGACCACCCGATAGATCGCGCGGCAGCGTCATGGTCTTATCCGCAAGTCCAACTTCATACAGCGCGCGCTCGGCTTCGCGCCGAGCAGTTTCGCCACGCTGTCCTTTGATGTTCAGAGCATATTCGACATTTTCCATCGCCGTCAGCGCGGGCAGAAGGTTGTATTGCTGGAATACAAAACCAATTGACTTCCGACGGATCGCGGCGAGGCTTCCGCCCGTGTCGCAATCTACCTTTTTGTCTTCCACGACGACGGCTCCCGAGCTGGCGGTCAGGATGCAGCCCAGGATCGATAGTAGCGTCGTCTTGCCGGAGCCCGAAGGTCCTTCCAGCGAGACGATCTCTCCGCGCTCGATCGAAAGGGAGATTCCTTTCAAGACCGAAAGCGTTCCCGCGCCTTCGTAGAAGTCCTTGGTCACATCCTGTGCCTGCAAAACACTCACAACCACTCCCTCGGTTCTTTATCCTCGGAACACCATCGCCGGATCGATCTTCGAAACCTTCCGGAAACAGATCAGCGCTGCCGTCAGGCAGAACGCCAGTGTGCCGGCCAGCGTCAAAGCCCAAAGATTTCCAATGACCACCAGATTCAAATTAGCCTTGGCCATGACCGGCTTTAGCAATAGCGTTAGTGCTGCGCCGATCATGAACCCGCAAACGCCTGCAATGATTGCCTGCTTGGCCAGGATCAGGTAAATGCGCCCATTTCCGCCGCCGATCGCTTTGATCGTTCCAAATTCCTTGATGTGATCCATCGTGGAGGTGTAGAGCGTCTGCGCCACGACCATCACCGCGATCAGGCAGCCCAGGAAAATCGTCATGAACAGATTCAGCCCCAGGCCCGTGTTGGTGATCCAGTAGTTGCGCGACATGTACGACCATTCATCGCGCGTATGCACATCAACGTAGGGCAGCCGGTCTCGGATCTCTGCAGCAATGCGATGAGCATCGACGCCAGGACGCAGCTTCACGACGATATACGATGTCTGGCCATCCAATTCGGGTGTCAGTGATTGGCAGAGCCGAAGATCCATAAATGCAATTGGCGTTGTCGTGAAGGATAGAGCATCGCGGCTTCTCCCGGTGATCTTCACGCGCCGGCCGACGAACTCGCGGTAATCTCCGATATGGAAAACGCCGCATCGGCCCGTCGCGGAGTCATCCAGCATCAGGTATCTGCCGCGTCGCAGGTCGGCGACGTTACCTTCGCTGATGGTCCATGGGAGGTTCCATTTTCCGAAGCGCTCCATCGCGTAGACTTCGATGCCTTCCTGCGCGCCCGTTGGAAGAGCCATGCGCATGAACCAGACGATCAGGTTGTCGGCTCGTTCCACACCATCGATTGCGCGAACGCGGTTCACCAGCGTGTCGGAAAAGGTGCGGGCAAAGTCGATATTCGGCGTGTTCTTGGCCGCCACCCAGACATCCGCATCGATGTGGTCGATCGTGGCCGAGGCATTGCCCATCAGGCCCAGAAACAAGCCGGTCTGAACGAGCACCAGCATGACGGCAAACCCGACGCCGCCGACGGTGATCAGAAACCGCAACTTGTCGTAGAAGAGAATTTTTCGTGCTAAGTCAACCATGACTCTTCTGAACCATCGCCTTTTTGAATTCAGGCAACCGGTTCATACCTCCCGCGGCTCAGAATTCCCTGTGGATCGAGTGCCTGCTTGATCGATGCGGAGACATCCCAAAAGCCCGATGAACCGATCGCCAGTGTCTTCATCGTCTGCGGGCTGGATCGATAGAGGATGTAGCCGGACTTCATGAGCCGTTCCGTCAGTTCGCGATAGCATTCCTGGGCGCGGGTCACTTCATCGGGTCTGCGGCGATCGAACGAAATGTTGCTCACGCAGCAGAGGGCGCGTTCGGTGACAAAAGTCAGCGTCAGCAGCGTGTCGAAGCCGTGCTTCTGGTAGATCGGCTCCATCATCGAAACCGCGGCGGCGGCCACAGGTCCATCGGCCGGCAGGATCGGCGCGATCCACATCAACCCCGCATGGCAATCGAGAGGATCGCTCGGTTGCTGCGGCTCCACATCGCGCACACGCCAGGAAGCGCCGCGTAAGGGCTCATTAGAGGGAATGCCTTTTAGCAAGCCATAAACGGGTTTCACGATCTCCAAGCGCGACGAGAGAGTCTGGCAGAGTCCGAGTTTGCCAAGCAGATGCGTCATCCGCTCGGCCACTTGAATCTTTCGATCATTCAGAAAGATGATGCGATGGTTCGGAAGCGCTCGTTGGAGTGCGCGCTGGGTGCCAGCGACGGTCGCTTTCGTGCCGGAGATTGCTCCGCAGACATTCCAGGCCCCGACGGCGCATTCACTTCGAAGAGTTCGGCGCAAGTCGGCCGGCAGGGGGGTCGTCTGCCCCGCGCGATCCCATGGATAGCGCATTCGCCCCGAAATCGCGCGCAGGTCATTGGCAATATGAATCGCACTTTGCAGCAGCCCTTGCATGCGCAGCTTGGCCAGCGCATCAATCAGCTCCGGCAGATCCGATTCGCGCGGGGCGGCAATGAAAAATGCGGAAAACGCTTCGGGCTTGGGCATCAGGTAGATGCCCATCTGTGTGACGATTCCGAAGTTGGATTGTGTAAACAGGCCTTCGAGGTTCGGGCCAACGCCATGGCGATAGGCGCGATTCGCTCGGGCATTTTCATAATGCCCTAAGCCTGTTTTTAGCAGTCGACCATCGCCCAGCACGACTTCGAGCCCGCAGATGGTCAGCGAGTGATCGCCATATCGCGTATGACCAAAGCCGCGATCGAGCGTGTTGCCGATGATGCTCGTTTCCAGACCGGCTCCGGTGACGTCCATCCACCAGTCCGGCGCGTGTTCCTGAAGATAATCGTAAAGCAGCTTTTGCGTGACCCCCGGCTCAAGCACGACGTAGCCGAGCTTGTCGTTCAACTCCACGATTCGATTCATTCGCCCCAGGTCCACCAGCACTTGATTCGGGCAGGTGGGAGCGGCGTCGCCATAGCCCCAATTCTTTCCGCGAGAAATCGGATGAATCCCGATCCCAAATCTCGCGGCGATCTTCACGATCTGCTGAACCTGTGCGGTTGAATCGGGATGCAGGACCGCCAGCGGGCGCGCCGCACGCGGGCCGGTTGTCCTCCCGTATCGATCGAGAATCGGTGAGGCAGCATCGACATAAGCCGCGCCGATGGCTTGCGACCATGCCGACAGCGCTTCGGAAAATTGCGCAGGCTCGGCAGGGGCTTGGGAGCTTGCGACCGGATAGGACGGCTTCAACAAATTGGGTGACGTCACTGGCATATGACCGATAACCTTGGAGGCACAAAGGTTCCTCGCTGTTCTGAGGTCATCGGTCCTGAATCGGCGTCAATTTAGGCCGGATTTGATCCGCATGCCGCCTGCGCCATCTTCCCGCCTGCCAAGACTCTTAAAATCCCGCCCGCGCGACCCGTACAGATTAAGTGCCGAGCAGGCCCCTCCGATGGGAAGAGGACGGATTTATCAAGGAGACGGGTTTTGTTGGAAATGCCATGGGATCCCCAAGCGGCCGACGTACAGACGCCGGTCGTCGAGCGATCAGGCCTGATTTATCGGGTCGCCGGATCCCTCGCCGAGGTGCTCGACTCCTGGAAACTGGTTTATCAGTCCTACACGCGGGATGGACTGATCGATCCGAATCCGTTTGGCGTGCATACCACCAAATATGCCGTCGGCCCACGGACTGCAGTTGCGATGGCCGTTCTGAAAGGCTCGGTCGTCGGAACGCTCAGCAGCTATGGCGATGGGCCTGAGGGGCTGCCGCTGGATGTTGCTTACCGGGCCGAGATTGAATCGCTGCGCCGAGCCGGCCGGCGTCCGATGGAAGTCGGACTCTTTGCCGACCGTCGCGTGCAGGTGAGTCGATCGGTGGAATCGCTGCTGGAGCTGATGCGATATGCTTTCTACTTCGCTCTCGATTTATCGGCCGACGATGTGATTGTGGGCGTGCATCCCCGCCACGCGCCCTTCTACATGCGGCTGTTTGGTTTTGAGCAGCTTGGCGCCAGGCGCACCTACCCAATGGTGAAAGATCGCCCGGTCGTGCTGCTGAAATTCGACATGAATCGCCAGCCGGCGACCGATTCGCTTCCCAAGGGCCTCGCTTATCTCGTTCAGCATCCGCTGAGCCGGGCGACGTTCAAGGACCGCTATCTCTTCGATGAGCCGGCGGTTGCAGAATCAGCCATCGGGCAGTTTGTTGCCTCCCACGCTGCGTCTCACGCGGCGTAGAGGCGCAAACAATCAAAGCAGCGATTCCAGGTCTTTTACCAGCCGATCGAAATAGCGCAGCGCTGTGTTCACGGCATCCGGCTTTTCCATATCAACTCCCGCATCACGGAGAAGCTCCAGCGGGTATTTCGAGCAGCCGCCTTTGAGGAATCCCAGGTAATCATTTAACTCAGTTGGGCCGCCATTGAGCACGCGCTGGCTCAGAGCGATCGCGGCACTCAGTCCCGTCGCATATTTGTAAACGTAGAACGCGCGATAGAAGTGGGGGATGCGCAGGCATTCCAATTCCAGCTCGGCATCGATCGTGAAGTCGGGGCCGAAGTAAAGGTCGAGCAGCTTGCGATATTCCGCACGCAACGCTTGCACCGTCAGCGGCTCGCCCGATTCCACGAGTGCGTGAATGATCTTCTCGAATTCCGCGAACATCGTCTGGCGGATGATGGTTGCGCGAATGCCGTCGATCTGGCGATTGATCAGATATGCGCGCTCGCGATCGTCACGCGCCTTATCCATTAGATGCCGGGCCAGAAGCTGCTCGTTGAAGGTGCTGGCCACTTCTGCGACGAAGATCGTGTAGCTCCAATACTGGTAAGGCTGATTTCGGGCCGAGTAGTAGCTGTGCATCGAATGGCCGGCCTCGTGCGCCAGCGTGAAGACGTGATCCAGCACGTCCGGCTGGTAATTCATCATGATGTAGGGCGCGCCCTCGAAGCTGCCGGAACTGAAAGCGCCGCTCTGCTTGCCGGCGTTGGGATAGCGATCGCACCAGCGTTCGCTCGTCAAGCCTTTTTCAAGAGCGTGGACATATTCCTTGCCTAAGGGCGAAAGAGAATCGATCACCGCCTCAACCGCCTGGTCCCAGGTATGCCGTTTTTCCAGATCGCTGAGGATCGGGACGTATGTGTCGTAGTGGTGAATGTGCTTGAGCTTCATCTTCTTTCGCCGAAGCTCGTAATAGCGATAGAGCGCCGGCAGATTTGAGTGCACCGACTCGATCAGGCTGTCATAGACCGTAGTCGGCACTCGATCCTGAAAGAGAGCCGATTCCAAAGCGCTGGGATAATTTCGCGCCTTGGCGTAATAGCAATCGCGCTGCACCGAGCCATCGAGCGTCGCGGCAATGGTGTTCCGATGCGCCTCATACTGGCTGTAATACTGGTGGAAAGCCTCCTGCCGGACTTTTCGCGAAGGCGAGTGCAAAAATGCTGAAAACGAGGAATGCCCCAGCTCTACTGCCTGCCCCTTTTCATTCTTTATTAATCCCCATTTCAAATCAGCATCATTGAGCTGGCGGAAGATTTGATTCGAGGCCTCGCTCATTTTTCCCTGCATCGCCAGCAGATGCTCTTCGCGATCGCCCAGCGTATGCGCGCGATAGCGGAGGATTCGTTCCAGTGCAATGCGCCATTCGGAAAGCTGCGGCTCCTTCAGGAACTCATCCATCCGATCGACTGGCACCGCCATGATCTGCGGCCGGATAAAACTGCCGGCCTCCGCGGCGCGCATCGCTACATGCTGGAAGCGACCTTTCATTCGCTGGTAGTCGCTGTTGCCCTGGTCTTCGGATGTCTTGAGAAATGCGTAAACACCGAGTCGCTCACCGGCGCGATCGAGATCGGCGTCAAACTGCAGACACTCGCCCAAAACCTCGGCGCTTTCTCCGAGCCGACCACGGAATTTGGTGTAGCCATCGATCTGCTTTTCCCAGGTTTCAAAGGTGCGCTCCCATTGCGCATCGTCATTAAACAAGCTGCCCAGATCCCAGCAGTCTTCCACTTTGACCTTATTGCGTGGCGGAAGAACTTTGGCTTTGGATGATGCTTGTTTAGCGCGCGCTGGCTTTTTCTTCTTTAACTTTGGCATATTTCAAGAATCAGGCGTAACCTCTTTGAAATCAAGGCCGGCTCCAAAAAGGATTTGGAGTTATACCTTCGCTTTCAAGCCTCCAATGGGTAAGATCATTACATGGGCGTCACACGTCATATCGTGCTCGCCGCCGCTTTGGTGTTCTGCTTCCGGGGGCTCGCCCCGGGCGCGTCCGTGCCGGAGCCACATGATTCCGCGCATCAGGCAGCGGTGATTCGTCTTTCAGGCGAGGTGGATGATTACAGCCGGGACATGCTCTTCCGGCGATTTCATCAGGCACAGGCCCAGGGTGCCAAGGTCGTCATTCTCGAAATCGACACGTATGGCGGCCTGGTTACCAGCGGGATGGACATCAGCCGATTCCTGCGCGGCCAGAATGGTGTTCACACCATCGCGTTCGTCGATAACAAGGCAATCTCCGCCGGCGCGATGATCGCGATGGCCTGCAATGAAATTGTCATGACGCCCGGTGCGGTATTGGGCGATTGCGCACCCATCGTGCTCGATCGCACCGGCAGCATGACGCCGTTGCCCGCTGCCGAGCGGGCGAAGATTCAGTCGCCGATCCTCGAGGATTTTGAAGAGAGTGCCAGGAGAAACGGCTATTCCATTGCCGTTGCCGATGCGATGGTGAAGGTGGAATCGAGCGTTTATCTCCAGCGGGATGCCGATGGACATGAGCGCGCGATTAATGCAAGCGAATATGAGAAGCTCAAAGCCGATCATCAATGGACCCCGGCACCCGGCGTGAAGGTTCCAGCCGATGGACCTGAGACATTATTAACCGTTGGGCCGGAAACGGCGGCGCGACTTGGGTTGTCCAAGGCGACTGTTAATAGCGCACAGGCATTGGCGACGCAGCGCGGATATTCGATCGTTGCTGACCTGACGCCAAGTGTTGGCGATCATCTGGTTGAAGCAATCAACGGCCCGTGGGCGCGTTTCATCCTGCTCGTGGTCTTCCTGCTGAGTCTTTACATCTCATTGCATGCCCCCGGCCACGGCGCGGCTGAAGCGGTTGCCATCCTCTCACTGGGGTTGCTCGTCGTCATTCCATTGATGACTGGGTACGCCCAATGGTGGGAAATCGGCTTGATCTGTATCGGCCTGGCGATGTGCGCCTTCGAAGTATTTGTCTTCCCCGGCCACGGTTTTTCGCTTGGGCTGGGTTTGCTCCTGATGTTCGCGGGCTTCGTGTTTACCTTTGTGGGCAAGGAGCCGGGGCCTGGGTGGATGCCGTTGTCGGACGCCTCCTGGCATGCAATCGGTCACGGGATATTTGCAGTGGTTGGTGCGATGGCCACGACGCTCGTGGCGGCTCTGATCCTGCAGCGCTGGCTGCCGGCGATGCCGATGTTCAAACGATTCATCTTGACCGAAACGAGTCCCGCGCGTCCGCCAACTGCCGCTGGATCGCCCACAAAGGCCGGCGAAGATGTATGGCCGTTCGTTGGAACCCACGGCATCGCCCACAGCGATCTTCGGCCCGGCGGTTTAGTGCAGTTCCCGTATGGCAGCGACGCTCGGACCGCTTCCGTGGTTTCTGTCAGCGGGTTTGTGCCGGCTGGCTCAAAGGTCGTTGTGCAGGAAGCGCGAGGCAATCGAATCGTTGTACGAGTGATCTAAGACTGCGGGCAAGAGAATTGATCTGGCAGTTGGGCGACGGGTCAGGGGCCTAGGGCGGCCGCTGAAAACTAAGGAATTGAAAGGGTACAACCATGACTGAACCGATCTTGATTGCGTTGGGGATTATCGTTGGAATCGCACTCCTCGTCATTATTCTGATGATGCTTTCGTACGTGAATCTCTTCATCCAGGCTTGGTCGGCCGGCGCACGGGTCAGCATTTACGATCTGATCGGAATGAAATTCCGGCGCGTGAGCCCGGGCGCAATCGTCAACGCCCGCATTCAGGCGACCCGCGCCGGCTTACAGGTCTCGACGCGCGAAATGGAGACGCACTTTCTGGCTGGCGGCACCGTGCAGCGCGTCGTCAATGCGATGATCGCCGCTCACAAGGCCGGCATCGACTTGACCTGGCAGACAGCGACGGCCATCGATCTTGCTGGTCGCGACATCCTTGATGCCGTGCAGACCAGCGTGAATCCAAAGGTCATCGATGTCCCAAATCCCACTTTCGGGCAGCCTACGATTGACGGCGTTGCCCAGGACGGCATTCAGCTTCGCGTGAAGGCGCGCGTCACGGTTCGCACCGCAATCAATCGCCTGGTCGGCGGAGCCACGGAAGAAACGGTCATCGCCCGAGTCGGTGAAGGCATCGTCAACGCGATCGGATCGGCCGAAGATTACAAGCACGTTTTGAAGAATCCCGATTCGATTTCCAAAGCGGTGTTGAACAAGGGACTCGACGCGAACACGGCTTTCGAAATTCTTTCGATCGACATAGCCGAGATCACCGTGGGCGAAAACATCGGCGCTAAGCTGGCGGCAGATCGAGCTGAATCAGACAAGCGCCGATTCCAGGCCGAGGCCGAGCAGCGCCGTGCGATGGCCGTCGCTCAGGAACAGGAAAACGTCGCCAAGCAGGCCGAGAACCGGGCGGCAGTCGTGCTGGCCGAGGCGGATGTTCCGCGAGCGATTGCCGAGGCATTTCGAAGCGGAAATCTGGGGGTGATGGATTATTACAAAATCAAAAACGTGCAGGCCGACACGTCGATGCGGGAAGCCGTCGCCGGCACGGGGAATGGAATGAAGTCGTAGTTGCCCTGCGAGGTTTTTGCGACGCTGAATTGGTCTCTGCATGTTAGACAGCACTTACATCCTCGCATCAGACGATGGCAGCGGCATCGGCGGGATTGTCGTTGTGGTGATCGGCTTAACCTTTTGGGCCATTGCGCAGATTTCAGCGCGACTCAATAAACCCAAAAACCTGCCGAAGATGTTGCCGCCGAAGGTGACTCCGCAAACGCCGGCTGCACGTAGTCAACCGGCGCGCCCGATCGCAATTCAAAACAAGTACCCGCCTGCCATCGTTCAAAAGGCTCAGGCCATGCAGCGGGCCCAGATGCAACGGGCACAAGCGATGGCGCGTAAACCAGTGCCTCCGCGGCAGATGGTAAGCCCTTTCGCGGCGGCGGCAGTTCGTCGGCCCATGCCTCCGCCGCTTCGCGCTCCCGCTCCTGCACCGCGCGCTGTGGTGCCCGCGCCAGTGCCGGCCCCGGCTCCCGCCATGCCTGATCGCATGGCCACCGTCCAGCGCCGCGAGCCACCCGCTTCCGTTGCTGCCGCCATGGTCTTGGGGCTTCGTGCCGATACGCTTCGCCAGCAGATCATCCTCGCCGAAATCCTCCAGCCGCCGGTGGGAATGCGGTAAATTGAGCGGTTGACAGTGCCGCCGCGATTCGCTCTATTTTTGACCAGACAATCTTGTCTTCCTTCTGAAATTCACAGGTAAAGGCCAAGGAGAACCGCTATGGCGCGTCCCGTTACATTGTTTACCGGCCAATGGGCCGATCTGCCCTTTGAAACCATCTGCGAAAAAGCGAAGAAGTTCGGCTACGACGGCATCGAGCTTCCATGCTGGGGCGATCATTTCGAGGTGGACAAGGCGATCAAAGACAAAGGCTACGTCAAGAACCGATGGGACATTCTCAAATCGCATGGCCTCAAGGCCTTTGCCATTTCAAATCACCTGGTTGGCCAGGCCGTCTGCGACAACATCGACGAGCGGCACAAATTGATCCTGCCGGAAGATGTCTGGGGCGATGGCAATCCGGAAGGCGTTCGCCAGCGGGCGGCACAGAAGATGATCGACACGGCCAAGGCCTGCCGGGCGTTTGTCGATGCAGCTCCCGAAAAGACCAACTACAAAGCCACCGTCAACGGTTTCACCGGCTCAAGCATCTGGCATTCGATCTACGCCTTCCCGCCCACCGATCAGAAATACTGGCAGAAGGGTTACGATGATTTTGCCAAACGGTGGACGCCAATCCTCAATGAGTTCGACAAGCTGGATGTGCGCTTCGGATTGGAAGTGCACCCGACGGAAATCGCGTTCGATATCGCCTCGGCCAAGCGCGCGGTCGATGCGGTCAAGGGAAACAAGCGGTTTGGATTCAATTACGATCCATCCCACTTTGGCTATCAGCACGTCGATTACGTGAAGTTCATCCGCACCTTTGGCGACCGTATTTTCCACGTTCACATCAAGGACGCCTGGTGGGGCCATGGCGATGGAACGGTCGGCGTCTTTGGTGGACACACGAATTTTGCCGATGCCGCTCGCTACTGGGATTTCCGCTCGCCGGGTCATGGCGACATCAAGTTTGAGGACATCATCGTCGCGCTCAACGACGTTGGATATCAGGGCCCGCTTTCGGTCGAATGGGAAGACAGCCGGATGGATCGAGAGCATGGTGCGACGGAAGCGGCCGCGTTTGTGAAGAAGATCGACTTCAAGCCATCGTCAATTGCGTTCGATGCGCAGTTCGATCGATAAGAACGATAGAGTCGTGAATTAAAAAAGATTCGGACCGTGGCAGCGAAAACACTGCCACGGTCCGATCTGTTTTCGAGACAGCGACCAACCAAATCCTACTTGGTCTCCTCAAGCGTATGCGCCTTGAGCACGCCCGGACCCTGATACCCCAGGCGCGGTTGACCATTGTCATCAAGCTTGTCGCAGGCCCACAGCAAACCATTCGCAAGCAACTGCTGGTAGTGAGGGTCCTGACTGGTCTTCATGTCGTGTCCGAGCGTGGTGCCGAAGACGCGACCTTGGCCGTTCATGTGTTGCCAGGCGACCACGTTGGTTGGATGGCGTTCTTTCTCGCGCACGCCGGTGGAAATCAGGAGCTTCTTGACGCCGGGATAAACTTCTTCCGTGACGTACTGCTCGTCGCCGGCAGTTTTCCAATCGCCGGGCCAGCCCTTGGTTATCGGATCGGTCAGGTCTTCAGGACGGACAGCAAATGGGCCGTAAGGCTCGTGATGGTTGGTGCGCATCCCGATGAACTTGGGCCAATCCTGCTTGGGCACCCGGCGGAAGCAGTGCATTGAGCAATGGATCAGCACCATCGGCTTGCCTGCTTCCGAAGCCTTGATCACGTTCTCATACTTGGCCGGATCGATGTCGGCGCTGTCCGCGGCATAGCAGAAATCGAAGACCACCGCGTCATATCCTTCGCCGAAGTTCTTCGCGCCGACGATCGGCGGCACTTCCTGCGAATTCTTGGGCCCCCACGAAACATCAAATTGCACATTCGCGCGCTTGGCGATTTGCTCGGTGATGTAGGGGATCTGCTTGGCGTAATCATGGTAGCCGCCGCCGGTGATGAGCAGCACCTTCAGCGGGGCGGGTTTGTTCTGTGCAAACAGCGGCGCCGCGCCGCAGACGACGATCAGGGCAATACAGCCGATCATTTGGCGTAACATGAGTTTCTCCTTCCGGCCACGAGACGCTTAAGAGCCCGCGGCGCAGAGATAAATGAACCGAATCCTTGCTTTCCCGACCCCTCTTTTAATCGCGCGGCTTATTTGATGAAAGGGAAAATACGGCTGGAGATTCTCGAAATGATGGGAATTCTCGCCAGTTATCCGTTGCCTACTGGCTGGGCGGTAGCGGCCGTGCGCGCCTTCAGGAGCCGCAGGCAGAAGAGAATGTTGCCGTTGTGCGGATCGATCGCGTGCGCCCGATCCATGGCCTGGCGTGCTTCATCGAGTCGATTGAGCGACTGCAGGGCAAGCCCCAGAGCATAATGTCCGTCGGGGTGATTCGGATGATTCTTCCGCGCCGTTTCAGCAGCGACCAATGCTTCATCGAATCGCCCCAACTCTCGGAGAGCATGGCTCAATTCGACATTTGCTACAACGTTGGCGGCGTCAAGCTTCATTGCTTGTTGCGCGGCATCTGCGGTGGCTTCATATTGCCCTGCCGAGCGGAGTGCCATTGCCAGGTTCGCAAATGCTGGGCAGGAAGTCGGCATGAGCTGCGTTACCCTTCGATATTCATCGCCGGCCTCGCGGTATCGCATCGTCTGGGTGTAAAGCGTGCCCAAGGCGTGATGTGCATCGGCCAGAGCCGGATTCAATTCGATCGCCCGGCGAAGCGCTACTTCTGAAGCCTCGAACCTTCCGGAAAGGTCGAGGATTTGACCATAGGCCAGCCATAGATCGGACCGCATGGGCTCACCATTGAGCAGCCGACGGTAGTAACCCTCGCCCTCCGTAAGTCGCCCAGCCACCAGGAAATCGGCAGGCTGCCGCAGCGGTGGATCAGGAATGGTCGCGCCGCGCATCCGCGCGATAAATGTCTGCCGATTTCGATCCATTGCATATCGCACGCCCGGCACAAAGCCGCTGGTGCCGTTCTTTTTATGCGTTACGGGCCAATCCACCTTCATCAACTTGAATCCCGCCGCCGCCGCGCGAAGGCAAAGGTCGATGTCTTCGAAGTAGGGCATCGCAAAGGCCTTCTCGTCCCATCCACGGAGGCGTTCAAACATTTCGCGCCGCGCCGCCAGACACCAGCCTTCGAGATAGCCGAAAGTCTTCCCTTCAATGGTTGTCTGATGTGCCGAACAGCCGTAGATCACGCCGGCCTGCACATCGCGACGAACCTGTGAAAGCCACGCGCAATCACCGGCGATGTCGTTATTCAGGAAGATGACGATGTGGCCTGTCGATTGCGCGAGTCCTTGATTATTGGCTGCCGAGAACCAGCGGTTTTCTTCGTTGCGAATGTACTTTCCACCCAAGCGGCGCGTCATGCTCTCCAAAGCATTTGCGTTCTCTTTTGCCGACCCATTGTCGATCGTGATGACTTCAACTCCGTCGGCACAGACAGCGCGGCCGTAATCCTCGATGAATTCCGGCCTATCCAGCCAGGGTGTGATGACGCTGATGTCAGGAGACATAGCCGACCTGACCCCCCATCATACCAGAATTGCAGCTTATTGTCTTTGTTTTTTGGACGGCTGGTGGGGGTGAAGGATCGGATCCGGAAATGCCATCACGCTACCGATGCTGTAAAAGCCGGGGGCTTTTCCGGCTGTAATCACGATTTGATCGAACGCTTTGTTGCCGGTGACGGTGTCCAGCAAAAGGTCGCGAGGCTGAAGATTGTCCCCAGCGATCGGCGGCAATTCGGCCCTGCCGACGATCCTGTCGCCCAATTTCATCTCAATTTCGTAGGCCAAGCCACTATTCAAGGTCATGCTCAACAGGTCAGCTACAAGCGGCTTCGTCAGGCGAAGCTCGATTCCATCGCCAGGGCGCAGGATCTTGTTATCCGACGCGTTCCATGGATATCCCGGCGGCTTTGTGTGATTGAGGAACCGCCGCTTGACGATTCGGCTTTCAAGCGGTGCGTCGGCGGCCGTCGATGCCTGCGCACGCCCTATGCTTCGAAACAGCACGTCTGATGGCCGGTTGTAAATGAGAACCTTTATGCCTTCACATTCCGCGACTCTTTCCGGCGCGCCATAGCGCTCGCGGATCTTTGCTTCGGTGACAGGCGGGCAGACTACAAAGTCATACACCGGATATTCGCCGGGCTTTCCATCGGGTGTTTGGCACCAGTGATTTGGATTGTCGATCCAGAGGATTGGCAGCAATGGGGAACCGTCGGCCTCCAGAGGGCTGATGACAACGTGCTCCCTTGAAAACATGGTGATAGGCCGGCTCATCCAATAGTCGGCAAAGCCTGCGTGCAAGCCATATTGGCGTTTAAGCTGATCAAAGACGGCTACGGTTGGTGTGTAAAAGGCGTTGGCATTTTCTACGGCGGGTGCATGGATCGCTGGCACGCTGAGGATGATTCCCGCTGCGCATGCGGTGAGAGCGGCTCCCGTTCCAACCGCATCAGGCAATCGGCACAGGGCGTACGCGCAGCACATGGTCAGCAGTAGGAAGGGTAGCACTAGAAACGACAGCTCGTATCGAAAGGTATCGACATTGCCCCACAGAGCCGTCAGCACTGGTACGGCAAACGACAGCACCCATGAACAGAATGCAATCCATGCCGTGAACGAAACAACCTTGGCGCCCGTATCCGCTTGACCGCTGCGGCGTTGCCGGCGCGCGTGAAAAAGGGTCGCGATCACCGCCACAAGGCTTGCGACGGCGACGATAAACAACGGTCGGGTGGGCGCCGCAACGTCGTGCCAGTCCTGCTTGAACTGCGGCCACCAGTAAGCGATCAGAGACCAGGGCGCTAGTTGCGGTTGTATCGGACGAATCTGGAGACCACCGCCGCGCGTGAGCCACTGCAGCAGCAAAAGTGCCGCCCACCAGGAGATTAGGCCCGATGCGGCAATGATCCCGCCTGCAATCAGGCAAGACCGGCTCCGCCAGATCATCGCGCCAAGTGACGTCGCAAAAAGGATCGGCGCCAGAAACTGCGTCAGCAGAATTTTATCGGAGGCTAATGCGATGAAGCTGATTAAAAGAAAAACTATCGCATGCTTGAGTGTTGGCCGTCGAACCATCTCGAGCGTCAGCGCAAGAAGAACCAGGCCGCAGAGGAGCGTTCCGCTGTGACCGGACGGTGCCAGCAGCCAGCGCATGGGAATCCAATAGCTGGGACTTCGAAGCGCCAGCACAAACATCAGCAGAGCCATCAGACCAACGGCCAGCAGCCGATCCGCTCGCGACGAACTGATGGTGCGCGCGATCCAGTAGATGCATCCCAAAATGGCCGAGAGCATGATTCCGCTGTACAGGCAATAGGCGGATGGCAGATTCGGCGTTATCGCCGCCGACATGAAAAACAGCGGCATGTCCGGAAAGAAATAAGGCGCCGGCGTTAGCCGCCAACCGGTGAGCGGGTAATGGTGCGAAACCAGATCGCGATAGAGCGACGCCAGATAAAGAATGTCGGAATTGTCCGCCCAGGTCAGGTACCTGCCCCGGATTCGCCAGAAGCCGTAATAGGCCACTGCAAACGACAGAAGAGCGATGACAACCTTCGCGCGTTGCCATCCCGCGCCTGAAACGCGATGAATCGAGGCCGGTTGGTCGATCTCCGGCAACTCGACTTCAAGGCTTTTGAGGTGGCCCGTCATTCACAACCATTTCCCTAAATCGCCCCGAAAAGGCTTGAGCTCTGATGCTGTGTGGACCTGGAGCTAGACAATAATTTCAGGCAATGACCTGTCAAGTTTACGGCAAAATCCCTTCTTTTGCGGGTGCAGAAAAGATTTCTGATCCCAGCCCTCCTATCCTACGGATTCATCATCTGCAAGTTCCTTTTTCATTTGTGCGAGAGGGTTTTCATGCGAACTGACGGAGGGCTAGCGGAGAATCAAGTCACGATTCTCGATTCAATCCAGACCATTCCACAGGGCGTTCTGGTGATATTGTCAATTCTCTTTGCCCTGTCCTACATCGCACTTGCCTGGTGGGGTTGGTCTGCCCGCGGCTTTTTCGATGATCCGGCAAGGCTGGGTTTGCTCGTCGCGTTCGTCCTGCTTGCGGCCCTCACGCCGGCCTGTGGATGCAATCTCAGTCGCGGGCGAATAGAGCAGCCAGGTAACGACTGGATCTTTCTTCCCCTCGTGGCAGCGGGACTCATCATGGGATGGGCTGCGCCGCATGAAGATCGAATTCATGTCTGGACAATCGAACCGGCAGCAATCCGCTATGTGGGGCTGGGCGTATTTCTTCTGGGCTGTGTGTTGCGCATCGGTTCGATCCTTGCACTGGGTGAACGCTTCAGCGTTTGGGTTGCAATACAGGACGGCCATCGCCTTATGACGACCGGCCTGTATCGTTGGATGCGCCACCCCAGCTATGCCGGCGCGATTCTTACGCTCCTTGGCTGGGCGATGGTTTTTCGTAGCATGCTTGGATTGGCTTTGGTGTTGACCATGATCCCGCCACTCATCTCGCGAATGGCTGCCGAGGAAAGACTATTGCTGCAGGAATTTGGCCGCGAGTATGTTCGCTACCATCGCCGAACCGCGCGCCTCATCCCCGGTGTCTACTAAAATTGCAGTAGATGAGATGCAGGATGAAGTCGGTTCTACTCTCGCGCATCGGCGGTCTGCTGTTGCGCGCTCTTCTTCTGCGGGCGAGGCTTGTAAATCTTCGGGTCGAAGTTTACCAGCACCGAGCTTACATCCGGCGGCGGTGGTGAAAGTTCCGGGGACGGCGGCACCTGCAGATAGGTCAGCGCCTTTTCCAGAAATTCCTTGCCAGCCGGACCCGAGACCGTGCCGCCGTAGTGGGCGATGCTGCGGTCGGGTTCATGGATGATGAAAGCACAGACCAGCCTGGGGTTCTCAGCCGGCGCGCCGCAGATGAAGGAGCTGTTGAACTTCGTGTGGCTGTAGCCGGCCTTTCCTTCGCTGATGTGCGCGGTTCCGGTCTTTGCAAAAATATTCCAGATGTCGCTACGGGCGCCGGTGGCAGTGCCGCGAATCACCACGTCACACAACACGCGCCGAATTTCCAAGGCGGTTCGCGGATCAACAATTTGCGGAAGCTGCCAGGGATGCAGAGGCTCGTTTTTGGAAACCAGGTTTCCATCCGCATCGAGCACGCCGCGGATGAGCGTCGGCTTCACCAGCCGCCCGCCATTGCCATACGCGCAAAACGCGCGGCAAATCTGCATCGGCGTCACCATCAGCTCATAGCCCTGTGAAACCGATTCGGTGCTGGCCTTGCCCCAGCGCGACAGCGGCTTGAGAAGCCCCGGATCTTCGCCAGGCAGTTCAATGCCGGTCGGCTTGCCAAAATCCCACGAAGCCAGCGCCTTGTGCAGCAGCGGATTGCCCAGACGCTCGCCGAGCATCGACATGCCGATGTTGCTGGATTTGACCAGCACGTCCCACGTCGCTAAGGGACCATAGGCATGAACGTCGGTAATCGTTCGGCCATAGTAAGTGCGCCAGGTTTCAGCGGTGATCGGCCACTTTTCGTTCAGCCGCGTCTTGTGCCACTGAAGAGCCGGGCCAACGATGAATGGCTTGATCGTCGAGCCGGGTTCGTAAGGCGACACCAGCGCATTATCGCGACGATTTTCCGGCGGGACGTCATCAATGTTCTCAGGCTCGAAGCTGGGCCAGTTGGCAAGAGCCAGCACTTCGCCGGTATGCGGATCCATCACGATCGCTTCGCCGCGCTTGGCTTTGTTCTTGATGCAGGCTTCCTTGAGTGCCTGCTCGGCATACATCTGCAAATTGGAGTCAATCGTCAGCACCAGATGCTGGCCATGCTGCGGCGGAAGGTAGTCGTCTGCCGACACAGCGATGGGGCGGCGACGCGCATCTTTCAGCACGCGCTCCCAACCATCTTTACCCGATAGAAGCTTGTCGTAGCGAAGCTCGATTCCTTCCAGGCCGTGGCCGTCTTTCCCACAATCGCCCAGCACATGAGCGGCCAGGCCACCCATTGGGTAGGTCCGCATGTTGACCGGCGTGAGGCCGACGCCGGGGATGTTGAGCTTTTCAATTTCCTTGCAGCGATACTCGTCCAGGTTGTCGGCGATTTTGATGAATCGGCTGTCGCTGCGATCGGCAAGAATGCGCTCCAGGTCCAGCACGTCTTTGTCGATCAGCGCTGCCAGCTTCGACATCGCCTGGTCCTTATCGAGCTGACTGCGTCCTTCCTGATCGAAGACTTCGTGCATGAAATGCGGATCGACGAACACCGACTGGTGCTGCATCGTGCCGGCCATCACCAGGCCATTGCGATCGAAAATTCCGCCACGCCGGGCGTAAAGCGCGAGCGTCTGATGCTGCTGGCGGTCCGCCTTGGGCAGCGTGTTCTGACGGCCGTAGGTTTCGAGATAGGCAACGCGCCCGATCAGGGCCACGAACATCAGGCAGATGACAAAAATAACAGCCCCGGCGCGTCGGATGGAAAATGTCATAACAAAGTTCCCAGGTCCGATAAAACATCGGTCCGCGATGTGCAAAGGGACCAATAAAAATTGAAGGAGGAAGAAAGCGAGGTTTACTCGAAGACGTTGGTCAACCGACTTTAGCCGCCCGGCTTGTCGGGCGCTCCTTCGATCGCAAATGCAGGAGCAGCGCCCGACAAGCCGGGCGGCTAAATCGGGCAGGGCGCGCTGGCTGCAATCGGTTTACCGACTACTCCGCATCCGCATCGTGCTGATTGTCTTTGTTCGCTGGGTTCTGGGGACCAACCGAGAATGCGGGGACCATGTCGATGCGATCGACCGCCACAGTCTTTTCGATGTTGTTGGGTGCCGTGAACATTGCGATCTGCAACTGCTGATTCCAGAGCTTGCCCTGCTGGCTCTTGATCTGTTCGTGCAGGGCAGCGGTGTCGTAGCCTAGCTCCAGGTGCTCATGGCGCAGTTCGAGCATGAATACCCCAAGGGCCGCCGCGCTGAACAGGCAAATGAGGAGCTTAATCATGGCTTTGAAAACCCGATTGACATTGAATCGAAATGTTTAGCGATCCTCGCTTGCGAGCCGTTGACCGCGCATTCTCAGGAGCGATTCGAGAAGCGCTCCGCTGTCGCGTCGCGGCTAAACTCGGCTTCTAAGCATCCTCTTCGCTCTGTGCTCTAGCTTGCTGCGGATGCGAGCGGCTTGGCCGGGAGCTTCAGCCGCATATTCGGACGAACATCTTCCTTGCCCTTCAGCAGGTCTTTATTCAATTCCTTGATTGCAGCCCAGGCGTTGCCGTCTCCCAGCTGGTCTTGAGCAATTTTCCACAGGCTGTCGTTTTCCTTGACGGTGTACCAGTAGGTCGGAGTATTTGACGCCGGCTTTTCATTGGTTGTCGAAGGAGCGGCAGGGGCCGTCGGTCGGGGCTTATCGTTGCTCGATGCAACAGCCGTCGCTCCGGTGCCCGTCGGAATAATGTAAACCCGGTTGGTGACGATCACGTTCGGATTCTTCTGCAGCGATGGATTGGCCTTGATCAGCGCTTCACGATTGGCCTTGGTGTTGCCGCCCATAAATCGGCCGGCAAGTTTACTCAGCGTGTCACCGGCGACAGCCGTGTAATGCTGGCCCGCCTCAGTCTGAGCGGTCGTGTTGTGCGCTGCCGCCGTTCCACCGTTATTCCCAGTAGGGGGATTGTGCGGATTCAGCGGCACCAGTTCTTCATGATTCTGATTGGCAACGGTATTGATATCCTGGGGAACGTCGCGCGAGGTGTTGGATTCAGTTTCCGAGTTCGCATCTTTGCCGGGGCCGACCACGACTTGAGTGCCATTTCCGCCGTCATCAGCCGCCGGATTGTCCGTGTCGGAATTCCGATGATGATCTTCCGGCGGCAGCGGATTGCCGGTGCCGGGACGCACGACGATCACCGTCGAGGGTTTGTCGGCTCGCGAGCCGTTCACTTCTTCACGCGTCGGAACAGGCTGGCGCGGTGCAGCCTGGTGAGATGGGGGAGGCACCACCGCGACTTCACCATGATTGGCGTCGTTCGCGCCGGGAGCTGCGGTGCTTTCCTGCACATTGTGCATCGCGCCGTAGAGCGGCGCTTGCTGCGTCTCCAGGCGGTTGTAATCTGAAAGCAGGATGCCGATCACGATAATGAAAGCCAGTCCAACCAGCAGCCCGATCTTTGTTTCGCGTGTCATGACCAATCCCTCGCGTATCGATGGCATCCACTTGGCGCGAGAGTCGAGAGCTCAGTTGAGCTTTTGAATCGCGCGAAGTTTCGCGGATCGCGAGCGCGGGTTGCGGGCAACTTCCGCGTCGGTGGGAGTGACAGGTTTGGGCGTGAGAACTTTTGCCAGCCCGGCCTGCTCCACCGACCGGAATGCCTGCTTGACCTTGCGATCTTCCGTTGATTGGAAACTGATCACGGCCAACCTGCCGCCGTCTTTTAGGCGGCGCGGCGCCTCGAGCAGAAGGGCATCGAGGTTCGCCACCTCCCCGTTGACGGCCATCCGAAGCCCGAGGAAAGTGCGAGTTGCCGGATCGATCTGTTTCGGGCCTGCGCCCTGCAACGGAATTGCCGAGCGCACAAGCTCGGCCAGGCGATCCGTAGTGTTGATCGGCGTAATCCGACGGGCTTCGACAATCTTTCTTGCAATTCTGCGGGAATAGCGTTCCTGCGCCAGTTGATATAGGACGTTGGCCAGGTCTTCTTCCTTCATCGAGTTGACCAGATCGGCCGCGGTTCGCGACGTGCGCGGATCGATGCGCATGTCCAGCGGCATGGGCTGCGCGAAGGATAATCCATAATGGGCATCGAAGAGCTGATTGGTGCTCAGGCCAAGGTCCGCGAGGATTGCATCGACCTTTTCGATGCCTGCTAGCGAGAGCACGTCCGATAACTCCGCGAAGTTTGCATGGAAAAACCGGATAGGGCAGAGGCTGTCTTTCAGCCGCTGGCGGGCGAATTCCAGATTGCGCGGATCCACATCGAGGGCGATTAACAGGCCGGTTGGTCCGAGATGCGATGCGATGGCTTGAGAATGTCCGCCGCGGCCAAGGGTGCAATCGACGATGGTCTGCCCTGGTCGCGCGGATATCAGGGCGAGCGTTTCCTCCATCAATACCGGATCATGCCCGGCAGGATTCGTGTCAATTGCAGGGGCTGAATCCTCGCAACTTTCAGAATTTTTGTTGCTTTGCCTGCGGCGACTTGGCATAATCGAGAATCGTTTGGGGATTGTTTGGAAGCAGGGACAAGCCCAACGGCTTGCGGGCGAGGGCGATCAACGATTGCGCTCCAATGCAAGTAGATTGAACTGGCATATGTTATAGTATTGCCAGCGCGCTTCGGCTAGACCGCGTGGAGAGAGGCGGCCAGGTTGAAGGCGCATGTGCGGCAGGATGAAAAATAGAGTCGGGCGTCCCTGCCCTCTCGATTTGAGCAATCGAGGGCCCCATCCGTGAGACGACTCCTGATAACGCGATTTGGATTTCTCTCTTCGAACCAACATGTCCCGGCGCCGGTCGTTGCGGGCAAGCGTCAGGCGGTCCTTGCCTGATTTGCCTGCAACGGCCGGCGGCGGGCGTGGGTGTCGCCGGATGGCTCACAACCCATACGCCATTCGAGGGCACCTGCCCACGACCTTCCAATCGCTCCGCGATCGTCCCGCGATTTAAGCGGGTAAACCGTCATCTGGCGCACTTGCTTCCAGCGTCCGTGCCAGTGCTTCCAGACTTGTAACGGCTGCAGACATCCTGTCTGCGGGCACGTTACCGGCCGGTCGTGTCCTGTTGTTCCAACTTTTTAAGCCCGAGCCTTCCCGATACCTGGCCTTGCCCGGCCAGAAAAGAATTGCGAAGGCGAACCACTCACTTCAATCGCTTGAACAAGTACCATCCCTGGGTCCTTGTCAAGCTTCTTTTCAGTCAACTGCCGCCCACAACGAGCTGCCCAGCTCCCTACTGCGGCTGCTGACCCAACTGCGGTACATCTGCTTTGCGGGCCTGCCTGGCTTTCTTTGCAATTTCAGCACGTTGCTGATCCAACTGCGTTTCCCAGGCATCCCAATCGGAGCGGTTCCACACCTCAAGGTGGTCGCGCGCTCCAATCAAAGTGACTTCCTTGTCGGTTCCGGTTCGCTTGAGCGTGCGGTCCGGAATCAAAATGCGTCCTTGCTTATCCCACTCAACCCGGCTGGCTGATGCGAAATTCATCTGATCGAACATCAGCTCATCTTCGTCGGGACTGAGCTGCGAAATCTGTCTCTCGCAGAGTGCCTCGTAGGCTTGCTCGGCATAAGCCCATATCTTTCGATTGACGCCAACAATGAGAAAGAGCTTTTCACTTTCGCCGTCAGGACTGAGTTGCTTTCGGATCTCCGATGGGATGAGCAAACGATTCTTCTCATCAATCGTCAGCTCATGCGAACCATAAAGGAGTCCGTGTTTCAATGCCCTTCGTCCTGACTTGCATATTGTTCACCACCACAACGAAGCACTTTCTACCACATCCCCCCACTGGCTTCAAGAAAAAATAGTTTCGCATTGAAAAGAAATGGCGACTTGGCCAGATTAATCCACAGTCGATCTGAAAACCACTCAATTTACCGAGGAAAACCGAATATTTTCATCCACAATCGGCTGTGAATTTGCTGTGGATAACTTGTCCTGCGGATTGCGAAGCTTTGAACCGCGAATTTTTTCCTGAAGTTTTTCAAAGCGGTTTAGGTAACCGACCGAGGTGTGATTGGGCGGAGCCGCGGGTCACCAAGATGCGGATTCCTGCCAATAAGATCGCCGCGAGCCAGACGATCGCAAGTGACTTCCATGAAGATGCTCCGGCATCAAAAACTGCTGAAAACACGGAGGAAACTGGGCCAAATGCCGCTTTGGTCCAAGGCCCTAAATCGCTCGCTCCGGCGTCATACTCGAATCGGCAAAAGTGGATCAACGGTCCGCCGATCGTCCAGGCTGAAAGCAGCGCCGCCGCGATCAATTCAGTGCCTGTGGAGGAAAGTGGGGGACGATTTGAAGATCTTCTGTCTAAAAATTGCTTTCCAATTTCCCAGTTTATCACCGCGAGCGCCAGCCACCAGAGAGTAATGAACATCACCGCTAATCCGATTGTCCACAGACTCACCCCCGAGAGCATCCCAGCAAGCATGATCATGGGCCAACTGCTGGCGGTCGTGAAAACGGTCTGCCGCCAGGAGCCCATCAGCATAGGAAAAAGCAGCGCGCTTCCGCCGAGTTGCACTACCAACAAAAATTGCAACGCCAGCAGATCCTCAGATTCTGGCGCATGGGCCCACAGCGGAAAATGGAATGCCGCGATGGCCAGAGCACCAAGCTGCAATGTCAGCCACAGGAAAAGCGGTCCGCTCGTTTTCAATGTCGATGAAGCATTTGGTTCGCCAGCTCCTGGCAAATCGAGCGAAACCCCCGAACTGATAGGTGAATGGGTCAATGTCGATTGTCCGCAGTCGCGCCGGAGCCGGGGGGATCGGGGTAGGTGACTTCATCGAATCTAATGTCGATTCCACCCGCGTGGCCGGCGTCGAGCCGATGGTATCGCGAATAGAGTGACTGTAAACGCTCCAGCTTTCTTGCCGTCGAAACTTCGATGAACGAATCCTTATCGCTCGGCACCCGTCCCCAGCGCACGTCCGTCGCCTGGCGCGTGACCAGCACCACCTGCGGATCGCGATCGCTGCCATATTGCGACACATTGATCTTCAAAATGTCCTGCGCATAAGGCTTATCCGACAGCAATCGAATCATCTCGATGGCCGCGGCAAGATCATCGCCATTCCACTTATGCCCCGTCTCGGGCGGCGGGCGCTTCACGCCATCGATGATGCGAATATCCACTCGCCCGTCCTCGATCCGCACGATCTTCGGCACATCCTTCGGCTCATACTGCTCGGGAAGCTTGTAGCCATTGGAATCGACGAGCCAGTAATACGAACCCCATCGTACCAGTGCCACCGGCATGCGGAAATCGCAATCGATTTCCAGCACATCGCCCGGTTTTCGGCCAAAAGCCCGTCGCACTTCCTTTACCTTGGCCACCCATGGATTCCGCTCGAGGGCCGTGCTGGCATCGAGGAGCATCTGCCGATCGAAGGCCGATTTCATGGTTTTCGGCCGGGCCGTTTCCGCGATCTTTTCCACCAGAAAATCGCTCATCCAGTGCGGCTTATTCTTAATGACGATCGTCGGTGGCTCGGTCGGATTGGCCACGTCCCGCTGCACATACTCCTGCACGTACCAGAACCCCACGCCCAATCCCCCAAAAAACAGGCACGCAATGAACGTATGCAGGATTATCTTGCGCACGAGCGCCGCGCGCTTGGGATCCGTCGGCTTCCTGCTCGATTGCTTTTTCGGCTTGGCCATAGGCACCGCGCGGCCTGGGCCGATGTCGGCGCAGGCTCACCTCCTCACCTGCCATTTATCGGACGATCCGATGCAGGGGCTTAATAAACGGGTGAAACCTGTCGCATTGTCGCATCGCGCATCACGCCTTCATCGAAATATTGAACCCCTCACCTACCCACGTATCCCGATCCCGGATAATCGCCTGCGGCGGAAGCGTCGGCGTTTCCGTTTTCACGCCCGGCAATTTCTTAATCGCGGTTCCGATCGCCATGAACTCGACCAGGCTGCCGCCGAATTCGTGGATGTAGGTTTTGATGCCCACCACGTCATCCGCCCCAATCGCATCCGCCTCCTGCTTGATCAACCCGATGGCATGCTCGCGAGCGTCGTAAACCAGCGTCGTCAAATCGCTGATTTCCCCGCGCGAGAGCGCCTTGAATGCGGCTTTGATGCCCCCGATCACACCCAGCGAATACACGGCAGTCCCCAGCACCAGTTTCAACGGCACATATCCAATGCTCACCAGGTTCCACATCTCTTCATTGGTCAAATCGCTGGTGATCGGCTGCTGCATGTGAATGCCCGGCAGGGCGGGGTGATGGCTGGCGGTCCCGAGCATCAGCATCTCATGCACCCCTGAGAAGGGCATCGTCCGCGTCTCGATGCCGACCACCGCGTTGGCGCCGCAGCTTTGCGCTTCCTGAACGATTCGCGCCAGGCAAAGGTGCCTTGTCTGATTGAAAACATCGCTGAATTCGCGGATTTCCCCGCGGGCCATGCTCTTGAGGCTCCCCAGGATCCCGCCCGCGGCCCCGATGCTGTAGGCGATGTTGCCAAAGACAAATTGCACCGGCCGAAAGCCGCAATCGAGCTGGCAATACAGCTCCTGCCCGTTCGCGCTGGCCGAGAACTGGATCGATTCCGTGCCCGGCTCCTCGCGATGCACGACCGACGCCACCGAAAGAAACTCAGTATTCCCATGAAAATGGCGCAGCTCATTGGTGACACCGGTGATTCCCGCGCCGCCGCGCTGCGAGGCTTCAGAGATCATCCGCTTGAACGCCTCGACGCGCCCTTCATGAATGATGCTGGTGACCTGCGAAACCTCGCCGCCCAGAAACGTATTGACCCCGGCCCCGATGCTCCCGATGAAGCCCATCGAAAAGACGCTGTTGCCGATGACCAAATCCCCCGGCCGCAACCCTTTGAGCCGCAGACAGTAAATCTCATTTCCCGAAAGCCCGGTCATCACCGCCATGGTTTCGCTCCTTTTGCCCGTTATGGGTGGCCCGAGTCTATTCGCTGCTCCGATGCATCACCTATTAGAAACCCGTCCCAAAACAGGAGCCGCCCGGTCCGTGCCACTCCACGCAACGCCATGCAACAAAATGCAACATTTTTGGCATTTTGCTCGGATGTTGCACGATTCAACACCTGCTGGAGGGCGCCGCTCCTGCGACGCCGCGAAGGGGGAAAAGCGCCCGACAAGCAGGTTCGACGAGCTCACTGCAGGCCGGGCGGCTAAAAGGCGCGTTTGAACCGCGCGCGGCGCGCGACACATGCGCGCCGCGCGCTGTTTGCATGCAATTGGTCGATTCCAATGTCCTGAGTACGAACGATTTACGTTCATGGCCCGCGCGCGGCGCGCGACGCTCGCGCGACACCAGCGCCGCGCGACGATTGTCAAGCGACTTTTCATATTCACTTGCGCCCTTCGCATTTTTCCGTAGCACAGCCTTCCTAGTAGCGACCAAGAAATCGCGTTCTCCCCGGTCGCGAACACACTACCACCTGGTGTGCACCCCCGAAACCTCCTGCACAAGTCATGCATCAAAATGCATCATTTTGCATCACTTTTTCGTTTTTTTTCGTCCTCCCCCGACTCATTGACTGACTCCGCCATTCGGAACGCCGATGTCCACGTCGGCTCTTGGGTGCGTTCCAACAACCGAAAGTAACCCGCAGAGTTAATCATGTACGGACCTCAACTTGTCTAACCGCGCGTCCTGAGCCCGTCGAAGGGCCGTGCGCGCAATCGTTCGCGCGCACAATATACCAGATACCACACAATATCCAAACGAAAAAGTGAGGCGATTATTTCACCATTAATGGATTTTTTGGCGGATTGATCGCGTTTGGCTTAAAGAGTGGCCGAGGCGAGAGTAAGCCGATGTGACGCGCTTTCTTCATGGTGCGACATGGTTCTAGCTGCACTACGATAGTCGCGAAGCGAGTGTCCAAGGGAGGCAAAGCGTGGGATACGACTGCACGTTGCACCTGATTGACGAAAATGCCATTCGCGATCAGTTTGTTCCGCGCTTGCTGGGAAGGTCGCCCTCGCCAACCGCCTTGGATCGTCTGGTTAAGAAAGCCGCTGAATTGTGGGCGCAGGTGAATAGGGCACTGCAGGAAGATGACCCAGAGAACGCCGCGGCAATGCTCTGCCAGCTCGCAGTCGTGTTCAGCGCCTGCTCGTTGCCCCATCGGTATGAACGAGGGTTGGCGCTTTGTCTGCTGGCAAATCAGGAACCGGATATTGCATTCAAATATCCGACCAGTTTCGCCTTCTCACCCGAGCCTCTGTTCGCGGAAGTCGTCAAAAAATATCCAGCTCTGCATGGGCGATTCCCAACCTGGTTCACGGGAAATGGATCAACGGGGGTATTCATTCCTTCCGATCGTGTGCCGGACGTCCTGGCATGGATTGAGAAAAAAGTGCAGGCCATGTCGAAGGGGGATCAACGGCATTTTAAGGGCATGCTTGGCATTCTCCGCACGGCAGCCGAAAAGCGGCTGGCCTATTGGGAAGCCACCGACTTGGCCATTCCCATGGCTAACCAGTACCCCCGCGACCCAAATCTCATGCTGGCGAGCTTCATGGGTAACGATCCAGGTAGTCCCAGTCCCCGCGTTGAAGAGGCGCCGCTCGATGGAAATTGTCCTACGCTCTCAGAAGTCATTGTCGATCACTGGCTGTTGTCAGGAGATGACAATTCCTTCGAAACAAACGTGTGGGATCTTTCCGCGTGGCCGCCTCCATTGGTCCATACGCTAAACGGATTCGCGACGGCGATGGCGAGGTCCCGGGATGGGCGCTGGTTGTTCCTGTCCGAAACCAACCCCGACGCCGAAAGACGCACGTTCCGCCCTCGCCTGTATTCGAACCTGTCCAAGCCATGCGACGGGACATTTCCGCTTCGCATCGGACGCGCGGAGCCTGATCTCGACGGATGCGCATTTTTTGGCGCGCGACCCGTGGTCTTCCTGGGAAAACCGTGGAACGCCAAGCGGGGCTCTAAGCTTCTGCCGCCTCATTGGCTGGAAGGTAGCGCTTGGAAACCGATGCCGGGTCTTCCGTCCGTCGATGCCACACAGCGGCCAGGCTCGTTCGGCGTTCTGCAGCTTGGGGACGGATCGGATGTGATCATCTGGAATGGCAATGGTTATGAACTCCATCGCGATCGTTTCAAAATGACGTTTCCCATGGATGCAAAAGGCAAGGAACAGTATTGGACTTCGGTGCCGGCTGGCGCAGATGGTTTCTTCTATCTCTCTAATCGCTGTCTCTTCGAAGTCCATCGAAATGGATCGCCCACGCCACACGCGGACAAGTGGAAGAACATCATGTTCATCCGCCGAGGACCGTCGGGAACCATTCTGGCCCAGGAAGGCGACAATAAAGACGGCGACGTTGGAAAGCTCTACTTCCCCGGTGAAGATACGTTCATCCATATCGAGCCGGAGCTCTTTGACGACGAGGAGTATCGGTTCATCTATTGGAGCGAGGCAACCGATCGATTTATTGTCCTCCGGGAAAAATGGCTCGCGGTTTCAACCGCCACGGTATTGAATCTGCCCCGCTATCGTGTCAGCACCGGGCGTAAGATTAAGAGTACGTGATTGGCCTGTGAACCAGTAGGCGCAACTGAGGCCTTTGAACTTCAATGAACGGGCAGGCCGAAGCGATGGCACGAGCAAAAAAGCAGGCGAGGCACATTATCGTTAACGACGTCGCATATTCCTGGCGCGCTACGGGGGACGACGGCAACATCGCACTTAACATTTGGCCCACGATTCTGGACGGGCCTCCCATCTGGGCCTCGTTCAACTATCACGAGACGTGGGTGCCTGACGGCCCTGGCAGGTATTCCTGCGGTAACGATCAGATTGTGATTACAAATCGTCTTGTCCGCCGGGTGATCCTCCATGCCCTCGGAAGACTCGCATATGATCCGGCACGGAAGGGGAAGCAGATCCGGATTTTCCGCGTCGACCAACTGATCGACATCAGTGATGCGATCCGTGCGGGTTAGCCAGCCGTTGCGTTCCGTATGATCGCGGTGTTCGCTGCGCGCTCGTGCGAGTGCTCCGCTTGCCGAGGATCATTTGCATCGCCGGTAACCGCCGGATACTCGCTTGCGCCTTCGCGACCGGACGCGCTGAATCTGATCGCTGATCCGTCCGCGAAGGCGCAAGCGACATGGTCGGCGGCTTCGGCGTGACCATGCAATTCATTTTCGCGACGTCCTAATTCCCGCGTCAGTCAGAATCAGCTTGTGGTAAATCCTTCGGCTTGGGCTTAGGCGTGCCAATCCGAACGAATGTCCACCATGCGGCACCCGCGCCCAAAAGAGTGAGCACCATAATACAAGTCAGCAACACGCGGATCGCGTGCATCGACATGCCGGAGAGCTGCATCAAACCGATCAGCGCATAAAGAACGACTTGTAGCGTATACGCCCTCCGTTCATGGTAAGTCGTGGGATGCGGCGGCGGCCCCAAAAAGCTCTGTACCAGCATGAACGCGGCGTACACCGAACACACGAGAAGAATGATGCATGATAGAAGCGAGCGCTCGAGCCATCTGCGATACCGCCGATTCCTGGCGGTGCGGGTCTCCACCCCAGGGATCGGCTTTGGCCTTCTCGACATGCGCCGACGTTGTTTGGCGTTCATCCTTCTGCATCGTGGAATATCATTGGTCGATGGGTGGTGCAACCTTGTGAGGGAGAGAGTGACGCGCACGCGCCCTGCGTTCTCAAGTTGGAATCAGGAACGCTATGGTTGGGAAACGGTGCGAGGAGGCCGGTACTCGCTGGATACTCGCCTGCGCCTTCGCGACGGTTCGGCGCATCCGTCCGCGAACGCGCAAGCGACGTGGCTTTCCGGCGCGGCGAAATCTCGCGTGCAGGTCGCTATCCCCAAAGTGGCGAAGGAACGTGGCGCTTGGCGTATAATTTTCCCCGATGAACCGCGACCAGATTCAGCGCCTTTCCATCGAGGCGCGCCAGCATCATCAGGCAGGACGCCTCAAGGAGGCGGAGGGTCTCTATCGGCAGATCCTGGCGGTCGATCGTTTTGATGCGGATACGTTACACCTGCTTGGGATGGTGCAATTGCAGTTGGGCGATCCTGCCGGCGCGGTGCAGACGATTTCGCGCGCGATTTCGATCAACTCAGCCAACCCTGCATATCACGGAAATCTAGGACTGGCTTACAAAGCGATGGGGGACCTGGATCAGACGATCGCGGCTTTTACCAAAGCAGCCGCGCTGCGCCCCGACGTGGCCGAGGCACATTTCAATTTAGGCGCGGTGCTTCAGGAGCGAGGGCGATTGAAGGAGGCGATTGCCGCCTATCAGCGATGCCTGGCCCTGCGCCCGAATTTTCCCGAGGCGCTCAATAACCTGGGCAATGTCTTGCGCATGAGCGGGGCGGCTGCGCAATCGCGCGCGGCACTGGAACAGGCGGTGAAGCTTCGTCCTGATTTCGTAGAGGCCTGGAACAATCTGGGTCTTACCTGCGAGGAGCAGGGGGACCTTTCCACCGCGGCAGCGATGTTTCAGCGAAGCTTATCATTGCGGCCTCAATTTGCCGGGGTGCAGAATAATTTCGGATGCCTGCTGGTGCGGTGCGCGGGATTATTCGGAGATGGAATCCCGCTGCTGCGCCAGTCGGTGGCGCAATCTCCGGAATCGGCGGAATTCCACAGCGCGTTGCTCTATGCATTGCATTATGGCGACGACATCTCTCCTCAGGCGCTGTTCGAGGAACATCGTCAATATGCCAGCAAGCATGCGATGAAGCTGGCGCCGAAGAACCCGCCGGCACCAATCGATCGAGGCGCGGATCGGCCGTTGCGGGTGGGCTATCTTTCGGCAGATCTGATGGAGCATCCCATCGCGCATTTCCTTGAGCCGATCCTTGAGCACCATGACCGCGGCGCTGTCACGCCAATTATTTTCAGCAGCGTGCGACGGCCAGATGAAGTCACCTCGCGCTTGCGCCGGCATCTGCCGCCGCAGGATTGGCACGATGTGCTCAACATGACCGATGCAAAAGTGGCCCAGCACATCCGCGATCAGCGGATCGACATCCTTGTCGATCTTGGCGGGCATACTCAGCACAACCGACTGCTCGTTTTTGCGCACCAGCCCGCGCCGATTCAGGTGACGTACATGGGGTATCCGAATACGACCGGCCTGCCGCGGTCGATGATGGCTTATCGCCTGACCGATGCGCACTGCGACCTGCCCGAAGCCGATGCGCTGCATACCGAGCGTTTGTATCGATTGCCGCGAACGTTCCTATGTTACGAGCCGTCGCCCGATGCGCCGGATGTCGGCCCGCTACCGTGCTTGCAATCCGGGACGATTACTTTCGGCTCATTGAATAACCCGACCAAGATAACCCGGCAAATGCTCAAGACCTGGGCCGACATCCTGCTTGCGGTTCCCAATTCGAGGCTCATGCTCAAGGGTAAGGTATTCGCAGATGCCGCAGTGCGCGAGCAACTGTGGCGGGTGCTGTCAGAAATGCAAATTGGACGCGAACGCGTCATCCTCATGGGGCCTAAGCCATCGCAGGCAGAGCATCTTGGGTCCTATCGCGAGATAGATGTCGCTCTGGACACCTTTCCCTATCACGGCACCACCACAACCTGCGATGCGATGTGGATGGGGGTGCCGGTGATCACATTGGCCGGCGAAGTGCACCTGTCGCGCGTCGGCGTGAGTCTTCTACACAATGTTGGGCTACCCGAATTGATCGCTGATTCGCCCGAGCAGTACATTAGAATTGCTATCGATCTGGCGAAAGATTCAAGCAGGCTTCAGCAGCTTCGTGGTACGTTGCGACAGCGTATGCGCGCTTCGCCCATTTGCGATGCCAAACCGTTTGTTCGCGATCTTGAGTCGGCTTACCGGAACATGTGGGAAGCTGAAAGATGAAGGATCACTTGTAGATCAAGGTCGGCTCTGTCACGTAAATCGTTCCTTCCATCTTTTTTCGCCCGCTGTCCAGAAGGAGAAGTGTATCGATCGAGATGGGGAGGTGGACGGTTCCGTCATTTTTCCCGCCCCAGTGGGAGAGCTGGGGACCGGCGAGCGGGAATTGGAGATTTTGCCAGCCGGTGAAGGTGATTTTGCCGCCGTCGGCCTGAAAGGTTTGGCCGGTGGCGTCGGTGAAGCGCGCGCGGGCGATGGCGCCCTGGCCGTCGCCGACGACCCAGAGGCTCAAAGCCGCAGGTGTTCCTTCGATCTTGCGCGCGGATTCGGAGGTGGGAGCCAGTCGCAGGAATTTCCAGCCTTGGTCCATGCTGTAATCGATTTTGAGAGTCACCGCGCCGGCTACGAGCGGCCCGGTTGGCGGCGCGCCGAGCGACAGCGACTCCGTCGAATGTACTGATTTGCTGCCATCAGGTACCAAGTGGTACGAATGCGAAAGTGCATCGGCATCTGTGAGCTGGTCGAAGTCTCCGACAGCGGTGCCGGGCGTTAATCCGACTGACAGCAGCAATGCATCGCCACGTGTATGAATGCGAAGGAATTGGTATGTTGCATGATGCGGCCCCGTAAATCCGACCAGCCCGAGAGTTTGGCCGGGCTTCAGGTCAACATCTGCGGAAAGAGGGTCGCCGCTCTCGGTCTGGTCCCTCAGGGTGGCCTCGCCACGTACGGCTTGGCCCGAAGGGTTCAGCAGCATGACGTCAAAATGATGGTCGCGCGGCGGGAGCATGATCGGCGTGATCGGATTCGTCACGACGAGCTGCGTGCCCTGAATGAGGCGACCAATTTTCTCCACGTCGAATAGAAGTGTCACGGGCTTCGAAGTCTCCTGACGAAGCACAGGAAATTCGATGCCGGTTTCGGTGCTTGCTCCAGGAGCCAGTACTTCAACATGGCCTGTTTCAATGATGACAATTGGACGGGAGAGCGGATTGCGCAAGGTAGCCGAGATGCGCTTCATGCCCGGTCCCTCCACGAGCGTTTCGTCCGGCAGCGCGTCCCAAGCGGCTTCCACTTGCAGATAATCGCTCATTTGCGGGAGGGAGACGTACTGAACGGAATCGGTTAGCGTGAGCGGGAGATCGTTGTGGTCGAGTGCAATTGGAGGCGCTTTTTCACCGGTCAAGTTGATGATGTCGAATTTTTCCCCGCCGAGTGGAATGCGAACAGCATGCGGCTCATGAGCCGTCGTCCAGGCGGCAATGCACGCAGCTTTGTTTTGCGGATCGGTCCACAAGAGTACGTAGTCATCACCGCCGCCGATGGGCAGGCGCTTGTTGAATGAATGGCCAGCCATCATCCGGCCAAATGTTTTCATCGCCAGATACGCGGGCTTCGGATCGTACAACTCTTTCGCCCCGGGATGCGCTGCGAATTGCACGATCCCAAAATGATGCTCCGGATCGGTGGGATTGGTGCCGTCCTCGTGCCAGTCGTAGTAGATGGAGATCGGGACGCCTTCGAGCGCATTGATCATCAATTCGCGCGGCAGATACTTCGCCTGGCGCTGCTCGTCGAAATTTTTCCAAGCCGATGAATAGCCCCATTCGCTTGACATGATGGGGATTTGTCGGCCTTGCGGCGCATAGCGGGAAATTAGCGCGCGGAGTTTGCGATACTCGGCGGTCACCGTTTCCGGATCGGTCTGGCGATAGGGATGCACCGAGACGGCCGACCAATATTCCAGGCAACCAGCCTTGAAGCAGGCTTCGAGAAAGGGCATGTCGATCGTGCTGCTGCCGGGGCCGATGCAGATCTCGCCCGGCTGCGCGGCGCGAATCGCTTTGCCGACGGCCAGCGCGAGTTTCGCATATTGCTGCACATCCGGATGCGGCTTCCAGAAGCCGATGTTCGGCTCGTTGTACATTTCCCAGACGATGCCCTTGCCCTTGAAATGCGTGACCGATGCCGCCGCCCATTTGGCAAAGGCCTCGCGTCCTTCGTCGCTCTGGGGCGATTGGCCGTTGTCGTAGAAGCGATTGGAATAATCGAGGATGAAGGTCGGCGTGATGTGAACCGCCTCCAGCTCCGACATGAGCCGATCGTATTCGGCAAAGTTGTACGTGCCTTTCACGCGTTCGATTCCGCCCCAGCCAAAATCCATGCGGACCCATTTAAAGCCCGCGGCCGCCAGTTCCTGCATTTCGCCATCGCGAGCATGGGTGAAATGGATGTTGACGCCGGGCGCGCCGCGCAATGAAGCTGGAAGCTGAGGTGGGGGAGCAGCTTGGGCGCAGGTCCAGCTCAGCAAAAGGAATGTCGCGAGGAGCAAAGCGAGTTGGCGCATGAAAAACCTCCGGCCGGATGTTGTAATGCGCCGGAGGTTTGGGGCAAAGGGGATAGTTTGCGTTTACCGTCGCCGGTCGCTCATTAGGTTGAGGATGAAGAGGAACAGGTTGATGAAATCGAGATACAGCATCAGCGATCCGACGATGGCCAGGCGCGCGGCCAGCGACGGGTTATCCTGCGTCTGAATGGCGATGCTTTTAAGGCGTTGCGTGTCATACGCAGTCAGCCCGACGAACAGCAGCACGCCGACATAGTTGATCGCGACTTGCAGCAACGTGTTGTGCCAGAAAATGCTGACGACGCTTGCGATGATGATGCCGATCAAACCCATGAAAAGGTATTTGCCAATCGGAGAAAGGTCGGTGCGCGTGAACATTCCATAGAGGCTCATCGCGCCGAAGGTTCCCGCGCTGATGAAAAAGGCGCTGGCGAGCGTGCCCTGGTTGTGGGCGTAGACCATCAAAATGCCCGAGAGCACCACGCCGTTGATCGCGGAATAAACTAAGAACAGGATCGTCGCGACCGTCGCATTGATCCGCTGGATCGCGTTGGCGACTGCCATCACCAAAACGATTTCCACGATGAACAGCAGCCAGATGCCATTGCCCATAGTGGCCAGCGACTGATACTGGTTGGCAACGATCCAGGCGACCGCGCCGGTGATGGCCAGGCCGACGCACATCCAGCCATAGACGGCATTGAAGAACCGGCGGAGAACCGGATTTGATGTTCCCGCTTCGCGCCAGCCCGACAGCGGATTGGATTGATAAGGATCAGACCATTGGCTCACGGCTAACTCCTTTTTTCAAATTGCCCCGCAAGTCGCATTGCACCGCGCGGCGTTCTTCTTTTTGTAAACAAATTCTCGCGTCCCTTGCCATTCTTCGGCTCAGCCGATTATAGGAGACCACAATTGGCCTGTCGTTGAGCCGAGGCAAAGCCCGCAACATGAGCGATACATTATCTCCCTCATTTAATCTTCCGCCAGCGTGGCAGCCAGCTATTGGCGATGAATTGACCAAGCCGTATTTCACGGGACTGGCTGAATTTGTCGAAGCCGAGCGCCGGCAGCATGATGTCTTTCCAAAACCGGAGGATGTTTATAACGCACTGCGATTCACCGCGCCCGATGCAGTGAAGGTGCTGCTGCTGGGGCAGGATCCTTATCACGACATCGGCCAGGCCCATGGCCTTTGCTTTTCGGTGCAGGAAGGCTGCAAACCGCCACCTTCGCTGGTCAACATTTTCAAAGAGCTCAAAAGCGATCTGGACATTTCCGTGCCGAAATCGGGATGTCTAACCTCATGGGCGAAGCAAGGCGTTTTGCTGCTCAACAGCGTGCTGACCGTTCGCGCCCACGAGCCCAATTCCCATCGCGGCCGAGGCTGGGAACGATTCACCGATGCCATCATTCAGCATGTCAGCGCGCTGCCGGATCGCGTCGTTTTTGTCCTCTGGGGCGGCTTCGCCCAAAAGAAGGAGCCGCTGATCGACGCAACCCGGCATGCGATCATCAAATCGGCTCATCCCTCACCCCTTTCCGCTCGCAATGGATTTTTCGGAAGCCGACCGTTCTCGCGCATCAATGCCGCACTTCGCGAAGCGGGGCGGGGGGAAATTGATTGGAGAATTTAACTCCTAAAGTTTAGCGGGCTCGCTTGCGAGCCGTTGCGCGCTGCCATTCACTCGTATCTGCGTCAGCACTTCTTCCTTCCGATCCCGATAAAATAGGTTGAACGTATCAAACGGAATGATCCTTCCATCGGGATGAACGATATGCACGCAGCTTTTCTTCACCGACCGCACGTCGAAATTATGCGGGTCGAGGAATTGCATGATGATGATGCGGAAGACGTTCTGGTAGGTGACGTCGGCCGGGGCCTGCACGAGCGGGAGGCAGCACAGAAGCTGCTTGAGCGAAACGGCCGACGAAGCGGGGGAGGCGGCGGTGGAGAAGAGCGAGAAGAGCTGCGATCGGAGCTGCGCGTTTTGCTCGTAGATGATGGTATTGCCCTGGCCATGCAGCAGAAGCTGCGGATCGATCATGCCGGTGAGGGGGATGGCTTCGCCGTCGATTTTCAGCGCGTAAGCCATCGCCAGGCAATCGGGGTGGCAGGGGACAGGGATGATATCCGTAGGCTTGAAGAGCGGATGTTGGCGAAGGATCTGCTGGCGGACTTCGCTTAATGTCAGACGATCGCGGGATGGATCGAAATGTTCCAATCGCCCGGCAGATTGAATGGGCTGAAAGGTGATGCCGCGCACGCAGGGTTGCTGTAGGGCGAAGTCGATCAGCGCGCCGATTTCTCCATCATTCAAGCCTTTTTTGAGCGTGACGACAAGCGTCGTGGAGATGTTGTGTTCGTTGAGTCGATCGAGTGCGCGCTTGCGTACGTCGGTTAGATCGGCGCCGCGCAAGGCGCGGAGCGGCTCGGCTTCGAGCGAATCGAATTGCAGATAAATCTCAAAGCGCGGCATGTAGCTTTTCAGACGTCTGGCAAATTCCGCATCCTGCGCGATCTTGATGCCGTTGGTATTGACCATCAGATGCTTGATGGGGCGCGCCTTGGCGGCATCGAGAATCGCAAAGAAATCGGGATGAATCGTCGGCTCGCCGCCGCTGATCTGCACGACGTCCGGCTCCGCCTCGTTGCGCACCACGCAATCCAGCATGAACTCCACCTGCTCAAGCGAACGGTGGGACGCCCGCTGTGGCGAAGACTCTGAATAGCAGATCGGGCAGGTCAGGTTGCATTGGTCCGTCACCTCGACCAGCGTCAGGCAGCTATGCTGCTCGTGATCGGGGCATAAGCCGCAATCATATGGGCAGCCATATTAAATCGGCGTATTGAATTTCGCCGGCATCTGCCCGGGCTTGAGTGTCTGCCGAGACAGCTTGTAGTACTCTGCATCCGTTGAAATCAGTACCTTCTGAAAGCGATGCTCCGGGCACCATTTGTGCAGGTAAACGCAATCGTCCTGTATCACGACCTTCGCCTCCACCTTCCGCAGGCAAGTCGAGCAGAGGCTGTTGGTCAGCTCGTAGAAAAGATAAGGACGATCGGACATGGCAGGCCTCTCGAATCAGTGATAGCGGAAATTGGCGAAGCAGGACCCGAAGAAGAGCAACCCGCCGATCGGGATAGATAAGAGCAGCCCGATGCCACAGCTTCGCCAGGGGCGCTGCAGCATGAGCGGAATCGCTACGATGATCTTTGTGGCGGGCACGATGACCAGCGCGATGCCGCTGCCATGATCGACCAACGGCCCCCAGCCGAGAAACCAGATCAAGCCGGAGGCGATGGAGCCGACGACCAGGCCCAGGAAAAAATGGCCGAGGTTGAGCGGCCGACGGGGCATGCCGGGCTTGGCGTATTCGAGTCTCTGGATGGGGTCGGGGTCGGTCATGGGTCCCTTTCAGTTCAGAGCAGAGGCATAGACGCGCAGGTTCCAAAATATATGAGTCCACCGATTGCGATGGAAACAAGCAGTCCAACGCCAAACCCGCGAGTTTTGCGAAACACCATCGCAGCAAAGGCAATTGTGAGTTTCGTTCCGGCGACGACCAAGACCGCTCTACCGGTGCCGTTCATGATCAGCGGCATCCGTCCAAGCCACCAGATCAGTCCTGAAGCGGTTGTTCCCATGATAAGGCCGACGAAGAACAGGGAAATGTTCCAAGTTTCATGGACTTGCCGAGGGTGCCGCTCATATTCCAGCTTTCGTATTGGCTCCGGCTCTTCCATAAGCTTAAACCTTTAATGGCCCAAGGACTGCGACAGCATGCCCACGGCACAGACGCCGAAAAGAAGCAGGATCACCCCAAGCACGACGAGCGATACAATCCCACAGCCCTTTGTAACTGCCGAGAATCCTGCCGACTGACTTGATGACTCATACGAAAGGACATTGTTACGTCGCTGCACGCGGCCACCAGACGCGGTGGAATCCGGTACGCCGGCCTGTTCGCGTTTGAGCAACACGATGCCCCGAAACAGCAAAAAAGCCGCGATGATTACGAGCACGATGGGCAGCTGCGGCATTGCGGAGGATCGAACAACGACGGCCGCGCCCAATAGCACGAGGATTCCCAAAAGAACCAGTAAACTCGCGGCGATTTTTCTGTCGGACGAGGATGCCTGCTCAACCGGAATCACCGGCACCGGTTCGATGTCCTCACCGCTGCTGGGATTAGGCATTGAACTCAGACAAATGGGACAGCTGACCCTTGCCGGCGCATTGGAGCTGACGGTGAGGCGGGAGCGGCAGATTGGACATGTCAGCGCGATAAATTTCATGGCTATACTGCGGCGCTAAAGCCCTTTCTATATCGCCGCGCACACTCCAAGAATAAGAAGTCCGATTCCGAGAAGAATCAAAAACACGAAGACCATCGCGATTGCGATATTCAACAGAAGCGATTGGGGCGATGGGAGCGATCGAGGGCGCGGCTGCATCGGTGACTGATACGATAGGGTTCCGCCGCGCCATGGCGTCGGGTCGTGAGATATTTCCAGCGTTCGATGAGGTTGCTCTCGAACAAACAGCGAGGCGGAGATGATTGCAGCGATTCCAATAATGGTCAAAGTGATGGACCACGCCGGAGAGTCCAGCGCAAAGACGGCGATCCCCGCACCGACCATCAGGAATGCTCCCGCACCCAATAGCAGCCACGCGATCGTCTTCCCATCGAGCCGAGTCGCTCGCGAAAGCGGAATCACCGGCACCGCTCCAGCGTGGTCAATGTTGCCGATTTCGATAGAAGTCAGGCAATTGCCGCACGTGATCCTTGCCGGCGCGTTGGCGCAAACCTTGCACCGATAGCCGCAGCCAGGACATTTCAAGGCGATGAAACTCATGGCTGGCCCGCGCCCTTTCCAGGAGTAGCCGATGATTCATCGCTCGAATCGGCGGCCGACATCTGCGTCGCAGCGACGCGGCGAATTTGCCGGACGATCTGGCCGGCAAAGAGTCCGCAGACGAGCATCGCCAGGAGCGTGATGATTTCTTCGCTGCGCGGGATGCGCAGCTCGGGCGTCGCGTAGTAGCGGCGGAAGCCGATCTGGTACCAGGCGTAATGTCCCAGCAGAACGAGATAGCCGACCATGGCGACAGCGGTGGCGAAATAAACCGCGCGGATCGACAGCCGAAGGGGCGACGATGCGATCAATCCAAAATAGACCAGCACCAGCGGCGTCCGCGGTCCACCCGCCAAAATGCACAGCAGCGTGATCATCAGGCCATCGACAGCAATGGCCAGATACTTCATCCACGGCTCAAAATATCTTCGCGAAAGCCAGCCATGCAGCAGTAGCGCCAGGACGGTCCATAACAGGACGACGCCGGTGACAGCCAGGTGATAGCGGCCGCGGATCGGCGCATCAGGGGCGGCTAAAAACCATTCGACCAGATGCCTGCCATAAAAGAGCACGATCGCGGCCAGCCGAATGAGATTAACGCGAATCTCCCCGGCCCAGGCTTCGGGACGAAGCGGCGTGTCCCAATCTTGTGATCGCGTGTTGATCATCATCCTGCCGGTTTAAGGGTCAAAGTGCCGATCGATTGTGGCGCCGGTTCATCGAGGCCTCGCCCGCTGAGAAGCTGCCAGGTGCAGATCATTGCTCCGCAAAAGGAAGCCACCTGGATCGCGCTCAGCCCAGCGTAAGGCGTGAAAACGGGCTTGATAAATTCGATTGCAAATCGAAAGAGCAGATAGGACATGAGGTAGATGCGGAAGCGGACGCCGCCGCGCTGGGGGGCGTGGGTGCGCTCGAAGATCCAGATGGAACCGGCCAGGAGCAGGAGAAAGAGGATTTCGTACAACTGCGTCGGATGGCGCGGCCCATCGCCAAAGTTCACGCCCCAGGGCAGGCGGGTGAAGTTGCCGTAGGTGTGGTCACTGAGACCGGTGAGAAAGCAGCCGACCCGGCCAAAGCACTGGCCGAAGATGATGGGGTAGACGAACAGATCGCCGGTGGAGCGGGCGATGCGCAGGATTCGTTTGACCAGCTCAACGCCGGCCCAGCCACCCAGCAGGCCGCCGACGATCGTCTTTCCTTCGAGCCAGACCTGCCAGTGATCGCGGTGCTGCCAGTAGTCCGGCGCCGATTCGATCCAGGCGAGGACTTTGGAGCCGATCAGCGCCCCGAAGATGCAGCCGACGATGATCCAGAGATTATTTTCCAGTGGAATCGCCGAGCGAGGCTGACGGCGCCGAAGGTACAAATACAGCCGGAATCCGCCGGTGTATCCGATGATTTCCATCAGCAGGTGCGGGTGAATTGTCGCGCCGAAGAGATGGAAATAATGGGGAAAGGTCATGCGCTGGCCGATTGAAATTGAATTGGCGTCGAAAGCAAAGGGTTATCATATCGCCGGGCGAATTCAAATGGGCAAAGATTGTCAGGGCGGCGGTCATTGGAAGCACGAGCTCGCGATGAAGCCCCCTCCCAGCCCTCCCCCGGCGAGTATGCCGAGGGAGGGAAATGGCGCACAGTGCGCCGCTCATTGCGTGGCGATGCCGGTGTCGATCAGCCATTTGCGGGCGGCGTCGGCGTCGGTGCAGATGAGGAAGACTTCCTGCACCGTACCGGTGCCGGTGTAAAGGCATTTGAGGCCGGCAGACGTGGGGTATTGCACCTTGAACGACGGCGGCGTTTTTCCCCGGCGGACCTTGATCCGCCCCGGCACGATCCGCGACACGTGCGGGCAGTTCTTGACGATCTGGTTGAGAATTTCATCCAGCCCGCCGACGCGCCCATGTTGCCGCTTGATCCGGCCGAATTTCATGGCGAGATTATAGCGGTTGTTCGGAACGCCGACGTCCCCGTCGGCTCTTCAGCAATGCATTGCCGACGAGGACCTTGGCGTTCCAAGGTTGCGGCCCGCGCGATCGGTTTTTATGATCGGCTTTGGTTTATCTTTGGAGAAAAGAATATGGATAACGCTCCGCTGAAAGTTGGCGATACCGCTCCCGATTTTGAATTGATGGATGAGAACAAGAACAAGGTGAAGCTCTCGGACATGCGCGGCAAGAAGGTCGTGCTCCTGTTTTATCCGATGGATTTTTCGCCGGTCTGTACGACCGAGCATTGCACCTTTGGGCCAGAGCTTCCGCGCCTCTCAGGCACCGGCGCGGTCGTGTTCGGCGTCAGCTGCGACAGCCCCTTCAGCCATGCGGCTTACAAGGAGCGGTACAAGATTCCCTACACGCTGCTGTCCGACCCGACCCGCAAGATGGCCAAAGCCTACGGCATGTGGGCCGGGGAAGAGCCGTACAACTGCACCAAGCGCGGCACCGTCGTCATCGACCGGACCGGCAAGATTGCCGAGTACCAGGAAGTGGCGATGCGCGAGCCGCGGAAGTTGGAAGATCTTGAAAAGCAGATTGCGAAGGCGGGGGCGTAGAGCCGTCGAAGATGAGAAGCTTTATTGCCTGCGCTTGGAGGGCGGCAGTCTCTGCCGCCGCGGCTTCCCGAGAACCGTCACGCGCGGATTGTTGATGATTTAAAAGAGCCGCGCACGAAGTAAGCGGATTAGCGCACAATCGCGTTAATCCGCTTACTTCGTGCGCGGCTCTTTCAATCTCGCATGCGCGTGACCCTGATTCATGCAGCGCAACGATCAATGCGTGAGCGCACGCACATGCGCAGATTCTCTATACCGTCGCAATTGGAATACTGCCGGCAAAACGCGTCGAGCATTTTCAGATAAATCCCCGCCCAAGGTTGATCGTTGCTGGACATGCCAGGTTCGCGGACGCTCATGCCGCCGAAGCGGCCGCGGAGTTGCGGGATGTCTAATGGATTGAGGTCAAATGCGGGTAAGAGCCGCTGAATCGCAAGCCCGATGATTCGATCGTGGTTGGCAAGCTGCTGCGATTTGCTGCCTCGGCTGATGCCGTTGCGGAGGCGATACCGCAAAAGAGGGTCGGAAAGATTGGCCGCTTCTGTGCAGGGAAGCAATCGCGTCCAAAGCTCATAATCCTGCGCGGTTCGGAAAGAAGGGTCGTATCGAAGCGTATTATCTAGCAGCACCTGCCGCCGAATCGTGACCGTTGGATGAGCGAAGGGATTGCCCATCAAGCATTTCCAGCGGATCGCCAGATCACCTTCTAATGCCGGCGCGATCGCGATGGTTTTTCCTTCCTCGTCGATCAAATGTCGCGAGCATCCGACGATGCCGATCTGCGGATGAGCATCCAGAGATTCGACTTGTCGTTGCAGACGTTGCGGTTCGGAAATGTCGTCCGCATCCATGCGAGCCAGGTATTTGCCGCGAGCGACATCGAGGCCGAGGTTAAGGGACGCGGTCAGGCCGATGTTGGAGGGATTGACGAGCAACTTCACGCGGGGGTCTGAAACACGTTTCAGCAAATCCCCGGAGCCGTCGGTGCTGCCATCGTCGATCAAGATAAATTCAAAATCGCTGAAGTTCTGATTGAGAATGCTATCCACCGATTCGCGGAGGTACTGCAAATCGTTGTGAACCGACATGAGGACGCTTACGAGAGGCTGGCGAGACATTCGCTTCTCCTCTCGAGCCAGAGGCCCAGGCACAGCAGCGTCCACTTGCGTTGCGGGCGAAGCTCATTGGCGACGTTGCGGACGCCGGGCAAGAGGGCAAGCAGGGGGCTGTTGGGCTGCGCGACGCGATTCCAAAGCGCCGCTACGGCCGGCTGCTGAAGCCAATGACGCACGGGAGCACCGAAGCCCTGTTTGCCGCGCCCGCGAATGCTGGCGGGCCAGAGATCGCTGCACGCGCTGCGAAGAAGAGGTTTGAGCAAGCTGGACGAGAAGCGAAGCTGCCAGGGGAGGCTGAGGAGCCATTCGGAAAGCTCCATATCCAGAAACGGCGCGCGGGTTTCGAGCCCATGAGCCATCGCGGCCCGATCAACTTTTACCAGGATATCGCCAGGCAGATAACAGGTCAGATCGAAATGACTTGCCTGATCCATTTCGGCGATGTTTTCACCGGGGCGATAGCGCTGATGGATGACTTGCTTTGCCGGCGGCTGCCGACCTTTGCCCCAAAGCGTCCGCCGATCGAACATCAGACTCGTCGCCGAGCCAACGTGCTGCTCCCACCATTGCCCGCGCGGCGGCTGCTCGAGCAGCGGCTTGTACCAGTCATATCCGCCAAACAGTTCATCGCCGCCGTCGCCTGATAGGACGACTTTCGCATGCTGGCGCGCGGCCTTCGAAATGAGATATGTGGGGATGTTGGATGAATCGGCGAAGGGCTCATCGTATACATCGACCATCGTTTCGAGCATGGACGGGACATCGATGTCCATCTGAATTTCGCAATGATCGGTCTTGTAAAGATTGGCCACTTCGCGGGCGAAGGGGAGCTCGTCGATCAAATCGCCAAAGCCGACGGAGAAGGAGCGAACCGGCCGGCTCGAGCCTTTGCTAAGTAAGGCGACGATCGTGCTGGAATCGAGTCCGCCGCTGAGGAATGCGCCGACAGGGACATCGGCGATCTTTTGGCGCTGAATGGCGCGATCCAGCAGGACTTTTGTCTGCTCAACCGCTTGGTGCTCGCTTACCTTCAACGTACCGAAGCTAGGCGTCCAATATCTTTCGGTCGTGAGCTGGCCGTTCTCCCAAACCATGCGGTACGCCGGCGGCAAAACATAGACATTCTGGTAAATCGTTCGATCCGGCGGAACATAAAGGAGGCCGATGTACGCATCGACCGAGGTGGGATCGATACGCGGTGAGATTTCGCCGCTGGCGAGGATCGACTTGATTTCCGAAGCGACGAGCAAATCGCCTTGCGGTGTTTGCGCCCAATACAGCGGCTTTTCCCCAAACCGATCCCGCGCGGCAAACAGCTTTCGATCCCTCGCATCCCACACGGCAAAGGCAAACTGCCCATTCAATCGCGAGACGATTCCGCCGCCGAAGCGGATGAATCCCTGGAGAAGAACTTCGGTGTCGCAATGGGTCTTGAAAGTGGAGCCTTCGCGCTCGAGATCGCGCCGGATGTCGCGGTGGTTGTAGATTTCGCCGTTGAAGACGATCCAGTATCGCTCCGTCGAATCGCACATCGGCTGCGCGCCGTTTTGCGGATCGATGATGCTCAGACGAGTATGACCCAGGTCGCAGCCGGGCAATCGACGGGTTGCGCTCGCATCAGGCCCGCGATGCGCGAGAGCCTGTGTCATGCGCTCGATTGTGAAGGGCGAGACCTTCGTCGCGCTGCCGGGCAAAATGACGGCGATACCACACATCTTACGTCCTATGCCACCTTTCGGCGGGCAGTGGTGATGCCAATTTCGCGGAAGATCTGCTGCCAGCGATGTTCCCAAAGATGCTCGGCCTTGGTGCGCCGGTAATAGGCATCGGCAATGCGATTTCGGAGGGTGTCGTGGCGAAGCAGGTATTTCGCCTTTTGGGCGCAGTCTTCAAGGGTACCAAAGGCGACGAATTCCCTGCCGGGCTCGTAGTACCGTTCGAGAATGGGATTGTGATTGCAGAGCATGACGGTGCCGGTCATACCCATCTCAAAAACTCGGCCTTTGATCTGCAGCTTCGTGGGATCGACGCTTGCTCCAAGTGGGGTATAAGAAATCTTGGACGAATTCCAGATCGCATAGACCTGGCCAAAGCTCAGCGGTTGATTCAATCGCGGCAGAATCTTCGCGGAAAAATTGCGGATCCTGCGATTATTGAGCGGCGGGCATGAGACGCGCAAGGCTCCCATTCCATGAATCTCCAGCCCCGCACTGCGGCGCAGATACCGCATCTCCGGCACGCGATTCTTATAGATCTGTCCTGTAAACGTGAAATCGAGTGTCTTGGGCTGCTTAAAGCGCGAGAATCGTTCGAAGCAGCCCCATTGCCCCAGAAGCAGATTGCGGTGGGCAAAGCGATTGGCTTCATAAATATGCGGGTACGTCGTCACAACATGCGTAAAGAGCGGCGCGATCTGGCTGGTGTAGCTATCCCACTGCCAATCGTCGTCGCTGTTCCATGCGAGGATTGGAGTGATAGCCGCGGCATGGCTGATGGCATCGCGGATCATGTGATCCTTGCCGCCGGTCTGATAGAGCACCAGATCGTAGCCGCCCGCGCGGACAGCCTTCACAAATCGCTCGCCGCATTCAAGCTCGCCCACGCGCGCTAGTAGATTCGCATGGTCGAAGGTTTCGACCGTATGACCCAGGCGGGCTAATGGCTCAGTAAAAGCCACGTACATTGGCTCGACAGAATGACTATGGCCATAGTAGCTGCTGGTGACGGCGCTGAGAATTCTCATGATCGGCTCACTTTATTAGCGTACGGTCGTTGGCTGCTTTCGCGCCAGAACGTGAATCCCAAAGCATAGAAGCTCCGAAGACCCGCGGTCGGCTGCCGAGAGCTCTGAAAGCAGCTTTAAAGTTGTATCAATTGCAACAGATTCGCTCTGTGTCAGTTCGCGCGAGACATACCGCTGCGCGGTGCCGCGCAGTCGGCGGGTTTCCTGCGCGAGATATTCGAAGTAATTTCCGTTCAGCTGAAGATCGACGATCTCCATCCCCAGCCGGGCTAAATGATTTCGGTAGAAATACTGGCTGAAGCCGGTCGCAAAATGGTAGGGAGCCATATGCGTCAGGCTGCAGAAGGGGGCGGTGAGAATCAGCCAACTGTCCGGGCGCACCAGTCGCACGAGCTCATTCAGCGCCTTGACCGGATCGGGGACATGTTCGAGGACTTCAGTGCACATCACCGCGTCAAACGATCCATCCTTTGCGGGAATGGAGGTGATATCGCTGACGATGTCAATCTTGCTGGTATCCCACTTTCCATCCTGCAGGCCCGCGCCATCACCTTTGCCATCATATTGGGAAAAATCCTGGCTGACGTATCGCAGGTGCGCGCAGTATTTACGGAATTGCTGCTGGCCCGCGCCGGCATCGAGAATCGACGAGCCGGCAGGAATTGCCGCCAGGGTCTTCTCGAGCCAGGCGATGCGCGTGGGCTCATTGGTTTTGCCAACAGGTGCGATCATGCCACGGGCCTCCTGAACCAGAAGCAGCCGCACGCGTAGTTTTGCGAATTTGCAAAATCGGGTGAGGGACCTATCACCAATCCCATTTCGTGACGCCCATCGGGAATGAGGGCAAATTGTTGAAGTTCGAATCCGCTGAAGTAGCCGCGGATTTGCTCGGGTGAGTAGATGCGATGGGCATTGAACTCCACGCGAGGTTTGCCGACTGGAACGACAAACAGAAGTGATCCGCCTGGGGCAAGGACGCGGGCCAGTTCACACATCGCCTTCAGATCGCCTTCGGGATCAATCGGATCACCATAGCGACCCAGGCCGATGTGCTCGACCACGTGCATGCAGGAAAGCGATTGAATGCTGCATGTTTCAAAAGGCAGTTGCATCAAATCCGCGGTGCCAGTCTTCAAACCTTCCAGTTGAAGCGGCGTTTGCCGAAATTCGTAGTACTCGACAGGTACGAAGGCGGATGCAATCGAGCAGAAATAGAGGCTCGATGAAATGTCGACGTGCCGATCGGGCTTGGTACTGGCCAGCACTCGGGCGGCCCAGGCGGTGTGATAGATGTAATGCCGATCGAAACTCAGGTCGGCGGTTCGATCATCGACGCAGGGCTTGCGGTCTTCCCAATTGAGGCGCATCGGGCGCGAGCTTTTGGCAGACAGCTCGGTGAAGCGGGCGTAGTCGTCGTAGAACCATTCGGGATCGGTCGCGCGCGCAGCGGTCTCGCCAGCCGGTGCTGGCTGCGGTGTCGAGTTGAATGGAATGCGGGCAGAGACCACGAGACCTCCATGAACCACTTCGCGCTACGCCGCCTTGGCTGAATGAGGGCCGTTCAAACCGGGCCGTCGGCGTGGCGACTGAATCTCCGAAAGCAAGCGAGGCGTCCAGAGCTTCAGGATTGGAATTTTGAAGCGAGCTTCCAATGCCTGTGAACGCTTCTCAACCTGCGCTGGATTAATGTTGGACAGCACAATCCCGTCGAATGAGCTTTCATCCGCATTGGCATGGGAGACGATCTGAATGCCGCGGTATTTTCGATTTTCAAATGCCGGATGATTCTCCAGCACCGACGCGATCAGGAGGCCACCAACTCGGCAGGCGCGATAGGTCGCAAAAATGTTCTTGCCGACGTCCGCAATTGCGACGCGCTTCACCCCGGCACATTTGCTCCACTGTGCAACACGCTTGGCCTGATTGTCCCACTCAAAGATTGCTTCCAGCGCCGCGGCATCGATCGTTCGCCTGCCCCGGCGCGCTTCTTCTCGCGCATGCAGGCGCACCTCGCGAACGGTTTCTTTCATCGCGTCGTCAAAACCCTCATGCAGGCCGAGTAATGTGTAACGCTCGAGCCAGTCGCGCCGGTAAGCGGATCGCATCGCGCGCGGAAGGTACCGTTCAACGACGATCAGGTTATTGCGGAGGTCCATCCGTCGGGTCAGCTCGGAGCTTCTGCCGCCAGGCACCTTATCGTGACCAAAGCAGATATCCTCGAATCGCTCGATGCGGTATCCGGCCTGCCAGATCCGGCAGCTCAGGTCATATTCCTCGGCCTGGCGGATGAAGCTGGGATCGAAGCCGCCCACCTGCTCCATGACCGACCGCCGAATGATGCTGGCTCCGCCAATCGTGATCGCGGGCATCGCTGGGGCTTCGGCTTCGCCAGTTGGGAGAATCACGCGCGCGACGAGAGCTGCTGTTTTGGGTCGCCGACTCAGATAAGAGAGTGAAGCCGGAATCGCGCCCGGCAGCGGATAACTGTCGTCATCGAGAAATGCCAGATACTTCCCGCTGGCGGGGGCAATTGCGTGATTCCTTGCAGGAACTCCCTCATTTTCGGTCAAAGAAATGATTCGCGTTTGCGGGAATTGCTCGGCCACCGCATCGATCGAATCATCTTCCGAAGCATTATCGACAACGAAGACTTCCCACTCATGGCGGTCCAGTCCTGTGTCGGCTTCGAGGCGCGCAAGTGTCTGGAGCAGCGCTTCGCGCCGATTGCGGGTGACGATGACGTAGCTGAGTTTCATGCCGCCTTTCCCGTAATCAGTGGGGTCGAGTCGATTCTTTTAGTTTGCCCGAGGAGTTTCGCGACGCGCGACACCACACTCGATAGCCCGGCTCGATAGGTCAGTCGGCTGGCGATGCTGCGCCGCTGCTCTTCGATAATTGATTGCCGAAGTTCCGGATTTGACACGAAGTGCTCGGTGCGCTGCCGCAGGCTTGCGGCGTCGGTGAAGCTTACCTGCTGGAAGTGCGGAAGGATTCCCTCGCCCGGCGCGAGAATCTGCGCCTCCTGCCAGTGGCGGACCATTTCGATGGGATCTTCGCTACCTTGCGAGCAGAGCGTTCGAATGCAGCCTTGAACCAGTTGCTCGAATTCATTCGATGCGCTGGATGGAATCGCCCCGCGGGCGGCAGGAAGAGTGCGCACCGAAGCGTCGCCATATTGTTCCAGCATGTCCAGCATCTGTTGCGGCACAACGTCGCTTTCGTGCTCGCGAATCAGGAAAAATCCACCAGCGGAAATGCCATCGAGCAGCCGTTGATGCAGAGACAGGTATGGCACTACCTGAAGGTTGATCGCACTTTGAACAGTCAATTCATCCAGCGCTTTTCCATACGCGACTGGCCCACGGGCAAAGCGTTTGAATTCCGGATTCTGGTCCCAGCCCTTACCATAGAGGCAAAGCGACAGTCCCAGTTCATCCGCAGCTTGAGCAGCCCATCGCAGCGCCTGTTGCCGGTAAAGCGCATCGGCCAGTGGATGGGTCAGCCATCTGGAGACATTGAAGAAGCCCGCTTCATCCAGCTCGAATTTCAGGTCGGCCTGCGCGGCGCGAAGCAGATCGCAGCAGTCGGAATAGGTGGCCAGACATTGACCCGATTCAAAAACGGTCTGGGCGCGCTGCACGCACTGCCGCAGAAATTCGCGATCGCGCTGGCTACCCCGCGAATTATTCAGCACCGTTTGCAGCAGACTTTCAGGTGTGCCTGAGGCATTGGAGACGAAGACGATGTCGCGATTGGTTGACGACCGATTCGTGTGCATCGCAGGCGAGGCGTCATGCGTCAGCTTCGTCAACGCGATGATCTGCCGCGCTGGATAGCCGTACTTGTGGATGTAGGTCGAACCGGCGTCGGTCAGGACAAAATCTGTCTCTCCGACGCTCCGCCCGGCGCTGCGCGACATCAGGTTGGACAAGTGATCCTGAACCCAGCAAACCGCCGGCAGGTTGGCCGGCAACAGCCCATCATGCTCATACCGCAGATGATCGATCTGGAACCAGAGGTCGGGCTTGAATTCAGCAATCGTCTGTCGAATCGCATGGCGATAGGCGCGATGATATGCACTGGGCTCAATGACGATTTGCGTTTCCCAGCCAAGGGATTCCAGAGCTTGTGCCATGCTCCGCGTCGAATGTTGCAGGACAGTTGAGAATCGTGTTGTCAGCAGTAACGCGCGGGGCTTGCGTGATACTGAAGAGTTCAAAAGCATCGCAAGATTGCCGGGATCGTAGCCGTCGTAATAGGCTTCAATTTCCCGGGCATTAGCCTGGTCCTTCGCCTCCATTTTCTTCGCAATTGCAGCGAGGCGTCGGCCAATGTCCTGGGTCGAAATACTCTGCCCAACAATCATAGACGGACATGCCAGGAATGAATCGTTGCTGATGCAGCTTTCGTACTCGGCATCCCAGTTCGATCCAACAAACCAGTGCACGCGACCCTGCTCAATCGGGCCCTCCGGCCCCGAAAAATCGTGGATCATCATGCACTGCAGCACGACCTGCGGATCAGGCTCGAACACATACACCGGCAACTGCTCGTCCATGTAAAGAGCAGGCGGCGTGTGAGCCAAATGATTTAGCAGATACCCATCGCCGATGCCGACCAGACCGATCGTGCGACCGGCTTCGATGGCTGTGCGGATTTGCGAAAGGGCCTGCGTTAGAGCGGCTTCGGGGTCATTTCCGGGTGAAAGCGAAACTCGGGTGCCTTTGATTTGGATCGCGACCGTTGGCATGCCGGTCTTGGATAAGCCGATGCCATAGTCGGGATTGGAAGGCAGTGAAACTAGCAGGCGATACAGGGCCGGGCGGTGTTGCTGGAGGCTTTCGAGGTTACGCGAAATCTGCCGTTTGATCTGCTCGTGGCCGTTGAGGTCGGGAATTTGTCCGAGCAGCCAAGCCGCGGCTCCCCATTTGGCGTGGCCCATCATCCGTTCGGCGAGTTGGACGAGCGTTGCCCTTTCAACGGCCGCGGATTGCAGGATTTGCAAAGCCTGTGCGCGATCATCGCGCTCCACAGCCATGACCAGCCGTGAAACAACAGATTTGCTCGAATCGGATTCGTTCATCAAGGATACCTGTACAGTCCTTCGATTGGTTATCGGACATTGGCGGGACAGGAAATGAGGGCAATTTCACAATGGAGACGGTCGGGCGCCGCATCACCGTCCGATAATTCACGCTCTGGCGGGGGTCTGGACGATGATTCGAGCAGATTTCTTGGAATTGGAGACTTAAGCGAATGTCGAACAACCGCAAAACCTGCACGCTCGATTCCCTCCTGGCCATCCGGGCTGCTGCGAAGGCAAGCGGAAAGACGGTCGTGCATTGCCATGGCTGCTTCGACATCGTTCACCCGGGCCACATTCAGCATCTCCAATTCGCTCGAACGCTGGGCGACATCTTGATCGTCTCAGTCAGCAGCGATTCGCATGTGAACAAGGGGCCGGATCGGCCGCTGATTCCTGATGATCTGCGGGCGGGGAGCTTGTCGGCCTTGGAATGCGTGGACTTGGTCTACATCAATCAACATCCAACGGCCGTCGAGCTGCTGGATCAGCTTCGGCCCGACGTCTACGTCAAAGGGCGCGAATATGAGGGCATTCAGGATGCCCGCTTTCTGGCTGAGCGCGATCTGGTCGTGCGCAATGGCGGACGGGTCGTCTTTTCCAGCGGCGAAATCGTTTATTCCTCGACTGCCCTAATCGGAGCCTTGGGGCGGACCGACCGATTCAATGACGAAAAGGTCGTTCGCCTGCGCGACCGCTACGACCTGAGCACTGTTCATCTCCATAACCTGATGCAGCGGGCGCGGGATTTGAAAGTCGTGGTCGTCGGCGATTATTTGCTGGATCGCTATCACCTTTGCGATGCGACCGGAGTTGCCGGCGAAGGGCCGATGCTCTCACTGCGATCGCTGAATACGCGCGACTACGACGGCGGGGCAGGAGTCATCGCTCTTCATCTAGCGGGGCTGGGCGCGCAGCCGACACTGATCACGGCACTGGCGGATGATGATCTGTCGAAGCAGGCTGCGATGCGATTGAAAGGGGCGGGGGTCAATCTGCAAAGCTACCGCGGCCGGCGCGAGCTTGCGGTGAAGCACCGGTATCTGGTGGATCAAACCAAATTATTCAAAGTGGACGAAGGAGCCCCGGCCCCAGCCGACACGCAATTGGAAGGATTGCTTGCCGCGCGCATCCTCGAAGCCGCGGAAGGAGCGGCCGCGGTTGTTTTCGCCGACTTTGGATATGGCGTGATTACGCCCGGCCTGCTCGATCGGATCCTGCCGACGTTACGAAAGAATGTTCCCATCCTGACAGCCGACGTCAGCGGACGTCAGAGCAACCTGCTGCGCTTCCGTGATGTGGATCTGCTTTGCCCCACCGAGCGCGAGGTGCGCGAAGCGCAGCACGATTTTACCAACGGCATGGGCGCGATCGTCTGGAATCTGCTCAACGCGACCTCCGCCCGCCAGGCGATTATCACGCTCGGCAAACAGGGATTGGTCACCTTTGAGCGCAACCAGGGATCGATGGCGGACCGCCTTCAAAGCGAATATTTACCCGCCCTGGCGTCGCATGCCGTCGATCCGCTCGGCTGCGGCGATGTGCTGCTGGCGACGGCAAGCCTGATCCTTGCCGCCGGCGGATCGCTCGCGGCGGCGGCATTCGTTGGATCAATCGCGGCGGCAATCGAAGTGCAGGAACTGGGCAATGAGCCCATCACCGCCGAGCGCATTATTGCTTACCTTCATCATCGCGACACGCTGCCAGCGTCGGCGCGTCTCGCGTCATAAGGCGCTCGCTTATCGTCGAGTTTGCGTCGGCGTCACCGGGATTTCGCCATAGCGCTGCTCGTATTGCTGCACGAGTTGCCGAAGCGAAAGCGACAGGCGCTTCATCGTCGGATAGCTGAGGATGACGCGCTCATTGGCCTTGAAGAGCATCTGCTGCTGTCCGCCCGCCGGGTTCGGATTGAGCATGTTGAAGCCGAAGTCGAGGACGACCTCTTCGCCGGTGGTGTAAATGCGGTAGCCGTTGGCGAACGTGGTCTTCATGTCGCGTTCATCGACGACCAGTTGCACATTGGACGCCTGCCCCGCATCAACGCTGGATTGAATTTCCTCTGACAAGTTTGCTCCTTCTGTCAAAAAGTGGGCGCGTATTGTGGCGAAAAGTGCCGTATTGTCCACACGACGGATATGGTTTTACGGACGGAAGGCCCGGATCGCTTCGATCACTCGCATCTGCTTGTCTTCGTTCAGCTCGTTGTAGTAGGGCAGCCGCAGCAGGCGATCCGAAACCTCCTGCGAAACCGGGCAATCGCCTTCTTTGCCGCCATATTTTTGGCCCATGACCGAAAGATGCAGCGGCAGATAATGAAAAACGCTGAGAATGCTCTTGCTCTTCAGATGGTCGATCAGGGCTGTTCGAGCCTGCAGATTTGGCATCAACAGGTAGTACATGTGATAGGCCTGCTCGCAATGAGCTGGAATCACCGGCCGGCGCACGCCATGCTCTGTTGACCATTCAGTAAGTTCGCGATCGTAGAGCGACCAAATCGCCTGGCGCTTGGCCTGAATCTCTTTCCATCTTTCGAGTTGTCCAAACAGAAATGCCGCCAGCACATCCGACATGATGTAGCTGGAGCCGATATCTACCCACGAATACTTATCCACCTGACCGCGAAAGAATCGGCTTCGGTTGGTTCCCTTTTCCCGGATGATCTCCGCCCGCTCGACAAACTTCTGGTCATTAATCAGCAGCGCGCCGCCTTCGCCGCAGGTGAAATTCTTGGTTTCGTGGAAACTTTGCGTGGCCATGCATCCGAAAGTGCCCAGGTACTGGCCTTTGTACTTCCCAAAGAGGCCATGGGCATTATCTTCGACGACGGCGACACCAGCGTTCTTAGCGACGGAAAGGATGCTATCCATCTCACAGCCCACCCCGGCATAATGCACCGGCACAATCGCCCGAGTGCGCGGCGTAATCAGCCGCTTTAGCTTCGTTTCATCCATGTTGAGCGTGTCGGGCCGGATATCAATGAAGACCGGCTTGGCTCCGCGCAGCACGAATGCATTGATCGTCGAGACAAACGTGAAGTCCGGCACGATCACTTCGTCGCCGTCTTCGATATCCAGCAGCAGTGCCGCCATCTCGATCGCGTGCGTGCAACTGGTGGTCAGGAGCGCTCGAGAAACCTTCAATTCATTTTCCAGAAGGCTGTGACATTTTTTGGTAAAGGACTGATCGCCCGCGATCTGACCAATGTTCATCGCCTCGGCAATGTACTGCTGCTCCTTGCCGACCAGCGATGAGCGGTTAAACGGGATATCGTAAGTCTTTGGGCTGCTCATTTGGCTTGCATCCTATGCGATCATAATGGCGATACAATCTAAGTCAGGCTGACCCGCGTGGGCTGGATTGTGGGGCTGCTCCCAATTGCTGCATCAGCGACATCACGTCAAATTCATTCCATCCATCGACAATTTGCCCGTTGCGCCAGCGGATAATGCTCATGCCGGTGACATTCACCTGCTTGCCCGTCGGTGGCATGCCTAGATCTGCGCCGCGATGTGTGCCGGTGAAATGAAAGCGGAGGGCAGTCTTGTCGCCCTGGCTTATCACATCGTCAATCTCGATGCGCAGGTCCGGGAATGCGTTGATAAATCGTTTCCAGAACCCTCGAAAAGCAACCGGACCAGGCAACTTCTTCTGGCCATCGGACAGCCCATGGGCGATGCCATCGGGAGCAAACAGCTCATCGATGGTTGCTTCCCGGCGCTGGTTCCAGACCTCTTCAAACCATCTTCGCGAAAGGGTGGCAAGATCGGCCATGGCGCTATCCTCCAAGATTGGCCTTCAAAGATTCGCCTTGACATTATCGCCTGCGCGAAAGACAAACGCACGCACCCATGATCAATTGCGATATCTGCATCTATGGCGGAACCGCGGCCGGCGTGATTGCCGCGGTGGCAGCAGCCAATGCCGGGCGAACCGTGGCCTTGGTGGAATCCGGACGTCATCTGGGCGGCATGACCACCGGCGGCCTGGGTTTCACCGACATTGGAAACAAGCTCGCCATCGGCGGAATGTCGCGCGAATTCTATCGCCGGATCGGCAAAGTCTACGGCAAGGAAGAATCCTGGACCTTTGAGCCGCACGTCGCGGAAAAGGCTCTCGATGAGTTGATTGCCGAGGCCAACAGCAAAGAAAAACGCATCGAGATTTTGCTGAATCATCGCATCGCCGAGGCCGACGTTCGGGACCGTCGCATCAGACGGATTATGCTGGAGAAGGCTCCCAGCGATGACGCCAATGCACCCGGACATCCCGACACAATTGTCGAGCATGTCCCGCTCACGGCGACGATGTACATCGACTGCACCTACGAAGGCGATCTGATGGCTGCCGCCCGCGTGGGCTTCACGATTGGTCGTGAATCATCAGAGAAATATGGCGAGCCGCTCAATGGCATTCGCGACAAGACACCGAAGCATCAGTTTATGGTGCCGGTGGATCCGTGGGTAAAACCTGGCGACGTCAGCAGTGGTCTTATTCCTCTCATTCAAAATGGTGATGGTGGAATCCCCGGCACCGGCGACCTTCGAGTGCAGTCCTACAACTTCCGGCTCTGCCTGACACAGAACAAGGAAAACCAAATTCCGATCGTGCCGCCAAAGGGCTATGACGCCGGCCGTTTTGAAGTGCTTGGTCGATATCTGGTCGCGCTACACGAGGCCAAGAAGCCGATCAGTCTCGGCATGTTGATGAAGATCGACAAGATGCCGAACGGCAAAACCGACATCAACAACAATGGCGCTGTATCGACCGATTATATTGGAAACAGCTACGATTACCCCGGCGGCGCTCCTGACGTTCGCAATCGCATCTGGCACGAGCACCTGACCTACACGCAAGGACTGCTTCATTTCCTGGCCACCGACAATCGCGTGCCGGCCAATGTGCGAAAGGACATGGCAAGCTGGGGCTTGTGTCGGGATGAGTTTAAAGACACCGGTGGCTGGCCGCACCAGATCTACGTCCGTGAAGGTCGGCGGATGATCGGGCCCTACGTCGTCACGCAGCACGATTGCGAACACAAGACAACAATCGACGACTCGATTGGCCTGGCCGCGTACAACATGGATTCGCACAATTGCCAGCGCGTCGTGCAGAATGGCGTCGTCCGCAATGAAGGCGATGTGCAGGTGGCGCCAGCCGCGCCGTATTCCATCAGCTATCGCGCGCTGACGCCCAAGGCTGAAGAATGTGAAAACCTGCTAGTTCCGGTATGTCTCTCGGCCAGTCACATTGCCTATGGTTCGATCCGAATGGAGCCGGTCTTCATGCTGCTTGGCCAGAGCGCGGCAATCGCAGCCAATCTTGCGATGGAAAAGAAGACGAGCATGCAGGAAGTGGATATGCCAACGCTGCAATCGCGCCTGCTCGAAGCAGGTCAGATTCTCAAATGGACCCGGCCGGCAAAGAAGTGATTCGCGTAGCACAGGCTTCCAGCCTGTGATCTGAAATTCACAGCCTGGAAGGCTGTGCTACAACTAGGGAGAAGAGATGGCTGCCCGCAGCTATACAGCCGTTGGAAGCTTTCGAGAGGCGGGGGCTTTCGCGCAATATCTCAAGCAACTCGGCATTGAAATTCCATTTGACGTAGAGCTTGCGTCGGGATCAGCTTCCCCGCTGGCACAACCCATTTCGGTGCAAGGCCGGACCCTCGGCAATCGCTGGACGATCCATCCCATGGAGGGCTGGGACGCCACGCGCGATGGCCATCCTTCCGACAACACGATTCGTCGCTGGAAACATTTCGGACAGAGCGGCGCGAAGCTCATCTGGGGCGGCGAGGCCTTTGCCGTTCGGCGCGAAGGGCGTGCGAATCCGCATCAACTGTATCTCAATCCATCCAGCAAAGAAGATCTGTCGCTGCTGCGCAATACGCTAATCGAGGCGCATCGCGTCTCCGTTGGTTCAACCGATGATCTTTTAATCGGCCTTCAACTGACGCACTCGGGCCGATATTGCGTGCCTAATGAATGGGGAAAGCGCGAGCCGAAGATCGCGCATCATCACCCGATACTCGATCGGCGGGTGAATCTCGGCCCAGATGATCCGCTGATCAGCGATGATGAACTGCGGTCGCTGGTCGACGATTTTGTTAGTGCCGCCACGCTTGCAGCCGACATCGGCTTCGACTTCGTCGACATCAAGCATTGCCACGGCTACCTGGGCCATGAATTATTGGGAGCCCATACGCGCCCGGGCGCGTTCGGCGGCAGCTTTGAAAATCGCACGCGGTTCCTCCGCGAAATCGTCGCCGGCATCCGCGCCGAGCGTCCGAAGCTGATGATCGGGGTTCGTCTTTCAGCCTTCGACATGATTCCTTTCAAGCCCGGCCCAGATTCATCGCCGGGCAAGCCAGGCCATGGTGTTCCCGAGCCTTTTGAGAATCTGCTGCCGTACCGGTGGGGATTTGGAATCAATGCTCAAAACCCGCTGGGGATCGATCTGAGCGAACCGGCACAGTTTCTCCGCCTGTTGCGTGATCTGGACATTCGCCTCGTGAATCTTTCGGGCGGGAGCCCCTACTACAATCCCCACATTCAGCGGCCCGCGCTCTATCCGCCATCGGATGGCTATCAGCCGCCCGAAGATCCGCTGCTGGGCGTCGCGCGACAGATGATGGCGGCGCGCGATCTCAAGCGGCAGTTTCCCGACCTGGTCTGCGTCGGCACCGGCTACACCTATTTGCAGGATTTTCTGCCCAACGTCGCGCAGGCCGCCGTGCGCGAAGGATGGATCGACAGTATCGGGCTCGGGCGGATGGTGCTTTCCTATCCCGAGCTTCCGCTCGACGTGCTGCGCGGCAATCCGCTGCAGACCAAGCATGTCTGCCGAACTTTCAGCGACTGCACCACCGGCCCGCGCAATGCTCTGCCGTCAGGCTGCTATCCGCTCGATCCGCATTACAAGCAGTCGTCGGAAGCAGCGCAGCTCAAAGCCAAAAAGAAGCCGGAGAAAATCTCATGAACATCGACGCATTCACCAAAGCCTTGAAGCCGCGCCGAAAGATCA